>AZIG01006975.1_pt1 | contig 185276 bp, 167 predicted proteins | sample 359071 | NCBI WGS metagenome assembly AZIG01 (sample SAMN02429714, study PRJNA222667) | marine sediment metagenome | biome: Sediment sample; isolation source: enrichment culture of sample MGS-AQ(UA) from oil contaminated terminal site... | place: Jordan: Aqaba | collected 2011-05-15 | depth 18 m m | reverse complement strand
CATGTCGCAGATGGATGACAATGGCCTCGGCGGGGTGATGCGCTTCCCTCCTAACGGCCAACGCATCACCTCCAAACAAGTGCCATTGGGGCTGGGGGAAATGACCGCCGATTTCCTCAATGCCTATGTGTTGCATTCCGTGGGCACCACCGGTGGCATGCTGGGCGCCTGTGCTACCTTCCTTTACAACTTGGAAAAGGGCGTCCACGCCATTCGCAATGGTCGAGTGCGGGTCGCCATTATCGGCACTAGCGAAGCGCCGCTGGTACCGGAAATCATGGAAGGCTACCGCGCCATGGGCGCCTTAGCGGAAGACCAGGCACTGGCCGCCTTGGACGGCGCGTCCACGGCGGACTTGACTCGGGCCTGCCGGCCGTTCTCCGGGAATTGTGGCTTCACCATGGCCGAGTCCGCTCAATTCACCGTGCTGATGGATGATGCCCTGGCACTGGAGCTCGGCGTCGACATCTTGGGCGCTGTACCCGATGTATTCATTCACGCCGACGGCGCCAAGAAATCCATTTCCGCTCCCGGCGTGGGCAACTACCTAACCGTGGGCAAAGCCGCAGCCCTCACCCGCCAACTCATCGGCGAGCAGGGGCTACGTGAACACAGTTTCGTACACGCTCACGGCACCGGCACGCCACAGAATCGGGTAACTGAATCGGTCATCCTGGACCGAGTAGCGGAGGCCTTCGGTATCCGACAGTGGCCAGTGACCGCCATCAAAGCGTTTGTTGGCCATTCTCTGGGCAGCTCCGGTGGTGATCAGTTGGCCGCGGCCCTGGGCAGCTTTGCCCATAACCAGATCCCCGGCATCCGTAGCATCGACCATATCGCCGATGACGTGCACCGCCAGCACCTAGATTTCGCCATGGATCATGTCCGGCACGACAACCTGCAGGCCAGCCTGATCAACGCCAAAGGGTTTGGCGGCAACAACGCCACCGCCGTGGCTCTGGCGCCGTCAGTAACCCGGGAGATGCTGCAACAGCGCCATGGAGCCCAAGCCATGGCCCGCTGGGAGAGCCGCCGGGAAAACGTGCTGGAAGCGAAAAGCCGCTTCCGTAACCACTGCCTCAACGAGACGCCGCGGCCAATTTATCGATTCAACGATGGCGTGCTCGGCGACGAGGCAGTGACACTGAGCCGGGAAGCCGTACAGCTCAACGGCGGCACGATCATGGATTTTGATGACGATAGTAATCTCGCTGATTACCAACTCAATCGATAATTGTGCCTTTATGCGGCAAGCGATGCCTCACATCGCTTGCCGTCAACGCGAGGATAACCCCTTAACGAACCGGCACCTCAAAAGCCGCACAGGCCCAGCGCTGCCAACACGGGTGGTGCGATGCGGTAGCGCCATGCTCAGCCCAGTGGCAGCCTTCTTTACAGAATAAGGCACGGTATAAGATCGCAAAGAACCCTGAAGGGCTTTTCAACTTTGGACCTACGGCGTTTAGCTTGGTTACCTGATAAGGTTGCCTCACTGCATGCTATGGACCAATCATGACCCGCTTGAAACTCGCCCTGTTGATTCTCCTCGCCCTGATTGCCAGCACCGCCCTGTGGCACCGTTATAAACCCATGCCCGCAGGGTTGTCGCTCAAGGGCGACCTGCATGCGGTACACGGGTTGAAACTGCTGGTGGACGATACCTGGGAAAGCGATGAAGGTGAGGGCAGCCAACGGCTTAGCCGCCAGCATATTTTTGACGAATTCTTCCGGCTGATTGGGCAGGCGGAAAAAATGATCGTAGTCGACATGTTCCTGTTCAATGATTTTCAGGGCGCCGGCAGCGAAAGTTACCGCGCGCTGTCCGGGGAGCTAATCGATGCCCTGCTAATCCAGCGCGACAAGCACCCAGATATGCCCATCGTGGTCATTACCGATCCCATCAACACGCTTTACGGTGGGCTGCACAACAAGCCTTTGGCACGCCTGAAAAACGCCAACATCACCGTCATTACCACCCCGCTCCCTACCCTACGCGATTCCAACCCCAGCTGGTCCGGACTGTGGCGAGTATGCTGCCAGTGGCTGAGCAACAACGCCAACAAGGGCTGGCTGCCCAACCCCATGGGGCCCGGCAAGGTAACGCTACGCAGCTACCTAACGCTGCTTAACTTCAAGGCCAACCACCGTAAAACCCTGCTGGTGGATGAAGGCGCACACTGGACCGCACTGGTAACCTCCGCCAATGCCCACGATGGCAGCAGCGCCCACAGCAATATCGGGCTACGATTTCAGGGCAATGCCGTTAACGACCTACTCGCCAGTGAACTGGCCGTGGCAAAATTGGCCCACACCGCTTTGCCAACGTTACCGACTTTACCCACACAACCAGCCAATCCTGCGGCCGATACACATTTGCAAATGCTTACCGAAGGGGCCATTCGCGACGCCCTGCTCACCACCCTTGAGCACAGTCAAACGGAAGATCAGGTCGATATTTCCGTGTTCTACCTATCCCATCGCCCACTGGTAAACGCGCTGCTAGCCGCACACCACCGAGGCGTACAGCTCCGCGTACTGCTCGACCCTAACAAGGATGCGTTTGGGCGAGAGAAGAACGGCATCCCCAACCGTCAGGTGGCCCATGAATTACACAAAGCCGGGATACCGGTGCGCTGGTGTAATACTCAAGGGGAACAATGCCACACCAAGATGCTACTACGGCGCAACACCAACAGCGCTGAGCTCATTCTTGGCTCCGCTAACTACACTCGCCGCAATTTGGATAATCTGAATCTGGAAAGCAACGTTCGTCTCACCGCCGCACCGGATCAGGCCATCATGCAACAGGCCGCTGACACCTTCGAACGGCGCTGGGAAAATCGCTTCGATGAAAAACACAGCACGGACTATGAGGTGTATGCGGACGATTCGCAGTGGAAGTACTGGCTGTATCGGGGAATGGAATTTACCGGGTGGAGCAGTTTTTAATGCAAAGCCCGCGCTGTAAGCGCGTCGCTGGCGCGATCAAGCAGCAAGATCAAGGGCACTTCACCACAGAGCATATGGAGCGCACAGAGCACGCGTGGATGGTTTTTCTTTTCCCGGTGATTTCTGTCTCTACTGTTGTAGGCTTGCTTTAACCGTTTGGCTATCGCGCCACCAGCGACGCGCCGACAACTCAGTTATCCGTTACCCTAGCGTCTTTCACCGGCCGGTTACGGTGCCAATCCAGCCCACTGACCGCACCATTAATCAGCCAGGCCGCCGCAGCCAAACCGCCGGCCATGGGCCAGCCCCAGCTTTGCGGCAGCAATTCTGTACCGGGAACAAACCACAGGAACAGCACCGTCTCTAGCACCGCCAACAAGAGCGGCGCCGCCAGTCGAGCGGGGTAATGCAGCGCCACACCTAACCACCGCAACATCGCCGCGCCCATGGTTAGGCCCAACCAGATAATAATTACGCCACCGATACCCACCGCCATTGCCTTCTCCCTACCTGTTCAGTGCTGGCCGCCATAGAGTGACTCACGGCCATGGCGCACGGCCATGCCTTCGCGCACTTTTTTCGGCAAGCCGCCGACCACCAGCGCAAAAGAGTGATCGATCATGCGCTGGATTTCTCCTTCAGGAATAGAGCCATCCAGCTTGATGGTGTTCCAGTGTTTCTTGTTCATATGGTAGCCAGGCAGTACCGCAGCAAAAATATCTCGAAGTGCCAGCGCTTGGTCCGGATCGCACTTCAGGTTCATGCGCCCTTCACCGCTCTCCTCACCCAGCGTGGCAAACATTTTGCCGCGCACTTTCATCACCGCCACATCCGGGCCGAAAGGAAAGTCTTCCAATGCTTCAGGCTTACCCAAGAGATAATCTCGTACCACATCAACATCCATGTCGATCACCCGATTTTATCCAGACGCGCCGTCAATAAGGTTACGGCAACAATTGCCCTCAGATTTCCCGGGTTTCGCGGAAGCGGATATCCGGATGACGTTCCTGTGCCAGTTGCAGATTAACCCGCGTCGGCGCCAGGTATGTCAGATGCCCGGCTCCATCCCGGGACAGATTGTCATGGGCCTTGCGTTCAAAGGCAGCCAACTCTTTATCGCTATCGGCCTCAACCCACCGGGCTGTCGCTACACTGACCGGTTCATAACGGCAATCGACGCCATATTCCCCTTTCAAGCGCGCGGCGACCACATCGAACTGCAACGAGCCCACAGCACCAAGAATCACATCGTTATTACGCAGCGGGAAAAATACCTGGGTCGCGCCTTCTTCAGCCAGCTGAGTCAGGCCCTTGTGTAGCTGCTTGCTCTTGAGCGGATCATTGAGCACCACCCGCTGGAACAATTCCGGCGCGAAGTGCGGAATGCCGGTGAAGGCAAGCTCTTCGCCTTCGGTGAACGTGTCACCGATTTGGATGGTGCCATGGTTGTGCAAACCGATAATGTCACCGGAAAAGGCTTCTTCCACATTATCGCGCTCACCGGCCAGAAAAGTCAGGGCATCGGCAATACGCACATCTTTACCGGTACGCACCTGCTTGAGCTTGATACCTTTTCGATAGGTGCCAGAGCAAATACGCATGAAGGCAATGCGGTCTCGGTGACGAGGGTCCATATTGGCCTGGATCTTGAACACAAACCCCGTCATTTTGGGCTCATCAGCCTCTACCGTGCGAGCGGTAGCATCACGGGGCTGGGGCGGCGGCGCCCACTGCACCAGGCCATCGAGCATATGATCCACGCCGAAATTACCCAGAGCCGTACCGAAGAAAACCGGGGTCAACTTACCGGCCAGAAAACGCTCCAGGTCGAATTCATGGCTGGCGCCCTGCACCAGTTCCAGGGTGTCGCGCAGTTCTTCAGCGTAGTCGGTGCCCACCGCCTCATCCAACTCCGGATTGTTGAGGCCCTTAACCTCGCGCACATCCTGCACAGTATGGCCCTGACCAGTCTTGTAGAGCACGGTAGTGTCGGTGAGCAGGTTGTAAACACCCTTGAAGCTCTTGCCCATGCCGATGGGCCAGGTAATCGGGGCGCACTCAATATTGAGTACGTCCTCGATTTCGTCCAGCACGTCGATGCCATCGCGCACATCCCGATCCAACTTGTTAATAAAGGTGAGAATCGGGGTATCGCGCAGGCGACACACTTCCATCAATTTTACGGTTCGCTGCTCCACACCCTTAGCAGCGTCAATAACCATTAATGCCGAATCCACGGCGGTGAGGGTGCGATAGGTATCTTCAGAGAAATCCGCGTGGCCTGGGGTATCCAGCAAATTGACGGTGGCACCCTTGTAAGGGAACTGCATCACCGAGGTAGTCACGGAAATGCCCCGCTCCTTCTCCATCTCCATCCAGTCGGAGGTGGCGTGCTTACCAGACTTCTTGCCTTTCACGGTGCCTGCACTTTGGATCAGGTTTCCGTACAACAGCAATTTTTCGGTAATGGTGGTTTTACCGGCGTCCGGGTGCGAGATGATCGCGAAGGTGCGGCGCGTGGCCACCTGGTCTTGCAGGCTCATGGGGCTCAATCTCTGACTGGATATTTCGAGGGCGCGAGTATAACAGCCTTCGCGGCCTGATTTCCCGTCAGACCAACCCAGACCCTTTCAGTTGGCGCTGGCGCATCAGCAGGTACAAAGCAAAGCCTAGCGCCACACCCGGCACCACGCCCAGCACAAGTGCCAACCAGCCCCCGCGCACATGGTAACGCTGGCGCTCATAAAGCACCCATATTGCCAAAATCACCCAGCACAGAATCACATCTGTGGAATAGCCAGCAGCATAAGGATTGACGAAGCCGCCCGCAGCGGCAGCCAAAATATCCGGGTTAGCCATCAGCGGCGGGATAACCAGCACCGCAAAGGCACCACAGAAGATCAACGCCACCATGATCAGCAAGCGGCGAAACAGGCTTTCGGACATGGGTAACTCTCCTTGGTAAGTACTCCTGTTACCTCTATCGTTGTCATTGATTGACTCGCTGTCCAGTTTTTATGTAGTTGCGCCTGTGTCATTGGGTAAGCAGGTAAGCTGATGTAGAGTAACCTCCTTCCCTCCTCCAATCAGGAGTTTGTCATGTCTGCCACTGCTCATTATCTTCGTTTTATAACAGTCCTTCTTGCTGTTGCCCTGCTAAGCGCATGCAGCCGAGCTCCGGGGGCCGGTGATGCCCAAAAAGCCCTTGAAGCGGAGATGCGCAACGCCCATTTGGACGGTCTGCTGGCGATTACCAACGTGGAAAAACTTAATGGCTATGAAGATGGTGAAGGCGTATACACCATAGAAGTCAGTTACAGCCTCGAAGCGGAGGAAGATCTGAGCACTTACACCAGCCAGGTTAAAGGCAACGAAGAACTCTCCGGCCTGGATCGGTTCGCCATGATCATGGCCCTGAGCGCACTGCGTGTAGAGCACGGCAACTTCAAAAAAGGCGATACTTTCCAGCGCCAACGGGTGATCCAGTTTCGGGATACAGAAAAGGGCTGGATGCCGTTGGAATAAAAAACCGCAACACGCTTCATGCTGCAACACTGGCAGGGTAAATGGCGTCCCATAACGACCACCCTGCCCGGTAGATTCCGTTAAAAGTGAACAGCGGAACAGAAAAGTGGGGGGCAATACGGCAATACCCCGCCCGCCATTCCTCCTGCACATTATCTTAGCGACGACGCCTCGCTTCGCGGGGCTCGCTCCCTCGATTGGATTTATTCGCTTGGCTCACCCTTCGAGCCGCACTATGTGCTGTAAGTCCGCTCCCGTTGATTCCTGCAAGGCTTTATAGAAAGACCGATGCGGTAGCTCGCAACAATTATTTATGCCCCGAAGCCAGCAGGCACTGCATCAACACCGCGTCTTCGTGACCATCGTGATCCTCACCCCGGCGGTAATAATTTTTGCGGATTCCAGATACCGTGAAACCCAGAGACTCGTACAGTGCCCGGGCGCTTTTGTTGCTTTCTCGCACTTCCAGGTAGATCACACTCATGGCGTCTTGCTGTGCAACCTGAATGGCTTGTTCCAGCAATCCTCGGGCCAGCCCCTGGCGCTGCCGGGCGGGCGCCACAGCGATGTTCAGCACATGGGTTTCATCAAGAACCCGCGACAAAATCAGAAATGCTACCGGCTGCCCTGCCGCCTCCACCACCTGACACAGATAATGATCATTACCGAGGCAATCGAGAAAGTGGTTACGGGTCCAAGGGGTCAACTGAGCGGCGTGTTCAATTTCCAGCACCGCCGGCAAATCCGATTCCTGCATGGCCCGAATCGGGCCGACAACATCAAACGCCATCGTAACCATGAGCCTGCATGGCTTGCCAGCTGGCTTTCTTGTGTTGGGCCGGATCAGCGAGCATTTCCGCCAGGCTGCTAATCACCAGCGCCGGTAGCTGGCCCAGTTCAAAAGGCTGATAGCGAGGTTGTTTAAACAAGGTTTCGGCCACCGCTTCCGGCAAGCACAACAACACCCGCTCTCCACCGCTCTGCTCACTAAGCCCAGCCACAAAAGCGGATAGCGCCTGAGCGGCTTCATCAGCCGGCATGGGCTGCTCGGTCAGCGGGCAAAAGAAACGACGCGGACGCTGTGGGCGCCCCTGGAACAAGGCCAACAAACTCGCCATCAGTGGCGCTTCGAACCGCCCCAGCCCTGGAGCCTGACTGTCTTCCTGGGCACATAGCAACCAGGTAGTGCCCCCCAGGTGCGCTTCCAGAGTGAACCTCAGGCCTGTGATTTTCTCTTTAGGCGGCGACGGAGCCGCAGTTGTTTCCTGCTCCTCTTTTAAAGGAGCAGCAGGCTTGGAGGAGGAAGCCTTCGCCAACGCATCGGCAGCAAAGCCTGTGGGGGCTTGCTTCCCAGCAGCAGGAGCCGAATGGGAAACTGACGCAGAATGCTGTAGTGGCGCCTCTCCCTGCGCCACGGTCGTTACGGACACATCAAAGGCAGGACCCGCCGGGGCCGCTGCACTATTCTGCTCTTCCTCCGGCCAATCTAACACCTGCGATGGCGCTGCACCGGGCAAAGGCACACGGGCCACCCAAGGCGTCAACCCCATGGCCTTCAAATAACTCTGCCGCTGCGCTTCGTTCATGAAGTGCCTCCGGTACCGCCAGACGCCGGACGCACCACCCACCACGCAAGAAGAGCACCGCCGGCTCCCTTACCGTCAGGCCTCAGACATCCGACACCAAGCATCCCCTTCATACTCCCTCTAGCGCCTGGGGATGCGCCTTTTCTACGCCGGCGGCGAAGTGATTAAGGGCATTCAGGTAGGCTTTGGCTGACGCAGTAATAATATCAACATCGGCACCATGACCGTTGACGATACGACCGCCTTTCTCTAACCGCACAGTTACCTCGCCCTGGCTATCAGTACCGGCGGTAATCGCGTTCACCGAATACAACTGCAAGGTGCTGTGGCTGTCTGCCAGCTGCTCAATGGCCTTGAAGGCAGCATCGACGGGACCGGCACCAGTGGCCGTGGCGTCCTGCTCAACACCGTCAATAGCCATCACAATGCGAGCCTGCGGTGTTTCACCCGTGCGCGCCGTCGCCTCCAGCAACACCAGCTTGAAACGTTCCTGCTCCACCGCTCGCTTGGTATCGCTGACCAATGCCTGAAGATCCTCATCAAACACTTCGTGCTTCTTGTCCGCCAGATCCTTGAAGCGCAAGAAGGCTTCGTTCATGGCCGCTTCAGACGCAAACACAATCCCCAGTTCATCCAGCCGAGCACGGAAAGCAGCACGGCCGGAATGCTTGCCCAGCACCATGCGGTTAGTGTGCCAGCCCACATCCTCGGCCGACATGATTTCGTAGGTTTCGCGGTGTTTGAGCACCCCGTCCTGATGAATGCCCGACTCGTGGGCAAAAGCATTGGCGCCAACGATGGCCTTGTTCGGTTGCACCGGGAAGCCGGTAATCTGCGACACCATTTTCGAGGTGGGCACGATCTCACGAGCATTAATGCCGGTATCCACATTGAACAGGTCCTGACGGGTTTGCACCGCCATAACAATCTCTTCCAGAGAAGCATTGCCGGCCCGCTCACCTAGGCCATTAATGGTGCATTCCACCTGCCGCGCACCCGCCTGAACCGCTGCCAGAGAGTTGGCGACCGCCAACCCTAAATCGTTATGGCAATGCACGGAAAACACCGCCTTATCCGCATTGGGGATGCGCGTGAGCAACTGACTAATGGTATCGCCAAATTGCTCGGGAATGGCATAACCCACGGTATCGGGGATGTTGATGGTACGCGCACCCGCATCAATCACCGCTTCGATGATGCGGCACAGGAAATCGATTTCGGAGCGGCCCGCATCTTCACAGGAAAACTCCACATCACCCATATGATTGCGGGCATGCTTCACCGCGGCCACCGCATGTTCGACCACCTGATCCGGCTCCAAACGCAGCTTATGCTGCATATGGATCGGGCTGGTGGCGATAAACGTATGGATACGACCGGATTCAGCTCCGACCAGTGCTTCCGCCGCGCGGTCGATATCCGCCGCCTTGGCCCGCGCCAGCGAGCAAATGGTAGATTCGCGCACGGTGTCTGCAATGGCTTTCACCGAGCGGAAATCCCCTTGGCTGGCGATGGCGAAGCCGGCTTCGATGACGTCTACCCGCATGCGTTCCAGCGCCCGGGCGATGCGCAGTTTTTCATCCTGGTCCATGGTGGCACCGGGGCTCTGCTCACCGTCACGCAGGGTGGTATCAAAAATAATCAGGCGATCTTTGCTCATTGGATCTCTCGCAAATGTCCGGGGCTAATGGCTGGCCCCTTTTCACAGCAGGTTCAGGTATGTGCGCATTCTACACCAGCCGCAGGGTGCGCAGCACGGCTTCACGCAGGGCTTCCCCCGCTTCACGTCCGGCAATACCTTCCGCAAGCCGGAGCTTCTTGCCATCCACCTTGGCATACAGGGTCATGTACTCGGTCTTGCGGCCATTACTGGTGCTGCTCATGCCACTTTCCAGCACCAGCTGGTCGGCGTTAAGCAGCTGTCCCTCGCGGCGGAACAACACAATACCCAACCAGCGCCGTTGATTGCGCACCTCGCCACCACGCACCCAGGCATCCAACCGACGCGCCAGGGTATACAGGGTAGCAAGCACCATCGGGTAACCAATCAAACCGAAAATACTGCCCATGATATACAGCATGAAGCCTTCTTCTGCGGCCTGAACAAACAGGAAGGTGCCCACTGCAGCAAAGGCACCGCCAAACACCAGCAGCCCCAGCTTCATGCCCAGGTTGCGGCCAGCCCGACTGATCAGGTGCAGGCCCTCACTCGTCTGCTCTACCTCAATTTGCTGGTTGGCTGACTCCAGCGCATCCATTTTACGATCTCGCTGATCTGCTTCCAGATGAGATGCAGGCAGCTCATAGCGGCTAGAGCCACTGCCCGCTTCCACGGGTACGTCCCAGCTTCGATTCAGCGCCCGCCCCTGAACCTGGCCATCCAGCTCCACACGCCAACGAATCCAATCCTTTCGCCCACTCACACTCCGATCGCGCTCCCGCGTGGCCGGCTGATCCGCTGGTGCATCGAAACAAAATTGGATCTCGGTGCCACTTTGAACGGGGCGACACCAAGCCCGCTGCCGGTTCTGCCAGCGGATGCTTTCACGGGTTTTGCGGTCTTTTCCAGAACCGCTGTAATAACAACGGATACAGCTAAGCCAGACCGTCACCGACTGCTCAGCGGACAAGGCGCGACCCAACTGAATTGACCCGCCAACCTGTCCGCCGGCCTGGCCCGGTTGCGGATCCAGCGCCAGAGGGGTTGGACCAAAGAACCGGTAGTTATTGCGCATTCTCAAGCCCGCCAAAGCGATTCCAGCCCCGGCAAGCGGAAACAGAAGGACCAGCAAAATCATATAATTGCCACGGCTGACTTCCTTCCAGACCTCCAAATAGGCAGGAGACGGCAACAGAATAAACACGGCGCCAAAGCCCACCATAAGCCAGTGACCCGATTTCTCTCGGCTGCTGTATTGACCCGTCCCAGAGACCGTCTGAGGGTCTCTTCCCCGACGCATCAAGTACATCACCCCTGCACCCACCAAGGCAAAAACGCCGCCGAAGGTCAGCCCGAAAATGAGTGTGCTCCAACGAAAGGTTCGATCCAGATACGCCTGGGTTGGGTTGGACGGGTTCACCCAGGCTTGCAAGGCACGGTTGCTGGCACGGGCACGATCCAGCCGGCTGCTAAGCTGTTGCCAATAGTCACCCACATTATCACTGCCGCTATATAGCCCGACCTGATCGCTGGTGAAGGTCTGCCCCTGGAAGGAATACCGGTAACGGGCGGTGACGCTATAGGTGCTAGACCCATCAGAACGATGACGATGAAGTTCACTGCTAAGCACCGTGGCCGGCACCCGCTCCCACTGACCAGACAGCAGATACTTACCGACAGGGAGCAGCCCCACATACACCATCACCGCTAGCCCAGCGAATAGAAAAATGCCGCCAAACAGATACCCGCCAACGCCCGCTTTTTTATTCTCGTTTTGCTCTTCTATCGACAAAATACGATCCCCCCGTGATCAAACCCCAAAGCAACGCACCACTGACCGCACCATAAAGATGGGCGTTCACATACACCCGACCATCAATCCACCCTTGCAGGTAATCCACGTCATAGCCCGGTAAGTGCTCACTGATAATGCGCCCGATAATGACCGCCAACACAACTGAGTGCAGCACCGGATTCCCCCTCCACCCCATGAGCAAACAGAGCACCAGCAGCCCATGCAAGATACCCGACAGCCCCACATAATGTTGCAGTTGCGGATCCAATATCAGCAAAGCGACACCAGTGGTAATGCCACAGAACAACAGCCATGCCCACAAGCGGGCGCGATCCAGTAAATCTTCAAAAAAATAGCCACAGAGCAACAGCCCGCTCAAATTCAGCAGCAAATGCCAATGATTCAGATGCACAAGATGGCACGTAAGAATCCGCCACCACTGCCCCTGCTCAATCGCAACGCGATCGAATGCCAGCCAGGGGTTCACCCAGGAAGAGGCCAGCCCCAGCACAATCATCACGACCACCAACCAGGCGAAGTGCGGACGGAGTTTTTTATCTCTGGGTTGCATGCTATTGCCTCTCGAGGATGAACGGGTATTAAGCCACAAGCCACAAGGCATGAGATACAAGCCGCAGGATGGACGTGTACAAATTCTGACAGGGCGAAACCCGGGACCTAAATAAGCGGCACAACGCATCCGTTAGCGGCATGACCGCGACATCGAACCCGGCGGCAGCTTATAGCCTGAAAATTGTCTATGTCCTAAAAAAAGAAAACCCCGCACAAGGCGGGGTTCTCTTTGGAGCGTGTTAAGCGCTGATGATTTACATCATGCCGCCCATACCGCCCATTCCACCCATGCCGCCCATGTCTGGGGCGCCGGCACCGGCGTTTTCTTCCGGCTTGTCCGCCACCATGGCTTCGGTGGTGATCATCAGGCCAGCAATGGAGGCCGCGGCCTGCAGAGCAGAACGGGTCACTTTGGCGGGATCGAGAATACCCATTTCCAACATATCACCGTATTCACCGGAGGCTGCGTTGTAGCCGTAGTTACCTTTGCCATTACGCACTTCCTGCACAATCACGGATGCTTCCGCGCCGGCGTTATAGGCGATCTGGCGAAGCGGCATTTCCAGCGCACGGAAAGTCAGGGCAATACCGGCATTCTGCTCGTCGTTGTCACCTTTGATGGTGCCAACATTGGCTAGAGCGCGAACCAGAGCAACACCACCGCCCGGTACCACACCTTCTTCTACCGCAGCACGGGTAGCGTGCAGAGCATCGTCAACGCGAGCTTTCTTCTCTTTCATTTCAATTTCGGTGGCAGCACCGATCTTGATTACCGCAACACCGCCGGCCAACTTGGCCACGCGCTCTTGCAGTTTTTCTTTGTCGTAGTCAGAGGAAGAGTTTTCGATTTCCTTGCGGATTTGCTCCACACGGCCATCGATATCTGCCTGCTGGCCAGCGCCATCAACAATGGTGGTGTTTTCCTTGTCGATGTTCACTTTCTTGGCGGTACCCAGATCTTCCAGGGACGCATTTTCCAAGCTCAGGCCCACTTCTTCGCTGATGACGGTGCCGCCGGTGAGGATGGCGATATCTTGCAGCATGGCCTTGCGACGATCACCGAAGCCCGGCGCCTTCACCGCGGCACACTTGATGATGCCGCGCATGTTGTTCACTACCAGGGTAGCCAGCGCTTCGCCTTCAATGTCTTCAGCGATAATCAGCAGCGGCTTGCCTGCTTTAGCCACATTTTCCAGGGCTGGCAACAGCTCACGGATGTTGGAAATCTTCTTGTCCACCAACAGGATGTACGGGTCTTCCAGTTCGACCTGCATCTTTTCCTGGTTGTTGATGAAGTAAGGGCTCAGGTAACCGCGGTCAAACTGCATACCTTCAACCACGTCCAGCTCGTTCTGCAGAGACTGGCCTTCTTCAACAGTGATAACCCCTTCCTGGCCCACTTTTTCCATGGCCTGGGCGATGATCTCACCAACAGATTTGTCGGCGTTGGCAGAGATAGTACCTACCTGCTCAATGCTCTTGGTGTTGTCGCACGGAGTAGATAGCTTTTTCAGCTCTTCCACTACGGCCGCAACGGCCTGATCGATGCCGCGCTTCAGGTCCATGGGGTTCATGCCCGCGGTTACGGACTTCAGGCCTTCGTTCACGAACGCCTGAGCCAGCACGGTGGCGGTGGTGGTGCCGTCACCCGCTTCGTCGTTGGCCTTGGAAGCCACTTCCTTGACCATCTGCGCACCCATGTTCTCGAACTTATCTTCCAGTTCGATTTCGCGGGCAACGGAAACGCCATCTTTAGTGATGGACGGGGCGCCGAAGGATTTTTCCAGCACCACGTTACGGCCTTTCGGGCCCAAAGTTACTTTGACGGCGTCTGCCAGAATGTTGACGCCTTTAGCCATACGTTGACGAGCTTCGTCACGGAACAAAATTTCTTTAGCCATGTTTCTATACCTCTGCAATTCTGTACCCAGTAATGGGCTGAATGCCCTTGCGGGCGTTCGATGTCTGTCTGGAGCGGAACTGGGTTACCCTGGCTATTCGCCTTAAGCGCTGAGCCTTGCAACCCTTGGCCTTCGCAACTTAGTCTTCGACGACGGCCAGAATTTCAGCTTCGCTCATGATCAGCAGCTCTTCGCCTTCCACCTTCACGGTGCTGCCGGAGTATTGGCCGAAGATCACCGTATCACCGGCTTTTACGTCCAGCGGACGCACATCGCCATTTTCGGTGATTTTGCCATTGCCCACGGCGATAACTTCACCACGGGACGGCTTCTCGGCAGCGGAACCAGGCAGCACAATACCGCCAGCAGATTTGGTTTCTTCCTCTTCACGGCGAACCAGCACGCGATCATGCAAAGGACGGATGCTCATTTTTCCTTAAACTCCCAGTTAGTTCTTCGACACCCGAGTCGGCACAATGGCCGGACTCAATAGTCAGAATTAGCACTCTCATGAGTGGAGTGCTAATCATAGTAAGGACACCAGAACAGTCAACAAGAAATACCGGCACTGGCCAATGATTCCCTTTGCCTGCCTGTTGGCCGTGGAATGGGGTCGCCACGGCGGGATTCAAGAGCTGGAGAGGAAAAAATCTCCCGGAACAGATCCCCGCGCCACGGCTACACTGCGCTTGCGCACGGCACCGGGCGGATACCGTCAATCATGCCGCGCTCTGCCAGCCACTGTGCTGTCCGCCCTCCATACCAACGGCGCCACCGCACTGCCGTGCCAATAAATACACAATCGGGCTTCTGCTTCCTGGTGCATTCAACGCCCGCTCATCCGTTTCCCGTTTTGCTGCAGGCCTGAGCAATCCGGTCATTGGCCTGCCTCCTGCGCCTCACCATAATCCGTTGCACCATGAACCGACACTGTAAGGAATCACCATGGAATTGAACCAGAAAGTGATTGTTGTAACCGGCGCCGGCCGTGGCTTGGGCCGTGGCATCGCCACCTTTTTTGCTGGTAAAGGCGCCCGGCTAGCCTGTGTGGATCTTAACCAGGAAGACTTGGATGCCACCGTAGCCGCCTGCGAAGCGGCCGGTGGCGAAGCACGCGCCTACCTGGCCAATGTGGCCAAAGAAGAAGAAGTGGAAGCGCTGTTCAACAATGTGGTGGCCGATTTCGGCACCCTGCACGGTCTGGTCAACAACGCGGGCATAACCCGCGATGGGCTACTCATTAAAGCCAAAGAAGCTGAATTGATCAGTAAAATGAGCTTGCAACAATGGCAAGCCGTGATCGACGTGAACCTGACAGGGGTGTTCCTGTGTGGCCGGGAAGCCGCCGCCAAAATGGTGGAAACCAGCGTCGAGGAAGGCGTGATCGTGAACATTTCATCCCTGGCCCGTCATGGCAGCTTTGGCCAAAGCAACTACTCTGCTGCCAAGTCAGGGGTAGCGGCCATGGCCGAGGTGTGGGCGAGAGAACTGGCCCGCTACAACATCCGCACCGGGGCGGTAGCACCGGGCACCATCAATACCGACATGCTAGCAGCCATGAAACCGGAAGCCCGCGATCGGTTGGTGCAGGCGGTACCGCTCAAGCGCTTGGGTGAAGCGGAGCACATTGCTCGCAGTGTGGCCTTCATTTTCGAGACCGACTATTTCACCGGTCGCTGCATCGACATGGATGGCGGTCTGCGCTGAGCGGCAAGCCAGCATGCTGTTCTGGCTAAATAAAAGGGCAAGCCTTCGCGGCCGCCCTTTTATTTTTTCCGTTTTCCCTTGTAGCTTGAAGCTTGTCGCTTGAGGCTATAGCCCCATGAATCCAGAATTCCGAGAGGCTGTTTACCAAATTATTGCGGCCATCCCACCGGGCAAAGTCAGCAGTTATGGCGCCGTGGCTCGCCAGGCAGGCTTTCCGCACCATGCTCGTTTTGTCGGCCGGTTGATGAGCCAGTTACCCGAGGATACCCGTCTGCCTTGGCACCGGGTGTTGCGCTCCGACAGACACATTGCCTTAGTCGGCACACCCGCAGGGCAGATTCAAATACAACGGTTACGTGACGAAAATATTCCGGTAATAAATGATCGCGTGCCCAAGCCTTATTTTCTTGTCCCACAATGAACCTAAATCGCTCCGCAGGAACAAAGCGTCTATGATGAGTCTTTTCCTCATCAGCAATACCCGCTAAGAGCCCTATGCCCTCACAATCTTCTAGCTGGCAGCAATCCCTAAAGGCCTTCCTGCACCCCCGTGTGGCGACCATGTTCTTTTATGGTTTTTCAGCGGGTATTCCTCTGCTACTAATTTTTTCCTCGCTATCACTATGGCTACGCGAAGCCGGCATCGACCGTTCCACTGTCACCTACTTCAGCTGGGCAGCGCTGGCGTATTCATTTAAGTTTCTCTGGGCACCACTGATTGACCGCTTGCCTGTGCCAGCCCTTACGCGCTGGCTAGGCCGACGGCGGGCCTGGTTGCTGGTGGCACAACTGGCCGTTGCCGCTGCTATTTTCAGCATTTCCCTGGTCGACCCAACCCAACCTGGCGCCCTGAATTTGATGGCCTTTGCGGTAGTGCTGCTGGGCTTCACCGCCGCTACCCAGGATGTGGTGATCGATGCTTACCGGATTGAATCTGCCGGAGCGGAATTGCAGGCGATGATGTCTTCGTCCTATATCGCCGGCTACCGCATCGGCATGCTCACCTCCGGAGCCGGCTCACTGGTGTTGGCCAGCTGGCTCGGCTCCACCAGTGAATCTTACCGCTATGCCGCCTGGCAAAACACCTATGCCCTCATGGCGCTAACCATGCTGGTCGGTGTCATCACTACCCTGATCATTCGTGAGCCGGCCAATCCCAGACCTTCAAACGCACACTACAGCAGCCGCCAATACCTCAAGTTCTTAACCCTGTTTGTGGCGGGCATCGCCGCCTTCGTGACGGTGTACGTGCTCACCGCTGGAGCGGCCTCCGCACTGCGGCAAACGCTGACTGACGCGATGAACAACGGCGCCTTATCCGGCCTGGTGGTGGAAACCCTTAGGTTGGCTCTGGCAATCACTCTGGTGGCCGCATTACTCAAGACACTCTCCCTAACCCCGCTATATGACAAACAACTGGTGCAAGAAAGTTACCTCGACCCGGTGAAGGATTTTTTCCAGCGTTATGGCAAACGCTTGGCGCTGTTGCTGCTGGTTTTCGTAGGGTTTTATCGCGTTTCCGATATTGTCCTTGGCGTTATTTCCAACGTCTTCTTTGAAGACATGGGTTTCACCAAAACCGAAATTGCCGGGGTGGTAAAAACGTTTGGTTTGTTCATGACTATCGCCGGTGGTTTTCTGGGCGGCCTGCTGGCCATGCGTCACGGTGTCATTCGGGTACTTTACCTCGGCGCCTTTCTCACCGTAGCCACCAACCTGCTGTTTCTGTGGCTGGCTTATGCAGGCCACGATATCCGCATTCTCTATGCGGTGATCTCCGCCGACAACCTCACCGCGGGCCTGGCCAGTGCCGCCTTTGTGGCCTTCCTGTCCCAGCTCACAAATGTGTCCTTCACTGCCGTGCAGTACGCTATCTTCAGCTCATTGATGACCTTGTTACCGAAAACCATTGGCGGGTATTCCGGCAGCATGGTGGACAATTTGGGCTACCCGGGCTTTTTCCTACTGGCCAGCCTGATGGGCGTACCAGTGCTAGGCCTGATCTATCTGATCCAGCGACATAGCGCCTTTAAGGACTAACCCCACCATAAAAAGACTCGGCAATCACCAGGATACCCTGCGGCCCATGGGGCAGCTCTGTCGCCTGCAGTAAAGATCACTTTACGCTGATCATCCATTAGCCCCAGCATCACCATTGCCGTCTCAGCAGGCATCAAAAACCCGAAGATAATGCTCGACCAGGCCCGCCTGGAACTGAAGCGGCGCTGGCGGAAAAGCATATCGCGGCCAGCGCAAATAGCTTACGGCTTGCTTCGCATTAGAAACCATCAGCGGTTTACCCTTACAGTACGGGGCAACACGTTTGCTAGACACAGAGAAAAACCTCCTTTTCCTTCACTACAGGGCTTACTATTTCTCCATGACTGAACCTCTTCCCCACTGGTATCTGCTCGGTGCCGGCAACATGGGCACACTAGCGGCTTGGTATCTGACCCGTGCCGGGCATACCGTCAGCGTGGTCACCAATAGCCCGCGATTACCACTGCAAAAGCAGCTTATCTTTGCTAATCAACGCATGTCGCTCACCCTGCCCTGCGTCAGCCCAGCCGAGCTGCCCCCCGCCATTAAACATGTGCTGGTAGCCAGTAAAACACCGTACACGGACTCAGCGTTACAGAGGGTGAAAGGCCATCTCAACAACGAGACACAGGTGCTGCGCTTCCAAAATGGGGTAGGCGCGCTGGATGGTCGGCTCCCTTCAGGCTCCGTCATGCTCGAAGCAATTACCACCAGTGCAGTAAAAGGGCAATCGCCACAGCACACCATCGTGGCGGAAAATGTCACATGGATCGGCGGCACTGCGCAACCACCTGAATGGTTTGAAGGCCTTCAAATTCACTGGCCCAACCTGCACTGGGAAGCGGACATACGCCTAGTTCAATGGAGGAAACTGGTGGCTAACGCGGTGATCAATCCGCTCACCGCCTTTTACGATATACCTAACGGCGCACTCATGAACGACCCCGCCCTGCTAGACCAAGCCCGAACCCTGTGCAGCGAAGCCGACGCCCTGCTGGCAATACTAGACTCGCAGTGGCCTGGGGATTCATTCACGGCCGTGCTAGAGGTGATCCGCGATACAGCCGACAACACCTCTTCCATGCGCGCAGATTACCAACGAGGTGCCACGACGGAAATCGAGGCCATCAATGGCTGGTTACTCTGCCAAGCGAAAAACCAGGGCATGGACCTGCCCAGCCATCGCCGGCTAGTTGAGGCGCTCACATCCACGCCCTAGCGGACGATTGCAAAGCCCTTTGCATGTGCATGCTCAGCCATTCAGATTGACTCACAATCTATACTTCTTCAGGGCACAACGCGCGATGCAACACACACGCTCCCCGTCTTCAGGACGAGCCAAGTGTGCAAAGGGCTTTTCAACAGCCTGCTGAGCGCCAACCTCTGGTAAGCTCCCCTGCGAGAAGGTCTCATTGTTCGGAGGATAAATGTTCACTCGCTGCTCTATTCACCAACGCGCGCTTTTTATACCCGCAGCTGCCAGCTTGCTATTAACTGTCCCGCTTGCGGGTATCGCCAACGAAGCCGACAGCACATCGGACACCGCTCCCGGCCGCCATGCTCTGGGCACCGTAAAGGTCAGTGGCGCCAGCAACAACAGCTTGGCGGGTGAACTCCCCACCGGCACCGTGGTGATCGACCGAGAAGCCATCGACAGCCTACCGGCAACAAACCTTGCGGAAGTGCTGGACAGCGTTGGCGGTCTGCAAAGCAGCCGCCTGTATGGCATCAACGGCAGCAGAACCAGTGTAGACCTGCTCGGTTTCGGCGCCACTGGTAACCAAAACACCCTGATTCTGTTAAACGGTCGTCGGCTATCCAACATCGATCAAGCCCCGCCGCAACTAACCGGCCTCCCCCTTGCGGCCATTGAGCGCATCGAAGTGTTGCCTGGGGCCGGAGCCGCCCTGTACGGCAACGGCGCTGTAGGCGGGGTGGTTAACATTGTTACCCGCCGCCACTACCGCAATAGTGCCGGGGTGGAAATCCACAGCGGCAGTTACAGCAACGTGGGCGGCAATGTTTATGCCACCGGCAGCCATGACAACGTGAGTGGAGCCGTGGCCCTGAGCACGCAGGACAGCGACAGCTATCGGGACAACAACGCCCTGCGCAACGACAGCGCCTTCGCCGATCTGCGTTACCATCAAGACCGCTTTGAAGCGTATTTCACTGCCAACGGCGAGACACAATCCCTGGACCTACCCGGTGGCCGCGATCCACGAGCATTCAACAATGACCCGCAAGGCGCCGATACCCCCAACGATGAGGCCGAACAGGAAAGTTACTGGCTGATGCCTGGCATACGTATTGGCATGGCCGGCAACACTGCCCTAACCCTGGACGCCAGCCGCCGCCGTCAAACCCAGGAATACCGCTACCCCTCCGGCGGTTTCAATGGTGAATCCGTGGTCGACAGCTACAGCTTTACCCCCAAGCTAGAAGGCCAGACCGCCACCGGCAGCGCTATCCATAACTGGACCTTAGGCTTCGATCTGCACGAATACGATTACACCAGCCGCACCAATTTCGGCGATCGTGAGCTAGAACAGAGCCAGCGTGCTTGGTACGTGCATAACCTGGTTAGCCTAACCCCGAAACTGTCTGTCAGCGCCGGCGCCCGCCATCTGGAAAGTACGCTCAGCGGAGAAGGTGCCGACAAGGAACAAGACGGTGAAATGTACGAGGGGGGCATCCGTTATACGTTCACTGGCAACTTAGCCCTTTTCGCCGGCGCCCAGCGCAGTGTGCGAATCGCCAACGTGGATGAGCTTTCGCCCTTTAATCCGCCCGCTGATCCACAAACTGGCCACAGTTACACCACCGGGGCCAGCTGGTCGCAAGGACGTCAGCATTCCACCCTCACCTTCTGGCGTGCCGAAATCGATAACGAAATTGTTTACGACCCCATCGCTTTCGCCAACCGCAATCTGGATGATCGGACCATTCATAAAGGCGTTAGTATCAACTCCCATTGGCAGCTGGATAAAGATATCACCTTCACCGCTAATGCCAGCGCCCAACAAGCCCGCTTTGATGGCGGACCATTCAGCGGCAACGATGTGCCCCTGGTACCCGAACACACCATGAAGTTAATCGCCGACTGGCAGGCGCTATCCTGGCTATCCGCCCAGATCAGTCACCGCTATGTGGGCGACCGACACTACGATGCTGACCTGGACAACGAATACCGCAAGTTGGACCACTATCGCACCACTGATCTGCAACTGACTGCCCGCTATCGCAAACTCTATCTCAAAGCCGGTGTCTACAATCTGGAAGATAACGTGAACGCCGACTACGGTAACTACAATCCGGCCAGCAGCAGCGCGGTACTCTACCCGCTGCCAGAACGCCATTACCGAGTTGCACTGGGCATGGAGCTGTAATGAGTGACACCAACAAAACCCGCATCAACCGGGTTATAACCCGCACCGGCGATGCCGGCGAAACCGGACTGGCCGACGGCTCTCGAGTAAGCAAACATGACCCTCGCATTGTGGTTCTCGGCGAGCTCGACGAACTGAATAGCGCCCTTGGGGTGTTACGCGCACGCCCGCAAGATACAGATTTGGATGCGTTGTTGGGTTTAATACAGCAAATGCTGTTCGACATCGGCAGCGAACTGGCGATTCCCGGCCACAGGGTAATTGATGATCATGACCTGGTAGAGATGGAATCCCAAGCCGATACTATTAATGCCGAACTGCCACCACTGAAAGAGTTTGTCCTTCCTGGTGGGCACCCTGATGCCGCCTGGTGCCACCACTGCCGCACTGTGGCACGCCGACTGGAACGCCACGTGATAGCCCTGCGCGACGCCGACGAAGACGCGGTCAATCCCGTAAGCCAGGCGCTGATCAACCGGCTTTCCGACCTGCTCTTTGTCATGGCACGGCTGATCAACCTACGCCACGAGCACCCTGAAACTTTGTGGGTCCCCAAAGCGGACCGCTAACAGCGTGCCACATGCCCGATGCTTGAGGCCAAACATGAAAAAAAGAGCGCCCATTCCTGTGCGTTTCTTTACCTGGCTTCAGGCGTGTGGCTTTGTATTATGGAAAGATTGTGCAAACCGGCCCACCTCTAACGCTAGCGCGCTACACTGAATGCCCTGACTGATGATGTAGCGCCATGGGCATTCGCAATAAACTGTTTCTGATTTTCCTGGGCACCTTTCTGGTTCTTATCCTAGCCGCCAGCGGATTCTATTATCTGTCTTTCGTGCGTAGCCTCGACACTTACTTGGACGAACGCCAGCAATCCCAAGTGGAACGCCTAGCCAATCACCTGGGCAACCTGTACCAACAGCAGGGCTCTTGGCAATTTCTTCGCGATGACCCCCGTCGCCTCAAACGGCTTTACTGGCTAGCCGGGGATCGAGAGGAAGGAAAAGACGAGCGCGGCGATCACCGCCGCCTGCAATTGCTCGATGCCCACAAGCGTGTACTGTTTGGCCCGCCTGCCCCGGAAAAATACCGTATTGACGTTCCTATCCAAGATAATAGCCGCATCGTGGGCTATCTAACCTACCCAGATCAGGAAGCTATTCGCGACAAACTAGACCGCCGCTTCATAGGCCGGCAACTTCGTTTTGCCCTGTGGATGCTCTGTGTGGGGCTTGCCTTATCTCTACTGGTCTCCTGGCTGCTGGCCCGCCATCTGGTGGCACCAATTCTGGCGCTCTCACGCCATACAAGAGAATTACAGGAAGGTAATTACGACTCTCGCCTGGCCAGTGATCGCCGGGATGAGCTCGGCACCTTGACCCGCCAGGTCGACCAGCTCGCCGAGCGGCTCGATCAGGGCCAACAGGCGCGTCAGCGTTGGTTCTCAGATATCGCCCATGAACTGCGCACTCCGGTAGCCATTCTGCAAGGCGAGCTAGAAGCACTTTGCGATGGCATACGACCATTGAATCAGGAAAGCCTGAAAGGATTAGAAAGTGAGGTCGCTCAACTTACCCACCTGATTAACGACCTACACGACCTGGCATTGGCCGACGGAGGCAATCTACGCTACCAGTTCCGTTTGGAAGACCTGAGCAGCCTAATAGAAGACGTTCTCGACAGTTATCAAAGTTCGTTCGCACAACGTGGTATCACCTGTAAAACCAACTTACCCGACCAAGCTCTGATCCAGCAGGATCCTGTGCGCCTACGTCAGTTACTGGATAACCTGTTCCAGAACAGCCTCAAGTACACCGCCGACGGCGGCGAGCTATCGGTGTCCCTGAGCCAACAGGAAGACAATACCTGGCAATTGACGGTGGACGACAGCGCACCTGGCGTCTCCGACGATGCCCTACCTAAACTGTTTGATCACTTGTACCGAGTTGAGAGCTCGCGCAATCGCCGCACCGGCGGGTCGGGCCTGGGACTGGCCATTTGCCAACGCATTGTCCAAGCCCATGGCGGAGTGCTTCATGCAGAGCACAGCCCTCTGGGTGGGGTTCGTATCCATATTTCGTTACCGGGACATGCCCTATGAGCCACATCCTGATCGTAGAAGATGAGCCTCGCCTGTCACAACTTGTGGCAGATTATCTACATCACGCTCATTTTCAGACAAAACAAACAGACAGCGCCAAAGCTGCCATGGCCATGGCCCATGAGCAGTCCTTTCAAGCGATCATACTAGACTTGATGCTACCCGACGGAGATGGCATGGAGGTGTGCAAGACCATCCGCCAGCACAGCAATGTACCGATTATTATGGTCACTGCCCGGGTTGATGAAGTGGACCGGCTACTGGGGCTAGAACTGGGCGCAGATGATTACATCTGCAAACCCTTCAGCCCTCGCGAACTGGTGGCCCGGGTGAAAGCGGTGCTACGACGCGCCAACCCCGAATCCCCCGAACAAGAGCACAGCTTGCAACTGGACGAGGAACGCTACGAAGCCATTCTCAAACAGCCACAGGGCCAGCAACGCATTGGCCTTACCGCTATTGAATTTGCCTTGCTGAGCACTCTCTCTCGCCAGCCCGGCCGTATCTGGTCCCGAGACCAGCTAATGGACGAGATATACAACGATCACCGCGTGGTTTCCGACCGCACCATCGACAGCCATATTCGTAAATTGCGCCGTAAACTCAGCGACGGCGATGAGCAGTCCCATGACTGGATTGGCAGTGTATACGGGGTAGGGTATCGGCTAGAAACACCATAACGGCCCCAAGGTTCGAACCTCAAACTGCACGTTAAAACGCCCATCCTGGATTTTGTACTTTTCTACACTGAGGCCGCGCCCAACTCTGGGCGAGGCCTCAGTGGTTGTGATCATGAAACTGATCATCGTATTGTAGCGTAACGTGAGGGTGTAGCTGCTTCTTCCTTTTTTCCTGCATATTCCTTGCACCTTTTTACGCAATACTCTTTCCATCACATTCAACGGCTCAATTAGAGTCACAAGGAGAAAGCCCCATGAAAAAGATCGCTATCGTTGTTCTAGCTATTTTTGCCACATCCGCTTTTGCCATGGGTCCCGGTCACCGGGGCGGTGAAAAAATGGTGGAACACATGACCAAGAAACTGGAACTGACCGAGTCACAAAGTGCCGAACTGAGCACCCTCTTTAAAGAGCAGGGCGAAAAAAGGAAGGCCCTGCATGATGAAACCCAAGAAAAGATCAACGCTCTACTCACCCCAGAGCAGCAGGAAAAACTCAAGCAGATGAAAGAAAAACGTGAAAAGCGTGGCGACGATCGCCGCGAAAAAAAGGAAAAACGTTAACCCTTTGCTTTTAGTGCACTTTAAAAAAGGCCTTCACACGAAGGCCTTTTTTTATTCCTCTTGGCTACGTTTGCCAGCTCAATTACAACAATGCCTGGCGCATATCCGTTAATAACTGGCTCAAATAAGTCGTAAATCGTGCGGCTGCTGCACCATCAATGACTCGATGATCGTAAGACAGGCTCATTGGCAGTATTAACCGCGGCTGGAACTCACTCCCATCCCAGACCGGCTGCATATCGGAGCGGCTGACGCCGAGAATCGCCACTTCCGGCCAGTTTACAATCGGGGTGAACGCCGTACCGCCAATCCCCCCCAAAGACGAAATACTGAAAGTCCCGCCCTTCATGTCCGCAGGGGTCAGCTTCCGATTACGGGCTTTCTCTGCCAGTTCGTCCATTTCCTGAGCAATCGCCTTTAGCCCTTTTTTATCCGCATCCTTGATCACCGGCACAACCAATCCATTAGGTGTATCGACTGCGATACCAATATTGATATACCGCTTTTCAATCAATGCTTCGCCGCTATTTTCCAAAGAGCTGTTAAACCGTGGATATTCCTTTAACGCCCGTGCACAGGCCGCTACTAGGAAAGCCAACATGGTGAGCTTTACCCCTTCACGTTCAAGACGCTTGTTCTGGCTCTTACGAAACGCCTCCAAGTCGGTGATATCCGCATTGTCATGCTGGGTTACATGGGGAATAGTCAACCATGAACGGGTCAGATTCTGCGCCGACACCTTGCGCAGCTTGTTCAACTCAACGCGTTCAATTTCACCAAACTGGCTGAAATCGATTTCTGGCAAGTCTATCGCCATTCCACCCGCTGAGCCCCCGCTCTGTGGCCCCTCCAAACGCTGCTTCACATAGGCATGCACGTCATCTTTGAGGATGCGATCTTTCGGGCCAGTGCCGCTGACCTGGGACAAATCCACCCCCGTTTCCCGGGCCAATTTGCGTACCGCCGGGCCGGCATGAACGGGGCGGGAAGGCGAGCCACCTGCATCAGAGGGTTGCGCACGGGACGGTGTAGAACCGCTAGAAGAAGCCGTTTCAGGAGAGGAATCCTGCTCTGCCCCATCCTGTTCGCGCTCAGGTTGTGCGCTCTCTTCTGCTGCCGGCGTACCGGTAACGGCAAGGGTGATCAACGCATCACCACTACCAACCTTATCGCCGACACTAACGTTAACGGATTCCACCTTGCCGGCTTTTGGTGAGGGAATTTCCAAAGACGCCTTGTCTGATTCCACCACTACGATGATTTGCTCTTCATCAAGCTCATCACCCACGGCCACATTCACTTCAATGATCTCTGCGGCATCAATGTCGCCCAGATCCGGCACCTTTACGGTTTCCGATCTACTTGCAGCCGGCTCGGCAGCCTTATCCGCATTATTGTCTGAAGTGGACTTTGTCTGCTTCTCCGATGCATTTTCATTCTGCGTCTGCGAACTAGCATCGTTGGTTTTACCGCCCTTGGTGGTCTCGTTTTCTGACTCAGAGTCCGATACATCTTCGGCGCTATCGGTAGCGTCACCGTCGTCGACCTCCAGCTCCATTACTGCATCGCCCTCCTTAACCCTGTCACCCACCTTTACACTAATAGAAGCCACCTTCCCGCCCTGGGGCGCCGGCACTTCCACCGTGGCCTTATCAGATTCAAGCACGATAATCGTGTCTTCAGCGCTAATGGTATCGCCGACGTTAACGCTGATCTCGATGATATCAACAGGATCACTGCTGCCCACATCGGGAACATATATTTGCGTTTTACTCACACCTTAACTCCTTATGGTGAGATCACTGACCGGTAATCAGTGACGGGTGCGATTAATGCATCACCGGATAGGGTTTATCCGTGTCAATGCCGTATTTCTCGATGGCCTGTTTTACCAGCCCTACCTCAACTTTGCCCTCTTTGCGCAGGGCATTAAGAGCGGCCAGAACCACGAAGTAACGATCGACTTCAAAGAAGTGACGCAACTTCTGGCGCGAATCACTGCGCCCGAATCCATCCGTTCCTAGAACCGTGTAGGGCGCGTTCACCCAGGGACGAATCTGGTCGGCATAGGCCCGCATGTAATCCGTTGAAGCAATCACCGGACCACTACGGCCATCCAGGCATTTTTCTACCCAGTTTGCCGGACGCTCCTCTTCCGGGTTGAGCATCTCATCGCGGTCCATTTTCAGGCCTTCACGGCGCAGTTCGTTAAAGCTGGTCACACTCCACACATCAGCCGCAACGTCAAAATCTTCCCGTAGCAGTTCTGCCGCCGCTTCCACTTCACGTAAAATCGTACCGCTTCCCAGCAGCTGCACTTTAGGGCTTTTCTTGGTCTTCGCTTTACCTTCGCGCAACAGATACATGCCCTTGCGGATACCTTCTTCGGCCCCCTCGGGCATGGCCCCATGAATGTAGTTTTCATTCATCAACGTCAGGTAATAAAACACCCTTTCGTTATCCTCATACATGCGTCTGAGGCCATCTTGAAGAATCACCGCTAGCTCATAACTGTAGGTGGGATCGTAGCTGACACAGTTGGCTACCGTGCTGGAAAGAATATGACTGTGACCATCCTGATGCTGCAGACCTTCACCGTTAAGCGTAGTGCGCCCTGCTGTGGCTCCCAATAGAAAACCCCGTGCCTGTGAATCCCCTGCTGCCCAGGCCAGGTCGCCCACCCGCTGAAAGCCGAACATGGAGTAATAGATATAGAACGGAATCAGGGTAAAATTATGAACGCTATAACTGGTAGCTGCGGCAAGCCAGCCGGACATGGCGCCGGCCTCATTGATCCCTTCTTCAAGAATTCGGCCCTTCTTTTCTTCCCGGTAATACATGATCTGGCCGGCATCTTCGGGTTCGTATTTTTGCCCCCCAGAGGAATAAATACCTAGTTGGCGGAACAGACCCTCCATACCAAAGGTGCGTGCTTCATCAGGCACAATAGGCACCACCCGATCACCAATCTGCTTATCCTTGATCAGGGTGCTCATCATGCGCACAAAGGCCATGGTAGTGGAAATTTCCCGGTCACCACTCCCTTCCAGAAAGTTGGCAAATACATCCAGCCCAGGGATGGTTAACTGCTGACTCGCTTTGCGTCGACGCACAGGCATGTAACCACCCAATTTGTCGCGCTGCTCCTTCATGTAACGCAGCTCCGGGGAATCATCCGCTGGACGATAATAGGGAACATCTTCTAGCTGTTCATCGGTGAACGGCATATCGAAACGGTCTCGGAAATCCTTCAGGCTCTCCAAGTCCAGTTTCTTCATTTGGTGAGCCTTGTTCACCGCTTCACCGGCACCGGTGGCGTAGCCTTTAACCGTTTTGGCCAGAATCACCGTCGGCTGACCCGTATGGTTCACCGCTTCATGATAGGCCGCATACACCTTGAACGGGTCGTGGCCACCCCGGTTCAGTCGATACACATCGTCGTCACTCATGTGCTCAACCAGTTTCTTTAGCTCCGGATTCTCACCGAAAAAGTGTTCGCGGGTATAAGCCCCGCCATTTTTCTTATACGCCTGATACTCGCCGTCCACACATTCTTCCATGCGGCGGCGCAACAGGCCCTTGCTGTCTTTTTCCAACAACGGATCCCACAAACGCCCCCACACGACCTTGATAACATTCCAGCCCGCACCACGGAACACACCTTCCAGTTCCTGAATGATCTTGCCATTACCGCGCACCGGGCCATCCAGTCGCTGCAGATTACAATTCACCACAAACACCAGGTTATCCAGCTTCTCTCGGCCTGCCAGGCCAAGAGCGCCGAGGGACTCGGGCTCGTCCATTTCTCCGTCACCAAGAAATGCCCACACTTTGCGGTTATCCTGCTGGATTAATTCCCGATTCTGCAGGTACTTCATGATATGGGCCTGATAAATGGCCTGAATCGGCCCCAGCCCCATGGATACAGTGGGGAATTGCCAAAAGTCCGGCATCAGCCAAGGGTGCGGGTAAGACGAAAGCCCTTTACCATCCACTTCTCGGCGGAAATTATCCAACTGCTCTTCACTGATACGCCCTTCCAAGTAGGCCCGCGCGTACACGCCCGGTGCCGAATGTCCCTGAAAGAACACCAAATCGCCCTCGTTTTCTTCACTGGGGGCACGGAAGAAATGGTTAAACCCCACATCATAAAGCGTGGCCGAGGAGGCAAAGGAAGCAATATGCCCACCCAGCTCATCATCGTTATCGATGTTCGCTCGCATGACTGTGGCCATGGCATTCCAACGGATCAGAGAGCGAATGCGGCGCTCCATGAACATGTCACCGGGAATGGCGGCTTCGTCTTTGGGGGCAATCGTATTCAGGTATGGCGTATTGAGGTGGGTACGATAAACGCCCTGCTCTTGGGCTTCGTTAGTAATGACGTCGAGTAACCAGGCTGCTCGCTCCGGGCCCTCGCGCTCGACCACCGATTCTAGGGCTTCGAGCCACTCTCGGGTTTCTGCCGGATCAACGTCATCAAAAAAACTACGTTTTTGCATGGGCGTGCGTCCTTTTTCGCGTTGCCAAGCGCCGTCGCAGGATCACTGCAACGACGCTAAAAAGAGGCCCAAAGGGTGGCTGGGCCTGAGACTTGTGGTGTCGCTGTACCGGAGGCTAAGCAGCATGACTGCCGCGTTACCGGTGACGCTTTATACTAGCGCTGCAGACCGGTTGTCGGTCAAGCTGGCCAGTGGCGAGAACGTTTAACCAGCACAATATGCTGACCATTTTTCCAGTTATTTCACTACCTTGAACCCGGCGCCAGCAAACGTAAATTCGACCAATGTCGGTTATTTTGGACCCTTTTTTCCTTCCCATAGGGGCTATTGAGAAACAGGGTCCTGCTTGCCATTCTCATAGCAGCATAATCCACAGAGCGGCCACAATCAGCCAGATGGCGACACAGCGCAGCAGCAAACCGTGCAGCGCTTCCAGCTGATCCAACGCGATGTTCAGCGTGGCGGGGCAGGCCTCAGAGCTTTCTTCCTGCGCCACATGAGCCACAGACAGAAGCAGCGAAGCAGACGGGGGCAACTGCCACCAACTACCACGCATGCGGTTCATCGCCGCACTGAAGTTACCCGCCAGGGCCATGCTGAGGATTAGCAACTGCCGGGGTGGAAGGCTCAACCAGTTATCCAGTGTCTGTTGCCAGACTGGAGCATCTTCTTCTCTGCCATGTCGTCTCTTATGTTGTAACCAGGCATGATTCATCACCACCAAGAACGCGGCACCAAAGCCTAACAAAACCAGCCAGAAAATCGCCACGAACAGCCGCTCCTCACGCGCCAAGATCTGCTCATTCAATTGCTGGTGGTAGGCCGGATCACCGGGCACCCCAGTCACGGAAAATTCGTCAGTAGCCAAGGCCGAAAAGCCATCTGGATCATTCATGCGACCGCGCACCAGTAGCTCATCCACATAACGAAATTCACTGTAACTGCCAAGCAACCAAAGCAACAACAGGATGCCCAGCCCCAAGACGAGCAGCTGGCCCCAGAAACCTGATAACCAGCATGCAGCCCAAGCAATCAGCACAGCAGGCAACAGCACCGCAACCCACCAAACACGAGCCGGCTGGCCAATGCGGCTGCCGCATCGCTGCAACCAACGCTGATGCCGTTCATCATCTGCCAGCAATGTAGACCAACCAAGGTCCATCCGTCGCAACCCCATAACCACAATAAGAACGATAAACTTCATGCTCTTTTCTCCTTAAAATTGGCTAACTCCTGACGATAACGCAGCCAGTCGAAGGCAGGGCCCGGATCCGTTTTTCTTCCCGGCGCAATGTGCTCATGGCCAGCAATACGAGCGTCGACAATAGCAGGATAGTGATGCTGCAAAAGCCCCGTAAGCGCAACAAGGGTAACGTACTGGGCGGTTTCATAAGGCATTGTATCGGCACCTTCTAGCTCGATACCGATAGAAAAATCATTACAGTTTTCACGGCCCTGGAACGCCGAGAGCCCAGCATGCCAGGCACGCTTGTCGCACGGCACAAACTGCAACAGGCTGCCATTGCGACGAATCAAGAAGTGAGCCGACACCGTCAGCTGGTGGATGGTTTCAAAATAAGGGTGTTGCGCCGGATCAAGACAGTTCTGAAACAACGCCTGGATATGGCCACTACCAAATTGTCCCGGGGGCAAGCTGATGTTGTGAATCACCAGCAGGGAGATATCAGCAGGATCAGGACGATCGTTGAAATTAGGGGAGGGGCACCATTGCGCCTGGTCGACTCGATGTTCGGAAAGGGTAAGCACCCGCGCAAACTCCTCTTGCCTGCGCCTAAGGAAGCCGGTGCTGCACTTTAGCCCTTAGTGCTGCACATTGCCTTGCATACGACGCAGGTCGCCAATAACTGCTTCCAAAGCCCGATCAAACAGGGCTCCTTCTTCAATGAGTTTAACAGCCCCATTATGCAGGGCAACGGCCAAGGTGTAAGCGGAATACTCCTGTACCTTAATGCCACGGCGGTTGGTGAACACTATTTTCACGCCAGCACGGATATTCGCCGCCAACTTCGCGCGACGGGGTTCGTCGTTGTCCTGAATTTCTATCCATTGGCCGGGTGCCAGCTGGCTGCATTTTTTCACCAAAAAATGGTTTTCTGGCAATTCAGGAGCGGTCTCTGGCTGTGCCGGTTGGGCGGGCAGCTCCGGCTCCACTGCCACCCTCTCGGTCTGCAAGCCCTTGAGTAACCGGTGGTGCACATCACGGAATTTAACCAACAACTGCTTAGTTTCCATCGCATCGTGATTAATCTTCGTCAGGCCCTCATGCAAGGTCTTCAGCAACTTGGGGCTGAGCGTCTTGAGTTTCTCTAGCGCGTCCTGATCTCGGTGCTCCAGCACACTCCAGACCACCGCATCCACTACCTTCACCTGCTGCTGCCACAGAGGACTATTCTCCCCCTCATGCAACCAAGTCAAATACAAAACCTGCTGCCACCCCTGGCGAAGCAAGCGTACGACCACATCCGGTAGTTGCCGTCCAGCCATACGGTTATCCAGTACCGTCACCACTTCACGGCGAGCCTGCTCTGCACGGGCCTTGCCCTCTTCCGCTTCACGGACCCGCTGTTCCACACGGTCGGAGCGAGTTTTCTGGCTATCGAAAAATTGCTGAAACTCCTGCAATAATGAGGAGAACAGGCTGGCATCATCTTCATAGTCATCAATGATGCGATGCACAGCATGATTAATTCGCTGATATAGGTCATCCTGAATACCCAGATGGGGATCCCACTGGCTGCCAGCTCTGGCCAGCATGTTCAGTAATAAGCGGGCCTCGTGGTTGTCGTTATTAAAGAAGGCCTTATCCATAATCGCCACTTTCAACAGCGGGATCTGCAGGCGGCCAAGCAGTGCCTTGATGTCTGAGGGCAGGCCTTCGTCATCCAGAATGAAGTCGAATAGCAAGGCCACCAGATTAATGACATCGTCATCAGCCTGATCCAGTGCGTGGATGGCTTCACCATGCTCATTGTCGAGCAACTCGGATAGGTCCGTTTTCAGGTCGGCACGCTCTTCACCTTCATCCTCCCCTAGACTACGCTCTACCCGTTGCAAGCGGTTCAGTACACCGAGTAGATCATCCGAATTAACCTGATGCACCGACGCCGCATTGGCCAACGGAGCACCGTTCATATAAGGCACCCCGTTTTGAATAACCGCCATAGGTGCCTCGCTAGCGACGTCGGACGCACCATCCCCCGGTCTAGCCTGCATGCCACGCATGGTAACCAGCAGCTCCTGAAGCAGACCGAACACTTGATCGTTACTGTGCACGCCGGCATTGCCCGCTGTGGGCATGACGTTGTCATTACCTTGGTTGGCCAGCGAACGGGAACCGGGCTTGTGTGCCGGAGCGATAGGGGCGGACTTCATCTCCGGAAGCACCCCCGCATCAATCAATACCTTGTTGGCCTCACTGACCAGATAGCCGGTTTCAGCCATCACTTCCCGCTCAAACAGCTTGAGAATAATCAGACGAGCCTTGATATCTAACGACAGCTTTTCCAAGCCTTCACTAAAGCAGGCCACCAATTGACGAGGCTCAAGGGGATTGTTGTGCTCGTTCACCTCCCGCTTGCTTTCAAATAAGTACTCAATACGGTGGCAAAGCACCTTCAACTGCTCGTTACAGCCGTTACGGGCCCGGCGAGCCATATTATCCAGCGCCACGGAGGTTTCTAACTCGTCCTCGTTGACCAGCGTTAAGGAATCCAGGTCTACCGGGTTCTGCTCCAGCGTTTGCGTTTCCGGCGGCCTCGCTAGGCTTAAAAACTGATGGTTGAGCGCCTGCTTGAAGCTGGCCACCAAACCAGACCGCTGGATACGCAGCTCACGCATTGCCTCGAAATAGCGCTCACGCTCTCCGTCTGTCTCTCTCTCGGCAAGGTCGTACAACTTATCATCAGCGCCATCCAACATATCTCCCAGGTAAGCGCCACTCAGGAAAAGATAGCGAGCACACACCTTCTCAAGGGGCCGTGGCATACGGCCTGGCAAGACCTTCCCGGAAACCGGTTTCAGCTGTGTAACCTTGGACATTGCTCCCCCGGCAGGCGAACCCGCGACAGGCTGGTGAGAAACATGGAACTAACGTATTAATTCTTTATTACTATAACGCTCTCAGCCTGTAACAATATTGAACTAGTCGGCACTGAGAGAGCGGCGTACGAGCAATCACAAACAGACACGCAGCTTTCCCTGCCTCAGAAATTCCCCTAGCCTAAGACTTTTCGGGGATTGGACGATAGCCATGGAACAGACAGTCACCATACTCAAACAGATTAGCGGTCTGCTGTGGGGATGGCCGGCGCTCATTCTCATCGCGGGCACCGGCATATACTTGACGCTTGTTCTCGGCTTCCTGCCCCTACGCCAGCTGGGCTTTGGTTTTCGACAAATGCTTGGCCCCCAGCGCGGTGTGGGCACCATTGGCGCAGGCGCCGCCCTTGCCACTTCCCTGTCTGCCACCATTGGTACCGGCAATATTGTCGGCGTAGCCACTGCTATTCACTCCGGAGGCCCCGGAGCACTGGTATGGATGTGGCTGATTGCCTTGGTGGGCATGGCCACCAAATACGCCGAAGCCGTACTTGCCGTGCACTTCCGGGAAAAAGATGCCGCCGGTCAATATGTGGGCGGCCCCATGTACTACATCAAGAATGGTCTGGGCAAGAACTGGCACTGGCTGGCCATCGCCTTTGCAGTATTCGGCATGATTGCCGGCTTCGGTATTGGCAACAGTGTTCAGGCCAACTCCGTGGCCCACGGCCTCAGCGACAGCTTTGGCCTGCCCCCTTGGATCACCGGCGTCACTCTAGCGGTACTGGTCGCCATGGTGGTACTGGGCGGCATGAAACGGATCGCCACCGTCGCAACGTTTATCGTGCCCTTCATGGCGCTGGCTTACCTACTGGCGGGCTTGGTGGTTCTGGCGGACCACGCCAATGCCATCCCTGGTGCATTGGCTTTGTGTTTTGAAAGCGCTTTCACCGGCACCGCCGCCGCCGGGGGATTTGCCGGGGCACTGGTAAAAGAGGCAATCCGTTTCGGTATGGCTCGGGGTATCTTCTCCAACGAAGCCGGCCTAGGCAGCGCACCCATTGCTCACGCCTCCGCCAACACCGACCACCCCGCCAGGCAAGGCTCAATCGCCATGCTCGGCACCTTTATTGACACCATTATTGTCTGTTCCGTCACCGGGCTGGCGATTGTTTCCACAGGCGTCTGGGACAGTGGAGTTAAAGGCGCTCCCCTTTCCGCCCTGGCGTTTTCGTCTACCTTCGGCAGTGCCGGCAACATCATCGTGGCCTGTAGCCTGGCCGTTTTTGCCTTTACCACCCTGCTCGGCTGGAGCTTATACAGCGAACGCTGCACACAGTTCCTGTTCGGCAACAAAGCGATCATGCCGTTTCGTATCGTCTGGGTACTAGCTATACCCTTGGGTGCGCTTGTCAGCCTGAACTTTGTTTGGGCATTGGCCGATATCATGAATATCCTCATGGCCGTGCCAAACTTGATCGCTCTGTTATTATTGTCGCCCATTGTGGTTCGGCTGAGTCGTGAGTTCTTCGCCAACCGCCCAGATTAGCCACTGACGGTTGACGGCCCCGCCATCAACCGCCATTGTCATGGCCCCTTGCCCTCACCCTCAACCCCAGAGAGTGAGGGCAAGGCCGTGATCAGTAACCGTATTAAGAGATCCCATGACCATCGCCAACCTCCCCGACTACGTGCGTGACGATATCACCCGCAATGTGACCTTCGCTCTGGAAGAAGATATCCGCAATGGCGATATCACCGCCCAGCTGATCGACGCAGACAGCACCAGCAGCGCCACCATCATCACCCGTGAAGATACCACCATGTGCGGTATTCCCTGGGCCGACGAAGTGTTCAAACAGCTGGGAGAGGTGGACGTTGAATGGCATGTCCGTGATGGCGACCGCCTCTCGGCAGAGTCCACTCTGTGCACCCTGCGCGGTAACACTCGCAAGATACTCACCGGCGAACGCACCGCCCTCAATTTCCTGCAAACCCTGATGGGCACCGCCACCACCTCCCGCCGCTACGCGGATGCCGTAGCCGGCAGCCAGGTCACCATCCTCGACACCCGTAAAACCCTACCCGGCCTGCGCGCCGGCCAGAAATACGCGGTACTCTGCGGCGGCTGCCAAAACCACCGCATCGGCCTCTACGACGCCTTCCTGATAAAGGAAAACCATGTAGCGGCCTGCGGCGGCATCACCGCCGCTATTAAGCGCGCCCGAGCACTGGCGCCGGAAAAGAAGATTATTGTGGAAGTGGAAACACTGGCAGAGCTGAAAGAAGCAGCAGGGCTAACGCCGGATCAAATCATGCTGGATAACTTCAGTGTGGAGATGCTGAAAGAAGCTGCCGGAATGGCGGTTGAATCAGCATTGGAAGTATCAGGCAATTTGACTGTGGAGAATGCAAGTAAGCTACCTAAGAATAGGCATTGGTTTTTGTCTTCTGGGGCGCTGACCAAGCATGTACGAGCAGCAGATTTGTCGCTGAGATTGCAAACCTAAGGCCTGAACCACACCCTTTATCATCGCGCTATAAAACCTCCCCAAACTGCCAAAATCTAGGCTCAAGGTGACCCTCAGCAGGCAAATCACACCAATAATCAAAAACCAAAACAACATAACTTAAGGCAATAAAAACTGCACCTATCGTCATAAATCGACCGAACAAATAGCTAGCCTTACCAATATCACAGCTAATTATTTTTTCCTTCAAAAAAGAAAAAATAAAAGCCAGCGACAAAGCAAAAACCATAACCGCCGAAGGAATAAATGGCCCCGCACCAACCAAAGAATGAACCATAAATGCGACTACTCCCGCAATTCCTGATATCGGAACCATATCCTCCCTTAGCTTCTCTCTTTCCATCCATAACATTCCATAGAAAATAGCTGCCGCAAACCCCATCAATAAAACCAGGGAAAAGCCATATTCATAAGCCACCAAAAGAAGGGAATTATGAGGATGCGCCACATGTAATAAGCTATTCAAAGAATAGCTTAACGGCCCATGACCAAACCAGGGAGAATCAACAAACCCAACCCACGCAACCTTCCATAGCAAAAGCCGCCCTGAATCAGAGGCATAATTACGGTGAAGCAATGCCCCCTCAACCTCGCCCATATCATGAAGCAACAACAACCCAAAAAACAACAATAATGACAGAAGAAAACATAAAGAAATCCAAAGAAAATATATTTTTATTTTATCGCTTACCCCTAAAAAAGAAACCATAAACAATGCAGAAAAAAAGGAAACCAAGCTCCCTCTAGAACCTATTATCAAAATCATAAGTCCCAGAAAAACACCCATAATAAAAATCAGCGCGCCACCCAGCTTTGTCGAGAAGAGAGACATCGAACGCAACGCCGGAAGAAGAAGAAAGAGCGGCACATAGAATGCAGATGCATGATTCTTATTCGAAAACCCATCAATTAAGTAATCCGCACCTATCAAACCATTGTAAAGCAGCGCCAGCCCACCAACACTGGAATAAATAATGTGTACTGCAGAAATAATCAACACACCTCTAGAAAAAAAATATAATTTTTTAGAGTGGATTATCGAAAAAGTAGAAACCAGAACCAATATTGCAAAAACCCATAGCAGGATACGACCCCCACCAACCCACCCCCTAAAACCGACATCACCGAAAATAGATGCTGCAACAATAGAAAAAAAGAAAATGGAGCAAAAAACCTTATTACTACAGACAAGTCTCGACACTACCTCCTTAAAAAAACAGGACGCGACAACAACAGAAAAAAGAAAAAAAGTTTCAACCCAACGAGAGTAATCATAAACCCACATACTCTCAGGCCTCCACCAAGGCTGCAAGAGCATAAAGAACGCGATCAAAAAGAGCACATGAACAACCGGTTTTTTTCCATATTCCATCGCAAACACACCCCAAAAAAAAGAGCGCCACAACGGCGCTCTTTTTTTCTTAACAAATCGAACTATTAGGTAGCACGACAGTTGCTTGGCAAATATTTGTTAGATACCTTATCGCTAGCCAGACAGTTCCACTGAACCCCACCGGCATTATAAGTAGGATTAAACGCGATGGAACCATTGCCATCAGTTGCACCCAGAGCGGTCCAGTCAGGATTGATTGTTATCACACCAGCGGCCACTGTCACACTTGTGATATAAGGGCTGGCGGCAGCAACATCAGCAACATCAATTCCTGAAGCTGTATCTGAGCAGCCTGCCAAGCCACCGTCAGTAAGCGCACACTCTGAAACACTGGTTTTCATTGAAGATGCGAAACCAAGGATTTCAGATACTTTAGCGCGGGATGTGTAATCTTGATAGGCAGGAATCGCCACCGCCGCAAGAATACCGATGATCGCCACAACGATCATCAGTTCGATAAGGGTGAAACCCTGTTGCATTTGCTTCTTCATTTTGTTTTCTCCAATCGTTGGCAAACTTTTTTGAGCCCACCCTTGGCGAGCATCTACCAGGGTTAAAAGCATGGAGCGTGCCAACTTCCTTTTATTCACAGAAACACACCAGGAGACGGGGGGTTTCTTCTAATCAAGGCTATCAATATTTCTCTATCTAAAAACGAAAACATACATTTCTTACTACAAGAAACGTCACCTAGTGACACTGGGCGTCACTAAGGTTTCTACAATGGTCCCCATTTGCGCCCCCTGTAAGCACACCATAATTTTCGGCTCATTCTGCCACCCCCAAGTTTATTACCCTGAGTTCTATTTAACTTACCCTAAAGAAACTACCTGCAACGATTTCAGTTAGCGCCATAATGTATTTGCAGGCACACAAAACAATTAAAGGCGCCTATCTTTTATTCCAGAGGGAGAATAATAGGGCATGGCTTTCCGCCTACCTCTGTCCAAGCACCTTCCTCTGGACCGGGCAGTGTAAAAATTCGGAAGTGCTTGAGAAATCAGTGACTAGGCACTGAATTTTGCGATATCCGGACTTCCCAGCAATGGGCACACCCGGTATGTTAGGAAAAAAGTGTTGGCCGTACCGACCATACTAAGCATAAACAAGCAGGTTTCCATGACTAGCCAAACCACCTCATTTAGCGGCTTACCGCATCGATTAATACAGCAGGGCCTGCTAGACGCAGAGAGCATTCAGCTAGCCCTGCAACAGGCTCGCCAAGAAAAAACCAGCCTTATTAAGCAGATCGTTGCTAGTGGGAAACTTACGGCTAGGCAGGTAGCAAGCGCCGTTGCGGAAGAATTTGGCGACCCTATTTTTGACCTTAACAGCTTCCAGCGCGATAGCTTAGTAAAGGACCTTGTCGACCCTAAGCTGATCAATAAGCACAACGTACTCCCCCTTTACCGGCGCGGAAGCCGCCTCTTTGTTGCGGTATCCGATCCTACTAATTTACCTGCGCTAGAAGAAATCCGTTTTAATACTGGCCTTAATGTAGAAACGGTGATTGTTGAAGAAGACAAGCTAAGCCAATGGATCGAAGCGTTGGAGTCCGAGACCGAAGATGATGCCTTTAGCGACCTGGATGCCGGACTAGAAAACCTAGACATTAGTTCGAATGAAGAAACAGAAGATGAAACTCAATCTGGTGCCGATGATGCACCAATTGTCCGCTTCGTGAATAAACTTCTTCTTGATGCCATTAAGGGCGGAGCATCAGATTTGCATTTCGAGCCCTATGAGAAAACCTATCGGGTTCGCTTCCGTCAAGACGGCATCCTGCAAACCGTATCGAAACCACCTATCAATATCGCCAGCAAACTTGCTGCGCGCCTAAAGGTCATGTCTCGGCTGGATATTTCAGAACGTAGGGTCCCTCAGGATGGCCGGATAAAGTTGAAAATTTCCAAGACCCGAGCCATCGATTTCCGGGTGAACACCTGCCCCACTTTATTTGGTGAAAAAATTGTATTGCGTATTCTGGACCCGGAATCCGCAAAGATGGGCATCGAGGCTTTGGGTTATGAAAATGATCAGAAACAGATGTACCTGGATGCCCTGCATAAGCCACAAGGCATGATACTAGTCACTGGCCCCACCGGCTCAGGCAAGACTGTTTCGCTATACACCGGAGTAAACATTCTCAATACGCCAGAACTCAACATTTCCACCGCCGAAGACCCGGTTGAAATCAATTTGGATGGGGTTAATCAGGTTAATGTGAACCCGAAACAGGGGATGAATTTCTCATCAGCACTACGTGCCTTCCTACGCCAGGATCCCGATGTCATTCTGGTGGGGGAAATTCGTGACTTAGAAACAGCAGAAATAGCTGTGAAAGCGGCCCAGACAGGTCACTTGGTACTTTCCACCCTCCACACTAACAGCGCACCGGAAACCCTAACTCGTCTTCGCAACATGGGGGTTCCCTCCTTCAACATTGCCACCTCGGTAATATTAATTATTGCCCAACGTTTAGCTCGGCGCCTGTGTGAAAACTGCAAAACCCCAGTGGATATTCCTAAACAATCCTTGCTTGAGATGGGTTTCACGGAAGACGATATCGCCAGCGGGTTTACTGTGTACGGCCCGGTAGGGTGCGACAAATGCAAGAACGGCTACAAAGGGCGCGTGGGGATTTATGAAGTCGTTAAAATCACAGACAGCATCGCGCGCATTATTATGGAAGAGGGTAACTCTATCGAAATTGCCGACCAGTGCCGCAAGGAGGGCTTTAATAACCTTCACCGCTCCGGCTTGGTAAAAGCAATGCAAGGCGTTACCAGCCTAGAAGAAATTAACCGTGTCACAAGCGGACATTGATTATGGCGACTAAAGCAGCACAAAAAAAAATAGCCACGTTTACCTATGAAGGCGTGGACCGTCAGGGAAAAAAAATCAAAGGGGAGGCATCCGGAAAAGGTGTGGCTCTTGTACGCGCAGAACTGCGCAAGCAGGGTATCAACGCGAAAAAGGTGGTAAAAAAACGGGAAATCAATCTAGGCGGCAAGAAAAAAATCAAGCCCATGGATATCGCTATTTTCACCCGGCAAATGGCCACCATGATGAAAGCCGGCGTGCCGCTGGTGCAAGCATTCGAAATCGTGGCTGATGGTCTGGACAACCCCTCGATGAAGGACGTGGTCCTGAAGATCAAGGCAGACGTGGAAGGTGGTAATAACTTTGCCGGAGCTTTGCATAAGCATCCTGCGCTTTTTGACGATCTTTATTGCAGCTTGGTGGATGCAGGGGAACAGTCCGGCGCCCTAGAAACTATGCTTGACCGAGTCGCTCTTTATAAAGAAAAAAGTGAAGCGTTAAAGCAAAAGATCAAAAAGGCGATGAAGTACCCTATAGCGGTAATCTGTGTTGCTGTTATTGTGACAGCTATTCTTTTGATTAAAGTAGTGCCTACTTTTCAAGAGCTCTTTCAAGGCTTTGGTGCCGAGCTCCCCGCTTTTACCCAGTTCGTGATTGGGTTATCCGAATCACTCCAAGCCAATTTTTTCTTTATTGTCATATCGCTGGTAGTGATTGCTATTGCCTTTAGCGAAACCCGGAAGCGATCAGAAAGGTTCAGAAACGGAATTGATCGCACCTTATTGAAATTGCCGATCATTGGCGACATCACCTTCAAAAGCACTATCGCGCGCTACGCTCGTACTCTCGCCACCACCTTCGCGGCAGGAGTCCCACTGATTGACGCTCTGGATGCCTGCGCAGGCGCCACGGGAAATGTGGTTTATCGAAGAGCGGTCCTTCAAGTAAAAGAAGACGTTTCCACCGGGCAACAACTGCAGTTTGCTATGCGATCCACAGGCGTTTTTCCGGCTATGGCGCTGCAAATGACCGCCATTGGCGAAGAATCTGGCGCCCTGGATGCCATGCTGGAAAAAGTCGCAATTTATTATGAAGACGAAGTGGACAATGCAGTAGACGGACTAACCAGCATGATGGAACCCTTAATTATGGCCGTGCTCGGCGTTCTGATTGGCGGTCTGATTATTGCCATGTACCTTCCCATTTTCCAGCTTGGTCAAGTGGTGTAACGTGTCCGAAACACTATATTTTCTCTCTTCCAGTCCGACCCTTCTGATCGGGCTTTGTGTTGTTATGGGGCTGCTGGTAGGCAGTTTTTTAAATGTAGTCATCCACCGTTTACCGTTAATGATGGAACGAAGCTGGAAGCAAGAAGCCCGTGAAGTGCTTGAGCTACCAGCGGAAGAAACCGATGGTATTTTCAACCTAGCAACGCCGCGCTCGCGCTGCCCGAAATGCGGCCATGCGATCCGCTGGTATGAGAATATCCCAGTGCTTAGCTGGCTTGCCCTGCGCGGTAAATGCAAGGGCTGCAAAACGTCCATTAGTAAACGCTACCCCATTATCGAAATTGTCAGCGGGATCCTGGCGGGACTTTGCGCCTGGCACTTCGGTTATGGCCCTTGGTTGGCATTCACGCTTTTTGCTACCTGGATGTTGTTAGCTGCTGCCATGATTGATGCGGATACTACATTACTGCCAGACACCCTAAATTACTGGTTATTGTGGGCAGGCTTGCTGGCTGCAGTGACGGGGGTGTCTCCGGTTTCACTAAATGATGCTGTCATTGGCGCGATGATGGGCTATTTATCCTTGTGGAGCATCTATTGGCTATTCAAGCTAATCACCGGCAAAGAAGGTATGGGCTACGGCGATTTCAAGCTGTTGGCTGCACTGGGTGCTTGGGTTGGCTGGCAATACCTACCCGTGATCATTCTATTATCGTCTATCGTGGGGCTAGTCTTTGCTATCGCCATGATGATATTTAGCGGTGAAAGGCGCGCGCAAATCCCCTTTGGCCCCTATCTCGCCACAGCCGGGTGGATTGCCTTGCTCTGGGGCGATAGTATCGTCAGCTCGTATCTGGGTATGTTTAAACTCTAACGCAGGCACGCCCCACATATCACGCTTGCTTTCGCACCGTGTGTGAGTAGGTGGCGTGATGCATGCAAGCGGAAGTGATTATGTTTGTTGTTGGCATCACTGGTGGAATAGGTAGTGGTAAAAGCGCGGCCACGGATTATCTGGCCCACCAAGGCATAACCATTGTGGATGCAGATCTGGCGTCACGAGTGGTCGTGGAGCCAGGTCAACCCGCCCTGCTGGCGATTGCCGAACATTTTGGTAAGCATGTCATCACCGACGATGGTGCTCTGGATCGGCGGGCTCTACGCGAGATTGTCTTTGCTGACCCAGACGCGCTAAAAGCTCTGGAAGGTATTACCCACCCAGCCATCGGTGATGAGCTACGACGCCAGATCGCCGCCAGCCAATCAGCCTACACAGTACTGGTTTCTCCCCTGTTGCTGGAAACGTCACAAAAAGAACTGGTGGACAGAGTCCTGGTCATTGATGCTCCCGCAGAGTTACAGGTGGAGCGCACGATGACACGAGATCAAGTTCCTGAAGCACAGGTCGCGGCCATCATGAAAGCACAGCTGGAGCGGACCAAGCGACTAGATCAAGCAGATGATGTAGCGGAAAATCACGGCTCGCTAGAGGCCCTCCACGAACAACTTCAAGTGCTACACCAGCGTTATCTGGAACTCGCGCAAGCAACGTCATAAAGATGGACACGTGTAAAAAAAATGACTGACAACACCCCGGCCAAGAAACCCACACAGACTTATCCCTGCCCCCAGTGTAAAAGCCTAACCCGCTGGGACAACAACGCCTGGCGTCCGTTTTGTAGCGAACGCTGCAAGCTTATTGATTTAGGGGATTGGGCGACCGAGCGCCATGCCATTCCCGGCGGCGATGATGCGCCAGGAGATTTTGAGGAATTTTAAGAATTTTTTGCCGCAACAGGCTCTGAGTTACCATAAGACATTGAAGATACTAGGTTGCGCCGCTATCACGCTCAGTCGACTAGGCGGGGGCCTGTAGAGTATGTGGAAGCCCATCACCGCCAAAAAGCTCGGATCCCCGCAACACCAACAGCACCGTAGTCACGAGCGCTGACCAGGTCCCCCGGCATAACTCCGCCCAACGCATAACAAGCAAGCGGTGTCCCTTTCATTAGCACCTCAGCCTGCGGCCAGCCTAATGCAGGTTTACCCGGGTGTGTTGGCGTGGGCAAGACCGGCGAAACCAGCGCCATATCCAGGCCAAGAGACACCGCTTTGTCCCGTGAGGCCAGATCATGAACCGCTGCACTAGTGATCCCATCAAACGCGGGGCGTTCATCCAATTGCGCCAGAACTCGCCCTGGAAAATGCAAGGCAAATACACCCAGCGCCTTCGCTATCACCTCGCTCTGTGGACCTGAAGCTCGCAGCCAGACCTTTAGGCCTTTTTTATTACAGAGCCCCACGATGGTCGACACTTCAGCATGGTCGCTCCACTGCCGCAGATAAAGCCCCTGTCGCCCTGCATCCAAACGATCAATACCCGCCAATAACTCATGAAGTGAGATATCCTCCGGAGCAATCACCAATTGTTCGGGCAAGCGTATTGCATTCACCACCGGTTGATTCGCCGCCGGAAAGCGCAAATCCGCCAATGCCTGCGGAACAAACCACTGCACCGATTGCCCTTCCTTCCCTTCAGGTTCGCCTTGCCAGGCATGCACGTCTCGAAAGTGCAAGGTCACATGTAAATCATCGTACTGATGGGCAATCGTCATAAAGGGGGTAGAGATTGCGTCCACCATGCCGAGCTCTTCCTCTAGCTCCCGAGCCAAGGCTGCGCCCAGCGTTTCACCTGGCTCCACCTTGCCACCGGGGAATTCCCAGCAGCCACCCTGATGCTGGTGGTCAGCACGCTTGCTCAGGCAAATATGGCCACTACCACGAATAATACCGGCAACGACAATGATTGAAGGGGTTGGGCTTGTTGGCATGGGGGTTTTCCAAATCTCTGCGAGAAGCTGCGTGCAAGCAAGCTCTTTACGCGTTCAGCGGTTTGTCATTATGCGATTACGCCTTTGAGGCTAATTCGACCTACCGCTGGGTTCTTGCAACAAGCATATAGCGTTTTTTCTGTTGTAACATATGCTTCTTATGCGTCTCATAATGCGTCTTTAAGTTCGATACTCCGCATTAATCTTCACGTAGTCATAGCTGAAATCACAGGTCCAGACCGTGCACTGTGCATTCCCTGATGCTAAATCGACACGTATGGTGATTTCCGGTTTCGCCATCACCGCGGCACCCTGAGCTTCCTGGTAACTATCCGCCACGCCCCCTTTCTCCACCAGCGGCAAGTCACCCAGCCAGACGTTAACCTTGTCCACATCAAGCGTCGCAATTGGTGCCCGGCCAATGGCGGCCAGAATACGGCCCCAATTCGGGTCAGAAGCAAATAGGGCGGTTTTCACTAGAGGTGAATGGGCAATGGTTTCTGCCACTACGCGTGCGTCGCTCTCGCTGGCAGCACCCGCCACGGTAATCTCCACAAACTTGGTCGCCCCTTCACCATCACGCACCAGGGCCTGGGCCAGTTCAGTGAAGACTTCTTCAAGCGTCTGGTACAACAACTGGCTATGGTCATCCAATGCCGTAATCTGATCCATTTCCGCCTGGGCCGTGCTAATTAACATGCAGGCGTCATTCGTGGAGGTATCACCATCGACCGTCACCCGGTTGAAAGATTTATCTGCCAACGCTTTCACCCACTGGTCCAGCAACGGCTTGGCAATTGGTGCATCGGTGGCGATAAACCCAAGCATGGTGGCCATGTTCGGCTTGATCATGCCTGAGCCCTTGGACATCCCCGTCACCGTCACCGGCACACCATTCATTTCCACCCGCCGGCTGGTGAGCTTCGGGTAAGTATCCGTAGTCATGATACCTTCCGACGCTCGTCCCCAATGGTGAGGGTCGAGCGCAGCCAGAGCCTTTGGCAAACCGGAAGCAAACGCCGTCAAAGGAAACTGCTCACCAATCACTCCGGTGGAGTAGGGCAAAATTTCATCCGCCTGACAGCCCGCCGCTTTGGCTAGCAGCTCACAACTCGCCAAACAGTTTTCCAGACCTTTCTTACCCGTGCCGGCATTGGCGTAACCGGTATTGATCATCAGATAGCGAGGCGTGGTCGTGGCCAAGCGGGCTTTCGCCACCTGAACTGGCGCCGCACAGAAACGATTAAGCGTGAAGACCCCACTGACACGGCTACCCTCTGCCAACTCCAGCAGCACCAAATCCTTACGATTCGCTTTCTTGATACCCGCTTCAACCGCGGCAAGCCGCACGCCGGGGACCGGCAACCACTCAGACTGTGTCATAACGCGTTTCCTGCTATCCATGTGTTAAAGCTTGCTATGAAAAAAGCGCTCTGCCAAACATTGAGCGTCGCGGCATACTCTTAGTATTTTGTCAGATGACGGCGCCACCAAGTCGACATACCAATTAAAACGTCAACGCTAGGCCAAAACCACAAACCCAAACAAACAAAGCACCGGCATTACCGGTGCTTTGTTTGTTCTTGCAGTTTGAAACGTATAGCTTGAAGCTGCCTCTATTCGATTTTCCCGTGGCACTGCTTATACTTCTTACCAGAGCCACAAGGGCAAGGCTCGTTACGCCCTACTTTGCGGCCATTGCGGACCATGGTCTTAGGTTGCTCACCCTGCTGCTGGCTTGGTTGTGGTTGAGCACTACCATCCGTACCTGGCTCAGCCACCGTCTGCATCTTCATTTTTTCAGCTTGCTCGCGCGCTTCCTCTTCGCGCTGCTGCTCAAGGCGCTCCACTTCGTCATCGCGACGCACCTGGAGGCTGTGCAGCACGCGAATCAACTCGTGCTGAATTTGATTAAGCAGGCCCTGGAATAATTCGAACGCTTCTTTCTTGTATTCCTGCTTGGGATTTTTCTGGGCATAACCTCGCAGATGAATACCCTGACGCAAGTGATCCATGTTCGCCAGATGCTCTTTCCAGTGACGATCGAGAATTTGCAGCATGAGATGCTTTTCGATTTTGCGCAGGTCCTCGGTACCGATTTCCGCCTCTTTACGCTGATAATCCTCGTCCATGCTCTCAACCAGCTTATCAATCAAGCCTTCGATGTGGAGCTGATTATCCTCGTTGAGCCATTGCCCCACAGGAGCGTGGCACTGGAATTCCGCTTCGAGGGTCTTTTCAAGACCAGGAATGTCCCATTGGTCTTCAACGGAACCAGGCGCCATATAGTCGTGAACCAGCTCAGTGATGACATCACGGCGGATCCCTTTCACCGAGTTAACCAGATCTGCGGCTTCCAGAATCTGATCACGCTGACCGTATATAACCTGACGCTGGTCGTTAGCCACATTATCATATTCAAGTAAATTTTTACGAATATCGAAGTTGCGTCCTTCGACCTTGCGCTGAGCGTTTTCAATCGCGCGGGTCACCCAACGATGCTCAATCGCCTCACCATTTTCAAGGCCCAAAGAGCGCATCAGATTACGAATTTTATCTGACGCAAAAATTCGCATCAGATCATCTTCCATGGACAGGAAGAAGCGAGTGTAGCCCGGATCACCCTGACGACCGGCACGGCCACGCAACTGGTTATCGATACGGCGAGACTCATGGCGCTCAGTGCCGATAATATGCAAGCCACCCGCTTTCATAACCGTATCGTGGTTTGCCTGCCACTCGGCCCGAATTTTCTCCGCTTCCGACTCGGACGGAGTCTCCATATGTTTAATCTGCTCTTCTGGGTTACCGCCAAGCATAATATCCGTACCGCGACCCGCCATGTTAGTAGCAATGGTCACCGCTCCCGGACGGCCTGCTTGGGCAATAATCTGAGCTTCGCGCTGGTGAAACTTGGCATTCAATACTTCGTGATGAACCTTGTCCTGCTTCAAACGTTTGGAAAGGTATTCCGACGCTTCAATGGTCGCCGTTCCTACCAACACAGGTGCACCCTTAGCCACCGCTTCGGTGACCTCTTTAACGATGGCATCGAATTTTTCTTGTAGGCTTAGATAAACTAGGTCATTGGCATCAACCCGCACCATGGGCTTATTCGTCGGCACCACGACGACATCCATGCCGTAGATTTGACGGAATTCCAGTGCTTCGGTATCAGCCGTACCGGTCATTCCTGACAGCTTGTTATACAGGCGGAAATAATTCTGGAAGGTGGTCGAGGCCAGCGTCTGGTTTTCCTGCTGAATATTGAGGCCTTCTTTCGCTTCGATGGCCTGATGAATGCCTTCCGACCAGCGTCGCCCGGGCATAGTACGACCAGTATGCTCGTCAACAATCACAATTTGGCCATCTTGTACTATGTAATCCCGGTCAATATGGAACAAGGCATGGGCCTTAAGCGCCGCATGCACATGGTGCAGCAACGCCAGGTTATGGGCCGCATACAAGCTTTCGCCCTGTTCCAACAACTGGTTATTGACCAACAGCGCTTCAATTTTCTGATGACCAGCTTCCGTCAGCTCCACCTGACGCTGCTTTTCATCAATGAAGTAATCACCCTCGCCTTCTTCTTCCTGCTTCTGCAACTGCGGCATCAGCAGGTTGACGGCCTGATATAGCTCAGATGAGTCCGCCGCCGGGCCAGAAATAATCAGCGGGGTACGAGCTTCATCGATAAGGATGGAGTCCACCTCATCGACGATGGCATAGTTCAACCCACGTTGAACTCGGTCTTCCAAGCGGAAAGCCATATTGTCACGCAGGTAATCAAAACCGTATTCGTTGTTAGTACCGTAGGTAATATCCGCAGCATACGCCGCACGCTTGTGCTCGGTGGGCTGTTGAGAAAGAATAATGCCGACAGACAGGCCCAGAAATTCGTACAACGGGCGCATCCAGTTAGCATCACGCTCGGCTAGGTAATCATTCACCGTAACCACATGTACGCCTTCACCGGAAAGTGCGTTCAGGTAGGCGGGGAGCGTCGCCGTCAGCGTTTTACCTTCACCGGTACGCATTTCAGAAATGCGCCCTTCATGCAGGGAAATCCCGCCCATCATTTGCACGTCAAAGTGGCGCATGCCCATCACCCGAGTCGAGGCTTCACGGACAACCGCAAACGCTTCGGGCAACAATTCATCTAAGGTCTTGCCGTCTTTAAAGGCCTGCCGGAATGCTTCAGTCTTGTGTTGCAAGTCGCCATCGGTAAGCTGAGCCATCGCTTCTGCATGGCTATTAATGGCATCGACCAACTTTGCCATTCGCTTGAGTTCACGATCATTTTTGGTGCCGATGATTTTTTTTACGATGGTACCCAGCATAAAACTTCCGGTTCAGTAAAAGTCAGGACAAACAGCCCGGTGGCGGCAAAGTGATTCACCGCACACATAGTTTGTTGCGCGAAACTGGTGAGCTTCACGAAAGACGTCAGATCTGGCACAGAATCCAAATGAGCAGCCTTCTTCCACAAGCCCAGCCATTCTAAACACAATAGGATGAAGAGATAAGGTGGTAATCTAGGTTATCAAGGGCGCTTAACGAAAACGGCCCCTTACGGGGCCATTTTTCACAATTTTGCTACCGCCGTGCGCGATAAATATAAGGTTGAGGGTTCACCTGAGCACCGTTCTTGAGCACTTCATAATGCACGTGTGGACCTGTCGAACGACCAGAACTGCCCACTTTGCCCACCACATCACCGGTTCGAACAATTTCTCCTGGTTCAACCAGCAGCTCCATAGCGTGCCCGTAGCGAGTGGACAAACCATTACCGTGATTAATCTCAACCATTTTTCCATAACCAGAGCGCTCACCGGAATAAGTCACAACGCCAGCACCGGTGGCCACAATCGGCGTTCCTTCCTTGCCTGCGAAATCGACCCCTTTATGCCAAGCTACGCGGCCGGAGAATGGATCGGAACGTCGCCCAAAACGGCTGGACATCCAGCCCTTGGTCAGCGGACGGCCAGACAGGTAGGTCTGATCTTCCAGTTGCTTATCCGCCAACAGATCCTCCAGAATATCCAACTGACGTTCGCGACGCTCCAGCGTAGTAGTCATCTGATCTAGCGCTACCATAAACGATGGCAACTCGTAGCTGGCCCCCTCTTCTGAAGCTTCTGGGCCGCCTACACCGGGGACACTGCTAAAATCGAATTCGTCACCACCAATGTCGGCCACTTCAACCAAGCGCTCGCCCAATGCATCCAGGCGAACCAGACGCGCTTGAGCCTGAGCCAACTTAAGGGTCAACGCTCGGAATTGTTCCTGGCTTTGTTGATCCAGTTCAGAGAGCGCCAGCTGTTGCTGCTCCAGCTGGCTGGCAAAGCGCTTCGTCATCATTGAGGCGAATTCAGGCTGACCACCGACCCTATAAGCCAATAGGTAAGCACTAACACCAATAAGGACAGGAAACGCCACCAGCACCACAGCCAATAGCCAAGGCCAATGACGGGGAACGGGCAGTGTGCGCGAATGGCCGCGCTTGCTATTAAGGACTATGATGTTCATAACGTTTCGTAACGCACCATCTAAAAGTCATTCAATTCAACAAGTTATACTACGCTTATAATTTTTTTTACAATCTGCAGGCTAGTCTAAGTAAAAACCATGAGCAAGACAACGTCGCCCAAAGCCCTTCTCTCTCTGCTAAGCGGTCACCCCGCTCTGTCAGCCTTGGTAAAAGAAGCCCGCAAGGTTCCTGCACAAGAGAAAGATGATCCGTTGGACTGCCTGCCCCCCGCCCTTCGTGAGCGAGTGACGCTTGTGGAAGATCAACACCGCTGGCTGGCCATTACAGAAACTAGCGCCACCGCTCAACTCTTACGCTTCCATCTCCCGAAGCTTCAGCAAGCCATGCCCGGGGAGCAGATCAAAATCGTGGTCGGAGGCAAACGCCAACCCATGCAAAGCAATAGGCATGCCAAAGAAACAGTAAGGCCACATTTAGCCCAAGAAAGTGCCCAGCATATAGAAGCAGTGGCCGAAGCCATCGAGGATGATGCGTTAAAAGCATCATTACTGCGGCTAGCCAGCCGCGGGGAGCCCGATAAATAACCACCTGGCCGCGGGAGACGGCCAGGTGGTCCACAGGACTTCGACGTACAACCGAATTGCTTCGGTCGGAGCCAGCATCACTTCCGGGTCATCCTGATCCGAAGCGGCCAACTCGCTTTCCAACTTACTTTTTACTTTACCGCTACTTATTCTGCAGCCAAAACAGGGCGCATATAAGACACAGGTGCATCGGTGGCATCTTCGAACGTCACCACCTCGTAGGAGTCTTCCTGACGGAGGATCTCCCGCAACAGCGCATTGTTAAGTGCATGGCCAGACTTATGGCCAATGAACTCACCAATCAGGCTGTGGCCCAGCAGATACAAGTCGCCAATGGCATCTAGCATCTTGTGTTTGACGAACTCGTCGTCATAACGCAGACCGTCTTCGTTGAGGATACGGTATTCGTCCACCACAATGGCATTATCGACACTGCCACCCAACGCCAAGTTCTGACTGCGCAGAAACTCGATATCGCGCATAAAACCAAAGGTCCGGGCACGGGCCACTTCTTTCACGAACGAGGTCGTGGAGAAGTCGATACTGGCCAGCTGGTTGCGCTCTTCAAACACCGGGTGATCGAACTCGATAGAAAAAGTCACCTTGAAGCCGTCAAAAGGCACGAATGTTGCCGTTTTGTCGTCTTCACGCACCGTCACTTCTTTTTTGATGCGGATAAACTTCTTGGCGGCTTCCTGTTCCTTGATACCAGCAGATTGCAGGAGGAAGACGAACGGACCAGCACTACCATCCATGATCGGCATCTCCGGGGCAGACAACTCCACAAAGGCGTTATCAATCCCGAGGCCCGCCATGGCGGACAAGAAGTGCTCTACCGTACCCACTTTCACGCCATCCTGAACCAGCGTGGAAGAGAGCGTGGTTTCGCCCACCGCGTCCGCAGCAGCCTTGATCTCCACAACAGGGTCCAGGTCCACTCGCCGGAACACGATACCGGTATCCACCGGTGCCGGGCGCACGGTCATGTAGACCTTTTCGCCGGTGTGAAGCCCTACGCCAGTGGCGCGGATCACGTTTTTTAGCGTTCGTTGTCTGATCATCAGTCTGTCACACAGCTGCGGGTATCCTAAGGATACCGCTTTCCTCAACACAAAATTAGGGCGCGATTATACTGGAACACCCTTATTTTGCACCCATCTCGCCAGGCCGTTAGTCGGCCTGGCGGCGCAGAAAGGTCGGGATATCGATGAAATCCAGATCTTCGGCGGTGCTCACCGCTTGCTGGCCTCGGCCGCTTGCAGCCTGCTGAGCGGCGCGTTTACGCTCTACAGCCGGGCGATCCAAATCGCTGTAGTCCACCCGTCCGTCTGCCGCGACAGGAGTCTGACGGCCCCGCACGACTTTTAGTTCCTGAGCCGCTGCGCCCAGACCAGTGGCGACCACGGTAACGCTGATGCTATCGCCCATATCCGGGTCAATGGCAGTACCGATAATCACATTGGCGTCATCCCCAGCCAGTTCACTGACGATGTCACCCACTTCCGAGAACTCATCCAGAGCGATGGACTCATTGGCAGTAATGTTAATCAGGATACCCCGCGCACCACGCAAATCCACATCTTCCAGCAACGGGCTGGAGATAGCGGCTTGGGCGGCTTCCGCTGCACGGTTGTCGCCACTGGCGGTACCCGTGCCCATCATCGCGGTGCCCATTTCGCTCATCACGGTGCGCACGTCAGCGAAATCCACGTTAATCATGCCGGGGCGAACAATCAGGTCGGCAATCCCTTTCACCGCACCTTGCAATACTTCGTTTGCCGCCTTGAACGCATCCAGCAGGCTAGTGGAGCCGCCCAATACCGCTTGCAGCTTTTCGTTGGGAATGGTGATCAGTGAATGAACGTGTTCTTTCAGATCATCAATCCCCTGCTGGGCAGAACGCATACGCTTCTTGCCTTCAAAGGGGAACGGCTTGGTCACCACGGCTACAGTCAAGATGCCCAGTTCCTTGGCAATTTCGGCCACCACCGGAGCGGCACCGGTACCCGTACCACCGCCCATACCGGCTGTTACGAATACCATATCGGCACCATCCAACAGCTCAGCGATGCGATCGCGGTCTTCCTGTGCCGATTGACGGCCAATTTCCGGATTGGCACCCGCACCCAAACCCTTGGTCACCTGGCTACCCAGCTGAATTACGGTTTTGGATGAGGCATTACGCAGGGCCTGGGCGTCCGTGTTGGCGCAGATGAAATCTACCCCTTCCACACCCGAACGCACCATGTGATCCACGGCATTGCCGCCGCCGCCACCGACACCTACCACTTTGATTACCGCGCCATGCGGCACGCTGTCTTCCAGTTTAAATTGCATGGTTGATCTCCCGTTTTTGCTTCCCTGTTTACTGCACATTACGTCGAAGTGTTCCGGTCATGTTGCCGCGGCCCGGAACAACCGCTTGCCCTTATCTGACGCTTCCCTGATCGCGAAGCGTGCTGCGATTCTTGCTAAAAATTACCTTTGAACCAGCTCTTAATACGTTCCAGCCAGTCCAGCTCACCACCACCGGCTTGGGCCTTGGCGCTAGTGCCTTCCTTCTCCATGCGCTGGCCGTACAACAGCAGGCCCACAGAGGTGGAGTAAATTGGGTTTTTCACCACATCAATCAGCCCAGAAATACCCTGCGGCGCACCTAGGCGAACCGGCATATGAAAAATCTCCTCAGCCAAATCCACTGCCCCTTCAATCTTCGAAGAGCCACCGGTGAGCACAATCCCGCCAGGGATCAAATCTTCAAATCCGGAGCGACGAATTTCCGCCTGCACTAAGGTGAACAATTCGTCGTAACGTGGCTCCACCACCTCAGCCAGATTCTGACGGCTAAGGGTGCGCGGCGGACGATCACCCACGCTGGGCACCTTGATGGTTTCATCTGCGCCAGCCAGTTGAGTCAACGCACAGGCGTACTTGATTTTGATTTCGTCGGCATGCTGTTTGGGGGTGCGCAACGCCATAGCGATATCGTTAGTCACCTGGTCCCCAGCAATGGGAATATTGGCGGTATGACGAATGGCGCCTTCGGTGAAGATGGCGATATCCGTGGTGCCGCCGCCAATATCCACGATGCAGACACCCAGTTCGCGCTCATCTTCGGTGAGCACGGCGTGAGCACTCGCTAACTGCTCAAGGATGACGTCATCGACTTCCAAGTTGCAGCGACGCACACATTTCTCGATGTTTTGCACCGCATTCACCGCACAGGTCACCAAATGCACTTTGGCTTCCAAGCGCACGCCGCTCATACCGATGGGCTCGCGCACACCTTCCTGGTTGTCCACCACATATTCCTGTGGCAGCACATGCAAGGTTTTCTGGTCCGCCGGAATCGCCACCGCTTGGGCCGCGTCGATCACCCGGTCAATATCTGCCTGGGCCACTTCCCTGTCGCGAATGGCAACAATGCCGTGGGAATTGAGGCTACGCACATGGGAACCGGCAATACCGGCGTACACCGTGTGAATATGACAACCCGCCATTAGCTCGGCTTCTTCCACCGCACGCTGAATCGAGCGCACGGTAGCTTCGATATCCACCACCACGCCCTTTTTCATGCCCCGTGACGGTTGCGAGCCCAGACCGACGATTTCCAAGGTGCCATCGGCTGCTGTCTGGCCGACGATGGCAACCACCTTTGAGGTGCCAATATCAAGTCCGACAATCATGTTTTCTGTTGCAGTCGCCATGTCACCCTTTCTCCTAACTTTGCTGCTCGCGCCAGGTCACTGCCATGCCGTCCGCATAACGCAAATCGACCCGAGCTACCTGACGGCTATCCGTGTTCAGCACGCCACGATAAAGCCGCACAAAACGGCGTAATTTGGTGGTGTAATGCTCACGGTCAACCACCAGTTCCATGTCGTTATTCAGCGTCAGGCGCGCGGTCAGGCGCGCATTGACCTCCATACTACGAATGCTCAAATCCACATCCGCCAGCGTTTTGCCCATGCTGTGGTAGAAGCCCATGACTTCCTCCAACCGCTGTTCCGGGCCATTCAGGTGAGGCAGATCGTCCAGGTCGTACTGCTTCAGTGCCTTGAACGGCTGCCCGCTGTCCGACACCAACACCGACTCATTCCACACGGCCACCGGGCGTCGTTCTTCTACCGTCAGCACCACGGTATCGGGCCACTGACGGCGGACGGAAACCTCTTCCACCCAGCTCAATCCCTGAGATTGCTGGTAGATTTCCTCCAGCGGCACAGAGAAATAATTTTCTTCACGCACTAGCGCCGCCAACGCGGTTTCTATCTGCTGTTGACGGCGCACATCGGTCACACCATCCACGCCCACCTTGCGGATCGGGTAACCATCCAGCGCCGCGGGCAGGTAGATCACCGCCAGCAGGCTAACCATCGCCACCGAGCCGACCAGCATCCATGGCACCGCCGTTGCCACCCGCTCGCGCAGCGGTACGCCGACCTTTTTAACCGGCTTGCGGCGGGCGCCACGCGGCGCGGGCGCGTTTTTAGCCACGACCCCGCTCCAGCGCGTCCAGCAGAATCTCACCTACCAGCACATCGAAATCACGGCCAGTGGATTTCGCAGCCATCGGCACTAAAGAATGGTCGGTCATACCTGGCACCGTATTCACTTCCAGCAACTGCCACTGGCCTTGCTCATCACGCATGACATCCACCCGGCCCCAGCCACGGCATCCGGCAACGCGGAATGCCGTGAGCGCCAACGTGCGCAACGCCTGCTCATCAGCATCATCCAGCCCAGCCGGACATAAATACTCCGTGCTGTCGGACTGGTACTTGGCTTCAAAGTCATAGAAGACATGGGGCGTTTGCAGGCGGATAGCCGGCAAAGCTTCATCACCCAGCACCGCCACGGTGTACTCCGGGCCGTTGACCCAGGCTTCAACCAACACGTCCTGATCAAATTTTTCCGCGGCCACTAACGCTTCGGCCAGTTCCTCGGTGTTATCGGCCTTGGCCATGCCGATGGACGACCCTTCATGGGCTGGCTTGACGATCACCGGAAAGCCCAACTCTGCCTCTTCACGCCCAGCCACATAAAAGGCTGGCGTGGGCAAACCCGCACCTTTCCACAGCTGCTTGGTACGTACCTTGTCCATGCCGATAGCCGACGCCATCACGCCGGAGCCTGTGTAGGGAATCTCAAGGTGCTCCAATACGCCTTGAATCACGCCGTCTTCGCCACCGCGGCCATGCAAGGCAATAAAGGCGGCATCAAACCCTCTCAAGGTATCGACGCTCTTATCCGCCGGGTCCACCAGCTCTGCGAGCAAACCCAAGTTACGCAAGCCTGCATGTACCGCAGCACCGCTCTTCAGCGACACAGCGCGTTCTGCAGATCGACCACCAGCCAGCACTGCCACGCGGCCTACTCGGCTCAATCGTTCTTTCAATGCACGCTTATCCATGGCCGCCTCCCTGAGCAACCAACTGCTTGGCGATGGCACCGACATTACCCGCGCCTTGGGTGACGAGCAGATCGCCATTCTGAAGCTGGCTGGCCAACAAGCCTTGCAGCTTGTCCGGGTCATCCACAAACACAGGCTCCAGCCCGCGCTTGCGCAGACTGCGACACAAAGCACGGGCGTCAGCACCGGGAATCGGTTCTTCCCCAGCGGCATACACTTCTAACATCAGCAATACATCCACACCGGACAATACTTCCACGAAGTCCTCGTAAAGGTCTTGGGTACGGGTATAACGGTGAGGCTGAAACAGCATGGCTAGGCGACGGCCCGGCCAACCTTCACGAATGGCATCAATGGTGGCAGCCACCTCACGGGGATGGTGACCGTAGTCATCCACCAGCGTCGCGCTGCCGCCGTCAAAGTGATAATCGCCTTGCACGTCAAAGCGACGCCCCACTCCGGTAAAGTTGTTCAGGCCACGGATAATCGCCTCGTCGCCCGCACCCTCATCCGCCGACACCGCAATAGCGGCCAGCGCATTAAGCACGTTATGGCGTCCGGGCATATTCAGCGACACGTCCAGGGGCTCGCCTTCCGCGCGCACCACCCGGAAATGAGTCACCATGCCGTCCTGACGCACGTTCTCCGCACGTAGGTCTGCATCCTCGCTGAAGCCATATCGAATCACCTGACGATTGACCCGGGGCAGCAGCTTGCGCACCACCGGATCATCCACACACATCACCGCCACACCGTAGAACGGCAGGTTGTGAAGAAACTCGATAAAGGTATTCTCCAGCTGAGCGAAATCGCCGCCGTAGGTGTGCATGTGATCCGCATCAATATTAGTGACGATGGCGCTCATGGGCTGCAAGTGCAGGAAACTGGCATCGGACTCATCCGCTTCCGCCACCAGATAACGGCTCTGTCCCAGGCGCGCATTGGTGCCCGCGCTATTCAAACGGCCGCCAATCACAAAGGTCGGGTCCAGCCCTGCCTCCGCCATGATCGCTGCGGTTAATGACGTAGTGGTGGTCTTGCCGTGGGTGCCGGCCACCGCGATACCGTGACGAAAGCGCATTAACTCCGCCAACATCTGAGCCCGTGGCACCACCGGAATACGGCGCTCGTGGGCCGCCGCCACTTCCAGGTTCTCGGTATTCACCGCGGTGGAGGTCACCACCACATCTGCACCATCGATATTCTCGGCACGGTGGCCAATGTCCACTCTCACACCCAGGCTGCGCAGACGCTCTAGCACCGGCGATTCCTTAATGTCGCTGCCGCTGATGGCATAACCCTGGTTGGCCAGCACTTCCGCAATGCCGCACATGCCCACACCGCCGATACCCACAAAGTGGATACCGCGAATGCGGCGCATCTCCGGCACCGTATGAATAATGTCGTTATCGGCCATTGGCCACCTCCTCACACAGCGTGGCGGCGCGCTCTGCACTATCCGCCATCGCCTGCTCACGGGCCCGCTCGGCGATTTGCGCCAACAGGCCACGCTCTGCAACCGGTTTCAAGGTGCCAGCAAGACTTACCGCACCCAGGTCCCGTTGGGGCAGCAACAGGGCAGCCCCGCGCTCTGACAACCAACGGGCGTTCAATGTCTGGTGGTCATCCACTGCGCTGGGCAGTGGTACAAACAGGGCGGCCACGCCCGCTGCGGCCACTTCCGCCACGGTCAGTGCGCCGGCCCGGCAGATCACCAAATCCGCCCACCCGTAGGCTTCTGCCATATCATCAATAAATTCACTCACCTGAGCCTGCAGCCCCAGCGCCTGGTAAATCGGTGCAGCTTCAGCGGTACGCCCGGCGCCGCATTGATGGCGCACCTGTATATCGCGACCCAGTACCGCCAATAGTAATTCCGGCAGATCCTGATTAAGTACCAGCGCCCCTTGGCTTCCGCCCAGAACCAGCACACGAAGCCCGCCCTGATGCTGTGCATAACGACGAGCCGGCTCCTCTAGAGCAGTAATCTGCGGACGTACCGGGTTGCCCACCCAGCAGGCTTGCGGGTGACCAAAAGCACCCTGGAACCCTTCCAGGGTCACCGTCGATAAACGAGACAACAAGCGATTAGTCAGCCCGGGAACCGCATTCTGCTCATGTACCACCACCGGCACCTTGCACAAGCGCGCAGCCAGCCCACCGGGGCCGCTGGCAAAACCACCAAAGCCCACCGCCAGCACCGGCTGACGGGCGCGAATCAGCTGCCGCGCCTGTAACACCGCCCGCAACAGGTTGAACGGCGCGGTCAACTTACGCTTGATGCCACCACCGCGTAGGCGGGACACAGACAATTCGGCAATTTCGTAGCCATACTGGCGCACTAAGTTGCCTTCCATGCCGTTTTCCGCGCCCAGCCAGAGAATATCGAAACCGCGGGTGCGCAGTTGGTCAGCCACAGCCAGCGCAGGGAATACATGCCCACCCGTACCGCCAGCCATAATCAGGACGGTGCCACTCATCGTGCAGCCCTCCCTCTGGCTTTCAGGTGGTCCGCTTCCGCTCCGGCTCGTAAAATCAGCCCCACCATAACGGCGGAAATCAACAGGGAAGACCCCCCATAGCTGATAAAGGGCAGGGTCAGCCCCTTGGTGGGCAGCAGCCCCATGTTCACGCCCAGGTTGATAAATGCCTGGGAGCAAAATACGAAGGCACAGCCATAGACTAGGTAGGCGTGGTACAACAATCCGCGCGCTTCCAAACGGTGGCCAATCCGGAACACCCGCCAACCCAGCAGAATAAAACCACCGATTAGCGCCACATTTCCCAGCAGCCCCAGCTCTTCAGACATCACTGCATAGACAAAATCCGTATGGGCTTCTGGCAGGTAAAATAGCTTCTGTACACTGTTACCTAGCCCCACACCAAACCAGTGCCCTCGACCAAACGCAATCAGACTCTGGGTCAGCTGATAGCCAGAACCAAACTGGTCTGCCCAAGGGTCGGTAAAGGTCATCAACCGTGCCACCCGGTAAGGTTCGGCAAAGGCGACCAATCCGCCAAGTGCCACCGCAATCAAACCGATCAGCAAGAACCGCAGAGTCGGCACGCCAGACAAAAACAACATGCCCATGGCGGTAATTCCCAACACCACCACCGCGCCGAAATCCGGCTCCAGCAGCAACAGCAGCATCAGCACACCCAGCAAACCCAGCGGCAGCAAGAAGGCCTTCCATTCCGTTTCCAACGCGGCTTTGCGTTGCGCCACATATCCCGCTAGATAAAGTACAAAGCACAGTTTGACGATTTCTGAAGCCTGAATGGTCAGGCCTGGCAAAGCGATCCAGCGGGTGGAACCATTCACCGTACGGCCCAGCCCGGGAATAAACACCATCACTAATGCCACCAGCGCCACAGGCAGCATCACAAAGCGCAAACGCTCAAGCAGTGCCAGCGGCACCGCGTAATATACAAAGGCGCCTACACCCAGGCCCAGCGCCAAATAAATGCCATGGCGCATGGCGTAATAAAAGGGGTCACCTAAACGAGTTTCAGCAATCTGCAAACTGGCGGATGACACCATCACTAGCCCTGCCAGAGCCAACAAAATAGCCGTCCACAACAGCGGTTTGTCGATCCCCGTATGGTCTACTTTCAGGATCATGCGCTCAGTCATGGCACAACTCCTGGGCACGGGTGGTGAAATCATCGCCGCGGGCAGCAAAACCGCTGTACTGATCAAACGAGGCACAGGCCGGTGACAGTAAAACGGCATCGCCCGGCTGTGCCAGGGCATGGGCGCGACGTACCGCAACAGCCATATCTGCCACCAGTTCACAGGGCGCCGCAGACATGCCCTGTGCCACGGTAGTACGGTCTTCACCCATCAATAGGGCGGCACGTAAATACTGCCGGGCAGGCTCGGCCAGCGGAGAGAAATCCTGCCCTTTGCCTAGGCCACCAGCGACCAGAATCACTTTGCCCTCGATGCTTTCACCGATCCCGGTCAGCGCCGCCAAGGTGGCGCCCACATTGGTGGCCTTCGAATCGTTAAACCAGCGCACACCACCTGATTCGGCGACCAGCTGGCAACGATGCGGCAGCCCAGTAAAGGTTTTCACTGTGGCCAGTGCTTTATCCCGATTCAAAGACAGCGCATCACTGATCGCCAGAACCGAGAGAATATTCATGGCATTATGGTGGCCGGTGAGCGCCAGCTCTGACAGCGACAATAAGGGCTCGCCTCGGCACAGTAGTTGACCGTTTTCGCTATCTAGCCGGTAATCCGCTTCCGGGTGGGCGCCAAAACTGATCTGCCGGGCCACCGTAGCCGGCGGACGGGTTGCCAAATCATCACGATTCCAGACCGCCACCTGGCAGCCGTCATAGACGCGCTGCTTAGCCGCTAGGTAATCTGCAAAGCTGGCGTAACGGTCCAAATGATCCTGGGACACGTTTAACACTGTGGCCACTTCCGCACTCAAGCTGTAAGTGGTTTCCAACTGAAAGCTGGACAACTCAAGAACGTACAACCGCGCTTGGTCGTCCAGCAATTCCAGCGCTGGCACACCCAGGTTGCCGCCGATACCTGGGTTCATCCCACAGGCATCTGCCACTTGCCCCAGCAGCGTTGTCACTGTGCTTTTGGCATTGGAACCGGTGATGGCCACCAGCGGCTCACTGGCCGCACGGGCGAACAGCTCAATGTCGCCGATCACTTCTTTGCCATCCACTACCTGCTCGGCAATGGCGGGCGTGGACACCGCCACACCCGGGCTCACGATCAGACGACGGGCCTTGCCCATCCAGCCTTTCTTGAAGCCACCGGTATGCACTTTTAGGTCCGGAAAGTCTGCGCACAGGGCGTCTAGGCCGACCGGTTCAGCACGGGTATCTATGGCGCGCACGGGCATACCCTGATCCGTTAGATAGCGGATCACGGAGCGGCCTGTTACACCCAGGCCAATGACCAGATCAAACCCGTCTTTCGCCATAAATTGACTCAATCCCCTATCGGATTTTCAGGGTCGCCAGACCCACAAGTACAAGAATCACGGTGATGATCCAGAACCGCACAATAATCTTCGGCTCCGGCCACCCCTTCAGCTCAAAATGGTGATGAATAGGCGCCATGCGGAAAATCCGCCGACCGGTGAGCTTGAACGAACCCACCTGCAGCATCACCGATACCGTTTCCATCACGAACACACCGCCCATGATGAAAAGCACAATTTCCTGGCGGACGATCACCGCCATCACACCGAGCACTGCCCCCAAGGACAGCGCGCCCACATCACCCATAAATACCTGAGCGGGATACGCGTTGAACCAGAGAAAGCCCAACCCCGCCCCACACAGGGCAGCAGAAATAATCACCAGCTCACCGGCACCCGCCACATAGGGAATCTGCAAATACGTAGCGAACTCGGCATGGCCACCGGCGTAAGCAAAAATGCCCAGAGCGCCGCCCACCAGCACGGTGGGCATAATCGCCAGGCCATCCAGCCCGTCGGTGAGATTCACCGCATTGCTGGTACCGTTAATCACAAAATAGGTCAGCACGATGTAGAACCAGCCCATATTGATGGCGACGCTTTTGAAGAACGGCACGATCAACTGGGTTTCCACCGGGCTCTGCGCGGTGAAGAACAAGGCGCACCCAGCGCCGAGCGCACCAACAGACAGCCACAAATATTTCCAGCGAGCAGGCAGGCCCCGCGGGTTCTTTTCCACCACCTTGCGCCAGTCATCCACCCAGCCCACGGCGCCGAAAACAAACAACACACCCAAGGTGATCCATACAAAACGGTTTTCCAGGTCGCCCCACAGCAAGGTGGAAATAACGATGGCCACCAGAATCAGCGCGCCGCCCATGGTGGGGGTGCCGGCCTTGCTCAGATGGCTCTTCGGGCCATCATCACGGATCGCCTGACCCACCTGTTTTTCCTGCAGCATGCGGATCATGATCGGGCCGACCCAAAAAGCGATGAACAAAGCAGTGAGAACACTTAAGATGCCGCGCAAAGTGATGTACTGCACCACCAGAAAACCGCTGTGGTATTGCGCAAGATATTCAGCCAGCCAAAGCAGCATCAGCGTGCCCCCTGTGTGAGTGTGTGTTCTTGTGTCGCCAACAGCCTTACCACCGCTTCCATACCGGCGCTGCGCGACCCTTTCACCAACACAGTGCCACCTTGTTCCAGCACTGGGGCACTCCAATTCGCCGCCTGTTGATAGTCCTTAGCAATGTTTGCCGCTTCGCCATAGCCCCGTGCAGCTGCTGCTGCACCGGTCATCACCACCAAACCGGCAATGCCGGCCTGCTGAGCGTATTCACCTAATGCTTCTACCAGGCTGTCCGCCTGCGGGCCCAACTCACCCATTTCTCCCAGCACCAGCATTTGTGGTGCGGGCTGTGCGGCCAACCAGTCGATGGCTGCACGTACCGAGCCCGGATTAGCGTTATAAGTATCGTCAACCACCGTGCCGGTGCCGGCGGATTGAATATGCATCCGCCCAGGCACGGGCTTGAGCGCTGCCAGTCGCGGCAACACCTGAGGCAAACTAGCACCTAGCGCGCGGACCGCTGCGCAGGCCATCAGGGCATTACTCACCTGATGCGCCCCCGGCAGCGGGACAAGCACAGCGTCGCCCAGCGGCTGAAGTACGAACTCGGCACTGTCGCGGTGGAGGACAATGTTCTCTGCATACAGGTCGGCTCCGGCCCGTGTGCTTTCGTCCATACTCACCCGCACCACGGTCAACCCCGCAGCACGGGCTTTTTCTGCAAAAAAATCGGCAAAGCTATCATCGTTGTTCACGATCGCCTGACCGCCCTGCGTACAACCGGTAAAAATTTCTGCCTTGGCGTCGGCTATGCCCTGCATGGAGCCAAAGCCCTCTAGATGCGCCCCGGTTACATTCGTGACTAACACCACCTGCGGGCGCGTCAACGAACTGGTCCACGCAATTTCGCCCGGTGCATTGGCACCCAGCTCAATCACGGCATAACGATGCTCGGCACGCAGCCGCAGCAGAGTTAGCGGCACACCCACGTCATTATTAAAATTGCCATTGGTGGCCAAGGTACCTTCGCCCAACATGGTCGCCGCCATTTCTTTCACGGTGGTTTTGCCGGCATTACCGGTCACCGCCAGGCGGGGCATGCCGAACTGAGCGGCATAGCCACCGGCAAGTCGCCCCAAACCTTTACGGCTATCGGCAACCTGCACAACGTTGTCGAAACAGTCCTGCTCGTGCTCGACCAAAGCAGCAATGGCGCCACCGTTTTTGGCAGACGCTAGAAAATCATGGGCATCAAAGCGCTCACCGCGCAGCGCGGCAAACAGACAGCCGGGTTCAATATCGCGGGTATCGGTGGCGACCGCATTCACTTTCAAGTCGTCACCGTGCAGGGCACCGCCGGTCCACTGGGCGATCTGTGACAGCCACATCATTGTGCACCTCCCCGAGCGTTGAACGCCTTGTGGGCCAGATCGCGATCATCACTGGGGTAACGCACACCATTCACTTCCTGATAATCCTCATGGCCTTTGCCGGCAAGCAGAATCACATCGCCGTCACTGGCCGCCTGCACCGTATCCATCACCGCTCGATCACGTTCAACAATGATCTGCACTGACCCTGTGTCAGTGAGACCAGCGCACATTTCATCAATGATTTTTTGCGGATCTTCGCTACGCGGATTATCGCTGGTAAACACCACGTGGTCCGCGCCACGCTCAGCGACCGCGGCCATTTGTGGGCGCTTGCCGGTATCCCGGTCGCCTCCGCAACCAATGATGCAGAACAAGCGGCCAGCGAAGTGCGCACGACAGGCTTGCAGAGCTTTTTCCAGCCCATCCGGAGTGTGGGCGTAATCGACAATCACCGTGGGACAGCCAGCTTGCTGCACCGGTTCCATGCGACCGGGCACTGGTGTTATCGCAGCCAGAGCTCCAGCCAGTGAATCCGTGCTGACACCCTGTCCATGCAGAATACCGGCAACGGCCATCAGGTTGCTGAGGTTGAAACGGCCGAACAGCGGCAAAGTGACCGAGAAGGACTCTCCGCCTACGTTCAGTTCGGCATTGGTGCCTTCGGCGGTGAACGCCACAGACGCACAACGCACGGTGGCACCGGTCTGATCGCCGAAGGTCACACAGCGTACGCCATCGGCCAGGCAACCCACCAACGAATACGCCACCGGGTCGTCACAATTGATCACCGCCAACTTCACGCCGTCACGGGTGAATAACACAGATTTGGCTGCCAAATAGGCTTCCATGTCGCCGTGGTAATCCAGATGATCGCGGCTCAAGTTACTGAATACAGCCACCGACACCGGAGTCGGACCCAGCCGATGCTGATCCAGCGCATGGGAAGACACCTCCATAGCCACTGTATCGGCCCCCGCCTCAAGGACTCGGGCTAAGCCGGCCTGCAGGGTAATCGGATCCGGAGTGGTATGGCCGGTAATCTGTTCATTATCTTTTAAGCCTAAGCCTAGTGTGCCGACCAGCGCACAGCGATGGCCCAGCGCATTCAGTGCATCACGCAGGAACCAAGTAATGCTGGTTTTGCCGTTGGTACCCGTCACACCCACCACATTCATGGCCGAGCCAGGCTCCCCGTACCAACGGGCCGCGAGCTCACCCACCGAACGGCTCAGACCGGGGAAATTCACCCGTGGCACCGCCTGCTCCTGCTGAACAGAAAATGTCTCTGCCTCAGCCAATACTGCCACCGCACCGGCAGCAATCGCCTGGCTGACAAACTGGCGACCATCGCTGGCCACGCCCTGCACGGCCAAAAAAGCATCACCGGGCATAACTTTGCGGCTATCGAGCTGTAACCCTGAAAGCACAACACCCGCCGCAGTAGCAGGCAGGGTGGTATTAGGCAGCAGTTGCTGGAGAGTCATCATGAGCGATCCTCCCCGTCCGGCCCGCCGGCCAGCAGCCCGTCAGGCTTGTCCGGTGGCACATGGAGCGAGCGCAACACGCCACTCATAATGCGAGAAAATGCCGGCGCCGCAACGAGCCCACCGTAATAGGCATCACCCGCCGGATCATCAATCACCACCACGGTGACAATGCGCGGGTCCGTTGCCGGGGCCAACCCAGCAAACAGACCAATATAGTTATCATCGGCGTAACCACCGTTCACCACCTTGTGCACGGTGCCGGTCTTGCCTGCCACCTGATAGCCTGGCACCTGGGCCCGGCGCGCGGTGCCAACACGACTGACCACCGTTTCCAACATCTGTACCAGCTGGCGAGCCGTCGCCTTGCCGATCACCTGCTCACCCTGCGGCGGCTGATCCACTTTCTTCAAGGTCAACGGCACTTTGACGCCATCGTTAGCGATCACCGCATAGGCCTGAGCCAACTGCACCGCAGAGACACTCAAACCGTAACCATAGGACAGGGCCGCTCGTTCAACATCGCGCCATTTACTGCGCAGCGGCAACAGCCCATCGCTTTCGCCAGGAAACGCAATGTGGGTGGATTGCCCGAAACCAAAGCGCTCCAGGTAGCCCGGCAATGCCTGCGAATCCATGGCTAACGCCAGCTTGCTGGTCCCCACGTTGGAACTTTTAGTGAGCACAGTGGTGATATCGATAACACCGTAATCACGGTGATCTCGAATCGTTTTGCTGCCCACCCGCAGTGTGCCTGGATGAGTATTAATGGTAGTGGACGGCGTGACCATGCCCATTTCCAACGCCGCCGCCACAGTAAAGGGCTTCATGGTGGAGCCTGGTTCGAACAGGTCAGTCACAGCGCGATTACGCAGCGCCCCGGTATCCAGGTTGCCACGATTATTGGGGTTGTAGGCTGGCTGATTCACCATGGCTAATACTTCGCCGGTGCGCACATCCAACACAACCGCACTGCCCCCTTTCGCATTAAATTTTTGTACCGCTCCGAGCAGTTCTCGGTAGGCCAGATACTGCAGGCGAAGGTCGATGCTGAGCGTGACATCTTCACCCGGTTCCGCCGGTTCCAGCACTTCGATATCCTGAATCACCCGGCCCAACAGATCCCGCACCACCTTCTTACGACCGGAATGCCCGGACAAATGATCTTCAAGAGCCAGCTCAATACCTTCTTGCCCTTGATCATCGATATTGGTGAAGCCCACCACATGGCTTGCCACTTCACCGGCCGGGTAATAGCGACGGTATTCTGTCAATGCATAGACACCGGGCACATTTAAACTCAACACTGTCTTGGCCGTTTCCGGTGCTAACCCCCGCTCCAAATAGATAAATTCACGGGACTTATGGCGGCGAACCTTGCGGGCAAACGCTTTCTGATCAATCACCGAATTACCGGCCAAACGCCCCCACTGATCCTGGTGCTCCATCGCTTCGCGGGGATTCACCCAGAGCGTCACCACCGGTGTACTCACCGCCAATGGCTTACCCGCACGATCACGAATTACACCCCGATGAGCCGCCAGCGGCTCCACCCGCAGGTTGCGGATGTCCCCTTGGTGGGCCAAAAAATCATGCTGAATAACCTGAAGATCCACCGCTCGAATTAACAACAGGCAGGCACACACCGACCAGAAGCCCAGCACAAAGCGCCAGCGCATCAGGTGATTCGGTTGCCGTATCTTGCGGGCCTGTTTCTTCATGGCCTGATCAGCACTCTCTCATTCGTCTTAGGTAACTTCATGCCCAGCTTTTCTCTAGCCAGGCGCTCCACCCGGGCGTAACTACCCCAGGTGCTGTGCTCCAACAACAATTGGCTCCACTGGGTTTCCAATCGAGTCTGTCGCTGCTGTAAACGTTGACTTTCATCCGTGAGACGCCGCGCCTGATGCACGCTATAACTGACACCCAGCGCAGACATCACGACCATCACGACCAATACGCGAATCATCCACGGCGCCGCCATCAGGCCACCTTCTCCGCAATACGCAGCACCGCACTACGCGAGCGCACATTCACTTTCAGCTCAGCCTTGCTGGCCCGCATGACCTTACCCACCGGCTCCAGCCGCTGAGGCAGTTCATCACCCAACGGCAGACCACCGCGCCCTTTCGGTGCCCGGCCGGAATGATCACGAATAAATAATTTCACGATCCGGTCTTCCAAAGAATGGAAGCTAATAATGGCGAGACGCCCGCCGATGGCGAGCGTCTCGAGGGACTGTTCGAGCACCTGATCCAGTGCATCCAGCTCCCCGTTTATATGTATTCGCAGGGCCTGAAAGCTGCGCGTCGCCGGATGCTTACCCTGCTCATTACGCCCCAGCACGGACTCGATCAAGTCGGCCAACTGCAGGGTGCGGGTAATCGGCTGCTCTTTGCGGGTTTCACAAATACGCTTGGCGATCCAACGAGACTTGCGCTCTTCGCCGTAGCGATACAGCACATTGGCGATATCTTTTTCCGCTGCGTAGGACAACCATTCGGCCACGCTCTCGCCTTGGGTCGGGTCCATGCGCATATCGAGAGGACCGTCACGCAGAAAACTGAAACCGCGCGCCGCATCATCCAGCTGTGGCGAAGAAACGCCCAGATCCAGCAACAAACCGTCAATCGGCCGACCGGCCTGCTCCACCGCTTGTGGCAGGCAGTCAAAGCGGCCGGCCATCATATGAAAACGGCTATCGCTAGCAGCCAATTGCTGGCCAGCAGCAATTGCTTGCGGGTCGCGATCAATACCGATAAGGCGACCGTTTTCACCCAGGCGCGAAAGCAAGGCACGGCTGTGGCCACCACGACCAAAAGTGCCGTCCACATAAAACCCTTCGCTCTGGCTGAACCACATATCCAGCACCTCTTCCAGCATTACCGGCTGGTGTGCGTACTGCGTGTCCTCGGTCGTCATCAGAACGACAGCTCCTGCACGCTTTCCGGCAACGCTGCCGGGTCCAGGGTGCCATCCACATCGGCCCAACTCTCTTCTTTCCAGATTTCAAAACGGTGCAGCTGGCCGATCAGCATGGCGCGTTTCTCCAAGTTAATTGCCGCCCGCAATTCCGGCGGCACCAACAAACGACCACTGCCGTCCATCTCAATTTCAGCGGCTTGGCCCAAGAAACGCCGTTTGAGCTGGCGAACCTGCGGGTTGGAGTCGCGCTGTTCAGACAGTTTTTTTGCGGTGTCCATAAATTCAGCACGCGGGTAGAGCGCCAGGCAGTCATCAAAGGGGTGCAGCGTAAGCACAAGCTGGCCACCGCACGTGTCGATTAACGACGCACGGTACCGAGTCGGCATGGTTAGCCGCCCTTTGGCATCCAGATTGAGTGCTGCGCTCCCAGTAAACACTGGCCATCCTCTTGCTCTTGGTTATGCGGTTCCTTCCTAGGCTTTTGCCCCACTTCATGACACCAGCCACCAGGAAATTCCCACTTTTTCCCACTTTCCACCACATTGAGACACTCTAGGGCCACAGCAAAGCTCAAGTCAAGCGTGACACACCGAAGAAACGTAAAAGAATTCCCAAAAAAATCAGTCTGTTAGGGGGCATTTAAACAGAATAGAACGAACAAGGAAGCGACGAACGGAGGGAGTTCCGTGATGAATCAGGGCGCTGGGACGCGCAGAAGAGAAAGCACTTTAAGTTTTAGATGAATTTGCTATTAACAATTGCATTTATATGCCGGAAAGAAATCACGTCACCCATATCTCGATGGCAGCCGGTAATTTCCACTATCCAGCAAGTCCACGCCGCACTCCAGCGACGCCAGCCAACCCAAAAAATGATCCACATTGGCGCCTTCAAAGTAACCACCATGCTGAGGCACAATCATTCGTGGCGCCAACTTGCGCACCATCGCCACCCACAGCCGGCAAGCTCGATTACTGGCCATGTAGCGCCGATGAAAACCCAACATGCTGTGACAGTGATCCGCAAAATTATCCACCTGCCCCTCTTCACCGTCCAGACTGGCTCCGATGTCCCCGGAGAAGAGAATGCCACTGAGCGGGTCATAGAAGCTGAAATTGCCCACCGAGTGCAAAAAGTGCGCCGGCAAAACCCACAACTCAGTGCCGGCAAACGGCAACACCTTGCCCTCATCGGCGACGCCCAAAATTCGCGCCTGCAACTGCTCACCCATCTTACCCGTCACATAGGACGACGCTAAATGCGGCAGAAAGCGGGACCACAGACGGCTAACCACCACCTGGCACCGGGTATGCATCAACCAGCGCGGTAATGACGCGATAATGTCCGGGTCCTGATGGGATGCCAAAATATAGTCCAAACCGTCTAAATTAACGCGACGGCTGAGGGCAATGGCCAAAGGGGTATAGGTAAGATCGCCGCCGGGGTCGATTAGCGCCGCCCGGTCGTTGTGGCGAATACAGAATTGATTCGCTTGCACTCCCTCGCCCACCACTAGGTCAGCAAAGCGCAGCACTTCGTGGCCATCTTCACTAAAGAGAGTATCAACTTGTGCCATGCTGGACTCCGCACCACGTAAGCGAGGCCGGTAGCCTAACAGCATGAAAAATCACCATAATGACGTACATCAACTTGCGCCCTTAACAGGCGATAGAGGCCATCTATGGCGGTAAAAAAGGTGGACCGGTCGATAAGCCGGGTTCTGTCGTGGACAGTCATTCATCTTGGGTTTGCGTCGCCACAAACCTCTAGCAACCTACCCGGATCCAGCGCGGGCCACGCCAACGGATCCCTATTTGGTTTTGCTCCGGGTGGGGTTTACCCTGCCACCACTGTTACCAGCAGCGCGGTGCGCTCTTACCGCACCTTTTCACCCTTACCGATTCCAACGCGAGGAAGGAAAAGGCGGTATCTTCTCTGTGGCACTAGCCGTAACCACACCGTTCCCAGTGTGGCCCCCAGGCGTTACCTGGCACCCTGCCCTTTGGAGCCCGGACTTTCCTCCAGCGGCCATTCTTTAAAAGAACCACCGCCAGCGACTGTCTAACCGGTCCGGGCGGGATTCTAGTCGTATGGGCGCCGGTAAGCCAGAGGCATAGGCGCAAGTTGCACGTTTAAAGTTGAAACACGACACGCAGCCCCAGGCAAACCCTCCTGCGCTCTTCAACCCATCTCTTCCAACAGCACATACAGTTCCTGCCGCTTCAACCCGGTATGGGCCGCCAAGATTTTTGCCACCCGCGACACCGGCAATTCCGCCAACAGCGTTTTGGCCAGTGCTTCGTCCTTTTCTGTCCATGCTGAGGAGTGGACCTGCGGCGACAACACCAGCACCAACTCACCGCGACGTTGATTACTATCCGATGCCACCCAGTCGCAGATTTCCGCCACCGGGCCACGCCGAATCGTCTCAAATTGCTTGGTCAGCTCACGGCATAGGGTAATTTCACGATCTTTTTCAACCAGCGATTTCAATGTTTCAAGGAAAGACAGCACACGGTGAGGCGCTTCATAAATAATGCTGGTGACGGAGAGGCCCGCCAGTCGCGCAATAGCCTGCTGACGCGTCGCCCCCTTGGCAGGCACAAAGCCCTCAAATAAGAAACGATCAGAAGGCTGACCCGCCGCAGCCAACGCCGCCAACAAGGCAGAAGCACCGGGAATCGGCACAACACTCACTCCCGCTTCCTGACAAGCGCGAACCAACCTGTAGCCGGGATCACTGATCAATGGCGTGCCCGCATCACTGATCAGAGCCCCCTGCTCACCACCCAGCAAACGGCTCACCAGTTCATCACTACGCTGGCTTTCATTGTGGTCATGACAACTAATCATGCGATTGCGTATACCTAGCTGATCAAGCATGCGCTGGCTGTGCCGAGTATCCTCTGCTGCAATCCAATCCACCGCAGCCAGTACGTCAACCGCACGACGGGTAATATCATCCAAATGACCGATCGGCGTACTGACAATAAACAAAATCCCGCTCATATTCGTGCACTACTCAAGTGTTAAGACGCCCGGAAAGCGCCTACAATAGCCGCTTCATTTTGGTAATACGAACCTCGCCATGGAATTTAGAAAGGCTTATCTGGCAGCACTCCTCGCTGTCACTGTAGTGGCCGGCTGCTCTACTAGCCCCTCATCCAAGACTAGGGTCTATGAAACCCCCGTCGTTGCGGCGCCCGATGGCCTCACAGAGACCCCGCCCGCACTGACAGCCGCCCGCAGTCAACTCGCCAGCATGGATGCAGACGAACGCATTGCCTCCACCCTGTCTTGGGCCTCTTCGTATCTCAATGAAAAGCAAGCGGCTGACGCCAGTCAATTACTCTCAGATCTGAACCCCGAAAAACTCAACAGCGAACAACGCTTTGCCTGGTTACTGCTCAGCGGCCGGGCACAGCTCAGCCAGCAGCAAACAGAAAAGACGCTATCGCTGCTACAGCAACACCAAGAAGAGATATTGCAATACCCCGCCGAGCAACAGGCGCAACTCGACCTCCTACGTGCCGATGCCTTGGCCATGAAAGGGGAGCTGCTGAGCAGCCTACAGCAACGTATCGCCGCCCATCCATTACTCGGCGACGAGGATCAAGACTACAACCACAACATGACCTGGCAGCTGCTCATGCAGATGCCCAACACCGAGCTGGACGAGGCCATTGATAGCAGCAGTGGCGATCTGCGCGGCTGGTTGACGCTGGCTCAACTATACCGCGACCCGATTGCTGACCTGGATGCCCAAATTACTCGCCTGAACCAGTGGAGCAACCAGTGGCGAAGCCACCCGGCCATTGATAACGTCCCGCAGATGCTCGATGCACTTGAGAAAGCCGCCAGCCAACGGCCCAGTCAAGTGGCCATCCTGCTGCCGACCAGCGGCCCCTTGAAAAATGCTGGAGCCGCTTTGCAAGAAGGCATCATGACCGCTTTTTACCAACAACAGAAAAGCGGCCACACCCCAACTCTGCGCTTCTATGATTCTGGCAGTGACGATGTATTAGCGGTGTATCAACAGGCCATCACCGATGGCGCAGATTTCATCCTAGGCCCACTGTCCAAGGACAACGTGGCCACCATTGCCAGTCAAGGTACCCTGCCCGTTACCACCATGGCGCTGAATTACATCGAGACCGATAATCGCCCAGACAATTTCTTTCAATTCGGCCTTGCTCCAGAAGACGAAGCACGCCAAATCGCCAATCATGCTGCCCGCAATGGCGCCTTACAAGCTGGTGTTCTCTACCCGGAGGGGGAATGGGCCGCCCGCGTTGCCAACGCCTTTGCCAATCGCTGGCAGGAATTAGGCGGCTCGGTCACCATCACTCGCACCTACCAAGAAGGCCCCAGTATTGGAGAAACCGTCAAGGAAATGCTGCTGGTCTCTCAGAGCCAGCAACGCGGCAATGCCGTTAGCCGCTTCACCAGCTTAAAAATGGACAATCAGCCTCGCCGCCGTCAGGACATGGATTTCCTATTCTTGCTGGCCGACCCCAACCAAGGCCGCCAGGTGAAACCGGCTCTCAATTTCCACTACGCTAAAAATTTACCCGTCTACTCTACTTCCCTAATCTACAGCGGTGAAGAGGACCCACGACGGGACCAAGACCTAAATGGCATCCGCTTCGTAGACATGCCTTGGATTCTCACCGACGACAATCAAGCGCTACATGAGGCCGCCAACGAACAATGGCCGGATGGCCATGGCCGCTATGAGCGACTGTTTGCCATGGGGATCGACACCTATCGACTACAGGGCCGCCTATACTTGCTCAACGCACTGTCTTCCAGCGAGTTGCCCGGCGTCACAGGCAGGCTACACATGAAAAACCAGCGCATTGTTCGCGAGCTCAATTGGGCTGTCTTTTCTAGCGGCAAGGCAAAAACACTTCCACAAACCACCGAGGCAGCTCAAAACATCCCCCGTGCCATTACTTCGCAGTAAGAAAAATACCGGCCGCGACGCGGAGAAGCGCGCCGCCAAATGGCTGACTGGCCAGGGGTTAAGTATAGTGGAGAGAAATTTTCACTGCCGTCAGGGTGAGATCGACCTGATTCTTCTGGATCAGGAAACGCTGGTCTTCACCGAAGTTCGGTGGCGCAAGCATCAAAGTTACGGCGGCGCACTTGCCTCGGTGGATCAACACAAACAACGGCGCTTAATCAATGCGGCCCAGCATTTTCTAGCCCGCCACCCGGAGCACCATCATCGCCCCTGCCGGTTCGATGTATTAGGCATGGAACCAGACAGCCAACAGGCGGTCCTTTATCAATGGATACAAAACGCGTTTTATAGCGAATAAACTGAAAATTTTTAAAAAACGAACGACCAGAACATAGCGAACCGGACAATGAAGGGGCAATTATGAGCGTGGACCGTATCCGGCAACTGTTTGCCGAAAGCATAGAAACCAAAGCCAAAGCCGGCGAAGTGCTGCCCTCCGTTATAGAAGCGGCAGGTCAGGCCATGGTCGAATGCCTGCTCAATGGCGGCAAAATCCTCACCTGCGGCAATGGCGGTTCCGCCGGCGATGCCCAGCATTTCTCCTCAGAACTGCTTAACCGCTTCGAGATGGAGCGACCGGCCCTGCCCGCTATCGCACTCACCACCGATTCCTCCACGTTGACCTCCATTGCTAACGATTACAGCTACAACGAAATCTTCTCAAAGCAAATACGTGCCTTAGGCGGTAGTGGCGATATTCTTCTCGCAATCTCCACCAGTGGTAATTCCGCCAATGTGATTCAGGCTATTCAAGCCGCCCACGATCGCGAAATGCGTGTTGTCGCTATGACCGGCAAGGAAGGTGGCGAAATGGTTAACCTGTATGGTCCCAACGATATCGAAATTCGGGTGCCCGCCACGTCAACCGCTCGCATCCAAGAGGTTCACCTCCTAGTCATCCATGCGCTGTGTGATTACATCGACCAACAGTTGTTCGGGGGCCAGTAATGCGCGCTCGTTTCATCTCGCACCCAGCCATTACCGCACTGGTGCTATTGCTCTCACTGACCCCTGGCTGCACTTCATTATCCAAGGGTATGTCGGATCAACCCACCGATCAGGATCATGGCTCTCGCACCTTTGGCGCCTTCGTGGAAGACGGTAACATTGAACGCAAAGTGGCGGTCAACCTGGCTCGCGCCAGCGCCGAACTGGATGAGTCTCGCATTGTGGTAGTCAGCTACAATGGCAATGTTCTGTTGGCTGGACAAGTTGCCAGCGAAGACCTAAGCACCCAGGCAGAAAATATTGCCCGCAAGGTGCGCCATGTACGCAATGTGCACAACGAACTACAAATCGTGGGCTCTGGTTCTTTCTTGGCCCGCACTAACGACACCTGGCTCACCAGCAAAATTAAAAGCCGGCTCCTGATAAACGGTGATGCGCCGGGCTGGCGAACCAAAGTTGTCACGGAAAACGGCGTCGTCTACTTAATGGGCCTGCTTACCCATGCCGAAGCAGAGGCGGTAGTGGCACAGGTGCAGAAAGTGTATGGCGTACAGAAAATAGTAAAAATTATTGAATATATAGATTAAGCGCTCCGCATCGGCAGCGCGCTCGATGCCGCCTCATGCCCCACCTACGGAAAACAAAAAGCCCGCTTACTGAGCGGGCTTTTTGTTTTTGCATAACGCATATTACGTACAGCGCCTCACTTAACCACCTTCAAGTGACTGACCTTCCCTCTACCTTGGTCTTTCTTTTCAAGCTCAGGAGTAGTCGGAGTCGGTGGCTCCGGCGGGTCTACCGGGTCAAACGCCATACCTTGACCATTTTCACGGGCGAAGATCGCCACCACAGCATTTATCGGCACCCGAATCGTCATGGGCATACCGCCAAAACGCGCAGAAAAAGCGATCTCATCATTATCCGCCACAAACTGAGTCACGGCGCGTGGAGCGATGTTCAGAACGATTTGACCGTCCTGGACAAAATCCTGTGGCACTTCCACACCCGGGAAACCGGCATTCACTGCCAAATGGGTGGTCAAGCCATTGTCGCAGATCCACTCGTGGATGGCCCGTATCAGATACGGGCGATTGGACGTCATTTCAGACATAACTACAGCGGGTTACGCAGTTCGCGTTCGGCGTCTGTCAGGCTAGCCTGGAACGCATCACGGTCGAACAAACGCTCGGCATAATCCAGCAGCGGCTTCACCTGCTTGGCAGGCAGCTCAATACCCAAAGCTGGCAACCGCCACAGAATCGGGGCGACCACACAATCTACCAACGTAAACTCTTCACTCATGAAATATGGCAGTTCGCTGAAAATCGGTGCGGTAGCAATGATCGCTTCACGCAGCTCTTTGCGACGCTTATTGAGGCTGGTTTCTTTCTCTTCACCGGCGAGAATCGCATCCACATGACCGCACCAATCACGCTCTACCCGGTGAATCAGCAGGCGACTTTGTGCCCGTGCCACCGGGTAAACTGGCAACAACGGAGGATGAGGGAAACGCTCGTCCAAATACTCCATGATCACCGTGGACTGAAACAGAGTCAGCTCACGATCAACTAACGTGGGCACTTCGTTGTAGGGGTTCAGCGAAGCCAGATCTTCCGGCTTGTTGTTGCTGTCCACATCAACGATATCGACCGTGACCCCTTTTTCTGCCAGCACGATACGCACGCGGTGGCTGTAATGATCTTCCGGGGAAGAAAAGAAAGTCATTGAAGAACGCTTGGTCACCACACCCATTGTCGAATCATCTCCGCACTAGTGATCTATAACAGAAACAGGGTAACCGCTTACACGGATACCCTGTTCAACGCTGGAAGCCAACACTGAGGTATCAGTGTACGTCTTTCCAGTATTCCTTTTTAAGCAGGTAAGCCGGGATCAACAGGATGCCCAAGAACAGCAGCACATAAACCCCAAGACGTTCACGCTGCGGACGAACCGGCTCCGCGGTGTAGGTCAGGAAGTTAGTGATGTCACCCATCGCCTGCTTGAACTCATCTTCGCCCAGCTCGTCCTCCAAGCCCGCCATCACGTGGGGCATGCCCACACTCGGGAAGACATGGTTATTGTAACCAAATGGACGAGACTCATCTTCGTAGAAGTTGATCAGGTATGAATACACCCAATCCGAAGAGCGGTACCGGGTCACCATGGTGAGATCCGGCGGAGCATTACCAAACCACTTCTTCGCATCGTCCTGGTCCATGGCGTTATGCATCTGGTCACCGAACTTGTCGCTGACAAAGTTCAGATTCTCCATCACCAGCTCTTCTGGCATTTCCAGATCTTCCGCCATGCGGCTGTAACGCTGGTACTGGAGAGTATGACAACCCATGCAGTAGTTAACGAACAACTTAGCACCATTTTGCAGGCCAACCTTATCTTGCAGGTTTACCGGCGCTTTAACCACGTACTCGTTGTGGCCACCGCCAGCCGCGAACGCGACCAACGGCAGGCAGCTGAAAAGAATAACCGCTAGTTTCTTCATCAGTGTCCCCCCGTTACCCGTTCCGGAACCGGCTTGGATTTCTCGAATTTATGCACAAACGGCATGATTAGTAAAAAGTAGCTGAAATAATAGATCGTGCCGAACTGCGCCATCATGGTCTTACCCGGAGTGGCCGGCTGGGTACCAAAATACCCCAACATCAAGAAGTCGAGCACGAACAATGCCATGAACAACTTGCTCAACCCACCGCGATAACGAATGGACTTAACCGGGTGACGATCCAACCAGGGGATGACGAACAGGATCACAATAGCGCCACCCATTGCCACCAAACCCCACGCCTTGGAAGACATGATGAAATCGATGGTTGTGGCTCGCAGCATGGCGTAATAAGGACCGTAATACCAAACCGGCGCAATATGATCAGGGGTTTTCAGCGGGTTAGCCGGCTCAAAGTTCGGCTTCTCCAGCAGATAACCACCACCATCCGGGAAGAAGAAAATCACCACGGCAAAGATCATCAGGAAGACGATCACGCCAGGCAGATCCTTCACGGTGTAGTAAGGGTGGAACGGAATACCATCAACCGGCACGCCATTCTCATCTTTGTTCTGCTTGATTTCCACGCCATCCGGATTGTTGGAACCCACTTCATGGAGCGCCAGGATGTGCAACACAACCAACGCCAGCAACACAATCGGAATTGCGACAACATGCAAAGCAAAGAACTTGTTCACTGTAGCGGTGGACAACAAATAGTCACCACGCACCCAGGTAGTTAGGCCTTCACCAATTTCCTTGGCTTCCGTCGCACTAATGAACGGCAACAGATCAAACGGGATGGCTCCCGCCAGGGAAATGATCACCTGTGCGCCCCAGTAAGACATATTGCCCCATGGCAGCACGTAACCGAGGAAACCCTCAGCCATCAGAGCCAAGTAGATCAGCATACCAAAGATCCATACCAGCTCCCGTGGCGGCTTGTACGAGCCGTACATCAGGCCACGGAACATATGGATATAGATTACTGCGAAGAACGCAGACGCGCCGACCGCATGCATGTAACGGATCAACCAGCCCCACTCCACATCACGCATGATGTACTCAACAGAGGCAAAGCCTTCGTTTGGAGAGAAGAACATGGTCAACCAAATGCCGGTCAGCAACTGATTAATGAGCACGACCAGAGAGAGAACACCGAAGTAGTACCAAAAGTTAAAGTTCTTCGGCGCATAGTATTCGGACATGTGCCGCTTATAAGAGTCCACCACGGGCAGACGGGCATCTACCCAATCGACAACGCGATTCACCATTCCCATCATGCCTTAGTCTCCCCTTCCTCAGAGCCGACGATAACGACAGCTTCGCTCAGGTACGAATGTGGCGGCACCACCAGGTTGGTCGGCGCAGGAACACCCTTGTAAACCCGGCCAGCGAAATCAAACTTGGAGCCATGGCACGGGCAGAAGAAGCCCCCGAATTCCAGCTCGACCGTAGGCTGTTCCTCAAACAAAGGAGAACACCCCAGGTGAGTACAGGTACCCACAAGCACCAAGTATTCTTTTTTAATTGAACGCCATTCGTTCCTGGCGTAATCAGGCTGCTGATCCACTTCTGACGCAGGGTCACGCAGCTTTTCATCCAGCTGAGGCAGAGTATCCAGCATATTTTCCGTGCGACGCACCACCCAGATGGGCTGGCCCCGCCATTCTTCTACTACGCGCTGTCCTGCTTCCAGCCGACCAATATCCACTTTTACCGGCGCACCGGCATTCTTGGCTTTGGCACTGGGTTGCCAGGACTTCACGAAAGGTACAGCCACGCCAACGGCTCCTGCGGCACCAATTGCCGAAGTTAAACCGATCAGGAAAGTGCGGCGGCTGCTATTAACACCGTCGTTGCTCATTGAGATGTTCTCCCCTTAGATCCCACGCTCGGGGTTAGTCCGAGACTCGAGGTTTATCCTCGCGTTACGGGCGGAGTAAGGCGGCGCAAATGGTAAAGAAAAAGCCCACACCTGACAACAGGTTATTACTCCGCCAGAAGCGCTAAACAGCTGATTCGAACACAAAAAAGCCCAGCAATGCTGGGCTTTTTTGTGAATCTGCAGTGCTTGAAGCTTAACGCTTGGAGAACTGCGGACGACGACGCGCCTTACGCAGACCCACTTTCTTACGTTCCACTTCACGCGCATCACGTGTCACATAGCCTGCACGACGCAGCTGACCACGCAGCTCACCGTCATACTCCATCAGCGCACGGGTGATACCGTGGCGGATGGCGCCAGCTTGACCGTTATTGCCGCCACCACTTACGGTAACGAGCACATCAAACTTATCAGTCGCTTCTACCAGTTCCAGAGGCTGACGAACGACCATCTGGTTGGTTTTACGACCAAAATATACATCCAGCGGGCGACCATTAACACTGATCTTGCCACTGCCCGGACGCAGAAAAACGCGAGCGGAAGAGGTCTTGCGGCGACCGGTTCCGTAGTTGGTTTCTACAGTTGCCATCGACAAACCCCTTAAATTTCCAGCTGCTGCGGCTGCTGAGCGGTATGCGGATGCTCAGTGCCAGCGTAAACTTTCAGTTTGCGGAACATGGCGCGGCCCAGCGGGTTACGCGGCAGCATGCCCTTGATCGCCTTTTCGATGATCATCTCAGGTTTTTCTGCCTGCAGAGTCGCAAAGTTGGCTTCTTTCAAGCCACCCGGGTAACCGGTGTGACGATAATACATTTTGTCTGACGCTTTCTTACCGGTAACGGCCACTTTATCGGCGTTGATCACAACAATGTAATCACCGGTGTCGACATGTGGAGTAAACTCCGGCTTGTGCTTACCGCGCAGACGGCTGGCGACTTCAGTAGCCAACCGACCCAACGTTTTGCCGGAGGCGTCTACCACATACCAGTCGCGCTTTACGCTTTCCGGTTTTGCGCTGTAGGTCTTCATGGAATTCTGCCCTAAATTCAATATGTTACGGGTAGCAAACACCCACCGGCGACAGTTACGCCGGGCAAGAGAGCGCGAATTCTACCCAAGCCCCCCAAAGAACACAAGCGGTTCACTGGCATTTGTTGTCATGACACTAAGTCCCCCTTAGCTAAGGCCATTCTCCGCCCTGCAAAAGGATCATTGTGAACCCGCCCCTGCCATGTTGTGATTGAGCGTAACTCTACACCTTTGCCCCACCCTTTTTAAAGGAACAAACAATGCAACATCGTCGTCTCGGGCGCACGGATCTTAAGGTAAGCGCCCTCTGTCTAGGCACCATGACCTGGGGAAGCCAGAACACCGCACAAGAAGGTCATGCCCAGATGGACATGGCTCTAGATCATGGCATTAATTTTTTTGATACTGCCGAAATGTATGCTGTGCCCGCCAGCCCGGATACCTCTTTTCGCACCGAGACCATCATTGGCGAATGGTTTGCGCGCACCGGTCAGCGAGATAAAGTTGTACTGGCCACTAAGGCCGCCGGCCCCGGTGAGTACGTTAAACATATCCGCGGCGGTCCGCGGTTCAGCGCGAAAAGCTTGCAGGACGCCGCGGAAGGCAGCCTCAATCGGCTACAAACCGATGTGATCGACATCTATCAGCTGCACTGGCCTGAACGCACCACCAACTTCTTCGGCCAGTTGGGCTATAAACATCGAGAGGGCGAAGAAGGCATCGCCATCAGCGAAACCGTTGCTGGCCTGAAAGCGCTGGTGGATACGGGGAAAATTCGCCACTGGGGCCTTTCCAATGAAACCCCTTGGGGCACCATGACCTTCATTCATGAAGCAGAAAAAATCGGCCTGGCGCCTCCGGTCAGCATTCAAAACCCCTATTCACTGCTCAACCGTAGCTTTGAGGTGGGCTTGGCAGAAATCGCCCATCGGGAACAAGTCGGATTGCTGGCTTACTCGCCGCTTGCGTTCGGTATGCTCAGCGGCAAATACCGCAATGACCAGTGGCCGGAAGGCGCCCGCCTCACGCTGTTCAAACAATTTGCGCGCTACAGCAATCCCCAAGCTATCGCTGCCACTGAAGCCTATTGCGAACTAGCCAGTGAACGAGGCGTCAGCCCAGCCCAACTCGCCTTGCAATTTGTCACCACACGCCCCTTCGTGACCAGCAACATCATTGGTGCCACCACCCTCGCGCAACTGGAAGAGAACCTGAAAAGCATCGACGTACCCTGGGACAAAGATTTGGAAAAAGCGCTAAACGCGATTCACACCCGTTTCCCGTACCCAGCACCCTAACCAGAGTCACTAAATGCACCATGCCGCATTGATGCTGACCTCGATAATGGAATCGTAGGTCGAAAATCGCTTTAGCCGATTTTCGACCTACCAGCCCCAACCTTCTCCTAACCAATAAAAGACGATTGGCGGTAGCTTTACATACATGCCGATGTTAATGCTGTTAACGTAACCTGGAAGCAACATACCCAGAGCCGCATACCATCATGGTGTCCCCCACTCGCAAGCCCATGGCCAAAGCGACAGCGCCATCATCGGCTTTGCTGCCTTGTACCAACAGTTATTAGCCGTGAATCAGCATTCACTCGACGCGGCCCTAATCAACACCCTCCTATCGGGCGCCGCAACTCAGAGGTAAGGATGTGATAGCCTGTGCCGCAATCGACGCCATTGTTGACGGCCTTTTCATCACCGTAGCCATCAGCAGCTTAAAAGGCCTGCCGCTGTCGAAAAAATGTTCGTGGGCGAAGCTATGCACCTGCCTTTCTGGTTCACTTTTGGGATTCTCAGCCCCGTGGCCATCCCGTTGGCACTGTACACCCGCCGCACCGTGGTACGGCTACCCGAAGCCGACGGCGAGCCCTTGGGCCAGTGGGGCCATGGCGCCCCAGCCCATCGCTTACTGGTAGTCGGCGAGTCCACAGCGGCAGGCGTGGGCGTCCTTCACCACCATCAGGGACTGGCCAGCCAACTGGCCCTACAGCTGCACCAACAATCCGGGCAGGCGGTAGCCTGGCACACCTTTGGCGTTAACGGCATCCGTGTGGAGGAACTACTCGCCCGCCTTGCTGACACGGCCCTACCTCCAGTGGATCAGATATTCATCAGCATGGGAGTTAATGACACCACAGGCTTCACTTCCCGGCGCCGCTATCGCATAGGGTTACTGCAGCTGATTGAGGCACTGAGCAAGCAACATCCCCACATCCGAATAACCTTACTCGCCGTGCCCCCCATGCATAAATTTACCGCCCTTCCCATCCTGCTCAGGCAGCTACTCGGCTGGCGCGCCCGACAACTGGATCAACAGCACCGTCGCGTGGCCCGCAATGTCAGCCTCGCGCGCTACCTCGATTATCCTGCTCTGCAAGACCCTGCCCTGCTCGCTAAAGACGGCTACCACCCAAACGCCAGCGGCTACCGAGCCATGGCAGCCGCACTGACAGAACAAAAGAGCAGCAAACAAAAAACGTGACTCCTGCACCTACTCCTGAAGGGCGCCCAGTCCACAGTAACACCCCGCCACGGAGCCTCCCGGTGCACCAATGACGGCAGCCGGGTCATCCGCGGCTTTTAGAGCAACCTGATCACAACGACCGATGCGTTGCATGTTGCGTGAACAGTGCAGTAATTACATCGCGGCAAAAAAAAAGCGAACCCTAAGGCTCGCTTTTCTACTTCTGCCATCCCGCTGGTTTTAGAAACGATAGCTCAGCTGAGCACCGATAATATCGGCATCCAACTCAAAGTCTCCTTTCAGCAAGCCTCGTTCAGTCAGGTTTGTCTCTGCATCGTCAATGAAGATATGGCTATAAACCACATCAATGGTCATATTATCTGTTGGGTTAAAGCCTGCCCCAATAGACACACCGATTTTGTCTGAGTCTGGCGAGGCGGGAGAGCGATTCTCACTGCTCTGAGTGGAGTTCTCTTTATAGACACCACCTCGCAATACCGTTCCTTTGGCAAGCACATGCCGCACACCGGCAGAGAAACGGGTTGTATCACCCCAACCAAATTCCTGCACCGCCGGGCTTGGAATCGGCGCACCCGAGTGATCGACTACAAGCTCATCAAGGCTACTCCACTCCATCCACTCAACGCCGAATAAAATTTGTGTTCGCTCAGAAAGGTCCCCGGCATATGAAAATTGAGCTGACGCAGGCAAATCCACAGAGGTGCTCCCACTGTATTTACCCGCTAAGGCTGTAGCTACCGGCAATGGCTGCCCACTAGCCACCAAGGGCAAGGGGGAGAAGGTAATGTCGCCATCAAGGTCATACTCCACGGCTGAGCGATACGCCAAACCAAAGTGGTTGTTATCATCAGCATCAAACACCAAGCCGACGTTCCAACCATAGGCATCATCGTCCCCTTCAAGTCGGGTAAACGAGCTTTCAAGATCGGCCTCAAGACGCTGGTAACTAACCCCGACCCCCAGACGAAGACGATCCGTTACCTGAACACCCAACGCTGGGTTAATGTTATAAGCCTTTAGATCAGACATGGTGGCATAGCGGTCACCCGTCGTCGGAGACAGTGGCGCCAAAGGATCGGTAGCCACAGAGCCCCAGTTATCTTCATAGTCAATTTTCGAGCCAAAGGGAGCATTTATCCCCAAGCCAAACGTCATTTTATCACTGAGGGGAATAGCCAAAAACGCGCTTCCTACCACTGGGCTAAAATCTTCAAAATCACCGGGGCCCGAACCGCCCTCGGCTTTAAAGCTCGTATCGATGATGACTTGCTGAACAGCCGCTGTAATTTCTGTTTTCTTCAAGCCTGCCAATGTGGCCGGGTTATACCATTGATTTGACGCATTTTCGCTCAGTACTGCCGCGCCAGCAAAAGCGGTACCTTGCGCAGAAACAGATTGCTCACTGACAGCAAAACCTGTAGCTATCGCTTGCGTCGATAAAGCCGCAAAGGCTGAACCGATTAGTAGCGCACCTGTTTTTTCATTGTTGTTCTCCTTCTTCCTAGAATTATTAGCTTACACGCAAGACCATCCCTCAATCTGAGTTCACTTACACTTATACACAACTTAGGCGAATAACAGCAACACCTCGATCACCTAATACTTTCCTATTAGCCCATTTTTTTGTAAAATATCCGCCATTGACAATGAGGCGGCCCGCTATCACGGCCAAAGAAAATCCTTTGTGGCAGCCCCCGATGGAGATATCCATGCATTAGGCAACCGCAAAAAGACAAAAAAAAGGGCTGCCGAAGCAGCCCTTTCATTTTGACCTGACCCGGAATTAATCGGCCAGCACCGCCTTGGCGATAATACCTTTCATAATTTCGTTGGTGCCGCCGTAAATCCGCTGCACCCGTGAATCTGCAAACATGCGGGCAATCGGGTATTCCCACATGTAACCGTAACCACCGTGCAACTGTAGGCATTCATCAATCACTTCACACTGCAGATCGGTAATGTAGTACTTACCCGCCGCAGCCGTAGGAATATCCAGCTCTTTTTTCAGGTGCAGCTCCAAGCAACGATCCACATAGGCTCGCGCCACTTCAAGCTTGGTATGCATTTCGGCAATTTTGAACTGGGTGTTCTGGAAGCCAGCGATAGGCTTACCAAAGGCCTTTCTTTCTTTCACATATTCAATGGTATGCGCCAATGCAGACTCGGCCATGGCCAGGCCACCAACGGAGATACCAAGGCGTTCCTGGGGCAGCTCTTTCATCAGATAAATAAAGCCCATGCCCTCTTCACCCAACAGGTTCTCTGCCGGTACGCGCACATCCTGGAAGAACAGCTCGGAGGTATCTTGGGCTTTCATGCCGACTTTCTTCAGATTCTTACCTTTCTCGAACCCTTCAGAGTCGGTTTCTACCACAAACAAGCTAATGCCCTTGGCCCCTTTAGTCGGGTCGGTCTTTGCCACCACAATGACGATATCTGCATTCTGGCCATTAGTGATGAAGGTTTTAGAGCCGTTTAGCACATAATGGTCACCGTCTTTTATTGCCGTGGTTTTCACACCTTGCAAATCAGAACCGGCACCGGGCTCTGTCATGGCGATGGCACCAATCATTTCACCGGTAACCATTTTCGGCAGATACTTCTGCTTCAATACTTCTGAGCCATTATGCTCAATGTAAGGCGCCACGATTTCCGTGTGCAGCCCCCAACCGATGCCAGTGAGGCCCAGCTTGGAAATTTCTTCATTGATCACCACGCTGTAAAGGAAGTCAGCGCCAATACCGCCATACTCCTCACTCACCATCGGACATAGGAAACCCTGCTCGCCAGCCTTTAACCATACGTCTTTGGGGACCACGCCTTGCTGCTCCCATTCTTCATTGAATGGCACGGCTTCGTTTTCAAGAAATTTGCGGACGGTATCGCGAAAAGTTTCGTGGTCAGAACTAAATAGCGTACGGGGAATCATCATGCTCTCCGGTAGTCAGGTTATCGGGGGGCCCACGCCGGGCTGGCAGGGGTAGAGAATGCTCCATAATGTTGATAGAGCTTGCCGTTGAGCAATGACCAAAACGCTCACCCCCACGGCCAGTGATGAAAACCGGACAATGACCTTGCAACCACAAGCTGATCAGGCGCGGTGTTCGCGCCCTAAATATTCGGAGGATTGCATCTCCTGAAGGCGAGAACAGGTACGCTCAAATTCGAAATCCAAACGCCCTCCGGCATAGATATCCTCAATGGGCACTTCTGCGGTGATCACAAGCTTCACCGCACGGTCGTAGAATTCATCCACCAGATTGATGAATCGCCGGGCCATATCGTCCTTACTGGCCCCCATTTGCTCCACATTGGCGAGCAATACCGTGTGGAATTCACGAGCGATTTCGATGTAATCCGTCTGGCTGCGCGGACCATCGCACAACTCCTTGAACTCAAACCAGACCACATCATCAGCGCAGATAACAGTGGCGATCTTACGGCCTTCAATAAGCACATTGCCACGATCACGATGCCGGGAGTGATCCTGTTCCAATGTCTCGAAACGCTCCTGAAGAAACGCATCGGCCCCTTTCCCCAAAGGGCAGTGATAAAGCTCCGCCTGTTCCAGTAGCCGCAAGCGGTAGTCGTTCCCCCCATCCACGTTCAACACTTGAGTGTGCTCTTTAAGCAAATCAATGGCGGGAAGAAAGCGAGCCCGTTGCAGCCCATCCTTGTATAAACCATCTGGCTCAATGTTAGAGGTGGCAACCAGGGTTACACCGCTGGCAAACAGTTCCTGCATCAGGCCGGCCAGGATCATCGCATCGGTGATATCTGTAACGAAGAACTCATCGAAACACAGCACCCTAGCCTGGCTGGCAAACTTGCGAGCGATACTGATCAGTGGGTTTTTTTCCCCCTGCCGTTCACGCATTTCACGATGCACCTTCTGCATGAAGCGATGAAAATGCATGCGACGCTTTTCCTCGAACGGCAGCGTCTGGAAAAAAACATCCATCAGATAGGTTTTTCCACGACCTACTCCCCCCCACATATACAAGCCCATCTGGGGCCGTGCTTTACGGAAACGCCCAAATAGCCCTCCCGAGGCAGGCTCTGCAAGTAATCGATGATAAAGCTCATCCAGCGCGGCGACCGCCCGCTCTTGGGCCGGATCCTGAAAGAAGTCAGCTCGCTCTAGGTCGGCCTTATATTGCTCAAGAGGGGTCATGGTTCGCAAACCTGCCACTATGTAGTAGTTGAAACCGGTTCCGGGCCTGAAATAGGCCCCACAAGGGGCGGTCAATGTAGCGCTGAGGCCACCAACTGACAACCGGCAGAGAGTGAAATTCACTCATAGAGCGACAGCGCTTAGCGAGGCAGGTGGCTGGCCGCCACTTGTTTTAAGTCCACCAACTTGCCGTGAAAAAAGTGGCCGCAATCAGGGAAGCGCAACAAATCGGGAGCTAATGGGGTTTGCTCTGCCCAGCGATACACCTGCTCAGCCGGGACGACTTCATCATCATCTCCCTGCACCACCGTCACCGGGCAGCCGGTGTCTTCAATTTCATCAAATGGGTAATGGTGTACCGGAGGCGCCACCAACAACAGCTCCCGAGCGGGCACCCCGTTAGCCTTGAGAATTTCCGCCCCACGCGCCGCAACGAAACTGCCAAACGAAAAGCCCGAGAGCCAGAGTGGCAATTGCGGATACTTGTGTGTCAGCCAGCTATGGATGGCCAGCAGATCTTCGGTTTCCCCAATGCCATCACTGTAAGCTCCCTGGCTTTCACCCACACCACGAAAGTTGAAACGCACCACCACAGCGCCTTCATCACGGGCCAAGCGGGCCAGGGTCGTCACCACCTTGTTATCCATGGTGCCCCCGAACAGCGGATGCGGATGGCAGACAATGGCGACGAACGGCGGCGCCTCACTACCGTACTCCACCACCACCTCTAACTCCCCTGCTGGTCCGGGTAAAGTTTGCCGTTGTGCCATCATTTTCTACTCCTGTTCCATCCTTTTACGCCTTTCACCCTTGGCGATTGCGCAGCTCTGTGCTGCAATAGCCAAAGCGTTATCGCCAGCGTCTTGGCGATACCTTACAGGAGTATGCCATGGATATGCTGACAACTGGGGTGCTGTGCTTTGCTGCCGGCGTGGTAACAGGTGCAGGACTGCTTTTCTGGTTGTTACCGGCACGGCGGCAAGCCGGCCAATTGATTCGCGATCGCGACGAGGCTCGTCAGGCACTGAATCATTATCGGGACAAAGTGGATGACCATTTTCTTCAGACCGCTGATCTGGTCAACGATATGACCCAGGCCTATCGCTCCGTGCACGAGCATTTATCGAAAGGGGTGCAAGTACTGTGCTCCGAAGTAGGCCGTAAGCGAGCCGTCGCCAAGTCTCTGGATTCCGCTCCGGGCAACGACAACAGCGAGCCCATGACACCGCCACTGGACTACGCGCCCAGCGCCAAAGGGACGCTATCAGAAGACTTTGGCCTGCAACAGAAACCCACGGGCCCTTTTGCTCCCGTAGATGTAGCAGACAACCCGTTACCAGACATAGTGGTGCAGCCGCCCCGGGATTATGCCGACGGCGACACGCAAGATACCGACACCACCAGCAACAAGACACCTGGCTGATTCCGGCAACGTTGCCATAACAACGCCAACCAGCAGACACAAAAAGCCCGCATCAGCGGGCTTTTTGTTAGATTCCACCAAATACTACCTGGCTGAGAGCCCCTGGCTCATGGCTGAATAATCGGTCCGTTCCAATTTTACTTTCTCAAAGCCCTGTAAGCCGACGTAATACCGCCACATCACCATCATTGAGCGGCTTACCCAGCTTGTACCGGACATCAGCACACAGTCTGCCGCTTCGTGCGGGCAGGTACGCATGGAGGCTATGGTGCCGCACTTGTTGCACCAGAAGGTTCAGTCGTTCTTCAGCGGCTGGGTGATCAACGCGTCGTCAGCAATCTTGTCGAAAACGTAATAAGCGTCGAGCGGACCGTAGTAATCGCCAACACCCCACGCTTCACACTTTCCCTTCAAGACGTATAGCAAAGCCTTATGAATCAAATAGGGCTGGCACCCGCATTCGCACCGGCGCGCTTTCCACTTCAATCTCTGCAGGCAAGCTGCCCGCCGGGTCACCGTCTGCCTGGATTGGCTCATTCTGGTTTTCGCAACGGATATGCACCCGCTGGGCACGCAGGCTGGCCACGCCATCCACCCGCTCCATACGCCCGAATAACAAGGCGATCAGGCAGCGTAACAAGAACCGTACTCCCTGCTTCTGAAATAACAGCACTTGGACCTGCGGGCGCAGAATATTGGCTTCGCGGCTCAACACGAAACTGCCGCCATAGTGGCGGCCGTTGGTAATGATGGCCGAGAAACAATCCAGCGGCCGACCATCTACTTCCACCCGGTAGTGACTCTGGCCGTAACGGCCAATCTGGCCAAGCATGGATTGCACATAGGCCAGCTTGCCGAAGCGTTCTTTAATGCCTAGGTTCACTCCGTTTACCACCCAGGCATCGTAGCCGACCCCGCACATCATGAGAAACCGTCGGCCGTTCAAACGCGCCGGCGTCACCGATACACTTTTACCCTGCACCACCACCTGAGCGGCCTGTTCCGGCTTTTTCGGCAGTTCCAGCTCCTTGGCCAGCACATTGGCTGTACCGGTAGCGAAAACGCCCAGCGCGACGCCGGCGGCTAGCCCATTGAGCACTTCATTGGTGGTACCATCGCCGCCCACGGCCACCACGCAATCGCCCTGGTCTGCCAGCCCCTTGAGATAATCAGTAGCATCGTGGGGGCCTTTGGTATGGTACTGGCACACCGTCGCGCCCAGGCGCTCCAGTTCAGCCACAAATCGGTAAAGCAGCGCTTCCCTTCCGCCGCCGGCAGCCGGGTTATAAATCACAGTGACTTTCATCAGACAGGAAACCCTCGTACTACTCCCGGTTCAAGCCGGGTTATCGATATCAATAAAGGTATGCTCGATACCATAATGATCACTAAGCCACTGCCCTAGCGCCATGGCGCCATAACGCTCGGTGGCATGGTGACCACAGGCAAAATAGTGCATCCCGGTTTCCCGGGCAAAATGGGTGGTCGGTTCTGAAATTTCGCCACTCAGGTAAGCATCCACGCCCTTGCTCTGAGCCTTTTCGATAAACCCCTGGGCTCCGCCAGTGCACCAGCCGATGGTTTCAATTTCATCCCCAGGATCACCAATATGCAGTGGTGTACGCCCCAGTACCGCTTCCACATGGGCCGCGAATTCCGACGCGCTCATAGGGCTATCCAGCCGCCCCACATTGCCGATAGGTCGAGGGGAGTCATCGAGCCCTCCCTCGGTGGTCAGACCCAACCGTCGAGCCAGCTGCGCATTGTTACCCAGCGTCGGATGGGCATCCAATGGCAAATGGTACGCAAACACGTTGATATCATGCCGTAGCAGGGTTTGCAGCCGCTGTTTCTTCATGCCTCGAATCTGCTGGCTTTCCCCTTTCCAGAAATAGCCATGATGCACCAGAATCGCATCCGCTTCTTCTACTATGGCAGCATCAATGAGTGCTTGGCAGGCCGTCACCCCGGATACCACACGGTGTATCTGCTCGCGGCCCTCCACCTGCAAACCATTAGGGCAGTAATCCTGAAAACAGTCCACCGCCAGTTCCTGGTCGAGCAGAGACAACATGTAATCGCGCTTGAGCATGGCACCTACCGGAAGGTCGGAAAGTATAAATATGGTCACAGAACCCGTGATCGTCGATCACCGCGCCAACCCGATCATCGGCTGCACGGTGTAAGCTAATCTATGACTATGCGCTGTCGAGAGCATAGCAATAGGGGGCGTGCGGCCGTTTGTCGCAGTCAGCGGGTGGTAGCAATCGCCCTTCACAGGTTCTACTATTGCGCGCAGTTTACCTATCTGACCCCACACTTGTCTCGCAGAGGCCCTTCACCAGGCTACTCACGAAAAGGGGAACCGCATAACGAGGGCATTACCGGTGATCAAACTGCTTCGTTTTCTGGCCGGCCCGGTGCTCACCGGCCTAGCCGTCGGCCTTGTCGCCCTCTGGTGGTACCAGTGGGGCCCAAACGCCGCACCGGCACAGCATGACACCGGCGTGGCCAGCTACGCTGGTGCGGTGAACCATGCGGCCCCAGCAGTGGTGAACATCTATACCACCCAGATTATTACCAATGAAGAGGTGGCCAAAGACCCCCTGTTCAATCGATTCATGGAACAGCCCCGCCGCGAACGCGCCCTGAGCAGCCTAGGCTCAGGGGTGATTGTCGATGATAGCGGCTATGTGCTGACCAGTTATCATGTGATACGCGATGCCGATGAAATTCTGGTGGCCTTGCGCGATGGCCGTGATGCTCCTGCCCGGGTGGTGGGCACAGACTCGGAAACGGACCTGGCACTGCTGCATATTGCTTTGGAAAACTTGCCCGAAGTGGAACTCAACGGCAATGGCCCGGTACAGGTCGGCGACGTGGTACTGGCCATCGGCAACCCGCTGGGCGTGGGCCAGACCGTATCCATGGGCATTGTCAGCGCCACCGGCCGCAGCCATTTGGGGATCGCCACCTTCGAAAACTTTATCCAGACCGACGCGGCCATTAACCGAGGCAACTCCGGCGGTGCACTGATCGATACCCGCGGCCATTTGATCGGTATCAATACCGCCATCCTCTCCGCCGACGGTAGCTGGCAGGGCATCGGCTTTGCCACCCCTGCATCCATTGCCAGAGAAGTGATGGACGATTTGATTGACCACGGCCGAGTGATTCGCGGTTACTTGGGCGTCACCGTGCAGGATATGACGCCCTCGCTGGCCGAAAGCTTTGGCGTGGAAGACGTGCGCGGAGGCGTAGTAACCGAGGTGGTAGTCGATAGCCCTGCCCATAAAGGCGGCTTACAGCCCGGTGATGTGCTAGTGGGTATCAACGGTGACATCATGGCCGATGGCTATGAAGCGATGAATCGGATCGCGGGTATGAAGCCTGATGACAAGGTGACGCTAGAGGTTATCCGTAACCGTCAGCCGGTATCCGTAGACGTGGTCATTGGTACCCGCCCACCAGCGGAAACCGATTAAAGAGTTGAAGGCTGAAATGCGCATAGACATAGCCTGTTCGTTTGGTGCCAACAGGTAACGCCAGCAGGCCGCGCTCAAACTTTTTAACGTTGGGCGCGGCCTGTTGGCTTAAAACGTAGCCTCTACACCGTTGCCCGTTTCAATTTTCAACGTTGAACTCTCCTCACAACCCTTCTACACCGCTCAGAATTGCATCTTCAGGGTAGCGAATTTCGAAACCTTGTTTGAGGCTTTCTTCGCCCCCGGCGGGCAAGGTGAACTGCCATCGTTGCAGTCCTTTCACGCCACTCACATCCTTGGCATCTGCGGCCTTGCCCTTGGCTGTGATAGTAATATTGTCGTTTCCGGCGACCGGAAGTCGATCCAACAAATTCACCGTCACGGCCTTATCGTAATGGGACGACAGAGTAATATTCTTCAACGCAGAGAGCGTGCTTTCTTTATTGATCAAGCCCACCTCTCCTTGCTGTGAGGGTTCGCGCACCACCGCAATCTGCAAGCGCGGATCATCACCGAAACTCATCTTCACGTGCTCGCCCTGCTTAATACTGTTGCCGCGGTAATAACGGGCCAAGCGTTGGCCATCACGCGACAGGGTAACGTGACCGGGCAACCAGGGCAGCGGGCTGGAGTTCTGCCACTCCCCCACCAGTAACACTGCCGGCTGCTGCCATAAGTAACTTTCGCGGGTCAAAGTTACCGGCAGCGCCGCCTGCTGATAAGGAAGCCGCGCGGTAGCGTCACCACTGGCCAGATTGAGCGGCGCTGAAAGCGGTACACGCATATCAAAACCGTGCGCCACAGGCGCTGCCACGGGCATCGCCTGGATACGCTGAGCCATATCTGTCTCATAGGCCGCAGATTCCGCCATTACGGAATGCAACGATGACTTACGCATCGCCGGCTGTGGTGTCGCCAGGCGTACCAGCCAAGGGTGCAGATCCGGGAGGGGGCGATAACCGGCGGGCACTAACCCTAGGGTGGCACTGACATTCTGCCAGTCCTCACCGGTACGGTTGTGAATCTGGGCAATGCCGGTCACCGCCACGGTCTCGTTGCCGCTATCCAGATCTACACGCAACTGATTCTGCCAACCGGCCTGGCCAGTAAAATAGGCAAGTTCCACCTGCGCGGTGGACTTGTTAGGAGCCGCCACGGTCAGTATCAACTGGCGGCTACGAGTCTGCCCCTGGCCCAGCAGCTGACGCTCCTGACGAAGGGCATCCAACTCCTGCTGCTGCCCATGCCGAATCTCCGCCCGCTGGTTGATAGCTGTTTGCCGTTGCGTCACCGCTTTGCCAATGGACTCCCAGGCGCTGGCCCATTTTTCTACCGGCACCTGGGCAAACACGGCCTGTCCTTGAGGTGCCTGGCCCATCAGGGATTGAAGGTGATTGATTTGCTGTTGATCAAGATCATCGGCTGCCTTGGCTTCGGCCATGGCCTGCTCCAGCTTGCGAATTGCCGCCTCCAACTCAGCCCGGTGAGCTGATACATCCACGTCCCCAACGGCAAACCCTTGCCGGATTGCCAGCAACTCAGCGCCGTTAACCGCCACTTGCAGACTATCCAGATCCAACTCAGGCAACCCTTTCACCACCAACTGGTGCTCACCGGCGGGCAAGGCCTGACTAAAAGTGCGAGTAAGATGCGCCTGAGCAGGAAACAGCACGGCCTTATTCACCGGCGCGCTGACCGCAAAGTCGGCAGCGAAAAGAGGAAGCGGAATGAGGGCGCAAGTAAGCAGTAACACACGTTTCATTTTTAGGAGCCTTACCGTTGGGCGAATACCTGTTAGTACCGCAGGTAAGGGGAAAGGTTCAAGCAGGCGAGACTCTGCCAGCCTAAGCGACCGGTGCGGAGGCGTCTTCCTGCTAAAAGCTCAAAAGCGAGTGAGCTGCAATTTAGCCGTTAACATAAAGAGGCCGCGCCCAAACTTTGGGCGCGGCCTCTTTATGTTATTTCAGCAAAAAATTACCCGGCGTTTTTCCACTTTGAAATCAACCCGTCTAAAGCCACAATCAACGCCTGATTTTGCTCAGGCGTGCCAATAGTGATTCTCAGGTAGTCAGCGATACGCTCAGGCTTGCCAAAATGACGCACAATAATGCCTTGCTCGCGCAAACCCTGGGCCAGAGAGAGCCCACTATGCTGCTCGTGGCGAGTGAAAAGAAAGTTGGCCGCCGACGGCAAGCTCTCAAAACCTCGCTGCCCGAGCTGCTCGTTGAGCCACTCGCGCTGCATGATTACTTGCTCACAGCCTTTTTCGAACCACTCCTGATCTTTAAACGCGGCCACGCCAGCGGCAATGGCCAGACGATCCAACGGATAGGAATTGAAGCTGTCTTTAATCCGATTTAGCCCATCAATCAGCGCGCCATCACCAATCGCCAAGCCGATACGCAAACCCGCCAGAGAGCGGGATTTTGACAAAGTCTGAGTCACCAACAGGTTCGGGTAGCGGTTTACCAAAGCGATGGCCGTAGCGCCGCCCTGCCCTTGGGGGCCGGCAAAGTCGATATAGGCCTCATCGATAACCACCAGGGTTTGCGTATTCGCCTGCAACAAACGCTCAATTTCACTCAGCGGCAACAGCTTACCGGTGGGCGCATTAGGGTTAGGGAAGATGATGCCACCATTTGCGCGTGGCTTGTCGCCTTCTAGATAATCGTCCACCGCAATACCCAGAGCATCATCGAGCGGCACAGGCTGATAGTCGATTTGATACAGGCCGCAATAGACCTTGTAGAAACTATAGGTGATATCTGGGAAAAGTAGCGGCTGATGCTGTTTGAAAAAGCCCATGAACAAATGCGCCAGCACCTCGTCGGAGCCATTGCCAACGAACACCTGAGAACGCTTTATCCCATAGCCCAGGCCGGAATAATAGTCGGCGATGGCCTGCTTCAGCTGGCTGCTTTCCGGGTCCGGATACAGCCGCAGCCGATCGCCCACTTCGCCCCGAATCGCCTCGATTACCTTCGGCGACGGACCCAGCGGGTGCTCGTTGGTATTTAACTTCACTAACTTGTCCATCTTCGGCTGCTCGCCGGGAACGTAAGGCTCCAAATGGTGAACGAAGTCGCTCCAATATTTACTCATACGTATTCCGCCTGCATGCATCAGGCAACACGCATCACCCGTGGAAACGTGATGCGTGAGGCGTGTTAGCGTTTCTTGATTCTATATTCCGCACTGCGGGCATGGGCCGTGAGGCTTTCGCCACGGGCAAGCGGAGAGGCAATTTTTGCAAGACTGCTAGCCCCTTCCGGGGAGCAGCCAATCAGCGAACTGCGTTTCTGAAAATCGTACACACCCAATGGCGAAGAAAAGCGGGCTGTGGCACTCGTAGGCAGCACGTGGTTCGGCCCGGCGCAGTAATCACCCAACGCTTCGGGAGTGTGGCGACCCAGAAAAATCGCACCGGCATGGCGAACTTTTTTCGCCCATTGCTCCGCGTCATCAATGGATAATTCCAGATGCTCAGAAGCAATGCGGTTGGCGATTTCGATGGCCTGATCCAGATCCTTCACCTGAATCAACGCCCCCCGGTGCTTCATGGACGTGCGAATAATGGTTTCCCGCTCCAGAGTCGCGGCCAAGGTTTCCATGGACTGCGCAACCTGCTTCAAAAAATCGGCGTCCGGTGACACCAAAATGGCCTGAGCTTCCTCATCATGCTCAGCCTGAGAAAACAGATCCATGGCAATCCAGTCCGGGTTGGTCTTGCCGTCACAGACCACCAAAATTTCCGAAGGGCCGGCAATCATGTCGATGCCTACTTTGCCAAACACCTGCCGTTTGGCTTCGGCCACATAGATATTGCCGGGGCCGACAATTTTATCCACCGCCGGCACCGTCTCTGTACCGTAGGCCAAAGCGGCCACCGCTTGCCCGCCGCCCAGAGTAAAGAGCTTGTCGACACCCGCAATAGCCGCCGCCGCCAGCACCATGTCATTGATGATGCCCTCTGGGGCAGGCGATACCATTATGATCTCGCCGACACCCGCCACCTTTGCCGGTAGCGCATTCATTAATACTGAGCTGGGGTACGCGGCTTTACCGCCGGGCACATAAATACCGGCCCGATCCAAAGGCGTCACCTGCTGGCCCAGCAAGGTGCCGTCCGCTTCCCGGTAGTGCCAAGAGTCCTGTTTCTGCTTTTCATGGTAGCGACGCACACGATCAGCGGCCGCCTCCAGGGCTTCGCGTTGTTCAGCGGGAATACGCGCCAGCGCGGCCTGCAACTGAGCCTGATCCACTACCAGCTCATCCATGGCCGACACATCACGACGGTCAAAGCGGTTGGTGTACTCCACCAGTGCCACGTCGCCACGCTGGGCCACACCCTTGAGGATGCCGCGCACACGATGCGCCACCTCTTCGTCACGCTCTTCCGACCAGGCGGTTAGCGCGGCGAGCTTGGCATCGAAATCCGCATCTTGGGCGTTAAGCCAGGTGGTTTCCATGGTTGGCACCGTTTTAAAAGTCAGAATCTATTTTTACCACAGAGGGCTCAGGGTTCACGGAAAAAAAGCGACGCTTTTTCTATCGCAAAGATAAGCAAAACCTCTCGCTCAACATCACATCAAACAGGTATATTTTTAGCTGTTTACGCTATGCGATCTATGATGAAAGGCCTTTAACCTGCCTTGCGAGAGGCTACCGCCTCTACCAGCTTGTCCAAAATCGTTTGGATATCACTATGGCGAGTTTTCATGCTGGCGCGATTAACAATCACCCGGGTAGAAATATGGGCAATTAGCTCTGTGGGTTCTAGCCCATTAGCACGCAACGTGTTGCCGGTATCAACGATATCCACAATGCGGTCCGCCAGCCCCACTAACGGGGCCAGTTCCATCGCGCCGTATAGCTTAATCACTTCCGCCTGCTTGCCCTGCTGGGCGTAGTAGGCTTTGGCCACGTTTACAAATTTAGTGGCTACGCGCAGCCGGCTACCGGTTTCCGGAGCATCCTTCATAGCTGCCACCATCAATTTGCAGCGAGCAATATCCAGATCCACTGGCTCAAACACCCCGTCACCGCCATGCTCCATGAGCACGTCTTTTCCGGCCACACCAATATCCGCCGCACCATGCTGCACATAGGGGGGGACGTCCGTGGCGCGAATGATGATAATTTTTACATCGTCTCGGGTGGTGTCAAAAATCAGCTTGCGCGACGCTGCCGGGTCTTCCAGCAGCTCAATGCCTGCGGCTTTCAGCAGCGGCAGGGTTTCCTTGAGAATGCGCCCTTTAGAAAGGGCGATGGTCAATGGCTTACTCATCACAGGTCCCGATCCGGTCAGCGTGGTACGCGACGAATGATCGCGCCCAGCGATTGCAGTTTCTCTTCGATACACTCATAACCGCGATCAATATGGTAAATACGGTCCACGGTGGTTTCACCGGACGCGGCCAATGCCGCAATAACCAGTGAGGCAGAGGCGCGCAAATCCGTGGCCATCACCGGTGCCCCAGTGAGTTGCTCCACGCCACGGCAAATAGCCGTATTGCCTTGCACTTCGATATCCGCGCCCATGCGGTTCATTTCCTGCACGTGCATAAAACGATTTTCAAAAATAGTTTCAACAATAGTACCGGTGCCTTCGGCCACTAGATTCAGGGCCATGAACTGGGCCTGCATGTCAGTGGGCATGGCCGGGTATGGGGCTGTGCGCAACGACACCGCCTTCGGGCGACGGCCCTGCATATCCAGCTCAATCCAATCGTCACCGGTAGTAATCTTCGCACCAGCTTCTTCCAGTTTCTGCAGTACGGCATCAAGGGTACCCGGCACCGTGTCTTTAGTCTTAATGCGCCCGCCAGTAATGGCCGCGGCAATCAGGTAGGTACCGGTTTCGATGCGATCGGCAATCACCTGATGATGACATCCGGTCAGGCGCTCCACCCCTTCAATGGTAATGGTATCGGTGCCGGCACCGCTGATCTTGCCGCCCATGGCATTGATGAAATCGGCCAGATCCACCACTTCAGGCTCTCGGGCTGCATTTTCAAGGTAGGTAGTCCCTTCGGCCAGCGCCGCGGCCATCATCAAGTTTTCGGTACCGGTTACGGTGACCACATCCATGACGATGCGTGCTCCTTTGAGCCGGCCATCCACAGAAGCATTCACATAACCGTTAGTCACCTCGATATCCGCGCCCATGGCCTCCAAGCCACGCAGGTGAATATCCACCGGCCGCGAGCCAATAGCACAACCGCCGGGCAGCGATACCGATGCTTTACCAAAATGCGCAACCATGGGACCCAGCACCAGAATCGAGGCACGCATGGTTTTCACCAGCTCATAGGGGGCCGTCAATTCCTTGATGGTGGTGGCGTTCACTTCCACGTTCATGCGGTCATCGATCACCACATGGACACCCATCCGGCCCAACAATTCGATCAGGGTGGTCACGTCCTGCAAATGCGGCAGGTTGCCCACCGTTACCGGCTCGTCAGCCAACAAAGTGGCTGCCAGAATCGGCAGCGCCGCATTCTTGGCCCCAGAAATGCGAATGTCGCCGTCCAACCGCTGGCCACCGGTGATGATCAATTTATCCATGAACTGTCTCTAATGGTTTCTTTCTTCCAACCCGTTCAGCCAAAGGCCGGGGTCAGGACAGGCCCTGATTCTGGGCTTTTTCCCACTCCGCCGGAGTAAAAGTAATGATCTGCACGGCATGGATAGTGTTACTTTTAATCTGCTCATCGATGGTGGCATACACCATCTGCTGCCGCTTTACCGGCATCAAGCCACTAAAGGCCTCCGACACCACGCGAATCTGGAACCGGTCACCGCCGCCTTCCACTGCCACGTCGGCACTCTCAAAACCAGCTTCTACCAGCGTGATTACGTCTTCCGGATTCATCTTTACTCCTCATCAGGGCCTTCGCCAGGCCCAAACAGCATTGGAGCGGCCCGGGGCCGCTCCATCAAAATTGTTATCAAGGGCGCAATAATACGCGAGCGCGTTGCCCCTTACCACGGCGGCACCGTCCCCAACACCATCCACGGCCCCAGCGCAGCAAGATTATTTACCCTGCTAGCCTTCTTCTTTTAGGCCCGCATCAATTTTGGCATCCGCAGACCAGTTATCGACCACTTTGTCGATATCATTGTACTGTTGCATGCCTTGGGCGAACTGGCTTTTGAAAGTGTCTCGCAGATCCAGACCATTCACGTACACATTGATTACCCTCCACTGATCATCACGCAAGAATAGGGTGTAGTAGATGGGCACCACCTGGCCGGAGTTAGTCTTCACTTCCATGCGCACTCGGGCGTAATCGCCTTTACGATCGCCATCCTGCATTGGCAAGATGTCGATTTTCTGTCCGTCATACAGGGTAATGCCGGACGCATAGGTGTTGATTAAGCTGTTTTTGAAGACATCCAAAAACCGGTATTTCTGCTCCTTGCTAGACGGCCCAAAGTAATCGCCCATGACCATGCGGGTGATGCGCTTGAAATCCACCAGATCCGCCAGCTCTTCACGCACCAGCTCCTTGGCCCTATCCGGATCGGCTTTCAACGTCTCTCGCTCCGCCTCAACACGAGACGTCATGCGCTCCACCGCATCCGCCACCACCTGGCGAGGATCACTCTGGGCCTGGACCAGTGCTGCCATTGCGGTCAGCATGACCACCAACCCGACGCGAAGCCAGGCGGCCATATACCATTGTAAATGCATAGATTACTCCCTATTTAGTCTTCGGCGGTTTTACGGTGTTCTTTACCTGCTGTCCAGTGATCAACAACCGCAACACACTGAACCTCAGTGCTTTTATTGGAGTCACAGAGTGCAAGGCGGTTCCCTTCAACGCGATCGAGTTACCGATTACGGGTCAACGTGGAGGCCACAACACGTGTATAATCGCCGCCAATATCAAGGAGAGCGCATGAGCCACAACCACATCAGCGTTGGCCAACGGGTACTAGAAATCGAAGCCCGGGCCGTGGATGCTCTGAAAGACAGCCTGGACACCAGCTTTTGCGCCGCCTGCGACCTGATGCTGAACGCCAAAGGCCGCGTCATCGTCACCGGCATGGGCAAAAGCGGGCACGTAGGCAGCAAGCTAGCCGCCACTCTTGCCAGCACCGGCACCCCCTCTTTTTTTGTTCACCCTGGCGAAGCCTCCCATGGTGATTTGGGCATGATTACCGCTGACGACGTGGTACTGGCACTGTCCAACTCCGGCGAAACCGCCGAAGTGCTGGCCATATTACCGGTCATCAAACGTAAGGGCACCGCCTTGGTCGGCATGACCGGGCGCCCACAATCTGCATTAGCGCAACTGTCAGATGTACATCTGACCGTGGCCGTAGCGGAAGAGGCCTGCCCCCATAATCTGGCACCGACTTCTTCGACCACCGCCGCACTGGCCATGGGCGATGCCTTGGCTATTGCCCTGTTAGAAGCCCGCGGCTTCACACCGGAAGACTTTGCCCTCAGCCATCCCGGAGGCAGCCTGGGCCGGCGCCTGCTATTGAAAGTGGATGACATCATGCACACTGGTGAGCAGCTTCCCGTGGTCAGCACTACCACCTCGCTTAGCGAAGCCCTACTGGAAATGACCCATAAAGGCCTGGGGATGACCGCCATCACCCACACAGACGGCACTCTAGCCGGCATTTTTACTGATGGTGACTTGCGCCGCATCCTCGACCGGGACATCGATATTCGAAAAGCCACCATTGCCGAGGTTATGGTTTCTGATCCAATCACCATTGCCCAAGGTCATCTAGCCGCTGAAGCTTTACAAATCATGGAAAACCGCAAGATTAACGGCTTAATGGTTTGTGACAGTGATGGCAAACCGCTCGGCGCTTTCAACATGCAAGACCTACTGCGCGCGGGAGTAGTGTAAATGGCCATGCAACTGCCCCCTATAGATGTCCAGAACTTGCGCTTGATGGCGTTTGACGTGGATGGTGTGATGACCGATGGCCGTCTGCTGTTTGGCCCCAACGGTGAAGAACTGAAAGTTTTCAATACCCTGGATGGCCACGGCCTGAAAAAGCTGGCGGCCAGCGGCGTCACCCTAGCTATCATTACCGGGCGCAACTCGCCCATGGTGGCCAAACGCGCAGCGGACCTTGGCATCAAGCATGTTATTCAAGGCCGCGAAGACAAGGGCGTCGCCTTGGAAGCTCTGGCTGACTCGCTGAACATGCGCGCCAGTGAAACCGGCTACGCTGGTGACGACGAACCTGACGTTAGTGCCTTGCTCTGGGCGCAACTGAGTTTTGCCCCAAACAACGCCCACGACTGCGCCAAAAATGCGGCGAATCACATCACTGTCCGTCGCGGTGGCGAGGGTGCGGTACGGGAGATCTGTGACGCCATTCTTGCCCTGCGGAGCCCGGCATGAAACGTCAGGGACTATTAAGTGCCACCGGCATTCTGCTGCTGGGGCTGGTGATGCTGATGACCCTGCACGAGTGGGACAGCGCTCTGCCTGGCCAAGACAATGCGGTGGCTATGGCACCGGCAATCATTGCTGACCAGGTCAGCGCGCGAGCCTTCAGCGAAAAAGATGGCAGCCTGCAGTACCACTTAACTGCGGACAGTTTAGTGCAGTTCGACCACAATCCGCTCACCAAGATGCAAGCCCCAGTACTGATCATGGCCAACGACAAAGGCAGCTGGACCATCACTAGCGAGCAAGGCATCGTGCAAGAAGACGGCGACCTGATCTCTTTTCTTGGCAAGGTCAATGTGAATAATCCGATCCAGAAAATGACCGTGAATACAGAAGAACTGCATTTCAACAGCGACACTAACATCGCCACCACCCCCGGCGACGTAGAAATGCGGTTTGACTCCGGCCAGACCCGTGCTGGCGCCCTGGAAGCAGATCTCAACAAGGGCGTTCTGGAACTAAAACAAGGAGTAAAGAGTGAATTTGAAGCACCGGCTTCATAGCACCTGCAATCTCGCCGTACTGGCATTGCTTATAGCTTTCCCCTTGGGCGTTCAGGCCGCCCCCATGGAAGGCACGATCCAGGTCACGGCAGACAACGGTCGTTTCGAGCAGAGTGCCGGCAGCGGCGTGTACAGCGGCAACGTGGAACTGATTCAAGGCAAGCGCAAACTGTTTGCCGATGAAATGCGCATGTTCACCCAAAATAGCGAGCTGGTTCGGGTGGAAGCTACCGGCACCCCGGTGCGCATGGAAGAGGGTGAAGGCCTTAACGCCCACGCTGAAAATCTGGTTTACAATATTAAAGCGCGCACCTTGGTCCTGACCGGCGATGCCTACATCGAACACCAGGGCAACACTTTCGAGGGCGCCAAGGTAGAATACAGCCTAGACTCCAAGCGAGTGGACGCCAGCAGTGAAGGTGACCAACGGGTGCGGCTGGTAATCCCCGCCGAAAACCAAACAACTAATGCCCCTGTCGACGCGAATATTGAAGCGAATAACGGCAACCCAAACGACACCCAAAGTGAAGGCAGCGACAGCGCATCACCTAAGGCGGAGCCCAACACACCATGAGCCATTTACGCGCCCATCACCTAGCAAAAAGCTACAAGGGTCGCCGGGTTATCGAAGACGTTTCCCTGGATGTAGAAGCCGGCCAAATTGTCGGGCTACTGGGGCCCAATGGGGCCGGTAAAACCACCTGCTTCTACATGATTGTTGGGCTAGTGGAGGCCGATGCCGGTCGCATTGAAATCAACGACACGGACATTACCCACCTGCCTATGCACGGTCGCGCCCAGCGGGGGATTGGCTACCTGCCTCAAGAAGCCAGTATCTTTCGCCGTCTAACGGTGGAAGAGAACATCATGGCCATCCTAGAAACCCGCAAGGAGCTTAGCAAAGCAGAACGCCACGAGCGCATGGAAGGCCTGCTCAAGGAATTCCACATCGGGCACATCCGCGATTCGCTGGGGATGAGCCTGTCCGGCGGCGAGCGCCGTCGCGCGGAAATCGCCCGAGGCTTGGCCACCGACCCGGACTTCATTCTGCTGGACGAACCCTTTGCTGGTGTTGACCCCATCTCGGTTAACGACATCAAAGGCATCATTCGCCACCTCAAAGAACGCGGCATCGGCGTCTTAATCACCGACCACAATGTACGCGAGACCCTGGATATCTGTGACACCGCTTATATCGTCAGCGCTGGCCACATCATCGCCTCCGGTGACGCGGATATTATCCTTGCCAACCAACAAGTGCGAGACGTCTATCTGGGCGCCGATTTCAGACTATAAGGCCCGCCGCAAATCCTCTCTTCTATTGTGACTTGCGGTCATCCCTAGCACACAGTTTCACCTGGCACAAATATTGCTTAGCGTGTAGGTAGACTGCTATCCTGGGTTTTTTGGGGACTAGCAGAATACTGAGCAGTATGAAGCCCACACTACAATTACAAATTGGCCAGCAGCTCACCATGACACCGCAGCTGCAGCAGGCCATTCGCCTCTTGCAGCTATCCACTTTAGACCTGCGCCAGGAAATCCAGCAAGCAGTAGAGAGCAACCCCCTGCTGGAATTGGCAGACGATTTCGGTGACGATGCCCTCCCCGAGCATGACGAAGAACGTCAGGATGAAGAGCTCGACACCGACCGTGATAACGCCCTAGAAGAACTGATACAAGACGAGCCCGAGGTGGAAACCGAATGGGATGACGTCTATTCCGGCCAGAGCACCAGCAACAGCGCCGCACTCCCCGACGATGCCGACGAATGGCAGCAACGACACGCGGTTTCCGGCAACTTACAGGACCACTTGCTCTGGCAGCTAAACCTCACCCCCATGAGCGATGTAGACCGGATAATCGCCATAACGATTATCGAGTCCCTGGACGACCGTGGTTACATCACTGTCCCCCTAAGCGATATCGTCGACATGGTGAATGCCCAGCCAGACCTACTCACCGAAGGAGACGAACTGGAGCATGATGAAGTGCTTGCCGTGCAGCACCGGTTGCAACAGTTCGACCCGGTGGGCGTCGCCAGCGTCAACCTAGCTGACTGCCTCGGCGTCCAGCTGCGCCAACTGCCAGCGGACACCCCATTACGCGACGAAGCCTCTGCCCTACTGGAACATCTGAACCTACTAGAAAAGCACGATTACACCGCACTGCGCCGCACCCTTCAGCTCTCTGAAGAGGTCCTTCTAGAGGCTTTATCCCTACTGCGCACCCTGGACCCAGCCCCCGGTGAGCAAATTGGCGAACCTCAAGTGGACTACGCCGTTCCTGACGTGATCGTCCGCCAACATCAAGGTCGCTGGCAGGTGAGCCTAAACGACGACGTCCTTCCGCGGGTCAACCTGCAACAGCAATACGCGAGCATTGCCCGTACCACCAGCGGTGAAGACGGGCAATATTTGCGCAATTGCGTTCAAGAAGCGAAATGGTTCATCAAGAGCCTGCAAAGCCGCCACGACACTTTGCTCAAGGTGGCCACCCGCATCGTGGACGTGCAACAAGGGTTCTTCGATTATGGCGATGAAGCCATGAAACCCCTGGTTTTGGCGGATATTGCCGATGCTGTTGAAATGCATGAGTCAACCATCAGCCGGGTCACCAATCAGAAATACATGATGACACCACGCGGCGTCTTTGAGCTGAAATATTTCTTTTCCAGTCATGTGGGAACCGACGGCGGCGGTGAGTGTTCCTCCACTGCTATTCGTGCCATTATTAAGAAACTGGTCGCTGCAGAGAATCCCCGCAAGCCACTCAGTGATAACAAGCTGGCGAGCTTGCTCAATGAGCAGGGAATTAATGTAGCGCGCCGGACCGTCGCCAAATACAGAGAAGCGATGAGAATACCGTCTTCTAGCGCCCGTAAACGTTTAGTGTAGAGCGCCAGAACGGACCCAGGAACGCGGGAAAAACCTTGCGAGGCCAGCCTGAAAGGCTGAATAAACAAGGTCTTTATCCCGGGTTTCTCAAACAGGTAAAGGAGCCAGCCATGCAAATTAATATCAGCGGTCATCACCTGGAAATTACCGATGCCTTGCGCACTTATGTGGGAGATAAATTTTCCCGCCTTGAGCGCCATTTCGACCAAATTACCAGCATCCAGGTGATTCTTTCCCCGGAACCCAAAAGCCACAAAGCCGAGTCCACAATTCATATTTCCGGGGCCGATGTCTTTGCCACCGCTGAGGCAGATGACATGTATGCTGCGATCGATAAACTGACGGACAAATTGGATCGTCAGATTCTTAAACACAAAGAAAAAGCCGTCAGCCACAAGCACGGTCACTAACCCAAAGCGACAATTATGCGAGTTCGCGAACTACTGACTCTGGCCCGCACCCATCACGGCGTGCAGGCCAGCAGCAAGAAACAACTGCTTGACCAGGTTGCACAGCTGGCAGCTGCCAGCTGTGGCAGCCTTAATGAGCAGGAAGTCTTCGACGCTCTGGTCGCCCGGGAAAAACTGGGCTCCACGGGCATTGGCGAAGGCATTGCCATTCCTCATTGTCGACTAGGACATTGCCAACAGGCTGTAGGCCTGTTGTTAAAACTAGAAACCCCCATTGATTTCGACGCCGTTGACGGTCAGCCTGTGGATTTGGTGTTTGTATTACTCGTCCCCCAGGACAACCCGGAACAACATCTCAAAACCCTCAGCCATCTGGCCTCCCTGTTCAACGACGAGACTTACCGTACAGAACTGCGACGCAGCATTGACAACCAGCAGCTCTACCAGGCGGCGATAGAATCTGAGGCAGAGTTACGATTGGCATCATGAAGCAACACAGCAGGCTCTCGCGCATTATGCCGCGCATCCAAAACACGTCCTCACCTATCGGTCTTGCGTTCCAATATACTGCGAGCCACCCGCGAGCGGTGCAACCATGAAACTCACCATTATCAGTGGGCGCTCCGGTTCAGGGAAAACCACCGCGCTGCAGGCACTGGAAGATCAAGGCTTTTACTGCGTCGACAACTTGCCTGTCGGCATGCTACCCACCCTGGCAAAACAACTCAGTGAAGGCGACCCCCCAATTGAGCGGGTCGCCGTTGGTATTGATGCTCGCAACCTCCCCGCCCAGTTACTGGCCTTCGACAACATTCTTCACGCACTTAATGAACAGCAGGTTCGCAGCGAAATCATCTACTTAGATGCGGATGATCACACTCTTCTTACTCGCTTCAGCGCTACCCGTCGCCGCCACCCACTAGGCACCGATCAACGCTCTCTGGCCGACGCCATCGGCCATGAACGTGAGCTACTGGCCAACATCCGCCAACGTGCCGACCTAGTCATCGACAGCAGCAACCATGACGTCCACACCCTGCGCAATCTCATGCGTGAACGGGTAGCTCGCCGTGAAGCCACACTGTCATTGCAACTGGAATCCTTTGGCTTCAAGAATGGCCTGCCCACCGATGCCGACCTTGTGTTCGATGTGCGAGTGCTGCCCAATCCTCACTGGCATGCAGACCTGCGTCCTTTCACCGGCAAGGATGACTGCATTATCGAGTTTCTTAGCCAGCACCAGGCCAGTCACGACATGCTCAAAGATATTGGCGATTTCGTTGTGCGCTGGCTACCGGCCTTTGCCAACAGCGACCGCAGCTATGTCACCGTGGCGATCGGTTGCACCGGCGGCCGCCATCGCTCCGTCTTCATCACCGAACAGCTGGCAAAAAATCTGCGCGCAGAAGGCATTGTCCTTCAGGTCCGCCATAGGGAACTCTAACCCAGCAAGCAGCCACCTCCTCCGACCACAAGATGACCGATGATTGAAAAACAACTCGATGTAATCAACAAACTCGGCCTGCATGCCCGCGCTGCCGCCAAAGTAGTCAGCGTGGCATCACGCTACAACAGCAGCATCCTAGTACTGCACAAAACGCAGACCATCGACGCGAAAAGCATCATGGGCTTGCTCATGCTCGGGGCGGCCAAGGGAAGCCGCATCACCTTTCGAGTGGAGGGCGATGATGAACAACAGGCTATGGACGAACTGAAAGACTTGTTCTCTCACCGTTTTGACGAAGGGGAATAGACGCAGATCAAGGTTTTGTATCGTATACAGGGTTTATATCGATCACTTATTGCGCTCCCGCCTTTGCAGCTGTAACTATCCTAAACAGGCTTGTTAACAAGCCGCCCCCGTCATACAACCATGAGACAGGGAGGTCCTATGGTTGCAGAAGGAATGGCACGTGCGGAGCAACGCCGCGCGCTAGTCTTCTCGACCTTTGCGTTCACCCTCTGTTTTGCAGTATGGACAATGCTGTCCATACTCGGGTTACAGATTAAGGATGAACTGAACCTCACCGATACCCAGCTGGGCCTGCTCATGGCAACCCCAGTGCTTACCGGCTCCATCAGCCGATTATTTCTTGGTTACCTAACCGATCGTTTTGGCGGCCGCAAGGTGTTCAGTCTGCTGATGCTGCTCACTGGCGTCTTTGTCTTCCTGCTGTCTCTGGCCAACACCTACTGGTTACTACTGCTCGGTGCGCTGGGCGTTGGCCTAGCCGGTGGCTCCTTTATTGTTGGGGTGGCTTACACTTCCGCCTGGTATCCCCCCGAGAAACAAGGTACCGCGCTGGGCATCTTCGGGGCCGGCAATGTGGGCTCGGCAATCACTAGCCTGTGCGCGCCCTCCCTGCTACTGGCCTTGGGCTGGACCGGTACCGCCCAGCTTTACGCGGTAGTTATCGCCGCCAGCGGGATATTTTTTCTGCTGTTCGCCCGCACTGACCCCCTAAGCCAGCAGCGTGCTGCCAACCCGGTCTCTCTTAAAGAGCAATTTGCTCCGCTTGGCGAACTACGAGTATGGCGCTTTTCCCTCTATTACTTCTTTGTGTTTGGTGGTTTCGTCGCTCTAGCGCTGTGGCTGCCTCACTATCTGGTGGAAGTCTACGGCTTGAGCATTACTGTCGCAGGTGTTGTGGCCGCCCTGTACACCATTCCCGCCTCACTATTCCGGATTCTCGGAGGCTGGCTGTCCGACCGCTACGGGGCCCGAAAAGTGATGTACTGGACCCTAGTCGTGTCAGTGCTGTGCTGCTTCCTGCTCAGCTACCCACCCACCGACTACGTCATTGATGGCGTCAACGGAAAATTACGCTTCTCCATGGCCATGGGACTGATCGGCTTTATTCCCCTAACTATGGTATTGGGCTTTTTCATGTCCCTGGGTAAAGCGGCAGTGTTCAAACACATCCCGGCCTACTACCCCAACAATGTGGGTACCGTGGGCGGCCTGGTGGGCATGGTCGGCGGGCTCGGCGGCTTCCTGCTGCCCCTCACCTTCGGCATGCTCAACGATGTCATTGGCATCTGGCAAAGCAGCTTCATGCTGCTGTTCCTAGTCTCGGCCTTTGCGCTACTGTGGATGCATTACTCCATTCTGCGCGCCAACAGAATAGAACTGGGCGAAGATATACAAAGCCGCGACCTGCCCGAGCTCTCTACCCCAAAAGCATTCGTACTGGATGACTGGCGTCCGGAAGAACCCGCCTTCTGGGAAGAACAAGGCAAGCGTATTGCTCAGCGCAACCTATGGATATCCATTCCTTGCCTGATACTGGCATTTTCAGTGTGGATGGTGTGGTCTGTGGTCGTTGCCAAATTACCCAGCGTGGGCTTTGACTACAGCCCCAACCAACTGTTCTGGCTCGCTGCTCTGCCCGGGTTATCCGGGGCGACTCTGCGAATCTTCTACAGCTTTATGGTGCCAATATTTGGCGGGCGGCGCTGGACCGCTCTTTCCACCGCGTCACTACTGCTGCCGGCATTGTGGATTGGTGTGGCAGTGCAAAACCCAAACACCTCTTACCTGGTCATGCTGATCCTGGCTCTGCTATGCGGTTTTGGTGGCGGCAACTTTGCTTCCAGCATGGCCAACATTTCTTTCTTCTATCCCAAGCATGAGAAAGGCAAGGCCATGGGCCTTAATGCTGGGCTAGGAAACTTGGGGGTCAGCCTGATGCAATTTGTGGTGCCCCTGATCATCACCACCGGGGTATTCAGCTTCGTGGCAGGTGGCCCACAAATTACCGCTAGCAACGACGCCATATGGTTGCAGAACGCCGCCTTTGTCTGGGTTCCCTTCATTGTCTTGGCAACCATTGCCGCCTGGTTTGGAATGAACGATATCGCCAGTGCGCAATCTTCGTTTAAAGACCAAGCCACCATTTTCCAGCGTAAGCACAATTGGCTAATGTGCGTGCTCTACACCGGAACGTTTGGCAGTTTTATCGGCTTTTCCGCCGGCTTCCCGTTACTCAGCGCCAACCTGTTCCCAGAAGTCGATGCACTCAAGTATGCCTTTCTTGGCCCACTGGTTGGCGCCCTTAGCCGCGCGTTTTCCGGCGGCGTTGCCGACCGCTTTGGCGGCGGCAAGGTCACATTATGGGTCTTTATCGGCATGATCGTTGGCGTGATCGGGACGCTGTTTTTCCTGCAAAAAGAAAGTTTTCAGGGTTTCTTTTTCATGTTCCTGTGGCTGTTCTTCGTTTCCGGGGTAGGCAACTCCAGCACGTTCCAAATGATCCCCACCATTTTCTCCATCTCGATCCCGCGCATCATGCCTTCGCTACCGCAAGACCAGCAGCGTATTCAAATCGAGCGTGAATCAGCGGCCACCGTAGGCTTCACCTCGGCTATCGCCGCCTACGGGGCCTTCTTCATCCCCAAGGCGTTCGGCACATCACTGAGTCTAAGCGGTAATGCCAATGTGGCGCTGTACGGTTTCATTCTCTTTTACGTGTTGTGCCTGGGTATTACTTGGTTCTACTACACACGCAAGAAGGCTGAGATTCCGTGTTGAGCGCCTGATATTCAACATCCATAGGGAGAGCATCCATGAGCCACTTTCTCGATCGTCTGAAGTACTTGGGAAAAAAACCAACCGACTTTTCAGACAAACACGGGGAGACCCGTGACGAGGACCGGCATTGGGAAGACGGCTATCGAAGCCGCTGGCAGCACGACAAAATCGTGCGCTCTACCCATGGAGTGAACTGTACCGGATCCTGCAGCTGGAAAATCTACGTCAAAAACGGCCTGGTGACCTGGGAAACTCAGCAAACGGATTACCCCCGTACTCGCCCCGACTTACCTAATCATGAACCCCGAGGCTGTCCACGTGGGGCCAGTTATTCTTGGTACCTATACAGCGCCAATCGCCTAAAGTACCCCCTGATTCGACAGACCTTGCTGAAATTGTGGCGCGACGCCCTTAAGGAACACTGCGATCCAGTGGATGCATGGGCTTCCATCGTGGAAACCCCGGACAAAGCGCAGCAATACAAACAAGCCCGCGGCATGGGCGGTTTTGTGCGCGGCGACTGGGACGAAATGAACCGCATCATTGCCGCGGCTAACATATATACCGCCAAACAATATGGACCTGATCGGATCATCGGTTTTTCTCCGATCCCAGCCATGTCCATGGTGTCCTATGCTTCCGGGGCTCGCTACCTGTCACTGATCGGCGGGGTCTGCCTGTCCTTCTACGACTGGTACTGCGACCTCCCCCCCGCCAGCCCACAAACCTGGGGCGAACAGACCGATGTGCCAGAATCCGCCGACTGGTACAACAGTGGCTATATCATTGCCTGGGGCTCCAACGTACCTCAAACCCGGACCCCGGATGCTCACTTCTTCACCGAAGTACGCTACAAAGGCACCAAGACCGTGGCCATCACGCCCGACTATGCCGAAGTTTCCAAATTGTGTGACGAATGGCTGAGCGCCAAGCAGGGCACAGATGCCGCCCTGGGGTTAGCGATGGGGCATGTCATCCTCAAGGAATTCCATCTCAACAATCCCAGTGAAAATTTCACAGACTATGTACGGCGCTACACCGACATGCCCTTCCTGGTGGAACTGGAACCCCGTGACGACGGCAGCTACGTTCCCGGTCGTCAACTCCGCGCCAGTGATTTCGACGCATCCCTCGGACAGGACAACAACCCGGAATGGAAAACCGTGGTGTGGGACCCTGCCCGAGATGCCCCAGCGGTTCCGCGAGGCTCCATTGGTTTCCGTTGGGGCGAAAAGGGAAAATGGAACCTAGAACCACTAGACGCCGCCGGCAATAGCATCACGCCACTACTCACTCTGGCCGATCACCATGACAACATCGCCAAAGTGGCGTTCCCCTATTTCGGCGGCATCGCACGTGAACATTTCAATCACGTGGCCGGTGACGACATCCTCCACCACTCGCTGCCCGCCAAGCAACTATCCCTAGCAGATGGGCGACAGGCGCTGGTAGTCACCGTGTTTGATCTGATGTGTGCAAACTATGGCATCGACCGAGGGTTCGGAGACGATGACGGTGCCACCCATTACCGCCAACTCAAACCTTACACCCCCGCTTGGCAAGAACAAATTACCGGGGTCCCCGCTGAACAAGTAGCACGAATTGCCCGGGAGTTCGCCGACAACGCTGACAAGACTCGGGGCCGCTCCATGATCATTGTCGGTGCAGGCATGAACCACTGGTACCACATGGACATGAATTACCGAGGGCTGATCAACATGCTGATCCTGTGTGGCTGTATTGGTCAGAGCGGCGGCGGCTGGGCCCATTATGTAGGCCAAGAAAAACTGCGTCCGCAAACCGGCTGGTTGCCTCTGGCCTTTGGCCTGGATTGGACCCGTCCGCCCCGACACATGAACGGCACCTCGTTTTTCTATAATCATTCAAGCCAGTGGCGTTACGAAAAGTTGGACGTCAGCGAGCTGCTATCGCCGCTGGCCAAACCAGAGGATTACCAGGGCAGCCTGGTGGATTTCAATGTACGCGCCGAACGCATGGGTTGGCTGCCTTCAGCCCCCCAACTCGGGCGCAACCCGTTACAGATTGCCCGGGAGGCACAAGCGGCAGGAAAACCCGTTACAGATTATGTAGTGGAACAGCTCAAGTCTGGCAACCTGCGTTTTGCCGCTGAACAACCGGATGACCCAAAAAACTTTCCACGCAACATGTTCGTCTGGCGCTCCAATCTTCTGGGCAGCTCCGGCAAAGGCCACGAATACATGCTCAAGTACTTACTTGGCACCCGCCATGGCCTTCAAGGCAAGGACCTGGGCGAAATGGATGGCAACAAGCCCATGGAGGTGGACTGGGTCGAGCAGGCACCGGAGGGCAAGGTGGATCTATTCACCACGCTGGATTTCCGTATGTCCACCACCTGCCTGTATTCCGACATTGTTCTGCCTACGGCCACCTGGTACGAAAAAAACGACCTGAACACCTCAGACATGCACCCTTTTATTCACCCACTCACCGCAGCCACCGATCCGGCTTGGCAATCGCGCAGCGACTGGGAAATTTACAAAGGTATCGCCCGCACTTTTTCACAACTGTGCCCCGGTCATCTGGATGAAGAAACCGACGTGGTCACTCTGCCACTACAACACGACGCCCCGTCAGAACTATCGCAAAGCTGCGTACAGGACTGGAAAAAAGGCGAATGTGACCTGATCCCCGGCAAGACCATGCCTTCACTGGTTGAAGTCAAGCGGGACTACCCCGCCACCTATGAGCGTTTCACCGCCTTGGGACCGTTACTGGATAAACTAGGCAATGGCGGCAAGGGCATCTCCTGGAACACCGACAAGGAAATCCAGTTCCTCGGCGAACTCAATCACACCAAGCAGGACGGCCCTGCCAAAGGGCGGCCAAAAATTGAAACCGCCATTGACGCCGCCGAAGTCATCCTCTCTCTTGCACCAGAAACCAATGGCCAGGTCGCCATAAAAGCCTGGCAGGCATTATCAGAATTTACCGGTCGAGAACACGCACACTTGGCGCGCCCTAAAGAAGAAGAAAAAATTCGTTTCCGAGATATTGTCGCGCAACCGCGTAAAATTATCTCCAGCCCTACCTGGTCAGGTTTAGAGGATGAGCACGTCTCCTACACCGCAGGCTACACCAATGTGCACGAGCTGATCCCTTGGCGAACCCTCACTGGCCGCCAGCAACTCTACCAAGACCACCCCTGGATGCGAGCTTTTGGTGAAAGCCTGCTGGTTTACCGTCCTCCCATCGACACCAAAGCCGTGGCCAGTGCATTCAGCGTGCCCAACGGCAACCCAGAGAAGGCTCTCAATTTCCTGACGCCGCACCAGAAGTGGGGCATTCACTCCACTTACAGTGACAACCTGCTAATGCTGACGCTAAATCGCGGAGGCCCTGTGGTATGGCTATCCGAAAGTGATGCAGCTGACATTGGTGTGGCCGACAACGACTGGGTTGAACTGTACAACGCCAATGGCTCCATCGCTGCCCGCGCAGTAGTCAGTCAGCGGGTAAAGGACGGCATGGTAATGATGTATCACGCCCAGGAGCGCAATGTGAACGTGCCTGGCTCAGAAATCTCCGGCACCCGTGGCGGCATTCATAACTCTGTAACCAGAGTCTGCCCTAAACCCACCCACATGATCGGTGGTTACGCTCAACTAGCCTACGGATTCAACTACTACGGCACCGTCGGTTCCAACCGCGACGAATTCGTCATGGTCCGCAAAATGCGCAATGTGAACTGGCTGGACGGTGAAGGTCACGACAGCATACAAGAGGCCGTAAAATGAAAATTCGCTCCCAGGTCGGTATGGTGCTCAATCTCGACAAGTGCATTGGCTGTCATACCTGTTCCGTCACTTGCAAAAACGTATGGACCAGCCGGGAAGGTGTGGAATACGCCTGGTTCAATAATGTGGAAACAAAACCGGGCATTGGCTACCCGAAAGAATGGGAAAATCAAAAAAAATGGAACGGTGGATGGATGCGGCGGCGTGGCGATGGGAAAATCGAGCCTCGTATCGGCGGCAAGTGGCGAGTGTTGGCCAACCTATTTGCCAACCCGGATTTACCGGAAATTGATGACTATTACGAGCCATTCGATTTTGACTATCAGCACCTGCATACGGCCAAGGCCGGCAAGCATCAACCCGTTGCACGGCCCCGATCGCTAATTACTGGCAAACGTATAAAAAAAATAGAATGGGGTCCCAACTGGGAAGAAATCCTCGGCACCGAGTTTGCCAAACGCCGCAAAGACATCAACTTCGAACAAGTTCAGGCAGACATCTACGGCCAGTTTGAAAACACCTTCATGATGTATCTGCCACGGCTATGCGAGCACTGCCTAAACCCTACCTGTGTTGCCTCCTGTCCCAGTGGCGCTATCTACAAGCGAGAAGAAGATGGCATCGTATTGATTGACCAGGACAAGTGCCGCGGCTGGCGCATGTGCGTATCGGGCTGTCCCTACAAGAAAATTTACTACAACTGGAAAAGCGGAAAATCAGAGAAATGCATCTTCTGCTACCCACGTATCGAAGCAGGGGAGCCCACTGTCTGTTCGGAAACCTGTGTTGGCCGCATTCGTTATCTAGGCATACTGCTCTACGATGCCGACCGGATTTCCGAGGTAGCGAGCACCGCCGACGAACGCGACCTATACCATCGACAACGGGATATTTTCCTTGATCCCAACAACCCAGAAGTCATCGCCCAGGCACAACGCGACGGAATCTCTGACAACGTCATTGCCGCAGCCCAGGCTTCACCTGTGTACAAACTAGCCATGGACTGGGGGCTCGCCCTGCCCCTTCACCCAGAATATCGCACCTTGCCCATGGTCTGGTATGTCCCTCCACTCTCCCCAATCCAGTCAGCTGCGCAAGCCGGCAAGATCGAATACGACGGTGTACTGCCGCGTATCGAGTCCTTACGAATTCCAGTGCGGTATCTAGCAAATATGCTCACCGCGGGTGAAGAACAACCCGTAGTGCTGGCCCTCAAGCGCCTGATGGCCATGAGAGTTTACATGCGTGACAAGCATGTGGAAGGTCACATCAATAAGGAAGTCGTTGATGCCGTAGGCCTAAGTGAACAGCAGGTGGAAGAAATGTATCGCTATCTGGCCATCGCCAACTACGAAGATCGCTTCGTGATTCCCTCCAACCACCGCGAACAGGCGCGTGAAGCCTTTCCGGAACGCGGCGGCTGCGGTTTCAGTTTCGGCGACGGTTGCCACAGCGGCCAAAGCAAAAGCAACCTCTTCGGAGCCCGCCCGCAAACACGCACTCTGGTCAGCCCCCAGACCTATGACCCGCAGGAGAGCCCCTATGAATGAGCCCATTCAACGCACCCTACGGGTGCTAGCCCGGCTGCTGGATTACCCCCAGGCTGAACTGCAAGACGCCAGCGAAGCGATGCAGGCCATCATCCAGGCTGATCCGCGCCTGTGCGCCAAGCGCAAACAGGCATTAAACGCCTGGTGTGAACAAATCCAACATAATGAGCTGCTCGACCAGCAAGCGGAGTACGTGGCCCTGTTCGACAAGGGGCGCTCCACCTCTCTACTGCTGTTCGAGCATGTTCACGGCGAATCGCGTGACCGTGGACAAGCCATGGTCGACCTGATCAATGAATACGCGCAGGCTGGCCTGATACTCGATAGTCGGGAACTGCCTGATTACCTGCCGCTGTTTCTGGAATACTTGTCCACACGTGACGAAACCACCATCGGCCAGTGGCTTGGCGATATTCGTCACATTCTGGCCCTTCTTACCGCTCGGCTGGAAGAACGCGATGCACCGCACGCACTCGTTACCAGCACCCTGCTCGCACTGATTGGCGCCGAGCAAGACGTGGCCCTCCATCGCCAAACCGTCAGTGAGGAAAAACCGGATCATACCCCCGAGGCACTGGATTCGGTCTGGGAGGAAGAGGCTGTTCGGTTCCATGCGGACTCAAATCAAGATTGCGGCAGCCAAACCGCCCAGCAACAACACCTGACCCAGCACCGTCACCGCGTGCAGACTCAAACAGTCACCATTAAGGATTCCACCCGCCCTGCGGCTGGAGAGCACCATGGATAACCTCTCCCAATATCTGAATACCGTCCTGTTCGGTCTTTACCCCTACTTTGCCGTCACCGTATTTCTGGTCGGCAGTCTGATGCGCTTCGATCACGGCCAGTACACATGGAAAACCGGTTCCAGCCAGATGCTTTCCAGCCGCCACATGCGCCTGGCCAGCAACTGCTTCCATGTGGGCATTCTGGTGATTTTCTTCGGCCATCTAGTGGGATTACTGACCCCGCACTGGGCCTACGAATGGATTATTAGTCCGGGAAACAAGCAAATTATGGCGATACTGGTGGGCGGCATCGCCGGCATTTTTTGTTTCATCGGTGGCGCCATGCTGCTCTGGCGACGACTGTCCAATCCCCGTGTACGTGCCACATCCAGCGCGATGGATACCTTCATCATTTTTCTACTCGTGGTGCAGGTCACGTTAGGGCTGGGCACTATTATTCCCGCCATGGATCATCTCGACGGTGGGGTTATGCTGCAACTGGCAAACTGGGCACAGTCCATCGTTTTCTTTAAAGGTAATGCAGCGGTTCACCTGCAAGGTATCAACTGGGTCTACAAGATTCATATCCTTATCGGGCTCACCCTCTTTTTGCTCTTTCCCTTCAGCCGCCTAGTGCATGTATGGAGCGTGCCGCTGGGCTACCTGTTCCGCCGCTACCAAATTGTTCGTCGCCGCGGATAATCACACCAATAGAGGCAACCATGAAAAGAATTGATACCCATCAAGTGGAAGCCCCCAATGCCCTGCCCCTAATTACCGTGGGCGACCAAACCATCACCCAAGACGAGATCGCCCAGGAAATGCAGTATCACCCGGCTACCGATCTTAATCAGGCGCAGCACAATGCAGCACGGGCATTGGTGGTCCGTCAGCTACTATTACAGCAGGCCCAAACCATGGGCCTTGCTATCGACTGTGAGGGAGATGAAGCCGTCATTAGCGCCCTGTTGGAACGGGAGCTCACCGTGCCAAAGCCTCAGGATGAGGACTGCCGCCGCTTCCATAAAGTAGAAATTGATCGTTTCAGCGAGCCTTGCCAGGTGCTTACCCGGCACATTCTGCTAGCCGCAGGCCCTGACGACGCCCGTTCCCGCGACAGCCAATACCACCAGGGACAAAAGTTGATCCAGCAACTGCGCGACGCCCCCCAGCGATTCCCCGAACTGGCCCAGCGTTTTTCACAGTGCCCTTCGAAGGATCAAGGCGGCGAACTGGGCTGGCTACAGCTTGGACAAACCATCCCGGAGCTGGACAAGGTGTTACAGCGCTTGCCTGAAGGATTGCATGCCCGCCCCCTTCCTACCCGTTATGGCTGGCATGTGGTACACATTATTGAACGTAGAGAAAGCCGCCCACTACCCTACGAACAAGTGGAAGAGCGAGTCCGTCATACCCTCACAGAACAGGCTACCCGGCGCGCCTTGCGCCACTATCTACTAGCCTTGGAAGCTGACATCGGGGTGAAGGGCTTTCAGCTCGACCCCGACTCCAACAGCCCGCTGATGCAATAATGGAGATCTCTTGCAGGTCACCCATGCCAGAACGACTGGACAGTTTAGGCCCTCACATTTGTTATCTGCGCCTGACGTCCCAACCGCCGTAGGTAACCTGTGCTGCACGCAGCGTATGCGCGAAAGCGTAAACACGCCTACTTCGCGATCAAGTGCTAACACGGAAAAATGCATCAGCTAATTCGCAAATACTATTAGGGCACCTCAAAAAATCCCTTACCCGCTCAGTGTTTCAGGCAGGAGCGCACTCTACACCTCATTCAAAGCACAGAAGGCGCGCCCCTCAAAGGACGCACTTTTGTAGGCACGCGCCTTGTTGTTAATGAAGTGCAGCAAAGGGGCCGTGCCACCCAGGAGGACCCGAAGGGCGTGGCCATAATCGCTCTCTTCAATCACCGGTCGATAAAGCGTAAAAACCCGTTAACCTTTGATCTTTAAACACTAAAACAGTACCACCGGCACAAAAGGGCTGTTAATGTCTGGTTCGAGACTTTCACCGCAGTGTGTAATTTGCTCGCTTTTTGCGTATGAGTAGGTGCGAAAAAGTCACCCGCTCATCGCTCACGGTATTTTCCCGCTGTTAACGATTCACGATTCACGGTTAACGAATTTTTCATGCCCGCCGATAGCAGCCGTAGCCAACAGCATCTAAAAGCCATTAACCGCGCCCTCGCCAGCGGGACCTATACGCAGGTACGCCAGCTGATCAATAACCTGCCCGGCGCTGAAGCGGCACATTTACTGGAATCCTCGCCGCCACGAGAACGGGAAATTCTGTGGCAACTACTGCATAAGGATCAGGAATCCGAAGTCTTGCAGTACCTGGGCGAAGAAGTGCGGGGGGAGTTACTGCGTGACCTGTCCACCGACGAACTGGTCTCGTTGGCCGAAGACCTCGACACAGACGACTTAGCCGACCTGCTGCAAGAGCTGCCGGACCATGTCACCTCCCAAATCATGGCCAACCTGGATGCTCAGAACCGAGAACGGCTCGAGCATGTCCTCAGCTACCCGGAAGACACCGCCGGTGGCCTAATGAATACGGACGTGATCACCGTGCGCCCGGAAATCACCTTCGAAGTGGTACAGCGCTACCTGCGTCGGCGCGGCGAAATCCCCCGCACCACGGATAACCTGGCGGTAGTTAACCGGAAAAACCAGTTCATCGGGCTGCTACCACTGACCAAGGTACTGATCAGTGATCCCGGCACCACTGTGCGCGAAGCTATGATCACCGACACAGAGTCCATCACTGCCACCCTGCCCGCCCACCAAGTGGCAAAAATCTTCGAACGCCACGATTTGGTCACCGCCCCGGTGGTGGACGAAGACGGCATGCTGGTGGGTCGGATCACCATTGATGACGTAGTTGACGTCATCCGTGAAGAAGCGGACCACTCTCTAATGAGCATGGCCGGTCTAGATGAGGATGAAGACACCTTCGGTTCCGTGTGGCAAACCGCACGCCGCCGGGCGCTATGGCTGGGCATCAATCTTCTCACCGCACTCGCCGCTTCCGCCGTTATCGGCCTGTTTGAAGCCACCTTGGAAAAGGTGGTGGCTCTGGCGATTCTGATGCCCATCGTCGCCAGCATGGGCGGCATTGCCGGCAGCCAAACACTGACACTGGTAATCCGCGCCATGGCGCTGGGTCAGATTCAGTCCAACAACACCCGTTACTTGCTGTTCAAGGAACTGTCCGTGGGCGCCATTAACGGTTTGCTTTGGGCTACCGTCATCGGCATTACTGCCGGGCTCTGGTTCAACGACCCGAATCTGGGTTTGGTCATCGCCGCCGCCATGGTGATCAACCTGGTGATGGCCGCCAGTGCCGGCGCCCTGCTGCCGATCACCATGAAACGGCTGGGCATAGACCCGGCACTGGCGGGCTCCGTGGTACTGACCACCATTACCGATATTGTCGGCTTTTTTGCCTTCCTCGGCCTGGCCACGGTGCTCTATGCCCACCTACTAGCGTGACAAAGAAGGCAGGCCATTATTGGCCTTTCCCCTAGCCAAAAAACAAACGAATCACAGGGGCAACTTATCGGCCAGCAACCTTAATGGGCGACAGCAGCAGAGACCCACAGGCAATATTGCCGCGATAGTCCACATCCGTACCGCTCCCTTGGATGCCTCTGAGCATCTCTCCCAGATGGCCGGCAATGGTAAACTCTTGTAGTGCACCTTTTACAACACCATTCTCAAACCAAAAACCGCTTGCCCCACGGGAGTAATCCCCGGTCACCAAATTAATACCCTGGCCCATGACTTCGGTAATTAGAATACCTTTGGGAACCTTAGCCATTAGCGCGGCCAGCGAATCACCGGTGTCAGTGAGGCGCACATTACGTACCCCTCCGCCATTGCCGGTGGGAGCCATATTCAGCCGCCGGCTGGCATAGAGCCCCAACGCATACTGTTTCAGCACACCATCTTCTACAAACGCTTGAGGCCGCGTGGGCAGACCATCTCCATCGAAAGGCGCTGACGCGTTACCCGCCGGCAGGTGAGGATTTTCCGTTAGCTGAAAACCGGCCGGTAACACTGGCTTGCCCAGGCTATCCTGCAAAAAAGAACTACGGCGATAAAGTGCACCACCACTGATAGCAGACACCAGATGCCCGAGCAAACCTGAAGCCACCTCTGGCGCAAAAATCACCGGCAGCTCACCAGTCTCCGGCACTTGTGCCCCCAGGCGAGCCAGCGCGCGCTCACGAGCACGCAGGCCCACCTCTTCAGCTGAAGCCAACTGATCACCCACCCGTCCACCGTCATACCAATAATCACGCTGCATGCCGGCATCATCCTCTGCAACGACGCTGCACACGCGGCTATGGTTAGTGCCACGATAGCCATGTAGAAAACCTTCCGAGGTGGCATACACCCTTAGACTAGCGCCACTGTTCACTGACGCCCCTTCTGAATTGACGATACGAGCGTCATCACGAGCTACCGCTTCACAATGCAGAGCGTCCTCAATGGCGGATTGGGTATCCATGGCCCAGGGGTGGTACAGGTCTAGGTTCGCCACGTCGGTAGCCAGCTGATTGGCTGGCGCTAGGCCCGCATAACGATCCTCTTCGGTGTAACCAGCAATGGCCGTGGCCGCCGCTAAGGTATCGCGCAAACTGTCACGATTATCGTCGGAGCTACTGGCGTGACCTTTACGCAGACCCTTGTACACGGTGACGGAAACCCCACGGTCACGGTGAAATTCCACCGTCTCCACCTCTCCCTGGCGCACATTTACCGAATAGCCCTGGGACAGGCTCACACCCACTTCCGCCGCATCGGCGCCCTGGCGTTTTGCCTCTTCTATCAGCCAGGCAGCAGTATCTTTTGCCTGTTCTAGCTGCGTATTGTCGAGTTCGGCTGTCGTTGCGGAGGAATCAGACATAAAATAGCGGTTCCATTGATGGGTATTAAACAGTTATGACCGAGTATAGCGACGAGCAAATCACCAGCAAGGGCCAGCAAAAACGCGAAGACAATGCCTTGCAAGAACTGGGTCTGTTACTGATGGACATGAAACAGGTAGAGCGCGAACGCTTGCCCCTGCGTGACGATCTGCAATATGCGCTGGCTGAAGCTACCCGCATCACCAGTCATGAGGCCCGCCGACGTCACGCTCAATACATCGGCCGGCTCATCCGCGAGACTAACAGCGAACAGATTATCAAAGCATTGGAATTGCTCAATGATCCCTTTCGACAACAGCGGCTCAGCAACTGGGTCGAGCAGATTGTTGCATGTGAACAGCTGAAAGACGCGGGAGCCACCCTACAACAAATTTTGGAATTCTTTCCTCACGGCGACCGTCAGCAACTACGCAATCTCACGCGCAATGCCCTGAAAGCTCAAGTCGAAGATCCGGCCACGGCTTCCACGGCAGAAAAAGACAAATTCAAACGCGAACGCCGCAAACTGATCAATTACCTCAACCAGCTGGATAAAACCGCACCGCTGTACTGACTCCACGAGTAGACTTGCAAGTGGAGTCAGGGCCTTACCGGAATCACCACTGCAGTTTTATCCGCCTGCCACCATTGCAAGAAGTTCCCGCCGACGGATTTCTGGGGCAAGGATAGGTCGTCATCTTCGGTGCCCCGCTCCTTTTCCATGAGCGAGACATTTTCTTCAGCCGCCTCAAACCAGGCGTCGGGGTCTTGGACCCCGGCCAGCATTGCTTCGCCATACAGCGCCTTACTGAACCAAGTTCGCTCGGAATCGTCACCACAACCAAACGAGGTACGGTCCGCCGCAGCAGAGGAAAACACCACTCGCTCCGGTGAAGCCAAGCTTTCCACCCATTTACCCGAGTAACAGGCCGACACCACCAGCCATTGATGACGAGCAGCAAGCTCATCCAGCCACGCCTTACCATCAGCAACAGAAAGATTATTGAGCTTGAGGCTCTTATCATCCAGTACCAAATCCCCGTTGGGCGATCCGTGGCTAACAACATGCATCAGTAACAGATCTTCATTTGGGTCCATCAAGGCATCCAGCGCTTTAAGGCTTTCCTGGATACTAGTACGGGTGGCCAAGGGCAAATCATCACTGCCCCCATTAATCAAACGCACGTGCCGCCGCTTCAAATTAAACACAGAGTCCAGCCGTTGTGCGACCCAATCCACTTCACGGGCAAACACCGCTTCAGTGCCATCTCCGCCCACCACCAATAAATAGACATCACGCACGCCCGGCCGCTGGGGCGCCAGTGACGACAACACCGACTGCAAACGGCTTGATTCCGTGTACAGCCTCGCTTCCATGGCTGCCGCCTGCCGCTGCTTACGCTGACGCCAGGCCTTTTCGCTAGGGTAATAATCACCTCGCACAAAAAAACCCTTTTCCACCACCGCCGTTCCTCCATCATTGAAACGAGTGCGGGTACCAGGGCCTTGCGCTTTGCCCTTTTCAAAATCGGCCCGAATCACGGCGCCGTCCGGGCGTGTCAAAACACCTTTTCCCTCGAAGGTAAAAAAATCAAATTCACCCTGATAATGATAGCCTTCATCGTTGCGGTAGGAACCTTTGACCATGTAGCCATCGGCGAATGTCCCTTCAAACTGCTCCCCGGATGCAGTAACCCACAGCCCCTGCCCATGGGGTTGAAAATCGCGAAATTCACCCTGGTAGGAATTATCATCCAGATATTCCACTGAGCCTTTAATCAGTTCGCCATCTTTGAACTCTCCCTGCCAAGAAGCATCTTGGCAGGTGTAAGCGCCTTCGCCATTAAGAACACCATTAACGAACTGGCCCTCCTGAACACAACCGTCGCGTTCCTCCAACCGACCCTCGCCGGTCATTAGCCCGTCCTGAAACTCCCCTTTATAACGCCGGCCACCGGGCCAAGTCAGAGTGCCCTCACCGTGAAACAAATTGCTCTTTACATCACCTTCATACACAGCGCCATCGGGCAGGCGCACATCCGCAGGTAACTGTCCCGGATCACAGGCCGCCAGCAACATTAGCCACACAAACAGACAAAGCGTTCTCATAAGCAACGGCTCTTCATTAACCCACCGGCAGTTTAAATTGTGCCAGCTGGGACGATGTACGACGCAGGTGAGTGCATAACAGGCGAGCAATATTTTCCATCACCAAGCTCACCGCATGAGGGCTGCGTTTGCGTAACTGTTCAATCCCTTTGCGGGTCAACACAATCAAAGTAGCGTCTTCTGCGGCACGCACCGTTGCCGACCGTGGCTCATGATCCACCAATGCCATTTCCCCCATGCAATCACCGGGTCGCAGGTGGGCAATCACCACTTCACCGCCTCCCTCATTGTTCTTCACAATATCCAGGCAACCTCGCACCACAAAACAAACAAAATCGCTACGGTCCCCTTCGCGGCAAACCACATCACCCACTGGCACCCGATTGACGAACACTAGTTTTTCCAATATTGCTAATTCGTCCTCGCTCAGACCGGCAAACAGCCGCATACGCGACAGAATATCCAGCACCTGGGACATCAGGCCGTGCCTCCGACGGTCAAAGCATCCACGCGCAGCGTCGGCTGCCCTACCCCCACCGGCACGGATTGACCATCTTTACCGCACACGCCAATTCCAGAATCCAGCGCCAGGTCATTGCCGACCATGGAAATACCGCGCATGACTTCCGCACCACTGCCGATCAAGGTGGCGCCTTTCACCGGGCAAACAATTTTCCCTTTCTCTACCAGGTACGCCTCGCTGGTGGAAAACACAAAACGCCCGGAAGTAATATCCACTTGCCCTCCGGCAAAGTTCACCGCATAGATGCCACGGTCCAGGCTGGCAATGATGTCCTGCGGATCACTCTCGCCTGGCAACATGTAAGTATTGGTCATGCGAGGCATAGGCAGGTGCGCATAGGATTCACGGCGACCATTACCGGTAGGAGCCACCCCCATTAACCGAGCATTAGTTTTATCCTGCATGTAGCCTACCAACTTGCCGTTCTCGATCAGCGTGTTGCAAGCGGAAGGCGTCCCTTCATCGTCCACATTCAGGGAACCACGGCGGTCCATCAAGGTGCCGTCATCCACCACGGAGCACAGTGGTGACGCCACCTGTTCGCCCATTTTTTTAGCAAACATGGACGTACCCTTGCGATTAAAATCGCCTTCTAGTCCATGCCCAACCGCTTCATGCAACAACACGCCAGGCCAACCCGGCCCCAGCACCACCGGCATGGTGCCGGCTGGCGCCGCTTCTGCCTCTAAATTCAGCAGCGCACCGCGCACTGCTTCCCTAGTCCAGGTTTCAATACGCTCTTCTTGCAACAACCAATCGTAGGCAACCCGCCCACCGCCGCCGGCACTACCACGCTCACGGCGCCCTGCACGTTCAGCAATCACGCTCACATTGCAGCGAATTAACGGACGCACATCCGCGGCCAGCGTGCCGTCGCTAGCCACCACCATCACCACATCCTGCTCGGCACTGAGGCTGGCCGTTACTTCGACAATGGCCGGGTCCAGTGACCGGGCCATTGCATCGATACGCTGCAACAGGGCTACCTTCTCTGTTGCTGGCCAGTCTAGCAACGGATCCATGGCGCCATAGCGGGCGGGCGGGGCTGCACGGCTGGCCAGCTGAATTTGGCGATCCTGACCTTGCTGGGTAATCGCCCGGGCCGCGCCGCTGGCCTGCTGCAAAGCAGCCAAGGTAATGTCATCGCTGTAGGCAAAACCGGTTTTTTCTCCCTGCACAATACGGACACCGGCACCTCGCTCGGTATTGAAACTGGCATCGCGAACGATGCCATCTTCAAGAACCCACGCCTCATGACGACTATGCTGAAAATAAATATCAGCGTAATCCGCCTGCCCGGTGAGTTTGTTATTCAGCAGTGAAGCCAGGTGCTGGGTGTTCAGATTAGCAGGTGCAAGCAGCACCGATTCTGCAATAGAAAGAACGTCATCAGTTCGTGTCATAGGGGCCTTCAATACGTAATCGTTGATGCTGTTGCACCGGCATACGCTGCCGAAGCTCATACAAGGTAGCAAGGTCCAACGGCGTCACAAGTACACCCGGTGCATTCCCCAGACTTGCTACCACGTCACCCCAGGGTGACACTAGCATGGAATGGCCGTAACTGGCACGACGCGGGCTATGTTGCCCACACTGGTTGGCGCCCAGCACATAACAGCCCGTCTGCACCGCCGTCGCTCGCAGCAGCAGCTCCCAATGCGCCTTACCGGTTACCGCGGTGAACGCGGACGGGTATACCAACAGTTCTGCCCCGGCACTCGTCAGCCGCTGAGCCAGCGCGGGAAAACGCAGGTCGTAGCAAATCGCCAGGCCAACTTGAACACCGCCAAGCGGCGCGGTAACGATGGCTTCACCTGGCTCGAAAAAATCCGATTCTCTGTATTGGCCCTGGGCATCGTGTACCTGGGCATCAAACAGATGCAGCTTGTCGTAACGACCTACCACCTGACCTTCAGACGAAACCGCCAAAGAGCGAGTACGCACCCGTGGCGCCGACACGGGTTCTCCGTCAGGACGGGTCAACGAAGGGATGCTACCGCCAATAATCGCCATACCCAACCGGGATGCCTGCTCACACAGCCACTGTTCCAACCTTTCATACTCAGCGGCCAGTGCTCGATAATCGACGCCATAACCAGCAAAATTTTCCGGCAGCACCGCTAGGCTAGCGCCCTGGTCATGGGCCTCCTGTAACAGCTGAGCAGCCTGCTCTAGATTGGCCTTTGCACTTTCTACGCTGGTCATCTGTATTGCAGCAACGTGTACCACGGCATCTGGCTCCATCATTCGAAAATCCCTTCTGTCTCAGACACATCGGGGCCCGACCAGCTACCACTTACTCGGTACTCCATGGTCGCGGTCTTGTCCAATTCATCGCCCCATATTCGCTCTACCACAAAGATACCGGCACACGCAGCAGGTCCAGCCAAACACCCAGCATACAAGTTACTGGACAGGGGCAACGTGACTTCCATTTGATGGTTCAGGGTTTCTTTTTCAAGATTGATCGTCCCTTTCACGCGAATTGCCGCAGAAGGCGAATCAATCGCTAGGTTGCTTGTAGACACATGAGGCCCGTCGAGGGCGAAGTCCCCGGTGATGCTGTCGCAACTCAAGCCTTTTTTATACAGATCAGAGAAATCCAGTCGCAAGCGACGCTGGATGGTGCCCAGATTAAGGATCCCCAACAGCCGCAAGAACGACGTTTTGGTATCGGTATCGGGTATCCGGCATTCACCAATATCAACCCGGGCCTGACCGTTCAGGGCAAGATAGTTTGGCGCCAACGGCCATTGCGCCCACCCTAGCGACACCTTGGCTGTGGCATCTTCTGATTCAATCATTTCCGGTAGCCCCCAGGCGCGCAATGAACGGCCCAGATTCTCCGACGTCAGCGAGCCATTGAAGCGGGTGTACTGGGCGCCGTCATCCTCCGTCCAGTCCACCGTGCCCAGAATGCGGCTAGCCCGCCAACGGCCTTGCAAATCATTGATTCGCAGCCCCTGCTCTGTGGGGCGTAGTTCCGCCTGCCACTGGCCAAAATCCTCGCCATCGATACGCAAATTAGCTAACCGGGCGTTTACCGACGGCAAATCCATTGGCGACAAGGGCGCGCCGGATTGTGGATCAGCGCTGTCTGGCAAAGTCAGGTTCATCCGCGAGACGGATAGATCGAGCGGTACCTTGCCTCGGGCCGAAAACCCTTCAGGGATGGCCACCGAGCCGGCCACGGACGGGCTGCTCAACGCCAGATCCCAACCATTAGCACGGGGCAACACGGACAGACTTGCCTCCGGCACATCCACACCAAACAAATCCAGTGTGGCCACCTGCACATTAACCTTGTTCAACCCACCCTGCTGGGCCCCATTACCGCCACCGCCCGAAGCGTTCGAGTCCATGGCTGGCAGCAACTCATTGCTGACGAAATCAATCCACGCTTGCGCGCTGGCCCGAGCCAACCGCCCCTGCACATCGATGCCGGAAGCAGGGATGTGTGGAGTACCGACACCCAGTCTAACCCCACCCCGCACGGTTTCATTAAGAGCGAAAGCGCCGCGCACGGTATCACCATATTGTAACGCCAGATGTTGACCATTATGGGTAAGGTCCAGCGCCAGATTCCGCGATTGAGAGGCCGTCTTCCCCAGCGGAACAGGCGCATCCACTATGACGCCCTTAAGTGAAGAGGTGGCATGCAGGGCGAAAGAATTTCCCTGCCAAGGCACTTGGATTGCCATAGCCAACGGTAACGAGCCACTGGCCGGCGCCAGCCAATCGAAGCCCAACCAATTGCGCAACGACTCCACCGGCACTTCGCCATCCAAGGTCAGCGTGCTTTTACCCGATCCGGTAATCCATTTACCCGTCACCTCGCCGCCCAAAGTGGAGGCGCTAAGCCGTGACATTTGCAGCCCGTTACGCAAATGAAAATATACCGGCGCCTGTACGTCGGTGATAAGCAAATTACGCTCACGGTTTTCCACCTGCCCATCAGCCACGGACGCATTCACGATCACCATGGGCGAGGTCGACCCTTTCTTGAGTGGGATATTCAGGGTCAGCTGCCCTTTCATGTTACCGCCCAGATAGCGCCAGTCTTTTACCTCTTGGGGGAGCTGCTCAGCCAACGGCGTGTTCTGAAACACTGTATCCAGGTCTTCGAGCGGACCACTGACTTGGCCGGCCACAATCACGCTGGGGCCGCTCTCATCATCAAAAGCGGGCACGTCTACATGCACCTCGGTGAGCTGACTATTCAACAGGCTCCCTTGGCTGGCCACTCCTTGCACCTCACGACCATTAACCCACACATCCGCCTTAACACCAGTGGCCTCCGGCCAGTCCGGCAGAAACGACAGGCGCACATCGTCGGCCTGATAGCGCATCTGAAAAGTGCGGTCCTGCTGTCGACTTTTGTCGATTTTTACCGGCCCCTGATAGAGCAATTGCCCGCGCTGAAGATGACCATCGCCAATCGCTTGCGACAACCACCCGGACAGCCCATCCGGGAGCGGCTTCAGGGGAATGTAGTGACTGGCCCGCGCGCCATTTCCATCGTAAATTTCCGCGGCCAGACGCAGCTCGGGAATTTCTCCCGGGCGCAAGGTAACGGCCATCATGGCTTCGCCGTAGGCATCTGGGTTCACCACCCGCAAGCGGCTGGAGCGCACCGAGAGCGCCTCGCCCTCCCGCTGCCAACCAAACACGCCGGCCAGTTGGCCGCCCAGTGCATGATCGTACAGTCGCGGTAATTGCAGCGACACATTGTCACTGTAAAGGTGCGCCAACCCCTGATTCGGAGACCCTGCCACCCAGCCATTCAGCCCCTTAACACCAGGGATATTGTCATCCGCCTCGCTCGCCAGCCCAGCAAAACGCACCTGAAACTGCTCCAAGTCTCGCGCATGACCGCTCAGATACACCCCTTCCACTACTCCCCGGGGGGACGCCACCGCTATTTTTTCACGCCATTCACTGGCCAATTTCGGCAACGTAAACGGCCAGTCTTTGAATTGCTGAGTTATGGCATGCAAGGGCAACGCATTGGCCCGCAGCTGCCATTCACGCCGCTCGCCCTGGGTTTCCCATCGCAACGCCATATCCCCCAGCGTCAGCGGACCGGTAGGTGAGTTTCCTGTCAAATTGGATAGCGACAACGTGGCCTTCTGGTCCTCACGCAGCAGCGATGCCCGCAACGACAGGCCACTCAAAGGCAACACTGTATCTGCCTGGAATAGTGTCAGTGTAGGCACATCAACCTGCAGCTGCCCGGAGGTAGGCTCCCCCCCCTGCAGTGTCCCCCATAGGGCTACAGACGCATCCAGCGAGCCCAGTTCCAGCGGCATGGCGTCGATTTGAGGCAACCATTCGTTCAGCCGCTTGCCTTCAAAGCGAGTAAAAATATCCGCATCCACTTGATCCAACGTGTAGGCATCTTCATGCAGGTGAATTTTTGCCAGCAAAGACAGGGGCCGATCACGGGCCTCCACCCGCACCGCCAGCCGATGTTCGTCACCATCGTTGGTCATGGTGGCATCCAGCTCGGATGCTGCCAACGGTGGCATTCCTGGCCACTCTAAAGACAGCCGGGCATCGCTGATCGACAGTAATTGCTGTCGATAAAACAATTTTAGAATACGTTCCAACGGTGGACGATTATCAGGGTCACTTTGCCCAAGCACATCCAACCCTCGTAGACGAATCTTGCCGTCATCGCCGCGCACCAGACTCAAATCGACACCGCGCACACTGAGCTCTTCAAGCACCAGATCCCGGTGCCACAAGGAGCGCAAGACATCGATGCTAAGCACCACTTCGCCCAGCACCAAAGGCGCTTCGCCTTCGGGGGCTGGCAGGCGAATCTGGCGAGCCACAAATTGTGGCACCAACCCGGACATGGTTCCGTTCAGCTCGGCAATGGTTAGTGGGGTCTGGATGCGGTCTTCAAATATCTGCTCAAGGCGCTCACGGTAATCGGGCACCAACAACATAAGCTGACGCCCCACCACCACGTAAGCGGCCATCAGCAATAAAACTGTCGCGACCGTCCACCACAGGGAAGGAAAAAATCGGCGCCAGCGTGCGAAGCGGGTCAATACCATAAGTTAGTCGATTTGCCAGTAAGGAATGTCGGCCCATTCAAGCAGTTCCACCGTTTGCTCCAGCGGCAGGCCAACCACCCCACTGTAACTGCCAGACAACGACTCCACCAGTGCGCCACCCAACCCTTGAATGCCGTAACTGCCCGCTTTGTCGCGCCCTTCACCCGTGGCCACATAGACCTCTAGCCGGGCGGCTTCAAACGGTCGAAATTGTACGGTTGTTACCGTGTGACGCACAGCCTGCCGACCTTCACTGCACACACACACCGCTGAGATAACCTGATGAGACGTCCCACTCAGCTGCGTCAACATGGCCAGCGCCTCTGTATCATCGGCAGGCTTACCCAGAATTTGGTCTCCCAGTACCACCGCCGTATCAGCCCCCAACACAGCACCAGGCGTAGGCATACGAGCCTGGCCCACCAATGCCTTTTCGCGGGCCATACGTCGCACATAGTCCACTGCCGCCTCGGCCGACCGAGGCGTTTCATCAATGGACGGCGCCGGTAGCACCGTAAAGGGAACCGCAATCTGCTGAAGCAATTCAGCACGGCGAGGAGAACCGGAGGCAAGGTAAAGAATCATAGGGCCAGAAAAAATGAATAATTGATAAGGGAAAATGGATAGCGAAGAATTCTAACTACTCGTCATTGCGCCCACTGCATGACGACAGTTTCGTTATCAATTATCCATTATCAACTGTCAATTGCTCTTTAGCGTACTAGAAAGCGCAACTGAATCCAGCGTAACACCGCACATACCGGACGCCATACTAAAGCGCTGGACACAGAAGAATAGAGAATGGTGTAAGGCGGATACAAGGTACGGCCCACGGATTCCTGCACCAGGAAAGCCAGCAAGCTCACCGTACCCACCAACAAGAAAATCACAGCGCACTGCTGTAGCCCGTTGAACACTCGCATGCGCTTGTACGCAGCGAGCATCACAAAAGCGCCTAGCGCTGTCGCCAGGCCCCATTGTCCCAGCGTAGTCCCCACCAGCACATCGTGATAAAGCCCCACAAAAAAGCCCCACAACACGCCAATACGATGCGGCAGGACAAGTACCCAATACACCAGCACCAGTAGCATCCATTCCGGGCGAATCCAGTCAATGCTCGCAGGTAGAGGGATTACCTCCAGCAGAGCCGCCAACAGTAAGGTAACGATGATAACGCCGGTACCGGCAGGACGATCACTGACCATTGTCAGCCTCCGCTGGAGTCGGCCTAGCCTGAGGCGCTTGCGTGGGCTGAACCAGCAGCACATGGCTGGCACGATCAAGTTGGGCTGTGGGCCGCGCAGTAATGTGAGCAAACGGTGTGCCCGCCTGATGGTTCACCGAAGTTACGCTCGCCACCGGGTAACCTCGAGGATACAGCTGCCCTAAACCGGTACTCACCAACAAATCCCCCTGTTGAATGCCCGCCGTGTCAGGTACATATAAAAGCTTCAGTCCACTGGACTGCCCCACCCCGGCTAATACCGCGCGCACGCCATTACGATTTACCTGCACACTCATCGCGTGGCTGGCATCGGTAATCAACAGCACCCGTGAACTGAGCGGACCGGCATCCACTACCTGACCAATCAGTCCTTGGGAATCGAGCACCGCCTGGCCTCGGAAAACATTGTCTCCCGTACCCTTGTTGATCACGATTTCCTGGCGGTTCGGGTCGGGATCCACACCGATGATTTCTGCCACCAGTACATTGGCATCCAAGTCGGCCGAAGAATTAAGCAACTCACGCAACCGCACGTTTTCCGCTTCCAGCACCGCCAAACGCTGCACCTTCTGCTCCAGAATCAAAGCCTGACGCTGCAAGCGACGATTCTCGTCGAGCAGCGTGCCACGGCTTTGGGTCTGTTCGGAGAGCCATTCACCACTGTCTACCGGCAGGTGGGCCAGATAATGAATGGGCGCAGTCAGGTAGCCCAGCACATGTCGCACCGGGGCGGCCCAGGGGGTTCGCTGATCCAACACCATCATGACGACAGCAAGGACCAGCGCGATAATGACGCGGTAGGAGGATTTGGCCGGGGCCACCATGGGAATTAACCCATGGCCAGCATGTCAAAGCCTTGGCTGTCCATCAGCTCCAGTGCCTTGCCGCCGCCACGGGCTACACAGGTCAACGGGTCATCGGCAACAATCACCGGCAAGCCTGTTTCTTCCGAGAGCAGACGATCGATATCGCGCAACAAAGCTCCGCCACCGGTAATCACCAAACCACGCTCGGCAATATCCGAGGCCAGCTCAGGCGGAGAGGCTTCCAGTGCATTCTTCACCGCATTGACGATGGACGCTAGGGGCTCTTTCAGAGCCTCCAGAATTTCTTCGGAATTCAGCGTAAAGCTGCGCGGCACACCTTCCGCCAGATTACGGCCACGCACATCAATTTCACGGATCTCGGCGCCTGGGTAAGCAGTCCCTATTTCGTGTTTGATACGTTCAGCGGTGGACTCACCAATCAGAGAGCCATATTCCTTGCGCACAAACGCCACAATCGCCTCATCAAAGCGATCACCGCCGATACGCACGGACTCAGAGTAGACCACCCCGTTAAGAGAGATCAGCGCGATTTCCGTGGTGCCACCACCGATATCTACCACCATGGAGCCACGGGCTTCTTCTACGGGCAGGCCAGCACCAATGGCCGCCGCCATGGGTTCTTCGATCAAATACACATCACGGGCGCCAGCACCATAAGCGGAATCTTGAATGGCACGACGCTCTACCTGGGTAGATTTGCACGGTACACACACCAGCACGCGGGGCGCCGGCGGAAAAAACCCGGTGTCATGCACTTTCTTAATAAAGTACTGCAGCATTTTTTCGGTCACGTCGAAATCGGCGATAACGCCGTCTTTCATGGGCCGAATAGCCGTAATATTGCCTGGGGTACGCCCCAACATACGCTTAGCATCAGCGCCAACGGCCGCCACACTTTTCTGTGCACCATGGTGACGGATGGCAACCACGGAGGGTTCATCCAATACGATGCCGCGGCCACGCACGTAAATAAGGGTGTTTGCGGTCCCCAAATCGATGGACAAATCGGTGGAGAACATCCCCCGAATACGCTTAATCATGGACATCCTGGCCAGTTTCCTGAACTTTTCGCGAAAAAACGATGCCTAGCGGGAAAAAGCCGAGCATCTCATAAGATGGCGCAACTCTAGCAACGGCAAGGTCATTGGGCAAGCTGACATACTGTGGGTACAGTGGCCCCGGATAGGCGGTCTATGGTACTTTTTGCGCCTTTCAGCCCTTAGTGCCTGTTTGTAATCTATACGCAACCGCGCCGGCGTTCCTTTTTTCGTTAGATCGTGCTTGCGAACGCGCTGTGTAGCTGCTCTATATAAACAGGCTCTTACCCTCCACCAGCCTTCGGCGGGGGATGCTTACGGAGAGAACCATGGCCATTAATTCCAAGGTGGTTGCCCAGGTGGCCCATCTGGCACGTCTAAAAGTGGACCCCCAGGACAGCAACGCCCTGTCCGACCGTCTGAATGACATCCTCGCGATGGTAGACCAGCTGCAGCAGGCCGACGTGGACGGCGTGGCCCCCATGGCCCACCCGCTGGACGTTACTCAACCTTTGCGCGACGACGTAGTGACGGAACCCAACATCCGTGACAAGGCACTGGCCATTGCCCCGGCAGTTGAAAACGGCTGCTTCTTGGTTCCCCGGGTCATTGAATAAACATGACCGTTTAAAGGCGAAAGAAAAAACATGCATACCAAAACCCTGACCGAACTCAAGGCTGGCCTAGCTGCCGGAGATTTTTCCTCCCGCGAGTTGACCGAACACTTCTTGGCCCGCATCAAACAGTATGACGGCGAACTCAACAGCTTTGTCACCGTGACCGAGGAACAAGCACTGGCCCAAGCGGATGCCGCCGATGCAACCCTTGCCACTAACCGTGCATCCTCCTCAGTGAGCGGCCTGCTCACCGGCCTGCCCATCGCCCACAAGGATATTTTCTGCACCGAGGGCGTGCGCACCAGCTGTGGCTCAAAAATGCTGGACAACTTTATTGCCCCCTACACCGCCACCGTGGTGGGAAAAATGGCGGCTGAAGGCGCCGTCATGCTGGGCAAGACCAACATGGACGAGTTCGCCATGGGCTCCTCCAATGAAACCAGTTACTACGGCCCAGTGAAAAACCCATGGGATCTAGAGCGGGTGCCTGGCGGCTCCTCCGGCGGCGCAGCCGCTTGCCTGGGCGCCCGCCTAGCGCCTGCTGCTACCGGCACCGACACCGGCGGCTCCATTCGCCAACCTGCGGCGCTGAATAACATCACCGGCCTCAAACCCACCTACGGGCGCGTCTCACGCTGGGGCATGATTGCCTTTGCTTCCAGCCTGGACCAAGCCGGCCCCATGGCCCAAAGCGCTGAAGACTGTGCGTTGATGCTGCAAGCCATGGCCGGCCACGATCACCGCGATTCCACCAGCCTCAACGAAAAGGTGGGCGATTATCTTGGCGCCCTTAAAGACGACATCCGCGGCCTGACCATTGGCATCCCGGAAGAGTTTTTCCCAGACACCCTGGATGGCGCTATCGCCGACAACAGCCGTGACGCGATCCGCGAACTGGAAAAACTCGGCGCAAAAGTAGTATCCGTCTCCTTACCCAGCATCAAGCTATCCGTACCAGCCTACTATGTGATTGCCCCGGCAGAAGCCAGTGCCAACCTTAGTCGTTTTGACGGTGTACGTTTCGGCCATCGATGTGATGACCCACAGGATCTGGAAGACCTGTACAAGCGCTCTCGCTCAGAAGGGTTTGGTGATGAAGTAAAACGGCGCATCTTAGTCGGCGCCTACGCGCTGTCCGCTGGTTACTACGACGCATACTATCGCCGCGCCCAACAAGTGCGCCGTTTAATCCGTGACGACTTTGCCCGCGCCTTTGAAAAAGTAGATGTACTGATGGGACCCACAGCGCCTGAAACCGCCTTCAAGCTCGGAGCGAAGAAAGATGATCCGGTCAGCATGTACATGGCCGACGTGTTCACCATCGGCGTTAACTTAGCCGGCCTTCCTGCGCTGTCCATGCCCACGGGATTCATCAACGGCCTGCCCACCGGCACCCAGATCATCGGCAACTATTTCCGTGAAGGGCAAATTCTTAACGTGGCCCACAAATACCAGCAGGCCACAGACTGGCACAAACAAGCGCCAGCGTTTGGAGGTGCACAATGAGTTGGGAAATCGTCATCGGCCTGGAAGTCCACGTCCAGCTCAACACCGCCAGCAAACTGTTTTCCGGGAGCAAATTATCCACCGGCGCAGAACCGAACACTCAAGCCTCATTGGTCGACCTGGGCCTGCCCGGCACTCTGCCAGTGGTGAACAGGGAAGCGGTACGCAAGGCTGCTTTATTCGGCTTGGCCATTGATGCGGACATCTGCCGTCACAGCGTTTTTGAGCGGAAAAATTATTTTTATCCAGACCTACCCAAAGGCTACCAAACCACGCAGTTGGCCGAGCCTATTGTGGGTGCCGGCACCGTTGAAATTCAGCTTGATAACGGTGAGAAAAAAAGCATTCGCATCCACCATGCGCATCTAGAAGAAGATGCAGGCAAGTCTTTACACGAAGACTTCCATGGCATGACGGGCATCGATCTAAACCGCGCCGGCACCCCGCTGATTGAAATCGTCAGCGAGCCGGACATGGCCAACGCAGAAGAGGCCGTGGCCTTTGCTCGCAAGCTGCACGCTATCGTCACCTCCATTGGTATTTGCGATGGCGACATGTCCCAAGGCAACATGCGTTTTGATGTAAATATTTCTGTTCGCAAACCTGGCGAACCCCTGGGCACACGCACTGAAACCAAAAACCTCAATTCTTTCCGCTTCATGGAAAAGGCCATCGCCCTTGAAGTGGAACGGCAAATTGACGTTTTGGAAGACGGCGGAGAAATCGTTCAAGAAACCCGCCTATACAACGGCGACACGCATACCGCTCGCTCCATGCGCAGCAAGGAAGACGCCAATGACTATCGCTACTTCCCCTGCCCAGATCTGTTGCCAGTGGCCATTACCGATGCCGACATCGAAGAATTGAAAGCGGCCATGCCAGAGCTGCCTGATTCACGCAAAGCCCGTTTCACCAACGATTATCAGCTTTCTGAATACGATGCAGACCTGCTATCCGGCTCCATCGCTACTGCCGCTTTCTTTGAAGCGGCCGCAAAATCCGGCGGCGACGCCAAGCTGGCGGCAAACTGGGTGATGGGTGAGCTGGCCGCCAAGCTGAACGCCGAAGAAAAAAGCATTACCGACAGCCCAGTCAGTGCCGAGCAGCTTGGCCAGCTGATAGCACGCCTGAAAGACGGCACCATCAGTTCGAAAATTGCCAAGCAGGTATTTGAGGCCTGCTGGGCCGGTGAAGGTAATCCGGACGAGATTATCGAAGCCAAAGGCCTGAAACAGATGAGCGACACCGGCGAGCTGGAAAAAATTGTCGATGACATCATCGCCAACAATGCCGCTCAGGCAGACGACTACCGCAACTCTGATGATGCCAAGAAAAAGAAAAAAATCGGTTTCTTTGTGGGCCAGGCCATGAAAGCCACCCAAGGCAAAGCGAACCCGCAGCAATTGAACAAACTGTTGCAGGAGAAACTGCAATGAGCCTGATCCGCGACCGGGTAAAACTGGAAAAGAAAGACGGCATTGCCTACGTCACCCTGAGCCGAGCCGACAAGTATAACGGCTTGGATTTTCCGATGATGGAAGGGCTGGTAGAAACCGCTCGACTGATTCGTAAAGATCGTCAATTGCGCGCCGTTATTCTTCAGGGCGAAGGCAAAGCGTTCTGTGCGGGGCTGGATTTCGGCACCGTCATGAAACAACCGGTCAAGCTACTTCGCAGCTTTACCAAATACGGCATCAAAAAAACCAATCTGTTTCAGGAGGTCTGCTGGTGCTGGCGCGAACTGCCAATTCCGGTGATTGCGGTACTCCACGGCTACTGCTACGGCGGTGGCATGCAGATCGCACTGGCTGCAGATTTCCGTATCACTACGGCGGATTGTGAAATGTCCATCATGGAAATCAAATGGGGCATGATCCCCGACATGACAGGTACGGTAACCCTTCGCGAGTTGGTCCCCATGGATGTGGCCAAAGAACTGACCATGACCGGGCGGCTGTTTAGTGGCGACGAAGCCAAAACCATGAACCTAGTCACCCGCGTGGCGGCGGATCCACTAGAAGAGGCCGAGAAGCTGGCTCAAGCCATCATAGGGCGCTCCCCAGATGCCATCAGTGCCAGCAAGGCCCTGTTTCAACAAAGTTGGAATGTACCGGAGGCCCAGGCGTTCGACGTGGAAAGCAAACTGCAGTTCAAACTGCTGCGTAGCAAAAACCAGCGCCGCGCTATGCAAGCTAACATGAAAAAAGAAACGCCCCAATTCGGCCCCCGCGAACGCGATTACTGAGCGAATTTGCTCGCATCAAAACGCCTTACCCGCGTGCCTGTTTTAGACTGATATTGTGCGGCAGACTCAATAGAAAAACCGAGCATTGTTGGTTGAGGCAACACATGTTTTGTGTAGCCGCTTTTGCGCTCAGCCCCGCCGGCATAAGCACCCCATCAACACACTGATGGGGCTGCGGCTGTTACAGCCGAGAAATCTGCCTCTAGGCCCGCACAGACGACGCCTTAAAGTACGACGTGTGCCGCCCACACCACACTATCGATATAGAAACCAAGGGAGCATGGCCCACCCTGACGCGCAAACGCGCCCTTGTTGCCGACGAACAGATCGCTCGGCTCTGAGCACACATCACCACCAACCAGCAGAGCATGCTGACATGACTCTTGCCCCCTATATTTCTGACAAGCATCACACCACATTGAGCATCGCCTATTTTGAGTTCGGCGATGCTATTATTTGAAAAAGAAAACCCGCCAATTATGTATTCAGCCTATTCGAGGCTAATGTAGAGGCTCTGGTGGATAACCCGGCGGTTGGTCATGCCGGCGAAGGGAGAGGTTACTGGCGCTATTGGCCCCGCGCAGTGCGGCAGCCCGCTGCTCGATAGTCAACAAGCCCAAGCGCGTGTCCATTAATCTGATTCGAACCAGCCCAAGCATGATCCATCAATCAGCTTGGTAGCGGCATAGCCTGGCAGGGAACATCATGGTGTAGTCAGGTAACGAATATCTGTCGGCCTGATTCGATAGCGCCGACGCCTAGGCAACAAAGCACAACGTAAACAACCACCCAAGGAGGGGCGCTCACAATGAAACATCTCATCGGATGGGCTTTTTTGATTGTTGTCATCATTCTGGTTCTGATTGGCTTAATGGCGGAAGAACCGCCGATCATGGCCGAAGGCATGGAAGATATACCCACGGCCACGGACAATCAGCCCGACAACTAATTCATCGCGCAAACCGGGCATTGGGGGTCACGGGGAATCGCCACTTGGCGCCAACTCAATGTCCGACCGTCAAACAAATGCAGAACCGATGCCACCGAGGTACCGGTGAGGGTTCGTATGGCCGCCAATGCCTGCAAGGTGCCCACCATACCCACTACAGGCCCGAGAATCCCCGCCTCGCTACAGGCCAGATCCCCCTCTGAACCCTCGCCGTACACGCAGGCATAACAGGGGCTGTCTTCCGTGCGTAAATCGAACACCGCCAACTGACCATCCATGCGAATAGCGGCGCCACTGACCAGCGGTGTACGGTGCGCCACACAGGCACGATTGATGGCCTGGCGAGTGGAAAAATTGTCAGTGCAGTCCAGTACTAGGGTGGCGTCAGCAACAGCCTCATTCAGCCACGCATCATCCACCCGCACCACAGCGGAACGAATATCCACATCCGCATTCAACAGTTGCAACTGATCGCGCAAGGCTTCCGCCTTGGCCTGATTCAGCTGGTCACCCCGAAACGCCACCTGTCGATGCAGGTTGCTCAACTCCACCCGGTCGTCATCCGCTAGCACCAGCTGCCCCACCCCAGCACCCGCCAAATACAGCGCAGCAGGATTGGCTAGGCCACCACAACCCACCACCAATATCCGCGCCTTGCTCAAAGCTTCTTGCCCAGGCAAATCGAATTCTTCCACCATCAACTGGCGACTGTAGCGAAGCAGCTGGTCATCGTTGAGCATAATCGTCTCCCTGGCACTCAAAGGCGTGGGATTCTATGGTACAGCTTGCTGCACTTCGTGCACCCAACAGATCCGTTCCTGGCTTTGCTGTGCAAATGTTCAACTCTTGGATCCAGCAGCACATTGCTTGCCTAAGGTTACCCGATCATTTCCGCCCAGATCCTGCTCTGTACGCACGTCTTCAAAGCCAATGTCGGCCAACAACGCCCGTACCGCGTCACCCTGCTCAAAGCCATGCTCCAGCAACAACCAACCGCCAGCAACCAGCTTACCTGCTGCTTGCTGCGCAATGGTGATCAGATCCGCCAACCCCTGATCGCCGGCCACTAGGGCCGAGCGAGGCTCGAAACGCACATCGCCTTGTGCCAAATGGACGTCGCCATCTTCAATGTAAGGAGGGTTGCTAACGACAAGGTCAAAAAAACCATCACAGGGGGTCAGCCAGCTGCCTTGCAGGCAACGCACTGTAGCCCCCAACTGGCGGGCATTTGCCGCTGCCACTTGCAGCGCCGCCGCGCTATTGTCCACCAGCGTCACCTGCCAAGCCGGCTGCTCCAAAGCGAGGGTAATACCGATAGCACCGGTACCGGTTCCCAAGTCCACGACCCGTGCGTTAGCAGGCAATGCCAGCGCAAGCACCTGTTCCACCAAGGTTTCAGTATCGGGGCGTGGAATCAGAGTATCGGCGGTTACACTAAACCGGCGGCCAAAAAACTCCCGCTCTCCAATCAGGTGGGCCACGGGCTCACCCTGCTCACGGCGAGCCAGCAGGGCTTCAAACTCCGCCTGCTGAGCCCTGGTCAGTTCCCGCTCCGGCCAAGTAAACAGCCATGTACGAGATTGCTCCAGCACATGGCAAAGCAACACTTGGGCATCCAGCGCTGCGCAAGGGGATGACGCCAACCGATGGCGAGCCTGGCGCAGGGCGTCATCAATGCGCACGGTTAATGCTCGCCTAAGGCCGCTAGCTGATCCGCCTGATACTCTGCCAGCAACGCACCCAAAATCTCATCCAAATCTCCTTCAACGATTTCATTTAACCGGTAAAGGGTAAGATTAATACGATGATCAGTGACTCGTCCCTGAGGATAGTTATAGGTACGGATACGCTCTGAACGATCGCCGGACCCGACGAGGGATTTACGCTCCGCAGCCTGCTCGGCATGGGCCGCATTCTGCTGCGCGTCATACAGCTTAGCGCTCAGTAGGCTCATAGCCCGAGCCTTGTTCTTGTGCTGGCTACGCTCATCCTGGCACTCCACCACCACCCCGGTGGGTAAGTGAGTAATGCGCACAGCCGAATCCGTGGTGTTAACGTGCTGACCGCCAGCACCGGAGGAACGATAGGTATCAATACGCAGGTCTTCAGTGCGAATCTTGATATCCCCCAGGTCTTCCGCTTCAGCCATAATCGCCACTGTGCAGGCAGAGGTATGAATACGCCCCTGGGATTCTGTGGCCGGCACCCGTTGCACCCGGTGGGCTCCGGATTCAAATTTCATCCGCGAATAGACGCCATCGCCAATCACCCGTGCAATCACTTCCTTATAGCCGCCATGCTCGCCCTCACTGGCGCTCACCATCTCCACTTTCCAACCCCGTTGATCCGCATACTTGGAATACATGCGGAATAGGTCTCCGGCAAAAATGGCCGCTTCGTCCCCCCCCGTGCCGGCGCGAACTTCAAGAAACACATTGGCTCCATCGCGGGGATCCTTCGGTAGCATCAGCTTTTGCAGCTCTGCCGCTAACGCCTCCATGCGCTCCTGAGCATCACGGGCTTCTTCCGCGCCCATCTCACGCATATCCGCGTCGCTGTCGTCCTGCATCGCTTTAGCCGCACCATGATCCTCCACGGCCTGCTGGTATTGGCGATAACACTTCACCACTGGATCAATTTCAGCGTATTCCCGGGACAGGTCACGGAATTGGTTCTGGTTGCTAATCACATCCGGATCGGACAATAGCCCCGCCAACTCTTCAAACCGGTCTGCAAGCTTATCGAGCTTGCCTTGCAATGACGCTTTCATAAATTCGCTTCCACGCTTCACGCAAATACGCCGCCCGGCGGGCGCACGCAAAAATTCGATACATCGAGAGAGTTCTTTGCGCTACGACTGGTCGTCGTCGAGCAGCAACTCACGAGCCAGCAACAGGGCTTCGGCGCGGCCATCCGCGGCCATTTTGCGCAAGGTCACGCTGGGGGAATGCAGCCACTTGTTCACCAGCGAATGCTGAAACCTGCGCAGCACCTGCTCCGCATCGCCACCATTGCGCAACTGCTGCAACGCTTTTTCCAGTTCGCTTTCCGCCATAGCCTTGCGCTGCTCACGATAATCACGCAGCACCTTAACGGCATCCTGTTCACGGCGCTGACGACGGTGGCGCACAATGGCATCTCGAATCAGCTCTGAGGCCTCCTGGGCCGCCTGCTGACGAGAACGGACATTTTCCTGAATCGCTTCTTGCAGATGGTCCACCGTATACAGGTAGACATCACCCAGTTCGCCCACTTCCGGTTCGATATCCCGTGGCACGGCAATATCCACCATAAACATGGGTCGGTGACGGCGTTTTTTCAGCGCCCGCTCCACCATACCCTTGCCCATAATCGGCAACGGCGCAGCGGTGCATGAGATCAGGATATCCGCACGCTCCAGCGCCACCGGCAATTCTTCTAGGCTGATACCACGCCCCCCCACGGCGGCGGCCAACTCCGAGGCTCGCTCCTGAGTGCGATTGGCAATGGTAATTTCCTGCACCTGCTGCTCACTCAAATGTCGCGCCACCAGCTCAATCATTTCACCGGCACCAATCAGCAGCGCCCGGCTTTTTTTCAGGTCAGCAAAAATGTGACGCGCAAACGAAACTGCCGCATAGGCCACAGACACCGGGTTAGCACCGATACCGGTTTCCGTACGGATCCGCTTGGCTACCGAAAAGACTTCCTGAAACAAACGCGACAACTCGCCGTTGAGCAAGCCAGCCTCATGGGCTCGAGCATAGGCTTCACGCATCTGACCAAGAATTTGTGGCTCGCCCAGTACCAGCGAATCCAGACCGCCAGCTACCCGCATCATATGCTCCAGCGCCTGCTCACCGGTATGCTGATACAGCACCGTGGAGAGTCGTTCGACGGACAGATTGCGGCTAGAGGCCAGCCATTGAGCAAAATTTGGAGTGACGTCGTCAGTGAGGCAATACAGTTCGGTGCGGTTACAGGTAGACAGCAATGCAGCTTCCCGCACCCCGGGCATCTCACGCAAGCTGGCCAACGCCACCTCCGCCTGCTGCGTTGAAAACGCCAGACGTTCGCGTAGTTCCACATCCGCGGTGGTGTGATTTACGCCGACAGCGACTAGATTCATAGTTTCCTGTGCCCGACAATGACAGCGGGCGATCGTACCCGGCCAGCCCGGAGCCCCGGAAAGCCGGGGCGCAAGGGTGTGGCATTTTGCGCGAAAGCGCCCTTCAAAACAATGTCAGGGCCGATAGCGAAGGCGCATCGCTCAAACCAACAACGTGGAGGTTTGGGCAATAGCCAATCGCTGTGCCATGATAGCCGAAACAGAAAATAGGCATACCGACCTTAATGACCCGCTTCTCAATTCTGCCTCTGTGCTGCGCCCTTCTGATCCATGGCTGCGCTAGCCAGACCACCACCCCGGCCACCGAAACGGGGCCTTCCACGTCGATGGCCAGCGCCCCCACTTACGACAGCGAAACGCTGTCTGACCTGCTAGTGGCAGAAGTCGCCGCCCAACGTCAATCGCTGGGCGTCACCCTGGGCTATTACAGTCGAGCCGCCCAGAGTACACGTGATCCGAACGTAATAAGTCAGGCAGCCCAGCTGGCCCATTACCTGGAAGACCCGCTACAGGCACTAGCCATGAGCGAACTCTGGCTGGAAACGTCGCCACACAACGAAGACGCCCTGCAAGTGGCCATCCTGTCCGAAATTCGGCTTGGCAATACCGCAACGACCACCCGTTATCTGGATCAGCTACTCAGCGCCCACGGCGAAGACGCCCTGGGCCGATTGGTCAACCAAGCCCGCGGGCTGGGTGCGCAAGGAAACTTACAGCTAGTGGAAGCGCTGGCCCAGCTAACCCATCGCTACCCGGATCAGGCCCCACTGTGGTATGCCCGGGCTCTGTGGCTGGAACACGAAGAGCAACCTCAACCCGCCCTGGAGGCCACCGAGCGTACTCTCAAGCTGATGCCGCGCCATGAAGATGCCTTGTTGCTCAAGGCTCAGCTCCTTTACGAAACAGGAGACCAGAAAAAAGCCCTGCGCCACCTAAAAAAACTGGTGCGCAAGTACCCTCAGGCACAACGCCCGCGCATCGCTTATGTGCGTATGCTACTAACATCCGGCGAGCTGGAAGACGCAGAAAAGCAGCTGGCGATTATGGCTGAGCAAAACCCTCAAGACTTGGATCTGCGATTTTCTCTGGCCCTATTGGCGCTGGAAGCAGGCGCCAGCAACGCAGCCCAGACCCACCTCAAGGCTCTGCTCACCTACAACTACCGGCCCGACGATATCCAATTGTACCTGGCCCAAGCCGCCGAGCAGGAAATGGACCTAGATAACGCCGTCGAGCATTACCTGAAAGTGGGCGGCCCCCAAGCTATCCGCGCTCGGGTGCAGGCAGCCCAACTTCTCTACCAGCAAGGCAATACCAGCCAAGGCCATGCCCTAATGCATAACCTGGCTCAACAACAGCCAAAATTACAAGACAGCTTGACCATTACCGAAGCGGAAATGCGCAGCAATAACGGCGACCCATTAGGCGCCATCTCCCTGATCAATGATGCCTTGCGCGACCAGCCCGACAATACCGAGCTACTATACAGCCGCGCCATGGCCGCCGAAAAAATAGGTGACATTGCCCAGCTGGAAAAGGACCTGAAGCGTATTATCATTCTGAATCCGGAGGATGCCAGCGCCCTCAATGCTCTGGGTTATACCCTGGGCAACCGCACTGACCGGCTAGACGAAGCGTATCAGTACGTGTCCAAGGCACTAGAGCTGCGCCCGGAAGATCCAGCCATTCTCGACTCTATGGGCTGGGTGCTTTACAAACGCGGCGAACCGGATGCCGCCCGGAACTACCTGCGCCAGGCCTACGAAAAATTCCCCGACCCAGAAGTGGCCGCCCACTACGGGGAAGTCCTATGGATATTGGGTGAGCAAAATCAGGCCCGCCAGGTTTGGCGCGACGCCTTGGAACACACCCCTGACGCCCCTCATATCCGTGAAGTCATGGAAAAACTCGGAGCCCGCCTGTGACCCTGAGCCTTGCCCGCATTATTGGCCTTACGCTGACCACCCTGGTCCTAGGCGCCTGCCAATTACGCCCGACCACCACAACCCAGTTCGAGCACCCCAGCCAGATCCAACAGTGGCAGATGAATGGCAAGCTGGGTTACCGCACCGTCAACGATGGTGGCAGTGCCACCTTTGACTGGCGCCAGCAACCACAACGGGGCAACATCCACTTCTCCGGCCCGCTGGGCTTTGGTAGCGCCGATTTACATTGGGACAGCGGCCGCGCGGAACTAATCACCGCCAAGGAAACCTACCAAGCCCGCAGCCCCGGCGAGTTGGCCTGGCATCTCACCGGCTTCTGGCTGCCCGTATCCGCACTGCAGTACTGGGCTCGCGGCCTGCCTTGGCCCGGCGCACCCTCTGAAGCCGGGTACGACGATCAGCAACGCCTGATCACCCTTGAACAGCTGGGCTGGTCGCTTACCTTCGACCGTTACGAACCCACCGCCGGCATCACCCTTCCCTACAGAATCAAAGCCCAGCAGAATAGCAATCGCTTTACTTTGCTGATTAAAGACTGGCAGCCAGGCGGCGGCGCACAGTGACACTAACGTTACCCGCTCCCGCCAAGCTCAATCTGTTCCTGCACATCACCGGTCGCCGTGACGACGGCTATCACCAGCTGCAAACCGTGTTCGCCCTGCTCGACCATGGCGATACCTTGCGTTTCTCCCCGGCAGACACCCTGTCACTACAATGTCATCAGGAAGGTGGCGCCAGCGACCTGCCCACGGACGACAGCAACCTGATTTTACAGGCTGCCCGGGCGCTGCAAGCCCACACCGGCAGCTCAAAAGGTGCCGCCATCACCCTGACCAAGCGCCTGCCCATGGGCGGCGGCGTGGGCGGCGGCTCCTCCGACGCGGCTACCGCCTTGCTGGGCCTGAATGCATTTTGGGCCCTGGGCCTCACTCTGCAGGAGCTGGCTCACATCGGCTTGACCTTAGGGGCTGACGTGCCCGTTTTTGTGTTTGGCAAAAGCGCCTGGGCTGAAGGGGTCGGCGAGAAAATAAACCCCATTATTTTGCCAAATGATGCTTTTTTGGTCGTTCATCCCGGAATTCATGTGTCAACTGCTCGAATTTTCGGCGACCAGCAATTGACAAGGGATACACCCATCAGTAAATTACCGGCCTCGCTTGAGACGGTGCTAACCCGCGAATTTCACAACGACTGTGAAGCGGTAGCAACCCAGCATTTTCCGGAAATCGGAAAAACGCTGGACTGGCTCAAGCAACATACGGGTAATGCCCGTATGACCGGCACAGGCGCTTGCTGTTTTTCTCGTCTGACCGGATTGCAACAGGGGCAGCAATTGCTGCAACAGTTGCCACAACACTGGACAGGTTTCGTCGCTCGAAGCTGTAACACTTCCCCTCTCCACCAGATTCTGGGAGAGACACTGGCGAAGTTTCGAGAGACAAAGAATTCAGGCAAACCCGCTTAAGCGGGCCTGAGACCGAGTGTTGGGGTATAGCCAAGTTGGTAAGGCAGCGGGTTTTGATCCCGTTATTCCCAGGTTCGAGTCCTGGTACCCCAGCCATTTTTCTTCTGAGGAACCTCTTACCCTTCCCCTTAGTGGTTCCCAAATTCACGACGCAAGACCCCAGGGGGCGCCAGTGTCCAAGCTCGTCGTTTTCACCGGTAACGCAAATCCCGAACTGGCCAAAGCCATGGTCAAACACCTGAACTTGCCTATCGGCAACGCCGATGTGGGCACCTTCAGCGATGGCGAAGTTGCCGTGGAAATCCAGGAAAACGTGCGCGGCAAAGACGTTTTTATCGTGCAATCCACCTGCAACCCGACCAACAACAACATCATGGAATTGCTGGTCATGGCCGACGCCCTGCGTCGCTCCTCCGCAGGCCGCATCACCGCGGTTGTCCCCTACTTTGGTTATGCCCGCCAGGATCGCCGCGTGCGCTCCGCCCGGGTGCCTATTACCGCCAAAGTCGTCGCCGACATGATCACGGCGGTGGGCATTGATCGCGTCGTCACCGTTGACCTTCACGCTGATCAAATCCAGGGCTTCTTCGATATTCCAGTGGACAACGTCTACGCTACCCCGCTGATCGTGGCGGATATCGAACGCCAGAGCCATGATGACCTAATGGTAGTCTCCCCGGATGTGGGCGGCGTGGTCCGGGCCCGCGCCTTAGCCAAGCAGCTCAATGATGCCGACCTAGCCATCATCGATAAGCGTCGCCCCAAGGCCAATGTTTCTCAGGTCATGCATATCATCGGTGAAGTAGAAGGCCGCACCTGCGTGCTAGTGGACGACATGGTCGACACCGCTGGCACTCTGTGTAAAGCCGCCGACGCCCTGAAAGAACACGGCGCGGCCAAGGTCTACGCCTACATCACCCACCCGATTCTATCCGGCCCGGCCATCAACAACATTGCCAACAGCTCATTGGATCAACTAGTGGTCACCGACACCATTCCATTATCCGATGCGGGCCGCGCTTGCAAAAATATCCGCGTTCTCAGCCTCGCGCCGATGCTGGCCGAAACCGTACGCCGAGTGAACAACGAAGAATCCCTGAGCGCTATGTTCGATCGGTTAGAGCTCGTATAAAACGCCAGATAACAACAGGCTAATCCCGCCCCCAGAAACCCGCCCCTCAAGCGGGTTTTGTTTTTTATGTCCTCTTGCTACAGGCATCTGGCGTCTGGCGTGCTTTTCCTGCATAATCGCGCCCCCGCGGAATCCTCCGTGGTTTTATATCAACCTCTCTGGCCAACCTGGTCGCGGGAAGCCCGAGAGCATACTGGAGACATACCATGTCCAATGAATTCCTGCTGAATGCAGAAAGCCGCAGCGATACAGGGAAAGGTGCGAGCCGCCGCCTGCGTCGTCTGCAAGAACGTGTTCCTGGCATCCTCTACGGTGGCGAAGCCGAGCCGCAGATGATCAGCGTTGAACTGCGCGAGCTGAAAAAAGCCCTGGAAAACGAAGCGTTCTACAGCCACATCCTCACCCTCAAGCTAGACGGTGCTGATGTTCAAGCCGTACTGCGTGACATGCAGCGTCATCCGGCCAAAGGCCACCCGCTGCACGTGGATCTGCTGCGCGTCGACAAGACCCACAAGATCACCATGAGCGTTCCCTTGCACTTCACCAACGAAGAAAGCTCCATCGGCGTGAAAAAGCAAGGCGGCGAGATCCAGCACAACTTCGCAGAAGTAGAAGTGAGCTGTCTGCCCCAGCACCTGCCTGAGTTCATCGAGGTGGACATGGCTAACGCTGAGCTAGACTCCGTTGTTCACTTGTCCGATTTGAAACTGCCGAAAGGCGTGGAACTGACCCAGCTCGCACTGGGCGAAGACCACGACCAGCCGGTGGCCGCGGTTCACCAACCCAAAGTGCGTGCGTCTTCCGATGATGACGACGCAGCAGAAGGCGAAGAAGCCGCAAGCGAGGAATAAGACCTACCGTGGCGGATCCCGTTCGACTGATCGTAGGCCTGGGCAACCCGGGCCGCGAATACGAAGACACCCGCCACAATGCTGGCGTCTGGTATGTGGACGCCCTGGCCCGACGTCAGGGCGTCTTCCTTACCGAAGACAAGAAATATTTCGGCCTCACCGCCACCTTTTCCTTTGAAGGCGAAACAATCCGCCTCCTGGTACCGACCACCTTCATGAACCGCAGTGGTCAGGCCACCGCCGCTCTGGCGAATTTCTTCAAGATCCCCGTTACGCAGATACTGGTTGCTCACGACGAGCTCGACCTGCCCCCCGGCTGCGCCCGCTTCAAGCAAGGCGGCGGCCACGGCGGCCACAACGGTCTGCGTGATATTATTAGCCGGCATGGCAACAGCCGTGATTTTTACCGCCTGCGTCTAGGCATCGGCCACCCCGGCTCTGCTGACCGGGTTACGCCCCATGTGCTGAGCAAACCCTCCAAAGCCGACCGAGACCTGATCGATCGCGCCATCGATGAAGCTGTCCACAACACCGCCGATATGCTTCGCGGCGACCTGAATAGCGCCATGAACCGACTCAACGGCTTCAAGGCATAAAAGCCGCTGCTGCGCTTCAAGTTGTGGAGCAATCCTGATACCACAACCCCGCGCCCACACCCTGCCCGCAACTCGTTGCTTTAAACCAAGAAAAGTGACCCTCGCGTTGAGGCTTGTAGCTTGTAGCGTGTCGCTCATGTAGCATTGCGGCCTCGAAAAATGGAGGTCTGTCATGGGTTTCAAATGCGGTATCGTCGGTCTGCCCAACGTGGGCAAATCCACCTTGTTCAACGCGCTCACCAAAGCGGGTATTGATGCCGAGAACTTTCCGTTCTGCACCATTGAACCCAATACCGGTGTGGTTCCAGTACCGGACCCCCGCCTGGACAAGCTGGAAGCCATCGTCAATCCGGAGCGAGTGCTGCCCGCCACCATGGAATTCGTCGACATCGCAGGCCTGGTGGCCGGGGCCTCCAAAGGGGAAGGCCTGGGCAACAAGTTTCTCGCCAACATCCGTGAAACCGATGCTATCGCCCATGTCGTACGCTGTTTCGACGACGAAAACGTCATCCACGTGGCCGGCAAGGTATCGCCGCTGGACGATATCGCGGTAATCAACACCGAACTGGCGCTGGCCGACCTGGATAGCGTCGAAAAAGCCCACCTGCGCGCCACCAAGGCTGCCAAGGGCCAGGACAAGGATGCAAAGGGGCTGTTACCCGTACTCGACAAACTGCTGCCGGCCCTTAACGAAGGTGAACCGGCACGTTCCGTGGATCTGAACGACGATGAACGCAAGGCACTGAAGAGCCTCAATCTGCTAACCCTCAAACCCACCATGTATATCGCCAACGTGGACGAAGGCGGGTTTGACGGCAACGCCCTGCTGGATGCGGTACGCGAGCTGGCGGAAAAAGAAAATTCCTCCGTGGTGCCGATCTGCGCCAAGATCGAATCGGAAATCGCCGAGCTGGACGATGAAGAAAAAGCCGACTTTCTCGCCGATCTTGGCATGGAAGAACCGGGGCTTAACCGGGTGATCCGCGCCGGCTTCGGCCTGCTCGGCCTGCAGACCTACTTCACCGCCGGCAAAAAAGAAGTGCGCGCCTGGACCGTGAAGGTGGGCGCCACTGCGCCCCAGGCCGCCGGCGTTATCCACACCGATTTCGAAAAAGGCTTTATCCGTGCGGAAGTCACCGCCTACGATGACTACGTTGACCACAATGGTGAAGCCGGCGCCAAGGATGCCGGCAAGTGGCGACTGGAAGGCAAGGAGTACATCGTCAAGGATGGTGACGTGGTGCACTTCCGGTTTAACGTTTAAGCAAGATAACCGGCCAGCCACAGGCTGCTCCGTTTCCTCCTGATAGCACCGTCGCGATCAGGGGAAACGGAGGCAGGCTAGCCGGGCAACGATTGCGGCTTGTTCCCTGCCCAAATCAGGCTAACGACCCCCCCCAGAATCAGAGAGAAAACCAGCTCGCCGCTGGAAAAATACAGATAGGATTCAAACAGGTTGATCACCAACCAGAACGCCAGAAACCCCAAATAAAAAATCAGCACATCTCCCGGTAACTGCCGGGCGCGCCAGGCAGCCATAGCGCGCAGAGTCACCCAGCCCAGCAAGACCAGCAGCACCCCCAGCCCGAGCAGACCGAAATTCACCATGGTATCCAGATAACTGCTATGCAGATGGCCAAACTTGTTACTGACCCACTCAGGCAAACGCTCGGAATGGCTCAGCACCAGGCCGCGCCCATTCCCTCCCCAGCCCAGTACCGGGCGTTCGGCAATCCATTCCGCCGCCGCCCACCAGCTATGGGCGCGGCCCGCCACACTACCGGTCAAGTCTGCATGGATATCGCCACGCATAACGCTTTCGATTTGCGCTTTTTCATCGTCAAGCCGGTCAGCCACAATGGGGGTCAGCAGGGCGGCAATCCCGGACAGGGCAAGCAACAGTAACGCGGCGGCGATCATCGCCTGGCGTCCATTGGCGGCACGGCAATAACCGTAAAACAGCAACGACAACATCACCAGACATGCCAGGCTCCACCCCAGCCAGACGCCTCGGGTCTGGGAAAAGATCATGGCGGCAGCGCACACAAGCACGCAGAGGAATACCAGCAGCAGCCGCAAGATTTGCCAGCCCCCTCGGCGACACATACGGGGAGCAAAGGCAACCAGCCCCAGCAGCACGGTGGCAAAGAACATGGTGGTGTGCTGGGCATTGTGGATGCCAAAATCCACTCGTTCGCCCGCAAACGCCAGCTGCCATTCGTCCATTCCCCCACCCTGCACCCAGGGCACCAGCAAGAGCGCCACCGCCGCCACGGACCAGAGCATAAACACATGACGAAGCGTTCCACCAAGCAACCAGGCAATCGCAATAAAGCTAAACCACTGCGTCAGCCGGTGGACCTTGGGTGACGATTCCGCCCATTGGGGATGGTGCCACAACGAACCTGCCCAGGATGCCAGGACCACCATCGTGGCCGCCACTAACAACCAAACAGGCAAGGCAACGCGCAGCGATCCGCCATAGAGGAAAAAACCGCTGAAGCCAACCGCAAGCACAGCGACCTCAAACCCTCTGGCAGCCTCATGGAACAGCAGCGATGTGACAGCAAACCCCCACAGCAACAACGCCGCCCCGATTGCCACTAGCGGCTTGCCGGCCGCCATGGGCGCGTTAATCATGGCCCTGCCGCGTTGATCAAGCTCCGCCACGGTTTTCACCGCTGACTGATTTCATCAGCAAACCTGCCCCACAGATCGAAATGATCAAAAACCGCGCGGATTTTGCTGTCGTTACCGCCAGAGGCGGACTTGTTGGAACGCTTGAGGGAATGCAGCTGACTATCCTCGATAACCGGGAAACGAATCCAGAAGTCACGATGGTCCGGCACCCGTCGACAGGGAACGCCTTTCTTCAAGCTCATTGCCTTGAGCCAGACATCATCTGCGTGCGGGCAAATTGACATAAAACAGTCCTTGTCCAACACCCGCTCATCCAGGCAGCCCGGATAATAAAGCACCCCGCCCACTCCGGTGGGAAATGTCAGCAGCGACGGTTCAGATTGAAAGGTTGGCTTTTCCCACTGCTTGTAGGGCAGCACGCTCCCCGCCGCATCGAACCGCATCCCGTGGGCACGGTGACAGGGAATGACACCCGGCATTGACTGGTAGCTACGGTAAAGCTGGTCCACCAGGTCGTGCGGGTAAAGGGTATCGTCATCCACCGTTATCACCAGACTGTCGGGATAACGCTCCATGGTGTAATAAAACTTCTTGTAGGGGCCCAGATCTTCCGGGCAGAAGGCAATTTCGAGCCCTCGCTGTTGCTGCAGTTCCAGCACGTGCGGAATACGCCGATCAGGAAACTCCGGTTCTGAAAGCCAGAGAATAATGCGATCCGGTTTCAGGGATTGCTGTAGCAGGCTCTCGATGGTCAGATAAACATTGTCGATGCGTTTATCAAATGTGGTCAGGGAAACGATCACCTCTTCGGGCAGGGCATTCCCCACCCCACTCAGGTGGCTATTGACTGCGCTCCACTGCAATTGCCCGGACAACCAGGCTCCACGCTGTAATGCAATGGCATTGCGTTTGGCCTGTGCCCGTTTATCTCTTCGCTTTTTTTTCCACATTTTTTTCTCCAGCGAGCCTCACAGGCTACCGCTCCCTGCTTGCAGACAAGGAAGCAAAAAACTCCAGATAGCGGCCAACAATCTTGGTGCGACTGTAGCAAGCATGGTAGTGCTGCCTTCCGGCCTCCACCAACTGCTCGCGCAGCCGGGTATCGCGCAATAGCAGGTTAATGGCTTCTGCCAGGGTCTGGGGGTCATCCACCGGCGTCAGCAAGCCGGTAGCACCATGATCGATCAACTCGGCGGGCCCTTGAGAGCGGGTGGCAACAATGGGACAGGAGTGCGCCCAGGACTCAAGCACAATGGAGCCCAACCCCTCATGGCGTGAAGGGCACACGAACAGATCTGCCGTGCGCATTAACGACGTGACATCACTGCGCCATCCCAGGAAACGGACCCGGCCCGTTAATCCCAGCGTTTCACAGCGGCGTTTCAGCGCCACTTCCTCAGGGCCGCTGCCAGCCAGCCACAGCACCGCATCTGGAATAGACTGCAGGGCGGCCAACAGCACATCGAACCCCTTGTTTTCATGAAGCCTGCCCGCCGCCAGAATCAGCGGACAATCCTCCGGCGTATCAAAACTGCCGCGAGGCAATGCAGGCACCACCTCTTCATCCGCAAAGTTGGGAATGTGAACCACCCGGTCGGCGGGCATGCCCCCGCGAACCAGGTGATCACAAATTCCCCGGGTAATGCCAACCCAGTAATCCGCCTGGCGGTAATATTTCAGGTTGTAATAATGGCCGAGCCGGTTAACCAGGGTATAGTCACCTGGTGGCGTGATACCACTTGCCCTATTCATCCAGGTCAACACAATATCGGGCTGATAGCCTTGCAATGCCTTCAGGTAGCGACGGCGCTCCATAACACCCAGGGGGCCGGGAAAACCACAGCCCTGGGTAACCACACCGGCCCGTTGAAGACGCTCAATCCTTTGCGGGTAAGGGCGCAGAAATGCTTTCTGTTGCAAAGCAGGTGCGCCTTGCAAGCCACTCACCAGTCGCACAAAAAAATTTTCAGCACCGCCCTGTTCGGCACCGGCCAATACCTGGGCCAGACGCAAGGAAGAAGAAGTCATGAATCGGCCTTTTCAGATCGGCAACAAGCCGGGCGGTCGTCGTGCAGCAACTCGCCATGGAATCCGGGGAATTCTGGGAGTCCGCGCAAGGCAAGCAGCTGCTGGATTCGGTGATGCAAGTTCGCCACCTTTTTCCTGGTTTTTTTACGCTGCAACAAAGCCGGCAAACGCTGCAAGGGAACGAGGCCGGCACTGCCCAACCCGTCAATAACAACCAGGCGAAGAATCTCTCCGTCACCCCCGCGCTGAACCACGATGTTGTGCAACAACAGGTCCCGGGAAGGGATGCAATATCGCATCCAGAAATCCGCCAGGGTATTCACAGCCTGCTGGCTGGCCCTGCTCATTCCTTCATCCCAGATGACTTTCTTCAATGTCTGCGAGACCGCGCCATCACCATCGCGAATCAACTCAGACACCAGTCCCGCCCCCATATCCGTTTGCACCGTGCCATAACAGCGGCTCACATGCTGGTGCAGCACATCGCCGTTACGACGCTGAAGCATCGACATAACGCGGTGCTCTTCCCGGTTGTCATCAAAGTGGGACAAGGGCAGCAGCGTTTTCGGGAATCCTTTTTTTCGCCGTCGGTCGGCCAGCGTGAAATCAGGACGACGCACCTTGATACACCGCTCCCGGTTACCCGGGTCAACGAAGCAAAGTCGATTCCCGCCACGGGCGAAGGGCGCACTGGTCGAGAGCACTACCGCCATCAACGGCCCTCTCGCTTTCCCCTGGCCCACACATAGTCATGGGAATAAGGCAGCGCCATGGCGGCCTCGACAATATACTGGGCATACAAACGGGAGTTCATGTTGTCGTGGAAAAACTGTCGGGCACGGGCAGCCCAATGCCGGCGACGCGCATCATCGTGGTGAAATGCCTTCACCTGTTCACACAGCGACGCCTCATCATCAAAGTAAACCAGCGTCTCTGCCGGCAATAATTCGTCAAAGCGGGGGGCACTGTGACAAAACTGCAGAATGCCGTTGCCCGCCAACTGTGCCATCCTTGCAGATGAGTACCAGTAGTCCCCTTCCTGCCGATTCAGGTTTAAGCCCATTCGGGTGCTGGCAAGGGCCCGCTCGTAATCACGCCCCCAAACCGGGGGAGCGCCATCCATGCCTGGCGTCTTGAAAACCATCTGGTCCGCGATGCTGTCCCGTAACAGGTTGACGGTTTCCCGCCGACGGGTGAAATCATCGCTGTTACTGCAAAACAGCAAATCCACCGGCAGGTTATCGCGCAGACTGTTATCCAGGGTTTCAATGGACGCATCGACCGGGTTCGGCATGTGATAAAAGCGCGCCGGGCAATCATCAAAACGACGCAGGGCCGGCAGCCCGGTGGACACAAATACGGCATCCACCGCCTTGGCACGGTGACGCAGTCGTTGTTCGTTGTCGGGCACAAACAGCGGGTCATTATTGCAGTGCACCAACGTAACCCCCGGGCAAACCTGTCGTATCTTGCCAAGAGTCTCATTGCTGACAAGATCACAATGGCCAACGATGACCAGATCCGGCTCTACCGCTTCTACCGTTTCCAGCAACCGTTGATTCGCCTGACGCTTGCCCAGATCACGGACCCCGAAAGGCGCCTCAAACGCTGCCACATCCCGATCGCTGAACACTTGCACGTAATGATCGTTACGAATCAGCCCGAGGGTGAGCTTGTGGGCCCAGCTGACACGGGTCTTGCCATATCGCCGCAACTGTTGATATGCAACATGCAGGACTCTCATTGCTTGCCCCCATTGGTTACCGGATCGCAAGGCCTGCCCTGCTCGACCAGCGCCTGCTCATAAACCCCCAGCGTCGCCGCCACCTGATGCTGCAAACCATATTCGTCGGGAAGAACCATGGTGGAAGGCTGGTCCAACAAACTGATAATTTTTTCTACCACCGCCTCGGTATCTTCTGTTGCGACCAGGCCGTCAGGAAAACAGGCCGCCAGAATCTCGCCCGCACCGCCACAATCATAGCCCACCACCTTGCAGCCCGAGGCCAGCGCTTCGGTGATCACCCGGCCAAACGGTTCCGGTTTACTGGAAAGGTGGCAGGTGATCTCTGCCAATCGATAAAACTGCACCAGATCACTACGGCGTCCGACAAGCGTGACATGGGGCCCCAACCCCATTGCCAGCGCCTTGTTTTCAAGTTCGGTGCGGTAATGCTGTTTGTTGGGCTCTGCACCACCCACAATGACACCGTGAACATCGGGTACCCGTTCTACCACCTGCTTGATCACATCAAGAAAGGTTTCCTGCCCTTTCCAGCGACTCAGCCGGCCCGGCATCAGCAGCAAACGCTTTCCCTTGAAATGCGGGTAACTGGCAAACAGCTGCTGTAACCAGCGGGCATCCGGCTCACCTGGCGAAAACGCCTGGGTGTCGACACCTCTCGGAATCACAGTGATCCGGGCCGGATCCAGCGAATAACTTTCCTGCATGTAACGGCCGACGTGTTCTGATACCGCAATCAGCTTTTCCGGCTTGGCCATAATGGCGCTATAGCGATTGACCGAATACAACCCGTGAAAGGTGCTTACCAACACCGGGCGTTGGGACGGATCTAATTTCCGCCAGGCCAGCCATACCAGCCATGCCGGCAATCGGGAACGCACATGAACCACATCCGGTGCCAGTTCCTGCAGCAATCTGCGCAGCGGACGCACCAGCTTCAGCGAAAAAAGGGATTTACGGTGAACGGGCATCGTCACATGCCGGCTACCCTGGGCCTCAAGCTGTTCCACCATCCCGCCACCCTGTGAAAGGACCCAGGAATCATGGCCGCGAAGCACCAGCTCACGAGCGAACTCCACTGTACCCCGTTCAACACCTCCACTATTGAGAGCGGGCAAAACCTGCAACACTCTCAAAAGTCGGCCTCCTGATATCGCTCGATCAGCCAATGCGCCACCCGGTTGGCCTCCCACAAATGCAGCGGCCGAGCCTCATCACTTTCCATCAGGGCATCACGCTGATTCCATGCGCTAATCAACCCTCTCTGGTGCAACTGAAGCACCCCCTTCACCACCCGCTTTTTCTTTCCGGGCTGCAACGCAAACATGCCCGTCAACACCCCCGCTGTCAGGGATTCGTAAAGCATGGAGACACTGTCGGGGGACACCCACGCTACCCGGGATTGCTTGAGCTGATCCGGCAGCCAACCGGCATCGGTTTGCTGGTGATGAAAAAATTGAACATTGCCCCGCTCGATGCGTTGTAATTTCTCCACTAGCGCCAGCGGCGTCCTGCGCGAGCTGGTCACTGTCCACTGCCAGTGGGGATAATCCTGCGACAGGGTCATCAGTTGCTGGTATATGGCATCACTGTCCCAGCAGAAGTGAGGCGAGTCTCCTCCCACCAAAATCAGGCCCCGTAACTGTTCGGTAAGGCCGGGGTTGGGTCGCACCGCCGTAATGGCCCCCTGGGTAGCCAGAATATCCCCCCTGGCGGGCGGATTATCGTGTTCCGGGATCACCTTGAGGTGCGCCCACCCAAGGGGGAAGCCCGGCCGCATCAGCACCACCGTCATGGCACCGTACTGACGACGGCAGGCCAGCAGTAATGCATGGGTGCCAGAGCCAGCAGCAATAATGATGTCAGGGGTGGGCGCGGCGATCTCCGGAGGCTGGCCTGCCATTGCCTGCCAAGGCGTCACCCGGAAGTCCTTGCACGATAGCCATACCAGCTGGGCACCACAGAGCGCTTCCAGCCGCTCGCCCAGACCGCGCAATTGGTTTACATGTCCGGCTTTGCCATCGTTCAACAGCCAGATAACCGGCCGAACCAGGCTGCGAACCCGCCATTGCGGATCCAGTACCGCCCCGGACAGACTGCTGTCGAAAAACGCCTGCCCCGGCCAACTAACCGCCGCGTCCACGGTGGCGGACTCCAGAAAAGATGTTTTGGTGGAAGATGCCCCCATGACTGCGGTCCATAACACTATCGATGACAGACCATTATCCGGCCGGAACATGTCAATAATGAGACAGCAGACATTGTTGCGCCGCCAGACCACAAAGGGCTTTCGGTTTCGAGCAAGCCGTAAAAGGACAGAAGCACAAAAAAGGCCGCATCCCGGGAGGATGCAGCCTTTTTTTGTGGTGGGTTTATCTCGCGCAGAGGCGCAACCGCTTGCTCAGTCCGTGCCCCCCGCATTTACTGGCTCAAAGTCTTCATCCTTCAACACCGGCAATTTTTCATCACACCCCTGAATGCCCTGCTTTTTCAGGTTGGTGCACACCCGGTCCAGCTTGTTGTCCACCGCGTGCATATGATCCAGCAGCAAGTGAATGGCTTCGGCCACCGGGTCGGGCATGTCGTTGCTGACACCATAGGCCTGAAAACCGATTTTTTCGGCCATTTCCTGGCGGGTCTTTTCTTTCTCGGTGAGCGGCTTGTTGATCACACGGCCCGGAATCCCCACCACCGTTGCTCCCTCCGGTACCTCTTTGGTCACTACCGAGTTGGAGCCGATCTTGGCGCCCGTGCGTACGGTAAACGGGCCCAGCACCTTGGCGCCGGCCCCCACCACCACCCCATCTTCCAGGGTCGGGTGACGCTTGCCCTTGTTCCAGCTGGTGCCCCCCAGGGTTACCCCGTGATAGAGGGTAACGTCATCACCGATTTCTGCGGTTTCACCGATCACCACGCCCATGCCGTGGTCGATAAAGAACCGGCGACCAATCCTGGCACCCGGGTGGATTTCAATACCGGTGAGCCAGCGGGAAAACGTGGAAATAAACCGCGCCAGCTGCTTGAAGTTACGCCGCCACAGGCCATGGGCCAGACGGTGAAACAGCACCGCATGCAGGCCGGGATAATTGAGCAACACTTCCAGGGTGTTGCGGGCCGCCGGGTCCCGATGAAATACCGACGCAATGTCCTCGCGTACTCGATCAAACATAGCTACCTCGTCCAGGACCTGAGTCCTTATGGATGCGCCAACCCGGCCTGTGTTACGGGTTACCGCCCTCCTTCATTTTTTTCTCCAGCGCCACCAGCACACCCCGCAAAATGCTCATTTCCATTTTGTCTGGTCGGGCGCGCATAAACAAACGGCGCATGCGCGTCATCACCTGCCCCGGCTGCGCCGGATTCAGGAACCCGCTCTGCTCCATGACCGTTTCCAGGTGGTCCAGAAAACCGGCCACTGCCTCGTTGGTGGCAAGTGGCTCGTCCCAGAACATCTCGGGCAGGGGCATCGCTTCACGGCGCGAGCGGGCTTCCTTGAGATCGAAATCCTCGCCCAGCAACGCCAGCCGCAACTCGTAGCAAATCAGCTGCACCGCCGAGGCCACATTCAACACCCCGTAATCCGGGTTGGCCGGCACACTCACGTGCAAATTGCAGCGGCGCAGCTCGTCGTTGGTCAGCCCGCGGTCTTCACGGCCGAACAGCACCGCAATGCGAGTCTCTTCCGGCTCGTGGGACAACTGCGCCGCCAGCTGACGCGGGGTCAGGCAGGGCCAGGGGATGCGCCGCTGGCGGGCACTGGTGCCAATCACCAGCGTGGCGCCTTCCAGGGCCTCATCCAGGCTGCCACACACCTGCGCAGCTTCCAGTACATCGCCGGCACCTGACGCCCGGGCAGTGGCTTCCACATTGGGGTAGCCCTGTGGTTTTACAAGGCGAAGATCCGACAACCCCATGGTCTTCATGGCTCGGGCGGCGGCCCCCACATTACCGGGATGGGTGGTTTCCACCATCACGATACGCACATTTTCCAGCATCAGCGTTCCTGTAACAGGTCTGGTCGTAAAAGACGGCAATGTTATCATGAGAGCGTATTAATGACTGCTTAGGCTCAGTTCACACCAATGCTGTGGCCCCAGCCGGCGACATTTTCCGTCCAGTCGTTGCAACCGGTGCGCAGTGTAGTGGCTCTACACCAGTAACGGTTGCCGCTGCTGGAGCGGGAAAAGGCCCAGCCCTGCGGGTTGGGACCCCCAAATGTGCCACGGGTTGCTGCGCGTCGCGCATTTGGAGACAGCAAACCTCTCTCTTCCCGCCTGGCTCGCGCCTGGACTGGGGAATTGGGGGCCGCAACAGGGACGATCGAATTAGTGTGAACAGGCTCAAGGCTCTGCTACAATCCGCGCCCCGGTCAGGCCAGCCCTGCTCCCGGCGCTCTTTTACAGTCAATTTTTGAGGACAGATGCATGCATGCGCCGCAAGTGAATATCGCCCTGCGAGCCGCCCGCTCCGCGGGTAACCTGATTCGACGCGCTGCCGAAAGCAGTGATCCGGTGTCTGTCACCAAAAAGGGCATGAACGACTTCGTCACCGAAGTGGATCGTGCGGCTGAAAAGCGTATCATCGAGACCCTCCTGAAAGCCTACCCGGACCACAGCATTCTCGCTGAAGAATCCGGCATCATCGAAGGCAAAGGCGAAGGGGCCGATTATCAATGGATCATCGATCCGCTGGATGGCACCACCAACTTCATCCATGGTTTCCCCCAATTCTGTGTGTCAATTGCCCTCAAGCACAAAGGCAAACTGGAACATGCAGTGATTTACGACCCCAACCGTGATGAAGAATTTACGGCCAGCCGTGGCCGCGGCGCCGCGCTCAATGGCCGCCGCATTCGCTGCACCAACCGTCCCGGCCTGGATGGCTGTCTGATCGGCACCGGTTTCCCGTTCCGCAAGGATCAGGCCCCCTTCATGGACGCCTACCTGGGCATGTTTGCCGACATCGCCGCCAGCACCGCAGGCTTGCGCCGCCCGGGGTCCGCTGCCCTGGATCTGGCCTGGCTGGCCGCAGGCCGTCTGGATGGCTTTTTTGAGTTTGGCCTGGCCGAGTGGGACATGGCCGCTGGCGCCTTGCTGATCACAGAAGCCGGTGGTCTGGTGGGCGACCTGAGTGGTGGTCACAAGTACCTGGAAAGTGGCGGCGTGGTCGCTGGCAGCCCCAAGGTCTTCAAGGGCCTGCTGCAAAAAATCAAACCCCACCTTACCGACGGACTGCGTCGGTAAAGGCAGCAACAAGCTGCAAGCTACAACGCGGCTCATGCCCGGTGTCAAACAGCACCGCTTGAGCCGCGCCACCAGTCTACTCCCTTACCCCCGAATCGTAGCGCCGGACTAACAAAGCGGTGCAAGCCGGTCTCCGCGTTGCAGCTTGTAGCGTGTGCCTTGCTTCTAATTTCCTTAGACCCCAAACCGATTTTTGCAATTCGGCATGGACATCTGTGTGTGCTTTGCTAGCGTGAAAGGCAGACACGTTGCCAAGGAGTTCTGGAATGTCCTCAGTTAAGCTATCGGATCCATCCCTTTTCCGTGAGCAGTGTTATATCAACGGTCAATGGTGTGATGCCGATGACGGCAGTTCCTTTCCGGTGGACAACCCCGCCACGGAAAAAACGCTGGGAACCGCGCCCCGGATGGGTGAAGCAGAGACCCGCCGCGCCATTGATGCCGCCAGTGCTGCCTTCCCCGCCTGGCGAGACAAAACCGCCGCCGAACGCGCCGCCCTGCTGGAAGCCTGGCATGACCTGATGATGGAACATCAGGACGATCTCGGTCAGCTGATGACACTGGAACAAGGCAAGCCCCTGGCCGAGGCCAAGGGCGAAATTGCCTACGCCGCCTCGTTTCTCAAATGGTTTGCCGAAGAAGCACGCCGCGCCTACGGCGATACTATTCCAGCGTCCAAACCCGGGCAGCAGATTGTAGTCATCAAACAACCCATTGGGGTCACCGCTGCAATCACCCCCTGGAATTTCCCTTCTTCCATGATTACACGCAAAGCCGGCGCCGCACTAGCTGCGGGCTGCACCATGGTGGTCAAACCGGCCAGCGCCACCCCTTATTCTGCTCTGGCACTGGCTGAACTGGCCGAACGTGCCGGCATACCCGCCGGTGTTTTCAGCGTCATCACCGGCAGTGCCGGAGCGATTTCCACCGCGCTGACCGACTCCGCCATTGTTCGCAAGCTGAGTTTTACCGGTTCCACCGAGGTGGGCAGCAAGCTGATGGCTCAGTGCGCCAAGCACATCCAGAAAGTCTCTCTGGAACTGGGCGGCAACGCTCCCTTCCTCGTATTTGATGACGCCAACCTGGATAAAGCGGTTGAAGGCGCCATGGCCAGCAAGTTCCGCAACACCGGCCAGACCTGCGTCTGCGTGAACCGCTTTCTGGTCCAAGAAAGCATCCACGATGCCTTTGTGGAAAAATTTAAGGTGGCCATCGAAGCCATGAAAGTCGGCGACGGCTTTGATGAAGGCGTTTCTCAAGCCGCATTGATCAACCGCGGCGCCTCCGACAAGGTGATGGAGCACTTGGAAGATGCTCTGAGTAAAGGCGCCAAGGTGATCACCGGTGGACAGCGCCATGAACGCGGCGGCAACTACGTACAGCCCACCCTGATTACCAATGTCTCCACCGATGCCCAGCTCTGCCAAGATGAAACGTTCGGGCCGCTGGCAGCCATCATTCCTTTTAAAACCGAAGAAGAAGCCCTGCGCATTGCCAACGACACCCCCTATGGGCTGGCTGCGTACTTCTACAGTGACAATATCCACCGCTGCTGGCGCGTCGCCGAAGCGCTGGAAAGCGGTATGGTCGGCGTTAACGAAGGCCTAATCTCCAACGCCACCGCGCCGTTTGGCGGAGTCAAGGAATCCGGACTCGGTCGCGAAGGCTCCCACCAGGGCATGGAAGAGTATCTGGAAACAAAATATCTGTGCATGGGAAGCTAAATACAGCGACGCGCGACAACGCGAGGTAAATGAAGCATCAATCTGGTAGGTATAGGCCCGCACTTTACCGTATTGGTCGCGGGCTCAGGAATCTGGCATTGCTCATACCTACCCTCGTGTTGCAGCTTGAAGCATAAATAGGAGTTAAGGATGACGAAACGGCTAAACATCGCCCTGCTCCCCGGCGACGGCATCGGCCCTGAAGTTATGGCCGTAGCCGAACACGCTCTAACCCTGCTGATCGATCGCTTTCAGTTACCGTTGACCTACACCTCCTTTCCTTGGCCCTCCCACGCTTGGCACCAACAGCACGGGCACATGATGCCGGAAGACGGCGTAAAGCAGCTTCGAAGCTTTGATGCCATTATACTAGGTGCTCTGGGCGACCCCGGGCCGCTAGACGCCCCGGATCGTTTTGTACTCCCCGACAGTATTTCCCTGTCACCGCTGCTGGCCTTGCGCAAACAACTGGACCTGTGGGCCTGTGAGCGCCCCGCCCGCTGGCAGCCCGGTGCTCCCCAATATCTCAGCGACCCGCGTGCCAACGATGTAGACATGCTGGTGATTCGCGAAAACAGCGAAGGCGAATACAGTAATCAGGGCGGTCGTCTGCGAGCCGGCACTCCTCACGAGGTGGCCACCCAAGTGGAAGTGTTCACCGCCTCTGCTACCGAACGATTGATTCGCCATGCATTCGAACGGGCTCGCCAGCGGGCCAAGCAACGCCCCATTCCTCGGCATTTCAAAGATGAAAAGTCCGCCCAGGTATGTTTGATCACCAAACGCAATGCCCAACCATTCTGGGGCGACCTGTACACCGAAACCTTCCTACGCTTGGCTCGGGAATACCCCGATGTGGACACCCACCATGAGCTGGTGGATGCCGCCTGCATGAAATTCGTGCAATGCCCTTGGCGTTTTGATGTGGTGGTGGCCAGCAACCTGCATGGAGACATTCTCACCGACTTGGCCGCGGTACTCTGTGGCGGTCCAGGGCTAGCGCCGTCCGCCAATCTCAACCCGGAAGACGGCAGCATCCCCGCCCTGTTTGAGCCGGTGCACGGCAGTGCCCCGGATATCGCGGGAAAAAACCTGGCGGACCCCCGCGCAACCCTGCTCAGCTTAGCTATGACGCTGGAATGGCTGGCCCACCACCACCCGGCATTGGGCAATGCGGCACAACATCTGCATGACACAGTGAACGCAGACTTGGCGAAGGAAGGAGACACTTCGCCACAGCACAGACAAGAGAAAGGAACGCTGGAAACAGGACAACGGCTTTATGCATTGCTGGCCCAGTAACATCAACCAGTAACCTGAATTTACCCGCGAGGCGTATTCCACGCTCCGCTGGCACAGAGTTGCACAGGTGGCGACAAAACAGTTCACCAAGGGCCACCGCAACAGACAACGACGGCAATGAGTAATTGAGAAAGGAGGCACCATGAGTCATTTGTCCCCCTTACTGGTTCAATCCAGCGGGATTTGCGCAGAGCGCGGTGAAGGAAGCTGGCTCTACGATGAACAGGGAAATCGCTGGCTGGACTTCACCTCCGGCATCGGCGTGACCTCCACCGGCCATTGCCACCCCAAAGTAGTCGCGGCAACCCAGGCCCAAGTTGCCAAGCTGGTGCATGCCCAATACGCCACGGTAACCCACCCCAGCATGCTGACTCTCACCGACCGGCTCTACGAACACTTGCCCAAAGGCTTGGATGCAATCGCTTTTTCCAACTCTGGCAGCGAATCCGTAGAGGCAGCCATTCGCCTGGCCCGCCAGGCCACCGGGCGCACCAATTTAATCGCTTTCCGAGGCGGCTTCCACGGTCGCACCCTCGCCGCCGCATCACTAACCACCTCCACCAGCAAGGTACGCACCGGTTGGCAACCGCTGATGGCCGGGGTCAGTATTGCGCCGTTCCCCCACGCCTATCGCTATGGCCAGGACATGGACCAATGCGTTACTGATTGCCTCAACGAGCTGGACCATATCTTCATCACCGAGTGCAATCCGGCAGATACCGCCGCGATGATCATTGAGCCGGTGCAGGGGGAGTACGGTTACTACCCCGCCTCTATTGCCTTCATGAAAGGCCTGCGCGAGCGCTGCGATAAATATGGCATTCTGCTGATTGCAGATGAAATTCAGGCAGGCTTTGGTCGCACCGGCAAGTTCTGGAGCCACGAACATTTTGCCGTTCAGCCAGACATGATTATCACTGCTAAAGGCCTAGCCAGCGGCTACCCTTTGTCTGCTATCGCCGCCAGTAAGGAGATCATGGCTCAGGGTTACCCCGGCTCTCAGGGTGGCACCTACGGCGCCAATGCGGTGGCCTGTGCCGCCGCATTAGCCACCCTAGACGTGATCGAGAAAGAGCAGCTGGTGTCCCGCGCAAACGCTCTCGGTCAGCAGTTACTTACTCACCTGCAAGGTCTGCAAAAACAGCACGATTGCATCGATGAAATACGCGGCATGGGCCTGATGCTGGGTCTTGAGATAGTCAGCGCCCCACACACGCCCGACGGGGAGCGTGCCGGAAAATTGCTCAAGCATTGCGAAAGCAACGGCATGCTAATGCTGCGCTGTGGCACCCACGGGCAGGTGGTACGCTGGTTGCCACCACTCACCGTCAGCGAAGCGGAAATCGAGCAGGCGGTCGCGCTATTCGATACCGCACTGAAAGAAACCTGAAAAACAGCTACAAGCGCTAAGCAGCAAGCGCGGGCGCAGATTCTGGAGTCCCTATGACTTTCCCCGCGTTGCCGCTTGTAGCAAGAGAAAGGAGCCCTGATGACCGAGACCACCATCACCGTGCTATTGGCCGAAGATGAACCCGCCCTGCCTGGGTTGGAGTCCCTAGAGGGCTTAGCTCGGGTTCAGGAAGCACGAACACCTGCGCAGTTAGAACGCGCACTATTGGAGACCGACATTCTGGTGGTCACCGATTTTCGCACCGATCTGCTGGCTGAAGTGTGGCCAGATGATTGCCCGGTGCGGTGGGTCCACGCTACCAGCGCCGGTGTGGATGCGTTAATGATCGACCCCATCAAGCACAGTGACATTGTGGTCACCAATGCCCGTGGCACCTTCGACCACGGCATCGCCGAGTATGTACTGGGCGCCTTGCTAATGTTCGCCAAAGACTCCTTCGGCAACCTTGCGCTGCAAGCTCAACACCGTTGGCAACACCGAGAAACCGCCATGCTACGCGGCGCCAATGCACTGGTGGTTGGCGCAGGCTCTATTGGCCGGGAAGTCGCCACATTATTGCGTGCTATGGGCATGCAGGTGGTAGGCACTGCCCGCAACGCTCGCCACGACAGTGCCTTTCATCGGGTACACCGCCAGCAGGATCTGCCTGCCCTGCTCTGCGATGCGGATTACGTTGTCATCACCGCACCACTGACGCCGGACACTCATGGTTTGTTTGACGACACCACCTTTCGCCAAATGAAGCCCGGTGCTGCACTCGTCAACGTGGGGCGTGGCCCCATTGTGCGCACGGAGGCTCTGCTGCGCGCCCTACAGCAAGGCCGGCTAGCCGGCGCGGCACTGGATGTGTTTGAAGAAGAACCACTCCCCCCCAACCACCCACTGTGGGATCAACCCAATGTCATGATTTCCGCCCATATGGCCGGGGATTTTATTGGCTGGCGACAGGCTTTGGGCCAGCAATTTGTCGATAACTTCCACCGCTGGCGCCGGGGCCAGCCACTGGACAACCCGGTCAACAAGGAACACGGCTATGTGAGTAATGCCTGACCCAGAATGCCAGACAAGGCGGTATAGCCTATACCTGGTGTCCTACTCAGGCAGTATCAAAATCAGGAGGATCGTCGATGAGCAAGGAACTACTGACCATGAGCGCCCAGGCGCTGAAAGCCGCTTACCAGGCCGGCGCCCTCTCCCCCGTGGAGGTTTGCAATACTCTGCTTGACCATATTGAGCGCCATGATGAGGCACTCAACGCCTGGTGTCTGATTGATCGAGACACCACCTTACAGTGGGCTCGCGACGCGGAGCAGCGATACCAGAACGGCACCGCTGAAGGCCTTCTCGACGGCGTCCCTGTGGCCGTCAAAGACGTGTTCCTCACGCCCATGTGGCCTACGCTGAAAGGGTCTAAAACCATCGACCCGGCCAGCACGCTGGAAAAGCGCTCCCCCGCCGTGGCCGCACTGGAACGTCATGGCTACGTACCGCTAGGCAAAACCACCACTCCGGAATTTGGCTGGAAAGGGATTACTGACAGCCCCCTTTGTGGTCCCACCAACAACCCTTGGGACCCAAGCAAAACCTCCGGCGGCAGCAGTGGCGGCAGCGCCGCCGCAGTATCCGCCGGTATGGTACCGCTGGCACTAGGGACCGACGCGGGCGGATCCATCCGTATTCCCGCCGGGTTCTGCGGCATCGTCGGCCACAAACCCACATTCAGCGAAGTTCCTCACTGGCCCGCCAGTCCTTTCGGCACCCTGGCACACGCGGGTCCTATGACCCGCTCCGTGGCTGATGCCGCGTTGATGATGACCGTAATGAGTGAGGCTGACGCCCGCGACAGCCTAGCCGCGCCGCGCCGCGGCATTGATTATGTAGCTGCGCTACAACAGCCAATGAAAGGTCTGCGTATCGCCCTAAGTACCACCCTAGGTTACGTGGACGTCAATCCTGAAATCGAAAAGGCCACCCGCGAAGCGGCCCGGGTTTTCGAATCCTTAGGCGCCACCGTCAGCGAAGTGGATCCGGGATTCAGCAACCCTCTTGCCGCTTTCAGTCACCTATTTTATAGCGGCGCCGCCAACGCCATGCGCGACTTAGGTGAACGCCAGCGCAGCCTAATGGACCCTGCTCTGGTCGAAGTAGCAAGCAAAGCGGAAAAGCTAAGTATGTTGGACTATCTCGGCGCCATGAATGAACGCATGGCGGTGAGTGAACGGATGGCCCTATTCCATACTAAATACGACCTGCTTATCACCCCCTGTCTGCCTATCGAGGCATTCGACACCAACCGGGAAGTGCCCGTGGACTGGCCCAGCACCCGTTGGCCCACATGGACGCCCTTCACCTACCCCTTCAACATGACCGGTCAGCCAGCCCTGTCTGTCCCGCTGGGGCTCAGCAGCAATGGCCTACCCATGGCGCTACAGATTGTGGGGGCCCGCTTCGACGATGCCCGAGTGCTCGCCGCTGGCCACGCCTTCGAGCAGGCACAGCCGTTTGTGCACCTCCCCCCTCTGCTGGATGAACTGCTGAAAGGCGCCTAAGGAAAGGAGATCTTTAATGGGAAACAGCAATCTGGACACAGATTTCTACGAAAGCGAAGACCCCATCTGGAACCCGGCCCTGCTGACCATTCCAGTGCCAGGTATCCGTCGTATGGTGAACTTGGCCGCGGACATGGATGATGTCATTCATTTATCCATCGGTCAGCCCGATTTCAAACCGCCAGAGCATGTAATTCAGGCCGGGGTGGACGCACTTTATGCTGGCCAGACCGGTTACACCATGGATGCGGGCCTACCCGAACTACTGGACTCTTTGGCCGAGTATTACAGCAAGCGGTACCAGCGCACCCTAGTGCCGGAAAACTTCTTAGTCACCACCGGTGCCACCGAAGCTCTGTATCTGGCATTAACCGCCACCTCGGCGCCCGGCCGAGAATTCATCGTGCCGGACCCCTCTTTCATGCTCTATGGCCCACTGATCCGCATGAACGGCGGCATCGTGCGCAGCATTGCCACCCGTGCCGAGAACAATCACCAACTGGATCCGCAGGAGGTCATTGATGCCATGGGCCCCAACACCTTTGCGGTGATCCTTAACTCACCCAGTAACCCCACTGGCACCATCTACCCGCGGGAAACCATTGACGCCATTGTCGAAGAAGCCGCCTACCGTGGCATCCATGTGATCAGCGACGAGGTCTACGACCATCTAATTTACGATGGAAAAGATTACCCTAGCGTACTCTCCAGCTGCCCAGACTTGGATCATGTCATGGTCATCAGCAGCTTCTCGAAAACCTTCTCCATGGCGGGCATGCGTGTTGGCTGGCTCATTGGCAGCCAAGGGGCGATTAAAAAACTACGCCGCTACCATATGTTCACCACCACCGTTGCCAACACCCCCTGCCAATGGGCCGGCGTTGCGGCACTGCGTGGCAGCAATCAATTCATCGACAGCATGGTAGAGGAGTATCAAGGTCGCCGAGATCGGTTGGTAGAACTAGTAGAGCAAACGCCGCACCTAACCGGCTACAAACCCGACGGAGCCTTCTACCTTTTCCCTTCATTACCGGAAGGGGTCGATGGCGCTAACGTGGCCCTGAAATTACTGCGCGAAACCGGGGTCTGTACTATTTCTGGCGATACCTTTGGGGACGCAGGCCGAAATGCCCTACGTATCAGTTATTCCACATCATTGGATCAGATAGAAGAAGCCTTTAGCCGAATTATTCCCTGGATGGAAAAACAGAACTTCAGCTGAGTTAAAAACTGCAGGCCGGGTTGGGCGAATTGCCATACCATACCGGCCTGCATTCTTTCCCTCGCACATGCCGGTTTACCCCACAGCGAAGGAGCCACACAGCCGAACCTTTCTTATTCAGCCACATTAGTTTTATTGCTTTTGCACTTCAGTATGAGCCAGCTCAGCTTCCATATCAGAGAACATTTGCCGCAAGGACGGCATCACATGCTGCATTTGCCGCTGGGAAATCTGCACGGACTCTGCCATCACTTTCGGCATCTTTTTCATGATCGCTTGACCACTTTCTGACTGATAGAAGGTGGCCATATCCTGCATCTCTTTCTGCGAAAAAGTCCGTTGATAAATATCCAGCATCTGTGCCTCCATGGCGCCCCAATTTAATCCTTCATCAAGAATACTTTGCACACGCTTTTTATAACGTTCCACCATGCCCTTTTTATCAGCAGGAATTGTTTTCGCCAACGCCTGGTCGGTCATACTTTCTATTTGCTTGCGCGCTTCAGTAAAAATGGCTTTAGCGTTACTGGCCACTAAAACCTCTTTTGCTGCTGCAACCTTACCTCCCGGCTCTTCACCGTGTACGGCTACCGACACCAAAGACAGCAATATTATCGTTAAAAAATTTTTCATTGCTTGCTCCACTTATTGCGCTATTTCCACCGCCAACCCAAAAACAAAAAGGCCGTGACAACGTCACGGCCTTTCACTATCGATTAACCACTATTAACGATCCATTACCGTTACGGCATTTCATCCACTTCTTCCGGCTCCGGAATCATAAAGTCTTCCTTGCTGACCTTCATCATGAAGAGGATGTTGCTCACCACATAGATGGACGAATAGGTACCCACTAAAACCCCCACCAGCAATGCCTCAGAGAAAGCTCGCATCACTTCGCCACCAAAGAAGTACAACGCCACCAATACCAGCAAAGTAGTAACCGAGGTGTTAATCGTCCGGGTAAAGGTCTGGTTCACCGCACCATTAATGATAGCCACCGGATCCGTCTCCCGGGTACTGCGAAAATCTTCCCGTATCCGGTCAGCCACCACGATGGAGTCGTTAAGCGAGTAACCGATCAGCGCCAGCACCGCCGCCAGCACCGTCAGGTCGAAAGGCCACTGAATCAGTGCAAACAACCCCAGCACAATGATCACATCGTGAAACAGTGCAAGTACGGTAGCTACACCGAACTTGTTGGAGAACCGAAACCACACGTACAGCATCATCAAGCCAAGGGCCAATAGCATGGCGGTGCCGGATTCATCACGAAGTTCGTCACCCACCTGAGGACCAACAAACTCTACTTTCAGTAGTTCCAGATCTGCATTGTGCTCTTTAAGCACATTGAAGACATTCTGGCCGACTTTATCCGCATCCGCATCGTCCTTGGGTGCAACACGGATATTCACCTCCTTAGGTGAGCCGTAATGCTGCACAACGGCATCGCCGAAGCCGGCCTCAGTAAGATCATCACGGGCTTGGGACAGCTCCACATCTGTCGGGCTTTTCACCACGACCGTCGTACCACCGGTAAAGTCCAAGCCCAGGTTGAGCCCTCGGGTCAGCAACAATACGACGGAAATAATTACCAACGCCAGCGACAGAACACCCAGCGGTTTGCGGGCGGCCATAAAATTGATGTTCATGGGTGCTTTACTCATAACCGCCTCAGATGCTCAATTTGCTCGGGGCGCGAGCGCCTCGACCGTAAATCATTTCTGCCATGGCACGGGTACCGATAATCGCCGTGAACATGGAAGTGAGGATGCCAATGAACAAGGTCACCGCAAAACCCTGTACCGAACCGGTCCCTGCTGCAAACAAAATCACCGCCACAATCAGGGTCGTAATGTTGGCATCAAGAATAGTGGTAAATGCACGGGCGTAACCTTCTTCGATAGCCTGGCGTGGACTCAGACCCCGGCGCAGATCTTCACGAATACGTTCGAAGATCAGAACGTTAGCGTCTACCGCCATACCCACCGTCAATACGATCCCGGCAATACCCGGCAGAGTCATGGTAGCGCCGGGAATCAACGACATAACACCAACAATGATTACCAAGTTACCAAGCAGCGCCACATTGGCAATCAAGCCAAATACTTTGTACCAAAGCACCATGAAGGCCAGCACTAATGCCAGCCCTAAAGCCATGGACTTAAGGCCCGCTTCAATATTCTCCGCGCCCAAGCTTGGACCCACCGTGCGCTCTTCAACGATACTCACCGGCGCAGCCAGTGAGCCGGCACGCAGCAGCAGTGCCAATTCGGAGGCTTCCGCCGGGTTATCCAGCCCGGTAATCCGGAAACGGCTACCCAGGGTGCTCTGAATAGTCGCCACGTTGATGACGTACTTATCAGTGCTGCTGGTCATCTGCTCAACGCTGTTGCCGTCTTCGTCGATCACCTTTTTCACGTCGGTCTTGGTTTCGATGAACAGCACGCCCATGGGGTTACCCACGTTCTTGCCGGTAACACGCTGCATACGGCGGGCGCCATCGGAATCCAGTGTTACGTTGACTTCCGGTTGACCGTTCTGCTGATCAAAGCCCATCTTGGCGTCAATCACCTGATCCCCGGTGGCAATGCTGGACTTGTTCAAGGCCACTATCCGGCCTTCTTGCCCCTTGAACGGAAAAAACTCCAACCCCGGCGGCGCCATGCCAGAACGTAGGCGTGCGGAGGACACGCTATTGTCCACCAAACGAAACTCCAGCGTCGCGGTGCGGCCCAAAATCCGACGCGCGGAGGCCGCGTCCTGGATGCCTGGCAGCTGCACTACGATACGGTCTGCCCCCTGACGCTGAACCACCGCTTCCGCCACCCCCAGTTCGTTCACCCTTTTGTTCAAAGCGGTGCGGTTCTGGTCTACGGCGTAGTCCTGCATTTCTTTCAGGGCCGTTTCGTTCAGGGTCATAACAATTCTGGGGCTATCTCCGGCCGGTTGCATGGCCAGCTTGTCCAGCGCCTGGCGCAATGGCGCCCGCGCTGCATCTGCAGCAACCTGATCTCCAAAGGTGGCGATCAGGGTTGTGCCATCCACAGACACCTCGCGATAACGCACCCCTGCGTCACGCAGTGTCAACTTAGCGGTGCCTTCCCAGGCTTCCATGCGGCTCTTCACCACCGAATCCATGTCCACCTGCAGCAAGAAGTGAACCCCGCCACGCAGATCCAACCCCAAATTCATGGGGCTAGCGCCGATATCACGCAACCACTGAGGAGTGGTTGCCGCCAAGTTCAACGCCACCACATAATTATCGCCCAAAGTAGACGCTGCAATATCCTTGGCGCGAAGCTGAGCTTCGGTATCGTTCATACGCACCAGCAATGAACTACCAACAACCTCACCGTCTCCATGGGCCAGGCCGGCGGCATCCAGGGCACTTAATACGCGCTGCCTAGCCACAGCCGACACTTCGCCACCAGCCTCGGAATGACTGATCTGAATCGCAGGCGCATCCGGGTACAAATTAGGAAGCGCATAAAGGCTGCAAACAACGAGTGCAGCCATAAGCAGGAAAAATTTCCAGCGTGGATAGCGGGTCATAGTTCTTTCCAGTAGTGCCGATTTCTTAATCATAAACAGTGCATTAAACGCCTAAAAAAGACATCAACTGGCCTTGATCGGAGCAACCCACAAGGCGTATATGATTAATTAATCGCTCGATACATTGGATTTTGCTGACGTCAAAAACAGCAAAGGCCCCGCACAAGACGGGGCGGCTGTTCTTCTAGATCGATTTAATCGTGCCTTTGGGCAGGGTCGCCTGAACGCTGCTTTTCTGCAGTTTAATTTCCAGGTTGTTGCTGATTTCTACCACTACAAAATCATCGGTAACTTTCGCCACTTTGCCCAGAATACCGCCACTGGTCACTACTTCATCACCCTTACTCAAGCTTTGGACCAAGTTTTTGTGTTCCTTGGCACGCTTCTGCTGGGGACGAATCAGGAAGAAATAGAAAACCACCATCATCACTACCAGCATGATTAGCTCTACACCGCCCGGGCCAGCAGGGGCAGCAGGAGCTGCAAACGCCGGAGAAACCATGGCCGCAGCCATCAGGGCCAACAGGGAACGCATTGCGATGTTCATTAATTACTCCAATCAATAAATAGCTACAGCGCCGGGGTTTGTTGACCTCGGGCTGCATAAAAGTCGTCCACAAAGGCGGACAATGTACCCCCTTCAATGGCCCCCCGCAATCCAGCCATCAACCGCTGGTAATACCGCAGGTTATGGATAGTATTGAGCTGGGAGCCCAGCATTTCATTGCACCGATCCAGATGGTGCAAATAGCTGCGGGAGAAATTCTGGCAGGTATAACAGTCACACTCTGCCTCCAGAGGAGCCAGATCATGGCGGTGCCGGGCATTCCGAATTTTCACCACCCCTTCGGCGATGAACAGGTGGCCATTGCGGGCATTGCGGGTAGGCATCACGCAATCAAACATGTCCACCCCCCGGCGTACCGCCTCAACAATATCATCCGGCTTACCCACGCCCATCAAGTAACGGGGGTGGTCTTCCGGCATATGCGGGGTCAGATTACCCAGCGTTCGTAACATCTCGTTCTGGGGCTCGCCCACACTCAAGCCACCTACCGCGTAGCCGTCAAAGCCAATATCCACCAGCCCGGCCAGGGATTCGCGGCGCAGATCATCATACATGCCACCCTGCACGATACCGAAACAGGCGGCATCATTGCCTTCATGGGCGTCTTTTGAGCGCTTCGCCCAGCGCAGGGACAGCTCCATGGAATCACGGGCCTGTTTTTCAGTGGCCGGGAAAGGAGTGCATTCATCAAAGATCATGCAGATATCGCTGCCCAGCGAGCGCTGTACCTGCATGGCTTTTTCCGGGCTCAGTTCAACCTTGTCACCATTGATGGGGTTTCTGAACACCACGCCCTGCTCGGAAATCTTGCGCATCTCACCAAGGCTGAACACCTGAAAGCCGCCGGAATCCGTCAAGATCGGTTTGTCCCACTGCATAAAGCCATGCAAGGAACCGTGAGCCTCTATGACTTCAGTGCCCGGGCGCAGCATCAAATGGAAGGTGTTTCCCAGACAAATCTCGGCGCCAGTATCGGCAAGATCCCTAGGCAGCATGCTTTTCACCGTGCCATAGGTGCCTACCGGCATAAAGGCCGGCGTTTGAATGGTGCCGCGGGGAAACGTAATTTCACCACGGCGGGCAGCACCGTCGGTGGTGCTGAGCTTGAACGTCATTCGGGACATGGATAAGCGCTCACTTGCATGCGCCACGCAATACGCAGCACGCCAAAAAAGGAAATCTTGGTCATTCGTCAGCTCCGCTTTTCACGTGCTGGGTATTGCGTGATGCCGGCTGCGTTCCCTCAATAAACATGGCATCGCCATAACTGAAAAACCGGTATTGGGCCTCAATGGCCGCCCGGTAGGCGCCCATGATCCGATCTCGGCCGGCGAACGCACTAATCAGCATCAGCAGTGTCGATTTAGGCAAATGAAAGTTGGTCACCAAAGCATCCACCAAGCGGAACCGGTAACCAGGAAAAATAAAGATATCCGTTTCACCCTGACCAGCGTGCAAACCACCTGACTGACTGGCCGCTTCCAGCGCACGCAGCGCAGTAGTGCCTACCGCCACCACTCGACCGCCCCGAGCATGAGCCTGGGCCACCTGCTCCACTAGCGAACCGGGAATCTGGTAACGCTCACTGTGCATATGGTGGTCTTCCACTTTATCCACACGCACCGGCTGAAACGTCCCTGCGCCCACATGAAGAGTGACAAAACCGATATCAACCCCGCGCTGTTCCAAAGCCGCCAGCATCGCATCATCAAAATGCAGACCGGCCGTCGGAGCCGCAACAGCCCCCGGCTCGCGAGCATACACCGTTTGGTAGCGTTCCATATCACCGTCCTCATCTGGGCGGTCGATATAGGGAGGCAGTGGCACATGGCCAATCAGTTCCAATGCGCTCAGAAGAGTGTCACAGCCGTTTCCTGGCAACGAGAAGTGCAGGATAAACAGGGCACCCCGGCGCCCTGTTACCTGGGCACGAATGCCTTTAGCAAATTCCAACCAGCTACCGGGTTTCGGTGACTTGGAGGCGCGCACGTGGGCAAGCGCTTCATGATCATCCACCACTCGCTCTATCAACACTTCTACCTTGCCGCCACTTTCCTTCTGGCCAAACAACCGGGCAGGAATGACGCGGGTATCGTTGAAGATCAACAGATCACCGGGGTGCACATGGGAGAGCAAATCAGGAAACTGCTGATGCTCAAGCGCATCGCAGGTAAGCGCCAACAAACGCGCATCACGGCGTTGCGCAGGCGGGTGACGGGCGATTAACCTGTCGGGGAGCTCAAAATCAAAATCGTCGACATTCACGTACTGTACCGGCACGGAAATTAAAGGGGCCGCAAGGATACTCGCTATCCGGCCGGGAAAAAATACCTGTATCCACTACAGAAAGCGCAAAATTCACCTAGAGCGCTCATAACCTTCTCAGTAATCCCTACTAAATTTTTGATGAAGAAGGCAGTCAGGTTTTGGACTTTTTCGGTAACTGCACCGTCGCCGTAGCAGACAAGCGATCGTGCAGCGCTTGATGCGGCGCAATCAGCACCACCAGATAGCCAGCCCCGAATAAGCTCCAAGAGAGGCAAGCGCCCAAGAAACGTGCCAGGGTTTGCCAGAACTTCACCGGACCGCCACGGTAATCGCGCACCTGCAGCCGCCAGGCTCGCATCCCCAGGGTTTGTCCTCCGCGCATCCAGAACCAGGCGTAGAACAACCAGGTTTCCACCAACAACAGGGGCAGCAGGATCCCCTTCAGATAGTCCGGTGCTGCGCGGGTGACACCGTTTATATCTTCCATTGGCAACCCTGTTTTAGGATAGACCAACACGAAGATACCCGTGGTCACAAACCACAAGGCCAACACCAGAAAGCCATCATAGACCAACGCCATCAAGCGTTTAAGCAAACCAGCGGGCGGGGCATAGTCGGTCATGACGCTCTCCTGGACAGACTGTTTGAGCTAGCGAGGGCCAGAAACGCCCGACATAAAAAAGCCCGCTAGAAGCGGGCTTTTTTATTGTTTGGTACCAGAGGCCGGACTTGAACCGGCACGCCCGTGAAGGCAACGGATTTTGAATCCGTCGTGTCTACCAATTCCACCACTCTGGCAGTGGGGCGCGAGTATACCAGCCCTTCACAGCTTTTCCAGCCTTTACATTCATCGAACGCAATTTTGATTGCCATCACGTCATCCCGACGGCCTGAATTGAGGCCAACTTTGTCAAGGACAGCGACATTGGCATCCTCAATTCACAGGGGATGCAACGCGGGCTCCGCCAGCATCGAATGCACGCAACCGCTGGTCAACCGCAAAGCGAGCATGCTCCAGTTTCAGCTAGTCGTCATTATCGATGAAGTGATAGATCACATGATCACAGGGGTGGCGCATCTTTCATTGGCCCCTGGGTGGGCACATCCATGTGGCCAGGTGCCCGCTAGCCGGTCACATCAACGCACTCGCTGCAACAACCAGATCCCCAGCACCAAACACAATGACGGGGGAAGAATAGCGGCTAGCAACGGGTCGGTATGAAATACCAGCGACAGTTGGCCAAAGAATTGCTGGCCGTAGTGGAAAATCAGCCCAGCCACGATGCCTGCCGTCAATCGCAACCCCATGGTCACTTCTCGAAGGGGGCCGAACACAAAAGAAATAGCGATTAGCACCATGCCGATAGTCGCCAATGGCATGAACAGTTTCTGCCAGAAACTGAGCATGTAGTCTGCCGTTTCCAAACCTTGCCGTTTCAGATAACGGGTATATTCCAGCAACTTCACCAACGCCAAGTTGTCGGGCTTAAGCACCACAATACTCAGCAACTGCGGGGTCAGCTCCGTTTGCCACTCCCCCTGATCTTTCTGGTAAGTCTCGACATGATCAGCAAACAACCGGGTGCCTTGAATACCTTCCAATGACCAGGATTCTCCCTGATAGATAGCCCGATTCACGTACTGGGTTTCCGTCAGCTTCTGCCCATCGCTGAAACGGTAACGGGTCAAACCGTGCAACACCCCATTGGGCTGCACCGCATTGATATGAATAAACTCCGGCCCTTCCCTGTGCCAATAGCCGTATTTGGAGCGCAAGGCTTCACCGCCCCCCTCGGCCATGGAACGATTACTCTGCGCCACCTGCTCACTATAGGGGGTAAGATATTCACCCAGCGGAATAGACAGGATGATCAGCATCAACACCGGACGCAGCACCAGCCAGCTCACCTTCAGGGTAGACACTCCCGCCGCTCGAATCACCGACAGTTCACCACTGTTCGCTAGTAAGCTCAAACCAATCAGGGTGCCTAACAGAATCGCCATAGGCATGTATTCGTAAAATCGTCGCGGTGTGGTGGTCAGAATAAACTGCAAGGCCTCCATCACCTGATAGTTGCCCCGCAGGAACTCTAGTTCATAGATAAAGCCGAACAAACAATCCAGCCCGACGATAATAAACAGAATGGCCAAGGTCGGAATCATCACCGCCCGCCAAAAGTAACGCTTGAGCAATTTCATGGGCGCGCCCTCCGCCGGAATAGGCGAGCGCCGAAATAAAGGAGGAAGACAACTAGCCCCGCACTCACATGGATCCAGACCATGCTCAAGTACCAGGGCAGCACCCCCTTGTGATCTTCAATGGCACTGCGGCATACCAGCAACATGCCCACATAAAGCATGTAACCTAATACGGCCGGAATTAATCGATAGAAACGCCCTTGTCGGGGATTAACCCTCGCCAAGGGGATCGCCGCCAATGCCATGATCGGAACGGTGAGGATTAGCGAGATGCGCCACTGCAGTTCAGCCAGTGCCTCTTTGTTGTCGGCCTGCTGCTCCATCAATTCTTGGGTGGAGCGGCCACGCACCTTGGGCGGACGACTATCGGTTTTTTCGCCACCAATACGAACCCGGGCTTCCTTGAATCCCACTTCCTTATAATCCAGCTGCCCGGGCTTACCCTGATACTGAAGACCATCGGTCAGCAGCAGATAACTGATGCCATCTTCCACCACCAGCTTGCCGCTTTTCGCCCAGACAGTTAACAACCTTCCTGCCCCACCTTGGCTTTCAAAACGCGCATCGGCCACAAACACATTTTCCAGCACGCCTTTTTCCCGGTTCAAATGCTCCGCGTAAGTAGCACGCTGGGAATCACTGGAGCCTTTTACGTGAAAACGGCCCGGGGTGAGCAATTCCAGCACCGACCGGTCCTTTTGTTCTTCAAAAATCCGGTTTACTTCTGCGTCCCCCCGCGGGGTCACGTAGAGTGAAAACATGCCTACCAGCATGGTGGCCATCAATATGGGCACCACCAACGAGCGCACCACACGGCCATTGCCCTGCCCTCCGGCCTGTAACACCACCATTTCGTTATCCATGTGCATACGCCCCAACACCAACAACAGGGCGACATACAAACTTAAGGGAACGATCATTTGCAGAAATTCCGGCATTCGGAATGCCATCACTAGGAACAAAGCATCGGCAGCGATTTGACCGGCGGCGGCCTCTGCTAAATATTTGATAAAGCGGCCACTGACCAGCACCATTACTAGAATAAAGGTGACCAGCACTGTGGTCATAAACACTTGCCGGTTAATATATCGATGAAGAATCAAAGGAAGGCCCACTCATTGCTGTCTGCAAAACGTGCCGAGCAGAATAAAGGCAGGCAGGTGGCCCGCAGCGCGGCACACACCGCCGGGCAAAAACGCCTGCGGCAGCAGTGAATGCCGCCTAGTGTAACTGAGAGCTAGACAAAGGTGATAATTCCCTTTCAATTAGGTGGTCGCCTGGGCTCCTTCGCAGATTGCGTTTCCTTGCGTGACGGCCCACTATTTCCTTTATTTATCGGGTGAATCGCGCCCCACCCTTTTATCAATTTGGAGAAAGCATGGACTTCGCAGTAAGCAACAGGCCCTTGGAGAAAAGCAAAGCAGATGCGCTAGTGGTATTGCTAGGCAAAAAAAATGACCTTCCTCAGGCCTTGCCCTCCGCCACTCGCGAGCAAATTAGTCAGTTCACTAAGGCCGGCGATTTCAATGCTAGCAAGGGGCAGCTTGTTTGGTTGCACGCGCCCCAAGACCTTAACGCTGACCGCCTGCTGCTGGTCGGCACCGGTGACAGCCCTCTCAGCGACCAAGGCTGGCTCTCATTGGTACACAAGGCCACCAAAACCTTGGCCAGCTCTCCGGTTAAGCAGGCTATGTGGCTGCTTGATGACACACACACACAAACACTGGAGTGGCAAGTCCGCGAAGGCAGCCGTGTAGTAGAAGAAAGCACCTACCGTTTCGACAACTACCGTAGCAAGCCGGCACCGGCCAGCAACCTAGCCAAACTGACCTTCTGGCATGCCGAGAAGGACACTACCCTTACGAAAGCACACAAAACAGGCAAAGCCGTGGGCCTTGGGGTCAACGTAGCTCGAGATTTGGGCAATTTGCCTCCCAACGATTGCTACCCGGAATATCTGAGCGGGGTAGCTCGGGATCTGGGCAAAGAATATGAAAAGCTTACGGTGAAAGTATTGAGCCAGGCTCAGGCAGAAAAAATGGGCATGGGAGCCTTCCACGCGGTAGCCAAAGGCTCCGAACGCCAGGGCCAAATCATTGTGATGGAATACAAGGGCGCCAAACCCACCAAGCAAGGCCCGGTTGCCCTGGTCGGCAAAGGGATCACCTTCGATACCGGCGGCATTTCTCTAAAGCCCGGCGCCACCATGGATGAGATGAAATATGACATGGGCGGCGCTGCCAGTGTTTTCGGCTCAGTAAAAACTGTGTGCGAACTGGACCTGCCTATCCACCTGGTTGCCGTCGTGGCAGCGGCGGAAAACATGCCCGATGGCCGCGCCGCTCGCCCGGGAGATATCGTCAAAACCCTATCCGGCCAGACCGTGGAAATTCTCAATACCGATGCTGAAGGTCGACTGGTACTGTGCGACGCGTTGACCTACGTGCAGCAAAAACACAAACCACACACAGTCATCGACATCGCCACCCTGACCGGCGCTTGCGTTGTCGCCCTCGGCGCCCACGCCCAGGCAGTCTACTCCAACGACGATGACCTCAGCGAAGCTCTGCTCGCCGCGGGTAAAGAAACCGGCGACCGCGGCTGGCCGATGCCCCTGTGGGATGAGTACCAGGGCCAGCTGGACAGCCCCTTTGCCGACATGCAAAACATTGGCGGCCCCAAAGCAGGCTCCATCACCGCCGCCTGCTTCCTCTCCCGCTTCACCAAAGAAGTAAAATGGGCGCATCTGGATATCGCCGGCACCGCCTGGATCAGCGGGGGCATGAGCAAAGGCGCCACCGGTCGCCCTGTGCCTATGCTTACACGGTATTTGATGGACAACGCCTAATGCTAGGCACCGAACGCCTGGCACAACACTATGCGTCAGGCGTTTGGCGTCAGCCGCTAGGCTTTTACCTATGACTGAAGTCACTTTCTATCTCAGCAGTAAAGTCGGGGAGGGCGTTCGCCAGGCTCTGGCTTGGCGGATTGCCGATAAAGCGCTGAAACAGGGCCGGCAAGTCTATGTGCATTGCCAAAATGAGGCCCATGCACGGCAGCTGGACGCGCAATTCTGGCAATCTCCCCCAACAGGCTTCTTGCCCCACGCACTAAGCAGTGAAGGTCAGGCTCCGGTATTACTCGGGTTCGGTGACGACCCCGGCCATCAGCACGATGTACTGATCAACCTGAGCGATGGAGTGCCCGACTTTTCCTCCCGCTTTCAGCGGGTGGCCGAAATGATCAGCGGCGATGAAGCCGAACGACAACAGGGCCGGGAACGTTTTCGTTTCTACCGGGACCGAGGCTTCCCCGTCACCACCCATGAACTTGGCTGACCACTACTGCGAGCAACACGGCTATGAGCGACAACAAGGAAACGGCAAAGCACGCCTTGCTCAAAGAACTGGATGATGTCCAGTCCTTGCTGGACGATGCTGAGCCGCCGCTGCTACAAGCATCTGCAGAGGCAACCCCGCCGGAGGCTCAACGAATACGGCAGCTTGCCAGCGAACGGACCAACCCGTTCTTAGACCGCACCGCTAACCAACACGCCCCCACCCTCAGTGGGCCATCGATTTCCACTCCCGCTCAGCAAACAACAGCAACAGCAACAGCACGCCCAACGTTGACCAACCGTGACATTGATAACGCCATTGATGAACTAGTGGCCGAGGCCCTGCCCAAGCTGGAAAAAGCCCTACGTTTGAAGCTGCGCGCCGCCCTGCGAAGGAATGCCAGAGGCTAATCGCTCTACAAACTTTCTGGGGGCAAGCGTTTTTCTTTTCAGGCGTCTGGCAGCCTAGGTAAGGGGTTTTCCTACAACCCGCGACGAACCCGCCCCGCTTCGCTATAATTCGCCCTCATTTTTTCTGGTTAGAAGCGGTGATCATGGACAAAACCTACCAACCCGATCGCATTGAGCAGTCTTGGTACGAAAACTGGGAACAAGCCGGTCATTTCAAGCCGAGCGGCCAGGGTGACCCGTTCTGCATCATGATCCCGCCCCCCAATGTGACCGGCAGCTTGCACATGGGCCACGCCTTCCAAGACACCATTATGGATACCTTGGTCCGCTACCGCCGCATGCAGGGCCGCAACACCCTCTGGCAGGTGGGCACCGACCACGCCGGCATCGCCACCCAAATGGTGGTAGAACGCAAATTGGCCGGCGAAGGCACCAACCGTCACGAGCTAGGCCGTGAGAAATTTCTGGACAAGGTCTGGGAATGGAAAAGGGAATCCGGCGGCACTATTACCCGCCAGCTGCGTCGCATGGGCGCCAGCGTAGACTGGACTCGTGAACGCTTCACCATGGACGACGGTCTGTCTAACGCCGTGCGCGAAGTGTTTGTCCGTCTGCACAAGGAAGGCTTGATTTACCGCGGCAAGCGGCTGGTCAATTGGGATCCAGCCCTGCACACCGCCATCTCCGACCTAGAAGTGGAGAACGTGGAAGAGCAAGGCCACATGTGGCACTTCCGCTATCCGCTGTCTGATGGCTCCGGGCACCTGGTGGTCGCCACTACACGCCCGGAAACCATGCTCGGTGATACCGCCGTAGCCGTTCATCCGCAAGACCCACGCTACAAGGACATGATCGGTAAGAGCATTCGCCTGCCGCTAGCTGACCGCAATATCCCTATTATTGCCGATGACTACGTAGACCCGGACTTCGGCTCCGGCTGCGTGAAAATCACCCCGGCCCACGACTTCAACGATTACGAAGTGGGTAAGCGCCACGACCTGCCGATGATCAATATCCTGACCATCGATGCCGCGCTGAATGACGAAGTGCCGGAAGGCTATCGCGGCTTGGACCGTGTAGAGGCCCGCAAAAAAGTAGTAGACGATCTAGATGCCTTAGGGCTGCTGGAAAAAGTGGACGACCACACCCTACAGGTGCCCCGTGGTGATCGTTCCGGTGTGGTTATCGAACCCTACCTGACCGACCAGTGGTTTGTCGCCGTAGAAGAGCTGGCCAAACCGGCCATTGCCGCCGTGGAAAATGGCGACATCCAGTTCGTCCCCAAAAACTATGAGAACATGTACTTCTCCTGGATGCGCGATCTGCAGGACTGGTGTATCTCCCGCCAACTGTGGTGGGGCCATCGCATCCCCGCCTGGTACGATGCCGACGGCAACGTCTATGTGGGCCGCGACGAAGAAGAGGTCCGAGCAGAAAATAACCTAGGCGATACCCCCCTGAGCCAGGATGACGATGTCCTAGATACCTGGTTCAGTTCCGCCCTGTGGACCTTCTCCACTCTGGGCTGGCCGGAAGACACTGACGCCCTGCGCACCTTTCATCCCACCGATGTACTGGTAACCGGCTTCGACATTATTTTCTTCTGGGTTGCCCGGATGATAATGATGACTCTGAAGTTCACCGACCAAGTGCCCTTCAAGAAGGTCTATGTTCATGGTCTGGTGCGCGACAATGACGGCCAGAAAATGTCCAAGTCGAAAGGCAACGTGCTTGATCCGCTGGACATGATTGACGGGATCACCCTAGATGCGCTGATCGACAAGCGCACCAAGGGCCTGATGCAGCCGCAGAAAGAAAAACAAATCACCAAGCGCACTAACAAAGACTTCCCTGACGGCATCAACCCCTACGGCACCGACGCTCTGCGTTTTACCTTCCTGTCTCTCGCTTCCACTGGCCGGGACATCAAGTGGGACATGGGCCGCATAGAAGGCTACCGGAATTTCTGTAACAAAATCTGGAATGCAGCCCGCTATGTAATGATGAATACCGAAGGGGAAGACTGCGGCATCGACACCGATAGCGAAGTGGAACTATCTCTGGCAGACCGTTGGATTATCTCCGCCTTACAGCGGGCCGAACTGGAAGTCAGCGAAGCACTAGACAGCTTCCGTTTCGACGTGGCCAGCCACGCCGCCTATGAATTCATCTGGAACGAATACTGCGATTGGTATCTCGAGCTATCCAAGCCGGTACTGTGGGGTGACGAGTATTCCGATGCCCAAAAACGCGGCACACGCCGCACCCTAGTGACCGTACTGGAAGCCATCCTTCGCATGGCCCACCCCTTTATGCCATTCATCACTGAAGAAATCTGGCAAAAAGTCGGACCACTGGCGGGCAAGGCGTCGGCGGCAGGTAAAGGCGAAAAAAGCGACACCATCATGTTACAGCCCTTCCCGGCCAGCGAACCCGCCAAAATCGATACCAATGCGGAAACCGGTGCAGAATGGGTAAAAGCGGTTATTAGCGCGGTACGTAACATCCGTGGTGAGATGGGCATTCCACTAGGCAAGGCACTGCCGATTTATCTGCATAATGGTAAAGACTCCGACAAGGCCCTGCTGGACGCCAACCGAGTCTTCCTCTGCAAACTGGCCAAACTGGAATCCATTACCTGGCTGACCGCAGAGGATTCCGCCCCCGCCTCTGCCACCGCCCTAGTCGGCGACATGGAAATTTTGGTCCCCATGGCCGGGCTGATCGACAAGGAAGCAGAGATCGAGCGTCTTTCTAAGGAAATCGAGAAACTACGCAAGGAAGTGGGCCGCGCCGAAGGTAAATTAAAGAATCCTAAGTTTGTCGATAAAGCGCCACAGGCCGTGGTAGACAAGGAAAAAGCCAAACTGGACGACTATCGTTCACAACTGGCCAAGCTTGAAGAGCAGCTGGAAAAAATCAAGTACCTGTAAAGCCCGCCATTATGGCGATTACGCTGCATCTTCTTCTCACCTGCGCACAGGAAGCCTTCGCCAGCGAAGGCTTCCGCAGGGCGGAAGTGGATACCATCGCAATCGAGCCGATCTAGACAAAACCACCATCTATACGCTGCTTGCCTCCTAGGAAGCACTACCGCTACCGCTCGTAGAAGGGAACCGAAGACCAGCTGCGCGCCCTCCCTCTGAGCTAATCAGTATAGTATTGCCTGCCCTTGGCGCGGCCGACGAACCTGCGCCAGCACCTAGTTTATGGAACCAAACGCACCCTTTGCCGATGTTTTTTAAGCGAACGTTATAAAGAAGGCTATTTCGTTGCTCTGCCCACTCGCGATACGATGCTGATAATAGTGAACTGGATGGCCGGAGCCACCTACCGTGAGCGAACACTCACAGCAGAGAGGAGCTTCGAATAACAAACCGCAGGTCACAGGAACGCGTGTTGACCCGTGACATCATAGGAGAAATCATGCGCATCACGTTTGTTCTAGCTGCGGTTCTGGCTTTTTCCCCGCTATGCGTTGCATACACCCAGGCCGACAGCTTGGACGATACTCTTGACGCTCCCCACCGCACGTCAACGGAAAAGGCCCGTGACTCTTACCGCCACCCGGCCAAGACCCTTCGCTTTTTCAACGTAGAAGCCGACATGACCGTGGTGGAAATCTGGCCTGGCTCAAAAGGGTGGTATACCGCCATTCTGGCGCCTTATCTGCGCGACAATGGCACTTATTATGCTGCCCAATTTCCGCCGGATAGCAACATCCCGTTTTACCAACGTTCACTGATCCAGTTTAAAACCCGCCTGTCCAAGCAGGACGAGATTTACAACAAGGTTCGCATTACCCACCTTTATCCCCCTGTCTACAATGACATTGCCCCAGCAGGCACAATCGACCGGGTTCTCACTTTCCGCAACGTGCATAACTGGGCAAAATCCGGCAAGGGGGAAGCCGCCTTCAAAAGCTTTTACAAGGCTCTCAAGCCGGGCGGAGTGCTGGGCGTAGTGGAACATCGGGCACCAGAAGTACGCCCACTGGAAAGGCAAATCGAAACGGGATATATGAGCGAGGGGTATGTCATCGCCCTTGCCGAGAAGGCCGGTTTTACACTGGTGGATCGATCAGAGATCAATGCCAACCCGAAGGATCAGACCAACCACCCTGCCGGAGTCTGGACACTTCCCCCCACTCTACGACTCGGCGACAAGGACAGGGAAACCTATGAAGCAATCGGGGAAAGTGACCGGATGACACTGAAGTTTCTCAAGCCGGAGCATTGAACCGATCCAACCGGAGTCTTACTACGCGGGGCGCTCCAACATGCTTGGCGCAGCCTTTCCCAGCACCAAGGATTCAGTCACACCTACCGCGACCCGCAAGCACAGGTCCAGTCGCTGCTGGGAAAAGCCGCCATCGTCGAAAATATAGAGTGAGTAGTTCTCTAACATCCACAACACTGTCAGGAAAACTAACGGCTCGTAATCCTTCCCCGTATAACGGTTAATCTGAACAGCTAGGACTTCAGATGCCAAGGTTTGGGCACGGATGCGGTGAGGCGCCAGAGCTGAATCAGAAGAGCGAGCCTCCTCCATCATCAACTTGATTACCGGGCCCATACTCACATGGTGATCAAAATAAACCTTAGTGGTATTACGAATGATATCGTTCACAGATGAGGCCTGCTTCACCTCTCTGTGAAAATGCAGCATCATATTATCCACAAAGATACGATAGATGCTTTCCAGCACATCCATCTTGTTGCGAAAGTATTTGTAGAACGTGCGTCGAGATACATTAGAGGCATCTAACAAATGCTGTACCGTGGTTCGCTGGAGCCCACGAATAGCAAACACCTGCATTGAGTGAATCAGAATTTCAGCCCGAGCCTGAGAGCGCTGCCCTCCTTCTTCGAGGGCATGAACTTCCAACACTTGATTCACCACCTGGCGAATCGCATCTATGTCGCTGCTTGGTCTCTGCACGTGACGCCCCCTTAAAATCTATAGCCTTCGTTAGCTTAACTAACGGCCCTAGCAGAGTAAACATTGAGTTTATCCTAAACCATAATCGCTCCGCTCACCGGGGCAGGGTCAGCCTTCTTGTTAGTCTTCCAGATTTTTTCATGAAAGTGGTAGGCCACGGTATTCACACAAGGCTCAACCAAAGCCGTCAAACCACCAATACGCCAGTCACCTGTCATGGCCCAAACGACCAAGAACGCCACTGAAATATGCATTACTCCGAAACTAATTGTCTTAGTCATGACATACCCTCCAATTGAAGCCCATCATGCCTCACTCCATTCGCATAGCATAAAGCTCTTGATAAATAGCATCGATAGACACATCAAATAGCAAACAATCGCTAACCATCAAGGATTGTTAACTTACTTATCCTGGTCCTGCATCAAAGCAGCCGCATGCTTTATTCTATGGCACCAGTCAACGACAGAGTTCTCCCCATGAGCAAGAAAGCCTTACTTATCCTTCACGGCAAGCAGGCCGACAACCAGTCCGTTCGCAATGCGGTCATTGACTGGCGTAACCAGGGCCATGAGTTAGCCGTCCGCGTAACGTGGGAGGGGGGCGACGCGGAACGCTATGTCCGCGAAGCGCTCGATAACGGCTTCAAAACGATTATTGCCGGCGGCGGAGACGGCTCGGTACGTGACATCACCCAAGCACTGATGGAAAACGGTAATAGCGAACTGGAACTAGCGATTATCCCGCTCGGCACGGCCAACGACTTTGCCACGGCTGCAGAAGTTTCGGAGGAGCCCGCCGACGCCTTGTCATTGCTTAATAGGCCTGCTCAGCCGTGTGATGTAATCCGAGTAAATAACCATTATTTTCTCAACATGGCCACCGGCGGTTTCGGCACAGAGGTCACCACACAAACGTCCGAAGAGTTGAAAAAAATGCTTGGCGGTGCAGCCTACTTGCTTACCGGCCTAACTCGGTTTTCGGAAATTGAATCCGCCAAAGGTCACTTCAAAGGAGAGGATTTTGAATGGGAAGGTGATTTTCTGGCTCTCGGCCTAGGCAATGGCCGGCAAGCCGGAGGTGGGCAACGCCTGTGTCCAGACGCCCTGGTCAACGATGGGCTCTTCGATGTCGCCATCCTGCCCGCAGACATGGATCTACTCGCTGGAGTGAAAGAGCTGTTCGACAGTGAAGCGCGACAAGATCCCGACCAAGAAGGGCTTTTTGTTCGTACCCGACTTAGCGAAATGAAAATTGAAACTCCAACGCCCATGAACCTGAACCTGGATGGTGAACCAATTCAGAATACAACTTTTCAGATTCAAGCCATTCGCAATGCGCTGCGCCTTTACCTGCCCGAGGGCTGTCCACTGTTAGGCTGAAGCCTTGTGCGCACGGCCACAGAGCTGAATAAACTCTCGGACCTTTTGTCGCCGTCTATCTAGTTTGTGGCCATATAGTGGAAAGTGCTGCCATACCGCCATCTCGGTTACCCCATAACAGCGAGTCGCCACTGCTACCACCATCATCCCTGTACGAATCACCCCCATCTCACAATGCACCAAGCAGCGGCTGTCTGCCCGACCCAACTCTTCAATAAATGCCACAATTTGAGCCTCAGTTGGCGGTGTATCCTGCGCCATGGGGATATTCACAAGCTTCACTCCATGCCGGCGACAATAATCCAACTGTTTAAAGTACCAACCGTTTTTACTGTACTCCGACTCAAGGCGTAGATTAACAATTGTGTTAACGCCCAAAATACGATGCATGATTCGTATACCGATAGGCCCCAAGGTTCCGCTACGGTAAAGTTTTCTCCGTTCCACCACACGAAAGTGGTACATCAGCTTACGATAGCGATAGATAACTAACGCAAGAACAGAGATAACAATGGCGATATACAACAGCATGACGAAGACTCCCGGCATTGAAGGTAAGCGAATAATGCCGGGCGATGTTGGCAGAGTGATTACAGGGTAATCATTACTGCTCCGGCTAAGCTACGAGGGCGACGCGAGAAGGCATGTTTGAAGCAGGATATAAAAGCCCGCTAGGAATGGCATCTATAGGT
>AZIG01006305.1_pt1 | contig 211676 bp, 197 predicted proteins | sample 359071 | NCBI WGS metagenome assembly AZIG01 (sample SAMN02429714, study PRJNA222667) | marine sediment metagenome | biome: Sediment sample; isolation source: enrichment culture of sample MGS-AQ(UA) from oil contaminated terminal site... | place: Jordan: Aqaba | collected 2011-05-15 | depth 18 m m | reverse complement strand
CGAGTACGTCCCCGGTGCGCTTGCGGATCAGTCCTTCCATTTCCTTCAGGTTCTTGGGCGCAACAACACCCTGGACTGCCCGCCGCTGTACGTCGTGCTTGGGAGGATCCATCGCGATGAACATTTCGACCGACAGGCCTTCCGGAAATTCACCTAAGGTGATTTGCGGCTCGGAGGAAAACAACTCATGATTCTTGTCCACGAAGACAATATCTTCGTAGCGTGTTACCGACCAGAACGGCCCGAAAGCACTGTTCTTCTGGTAGTGCACCGGGGCCTCATCACGCAACCGTTTAAGATAAGAACTGGACTTACCTTGTCGGTATAAAAAAGGATTACTCGTATCGATGTCTTCTATCGCCAAATCATTGACGTCAGGCAAATCGGTTTCAGCAAAGTTCACCTGAGGGCGGGACGCTCCAATGGTCTTCTTTTTTTACTTTCATCAAGTGTTTTAGTGCCTTGATCTGTAGATGCATTGGCACGATTTTGGATGTGACGTTAATTATTTTTGCTGGGATGTCATTATTTGTATTTGTATTTGTATTTGTTGACATGTCGCTCTCCACTCTCACATTTGTAATTCTGGTAACTAAATAGTCATTCCGTCCATTGTCTCCGTGGCCTTAACCTGACACCCCAACCGAGAGGTTTTTGCACGCTCAGGTGTCATGGACAATATTTGTTCTTCGGCATCGTTAATCGGCCCTGTTTTATCAAACCATTCTTCTGGAACAATCAGGTGGCAGGTGTTGCTGGAAGACTCCCTAACCAAAAATTTGTATGAAATCTAGCCTGTCGCTGTGCAGCCATGCTGGCGAGGACATTTAGTGACATGAAGAGGGCATTTCAAGACAGTTAGGGCTTTTTCTGGGACGGCCATACCAAAAGCGTCATAGCAAGAGGGCCGCAGCAGCCCCCCCCTTTGAAGCAGGCATTCCGTCGAATAACTCACTATTGATTGCCTGTGAACCGGGTCTTGCTGCACGGTACCGTGCCCTCGACGTTGGGCCACTTCTAGAAGAAGGCCGCGTATTCCGCCATCCAGACTCACGTGCCAAGCCGCATACCCTGTTTATTTTGCTTGGATGGATTCATTTTGATTCCAATCAACTGAAGCTCACCTTCCCGATGGTGCTATGCCGAACGCTTCAGCGAACAATGAAGGTCGATGAGCAGGGGGGGGGCGACTTCAGGAGGCGCTCAAGCGCGTTAGCGAAGCGCCTGACCTCTTAAAAAGCCGTGATACAAAGCAGGCGGTATGCACAGTGCGACGCTGACACGCCTGTAGCGGCAGTTCAGTCTAGATACGCCAAGTGCAGGTTGGATGACGGACATCGCTTATATCCGTACCCACGAAGGTCGGCTGTATCTGGCTGTGGTTCTGAATCTGTTCTCGCGCCGGGGAGCAGCCACGATCATGCCGTCGCTGAGAGCTTTTTCCGGTTCCTGAAACGCGTGAGGGTACAGCGAAAGATTTACAGCAGTCGGGGTAGTACAAAGAGCGGCTGGCTAGTGTCTAGCGAATGGTGGTGATTCAGTTCGGCCATTTCAGATGGCTGTGTCCGGCAGCTTCATTTGCGGGTATCTCAAAGAGGGAAGGGGTGGAGTGCCCACAAAAATACTCTTGGATTTCAATGGACTCGTTAGGATTGTATTAGACACAAAAAAGCCCCTGATCGTTGTGCAATCAGAGGCTTTAAAGGCGAGGCAGGAACCTCTAGTACTGCAATTTGGTGCCCGGAGGCGGAATCGAACCACCGACACGAGGATTTTCAATCCTCTGCTCTACCGACTGAGCTATCCGGGCAATCAGGGCGCGTATTAAAGCGGCTTGGATCGAAGTCGTCAAGCCATGGGCGTTTATTTGTTCGCATCGTGAGCAGGTGGAACGTATCCCTCTGCTTTTTCGTAGTTTTCATTGTTCAGAAAACGATCACGTTGCTCATCAAGGAAGCGTTTGGCTTCCGGGTCCATCACGTTCAGGTGTTTTTCGTTGATGAGCATGGTTTGTTCGTGAAGCCATTCCTTCCAGGCTTGCTGGGATACATGGTCGAAGATGTCCTGCCCCTTGGGGCCTGGGAAGGGTGGACGGGGCAGACCTTCCATGTCGCTTTGGTATTTGCGGCAGAAAACCGTGCGGCTCATAACGTCTCCGTGGGAATGCTTGGTCTGAATGGAGGTTTGGGGCGACTATAACATGCGGGCTTGCCGTGGTGCGGACAAGCTGGCTAGCAGCTTTTTCACAGGGGCTGCCAGCCCCAATTTCCCGGGGTTTTGTGGGTTTACCCAGCGGCCATTATTGTCACAGGGGCCGGCTGTGTCCACGGCCACTTCCAGCGGCTCGATATCCAGGTGGTAGTGGCTGAAAGTGTGCCGAAAGGGGGGCAGCTGTTGGGTGTCGCCACGGGCATCAAAAGCGCGGGTTTGAAGGGCATGGTGTACCTGTTCCATGGCACAGGTTTGCGGGAAGCACCACAGGCCGCCCCAGATGCCTTGCTGGGGGCGCTGTTCCAGCCAGACCTGACCCTCCCTGTCACGCAAGATAAGCATGACGGTGGTGCGCACCGGCAGGGTTTTTTTCGGCTTTTTGCCGGGGTAGTCCTGGGGGTTGCCGTTGGCATGGGCTTGGCACCCGGTTTTCACTGGGCAGGCGGTGCAGTCGGGGGTGCTGCGTCGACACAGGGTCGCTCCCAGGTCCATGATCGCCTGGGTGTAGTCTGCCAGTCGGTGGTCGGGTGTGTAGTGCTCGGCCAGCTCCCATAGCCGGCTTTCCACAGGTTTCTTGCCGGGCCAGCCAGGTACGGCATGCAGTCGGGCCAGCACCCGTTTAACGTTGCCGTCGAGGATGGGAGCGCGAATGCCGCGGCTCTGGGCAAGGATAGCCCCAGCCGTGGAGGGGCCGATGCCGGGGAGTGTGGCCACTTCTTCTACGGTGTTGGGGAAATCACCTGCGTAGTTCTCCAGTAATTGCTGCGCACATTTGTGGAGGTTGCGGGCGCGGGCGTAGTAGCCGAGGCCGGTCCACAGGTGTAGGACTTCATCCTGTTTGGCCAGCGCCAGCGTTTTGACATCCGGAAAGTGCTCCATGAACCGCTGGAAGTAGGGAATCACCGTGTTCACTTGGGTTTGTTGCAGCATGATTTCCGATATCCACACCTGATAAGGCGTGCGAGGGTGCTGCCAAGGAAGGTCTTGGCGGCCATGCTGGTCGTACCAGTCGAGGAGCGCCTGGCTGAAATGCTCGGGACTCAATGAGTATTTAGGCATGGACTTCCGGGTGGGTAGGGCGAAAGCTGACGTTGGTTTGCTTTCGCCCTACGATTGCGGTTCGGTTTAGCGGCCGCGTGCGTGTGAAATACACAGCGGTTTTTAATTAAACAGTTTCTTTAGGCCGTCCTGTAGCTGTTTGTTGATTTCGTCCTTGGCTTTCTTTTGTGCGGCATCCTTGAGGATTTCTTCGGTGGTGTCCCCCTCACCTTCAATGCCGAATTTGTCTTTTAGCTTGTCCTTGGTGGCGTTAGCGGCGACCTGTTTACCAATGTCCTTGAAGCCATCCTTGTCAGGGCCGCACCATTTGGCCGGGCTGCCGCCTAGGTTGCCTTCACAACGTAGTGGCCAGGTGGTGCCTTGCAAATACTTGGATGTGCCCAACTCTGGTGACTGCATGCCAATTTTCAGGTCGAAGTCTTGGTTGAGTATGTTCATCCAGCCGTTACCGCTTAATTCACCCTTGCTGAGGGTGGCATTGAGACTGTCGAGATAGGCTACGTTCTTGTCCAGCCGAGCCTTGGTTTTAAGGTCAAGAATTTTGGTGTCTTCGGATAGGGCGGAAGGCAGCTTGCCCGATTCTTGGTTGGGAATTAGGGCGGCTGCTAATCCCTGAAATTGACCCAACATGTCGTTCACGCCACCTACCAGGGTGTCGTACAGGTTCAGGCCGCGCACAGTGGCGTCAGCCAGGCTTAGATCGATGTTGCCTTTAGCGGAGTTCATCAGTGCTTTTTCACTGTTGCCACTAGCGCTGTAGCTGCCGGACATGGAAAAAATACCCTTGGCGAGATCGTCGTCGAGTGCCATCTGGGCGATGGGCTGAATTTGTACGCTGCTGATTTTGTTAGTGGCCGAAATTTTTGGGGTGCTGCCGGCGACATTTAGCGTGCCGTTGGCGCTGAAACTGCCGCCCAGGGTGTTGCCGGTGGCTTGGGTCAATTTGAGGACGCCGTTGTTGGCGGTAACCGCAAATTTCATATCGCTGGCGCTGATGCCGTCATAGTTGAGACTGCCGATGGCCAGTTTACCGTCTACCCGTAATGGGCGCAGCGTGTCCACGGGGATCAATTCTGCGTCGCTGAGGCTATTGGTGCCGCCGGTTTTGCCGCCGCCAGGTGCCGCGGTTTCAGTTTCGCCGCTGGCGGGAGGCATGTAGCCATCTAGAGTGATTTTATCGAGCGTCAGATCAAAGACGATTTTTCCGCTTTCCAGGCTGGCTAGACCAGCGCTCCCACGGAGGGTGCTGTCATCCAGGGTCACGGTGAGCGGGCTGGCCATGACGCTGCCGGGCTCGCCGCCCAAGGTGGCCTCTAGGGCAATGTTGCTCAGTGCTTGGCTGTCGGTGGTTTCGATGGGGGCCTCGCCAATGGCTTCCAGTACTTTGTTGGCATCGAAAGGCGCGGTGGCCAGTTTGCCGCTGAGCTGCATGTCACCGGTGAGTGCGGTGATCTCAACATTACCTTTAGTCTCTGTGCCGGCGGCTTGCAGCAGGAGATCCTTAATGGAGGCCGTGTCTTCGTCTAGGTTTACCTCAAAATTCTGTTCCAGGTGCACATCCACCGGCATAGTGGTGGCGCCAGCGATGTTGGCATCCAGTTTCATCGGATTGAGGAGAAAGTGGTTGTTGTCGAGATCGGCGGATAAAACGGTGTCCAAATTCATGTCCACTCGCATGTCGCTTTGGTCTTGATAGCGCAGGGATAGCTGGAGAGGGAAAGGCTCGTCCAGGTTTACGTCTTGGGCGTTCAGGTTGAAGTGCTCGACCACGATATCCGTGCTGTCAGCGGTATTGCGGTAGCGGACCTTGCCGTCGCTGACCACAACCGTGGGGATAGTGAGGGGAATGTCGAAGCTGCTGCTATCTTCCTCTGCGTTGGCCGGTTCCTCTGCCTTTGCGGTGTCTTCTGCGGGTGTCTGCGGGCCGATTTGTTCCCAGTTGGCGCCATCAGGGCCATCAACCAAATTGACATCCAAGCCAGCCAGAGTAATACCATCCATTTCCACCTGACCATACAGTAGTGGTAGCACTGCGACGCTGACACTGGCCTCATCGAGTGCAGCGAATAGGGCCTCTTCATCGGCGATGCGCGCTTCTGTGCGGCCTAGGCTGACGCCTAGAGAGGGCCAAAACTGCCACGCTAGGTCGCCTTGAATATCTAAGGTCAGGTTGGCCTGCTCTTGCGCCTGCTTCTCGATTTCTGGCTTAAATTCGTTGGGGTCAATCACCTGCGTGATCACAAAAACAGCAATGGCTAATAGCACAATGATGGTAAATAAAGTGATCAGCAAAATTTTTAACAGGCGTCCCATGGAGCACTCCTTGCGCGTTGGTCATTGGATCGTGATTATAGCAGTGGGAATTCACTGACCATACCGTAGCATTATTCGTGATTGTTATTGTGAGTTAGGGGAAGAGCGTTTGCGAAAGTTCCATGTTGCTGCCTTGATGCTGCTGCTTATGGTTGGGGCAATAGTGCGTGCTGAGCCTATTGCGCTTGCTTCGGCAGGTGACAGTGTTCAGCTGGGGGCCCAGGTCGAAGTGCTGGAGGACCCGGAAGGAAACTGGACCTTGAGCCAGATCCGGGACCAGTTCGCCAGCCGGTTTCGCAAAAACGACAGTGATACGCTGAACTTTGGCTTCACCAAAAGCACTATCTGGCTGCGTTTTCAGGTGAATGCCAGCCAGATGGATGGGCGTAGCTGGTTTCTGGTAGAGCGCTATCCCATTCTCGATGAGCTGACGCTGTTTGTGCCACAAGCCGATGGTGAGTTCCGTAAATATGCAGTGGGAGATACCCGCTCATTCGGTAGTCGGCCCATGGATCACCGTGCTTTCGTGTTCAACCTGGACGCACTGCCTGACGGGGTGAGTGAGTACTATATTAAGGTGCGCGGTAAAGGCGCCCTGAACATGATGCCTATGCTGTACAGTGCGAAGGGGCTGGTGGAATACACCTATATCGAGCAGTTGCTTCAGGGATTGTTCTACGGTTCCCTGACCATCATGTTGATTTACAATCTGCTGCTCTTTCTGTCTCTGTGTGACAATGTGCACCTGCATTTTGTGGTGTTCCTCACCGGGGTGCTTTTTTTCAATATCTGCGTGAGCGGCTTCGGGCTGCAGTATCTGTGGCCAGACAATCCCAAAGTTAACGAATATTTTTGGCTGACCACGTATATTTGCGGGTTGTCGCTGGCGCTGTATTCACGGCAGTTCTTGCAGCTGGCACAGCGTTTCCCTCGTTATGATCGGTTGCTGAAACATTACCTGATATTGATCGGGCTGGCGTTCCTGTTGCAGTGGGTGATACCGCCACCGTACTCCTACCACTTGTCCACGGTGATGGTGATGATAACGGTGGTGTTATTCAGCTGGTTGGGTTGGGTGGTCTGGCGCCAGGGGTTCCGCGTAGCGCGCTTGTATGTGTTGGCTTGGTCCGTGTTCTTGCTCGCTGTGTTTTTGTATGCCTTGGGCAACCTAGGATTAATTCCCTATAGCGTGATTGTTCCTTATTTGCTGCATTTTGGCGCGCTGTGGGTGGTGGTGATGTTGTCGCTAGCGCTGGGTGACCGGATCCGTTTTCTGGAAAGCGAGAGCAAGCAGTTGTCTGTTGAGGCGCAACAGAATTTGGAGCGGCACCTGGCGGATATTGAGCAGATGAACCAGGATAAATCCATGTTCTTGCAATACATCAGCCACGAACTGAATACGCCTATCAATTGGATTGGCGCGGCGGACTCCTTGGGGCAATCAGGGCAGGGGCAGGGCGACAAAGATGTGGACGTATGGGCCATGGTGCGCAAGGGGCAGCGGCGACTTACCGGTATCGTCAGCACGTCATTGCGCTACTTCGACCTTTCCGACCGTGATCAGCCGCCGCTACAGGGGCGTTGCCAGCCCATGTGGATGTTGGACGCCATTCTCCGTGAGCAGGCGGAGCGGATAACGGAATGTGGCGTGGTGGTGCGTAATCGGGTTAGCCCGAATCTACAGGTGCGTGCTTGCGAGGGTGAATTGAGTGAGGTGCTGTCTATGGCGCTGGATAATGCCCTGCGGTTCAGCGCTGAGGGTGACTGTGTGGACATCACAAGCACAGTAGATGCATCCGCAGAGAATGCAGAACTTTGCATTCGCGATGAGGGCAGAGGCGCTACAGCAGACCAGCTGGAAAAGATTCTAGAGCCGTTTTTCGTGATGGGCTCACGGCACCACGAAGAAGGGTTCGGCTTATCGCTGGCCATGGCGCGGGTAATGATTGAACAAGTGGGCGGCGCGTTGTGGGCTGAGAGCGACGGCCCCGGGCGGGGCTTTGCTCTGCATATTCAGTTGCCGTTGGCTTAACTATAGCGACCGTTGTGTCTGACAGTGGTCTGGCAGCGTCAGATTTTCCCCCAGCTGTTGACCGATTAAGCGTAGGAAATCCTTGCCTACGCCTCGCCCTTGAGTGGCTGGGTGCACTACCATCCAGGCCAGTTGGGGCTGTTTTTCTTCTATGAGTGCAATAGCGACACGCTGGCCATTGAAGTGGGCGGCGAACAACCGCCCTTGTCCGCTGGCGACCGCATCGGCTAGCTTCTGGCGGTATTGCGGCGCATCACGAAGCACCTTGGCAAAGGCCTCACACTGATTTTCGCTAAGGGTGTGGGCTTCTACGCTGATCGGCATCTGTCCTCTCCGCTGGTTAGGTCCTGTTGGGGTGCGTATAATAGCCGGTCCAATGCCTGGGAGGTATAGATGAGCAAGCGAAGCGCTACCGTAGAGCGCAACACCCTGGAAACCCAGATTCAAGCCACTATCAATTTGGATGGTACCGGCCAGTGCACGCTGGATACGGGTCTGCCGTTCCTTGAGCACATGCTGGATCAGGTGGCCCGTCATGGCCTGGTTGATTTGGATATCAAAGCCAAGGGTGATCTGCACATCGATGCCCACCACACGGTGGAAGATATCGGTATCACCCTTGGGCAGGCCTTCGCCAAGGCTGTCGGTGATAAAAAAGGCGTTCGCCGTTACGGCCATGCCTATGTGCCGCTGGATGAAGCGCTGTCACGGGTGGTGCTGGATCTGTCTGGCCGGCCTGGGCTGGAGATGTTTGTGGAATTTACGCGAGGCAGCATTGGCGGCTTTGATGTGGATCTGTTCTATGAATTTTTCCAGGGCTTCGTGAACCACGCCATGATTACCCTGCATATTGATAACCTTCGCGGTAAAAACGCGCATCACCAGGCCGAGACCGTCTTTAAGGCGTTTGGCCGTGCACTGCGTATGGCCGTAGAGCCTGATCCTCGTATGGATGGTATTACGCCCTCCACGAAGGGCACCCTGAGCGAAAGTGGCGATAGCCAGTAAGCAGCCCAGTAGCAATTACAAGGACAGCCCCGAGTATGAGCGAAGTCGTTGCCGTTATTGATTACGGAATGGGTAACCTGCACTCCGCAGGTAAGGCGCTGGAGAAAGTCGCCGATGGCCAGAAAATCATTATTACCGGCGATCCGGCGCAGGTGCGTGCAGCGGACCGGGTGGTTTTTCCTGGTGTGGGTGCTATTCGTGACTGCATCGCGGTTCTGAAAGACACCGGCCTGGATCAGGCCATCCGTGATGTGGCGGCGGCGGGCAAACCGCTGTTGGGCATCTGTGTCGGGATGCAGGCAATGATGGCCCGTAGTGAAGAAAATCACGGGGTGGATTGCCTGGGCATCTTCGACGGCCAGGTGACTTTTTTCGGTGAGCAGTTCAGCGATACCGGTGTTCGCTTGAAAGTGCCGCACATGGGCTGGAACCAGGTACAGCAGTGCATGGCCCATCCTATGTGGGCCGGTATCGACAACCATACCCGGTTTTATTTTGTGCACAGTTACTGCGTTACCGGCCTGCCCGATGACGCTGTGGCAGGGCGCTGTGATTATGGTTTGAGTTTTGCGGCAGCCGCGGTTCAAGGCAACGTGTTTGCGGTGCAGTTCCACCCGGAAAAAAGCGCGGATGCAGGCCTCGCCCTGTTGGAAAACTTCCTGCGCTGGCAGCCATAAAAGACAGCAGGCTTGCACGCTAGGGTTTCTCTCTACGGTGTTCGTATAACGGGCGCGGCGGGGGAGGGATGCCGATTTCCATGAATTTAAATGAAGAGATTCTGATGTTACTGATTCCCGCCATCGATCTGAAAGACGGTAAATGTGTACGCCTTAAGCAAGGGCGGATGGAAGACGATACGGTGTTTTCCGAAGATCCGGTGGCCGTTGCCAGCCATTGGGTGGAGCGGGGTGCCCGCCGCTTGCATTTGGTCGACTTGAATGGGGCCTTTGCCGGTGAGCCGGTGAACGGCGATATCGTCAAAGCGATTGCCAAGGCGCACCCGGATTTACCGATCCAGATTGGGGGTGGCATCCGCAGCCCGGAAATCATTCAGGCTTATCTAGATGCCGGGGTGCAGTGGGTGATCATCGGCACCAAGGCCGTGAATGAGCCGGCTTTCGTGAAAGCCATGTGCGAGCAGTTCCCCGGCCACATTATCGTGGGTCTGGACGCGAAAGACGGCAAGGTGGCCACCGATGGCTGGGCCAATGTCACCGATGTGGATGTGATCGACCTGGCGAAACAATTCGAGAACGATGGCGTTTCGGCCATCGTCTACACCGACATCAGCCGTGATGGCATGCTGCAGGGGGTGAATGTGGACGCCACTGTGCGCTTGGCCCAGTCCATGTCGATCCCGGTGATCGCTTCCGGCGGCATTACCAATCTTGATGACGTGCGCAACCTGTGTGCAGTGGCCGATCAGGGCATCAGTGGTGCTATCACGGGCCGTGCCATCTATGAGAACACCCTGGACTTTGCCGATGGTCAGGCGTTGTCCGATGAGTTGAGCGGCGCCTGAGCGCCGGGGACGTATTATGGGTTTAGCCAAACGCATTATTCCGTGTCTGGATGTGGACGCCGGCCGAGTGGTCAAGGGCGTGCAATTCGTGGATATCCGTGACGCCGGTGACCCGGTGGAAATTGCCAAGCGCTATAACGACGCTGGGGCGGATGAAATTACCTTTTTGGACATCACCGCCAGCCATCAAGAGCGCGATACCACCCTGCACACGGTGGAACAGATCGCCAGCCAGGTGTTTATCCCGCTGACCGTGGGTGGCGGTGTGCGTGCGTTGGAGGATATTCGTAACTTGCTGAATGCCGGTGCCGACAAGGTGGCGATCAACTCTGCCGCGGTGCATAACCCGGAGTTTGTTCGTGAGGCGGCGGAGCGGTTTGGTTCCCAATGTATTGTGGTGGCGATTGATGCGAAAAAAGTCAGCGCGGAAAGCGATACCAACCGCTGGGAAATCTTCACCCACGGCGGTCGTAAACCCACTGGGCTGGATGCGGTGGAATGGGCCCGGAAAATGACCGACTACGGCGCGGGTGAAATTCTGTTGACCAGCATGGACCGCGATGGCACCAAGAATGGTTTTGATATTGCCCTGACTCGAGCCATTGCCGATGCGGTCCCCGTCCCGGTGATTGCCTCTGGCGGGGTTGGCAACCTACAGCACTTGGTTGATGGTGTGCAGCAGGGCGGTGCTGATGCGGTGTTGGCGGCGTCGATTTTCCATTTCGGAGAGTATTCAGTGCAGCAAGCCAAGGAGTTTATGCAGTCTGCCGGCGTGGAAATGCGCCTAGGCTAACCGGTGTTTTCTTCTTGTCGGGCGGATTACACCCTTCCTGTCATCACTTTAGAGCGTTGCGTACTGGTCATAAATTAGCCCCACTTTTCTCTTGGCTTGGGCTCACAGCTCCCGGATAGAAGCATAAAAATCAGGGGCGCGTTGTGGTGTCGAGCGCGCTCGATTGAGATTGGGCTGTCGCTACTCGTGCGGATGTTGGCGTTTAGACTTCCTGGTGGTTGGTTATGCCAGCCCCGCATTTGGTAAAAATCGGGCTTAAGGGCGGATGTTAACGCTCGCCTGGCTGGTGGCCGTGGTCACCGCTGGGGTGCTAAGCAAGGAGGATACGGGCACCACATCAATGCCGGCCTCTTCCATCAACGGTAAAACCTGTTGCAGATAATGTACGGTTTCCGGGTACGGGTGGCCGATAGCGATGGCCTGGCCGTGCTGCCGGGCCAGTCGTATCAGTCGGTTAAATTGCTGATTGATGCTCACTGGGTTGCGGTTGTTATCCAGAAAGACATCGCGCCGAGCGTTGGGTAGTCCCACTTGCTGGGCCACCTGCTGCGCCACGGTGTGGCTGCTGGTGCGGCTGTCCACAAAGAAAAGCTGGTGCGCTTTTAGTTCGGCCATTAACCAACCCATGGTTTGTGGCTGTTCGGTGAGCGCGCTGCCCATATGATTATTCAGCCCGCGGGCTTGTGGAATTTGGCCCAGGGCCTGACGAACGGCCTCCAGTAACTGAGGTTCATCCATTCCATTTTGCAGGCCACCACGGTCGAGTTTTTGGTGGCCTTGCGTGGCCATAGGCATGTGCACCAGCACTTCCTTGCCCGCCAGGCTAGCCCGTTCCGCGAGCCGACGCCCGTGGGGAGAAAAAGGAATGACGGCACAGGCCACCGGTGCGGGCAGGTCGATAATGGCCTGTCCTTGCTGGCGACTGTAGCCTAGGTCGTCGATGATAATAGCAATGCGCGGAGCCGCTAAGCCGCTAACGCTGCTTATCAATAGCCCGGGCAGGAGAAGGGCTAGGGTCAGTATGCGTCTTGCCATCAGGGCATGGCTGGGCGTTGGGTCAAGACGATGCCTTTAAGAATCGAGAGTGCTTGGGCCAGAGCATAATCTTCCTGGGCCAGGGAACCGGCTTTTTGTTGCTTCTCGCTGCCTCCGTTTTCGTTATCTAGATGGCGCGGCAGGTCGGCTTCGCGCAAATACATGTCTTTACGCACTTCAAGCTTGGTAACGACGTCCACCTCAATGTCAGGCTCGATGCCCTCTGCTTGAATAGAGCGGCCTTTTGGCGTGTAGTAGCGGGCGGTGGTGAGCTTAAGGGCACGGTCCTTGCTCAATGGCAGCACGCTTTGTACCGAGCCTTTACCAAACGTGCGATTGCCCACCACGACGGCGCGCTTCTGGTCTTGCAGAGCGCCGGCCACGATTTCTGAAGCGGAGGCACTGCCACCGTTAACTAGTACCACTAGCGGTTTGCCGTTCAGTGCGTCGCCAGGTCGTGATTCCAAATCGTTGCGGCTCGTTTTGTCCCGGCCTTGGGTGTAAACCACCAGGCCGTTATCTAGGAACAGGTCGGTGACTTCAACGGCGCCGTTGAGGACTCCGCCAGGGTTATTGCGCAGGTCGAGAATCAGGCCGGTAAGGGGGGTGTCTTTGTTGAGTTTTGCCAATTCCTTACGCGCATCTTCTCCCGTGTTGTTCTGGAACTGGGAGATGCGAAGATAGCCAAGGCCTGGCTCAAGCATTTTTGATTTCACGCTGTGGGTCTGAATGCGGTCGCGGGTGAGGCTCACCTGGCGTGGCTTTTCTTCGCCTTCGCTGAGTACCATTAGCGTAATTTTGGTGCCGATTTCCCCGCGCATTAGCTCAATAGATTCACTGAGAGTGAGCCCTTTTACGAAGGTGTCGTCAATTTTAAGGATCAGGTCGCCCGCTTGAATGCCCGCCTCGCTGGCAGGGGTGTCGTCTATCGGCGTGATGACTTTAACAAAGCCATCTTCCATGGTGACTTCAATGCCTAAGCCGCCGAACTCACCGGTGGTGGTGACTTGTAGATCTTCGAACTGGTCTGGCGTTAGGTAGCTGGAGTGCGGATCTAGCTCGTTGAGCATGCCGCGAATAGCGGACTCCAGAAGCTCGTTGTCGTCTACCTCTTCAATATAGGTGGCGCGAATACGCTCCATGACTTCGGCAAAAGCGCGGAGTTCATCGACGGGGACGCCCTGCTGTCGAGCCTGCTCGTCTAAGGCCGGATCTTGGGCGTGTAGTGCGGAAAAAGGGGCAAGAGCAAATAGGCCCGAGATTAAAATAGAGCGTAGCGTCGGCAGGATTGTTGTTGGCATTCAGGATCCCCAGTGCGCGCAGGTAAAGTGCGCACATTTCAATAATCATCATCAATTTTGCGCCAATGGCGGCAGTGTAACACGCTGATTGCACCAGCGTGTGGGGTCCACGGCCTTGCCGCGGTGGCGTATCTCGAAGTACAGCCCGCTAGTTCGGTTGCCGCCAGAACTACCCGCCAGAGCAAGGCTATCCCCTGCAGAAACCCATTCTCCCACATCGCGGAGCAGGCTCTGGTTATACCCATAGAGTGTTAGGTAGCCGCTGCCATGATCGACGATCGTGAGCAGGCCGTAGCCGCGCAGCCAATCAGCAAACACGACGCGGCCAGAATGCACTGCCCTGACCGGGGTGCCGGGCGAGGCATTCAGTATCACCCCTTGCCAACGCAGGGACCCTTCCCGCCGGCTGTTATAACCGGTGGAGATACGTGCTTGTAGTGGCCAAGGGAGTTTGCCTGCCAGTTTGTTGAACGGCGTGCCACCTAGGTCTGCAGGAATGCCATTGAGGCTGCGCTGCATGTCTTGCAGTAGCTTTTGCAGCTGCTGCTGGTCGGCCTTCAGCTGGTTGAGGTTGTTTCCGCGATCTTCCAACGAGCGGTTCAAGGCAGCGAGGGTCGTTTGGCGCTCTTTTTGGGCGCCTTGAAGTTTACGGGCATGACGTTGCAGATCGGTGTGTTGATTCAGTAGCGTTTGTCGGGCTTTGTCCACGCGCAGGGCAATAGCCTTGAGTTCGTCCAGTTCGCCGTTTACGGCTTTGAGTCGGTCACTGCGGGCGCGTTGGTAGTATTCTTGATAGCGCAACAGGCGGGCGATCTGGTCTGGTTTTTCCTGATTGAGCAGCAATTTGATGCGCTCCTGGCGGCCGGCCTGGTAACTGGCACGTACGGTTTTGCCCAGCCAGTCTAGTTGGGTGCGTTTTTCTGCGGCCAGGGTTGCCTGCTCAGCTTCCAGAGCGTTAAGGCGTTGCTGTGCCTTGCTGGCCTTTTTCTCTAGCGCTCTCTGCTCTCGGGTTAGTCGGCTGATGCGCAGTTCTGTCTTGCGCAGGTTGGCCTGCACGGAGTCACGTTCGCGCAGCTCGCGGCTCTGAGCGTCACTCAATTCACTGATGCGCGATTTTAGTTCTTTCAGCTCCGCTTTGCTGGGCGCACTGTCTGCCGCTCCGCTAACAGGAAGCAGCAGGGAGGGCAGGGTGGCTAGCAGTAAACGCAGCAGTAATTGTCGGGTCATGGCGGGGGTTTTACCTTAACGGCCCGGGGATGTGTATACTTGGCGCCGATTTTCCTTCGGCTTTCTTACCGGAGGGAAGCAGTGGCGCCGCAGAGTTGGCGTCGATAGAGCCAACGCTAATGAACCGGGGTCTCCATGGGCAACCTGATTGAATTCGCCAGCAACCATTATATTCTGGTGTCCGCCTTTTTCCTGTTGTGGGCACTGTTTTTTGTGCTTGAATCCCGCCGTGGCGGTCAATCCCTCACGCCGCAGCTGGCTACCAATATGGTGAACCAGAAGGATGCGGTGATCGTGGATTTGCGTGACAGCGATGAATTCCGAGCCGGGCATATCGCCGGTAGCATCAATATTCCCGCCGGGCAGGCGATTGATCGTATTGCAGAGCTGGAAAAATACAAGGACAAACCCCTCATCCTGACTTGTGATATGGGAACAAAGGCCTCACATCTTGGTCGTCAGCTGCGAACCAAGGGGTTTTCCGACCTGTATCGCATTCAGGGTGGCTTGAATGCATGGCGTTCAGCGAGCCTGCCGGTAGTCAAAGCGTAAGCAGGAGACAAGGATGGCCAGAGTCGAGCTGTATACCACCTCTTGGTGCCCGTTTTGCGTGCGTGCCAAGCAGTTACTTAACAGCAAGAATGTGGCGTTTGAGGATACCGATGTGGATCGTGAGCCCCAGCAACGTGCAGTCATGATGCAGCGTGGCGGTGGCCGGACGGTGCCGCAGATTTTCATTAATGATCACGCCGTCGGTGGCTGTGATGAACTTTTTGCTCTAGAGCGAGCGGGGGCGCTCGATGCTCTGCTCGGAGCGGATCAGTAACAGGAGAAGAATATGGCTGATGAACAGCAACAGGTTTTCCAACTGCAGCGTATCTACCTCAAAGACACCTCGTTCGAGTGCCCGGGGGCACCGGAAGTGTTCCTGCAGGAATGGAAGCCTAAGGTGAACGTGCAGCTGAACAACAGTGCCCGTCGCGTTGGTGAAGGCGATGAGTTCGAAGTGGAAATTACCGTGACGGTGACCGCCAAGGACGAAGCTGAAGAAAAGACGTTTTATTTGGTAGAAGTAAAGCAGGCTGGGATATTCACTGTGAAAGGCATTGACGGTGAAGAGCGTGCTCAGCTTCTGGGCGCCTATTGCCCTAATCTGTTGTTCCCATATGTCCGTGAAGTGGTATCGGACCTGGTTGCGAAAGGCTCATTCCCGCAAATGGTGCTGCAACCGATCAACTTCGATGCGCTGTATCAACAGCAGCGTGATCAGCAGCAAGGCAACGCAGCTGCCGCTGGTGAGACCGTTCAGTAATGGTTTAATTGTTGAAAATAAAGAATGGATAACGGCGCGCATTGGCGTTTTCGTTGTCTTCTAATGCAAGAGGCCGCGCCCAAGTTTGGGTGCGGCCTCTTGCATTTCAGGGGCGGCCGAGGCCTGGAGCGCGTAGCGATCAATTATCAATTGCTCCAAGGTACCCCAGCTGTCGCCATGCTTCATAAAGTGTGACGGCAACGGCGTTGCTCAGGTTCAGGCTACGGCTCTCGGCCACCATGGGCAGGCGAAGCCTTTGTGTCGCGGGCAGGCTGTCGAGAATTTGCTCCGGCAAGCCACGGGTTTCCGGGCCGAACAGCAGAACATCCCCGTCCTGAAAACACGCTTGGCTATGAGGGCGGCTGCCTTTGGTGGTCATGGCGAATAGCCGTTGGCCGACGACGCTTTCCTGGAATGCGGAAAAATCCCGGTGCACCTGTAATGCGGCAAACTCGCTGTAGTCGAGGCCGGCGCGGCGCAGTTTTTTTTCTTCTAGGGAAAACCCCAACGGTTCAATCAAGTGCAGCTGAGCGCCGGTGTTGGCGGCTAGACGGATAATGTTGCCAGTGTTGGGGGGGATTTCCGGTTCGAACAGGGCAATGTGTAGCATGTCGGGTTTGGCCTTGGCGGGGGAAATGAGGCTGATCGGCGTTAGGTTAAAACGACGACAAGAATAACAGGACATGGATGATGATGTGGAATACGCGGGCTTGGCGTTGTTGCTTTTATTGGGCGGTTGCGGGGAGCCCGCCCCGCAGGACAAACTGGGGTCGCTTTTTACGCGGCGCCCTATGGTGTGGCCGTAGTTTGCGGTATCCGTTGCTGGATGTGGTGGAGAAAGCCCCAGTGAACCCATGATGGAGATAGCCCGGTGAAGTGTGTGTTTCAGGCGCGCCACATGATTGAAGCCCATATGCTGGCCAATTTGCTGGATCAGGTGGGGGTTATGGCACAGGTGCATGGCGATATGTTGCAAGGTGGCATGGGTGAGTTACCGGCGGCGGGGTTGTCGACGGTGTGGGTGGCCGCGAACGATGAAGACCGCGCCCTGGAGGTGATCGCCGAGTTTGAGGCCAGTCAGCCTGCGGACCGAGAGGTGGTGTCGCCAGCCACCGCTCCCACACCGCTGGCCGGGCAGGGCTTTCTGGCGGGTTTGCTGGTAGGGATGGTAATCGGTGCGGTGTTGATGCTGATGTTATTGCGTTGAGGGTGCTCTGGATGCAAAAAAAAACGCCACGTTTTAGACGTGGCGTTTTTTAGGTCTAGCCTGTTGCGGCTCTTAATTACCGCCCGGCGCGCTTGCGCTCGGTTTCGGTGAGCAGCTTCTTGCGAATACGTAGGGAGTTGGGGGTGACTTCCACCAGCTCGTCGTCTTCGATGAAGTCCAGCGCTTGTTCCAGGCTGAAACGGATCGGCGGGGTGAGAACGATGTTCTCATCGGTGCCGGAGGCGCGCATGTTGGTCAGCTGCTTACCTTTGGTGGGGTTAACCACCAGGTCGTTGCCACGGCTGTGGATACCGATGATCTGGCCTTCGTACACATCCACGTTCGGGTCGATCAGCATGCGGCCACGTTCCTGCAGGTTGAACAGGGCGAAGCCCAGCACCTTACCTTTAACCATGGATACCAGCACACCGTTGATGCGCTTGGCCATGTCGCCGGCTTTGTGCTCGCCGTAGTGGCTGAAGGTGCTGTTAAGGATGCCGGTACCGGAGGTCAGAGTCAGGAACTGGCTACGGAAACCGATCAGGCCACGGCTAGGCACCAGGAATTCCAGGCGAACTCGGCCTTTACCGTCCGGTTCCATGTTGGTCATTTCGGCTTTGCGTAAACCCAGATGCTCCATGATGGAGCCCTGATGCTGTTCTTCCACGTCGGCGACGACGGTTTCGTAGGGTTCCTGCTTTACCCCGTCTTCTTCGCGGATGATCACCTGTGGGCGACCGACGGCAAGTTCGAAGCCTTCACGACGCATGTTCTCGATCAGTACTGACAAGTGCAGTTCGCCACGACCGGAAACGCGGAATTGATCGGCGCTGCCGGTTTCTTCTACGCGCAATGCCACGTTGTGTTTGAGTTCGGCTTCCAGACGCTCACGGATCTGACGGCTAGTAACGAACTTGCCGTCTTGGCCGGCAAACGGCGAGGTGTTTACGTGGAAAAACATGCTTACGGTGGGTTCATCCACGCTCAGCGGCGTCAGAGCTTCCACGTTTAACGGGTCGCACAGGGTGTCGGAGATGTTCAGCGGATCCAGACCGGTGATGCAGACAATCTCGCCGGCGGAGGCTGTGCTGGCATCGACACGCTCCAGGCCATGGTAGCCCATGATGGTGAGGATCTTACCGTTACGGACATTGCCGTCGGCGCCGATCACTTTCACCGGGCTGTTGGCCTTGATGTTGCCGCGCTTAACGCGGCCAATGCCGACGATGCCTAGGTAGCTGTTGTAATCCAGAGAGGAAATTTGCATCTGGAAAGGGCCGTCCGCATCGACGTTGGGGTAGTCAACTTTGTCGACGATGGCTTGCAGCAGCGGGGTCATGTCGTCGGCCAAGTCATCCGCCTCCAGGCCGGCAATGCCGTTCAGGGCCGAGGCGTAAATCACCGGGAAGTCCAGCTGCTCGTCGGTGGCGCCCAGGTTATCGAACAGATCGAAGACCTGATCCATTACCCAGTCCGGGCGGGAACCAGGGCGGTCGATTTTGTTGATCACGACAATCGGCTTAAGGCCGGCGGCGAACGCCTTTTGGGTCACGAAGCGGGTTTGTGGCATGGGGCCGTCCACTGCGTCTACCAGCAGTAGTACGGAATCCACCATAGACATAACCCGTTCTACTTCACCGCCGAAGTCGGCGTGGCCAGGGGTGTCTACGATGTTGATGCGATAGTCATTCCACTGGATAGCGGTATTTTTGGACAGGATAGTAATGCCCCGCTCTTTTTCCAGATCGTTGGAGTCCATGACCCGTTCGATGTCGCCGGCGCGATCTCCCAGGGTGCCAGATTGTTGCAACAGCTTATCCACCAAGGTGGTTTTGCCGTGGTCAACGTGGGCGATGATGGCGATATTGCGCAGACGTTCAATCACTAGTGATGCTCCAAAATATGGTGGGCGAAACCGTGCCAGCGGTTTCGCAGGGGCGCGCATTATAGCAGCGTGGCGTGTGGGTGATAGCCCGCCGGTCAGCCTTTATCGTAAGATTGGCAATTGTGAACAAGTTCAAAATTTCAACGTTGAGCCTGCGAGAGACCCAATGATCGCCTAGAATGGCGCAACTATTTTCCGGGAGAAGGCTCAGATGTTGGGTCCGTGCTTCCGTGGCTCGGCTGTAATGCTTTTACAATCAGGTTGTTATGATGCGTACACTGCTTGCTTTACTGTTGGTTTTATCGCCCTTAGCGGCGGTGGCCGATGGAGCATCCGGTAAAATGATTTATGGCTTGCATGAAAAGGTGCACATCAAGGAGTTAGGGATTACTGTACCGGCCAAGCTGGATACCGGCGCCGGTTCCGGCTCGTTAAGCGCTCGTTATATCCGTACTTTTGAGCGCGATGGTGTTGAAATGGTTGAGTTCGACTTGGCTATTGACCGTGATGACCGGGAAGAATGGGGTGTTACCAGAGAACAATGGGATGATGTGGAACTGCCGTTATCTGGGCATGTGCGCATTAAACGGCGGGCAGAGAGTGTGGCGCCCGGTGACCGGGATTACAGTCGTCGCCCGGTGGTGACGTTGACTATCTGCATGGGTCGGCGCCAGGAACAGGTTGAAGTTAACCTGACAAATCGTAGTGAGTTTCGCTACCCGTTGCTGATGGGCTCCGAGGCTCTGCAAGGGTTAGGTGCATTGGTGGACCCGTCGTTATCAATGGCGGCTGGAGAGCCTGATTGTCAGGACAGTAAGGATAATGTTGTCGAAAGCGACGACCAAACGATGGAGGCTGCCGAGGCGCTATAATGGGTTCTGTGAAGTTGCAAGCGCGGTTGCTTGCCGTTTTCCTTTTGTTGCTGGGCGGCGGAAGTATTGCTTATCAGCTGTTGGTGCAAAATGTGCCGCTGAGTCAGGATGAGAAAGACCCGGTTTGGGTGGTCGATTCTCAGGTGTCTTTTGTCGCAAAGGCCAATAAGCCTGTCAAAGTACGTATGTTTGTGCCACCGCTGGGGGCTGGCTATACCACTCTTAACGAGAGTTTTATTTCCAATAATTACGGCGTAAATGTGAATGTGGATAAGGGTAACCGCCAGGTTACTTGGTCATCCCGCCGCGCCGAAGGCAATCAGTACCTCTATTACCGCCTTATGTTGACTCCTCGCTATGCGGATGTGCCGGAGAAGGATCCGGGGCCCCAATTCCGGCCTGCGCCTACTCTGGATGGCCCAGAAAAGCTGGCTGCGGACGCGTTGCTTGAGCCTATTCGTCAGCACTCAGCGGATGTGGAAACCTTTATCAGTGAGACCATCAAGCGGGTTAATGAGCTTGAAAACGATAATGTTCAGCTTCTGCTGGGCAGCGATGTAAGTCCGGAGAACCGGGCTAAAGTGATCGATCTGCTGCTGGCGGTGGCGCATATTCCTGCGGAGCCGGTGCATACCTTGCGGCTGGCGGAGAGCCAAGGGCAGCAACCTGAGCTTTGGTTGCGTAGTTTTAACGGCAAGGAATGGCTCTATTTCAACCCGCTCAATGGTCAGCAGGGGCTGCCGGATGATCGTCTGGTTTGGTGGAGCGGGCCTGGGCCGCTGTTGAATATCGAAGGCGGCAAGTCTGGGGATGTGAGCTTCAGCGTGCACGAAAATGAAATGAGCGCGCTGCAGTTGGCTCAGTCTCTACGTCTGAAAGACGTGAGTAGCTTTATTGATTTCTCCTTGTATGAACTACCGCTTCCTGCTCAGCAGCTGTACCGCATTCTGGTGATGATCCCGGTGGGGGTACTGCTGGTGCTGTTTATCCGTTCTCTTATCGGTATGGAAACCCTGGGTACCTTTACACCCGTGTTGATCGCCTTGGCCTTCCGCGAGACGCAAGTGGTCTGGGGGGTGTTGTTGTTTACGTCCATCACCGCCATCGGGCTGTCTGTGCGCTCCTATCTCGAACATCTTAAATTACAGTTATTGCCCCGGCTTTCCGTGGTGCTTACCTTTGTGGTGATCGCTATGGCACTGATTAGCCTGCTGGGCTACAAGCTGGGCATCGGTTCAGGTTTGTCGGTGGCGCTGTTCCCTATGGTGATTCTGACCATGGTGATCGAGCGGACGTCCATCGTTTGGGAAGAGCGTGGCGGGACCCAGTCCTTGAAAGTGGCACTGGGAACGCTGGTGGCGGCGATTTTCTGCCACTTGCTGATGGTGTGGCAGCCGCTGGTGTATTTCGTGTTCACCTTCCCAGGCGTGCTGCTTTGCCTGGCGGCCATTATGGTATTGATGGGCCATTACCGTGGCTATCGCCTCACGGAGCTGTTGCGTTTTCGTGCCATGGTGGACGGGGATAAGCACTAATGTTCTGGTCTAAAACCCGAAAAGCCCTGCGTGCCCGTGGTGTGATGGGCATTAACCAACGGAACGGCGATTACATTCTTCGCTACAATAAGCGCAGCTTGTATCCGCTGGTGGACGACAAGATCCAGACTAAGAAGATGGCGCTGGATGCGGGAATTCGGGTGCCACACATGTATGGCACCATCGCCACAGAGCAGGGCATCAGTACTTTGCACCGGGTAGTGGAACAGCACCGTGATTTCGTGATCAAGCCTGCTCAAGGGGCGGGAGGCGACGGCATTATGGTGATTGCCGACCGCTTTGAAGATTATTTCCGTTCTGCCTCCGGGCGTATCATTACCACGGAAGAGTTGGAACATCATATTTCCGGGATCATTTCCGGCATTTATTCTCTGGGCGGCCATCGCGATCAGGCGTTGATCGAGTATCGGGTTCGTTCTACGGAATTGTTCAACCGGATCAGTTTTGAGGGCGTGCCGGATATCCGAATTATCGTGCTCAAGGGATACCCGGTGGCGGCGATGCTGCGTCTGCCTACTCGACAGTCCCAAGGAAAGGCGAACCTACACCAGGGGGCGATTGGTGTGGGCCTGGATTTGGCGTCCGGGGTTACTCTGGATGGCACCTGGCACAACCTCAAGATCGAGCGTCACCCGGATACGGCTAATCCAGTGGCTGGGCTGACGGTACCGGACTGGCAGGAATGCCTGGAGCTGGCGGCGCGTTGCTATGACCTAACCGGGTTGGGTTACCTTGGTGTGGATCTGGTCATGGACCACGAGCATGGGCCGATGATGCTGGAGCTCAATGCCCGCCCAGGCCTGAATATTCAGATTGCCATGGATGATGGCCTGCTGCGCCGTTGCCAGATCGTTGAAAAACAACTTGAGGCCCTCAAAGGCGAAACCCGTCCGGTGGCCGAGCGAGTGGCCTTCGCAAAACAACAATTTGCAGTGGCTGGGCCGGTGTTAGCCGAACAAAAAGAGGGTTGATTTAAGCTCATTTTAAGCTTGTGGAAATAGGCTTTTATGCCCTGTTTCCATGAGTGGTTGTGATGTGCCAGCAGCGTCTTGGCAGGATATCCCTGCGCGGTTATTACGTCTTTCTTTTCTTGTTGTTTTTTATTCTCAACGCCTGGGTTGGGCGAGGCACGCTGGTTGTCTTGCCGTCTCTGAGTCTGCTCTTCATGCTCGTGGCCCTGAGTGGTTACGCTTTCCTCTATGTGCTGTTGGTGGCTGCGCTGGGTTGGTTGTTGGGTAACCTTCCGGGGCGCAGTGTGCAGGCGGTGGGGGTGGTGGTGCTGGCGGCGTTGATGACGATGCTGTTGTTGGTCGACGGTCAGATCTATGCCATTTACGGCTTTCATATTAATGGCTTTGTCTGGAACCTGATTACCACCCCGGGTGGAATTGAATCCATGGGCGGCAGTGCGGGAACGTCCTGGACCGTGGCCGCTATCTGTGTGGCGGTGCTGCTGATTCACGGCGTTGTGCTGTACGTGCTGCGTTCCCGTTCCGTGCCGCGCTTGGGGCTGCTGGTGTCCTTGTTGGTGTTGTGCATGGTGGGGGAGCGTGCGGCCTACGGTGTCAGCCACCTGAAAGGGTATCGCCCGGTGCTGATGGCGGCCCAGAGTATTCCCTTCTACCAGCCCACCACGTTTCGCCGGGTGGCGGAAAAGTGGGGGATAACTATGGTGCGCAGCACTCGTCTGGAAGCCGATGCCAAAGGGCGTTTGAATTACCCGAAGGAGCCATTGCGAGTTAGTGCCGATGCGCCCCGTCCTAACCTCCTCGTGCTAGTGGCAGAATCGTTGCGTTGGGATATGCTGACACCGGAGATTATGCCCAACCTGTGGCGATTCTCTGCGCAGCACGGGATTCGGTTTACCCAGCATTATAGCGGGGGGAATGGCACCCGAATGGGTCTGTTTAGTCTGTTCTACGGTTTGCCCGGCAATTACTGGTTCAGTGTGCTTGATGAGCGCAAGCCCCCTTTGCTGATGCAGCAGTTGCAGCAGGCGGGGTACCACATGGGGCTGTATACCAGTGCCAATTTCAGCTATCCGGAGTTCGACAAAACCTTGTTTGTGTCGGTGCCTGAGAAGGATATGCTCAGTGATGATGCGGGGCCGGGTTGGCAGCGGGATCGTCGTAATGTAGAGCGGTTTCTGGATTTTCTCGGCGAACAAAAAGTCGGCATGCCATTCATGGGGTTCATGTTCTTTGAGTCCGCCCATGCGCGTTATTATTTCCCGGATGAGAGCGTGATCCGTAAGGATTATCTGCCAGAGATGAACTACGCCACCATGGATTTGAAGGCGGATATGCCCGGTATCTTTCGTCGTTATGTCAACGCTTCCCACCACCTGGATCAGCAATTGGGGCGAGTGCTTGGCTTCATGAAGGCGAGCGGGAAGCTGGACAATACCATTGTGGTTGTTACTGGCGATCACGGGGAAGAGTTTATGGAAAACGGTCGTTGGGGGCACAATTCCGAATTCCATAACGAGCAAATTCATGTGCCGCTGGTGCTGGCGTTTCCGGGCAATGTACCGGGGGTGGTGACGCGGCCCACCAGCCACCTGGATGTGGTGCCTACCTTGTTGCCCATGCTGGGGGTGCAGAACCCCGCCAGCGATTATAGCGTGGGGCACTCTCTGCTGGGGCCGCAAGGTGATGCCTACCGGTTGGTGGCCAGTTGGGATGCGCTGGCGTATGTGGGGCCGGACTACAAAGTAGCCATGCCTTTGGGGGCGGGCGGGTTGTTAGAAATGCGCATAAGCGATGCGCACGATGGTCCGGTGAGCGAGCCCGACACTGTGTTGGCGCAGCTCAGCGAGGCGTTGGCTGATGTGTTGCGGGACCTCTCTGCTTTTTTCCGTAAGTAGCGGGTTGAGGCGGGGCGATTGGGAGGATGCGCCTTAGGCCGACCATTGCTATACTGCGCCGCCCAAATTTTGAGCTGTCCCCACAGCAACGCAGGTTTTTCGATGACAGAGGCAAGCCAACCAATCAAGCGTCGCGCCATTGCACTGGTGTCCGGTGGACTGGACTCCATGCTGGCAGTGAAAGTCATGCAGGACCAGGGCATCGAGGTAGAGGGCGTGAATTTCTACACTGGTTTCTGTGTGGAGGGGCATACCCATGCTATTCGCAAGAAAGACAAGGATAAGGAAAAGCGTAATAACGCCTTGTGGGTTGCGGAGCAGCTGGGCATTAAAATGCATATCATTGATATCTCCGAGGAGTACAAGGATGTGGTGCTCAACCCCAAACATGGTTACGGCGCAAACCTGAATCCCTGTCTCGACTGTAAGATTTTCATGGTTAACCAGGCCACTCTGATGATTAACAAGGCCCGGGAGTTGGCCGGTGATCGGGGCTTTGATTTTATCGTTACTGGTGAAGTGATTGGTCAGCGCCCGAAGAGTCAGCGCAAGGAAACGATGCCGATCATTAGCCAGGAGTCCGGTGCTGACGACCGTCTTTTACGCCCTCTGTGCGCAAAAAACTTGCCCCCTACGCTGCCTGAGCGCGAAGGTTGGGTAAACCGGGAGCAGTTGCACGATTTTTCCGGCCGTAACCGGAAACCGCAAATGGCGCTGGCCGCCAAGTTTGGGTTGGACGATTTTGCTCAGCCTGCCGGTGGCTGTTGCTTCCTCACCGATGAGTCTTATTCCAACAAGCTGGCGGACCTGTGGAAGGCTCGCAATGAGCGTCGATACGAACTGGATGACATCATGCTGCTGAAGGTTGGGCGTCATCTGCGTCCGCAGCCGCATTACAAACTGATTATCAGCCGTGAAGAAGGTGAAAACCGTTTTCTGGAAGGTTATCGTTACCAGTTCACCAGTATTACCACGGTGAGTTGCCCGGGCCCGCTGGCGCTGGTGGACGGTGAGTTTGGTAGCGAGGCAGAGCTGGAGCAGGCGGCGGCCATTGTGGCACGTTACTCCAAGGGGCGTGTTGAAGACGCGGTGACTCTGGAAGTGCGCAGCCCGGACGGTGTTGCACGCGAGATTACCGTGGCGCCGGCGCAAGCGGAAGCGGTGCTACCAAGCTGGAATGTGGGCTGAACGACGATGACCGATACCCTTCACGAATTGGATGTGCGCCGGCTGCTGTGCCCCATGCCGGTGATAAAAACTCAAAATAAGGTAAGAACTCTGGCGACAGGTGATACCCTGAAAGTCGTTTGCACCGACCCTGGAGCATTAAGCGATATCCCCGCCTGGTGTCGGATTAATGGTCATGAGGTGCTGGAAATGGCGGAGCAAGGCAACGAAGTTTTTGTGGTGTTGCGCGTCGGGCAAGATAATGGTGCGCTATTTTAGTGCCTTGCATGCGTTTGGTGCACCGCAACTGTGCACCAAAATGAGTCAGCTGTTCTTATTTCTTCGAATCAAGTAGAGAATGCGCTAAAAAAGGCTGGCACGGTATTTGCCTCCCTATTGGCAAAGCTGGCCCAGTGGCCGAGAATACCGGTTCTTTGTGTTGCGCTTCCTCAGAGCGGCACGACGAGTCAGAGACAAACCCGCTGTTCCTTAGGAGGACGCACGATAATGTCTGTTAAGACCCTCAAACTGATCAAAGAAAACGATGTGAAATGGGTGGACCTGCGCTTCACCGATAGCTCTGGTAAGGAGCAGCACGTTACCCTTCCGGTTGGCGAAATCGACGAAGATTTCTTCCAGGACGGCAAAATGTTTGATGGCTCCTCCATCGCTGGTTGGAAGGGCATCAACGAATCGGACATGGTGATGATGCCGGACGACGAGTCCGCCGTGCTGGACCCGTTCACTGACGTTGCTACCCTGAACTTGCGCTGCGACATTCTTGAGCCGACCACCATGCAAGGTTACGAGCGCGACCCGCGTTCCGTTGCCCGTCGTGCTGAGGAATACCTGAAATCTACTGGTATCGCGGATACCGCTCTGTTCGGCCCTGAGCCGGAGTTTTTCGTATTTGACTCCGTGCAGTGGAAGTCCGACATGCAGGGTTCCATGTATAACATCCACTCTGAAGAAGCTGCGTGGGTTTCCCATGAAGACTTTGAGGGCGGCAACATTGGTCACCGTCCTGGTGTGAAAGGCGGTTACTTCCCGGTTCCTCCGGTAGACAGCCTGCACGATCTGCGTGGCGCCATGTGTTCTGCCATGGAGTCCATGGGGCTGAAAATTGAAGTGCATCACCACGAAGTGGGCACGGCTGGTCAGTGTGAGATCGGTGTTGGCGCCAACACCCTGACCGCCAAAGCGGATGAAGTACAGATTCTTAAGTACTGCGTACACAATGTGGCTCACGCTTACGGCAAGACAGCTACTTTCATGCCTAAGCCGCTGATCGGTGATAACGGCTCTGGTATGCACGTGCACGTATCCCTGGGTAAAGACGGCAAAAACCTGTTCGCCGGTGACGGCTATGCTGGTCTGTCTGATGAAGCGTTGTATTTCATTGGCGGTATCATTAAGCATGCCCGTGCGCTGAACGCATTCACCAATGCGTCCACTAACGCTTACAAGCGTCTGGTGCCCGGTTTTGAAGCGCCGGTAATGTTGGCCTACTCTGCCCGTAACCGTTCTGCATCCATCCGCATCCCGTTTGTGAACAGTGCTAAGGCCCGTCGTGTGGAAGCGCGCTTCCCTGACCCGTCTGCCAACCCGTACCTGTGCTTTGCTTCCCTGCTGATGGCTGGCTTGGACGGCATCAAGAACAAGATGCACCCTGGCGATGCCATGGACAAAGATTTGTATGATTTGCCGGCTGAAGAAGCAAAAGACATTCCTACCGTGGCTCACACTTTGACCATGGCCTTGGATTGTCTGGAAGAAGACATGGACTTCCTGACCGAAGGTGACGTGTTCACCAAGGATATGCTGGAAGGCTACATCGAGCTGAAGCGTGCCGAGGTTGAGCGTCTGAACATGACCCCGCACCCGGTTGAGTTTGATATGTACTACTCTTGCTAATGCCTTCGGGTCGCTAGCAGAACAGAGCCTCCGCTTGTCGGGGGCTTTTTTTTGCCTGGAATAAAGGCGGCGGTTTTGTGCACTCCCCCCTTTTCTGAGCGGTCGAGTCAGGCCAGAATCAAGGGCAGATATGGAGATAATAATGAAAAAGTCGCTAATTTCGTTTGTTGTGCTGGCCTTGGTGTCTGGGGTGAGCTTGGCCTCCATGGCGGAAAACGCAGGGAGTGTCAGCGAGGGGAAGGAGCCTGATGCGCCTGCGTCGAAGATTTATCGAACCACCGACGAAAAAGGTAATGTGGTGTTCTCCGACCAGCCGGCGCAGAACCGCCACTCAGAAGAAGTGAAGCTGAAAACCACTAATACGGTGCCGATTAAGACGGTGGAAATGCCGCAAGCCGCTGCTCAGCCTGAAGAGGCTAAAACAGGAGGCCAGGCCGGGGAGGGTTATAGCTCGCTGGCCATTACCGCGCCGGAAAGTGGTTCTACTCTGCGTAACCCTGCAGATGCGGTATATGTGTCTGTGAGTTTACAGCCCGGTCTAAAGACGGGAGATAGATTGGTGCTGATCGACAACGGTATCGAGCAGCCGGCCATGCAGCTCGATGCTCCGGATCGCGGTGAGCACACCCTTATCGTTAAGGTGGTCGGGGAAGATGGAGAGCCCCGGATTACTTCCGAGCCGGTGAAGCTTTACATACACCGCAGCACGGTCGGCGATTTCCGTAACTCTGCAGGTGGCGGCAGTAACGGTGGTGCTGCGCAAGCGGGTGGTGCAGCCGATCGTGGCGGCGCGGCGAATGTGGGGGGTAGTGCCTCAACTGGGGGCGCTGCCAATGTGGGCAGTGGAGCAGATCGGGGCAGTGCTGCTCGGCCCGCTAAACCGAATCGGAGCATTCTCAGTAACTAAATATGCACCCACATGGTGCAATACGGCCTGTCATCCCTTTAAACTCATCAACGACAAGCGCTTGCGCTTGCGCCATAGGCTGCTGGCTGACGTTTTTTATGGCGACTGAGCAGATGGCCTGATAATTGCTTATGCCCTGTTATGGGCCAATTTTTGATGAGTGACATTACGTTGCACAAACGACTACTGGATCACCTGCGTACTGCGGTGATCATGCTGGACGAAGCCCTGTGTGTGCGCTACCTGAACCCCGCGGCGGAAATGCTGCTGGCCACCAGCGCGAGCCGTGCGCTGGATCAGCCTTTGCCTGATTATTTTTTCGACGATGAAGAAGCGCGCCTGGCTATTCAGCAGTGCATTGATGAAGAGCACCCGTTTACCCAGCGTGAAGCACGGTTGTCGGTGGCACCGGGCCACGAAATTGTGGTGGATTACTCGGTCAGCCCCATCAACGACCCGGGACAACCGCTGTGTTTGTTGATGGAGATGCAGTCGCTGGATCGCCTGTTACGCATTGGTCGTGAAGAAGCGTTGATTCATGCCCACCAAGCCACCCGGGCTCTGGTGCGTGGCGTGGCCCACGAAATCAAAAATCCGCTGGGAGGGATTCGTGGTGCCGCCCAGTTGTTGGAGCGGGCACTGCCGAGTCCGGACCTGACTGAATACACCAGAGTTATTATCGATGAAGCCGATCGGTTGCGTTCGGTAGCGGATCGCATGCTTGGCCCGCGTAAACCCCCCGAGTTCCGGGCAGTGAATGTGCACGAGTGCCTCGAGCATGTGCGTCAGTTGCTGCTGGCGGAATACCCCAAAGGGATAGCTATCTGGCGAGATTACGATATTAGTTTGCCGGATGTGATTGCCGATCGAGATCAGCTAATTCAAGTGTTGCTCAACCTTATTCGCAATGCCTCCCAGGCGTTGCTGGAGTCACAGACTCCTGAGCCTCGTATCACTATGCGTACCCGTGTGTTGCGGCAGTTCACCATCGGTGCACAGCGTCATCGACTGGTGCTACGCATGGATATTATCGATAACGGCCCGGGGATCACCGAAGAGGTACAGGAGACGATGTTCTATCCCATGGTTAGTGGCCGTGCTAATGGCACGGGGCTGGGCTTGTCCATTGCGCAATCCATTATTAGTCAGCACCAAGGGCTGATCGAATGCGAAAGCCAGCCTGGCCAAACTGTATTCAGCATTTTGCTGCCCATGGAGCAGCTGGATGAAACCAACACAGCGTAATTGCGCGGCTGTGATCAGATTGTTGTCATACACGCCGGCCGCTAGTGCGGAGGTGATAGAAATTACAGGAGTAGCAGGTCATGAGTGTCAGTATTTGGGTTGTGGATGATGACCGCTCGATTCGCTGGGTGTTGGAAAAGGCGCTGGGCCAGGAAGGCTATGCGGTGACCTGCTTTGAGGATGCGGATGAGGCGCTCAACACCCTGGAGCAGGGAGGGCAGGAGCCAGAAGTGCTTATCAGTGATGTGCGCATGCCGGGCACCGACGGTTTGCGGATGCTGAAAATCCTGCAGCGTAAAAACCCAGACTTGCCGGTAATCATCATGACCGCTCACTCCGATCTGGATTCCGCTGTGGCTTCCTACCAGGGTGGCGCGTTTGAATACTTGCCCAAGCCGTTTGATGTGGATGAAGCGGTGGCGTTGGTACGTAGAGCGATCAAGCACCGGGAAGAATCCCGTGGCGATTTTCCTGAACCGATAGAAGAAGCGCCCACCGAAATTATTGGTGAAGCGCCGGCCATGCAGGAAGTCTTTCGTGCCATCGGTAGGCTCAGCCATTCCAACGTGACGGTGCTGATTAATGGACAGTCCGGTACCGGTAAAGAGCTGGTTGCCCGCGCCTTGCATCGTCATTCCTTACGACGGGAAAAGAATTTCGTCGCCTTGAATATGGCGGCTATTCCCAAGGACCTGATCGAATCAGAGTTGTTTGGCCATGAGAAAGGCGCTTTTACTGGCGCTAACAATCAGCGGGTGGGCCGTTTTGAACAGGCTAACGGAGGCACCCTGTTTCTCGACGAAATCGGGGATATGCCACTGGAGGCTCAAACACGTTTGTTGCGGGTACTGCAGGAAAGTGAATTCTACCGCGTCGGCGGAACCACGCCGATCCACGTGGATGTACGCATAATCGCAGCCACCCACCAAGATCTGGAAAAACTGGTGAAGGATGGCGACTTCCGTGAGGATCTATTTCATCGCTTAAACGTTATCCGCATTCATATTCCCCGCATGGCCGAGCGCCGCGAGGACATCCCGCGATTAGCCAATTATTTCCTTCAGCGAGCGGGAAGTGAATTGGGGGTAGAGCCGAAAATTCTTCATAAGGACACGGAAAAATATCTTGCTGCTCAGGCTTGGCCGGGCAACGTGCGGCAGCTGGAAAATACCTGCCGTTGGTTAACCGTGATGGCTTCTGGTCGAGAAGTACTCGTGGATGATCTTCCGCCAGAGTTGAAAGAGACTGGCCCAGCGAAAGGCGCCGATATTAGTGGTGACTGGCTCAAGTCTTTGCGCAACTGGGCCGACCGTGCGTTGTCTCAGGGTGAGCGAAATATTCTTGAACAGGCCGTGCCCGGTTTTGAGCGCACCATGATCGAAGTGGCTTTACAGCATACCGGTGGTCGTAAACGCGACGCAGCGGCGCTGTTGGGTTGGGGTCGAAATACGCTGACGCGTAAGATTAAAGAGCTGGACATGGAAAGCCAGCTTCAGGGGAATGATGAGGACTAAAAAACGGACACATATTATGTGCCGGTCTTCAGGTTTTTTATTTTCCAGCCGCCGTTCAGCTGCCAGTGACTGTCCATTTGGTAGCTCTCGGCATCCTCAGGAAACACATTTTTTCCACCCCAGGGCAGCACGGTAAATTGTACGCGTGCTTGCTCCTGTGTCACCAGGTCCAGTGCAATATTGATGCGTGTGAATGAGATGTTGCGGTTTGGGTAGCGGAAAAAAATCGACTAGGGTGGGGTGCGTTGAATTTCCTTGCGGCTCAGCGTTCGCCCGCGTCGCTCCACGGTAATGTTATCGGCCACTAGGCCCATTATTGTGCTGGTGTCGCCTTCTTCAATGCCCTTTTTTATCTCTGCCAGTGCTTTGCTGATGGCCTGCTCTGGTAGAGCGTTGTCACAGGCGGCCAGCAGACCTTGCAGCAGTACTAGCAACAGGTATGCTAAACCCCTTCTTTTTCTCAGAACTTCCATCATGGCGTTATTCCCTTATTTGGATGCTAACCGGCAGTTTTATCTTCCCGTAGGCGAGGGGCATCAACTGTATGTGGAGGAAAGCGGCAATCCACAGGGCAGCCCGGTAGTCGTGCTGCATGGTGGGCCTGGTGGCGGTTGCTCCCCAGCGTTGCGGCGTTTTTTTGATCCGCAAAAATTTCGCATTATTCTGTTTGATCAGCGTGGTTCCGGTCAAAGCCGGCCGCTGGGTTCTATCGATAATAATACCTTGAGCCATTTGCTATTGGATCTCGAAAAGATTCGCCAAGCGTTACATATTGAGCGTTGGATGGTGTTTGGTGGCTCCTGGGGAGCAACACTGGCACTGGCGTATTTGGCGGCGTTCCCGCAGTACATTACGGCAATGGTGCTGCGGGGTATTTTTCTTTGTCGAGAGCGGGACTTAGACTGGCTCTACACTAGCAAAGGTGCTGCGCGTTTGTTCCCGGAAGCCTGGCAAGCGCTGGAGCAGCAAGCGCCTCCCGGCAGTGGCCATTTGCTTGAACGTTATTATCAGGGACTACAGGGGGATGATGCGCATCGCTATGCGCGGGCATGGTGTAACTGGGAATCGACACTAGCCCTGATGCCCACCCAGCCGCCTGGGGCGGGTAGTGATGGCGAGCTGTGCATGGCGAGGCAAGAAACCCATTATTTTCTTGCCGGCGGTTTTATTGAGCGCCCCTTGTTAGAGGTCTGTGCAGGGAGCCAGGTGCCGGTGGAAATTGTGCATGGGCGCAGGGATTTCGTCTGTCCGCCGGAGCAAGCACTAGCATTGCATCAAGTGTTGCCCAATAGCGAGCTTAATTGGGTTGACAGGGGTGGACACTCTTCCATGGATCCGGGGGTGGCGCAGGCTCTGGTTAACGCGGTAACCCGACTGGATCGGAGGGCGAAGCAGTGAAAGTATTAATGCAGCGAGTTAGTGAAGCCCATGTGGATGTGAGCGGTAGAACCGTGGGGGCGATTGATAATGGTTTGTTATTGTTCATTGGTATAGAAAAGCACGATGACACCGCTTTAGTGGACAGGATGGTTGAACGCATCATTGGCTATAGAGTTTTTGCGGACGAGCGAGGGAAAATGAATTGGGATGTGCGCGATGCGGGTGGGGCGTTACTGGCTATTTCTCAGTTTACTCTCGTTGCGGATACTCGAAAGGGGCGTAGGCCGAGTTTTAGTAGTGCGGCAGATCCCGTTTTGGCAAGGCCATTATACGAGCACTGTGTAGCACAATTGAAGGCTCATGGTCTGCCTGTGGCCACAGGGGTTTTTGCCGCTGAGATGCAGGTTTCTTTGGTTAATGATGGCCCTGTTACCTTTATGCTTGAGATGTGATTTATTATGGATCCGCTTGTTGCAAAGCGGTCTCCCTTGTTTATGATGAATTGAGTTGCCTCAAAATGGTAACGGGGAACGCGTTGTCGGCATAGTGTCGACGGTCGTTGTGGCCGGTCAGCATGATCGCCGCATCCCCAAGGAAGACACATAAAAACTTGGAGGAATTCAGAATGAAAAAAACACTTATCGCTGCTGCGCTGCTGGGCGCTTCAACATCTGCTATGGCTGTTGCACCGGGTGGTCCGGGCTGTGGTTGGGGCAACATGCTGTTTGAAGGCAAATCCGGCATGCCTATGCATCTGCTCGCCAGTTTTGTGAATGGCACTACTTTTAACGCCACCTTCGGCATGACCACAGGCACTAACGGTTGTGATACCAGTGGTGCTCTGACCTACAGCGGCCAAAGCCTGCTGGGTATGACCGGCGTAATGGAAGAAGTGGCGCAGGACATGGCTACCGGTGACGGTGAAGCCCTGACTGCACTGTCTGTTTCCATGGGTATTCAGACTGAAGATCGTGCACGTTTTAATGCGTTGATGCATGACAACTTCGCGGCAATTTTCCCGAACCAGGACGTGACTGCTGCTGAAGTCATGGCCAGCATTACCGAGGTGATGCAGCAAGACCAAGCGCTGTCCAAGTACTTGGCATAATCGGCCAAAAAGACCGAGACAGCACCCCGCTTTTGGCGGGGTTTTGTTTTTTGGCCCTTCTTTTCTGACACTTTTGTCGGCTTGTAATTGAGACGGATGAATCCGGATGCGCACTGGCCTTTTCTGTGTGCTGCTGTGCTGGTTTGTGCCGGCGTTTGCTGCAACTTCTTCCTTTTCTACGCTGGCAGACATGCCCCGCTGGCAGGCGTTATTGCATATCAATCCTGGTGCTACCCTGCGTGACAAGCACCAGAGTTACGTGGATGACGACCGCTTTTTTTTGGCTGACTCAGGGAAGAGAGATCCGCTAGCGGAGCTGGAAGCGACTGAGCAGGCTCTTCGCCCAGCCGGGGCGCCTGCGCGATGCCGTTTCCCTGCGCGTTATCGTTTCTTATCCGAAAAACTGGGTTGGCAGAATGAGTCGCCGTTTTCACACTGCGATGATTACAACGAATGGCGTGGTGCGATTCATGCCAATCGCGCGGTGCTGGTTTTTCCCGCAGCCTATTTGAACAGCCCTTCATCCATGTTTGGGCATACCTTGCTGCGCCTGGATCAGGGTGAAGACAGTGCGGTGTGGCTGTCCTGGGCGGTGAACTTTGGTGCGGTTTCTACGGAAGCAGACAACTCTTTTTTCTATATGTATCGCGGTTTGGCGGGCGGTTATCCCGGTCGCTTCGCGTTGGTGCCCTATGTGCAGAAGATTCAGGAATACTCGCACATGGAAAACCGGGATATGTGGGAATACACCCTGGATCTGGATCAGTCAGAAATCGACTGGCTGATTGATCATCTCTGGGAACTGAAAGACATTAATTTTGATTATTATTTTTTCGATGAAAACTGTTCGTTCCGATTGCTTGAGCTGGTTGAGGTAGCGCGGCCAGGTTCCGGGTTGTTGAGCGAGTTACGGTTCGCCGAAGTGCCCGTCAATACGGTGCGGGCGCTGGATGAACGCGACATTATTAACAGCCGCCATTACCGGCCATCCAAATCCGTGGAGCTGGATAATCTGCGCAAGCAACTGAATGGCTCTCAGCAAAAACTGGCGAGGGCGCTGGCGGATGATCCTGGCCTGGCTGAATCGCCTGCCTTTACGGCTGAACCCGAAGAAAGCCGGGCGATTATGGCGGCGGTGGCTTATCGCTACATCAGGCTTACCCACCGCAAGGAACAGCGAACGCCAGCGGTGGCGAAACGCTCGTTTACGCTGCTGACTCTAATCAATAGTCTGCCGGCAGTGCCGGTACCCGAAACCGAGCACCCCGAGCCACCGGAAAAGGGGCATGGCACCCAGATGTTGGGCGTTAGCGGTGGCCAACGTGAAGGTGAGCTGGATTTTGGTGAGCTGACCTACCGGTTGACCTACCATGATTTGCTCGACAACCAATACGGCTTCCTGCGTGGCGCACAGATCGAAGGGTTGGATATGACTCTGCGCAGCACTGAGTCTGGCCAGGTCAAATTGGAAGAGCTGGATGTGGTCAGTATTCGGTCCCTAGCGCCACGAAATCGCTTCATGAAGCCATTAAGCTGGTATGTAGAGGGAGGTTTGGAGCGGACTTGGGCGGGGCGTCGCCGGTTGGTGCGCTATATGCAAGGAGGTGCTGGCGGAAGCTGGCTGTGGAGGAACTGGCAGCCGTATCTGTTAACCAGCGTGCGAATGGAGAATAATAGCGAGTTCGGCACCTTCCTGACCCCGGGGGCCGGTCTAGACACGGGTATTGTTTATCACCGTGGCGACTGGCAGTGGCAGTTAGGCGGAGTGGGGCACTATTTCACCAACGATGAATATCGATACACCTCCCAGTTTGCGGTGCAGTGGGCAATGACCCGCCAGCATGGCTTGCGCGCTTCTCTTGCGCGTGAGAACCGCAGGGGCGGTTATGATGATGAGTTCAAACTCCAATGGCGATGGTATTACGATTAAGCACAGCGCTGCTGCTGAGCCTGCTGCTGGTAGGGTGTAGCAAGCTGTTTTTCTACCCCATGTCTGCGTGGGTGCAGAACCCAGAAAACCAAGGGCTGGAGTACGAGGATATTGTGCTGATACACCCGCGCGGTATGCGTATTCATGGCTGGTGGTTGCCGGCGGCCAATGATGCCCCAGCCCGTGGCACGGTCTATTTCCTGCACGGTAATGCCCAGAATATCAGCACTCACTTGGCCAACGTGCAGTGGCTGCCGGCGCAGGGCTATAACGTATTTTTGCTGGATTACCGAGGTTATGGGTTGTCGGAAGGCAAGCCGCGTTTGCCGGAAGCGCTCGATGATGTGCAGTTGGGCCTGGATTGGCTACGCCATGCCAAACGCACGGAGGGTGCGCCGTTGGTCGTGTTCGGGCAGAGCCTGGGCGCTTCCATGGTCGCTAGCGTTTTGGGTGAAAAAGGCAACGCTGGTGCGGCGGACTGTGTGATCCTGGAGGCCGCGTTTGCCAGTTACCGGGATATTACCAGCGATGTAATGAAACGTAGTTGGCTGCTGTGGCCATTACGTTGGATGGTGGTCCCTGCAATGCCTGATCGTGAACTGGACCCGGAAGTACGAGTGGCCGGCATTAAGCCAACGCCTTTGTTGGTGATGCATAGCGTGGACGACCCCGTGATTCCCTATGCTCACGGTGAGCGGCTTTATGCGGCCGCACAGCAACCCAAAACCTTCCAAAAACTGCGTGGAGGCCATACCGAAAGCTCTCGTGACCCGGCGGTGCAGCAGCGGTTGGTGGATTTTATGCAGGATAATGATTGTGCCGCTAAGGTGGCGGAAGTCGAACAGCCGGTGGCGCCATCAGACGATGAATCTCCCCCGGAGTTGTTTGTGCCTCTTCCCGCTCCCGACAAAGGGTATCGGTTCTAGTCTTGCGTTTGAAAAAAGCGTGTTGCGCGTAGTGAATGGCGAGGGTTGTCGAGATGCTCGCAGGCCAGCCAGCATCATTATCGTCTCACATTCTGAGGACCGATTTACACCCTCGAGTTTTTTGTGACGTTGGCTAGGCGGGGGCTAAATACGGTCTGCACCAGCACCCAGTACCCAGCACCCAGCACGCGCGCTGTGTTGGATGGCTTTACTCTGGCGGGGCCGATGCTTGTTTCTTTATCATTCGGGCTGCGAGCAGGCCCATCTCGAAAAGAAACCACATGGGGATCGCCAGCAGTGTCTGGCTGATGATATCCGGTGGTGTCAGCAGCATGCCGATAACGAAACAGCCCACCACCACATAGGCGCGAGCCTTGCTTAGCTTTTCCACCGTGGTGGCGCCAGTGCTCACCAGCAGTACGATGGCGATGGGTAGTTCAAAGGCTAGCCCGAACGCCAGAAATAACGCCAGCACAAAATCCAGATAGCTACTGATGTCGGTGGTCACAGCCACGCCTTCCGGAGCAATGGCCGTGAAGAATTGGAACATCAACGGAAATACCACGAAATAGGCGAAGGCCGCGCCACCGTAGAACAGCAGCACGCTGCTGGTTAACAAGGGAATCGCCAATTTCTTTTCATGCTTGTATAGGCCCGGTGCCACGAAAGCCCAAGCCTGATGCAATAAGAACGGCATGGCAGCAAACACGCTTAAATACAGTGTTAGCTTGAATGGGGCCAGAAAAGGCGAAGCCACGCCAGTGGCTATCATGTTGGTGCCGGATGGCATGGCGTCCATTAGTGGTTTTGCCACCAGGGTATAGAGTTCACGGGAAAACGTGAACAGGCAAAGGAAGACGATAAAAATAACCACCATGGCCTTGAGTAGGCGGTTGCGCAGCTCCAACAGATGGGCAATCAGCGGCTGGCCGGCGTCATTGCTGGCATCAGTCATGGCGGCGGGAATCCTGGTCATGGTTATTTTTATCGGCGCTATCTTTGTCGCTGGGACTTTCGTCGTTATTCAGCGCGGCCGATAGGGGCTTGTCGCGAGGGGTTCGTGAGCGAGCGATCTGCTCCGGGCTCAGTAGGCTGTCTTTGGCCTCACGGATGCTGTCTTCATCCAGCCCCATCTGGCGCATCTGTTTTTCCATACGCTCTTGCATATCTTGGGTGATGGTTTCACGTTCCAGCTCGCTCTTTAGATGATTGAGCGTGGAGCGGGCACGGCCGATCCAGTGACCGAGGGTTCGGGCGACGGTAGGGAGCCGCTCCGGCCCCAGTACCACTAGGCCAATAATGAAAATCAGGGTGAGTTCGGTAAAGCCGATATCGAACATCGTATCCTCGGTTTGGCAGGATCTTGCCTAGGCTGTGCCGCCGGTAATGGGCGGCAGCTATCAGGCTTTGTCCTTTTCCTGTTCGGCTTTTTGCTCGGCGTCTTGCTTATTCTGGGGCTGATCGTCGTCAGCCAAGCGTTTATGGTCCTGCTCGTCTTCGCCATCTTTCATGGCGCTTTTGAAGCCTTTCACCGCGCCGCCCAAATCACCGCCGATGTTGCGTAGTTTTTTCGTGCCGAATAACAGGACCACGATGGCCAGGAGAATCAATAGCTGCCAAATGCTGATACCGGAAAACATGGAATTTCTCTCCGAAAAAGTTAAGGGCCGCGTTAGCTACGTTAGTGCTTACCGCTGCGTGCGGCTTTCTCATCATGGCCGGACAGGCCAAAACGTCGTTGTAGTTCTGCCAGGACTTTGTCTGGGTGTTCGCCCAGTTTGGCCAACATTACCAGGGAGTGGAACCATAAATCGGCAGTTTCGCTGATCAGTGCCTGATGCTCGCCGCTGACTTCCGCATCTCGGGCCGCAAGGATGGTTTCTATCGCTTCTTCGCCGACTTTTTCCAGGATTTTGTTGAGGCCCTTGGCATACAGGCTGGCCACATAGGAGCTGTCCGGATTGGCGCCCTTGCGTGACTCCAGAACCTGATGCAGCTCACTGAGTATGTCTGACATAGTGTATTCCTTATTGCCCAACCCGGCAGGGGGATGAGTTTATCAGGGTGCGTAAAAGGGCCATAGGCTCTTTTTTCTGATGTGTTGTTACTAGCGGCGCCAGCTCCAGCTGCCCAGAATGGCCGCAGCCCCGCCCAAGGCCCAGCTGTAGGGGTTGGCCAGCCATAGGGCCGCGCCGGCACAGCCCAGCGCGACGAGGCCGGCAAACAGCTTGTGACGGTGACGCACTAGCTGCTGCTCGAAACGGGCTTCCTGGCGATCTTGCTGGTAGGGCAGGTTTCGCAGGCTTTCCAGCCCGTCGCGCAGCAGGTCGGGCATGTCTGGAAGTTGAGCGGACCATTCCGGTAGCCGGTTTTGTAGTTTCTTCAGGGTGGCGCTGGGGCCGTACTCGGCCAGCATCCACGCTTCCAGCAGTGGGCGCCCGGTGCTCCAGATATCCAGCTGCGGGTAGATGCTGCGCCCCAGCCCTTCGATATGCACCAAGGTTTTCATCAGAAGGATGTACTGCACCGGCATTTCGATATGGTAGGTACGCGCCATATCAAACAGCTTCATTACTAGGGGCGCGAATTCCAGCTGGTCAAGCTGGGCAGAGCGAACCGGCTCGACGATGTCGATTACCGCCCGTTCGAACCGGGAGCGGTCGATGGGGGCGGTATTCCAGCCGGCGCGAATAACCGCATCGACTAGGGCGCTGTAGTCTTCGCGCATTACCGCCAACACCATGCGTCCGAGGATGTTCAAATCGTCTTTGGACAAGCGCCCAGCGATGGCAGCGTCTATTGCCATGTACTGGGGCGATTCAGGATGTTCCGGGTTGACGAAAATATTTCCCGGGTGCATGTCTGCGTGGAAGAAATTGAAGCGGAATACCTGGGCGAAGAAAATCTCCACGCCCCGTTCGGCCAGCACTTTCGGGTCGATACCCGCGGCCTTAATGCGCTCGATATCATTCACCGGAATACCATGGATGCGATCCATGATGATTACGGTCGGGCTGGACAGTTCCAGATGTATGGCCGGGATGTGCAGCAGTGGGCTGAACAGAAAATGCCGGCGCATGGTTTCGCTGTTGCGCGCTTCGGCGGCCAGATCTAGCTCGCCAAGGAGGATCTCTCGGTAGTCCTGCACCACTCGGACCGGGCGGAAATAGCGAGCATCACGCCATAGGCGTTCCAGCCAGCGTGCACCGAATGCCATGACTTTCAGATCCCTTTCCACCACCGGGCGGATTGTAGGGCGCAGCACTTTGGCAACCACTTGCTGGCCGTTGTGCAGGGTGGCGGCGTGTACCTGCGCGACCGAGGCTGCGGCTATAGGCGTACTATCAAAGTCACGGAATACTTCATCCAGCGGTTGGTGCAGGCTGGCTTCCACCAGGGCCCTGGCCTGCTCGCCGTCGAATGGGGCAACCTGATCTTGCAGACGGGCAAGGGCGGCGACCCACTCCGGCGGCAGCATGTCTTGCCGGGTGGCCAGCAGTTGGCCGAATTTGATGAAAATCGGGCCTAGTTGCTCCAGGGCTTTCTGTAGACGCTCCCCTTCGCTTAGGTGGCCGGTGCCGAACCAGCTAGCAGGCACCAGATATTGGAGAATAAGCAATAACCCCTTGGTGGGGTGTGGGGGAAGCAAGGATATTAGCCGGTAGCGGCAGATCACATGGATCACCACCAGCATACGGGTAATCGGCGGCATTAGTGTGGTGAGCTCCCGGAATCCTGTGGCGAGGAGGGTGATGAGGAAGTCGAGCGGCTTCTTAACCGTTGAATGCGAGCGTCCAGGCGGTCCACATCCATACGCAGTTCATCCACGTCTTGGCCGAATTCGTAAACGTCACGGCGATGGGGGATAAGCCCGGATTCGTTGCCGACATAATCGCCTAGCTGCTCGGTCAGACGGGAGGCCGCTTGTTTGGCCCAGCCGAACAGGCGCCGAGCACTGTAATCCAATTGCTGTGCCAATTCTGATCCGGTAATCGGCTCCAGGATGGCGCCCCAATCGATCTGCAGATCGTTGGCAATCTGCTGCAGCTCCTGTAGGAAATCACGGTTGCCATTGATATTCACGGGGCCGCCAATAACGCCGGGGCGGGTTTTCCAGTTGAGCAGTAGCGAGGCCAGATCCATGGGGCTGCCTTTCACCGCCACATCCGGGGTGGCATCACTGCGGTGGTAGAGCTCCACGCCGTCTTCCACGATTAACCCGTAGATGGCCACGGGGGGCAGTGTGGCCTCAATGGCAATAAGCCGGCCGGCGTGTACGGCCAGCCGCTCTGCGCTGGCGGGGTCAGATCGCAGGGCCGTGTTGATGGCTCGCTCCACGGTGGCCAGGGCGGTGGTAGAGAGCAGCCCGGGAGAGCTTGACTGGTCTTTCAGGCTCAAAATTTGAATCCTCTGTGCAGGGCCACGATGCCGCCAATCATGTTGAAGTATTCGGTGCGGGCAAAGCCAGCGTTGTCCATCATGCCCTGTAGGGTATCTTGGTCTGGGTGCATGCGAATGGATTCGGCCAGGTACTGGTAGCTGTCGGGGTCGTTGACGATGAGCTTGCCCAGTTTGGGCCAGACAGCAAAGGAATAGGCGTCGTAGGCTTTGGCTAGGTGCTTATTGGTGGGGGTGGAAAACTCCAGCACCAGCAGGCGCCCGCCGGGTTTCAGGACCCGCAACATGGAACGCAGGGCGGCGTCTTTATCGGTGATGTTGCGAAGGCCGAAGGCAATGGTGATGCAGTGGAAACTGTTGTCTTCGAACGGCAGGCACTCGCCGTTAACCTGAGTGACTTGAGTGTTGTGGCTGCAGCCAGCATCGAACAGGCGGTCGCGGCCCACGTCTAGCATCGCGTCGTTGATATCAGCCAGCACCACTTGGCCGGTTTCGCCAACCAGCCGGGAAAATTTGATCGCTAGATCGCCGGTACCGCCAGCAAGGTCGAGCACTTTGTGGCCCGGACGAATGCCCGCGAGCTCAATGGTCATGCGCTTGAGAATGCGGTGGCTACCCATGGAGATCAGGTCATTCATGACATCGTATTTGCCCGCCACCGAGCGAAATACGCCTGCCACTTTCTGTTGCTTTTCCTGCCATGGCACTTGTTGGTAGCCGAAGTGTGTGACCTTGTTATCGTCGGACATATCAATTCTCGAAAGGCGATGGGTGACAGGCGAAAACCTTTCCCATAATGGCTTCTTCCCGGGCGGCCAGCTGTTCAAGCAGCAGCCCCACACTGGGGACGGGTTTCATCACTCGGAAACTGCGATCCATGAAATCATACAGGTTCGCAAAGCCTGCCGCATGGGCCGGTTTGCGGACCATTCTGAAGGTGGCGTGGAGCATCCGCGAGCGGATATAGCGATCCAGCCGATGACCCAGTTCGGCTACCAGTTGTAGCTGCCGCTGACGGTCGTGATGGTGGGTCGGCTGGCGGAATCCAGCCAAGTAGATGGTTTCATCAATGGGCTGGTCGAGTTGGTCGCCGAGGATGTCGGTGACCGCCTCGTCAAGTTCCTGGGTGAGAATGGCGGCTTCCAATGCTGCGGCGGAGGTGGCCATGACCTTGTCGGGCAGTAGTTTCATCGCCTTGGGCAAGGCCCGGTGGACTTCCCGCGCCACCGGCAGTAGTTCGCGGCCACCGTAGACGTCTTCTAAAAGGAAACGGACTCCCTCGGCGGTTACCGGGTCATCGAGAAGGTGGGCATGGGTGCGCGTGAGGCGCTCTGCCTGCCAATTCTGCAGGCGCCGCAGTCGGGTTAGAAACAGGGCATCGTCGCCATGCTGGCGCAGGGCAAAAAAACGGTCGAGATAGTGTTGTAGTTGTTGGCCGGCGGTCATGGTTTTCCCTCCGGCACGGATAATAGCAAAGTGAGACGCCGGCAGGCACCACGCATCACACTGGCACGCTAAAAAGGGTGCGACATGATGCGTGGTACCTGCTGCGGTTACAGAATATACCGGCTCAGATCTTCGTCATCGGCCAGCTCTCCCAGGTAACGGTCGACAGCCTCTGCGTCCAGTACCAGCGGCTTGTCGTGATACTGGGTGGCGAGAGAGTCGGCGTCAAAGCTGATTTCTTCCAGCAGCTTTTCCAGCACCGTGTGCAGGCGGCGCGCGCCGATGTTCTCGGTGCGTTCGTTGACCTGCCAAGCCACTTCCGCAATGCGGCGGATGCAGTCGTCGGTGATCTCCAGGTTCAGCCCCTCGGTTTCCAGTAGCGCCTTGTACTGTTCGGTGAGTGAGCATTTTGGCTCGGTGAGGATGCGCTGGAAATCGTCCGGGCTCAGCGGGCTTAGCTCTACGCGGATGGGCAAGCGGCCTTGCAACTCGGGGATCAGGTCGCTGGGGCGAGACAGATGGAAGGCGCCGGAGGCAATAAACAGAATGTGATCTGTTTTCACCATGCCGTATTTTGTGGATACGGTGGAGCCTTCGATCAAGGGTAGCAGGTCGCGCTGTACCCCTTCGCGAGAGACGTCGGTACCGCCGCCTTCGCCGCGTTTGGCCACCTTGTCGATTTCATCGATGAAGACGATGCCGCTGTTTTCCACCGCGTCGATGGCCTGCACTTTTAGTTCGTCTTCGTTGACGAAGCGGGCGGCCTCTTCGTCGCGAATCAGGCGATAGGCTTCGCGAACTTTGAGTTTCTGGCTCTTGCGCTGCTGGTTGTTGCCCATTTTGGAAAACATCTGCTGCAGCTGGCTGGTCATTTCTTCCATGCCTGGGGGCGCCATGATATCGATGCCGGCCGGGTTGCTGGCCACGTCCACGTCGATTTCCTTGTCGTCCAGCTCGCCTTCGCGCAGCTTCTTGCGGAAGATCTGGCGTGTGCTGTTGTCGGTGTTGGCGCTGCTGTCATCGGTGCGAGCCGGAGGCAGCAGAGCGTCGAGGATGCGCTCTTCCGCAGCGTCATCGGCCTGGCTGCCGACACGGGCAATTTCCTTGTCGCGCAACAGCTTGATGGCTACTTCCATCAGGTCACGGATAATGGACTCCACATCCCGGCCCACGTAGCCCACCTCAGTAAATTTGGTGGCTTCTACCTTGATGAAGGGGGCATCCGCCAGTTTGGCCAAGCGGCGGGCGATTTCAGTTTTACCTACCCCGGTGGGGCCGATCATTAGAATGTTTTTGGGCGCCACTTCGGCACGCATTTCTTCGGGCAGTTGCATGCGACGCCAACGGGTGCGTAGCGCCAGAGCCACGGCTCTCTTGGCCGCGTCCTGACCGACGATGTGGCGATTGAGTTCGGAAACAATGTCTTTGGGTGTCAGGGAAGCCATGATTAACCGTCCAGCTCTTCGAAGGTGTGGTTGTGATTGGTGTAAATACAGATATCGCCGGCAATAGTGAGCGCCTTGGCGACGATGTCTCGGGCTGGCAGATCGGTATTATCCAGCAGGGCAGTCGCGGCGGACTGGGCGAAGGGGCCACCCGAGCCGATGGCGATCAAGCCATCTTTTTCCGGCTCAATCACGTCGCCGTTGCCGGTAATAATTAGTGAACTTTCCTTGTCGGCGACTGCCAGCAGGGCTTCCAGCCGGCGTAGGGCTCGGTCGGTACGCCAGTCTTTGGCCAGCTCCACGGCGGCGCGGACTAAGTGGCCCTGGTGCTTTTCCAGCTGGGCTTCGAAACGTTCGAACAGGGTAAAGGCGTCGGCGGTGCCACCGGCGAATCCGGCAATGACTTTGCCATGAAAAAGCCGACGAACCTTGCGGGCGTTGCCCTTCATGACAGTGTTGCCCAGGCTAACCTGGCCATCGCCACCGATGACGACGTTGTTGCCTCGACGAACAGAAACAATGGTTGTACCGCGATACTGCTCCACGGGAATTCTCCTTTTTACGCGTAGCAAAGGAAGTATGGGCGCAACAGGGGGATTTCAAGGAGAGAAAGCGAGATGGCAGATGCCCAATGCCGACGCGGGGCGGCATCAGGCGTTGGGCATCAAGCACCCGATGCTTTATTTTTTCATTTTGATTGGCAGAGTCTCAATGCCGTTGCTGGCCAGTTTGTCCTGGGCGCGGTGCATGGCGTTAAGGTTGTTGTAGGGGCCAATCATGACCCGGTGCCAGCTGTCGCCGCTGTCCAGATTGACTGACTGAATGTTGGCCTCGAAGCCTTTCAGAATTAGCTCGGCTCGACGGCGATCGGCATCTTCGTTGCGGCGAAAGCTGCCCGCTTGTAGCAAATATTTCTCGTTGCTATTGCGAGTGCCGGCTTCTGGCTTGCGGGTTGTTGTCGGCTTCTTGGTGGCATCCGGTTTGCTGGTGGTATGTGAGCCACTGTCGGTTTCGTTCTGTGGCACGATCACTTCCATCTTGGGTAATACCGCATAGAAGTCGAATTTGGGTGAGTCGTCACCGGATTCATTCTTAGGCCCTGGTTTTGGCTCGGCCTTGGTTTTGGCGGGTTTGTCGTTGTTGTTTGCCCCTGTGCTGCTGCCCTGTTCAATCTGGGTTTTTCCCAGGTGAAACAGGAAGGCCACAAACAGCCCGACCATGAGACCTGTAAACAACCACACCCAGCCGGGTACCTGGCGCTGGGGTGTCTTTTTGCGGGCAGGGCCGCGGCTGGCGCCGCGCCGGGTGTTCTTCGCCATTACATGCGCTCCAGTGGGCTCAGGCCCAGCAATTCCATGCCGTGTTTGAGAGTGCGGGCGGTGAGGGCGGCCAACTTAAGGCGGCTTTGCCGAATGCGGTCATCTTCGCTGCTGAGGATGGGGCAATGCTCATAGAAACTGGAAAACAGGCCGGCCACATCGTACAGGTAGGCGCTGAGCAGGTGCGGTTGGCCCTTGTCGGCTACGTTCTGCAGTACTTCACCAAATTGCACTAGGCGCGCGGCGAGAGTGTGTTCTGCGTCTTCGTTTAACAGGAAGTCGCCGCTTACGTTAGCCATGTCCAGCTCGGCCTTGCGGAATACGCTGGCTACACGAGTGTAGGCGTAAAGCAGGTAGGGGGCGGTGTTACCTTCAAAGCTGAGCATTTGTTCGAAGTTGAAGATGTAGTCGCTGCTGCGGTTTTTCGACAAGTCGGCGTATTTTACCGCGCCGATGCCCACAGAGCGGGCAATGTTGCGTAATTCTTCGTCGTCCAGCTGCGGGTTCTTTTCTTGCACTAGGGCAAAGGCCCGTTGCTCTGCTTCGTCGAGTAGGTCTACCAGTTTAACCGTGCCACCGTCGCGGGTCTTGAATGGGCGGCCATCTGGACCGTTCATGGTGCCAAAGCCCATGTGGGCCAGCTCGGTCTGTTCGGGCACAAAGCCGGCCAGTTTTGCCAAGGTGAACATTTGTTGGAAATGCAGTGCCTGGCGCTGATCGACAAAGTACAGCATGCGGTCAGCCCGCAGGGTGCTGGCGCGGTAACGCAGGGCTGCCAAGTCGCTGGTGGCATACAGGTAGCCGCCGTCGGCTTTACGCACAATCACCGGCAGCGGTTCGCCTTCCTTGTTTTTGAAGGCGTCCATAAACACACATTGAGCGCCCTGGCTTTCACTGAGCAGCCCTTTGCTGTCCAGATCTGCCACCACTTGCGCCAGGTCGTCGTTGTAGGCGCTTTCGCCGTGCACGTCTGCCGGTGTCAGGCTGACGCCTAAGCGGTCGTAGATCGCTTGGCAGTGGCTTAGCGATACCTGATTAAACTCTGCCCAAAGGGTCAGGCAGTAGTCGTCGCCGGATTGCAGTTTTACCACCAGGGCGCGGGCCCGGTCGGCGAAGCTGTCGGATTCATCGAAGCGTTGTTTGGCGGCCCGGTAGAACGTTTCCAGGTTGGCCAGTTCACGGCTCAGCTCGCGCTCACCTTCTTCGGTTTTTTGCTCCTCCAGATAAGCGAGAAGCATGCCGAACTGGGTGCCCCAATCGCCCACATGATTCTGGCGAATCACGGTGTGACCGAGAAATTCCAGGGTACGCACCACGGCGTCGCCGATGATGGTGGAGCGCAGGTGGCCCACGTGCATTTCTTTGGCCAGATTGGGTGAGGAGTAGTCCACCACCACGGTTTGGGGCTGCTCTGGCCGGCTAATGCCGAGAAAGTCGTCGGCCAGGGCGGAATCCAATAGGGCGGTGAGCCAGTCATCGGCCTGGAAGAAATTGATAAATCCGGGCCCGGCGATGTCGACTTTGGCCACGGCGCTGTCGTTGGGCAGAGCGGCGATCAGCTTTTCTGCTAGATCACGAGGCTTCATGCCGGCGGGTTTGGCCAGCATCAGCGCGATATTGGTGGCAAAGTCACCGTGGCTCTTGTCCCGGGTGCGGTCAATTTGCACTGGGCGCTTGGCGTCAGCGGGCAGAGTACCGTCGGTGATCAGGGTGTCCAAGGCGCTTTCAATAAGGGATATCAGGCGTTCTTTCATGACATTCTTTTGTGGAGGGCTCTGGGCCGTTTAACTGGCCGGCGATTGTACGGGAAAAGCCATGCTTACGCATGCGCAGGATGTCTGATGGCCGACACTGCTCTGTCTGGCGTCCGTCTCCGGCGTCGCTATAACATATCAATCGGATCCACATCCACGTGCCAGCGGCATTGACGCCCCTCAGGGAGTTTGCGGGCCTGTTCCAATAGCACGTTAAGGGCTTGATGTAACGGCGCCCGTTGGCTGCATTGCAGCAGTAGCTGGGTGCGGAAACGGCCCGCACGTTTTTCCATGGGGGCGGGAATCGGGCCAAGGACGTGAACATCCTGCGGAACCGCAGTAGTGCTTAGCTGTTGCAGAAAGTTCATGGCGGTGCCCATGGTCATGGCTTCGCAGCGGAACAGAGCCAAGTGCCCGTGGGGGGGCAGTCCGGCCATCTGTCGCTCTTCTAGCAGGGTGGTGGCCAGTTGTGGGTAGTCGCCGCTGGCCGCTAGTTGCAGTAAGTGATGATCCGGGTGGCGGCTCTGCAGAATCACCCGGCCTTTGCCTTCGCGGCCGCTGCGGCCGGCCACCTGTAGTAGCAACTGTGCGGCCTGTTCAGGGCCGCGGAAGTCGGCGCTGAGAAAGCCAGAATCCATATCGAGGATCACCACCAAGGTCAGTTTGGGGAAATGGTGGCCTTTGGCCAGCATCTGAGTGCCGACCATGACGGCGGGCTCGCCTTTTTGGATTTGTGCCAGATGCGCATCTAAGGCGCCCTTGCGGCGAGTGGCATCCCGGTCGATGCGAATCACCGGTACCGGTAGGGACTGTTCAAGCAGCTCGGTGAGCTTTTCGGTGCCACTACCGGCTTCCTGAATGGCGCTGGAGCCGCAATCCGGGCAGCGGCTAGGCACCGGCTGTTGATAGCCGCAATGATGGCAGCGCAGGGCCCGGTCATTGCGATGCCAGGTGAGGAAGCTATCGCAACGCTTGCACTCTGCTTGCCAGCCACAGTCGTGGCAGAGAATCATGGGGGCATAGCCGCGGCGGTTGATAAACACCAGCCCCTGATTACCTGCCTCTACGCATTGTTTAAGCGCTTGCAAAGAGAGGGGCAGTAGTGGGTTGCCGGGGGGGGCTAGGCGGGCATCAACAATTTCGATGGGGGGGCGGCTCTGGGCGGTGGCGCGTTGGGACAGTTTCAGCCACTGGAAACGGCCTTGCCGAGCTAGATGCAGGGTTTCCAGTGCCGGTGTGGCGCTGCCCAGAATGACCGGGATTTCCAACTGCTGGGCGCGCCAGGTGGCCAGATCCCGCGCGTGGTAGCGGAAGCCATCTTGCTGTTTGAGGGAGCTGTCGTGGGCTTCGTCCACAATGATTAAAGCGGGGTTCAGCATGGGCGTGAAGATGGCTGAGCGAGTGCCGATGATAATGCGCGCGTGGCCCTCACGGGCGGCGAGCCAGTTGTCCAGCCGTTCTCGGTCGCTGAGCCCAGAATGCAGCGTGACAACAGGCACGGCAAAGCGCTGCTTGAAGCGCTGTACCGTTTGTGGGGTCAGGCCGATTTCCGGAACCAGCACCATTACCTGTTTGCCGGCGGCCAGCAGCGGCGCCATGGCTTGCAGGTAGACTTCGGTTTTGCCGCTGCCGGTGATGCCGTCCAGCAGGAAGGGGGCGAACCCCTTGGCTTTCTGGATTGCCTGGATTGCCCCACGCTGCTCGGCGTTGGCGGCCAGCGGGGCCTGGGCCAGGGTTTCTCGTGGGACCTCAGGGCGGGTATCCACGTGAATTTGGTTTGCCCAGCTCTTTTCGCGCAGGCTGTTCAGGGCGGATGCGCTTACGTCCAGTGCCGCTAGCATGGCGCTGCTCAGGCCTTGGGGATGCTCACGCAAAATGCGCAAAGCGTCTCGCTGGCGCGGGGCGCGGCTAACTTGGTCATCGCTAACATGCTGGCCCCGTTCGCTAATCTGCCAGCGTTTCTCCAGGCTGGCTTGGGCGTCGCCGCCTTGGCGTAACAAGGTGGGGAGTGCGTAATTCAGCACTTCCCCAAGAGGGTGGTGGTAGTAGCGGGCCGCCCGCTCACAGAGCTGGTAAAGCTCATCGGGCAGAACGGGCTCTTCGTCGATCACCGCCTCTACAGCTTTCAGCTTTGGATAATCGCTGGGAGCATGGCCGTGGACAAGGCCGATGAGGGTGCGGCGCCCAAAGGGAACTTTGACTCGGCTCCCTCGGGGCGGTATCACTGTGCCGTGTAGCGCATAGTCAAAACACCCGGGTAGGGGAACGGGCAGGGCAATTTGCAGGGTATTCTTGGATGACACGGAATTTCCTGGAGCTCGCGGCGGCTTTGCGCTTGCGCAATGGGGACAAGCTGTTATGATTCGCCTTCTTTTTCCCAGGCGCAAGCCGTGTGGTGCCTGTCGCAGAGGCCGGTAGCGACACAAAATGGAGCTTAGCAATGAAAGCAGAGATTCATCCCGATTACCAGACAGCCACGTATACGTGTAGCTGTGGCAATGTCATTGAAACCCGTTCTACTAAAGGCGGTGATATGGCATTGGACGTTTGTTCTGCCTGCCATCCTTTCTATACTGGCAAGCAGAAGCAGGCTGATAGCGGTGGCCAGATCGACAAGTTCAAGCAACGTTTTGGCATGATGCGCAGCAAGAAGGACTAATAGCGCGTCGTTACAGCGCCTATTGTAAAAAGCACCCAACTGGGTGCTTTTTACGTTAAGTACTTGCGTACACAGTGTATATCCCAAAAAAAGGGAAGCGGAGACCAGCATGTCCGAGGATTTAAAAACGGCGGCCCTGGAATACCACGCCAAACCGCGGCCGGGGAAAATTAGCGTCGAGGTAACCAAGCCGGCGGCGACCAGTCGAGATCTGAGCCTGGCCTATAGCCCAGGTGTAGCTGAACCGGTGCGAGAAATCGCGCGGGAGCCGGAGCTGGCCTACCGTTTTACTTCCAAGGGCAACCTGGTAGCCGTAATTAGTGATGGCACGGCGATTCTTGGTCTTGGCAATCTGGGCGCGCTAGCCTCCAAGCCGGTGATGGAAGGTAAGGGCATTCTGTTCAAGTTGTTTGCGGGTATCGATGTGTTCGATATCGAAGTGGACTCTGAGGATTCCCAGGCTTTTATTGACACGGTAATGCGTATTCATCGCACCTTCGGTGGCATCAATCTGGAAGATATCCGTGCGCCGGAGTGTTTCGAGATTGAGCGTATTCTCAAAGAACAGTGCGAAGTTCCCGTATTCCATGATGACCAGCACGGCACCGCTATTGTGGTGGGGGCAGGTTTGATTAATGCGCTGGAAATTCAAAACAAGCGTATCGAAGACATCAAGGTGGTGTGTGTCGGGGCTGGTGCGGCGGGTATTGCATCTGTGCGGTTGTTGATCGAGATGGGCGCGCGCAAGGAAAATATTCTGGTGTTGGATCGTAAGGGGGTGATTCATAGCCGCCGTGATGATCTGAACCAGTACAAGGCTGCGCTGGCCAACGATACGGATAAGCGCACATTGAACGATGCTGTGGAAGACGCGGATGTGTTCATCGGCGTTTCCGGGCCGGATATGTTGACCCCAGAAATGGTCAAGAAGATGGCTCCCAAGCCGATCATCTTCGCGTTGGCTAACCCGGATCCGGAAATTCGTCCGGAAGTGGCCAAGGCGGCACGTCCGGATGCGATTGTGGCGACGGGTCGTTCGGATTTCCCCAACCAAGTGAACAATGTGCTGTGTTTCCCGTACATGTTTCGTGGGGCTTTGGATGTGCGCTCCACGTCCATCACTGAAGAAATGAAGATCGCCGCAGTGCATGCTATTGCCGGGCTGGTGCGAACGGCGCCCCCGCAGGAAGTGCTGGATGCCTATGGTGGAGAGCCGTTGACCTTCGGGCCGGAATATATCATTCCCAAGCCGAATGATCCGCGTTTGTTGGGCAAGGTTTCTGCTGCTGTGGCCCAGGCAGCGGTGGATTGTGGTGTGGCCCGTAAGGGATACCCATCACACTACCCGCTAAACTCGCTGGACGAGATTTTCCCAGAACTTTAAGGGAGCAGTGCCAGCCATAAAAAAACCGCCTTTCGGCGGTTTTTTTATGGCTGCTCATTTTTGTTTCAGCACAGCAGAGCAGAGTTGTGCGCTGCGTGCATCAAAAGATCTGTTCCGGCGCACTGTGTCCATTCGGGCCGCGAGCGGGTTCCAGTTTGGGAACCTGACTGTCAATGAAGTACTCGCGAATGGAGTCCGGATTCTCCGGCCGAGCTAGCAGGCCACTATCTGGATCGATGCGTACGGTAGCGATGCCGGAGGGTTGTTTCAGTTGGTGCTCGGGCACTCCTTTCAGGGCTGGGCCCATGTAGTCCATCCAGATGGGTAGCGCTGCCTTGCCGCCATATTCGCCCCAGCCTAGGGTGGCAGGGTTATCAAACCCAACCCAGACGGTGGCAACCAGATCCGGCGAGTAGCCGGAAAACCAGGCGTCGAACTGATCATTGGTCGTGCCGGTTTTGCCTGCCAGATCCCGGCGACCCAGACGGTTAGCCTGGTGACCAGTGCCGCGACGCACAACATCTTGGAGTATGGAGTTCATCAGCCAGGCAATACGAGCATCAACAACCCGGGGAGCCATGACCGGGGGGGGTTGCAGTGGCTCTAGAGCGTTTTCAAAGCTGTTGCTGTCATCGGTGTGACGGGTTGAGTTGTTCTCAGCTGGCGGGTTGCCGGTTGTCGGTGCCTGACAGTGGTGCTCGCAGAAGGTGATTTCCGGCGCTTTCCAAAGCACCTCTCCGTTGTCCTTTTCTATTTGTAGGATGCTCCATGGGGTAACGCGGTAGCCGCCATTGGCAAAGATGCTGTAGGCAGCGGCAATATCCATGGGGGTGACGCTGGCGCTGCCCAGTGCCAGCGAAAGATCTCGCTGGAAGGTGTCTGTCGGTAGGCCAAAACGTTTCAGTGTGCCCATGGCCTGGCTAATCCCGATTTGCCGAAGGATGCGGATAGAAACTAGGTTTAGGGAGCGATAAAGGGCTTCGCGCATGCGGATGGGGCCAAAGAATTTACCGCTGGCGCCGGTGGGTCGCCAAGCAGTTTCCAGCTTGTTGTCGTCAAAGACCACGGGGGCGTCGTTGATGATGGTGGCTGGGGTGAAGCCGCTTTCCATGGCTGAGGTATAGATGAAGGGCTTAAATACGGAGCCGGCTTGGCGCTCGCCTTGTACGGCACGGTTGAAATTGGAGGTGGAGAAGCTGTAGCCACCTTGCAGAGCAATAATGGCGCCGCTGGTCGGATCAAGGGAGACCAGTGCGGATTGAGCTCTTGGTAGCTGCGCGAGCCGCCAATGCCGATCCTCGTCATTGCCGGCTGGACGAACGTAGATGACGTCTCCCTTGCTGAGGACGTCGCTGGCCTGGGTTGGCTCCTTGCCTACATATTTATTGTTTAATTGTGGGCGAGCCCAACGGATGTCATCCCAGGCAAGTGGGCTGCGTTTGCCGTCACGGAACAGAATCTCTGCGTCTTTTTTGCCTACGGCGGTAACGATGGCCGGTTGCAGGGGGCCTATGCGTCGTTGGTCCTTGATGCGTTCAGCCCAGTTGGCCACATCAGGATTGAGGCCGGTGATGGTTTTTTCTAGTTCAGCTTCCTCGATCACCTCCGTTGTGTCGGTGCTGTCCTGCGGAGGGGCTTCGTTATCTGCATTGGATGGGGAGGGGAGGGTGGGTGCGTCACTCACATCCAGTTGTGCTAGCGGACCACGGTAGCCATGTCGTTCGTCATAGCTGTGTAAACCTTTGCGCAGGGCGTTAACGGCAGCTTGCTGGCGCTTGCTGTCCACGGTGGTGATGATGCGAATGCCGTCGGTGTAAATGTTGGCATCTACCAGCTTCATGGCCTGCAAGCGAGCCATTTCCCCTAGGTAGCTGGCGTCTACTTCCGGTGACGCTGCGTGGAAGCGGGCGCTGACTGGCGCAGCCTGCGCTTGCTCTTTCTGCTCAGCGGTAATGACGCCGGTTTCCTGCATGCGATGAAGAATCCAGTTGCGTCGGACCCGGGCGCGCTGAGGGTTCGTAATGGGGTTGTAGGCGGAAGGTGCTTTCGGCAAGCCGGCAATCATGGCCCACTGGGGCAGGCTGAGTTCGCCCACGGACTTGCCGTAGTACACCTGTGAGGCCGCTTGGGCACCATAGGCGCGGTGGCCTAGATAGATCTTGTTTAGGTAAAGCTCAAGAATCTCTTCTTTGCTGAGAACCCTTTCGATCTGAATGGCCAGTACGATTTCGTTGAACTTGCGCAAAAAACGCTGTTCACGGTCTAGAAAGAAGTTCCGGGCGACCTGCATGGTGATGGTGGAGCCGCCAGAACGGATCTCTCGGTAACGAGCAAGCTCAACGAAGGCCCGTAACAGACCTTTCAAATCGACCCCATTGTGCTGGAAAAAGCGTTCGTCTTCCGCAGCGAGTACCGCTTGGATTAGTGGTTGCGGCAGTTCGTCGAAAGTCACTGGCTGGCGACGCTTTTCGCCGTATTCTGCAATCAGCTTCATGTCGCGGCTGTAGATGCGCAGAGGGATCTGGTACTCCACCTCGCGAATCTGGTTTGCCGGGGGCAATTGTGGGGCCAAATAAAGGTAGCAGGCGGCAAGTGCCGCGAGGCCGCCACCGGCGCCGGCAATAAGGAGTAACAGCAGGTATCGGATCCAGGAGGGTAAACGCATGTTTTCGGCAACTACTGGCTGGGATCGGTAGAAAGGCCTAGCCGGCCCGTGAAGTGGGTCATTATATGGTGGAATGCTTGTTGTGATCTAATATCTGTTCTGCTATTACTAACTCCTAATGTAGTTCGACATAAAAAACGTGTAAGTATATATCTAGCAAGAAAAAATACTTCAATAATAACCAGACGGGACGACGACAGTGCTGCCTTTCCTCAGAAAAAAGGCCCAGACACTACTGGGGATCGACATCAGCTCCACGGCGGTCAAGCTGTTGGAACTGTCCAAATCAGGGAGTCGCTACAAGGTCGAGAGCTATGGGGTTGAGCCCCTGCCGGCCAATGCGGTTGTCGAGAAAAATATCAGCGACGTGGAAGGAGTGGGTGATGCTATTGCCCGCTTGGTAAGCCGTACGCGTCCCGGGGTAAAAGCGGCGGCGGTGGCAGTGTCCGGTTCCGCTGTGATTACTAAGCTCATCGAAATGGATGCCGAGCTGGACGAGGATGCATTGGAAATGCAGCTCAAGTCTGAGGCAGATCAGTACATCCCGTATCCCATGGATGAGGTCCGTATGGACTTTCAGGTTGTGGGGCCGGTTGAGAATAACGATGAGCGCGTGGAGGTGTTGGTTGCCGCCTCACGCACAGAGAACGTGGAGATGCGCACCGATGCGTTGGAAATCGGTGGCCTACAACCGCGAGCGGTGGATGTGGAAGCGTACGCTATTGAGCGGGCTTTTCAGTTGCTTCTGCCCGGTTTGCCGAATGCGGAGGAGCTAGAAACCGTGGCGGTATTCGATATCGGCGCCACCATGACCACGCTAAACGTATTTCATCAAGGGCGTAGCGTTTATACCCGCGAGCAGCTTTTCGGGGGCAAGCAGCTCACTGAAGAAATTCAGCGTCGTTACGGTATTTCTATGGAAGAGGCGGGGTTGGCCAAGAAAACCGGCGAGCTGCCCGATGATTACGAAGGCGAAGTGCTGCAGCCGTTCAAAGATGCCATTGTCCAGCAGGTGAATCGTTCATTGCAGTTTTTCTATGGCTCCACGCAATTCAATGAAGTGGATTACATCTTGCTGGCAGGGGGCTCTTCCTCTATCGCAGACTTGGGCGATCTGATTCAGGAAAAGGTGGGCGCGGGTTGTTCAGTGGCTAACCCTTTCAGTGACATGGCGCTGGCGAACAAGGTGAATGCCTCTGCCATTGCCAATGATGCCCCGGCATTGATGATTGCCTGTGGCCTGGCATTGAGGAGCTTTGACTAATGACAACAACAATTAACCTGTTGCCATGGCGCGAAGAGCGCCGCAAACAGCGCCAGCAGGAATTCGTCATGATGTTGGTGCTCGCGGCGATTGTGGGAGGGGCTATTTTTTGGGTTTGGCGGGGGTATGTGGATCAGCAGATTGCTGATCAGCGGGCCCGCAATAGTCATATCCAGACGCGTTCAGCAGAGCTAGATGAAAAAATCATAGAGATTAAGGAGCTAAAGTCTCGTCGCGATGAGCTGGTGGCGAGGATGGAGGTTATTCAGAGCCTGCAGGGTAATCGTCCAACTATCGTGTATGTGTTTGATGAGTTGGTGAAGACCCTCCCCGATGGTGTTTTCTATAACGAAATTAAACGGGTGGGCGACTTGTACACCATTAATGGGGTGGCTGAAAGTAATAATCGAATTTCTCGCCTGATGCGTAATCTTGATGAGTCATCCTGGTTCCAGAGTGCCAATTTACAAAATGTGACGGCGCTTGAAGATGGCTCACAGGCCAACAGTTTCTTGTTGACAGTCAAGCAGGCATCTCTGAACAGCGATAAAGAGGGAGAAAAATAATGAAAGCCTCTGAGCTGAAGAATATGGACTTGCGTGAGCTGATGGATGAGCTCAATAGTCTGGATTTCGAGAATGTGGGGGGGTGGCCCACGCCAATTAAGGTTGGCGCTGCGGTTCTGGTGCTGATTCTTGTTGTGGCCCTAGGCTATTTCCTGTCGATTAGTGAGGCCAATCAGGTGCTTGATCAGCAGAAAAAAGAAGAGGCTACGCTTTTACAGGCATATGAGAAGAAAGCGTTTCAAGCCCACAATCTCGATCAGTTTCGTAAGCAGCTGGTAGAAATGGAGCAAACTTTTGGTGCCCTCCTTAAACAATTGCCCAAAGATACGGAGGTTCCTGGTCTGCTTGAGGATATTACGCATACTGGGCTGGGCAGTGGCTTGGAGTTCGAAAATATCGAACTGAGAGATGAAATGGAGAAGGAGTTTTATGCTGAGCTCCCTATCAATATTCAAGTCATTGGTGATTACCATGGTTTTGGTTCTTTTGTTTCCGGGGTGGCGTCATTACCACGTATTGTGACGTTGCATGAGTTTACGGTTGCGCGGCCTGCGAAAGGTAATCAAAAACAGGCTCCCCTGGGGCTGTTGAGAATGGACATTACGGCGAAGACCTATCGTTACTCTAGTAAGGATGATGCGACGGGCAACGCTAATTCTTCTAGCAAGAAGAAATAAGGGGGCGTGAGATAATGAAAAAAATAATCTTTCTTTCTGTTGCTTGCGTTGCCTTGTTCGGGCTTGCCGGTTGTGGTTCCAGCGCTAATCTTTCAGAGCTAGATGCTCGTCTTCAGGAAATAAAGGCAAGGCCGCGAGGGCGGGTTGAGCCTCCGCCTGAGTTCAAGCCTATTGCTTCCTATGCTTATGCTGCTCACAAACTGCGATCTCCATTCAGTCCGCCACAGGACCAGGAATTGCTGGTGGTGCCTGATGGCCGCAAGGTGGAGCCGGATATGGGCCGCCCGAAAGAATATCTGGAGCGTTTCTCGCTGGATGCGCTGAAAATGGTGGGCACCATTACCAAGCCAGGTCAGCCGCTTCAGGCTTTGGTTGCCGATCCTTCAGGGGCGGTGACACGTGTTAAACCAGGCAGTTATATGGGGAAAAACTTTGGTTTGGTCAAGCAGGTTAACGAAACCAAAGTGAGTCTGATTGAAATCGTACCGGATGGTCGGGATGGCTGGGTGGAACGCGCCAGTAACGTCTCGATTTCCGAATAACAGCCGCTGGGGATCCAGTTATGAAATGTGCAAGATCGACAATAAAAAATAGCGCTTCCCGGCGTCTGGCGGGGCTGGTTTCTGTAGGAGTGTTGTCTGCCCTCTCTATGGTTGCGGGCGCAGATACACTGAAATACATCGAAGCTAATGCTTTATCCGGTGATGGCATGGAAGTTCGCCTGAAGTTTGAAGGTGGTGTGCCGGAAGTGAAGGGATACAGTATCGAACAGCCTGCTCGTATTGCATTGGACCTTGTCGGTGCGGATTCGGATATTGCGGGAAAGCGGCAAAACCTTGGTTCTGGTAACGCTCGTAGTGTCACCATTGTTGAAGCAAAAGACAGGACGCGGCTGATTTTTAATTTGGAATCGCTGACTGGCTATTCAACCCGTACCGAGGGTGATGATCTGATTGTTCTGTTGGGTAATGATCAAGTTGATAAGCAGAAACAGGCTTCACAGGGAAATGATTACAATGGCGAGGCCGCTGTAACGGGGGTCGATTTTCGGCGTGGAGAAAGTGGCGAAGGACGCGTCATTATCAAATTGTCTGAACCATCCATTCCTGTAGATGTGAAAGAAGAGAGCGGCAAAATCGTGGCTCGATTTGTGGGTGCAGGAGTGCCTAACGAGCTGGTGCGTAAACTGGATGTGACCGATTTTGCAACGCCAGTCAAAATGGTGGAAACGCAGTCTGCAGATGGCAGCACCATGGTTGTTATTGAGCCGACCGGGGTATGGGAATATATGGCATACCAGGCGGATACCGAGTTCAGTATTAACATTAAGCCGGTTAGTAAAGCAGAAGTGGCAAGAAAGAAGAAAAATGCGTTCCAGTATACGGGGGAAAAACTTTCCTTGAATTTCCAGGATATTGAGGTGCGCTCCGTTCTTCAATTAATTGCGGATTTCACGGGGCTTAACCTGGTTGCCTCTGACACAGTAGACGGTCGAATTACGCTGCGTTTGCAGAATGTGCCATGGGATCAGGCGCTGGAATTGATTCTGAAAACCAAGGGGTTGGATAAACGTCAGGTGGGCAATGTTCTGCTGGTTGCGCCAGCGGATGAAATTGCAGCCCGTGAGCAGTTAGAGCTGGAAAGCCAGAAAAAAATTGAGGCACTGGCTCCTCTGCGAACCGAATATATCAATATCAATTATGCTAATGCGTCGGAGTTGAAAGAGCTGATCTCCAACGCTGGCGGTAAGGGCGAAGCGCTAGTCTCCGGGCGTGGCTCTGTGGTTGTAGATCAGCGTACGAATACACTCATTGTTCAGGATACCCAGGCCAAATTGCAGGAAATACGTGAGCTAATCGATCAGCTTGATATTCCTGTTCAGCAAGTGCTCATCGAGGCTCGGGTCGTGGTGGCGACCAATGATGTGACCGACGAGTTTGGTGTGCGTTGGGGGGGGCTGGGTTTTGATACGGAGAGTATGCTTGAGGATGGTCGTACCTTCGGTGTTTCGGGTCGTTTGCAATCTCTAAGGAACCTCCATCAGACTAATATTGATGCAACTATCGCTTATCCCGACACTGTTGGCGGGCACCCTGGCGATGTGGAATTTGGGCCGGATGATTTTCAGTTTCAAGAGGCTGAAAACGATGATGATCTCATTGTTGATCTAGGAGTGGATTCTGCCAGTGCATCCCGGTTTGCAGTAGGCTTTACCTCTCTTGCCTCTGGTTTGATTGAGCTCGAGTTGTCCGCATTGGAAGCGGAAGGGCACGGTGAATTGGTGGCAACACCGAAGGTTTTGACCGCGGATCAGCAGCCCGCAGTGATCGCTTCCGGTCAGCAAGTGCCTTTCGAAATAGCGACCTCCTCTGGTGCGACCTCCATCGATTTTGTGGAAGCAGAGCTGCGACTGGAAGTGACTCCGCATATCACCCCAGACGGCAATATCATCATGATGCTGAAAGTGAACAATGACTCCTTTAGTTCAGACGGTTCTGCAGCGATTAATACCAATCGGGTGGAAACGTCTGTGCTGGTTAACGATGGCGAGACAGTGGTGCTTGGTGGTATCTTCCAGCAAGAGAAGATCAATTCTGTGACTAAGACACCATTTCTGGGTGACTTGCCATGGATTGGTGCCCTGTTTAGGAAGACTGTCAATCGTGATAACAAGCAAGAATTGCTGATCTTTATTACGCCACGGTTGATGAAGGATGCTTTGGCTAATCGGTGATCAAAACTAATTCTATTGTTCCTTTAATTCTTGTCGGGCCTATGGGTGCGGGGAAAAGCACCTTGGGCAGGCATCTTGCTCAGGTGTTGGACCGCCCGTTTTTCGACTCTGATCGTGTAATCGAGGAGAAAACTGGCGCGGATATTCCCTGGATCTTCGATATGGAAGGTGAGGAGGGGTTTCGGCGGCGGGAACAAGATGTGATTGACGAGCTAACCCGGGAGCCTGGCATCGTGCTGGCTACCGGCGGCGGGGTGGTGGTTACCCCGGAGAATCGAGCCTTTCTTCATGAGCGCGGCTGTGTCGTCTACCTGTGGACACCGGTAGAGGTTCAGCTGGCCCGGACTCGCAATGACAAAGGGCGCCCACTGCTGCAAACGGCAGATCCCAAGGCGCGGCTGGATGCCTTGTTCGCCGAGCGTGATCCGCTCTATCGGCAGGTGGCTCATCATGTGGTCTCGACGGCATCAGGAAACCTGAAAAAAGTCGCGGATGACGTGCTCGCTTGTTTGGACTCTCAGCCACAAGGATAATGCAGGCAACTGTCGGGCTGGTGCTTGGCCTATTTTGCTGAATTATCATTGGGAGCTGTAATGCGCACACTTCAGGTGGCCTTGGCCGAGCGGAGTTACCCTATCCATATTGGGGCCGGCTTGCTGTCGTCTTTTCCCTTAGCTGAGCAGGTTCGTGGCAACCAGGTGATGATCATCACCAACGAAACTATTGCGCCGCTGTATCTAGCCTCACTGGAGGCGCACTTTTCTGCTATTCAGTGCGATACGCTCATTCTCCCCGATGGCGAAAAATTCAAAACCCTTGAAACTCTTGAAACCCTTTTTGATGCTTTGATGGCCAAGCGCCATTCGCGCACCACAACACTGGTGGCGTTGGGCGGCGGCGTTGTTGGCGATATGGTGGGTTTTGCGGCGGCCTGCTATCAGCGGGGGGTGGATTTCATCCAGGTGCCAACGACTCTGCTGGCCCAGGTGGATTCGTCCGTTGGCGGTAAGACTGCGGTCAACCATTCCCGTGGCAAGAACATGATTGGTGCCTTTCATCAGCCGCGCTTGGTTCTGATTGATACCGACGTGTTGAACTCGCTGCCAGAGCGGGAATTGGCTGCAGGTTATGCGGAAGTGGTTAAGTATGGTCTGATTCGTGACCCTAGTTTCTATCAGTGGCTGGAAACCAATAACGACAAGCTGTTGTCCAGAGATGAGGCGATCATTTCTGAGGCGATCTTCCGTAGCTGCGAGAACAAGGCTCAGGTCGTTGCGGATGATGAAACCGAACAGGGTAACCGTGCGTTGCTGAACCTGGGGCATACTTTTGGTCATGCCATTGAGACCGCCACCGGTTATAGCCAGTGGTTGCACGGTGAGGCGGTAGCGGTGGGCATGTTGATGGCCATTCGCATGTCCGCTGAGTTGGGCTGGGTGCCGGCAGAGCTGGAGTCAAAAGTGGCCACTTTGTTGTCTGCCTGGGGCTTGCCGGTGGCGGTTCCCGAAGGGATGACGCCGGAACAATTTATGGACCTAATGGCCTTGGATAAGAAGGTTCATAATGGCCAGTTGCGCCTTGTGTTGCTGCGTGAGCTGGGTAAGGCTGTGGTAACGGCGGATTATGACGGCGCGGCATTGCAAAAAACATTGGAGGCTTTTTGTGGAGCATGATGACGAGCGTTTCTATAGCGGTGCCTCGCGTGGGGACTTTCTGGATGCCATGACGGCCCACGCCGAGCAGGGCTCGGTGGTCGCTATAGAGGGCGACACCGGCAGTGGTGTTTCTATACTGCTCGGGCAGGCAGTGATGGCCTTAATTACTGACATGGAAGTGGTTCGCATTGATGGCAGTAAGCCCCATGATGCCTCTGTGGTGGTTGAGGCTTTGCTGCGACATTTCGATATTGACCGTGCTGACTTGCCCCAAGTGTTGCGCGAAACGCTGGCGACTGGCCGTTTGGTTGTGGTGGTAGATAATAGTGAGGACCTGAGAGCTGATGCGCTGACGACCATGGAGGCCCTAAAGCAAAAGCTGGGGGCACGATTGTGCTATTTGTTTGGCGGTCTGCCGGGTACGGTTGAGGCTCTCAAATCCGTGGGTTTTACCGTGGATGATATGTTGGATCTGCCTAAGCTGAATGCCGATGATGTGCAGGATTTTGCTTGGCTTGTAGCCGGTGTTGAACTGGATGACGAGGAGTCTGAGCAGTTAGCGCACCGTAGTGAAGGGTTGCCGGGGGCTTTGCTGGGATTGCTGCAGGGTACCAGAGGGAGTGTAGCAGCAGTGCCGGTGGGGGCGATGACGGCAGGGCGCAATAACGTAGATGAAACCGATGAGGCGGAAGGCGACATGAGTGATATGTCGGGTTTCTCCGCGCGCTCCAGCGACGATGAAGATGATGAAGAGCGGCTGTCGGCGGTGCCGACTCATGCGGCCGTCGTTTCGCATACCACGGCGCCTTGGCGCCATGGGGCGGCAGTGGTCGGTCTGTTGCTGGTGGTTATCATTCTGTGGTCAGTATTTGCCGGTGGTGAGGATGAGGTTGTAGCACCTGATTCTCGGAAATTAGCTTTGCCTGTACCGCAATCCGTGCCCGCTGAGCAGGTGGCTGAATCACAGGAGCGGAAGGTGACACCGCTGAAGCCGACCATGGAGCCGGTGGCTCGTCTTGAGGATCTAGGGGCCAAGAAGGAAGAGGGTGCGGATGGGACCAAAGAGGCACAAACCGACAATGTGCAGTTGGCTCCAGTGACCGATCCGGTGATGCAATCTTCGCCGGCCCAAGCTCAACGGCAGGTTGAAGTGGCGCCTACGCCAGCAAGGTCTGAAAAAACGGAGGTGGAAACGGTTTCATCAGCGCAGAGGGAACAAGCCTCAGGTTATAACCAGGCGTCTTGGTTGGCTGCGGTGGATGACGACAGCTGGTTCCTGCAGATTACAGCCACCAGCCAGGAGGCCAATGCTCGTGGGGTGTTGGACCAATTGGGCCGTAAGGGGGCCTATTATCCGGCCAAGCGGAATGATAAAACCGTGTTTGTGGTGCTCGCTGGCGACTATTCCAGTCGTCAGGCCGCTGTGGATGCAAAGTCGACGTTACCGGCAAAGTTACGCGCAGCGGGTCCCTTTCCTCGCAAGATGGCCGATATTCGCGGAGAGCTTTGAGCAGAAAAAGCGCCTTGGGTGGCGGTTCAGTTTGTCGCCCAAGCGCGCAATGTGTAGAATGTGTATCCCTTTTTTGCCGTCACCATTTTCTTGACGCCATTTTCCTTCTGTAAGTCTCTGAATTTCAAGAGGATAGGTTTTCATGCAGCAGAACTCAACGCTGGTGCGGGGGCTCACTGAGCCCGGAGAATTCCGGGACAACTGTGGTTTTGGTCTGATTTCCCATATGGAAGGTCAGCCTAGCCACGAGCTTCTGCAAACTGCTATTGAAGCACTTACGTGCATGACACACCGGGGCGGCATCAATGCCGACGGAAAAACCGGTGATGGCTGCGGTCTGTTGCTTAAGAAACCCGATTCTTTCTTCCGCAAGGTCGCGGAAGAGCAATCCATTACGTTGCCAGACAACTACGGCGTGGGGATGGTTTTCACCCACCCGCAAGCGGATAAGTCTGAGCAGCAGAAGAGCGCTATTAATTCGGCGCTTGAAGCTCAGGGTGTTGCCGTACTCGGCTGGCGTGAAGTGCCTACCGATCCGAGCTGTCTGGGTGACCTTGCGCGGGCGTCACTGCCCGGATTCTGGCAGGTCATGGTGGCTGCGGAGGGTAACTCTGAACAAGAGTTGAATCGTCGGCTGTTCTTTGCCCGTCGGCATGCAGAAAAAGCCATCGAAAGTGACGGTTATTTCTATATCTGCTCGCTGTCCGCATCGGTGATGTCTTACAAAGGTCTGATGATGCCGGTGGACCTGCCGGTGTTCTTTCCGGACCTAGGTGACAGTGCTATGGAAACGGCCATTGTCGTTTTCCATCAGCGTTTTTCTACCAATACGCTACCCCAGTGGCCCCTGGCCCAGCCATTTCGTTATTTGGCCCATAACGGTGAAATCAACACCGTACAGGGTAACCGTAACTGGGCACTGGCACGGGAAAGCAAGTTTCAAAATGAACTGCTGCCGGGCCTGGAAGAGCTAAGCCCGCTGGTCAACCGTACGGGTTCGGATTCCTCCAGCATGGATAATATGCTGGAGATTTTGCTGGCCGGCGGCATGGACTTGTTCCGCGCCGTACGCATGATGATCCCGCCTGCCTGGCAGAACGTGGACACCATGGATGCGGATCTGCGCGCTTTCTACGAATATAACTCCATGCACATGGAGCCGTGGGATGGCCCGGCAGGTTTGGTTATGACAGATGGCCGCTATGCCGTTTGTATGCTTGACCGTAACGGTTTGCGCCCGGCTCGCTGGGTAGTGACCAAAAACGGCTTTATCACCTTGGCTTCGGAAATCGGCGTGTACAGTTATAAGCCGGAAGACGTGGTGGCCAAGGGCCGTGTTGGGCCTGGTCAGATTCTCGCTATCGATACCGAAACCGGTGAAGTTCTGCACACTAAGGACATCGATAATCGCTTGAAAGTCCGCCACCCCTACCGTGACTGGCTGAAAAGTAATGCTCTGCGCATTGAAGCGGATTACGACCACGAAGTGGGTCGTACCGATGAGGTAGACCCGCAGGACCTGCTGAGCTACCAAAAGTTTTTCCAGATCAGCTTTGAAGAGCGTGATCAGGTGCTGCGTCCGCTGGCCGAGTCTGGCCAAGAAGCCACCGGTTCCATGGGTGACGATACGCCCATGGCGGTGTTGTCCCGCCGCGAGCGTTCTCTGTTCGACTACTTTCGCCAGCAATTTGCCCAGGTAACTAACCCGCCCATCGATCCGCTGCGTGAAGCGATTGTGATGAGTTTGGAAACCTGTGTCGGTGCCGAGCGCAATGTGTTCGAAGAAACCGCAGACCATGCCGACCGGGCGATTCTGTCTACCCCGGTGCTGTCGCATTCCAAGTTTACCAATCTGATTAACATTGAGCGTCCGGGTTACCAGACGGCCAAGTTGAGCCTGCATTATGATGCCGAAATTGGCCTCAAGCAGGCGGTGCTGAATCTGTGTGAGCAGGCGGCAAACGCGGTCCGTGATGGCAACGCGATTTTGGTGCTGACTGACCATGGTATTTCCCAGGACAAGCTCACCATCCATGCCTCTATGGCCACTGGTGCGGTACACCACTCCCTGACCGAAAAAGGGCTGCGTTCCGACGCCAACATCATCGTTGAAACAGCGACAGTTCGTGATTCCCATCACTTTGCCGTGCTGTTTGGTTTCGGCGCCACCGCGGTGTATCCGTATTTGGCCTATGATGTGATCGCCGACATGGTGCGTTCCGGCGAACTGTTGGGCGACGCGGTAGAGCTGCAGAAGAATTTCCGCAAAGGCATCAACAAGGGCCTGATGAAGATCCTCTCCAAAATGGGGATTTCCACCATTACCTCTTACCGGGGCGCCCAGCTGTTCGAAGCCATCGGTATCGACAGTGAAGTGGTTGAGCTGTGTTTCCGTGGTGTCCCCAGCCGAATTCAAGGCGCGGGCTTCGAAGATTTCCAAGCCGATCAACAGAGCTTGGCCAAAGATGCCTGGAAGCAGCGTAAGCCCATTGATGCAGGTGGTATCCTCAAGTATATCCACGGTAAGGAATATCACGCCTTTAACCCGGACGTGATTTACGCTCTGCACCGTGCCACCCAAGATAGTGACTACAACGCCTACAAAGAGTATGCCGAGCTGGTCAATAAGCGCCCGGTGGCGACGCTGCGTGATTTGTTTGCGTTGCGTGATGATGTTGAGGCCATCGATGTGGATCAGGTGGAGCCGCTGGAAAATATCTTGCTGCGCTTTGATTCTGCGGGCATGTCTTTGGGCGCGTTGAGCCCAGAAGCCCACGAAGCCATTGCTACGGCAATGAACCGTCTGGGAGGCCGTTCTAACTCCGGTGAAGGTGGGGAAGATCCTGCTCGCTTTGGCACTGAGCGTGTGTCCAAGATCAAGCAAATTGCTTCCGGTCGCTTTGGTGTGACCCCACATTACTTGGTTAACGCTGAAGTGTTGCAGATCAAGGTGGCTCAGGGAGCCAAGCCCGGTGAAGGCGGCCAGCTGCCTGGCGGTAAGGTGAATGCCCTGATCGCGCGTCTGCGTCACTCTGTGCCCGGTGTGACCCTGATTTCACCGCCGCCGCACCATGACATCTACTCCATTGAGGATCTGTCCCAGCTGATTTTCGATCTCAAGCAGGTCAACCCGGATGCTCAGGTATCTGTGAAGCTGGTATCTGAGCCCGGTGTAGGTACCGTGGCGTCCGGGGTGGCGAAAGCCTACGCGGACCTGATCACCATCTCTGGTTACGACGGCGGTACGGCGGCTAGCCCGTTGACCTCCATCCGTTACGCGGGCTCTCCTTGGGAGCTGGGCTTGGCGGAAGCGCACCAGGCGCTGCGTGGTAACGATTTGCGTGACAAGATTCGCCTGCAAACAGATGGTGGCCTGAAGACGGGTTTGGACGTGATTAAAGCCGCCATTTTGGGTGCTGAGTCGTTCGGTTTTGGTACCGTGCCGATGATCGTGCTGGGTTGTAAGTACCTGCGTATTTGTCACCTGAACAACTGCGCTACCGGTGTTGCTACCCAGCGTGAAGATCTGCGTAAGGAGCATTTCATTGGTGCTCCAGAACTGCTGATCAACTACTTCAACTTTGTGGCCCAGGAAGTGCGTGAGCTGCTGGCCCTGCTGGGAGTGAAGAGCATTCCTGAGCTGATCGGCCGCACCGACCTGTTGAAAGTTCTGGAAGGTGAAACCGCGCGTCAGGGCAAGCTGGACTTAACCCCGATTCTGCGCAACGACTTGGTGCCGGCGGACAAGCCGACCCATTGCCAGGTGAGCCGAAACGAGCCGTTTGACAAGGCCGTGCTGAGCCAGAAGATGGTGGATGACATGGGCTCCGCCATCGAAAGTAAATCCGGCGGCTCGTTCCATTACGACATCACCAACTGTGATCGCTCCGTAGGGGCTCGGGTGTCCGGTGAGATTGCCAAAAAACATGGCAACCTGGGCATGGAAGATGCGCCGATCAAGGTGCGCTTTAGCGGTACTGCCGGGCAGAGCTTTGGTGTGTTTAATGCCGGTGGCCTGCACATGTACATTGAAGGTGATGCCAATGACTATGTGGGCAAAGGCATGGCCGGTGGTAAGTTGGTGATTCGCCCGCCCAATGGCAGCCCGTTCAAAAGTCAGGAAACCGCCATCATTGGTAATACCTGTCTCTATGGTGCTACCGGCGGTAAGCTTTACGCCGCAGGCACCGCAGGCGAGCGTTTCGGGGTGCGTAACTCCGGAGCCCATGCCGTTGTGGAAGGTGCTGGCGACCACTGCTGTGAATACATGACCGGTGGTTCCATCACCGTGTTGGGCCGCACTGGCCACAACTTTGGCGCGGGCATGACCGGCGGTTTTGCGTTCGTCCTGGACGAAGACAATGATTTCTTCGACCGCATCAACCCGGAGCTGATCGAATTGCATCGCATCAGTTCCGAAGCCACCGAGTCCCATCGCAGTCACCTGCGTGGCGTAATCGCAGATTACGTGGACGAGACCGGCAGTGAATGGGGCCAGTACATTCTGGACAACTTTGATGCCATGAGCCGCAAGTTCTGGTTGGTTAAGCCCAAGGCCGCAAGCCTGGAAAACCTGCTGCAGAGCACGCGCGCCAATCCGGCATAACGGGGGATACCATGGCTGAACGTTTAAGCAATAATTTCCAGTTTCTTGACGTGCCCCGGCACGATCCGAAGAAAAAGGATATTGACGACCGTAAGCACAAGTACGAGGAAATCTACTACCCATTTGAAACCCGGGAAGTAGAAAATCAGGCGCATCGCTGCCTGCATTGCGGTAACCCGTACTGTGAATGGAAGTGCCCGGTCCATAACTACATTCCTAACTGGTTGAAGCTGATCAGTGAAGGCAACCTGCTGGAAGCGGTGGAGTTGAGTCACCAGACCAACTCCCTGCCAGAAGTGTGTGGCCGGGTGTGTCCGCAGGACCGTCTGTGTGAAGGGGCCTGTACTCTAAATGATGGCTTTGGCGCGGTAACGATTGGTGCCACTGAGAAGTACATTACCGATACTGCGCTGGCTATGGGCTGGCGCCCGGATATGTCCAAGGTAGTGTGGACCGACAAGAAGGTCGCAGTGATTGGTGCTGGCCCTGCCGGTATCGGCTGTGCCGATGTGTTGGTGCGCAGTGGCGTGAAGCCGGTGGTATTCGATCGCTATGAGGAAATTGGCGGCCTGCTGACTTTTGGTATTCCCGAGTTCAAGTTAGAAAAGCCGGTCATGGCCAAACGCCGTGAAGTCTTTGAGGGCATGGGGGTGGAATTTCGTCTGGGCGTAGAGGTCGGTAAGGACATCACCATTGATGAACTGCTTGCCGACTACGATGCCGTCTTCATGGGCATGGGCACTTACACCTATATGAAAGGTGGTTTCCCGGGTGAAGAGTTGGACGGTGTGTATGAAGCTCTGCCGTTCCTGATCTCTAACGCTAACCGTAATTTGGGCTTTGAAAAAGACGAAGCGGACTTCATCAATATGCAGGGCAAGCGTGTGGTAGTGCTGGGTGGTGGTGATACCGCTATGGACTGTAATCGCACCTCAATCCGTCAGCAGGCGCAAAGCGTTAGCTGTGCCTACCGTCGAGATGAAGAAAACATGCCCGGTTCACGCAAGGAAGTGACCAACGCCAAAGAAGAAGGCGTGCAGTTCCTGTTCAACCGCCAACCCATTGAAGTGGTGGGTGAAGACGGCAAGGTGGTCGGCGTTAAGGTAGTGGAAACCAAGCTTGGCGAGCCAGACAACAATGGCCGCCGCCGCCCTGAGCCGATTCCGGGCAGTGAAGAAATTCTGCCGGCGGATGCGGTGATTGTGGCGTTCGGTTTCCGCCCGAGCCCAGCGGATTGGTTTGGTGAGAAAAGCATCAATACCGACGATTCCGGCCGCGTGGTCGCCGTGGAAGAACAGGCATTCCCGTTCCAGACGAGCAATGAGAAGATCTTTGCAGGTGGTGACATGGTGCGTGGCTCGGACTTGGTGGTGACTGCCATTTGGGAAGGCCGTGAAGCTGCCAAAGGGATTCTTGACTACTTGGATGTGTGAGTTGCGCAACAGGCAACATGCTGTACGCAACATAGGGCCTGCTTTTGCAGGCCCTTTTTCTATATGATGTTGAAGATTTTTATTTTCGCGCGTTGCGTGCAGCGTAGTGCGTGAAGTGTTTTCAAAGGAACCCACATGACTTTCGCTCCCCTGCAAAATGATCGCTTTCTTCGTGCACTCAACCGCGAGACGGTGGATCGCACGCCTATCTGGATGATGCGCCAAGCGGGGCGTTACCTACCGGAATACCGGGCTGCTCGCGAGCATGCGGGTTCATTTATGGATCTGTGCAAGAATGCTGATCTGGCCTGTGAGGTGACGTTACAGCCATTGGAGCGTTACCCGTTGGACGCGGCTATTCTGTTCTCCGACATCCTGACTATTCCTGATGCTATGGGGCTGGGGCTGTATTTTGAGACGGGAGAGGGGCCCAAATTCAGAAAAGTGGTGCGAACCGAAGCGGATGTGGCCGCACTGCCGATACCGGATGCAGAATCCGATCTGGGCTACGTGATGAATGCGGTGAGTACTATTCGTGGTGCTCTTAATGGACGTGTGCCGCTGATCGGTTTTTCCGGGAGCCCCTGGACGCTGGCGACCTACATGGTAGAGGGCGGCTCCAGCAAAGATTTCCGTCACCTTAAAGCGATGGTGTACAGCCAGCCCGAGCTGGCTCATGCCATGCTCGACAAACTGGCTCAGTCCGTGACAGGTTACCTGAATGCACAGATCCGTCATGGAGCCCAGGCTGTGCAAATTTTTGATACTTGGGGCGGGGCGCTGTCGGCGGAAGCCTATAAAGAATTTTCCCTGCGTTATATGCAGCAAATCGTGGATGGCCTGATTCGTGATAATGAGGGTCGCAAGGTACCGGTGATCCTGTTCACTAAAAACGGTGGCCTGTGGCTGGAATCCATGGCTGCCACGGGCTGTGATGCTTTAGGGCTGGACTGGACGATTAATATCGGTGACGCGCGCCGTCGTGTGGGTGACAAGGTCGCCCTACAGGGAAATATGGATCCGGCAGTGCTGTATGCCTCGCCGCAGGCGATTCGGGCTGAAGTGAAACGTATCCTCGATGATTTTGGTGATCATCCTGGGCATATTTTTAATCTAGGGCACGGCATCACCCCGCAAGTGGATCCGGAGCACGCTAAGGTCTTTATTGAAGCTGTAGTGGAATTGAGTCAGAAATAACCGAGCTGCAAGCTACAACATTGGATAGGGAAAGCAGGGACGCTCCCTCCGATTTTTCTTTTTCATTGTGAACCTGTAACGGTATGCCTTGTGCTGGGTGGGCACCATGTGGTCGCCCACTCTTTCCCTCATTGTTGCGTGCCGCTTTTAGCGGCGGATCTTTCTTAGCTGATAGACGTTGTGGCTGATAGCAACCACTTCGCCATTGGCATCCTTCATTTCCACATCCCATTCAAAGTCGCATTGGCCCATTTCTTCGGTGGTGCTTTCGATGCGGCTGATTTCCTCTTCGCTGAGGGTTACTTCCACGGTGACATCAGTGGTGGCCGGGCGCCGGAAGCGAATCCACACGTCTTTGACAATGGGATAAAAGCGCTTGGTGTCGAATGAAGACAGATACAGGGTGCCGGCGGGCAATTCGGCAATGGTGTACAGTGCCCCAGCGTACATGATGCCAACGTGATTAAGGTTGGGTTTGAGAGGCATCAGCATCCTGCAGTAGCCGCGCTCCACTTCTAGCGTTTGTACTCCACAGCGCTCAACGAACGGAAAGCTTTTGTCGCTGGCGAGCTTGATGGCGTTTTGTTGTTTTTCGCTCAGGGCCATGCTGCTACCTCCTCCGTTACAGGTGATGCTAGCGAAGGCTTAGGGGCACCCCCAACGCGTTTGCTCACAAGGTTGATGCAAACGGTTAGGGTAAACGGTCAGGCGGAGCCTGGTTTTACACGAGAGCGTCGGTTTTGGCGGCGCAGATAAAATCGTTGCGGTGCAGTCCTTGGATTTTATGGGTCCACCAAGTGACCGTGACCTTGCCATATTCGGTGAGAATGGCGGGGTGGTGGCCTTCCTGCTCCGCCAGATCGCCGACCCGGTGGGTGAAATCCAGGGCCTGAACAAAGTTCTTGAAGGTAAAGTGCCGCTGCAGTTTCTCGATGCCGTCTTCTTCCACGAGCATCCAGCCTGGAACTTGCCGGTGTAGTTCTTGACGGTCTTGGTCGCTGATCAAAGGGGAATCGGCGTTGCAGGCTTCGCATTGTTGTGTTTTTAAGGTGGTCATGGCGATCAATCCAATTTGGCTAATGGATGACAGACTCCGTCATCAGAATTGTCAGTGATCCATTCGTTATTATCAATTTAGCTCTGCGCAGGTTCGCACAAACGCACCGGGTTACCATTAGTGCCATTGGGACTCATTTTTCTCAGCGAGCGATGAAGCTTTTCCATGTCTGTGTCATCACGCACTTCACCGGGAATTTCCATCCCGGCAGCAAGGTTCAGTAGTATCGCTTTCATCTTTTCGGGCATCAGCACGGGTTGACGATGCTGCAGTACATAGATTAACTCGCCCTGCTTGAATAGCAGGAAACCGTTGTAGTAGGCACCACTTTCTTCCTCGTCATCTTTTACTTTAGCGGCATCCGCATTGATGTCGATGATGGCAAACAGTGTTTTGCGATCCGCATCGTCGAGAAATTCCTGGTAGGAGGCTTCTGCGCCGGAAATCATCGGTGCTTTGGCGATAGCATCACTCAGGTAACGGTTGAGACTCAAATTGAGCAGCGCCAGGTCCGAGTCCACGCGTGAAGGGTGATTGTTTACTTTCAGGTAATCCACGCGGAACAGACGGCCGCTGCCGTCCCAGAAGGTGGTGGCGCCGCCGTTACGATCACAGCGTTCATCTAGCACTACTTCGCCACGGAACGTGCTGACGCCAAGGTCAAGAATATAAGCGCCGGCCGGTGAAAAGTAGTAATCACCTTGGCGTTCATCATGTTGGCTCTGGCAGGCAACAAGCAACAAGGCTAGCGCGGCAGTTTTAATTATTTTCATTGTCTACTCCCGAGCATAAAAAACATATGGATCATAGCACACCGGCTGCATAGTGCGGCGATTAGCTTCTTGCCAAAGGAAGAGGTTGTTTCATGGTTATTACTGTATTCCTCAGCCCATGTTGCGGCGGTTGAAAACAGGATCAGCAAAGAATCTGGGCACCAATCATCATCACAGCAGACGTTCATTTTTGCGCTGTTGGCGGCTGATTTAAGTGCACGCGGGTTTCTGCATAGAGGCTGATGTTGTGGCGCAGGTTGTGACGAAGGAGGGAGGCGTGTGGTTCGGGGCGGAGGTATGGGATGTGGGCGATTCCCCCTCGCACCTAGCGCGATGGGGAATCGTTCACATGGATGGAGCGAGCGCGGTTTATACGCGGCCGAGCAAGTCCCGAGCGATGGCGATAATTTGCATCTCATCGGTGCCGGCATAGATCTGTAGAATTTTGGCATCACGCATTAATTGTTCTACTCGAGATTCGCGCATGTAGCCGTAGCCGCCATGGATCTGTACCGCTTCGGTGGCCACTTCCATGGCGGCCTGGGCAGCGTAGAGTTTCATGGCAGAGGCTTCGGCCAATGTCATCTGCGCACCTTCGGCGGTCATTTCAATATAGCGGAAAATCATGTTTTGCAGGTTGGTGCGTGCCACTTCCATCTTGGCCAATTTCAACTGAATAAGTTGGTTCTGCCCGATGGCTCGGCCGAATTGAACTCGGTCGCTGGCATATTGGGTGCTTAGCTCAAGGGCACGTTCCACCATGCCTAAGGCCATGGCCGCGACGCCAGCCCTCTCTTGCATGAAGGTGCCTTTGGCGCCGCTGCGGCCATAACTGTCTTCATTGCCGCCCAGCAGGCGTTCCGGTCCAGCTTTTACATCGGTAAGGAATAGTTCGCCTGTGGGGGAGGAGCCGATGCCCATTTTCTTGAAGGGCTTGGATTGGGTCAGACCTTCCATGCCGCTATCGAGAATAAAAGATACGATCTTACGTTGGTCAGCAGGGACCCCTTCTTCATCCAGTTTGCAGATCAGGATGATGGTGTCCGCATAGGGGCCGTTGGTAATCCACGTTTTGCTACCGTTAATGATGTAGCCGCCGTTACCGTCGCGTTTAGCCAAGGTTTTCATTTGCCCAAAGGCATCGGAGCCGGCATTGGGCTCTGAAATGGCCCAGGCACCGACCTTTTCCAATGTGAGCAGAGGCAGAGCCCAGCGCTCTTTTTGCTCAGTGGTGCCCTTGCTCATGATGGCGCCACCACCTAACCCCATGGAAACCCCCATGGCGGTGACCAAGCCTTGGGCATGCTTGCACAGTTCAATAATGGGGATCATGCGCATGGCGGCTTCTTCGCCGGCCATGGCGGAAGGGCCTTCTTTTTTCTTTTTTTCTTCCCCGGCGTTACCGGCGGCGATGGCTTTCTCGCGGGCAATCTGTTTGTCGAACGATTGCTTGGCCATCACATCCATGCCGAAGGTTTTGATCATTTTGCGCAGGATGTCGTAAGGGGGAACGCCGTTGTATTCGATATCGTCCAGCTGCGGCACAATTTCTTTTTCTACAAAGTCGCGCACCATTTTCTGGATCATTTGCTGTTGTTCGGACCACTGGATCATCGGGCTGTCCTGTTGAGTGGAAATTCAATCAACTGTAACAAGCCCGATGACGGTGATGCATTGATCAAAAGAACGGAATGATTGACGCTGGATGTCAGGGGGCTGGTTGAGCTGTGATGCAGGGTTGCGGGTCGAACCGCACGTGCATGGTCAGGGCGTTCGCCCCCTCGCTGCTGGCGGCGGCTTCAATATCTTGAGGGCGTAGTCGGGGGTGGGTGCCGGCATAAAACTTCTGCGCCGCTTTGGCATTGAGGGTCCGTTCGCGGGCCGCTTGATAGGTAATGCCGTCTCCGCCTAGCAGATGGCGGATGTACTCGGCGCAGGCCACGTCTTCGTCGCCGGTGGGGTGCGAAGCGACCAGCACTACGGTGGGCGGATTCTGTTTACGTAAATAGTTGGCTGTCGCTTCCGCGTTGACTAGCCCGGCTACCAACACTTCTAGGCTATCCCGGGCGCGCAGAGTGGCGGCAACGCCATTGGTGGTGCGCAATATCAGCTCTTTGCCTTGCAGTTCTGCCTGGTCGACTTCCCAAGGAGAGTTGCCGAAATCAAAGCCGGGGATGGGCAAGGCGTCCACCTCGCCGGCCAGCAGGGCTTCAGGTAGATGCTCGTCGCGTAGCGCAAAGGCTTGCTCGGCATTGGCCACTGGCCAAATGCAACGCAAGCCTTTGCGAAAGGCATGGTGGCTGGTGGTGAAAGCGCGAATCACGTCGATCACCACGGTAATGCCATGGATGTTGTGGGGTGGGTTATGCCCTTGGGCAATGTGGATGTCCATGTTCTTCCTTGCCAGGTTGAGGCATTGCGGATTCTGACGCTGTGAATGAATTCAGAACAACAGAGCCAATGCTCTAGGTGACGTTGTCGAAATGTAGCCTTCGGTGTCCAGGTACTTCTCCATGGCAATGGTCAACATGAGCGGCTCACCCACGGTCGAGCGATCCATGGAAACACGCTTGCCTCTGCGAAGATGTCGATCGCCTAGCGATAAGTGAGGGTCTGAACGATCGCGTAGCAGGTCGTCTTAAGTGCGATGCCTATGTTGCATTTGGATAATGCAGCTAAATCCCGCGTGTGCATAGACATTGGCGGCCAGCTCACCCTCCGCAGAGCAGAGATTTCTGTCGTCAGAGTCTCGGTGAACGCAGGGAGCGCATCGCTTGGTGCTTAGCTTTGCTTGCTTGAGCTTAGGCGCAACCAACGCGTAGTAAAGCCTGGGCAATTATTATTCTTGCTATTGTGAATCCTGCTGTAAATAGGTCGTTATTATGCATAAGAGTGATTATTGATCTTAGGGGCTGCTCCAGCAGCGGCTGTTAGGCTAATGATGGTGGCAGTGTGCGGGCCAGAGTCCATACCCGTACATCCTTGGCGCCCTGGTCGAGCAGGCATTGTGCTGCTGCCCTAGCGGAACTGCCCGTGGTCATCACATCGTCCACCAGAATCAGACGCAACCCGGTGACTGAGTGCTGACAGCGGAAAGCCTGTCGTAAATTGCGTTGTCGTTGGTGGCGGGTCAGCCCTTGCTGGCTGGGTGTATGGCGTTGGCGCACTAGTGCGGGCAGCACCGGGCGTTGCCAGCAGTCGCCCATCAGATTGGCGAGTCGTGCTCCCTGATCGAAGCCTCGGCGCCAGCGTCGTCGCCAGTGAACAGGGAGCGGACACAGGGCATCGGTATCCGGCCATGGCAGTGGCGTTTCCGCCAGCAGCGGCAGGATGGCCCGTTCCACGGTCAGGTCCCCCTTATGTTTGTAACGGGTGATCAGCGCATCCAGCGGAAAGCCGTATTGCAGTGGAGATTGGCTGGCGGAAAAGGCGGGTGGTTGGCGAATGCAGCGGCCACACAGAGGGGGGAGGGAGTCTGGAGAAGGGAGGGGTGTATCGCCATGAGGGAGCCCGCAACGACAGACCGGCCCGGTGACCCGTGCGAGCAGGCGAAGGCAGTCGGTACACAATGCCCCGCTTTCAGATTTGCCGCATAGCGGGCAGGGCGATGGGTTGATGTGATTAAAAAATGTACTGCAGTAAACTTTTGTTGCGGCTTTCAGGTTGACAGGCATTACAGGGCTCCTTAGCCTGCTGAGGTTAATCGAGGAGAATGAAGCATGCCGGCTATCGCCAGTTCCCCCCAATCGCGATCCACGGATATGGCTGTACGCCATGACTGGAAACGTAGTGAGATCGACGCTCTGTTTGCTCTGCCATTCAACGACTTGTTGTTCCAGGCAGCCGCTTTGCACCGGGCCCATTTCGATCCTAATGCCGTGCAGGTGAGCACCCTGTTGTCGATTAAGACCGGTGCTTGCCCGGAAGACTGCAAATACTGCTCCCAGTCTGGGCACTACAACACCGAGCTGGAAAAAGAAAAATTGTTGGAAGTTTCCAGAGTAGTGGAAGAGGCCCGTGCCGCTCGGCAAAACGGGGCGTCCCGTTTCTGCATGGGCGCCGCTTGGCGTAGCCCCCGTGACAAGGATATGCCCTACGTGCTGGATATGATCCGTCAGGTTAAAGACCTGGGCATGGAAACCTGCATGACCCTGGGTATGCTCAATGAAGGGCAGGCGGGAGCTCTCGCAGAGGCGGGCCTGGATTACTACAACCACAATCTGGATACCTCCCCGGAATACTACGGGCAGGTGATCACCACCCGGACTTATAACGATCGCCTTTCGACCTTAGCCAATGTGCGTGATGCGGGCATGAAAGTGTGTTGCGGTGGCATCGTAGGCATGGGCGAAGAGCGCAATGACCGGGTGGGTTTGTTGCAGCAGCTGGCGAATCTGCCGCACCATCCGGAATCGGTGCCGATCAATATGTTGGTTAAAATTGAAGGTACGCCGCTGGCGGATGTGGATGATCTGGACCCGTTTGAATTCGTGCGCACTGTAGCCGTGGCGCGAATTTTGATGCCGCAATCCTATGTGCGGTTGTCCGCCGGCCGTCAGGAAATGAACGATGAAGCCCAGGCCCTGTGCTTTATGGCCGGTGCCAATTCCATTTTTTATGGCGAACGCTTGCTGACTACCGATAACCCGGAAGCCAACCACGATCAGCGCTTGTTCAAGCGCTTGGGTATCCATCCATTGGACCCCCGTCACGAGGCGTCGGACGAGGCCCATGAAGAAGCCATCCAGGCTCAGGTTTCTGAGCAACAAGCCGAGGAGGCTGGGCTCTTCTACAATGCCATGGACAGCAAACGCACGGCCAAGCACGTGCTCGACAAGGACACCGGGCGCCCCACCGCTACCGAACACTGAGGTCTGCCCGTGGGCTTTGATCTGGCCACCGATCTGGCGGCACGCCGCCGCCAGCACCGTTACCGGCAAGCGCGTATCATGGATGGCCCCAGTGGCCGCCATGCGTTGCTGGGTGGGCGCCAGTATCTGAATTTCTGCAGCAATGATTATCTTGGTTTGGCCAATGACCCGGCTGTGGTGGCGGCCTTTCAACAAGGCGCTGCGGATTGGGGGGTGGGCAGTGGCGCCTCGCATTTAGTGTGTGGTCATCAACGTCCCCACCAACAGCTGGAGGAAGCGCTGGCGGCCCATACCGGTCGTCAGCGTGCCTTGTTGTTCTCCACCGGTTACATGGCCAACCTGGGCGTTATGACCGCCTTGCTGAGCAAGGGGGATGCGGTGTTCCAAGACCGTCTTAATCATGCCTCGCTGCTGGATGGCGGTTTACTCAGTGGTGCCCGTTTTCGACGGTTTCCCCATAATGATGGGCAGGCGCTGGCTAGCCAATTGGCCCGCAGTGAGGCGCGCCGGAAATTGGTGGTGGTCGACGGGGTGTTCAGTATGGATGGCGACGAGGCGCCACTGGTGGACTATGCCGAGGCCTGCGAAGGCCATGATGCCTGGTTGATGGTGGATGATGCCCACGGCATCGGCGTGCTGGACGCTCAGGGCCGTGGCAGTGTCTTCACTCAGGGCGTCAACGAACGGGTGCCGGTGCTGATGGGAACCCTAGGTAAAGGATTGGGTACGGCGGGTGCCTTTGTGGCCGGTAGCGATGAATTAATCGAAACATTGATCCAGTTCGCCCGCACTTTTATCTATACCACGGCCATGCCTGCCGCCGTGGCCAGCGCCACCCTGGTTAGCCTGAGAAAATCCCGAGAGGAGAATTGGCGTCGGGATACGTTAGCAGAGTTGATCGCCCGTTTCCGCCAGGGTGCCCGTGCGTTGGGCTACACCCTGATGCCATCGCAAACGCCTATCCAGCCTTTGCTGATTGGCAGTGATGTGGATGCCACGGCGCTCAGTGAGGCACTTCGCGAAAAAGGGTTTCTCATTACCGCGATCCGCCCGCCCACGGTGCCGGAAGGCGAAGCGCGCTTGCGAGTGACGTTATCTGCGGCCCATGAGGTTGAGGATGTGGATGCGTTGCTGGCGGCGCTGGCGCAATGCCAACCCCAAGACGTTTAAATTACAGACTTTTTACCACCGAGATCGTCGTTTCTTCTGTGGCAAAAAAAGGAAGATGAATGCCCAGGTTGATCCCTTTTCATAACACTTATCGGGCCACCGGTGTTGATGATGCCCAAGCCCAGGACATTGTTCTGATTCATGGCTGGGGCCTACATGCCATTGTCTTTGATGATATTGTGCCGGCCTTGCTAGCGCACTTTCGCGTCACCGTGGTGGATTTACCCGGCATGGGACAGAGCCCCTTGCCTAATGATGATTACAGCCTGGATTTTCTGGCCGAACAGGTGCTGGCGATTATGCCGCAGAAGGCCCATTTGCTGGGCTGGTCGTTGGGTGGGTTGGTGGCATTGGCCCTGGCTGAGAAGGCGCCGGAGCGGGTGCAATCGGTGGTGACGGTGGCCACTTCCCCGCGATTTACCGCCGCAGACGATTGGGCTCCCGCCATGAAGCCGGAGATTCTGGCCAAGTTCGCCGAGATGTTTAATGAAGACAATGAAGGCACGCTGGTCCGTTTTCTGGCGCTCAATTGCAAGGGCAGTGCGGCCATGCGTGAGGATACTGCGCGTCTCAAACAGATTTTGTATTTCTGTGGTTTGCCAGCGCCGAGAGCCCTGCGCGGCGGGTTGAACATCCTGCGCGACAGCGACTTGCGTGAGTCATTAACTGCGTTGTCCATGCCGGTGCTGATGGTGTTCGGTGAACATGATCATATCGTGCCGGCGGCAGTCATGGCCGCGGTGGAGCCGTTGATTGGTAATGGCCGCACGGCCTTGATTGAGCAGGTGGCCCATGTACCCTTCCTGTCGACCCCGGACACCTTTACCCAGGCCGTGTATGACTTTTATCGCGACTATCAGTTGGTCCGCTGAGGCGCCCGTGGATACTCCCGTGGAGCGCTCAGGAAAGGCGGTAGTGAGCCAGCACTTTGGTCGAGCTGCGCGTAGTTATGATGAACACGCCGTGCTGCAGTTGGCGGTGGGGCGATCATTGGTGCAGCGCCTGCCAGAAGCGTTACCGATAAATCATGCGCTGGATTTGGGGTGTGCCACGGCGCCTTTTGCTCGCGCTCAGCAACAGGCGTTGCCGGATGTGCAGTGGCAGGCGGTTGATTTGTCTTCGGCCATGCTGGCCGAAGCGGCAGAGCGCGGACGGCTGGATGAGACCTACCAACCCCTGTGTGCTGACGCCGAAAACCTGCCCCTGTCGACAAACTCTCAGGGTCTGGTGTTCAGTTGTTTTGCCCTGCAATGGTGTGATCCGCAAGTGGTTATGGCAGAGATCAACCGGGTGTTGGCTCCGGGCGGACGTTTGCTGCTGGCGGTGCCGTTGGCAGGGTCTCTGGCCGAGTTGCAATCGAGCTGGCAGCGAGTGAATCACCGCCCCCATGTCAATGCGTTGCCGTCGTTGGCGGATTGGCGCAGTGCGGCTTTTCAGGCGGGTTTTGCGGATGCGCAGCTTCAGCAGCAGGTGATGATGGAATACTATGATTCGGTGAAAGCCATCGCCCGTCGCTTGAAAGCCACCGGCGCGGATCATGTAAGCGGTGCCTCAGGCCTTACCGGTAAAAATGCCTGGCAGGCCATGGTGAAAGAATATGAGGCCCGGCGAACGCAGCAAGGCTTGCCGCTGACCTGGAACGTGCTGTTCCTGGAAGCGGAAAAGAGTTGAGCGAATAAGCCCCAGGTTTCAACGCGCGCCAGCCTCCGTTGTTTTTTCCAATTTTCTCCGCGCCAGAATCGTGACACGCGGGCCGCAAGTATTGGTGCCGTGCGACATCTTTCCCACGTTGCACCTTTACGCTTGTTGCTTGTCAGCAAACAAACCGCTCCGTCTTCCAGAGGTTAACCATGGAAAACCAGAAGCCCCCACTGCCCGCTCTCAAGGGTGTTTTTTTCGTCACCGGCACAGATACCGAAGTCGGTAAGACCTGGGTGAGCTGCCGCTTGCTGGAGCGAGCGCGGGAAGCCGGTTTAAGTTGTTACGGACTCAAGCCGGTGGCGGCCGGGTGTGAGGAAACGTCGGACGGTTGGCGTAATGAAGATGCCTTGCAGCTGATGGCGGCCAGCTCGGTGACGCTGCCTTACGAGATAGTAAATCCTGTGGCCTTTAAGGCGCCGGTCGCACCGCATATCGCAGCCCAGCAAGAGGGCAAAGATATCAGTCTTTCCCGGCTGGTGGGTTATGTGCGGGGCGCCTTGAGCGCCTACCCGGCGGACTTGATTTTGATTGAGGGTGCGGGCGGGTGGCGAGTGCCGCTGAACAGTCGAGAAATGTTGTCCGGGTTGGCCAAAGAGCTGGATGTGCCAGTGATTCAGGTTGTTGGCATGAAGCTGGGTTGTATCAATCATGCCTTGCTGACCGCCGATGCGATCGAAAAGGATGGTTTACGCTACGCCGGCACCATGGCGAACTGCTTTGGAGAAATGGCGGTGCAGGAAGAAAACCTGCTTACTCTACGCCAGCATTTACCCGGTGCCTTCGCGCTGGTTTGATCGGCAAAATCAGCGCATTTCCATTGCTCTTTCGCGCCATTGTCACCTTTAACGGGGGGTACAGGGGGGCACAACAGTGCAACGACCCAAGGCCCATCATTGGCCGATTGTGATGGCAGTCATCGCGCCTTACCTACTTATCCGCTGAGCCTGGGGGCGAGGAATGACACCTAGCTCCGACAGGGTATCCATTACCTGATCCACTGTAATGCGCTGCAGGCAGGGGTAGCTATCTCGAACGCAATTGCTGCGCTGACATTTAGCGGCGCAAGGCTGCCAGCGTAATACTCGAGCCTGGTCAGATAATGGGTGCCAAATGTGTTCATCCGTGGGGCCGAATAGGGCGACTACAGGAATGCCGCAGGCGGCAGCCAGGTGCATTGGACCGCTGTCATTGCCCACATAGCCCTGGCTGTGCTGAAGCAGCGAAATCAACTCCGACAGAGTGAGTTGATCGCACAGATCCAGCACCGGTTCGCAGAGAAAGGATTGTACCCTGGCGATTTGCATGCGGTCTTTGTGCCCTGCACCGATCAGGACCGGTGTAAGACCGGCGCGGCGTGCGCGCTGGCAGAGTGAAGCGAACTGCTCCGGGTGCCACATTTTGTAGGTTTTTGTGGCGCCGACATGGACCACTAAACATGTGTTTTCTGCCTGGCCGGATAGCAGGTTGCGCACAGCCGCGTCACTGCCGGGACAGTCCGCAAGCGGTAGGTAGCGGGCTGACGGCGCAGCAGGTTGGCTCAAGCTGGCGTAGCTGTGCCAACGGTGTCCTTGCCAATCCGGCTCCAGCGACAAGCTATAAAACCAGCGGCCATGACGGCGCGGTGGGCCGATCCGCGTTGCTGCCCCACAGAGACGGCTTAAGGTGGCGGATTTTTGTTCACCTTCGATGTCCACACTGATGTCGGCCTTAAAGCGTCGCAAGGCCCGCACAAACGCAAGGTAGCGACGAATCCGTTTCCACAAAGACTGTGAGCGTGAGAGCGCTTGTTCCGGATAAAAAAGCAACCGCTGTTCTCCCGGCAGACTTTGTGCCACCAGCGCCTGATAGCGCTCATCTACCACCAGCAAAGCGTCTGTGTGAGCACAGAGCATGGCACGCAAATGGGGTAACGCAATCAGAAGATTACCTAGATGACTACACGGAAATAAAATCAGCAGGCGAGGCATGAAACAAATACTGTTATCAGCGGAAACGGTGTTTAGGCTAGGCGGCGGGGATGACGGTTAAATGACAGGCGACGAGCTGCGATCGATTGGATAGGGCAAAGTGGAATAGGCCCCGTGTTTACTTTTTCGGCTTGTTGTTTTGCGCTTTCAACAGGATCTCGCGGGCAGGGCGGTCACCGTGTGGTGCCGTTACTAACCCGCGTTGTCCTCGCTACTAGCTGCTCGTCGCTGCTGTTAATCTCGCTCGATCAACCAGTCCGCGATTCGACCCCAGCTTTGTTTTTGGGCGGCGGCGCTGCCGAGGATGCCCATGTGCCCGCCATCAATGGTCAAAAAAGTTTTGTCCTTGCTGCGAATCAGGGGCTTCATGGCTTGGCTGCATTCTGGCGTCACGATGGGATCGTTGGCGCCGGTGATGTTCAGCACATTGGCAGTGACCCGGTCCAGGTGGCCGTCGGTTCCTTCCATGGGGAGCTGGCCATGGGCGACTACGTTGTCTGTCCATAGGTAGTGGACGATGTCCTGAATCACACCGCCAGGATAAGCCACCATGTCATCGAGAAAGGCCCCGTTGGTGGCATGGGAGGCGACGAATTCTCGGTCGTGCAGGTTCTTAATCAGGCTCCAGTAACCTTGCAGGCTACCTATTGGATTGGTGAATTTGAACGCGAGGCTGTTCACCCAGCCCGGTGAGCGCAGCAAGTTGGAGGGGACATTATGGATGCGTAGGCCGGTGCGGCTGCGGATCCACTTTGCCCGGCGGCTTAGTGCTCGGTACTGGCTGCCCAGCGAGCCGTTGCGGTGATAATCCGTGGGAGCCCCCACCAGCACTAGGTTGCTGATATCAGGGTCTTTGCCTAGGGCTGCGTAGCATAGGCTGAAGAGTCCGCCGAAGCTCCAGCCGTGTAGGCTCAGCTTTTGTTCGCCACTGTGTTGGCGAACATGCACCAATAGCTTGGGCAGATAATCGGCAAAGTAGCTGCTTAAATGTAGGTGGTTGTGATGCTTGCCTGGGCGGCCCCAGTCGACCATATACAACTCAAAACCTCGAGCACGTAGGTAACGTACCAAGCTGCGCTGGGGAAACAGGTCATAGATCAGCATGTTTACGGCGAGCGGTGCCACCAATACTAGCGGGGTGCGCTGAGGCGCTTGGCTGACGGGAATGACGGTGCCGTCCGCCAGAGGAATGGCGCTTTCTTTCAGTGGCGGGTAGTAACGCAATTTGACCAGACCGTCGTCAAACAGGGTCTGGTAGGGCGTTTGTTCTGCCTGGCTCAGTTGTTGAGCGTCAAACAGCCGAGCCCGGCCATTGTCTAGGCGTTGCCGCCAGGGGCGAGTTCGTTTGTAAACGGCCTGCTGTAGGGTGTTTGTGAGCATGAATTGCACCGGCAAAAGATCAACGGCCGGTTATTGTAGGGTAGATCCACGGGAGGGCAGTTGCCGTGCGGACCGGGGGAAGTGTCAGGGGGGATACTCGCCCGCCGCAATGAACGCTATTGCGGCGGACAAGGGGGTGGGGCGATCAGTGTTTGTTTTCGTTGGTATAAGCGCCAAGTTTGCCGCGCACTCGTACTTGGCTGCCGGGTTTCAGGTTTGGTGCAAATTTGGCTTTGCCTTCCGGGAACAGCATGACCACGGTGGAGCCCAGCAGGAAACGGCCTAGCTCTTCCCCTTTTTCCAGCGCGATGGGTTTGCTACGCAGGTAGTCGGTGGTGACCACTTGTTTGGGTAGCGGTGTGACCTGACCGCTGAAGACCGTCTCGATGCCGGCCACGATCATGGCGCCGACCAGAATCACCGCCATGGGGCCCTGTTCGGTATCGAAGATACATACCAGCCGTTCGTTACGAGCAAACAGGTTGGGTACGCCGTTGGCGGTGGCTTCGTTCACCGAAAACAGGTCGCCGGGTACATAGCGAGTTTCACGTAGGGTGCCAGTAAAAGGCATATGCACCCGGTGGTAGTCACGGGGAGAGAGATAGACGGTGGCGAACTGGCCGTTGGTAAATTCACTGGCTAGCGCACTGTCGCCGCCGAGCAAGTCATACAACGAGTAGTCGTGACCTTTGGCTTGGAAGACTTGATTGGCGCGAATAGCACCCAGTTGGCTCACGGCACCGTCCGCAGGGCTGGCGATATCGTTGCTCTCGCTTGCCTCTAGGGGGCGGGCATCGGCCTTCAGGGCTCGGGTGAAAAAGGCATTGAAGGTGGGGAATTGGTCCGCGTCTTCAATTTGCGCTTCCGATAGATCAATACCGAACCGTTTCATGAACATGTTGATGAAGGTGGTCTTGATCCACGGTACTTCGCTGCGGGCCAATATCCCCACCAGTCGAGACAAAGCATGTTGGGGAATAAGGTATTGAAGGGTAACGAACAGTTTGTCGCGTAAGCTCAAGAGTGACGTCCTTTAGCATTTTTCAGAAGGCGGAAATTGCCGCTAGGGGGCTCCGCCGTCAACGATGGGTTTAGGCACTTTTTTCTGCAGGGGTGTCCGGGTGGTTGCCCCATTCTGCCCAGGAGCCGGCGTAGCCACGCATGCGTTCAAAGCCTAGCAATTTGCCCACCAGCCAAGAAAAGCTGGATCGATGGTGGGTTTGGCAATGGGTGATCACTTCCTTGTCGCCGCTGATGCCCAGAGCCGCCAGTTCAGCACGGATGTCGTCCAGTGGGCGCAAGCGCAGGTTGTTCTGCTTGTCCATGGGCTCGGTCCATTCGTGGTGGCGAGCTCCGGGAATGTGCCCGGCTTTTTTAGCGAAGGCGCGCACGCCGTCGAATTCGTCCAGGGAGCGGGAATCCCAGATCACCACATCCTCATCCTGATAGTGAGCAAGCAGGTAGTTCAGATCCACTTCGGTGAGCGGATCATGGGCGCCCACCTGGTAATCGCTGGGGCTGGGCTCGTGGGCTTCGCTACTGGTGGCGTGGCCGTCCGCTAGCCAGGCGTGGATGCCGCCGTTCAGGTAGCTGTAGTGCTTGTGGCCGATGGCATCCAGGGTCCACAGTAGGCGCCCAGCCCAACCGCCACCTTCATCGTCATAGGCGATCACATGGGTGTCCGAGGTCAGGCCCAGCTCAGAAAAAAGATCGCTCAGCGCATCATCGGAAGGGATCATCCCCGGTGCCGGCTGGGCGCCGCTCTGCAATCGCTTGAAATCCAGATGAATAGCGCCGGGAACATGGGCCTGAACGTAAACGGGTTGTTTGCTCAAATCGAGAATGAGCAGGTTGCCGTCGTCAAGACGGTTGGCGAGTTCGGTGGGTTCGAGCAGCAGTGGCAGCATAGGCGATCAGTTGGCAGTGAGCAGTTGATGATTAATGACGAAGGCGTGTGCCTTCGTATCGGCAATGCCTTCATTATCCATTATCCGGGGTCTTTCTTATACCGTGGGGGCTTAGTGGGCCGCGATCAACTGTCGGTTGAGTACCGCTCGCGGCCATCCTCGTCCAAGGTGTCAGAAATCTGGTAGAAGTTGGTCAGCCGTTCTTCGTCGATATCCCCGTTCTGCGCCGCGAGGATCAGGGCGCAACCCGGTTCGTTGCGATGTGAGCAATTACGGAATTTACAGTAGCCTGCCAGTTCGGACAGTTCCCGGTAGCCGTGTAGCAAGTCGTCTTCACCAATGTGCCAGAGACCAAATTCTCGAATCCCGGGGGAGTCAATCAGCTGGCCACCGGTGGGCAGGTGGACTAGCCGGGCGGTAACCGTTGTGTGCTGGCCAAGGCCGGAGTTGCTGGAGAGTTCACCCACCTGCAAGTCAGCTTCTGGCAGTACGCCATTAATAAGTGAGGACTTGCCAACCCCGGATTGCCCGACAAAGACGCTGGTCTTGCCAGCCAACGCTTCGTGCAGTGGTGTGAGACCTTCACGTTGGTGGGCGCACACTTCCAAAACCGGGTAGCCGAGGTGGCGATACATGTCAGACAGTTCATCAACAAAGGGGCGTAGGGTGTCGTCGATCAGATCGGCTTTATTGAGCACTAGCGTGGCGGCAATGCCGGACAATTCCGCCGCCACCAGATAACGGTCCAGCAGCGAGCTGGAGGGGGTGGGCAGTGGGGCGAACACCACCAGCATTTGTTCCACGTTGGCGGCCACCGGTTTCAGGTTGCCGTACATGTCCGGGCGCTTGAGCACGGTGTCGCGGGGCTCAATGGCCACCACAACACCCAGACCCTCGCTTTTTGGCGGTTGCCAGATCACTTTGTCACCCACCACCAGCTGCTCCAGGGTGGCGCGGAAATGACAGCGGCGTGTTGTTCTATTTTCGGCGCCAGGGCCGTCAGCACTTTCCACTTCCACTTGTTGGCCGAAGTGGGCGGTGATGACCCCGTGTTGCTCATCGCCTAGATCGTCCGCTACCAGAATCTCCTGCTGGTCGGTACGGCGGTTGGCGCGGTCGCGTTTTTCCGCCTGGATCTTTTCGATGCGCCAGCGCTGGCGACGATTGAGTTTGCGTTTGGCCACGGGTTTTGCGGTCCTGTGTTCGGGTGTGAGATCTGTTATGTGAATAGCGCCATGCTACCATGAAGCATCAACAGACCTTCACCCTGCGTAGCAAAGAGATGCCGAGCCCATGACCGACAAGCGCAATAATCTGATTTGGATCGATCTGGAAATGACCGGCCTGAGCCCGGAAAATGATCGCATCATCGAAATCGCCACCATTGTTACTGATGCCGAGCTAAACGTGTTGGCAGAAGGGCCGGTGTTGGCGGTGCATCAGAGCGATGCGCTACTGGATGGCATGGACGAGTGGAATACCACCCACCATAACAACTCCGGGCTGGTGGCAAGAGTGAAGGCCAGCACGGTGAATGATGCGGCCGCGGAGTCTCAGACTATTGCGTTTCTGGAACAGTATGCGGAAGCGGGTATGTCGCCCATGTGCGGCAATAGTATCTGTCAGGATCGCCGTTTTCTGGCCAACTATATGCCGAAACTGGAAGCCTTCTTCCATTATCGCAACTTGGATGTGTCCACCCTGAAAGAATTGGCGCGTCGCTGGAAGCCGGACATCCTGCCGGGCTTCAGTAAAGAGAACAAACACCTGGCGCTGGATGATATTCGCGAGTCCATCGCCGAACTGGTGTATTACCGCGAGCACTTTATTGACGCTTGATCGGCGTCGCTGCATCGCGACCACAGAGTGAACCCATTGCTTTCCTTTGTGATCTCTGTGGTAAATCCTAGCTTGCTTGGTGCTGCTCCAGCGCCCACCGCACATGCTCGCGCACCGTTTCATCCGGGTAATCCAGTTTGTCCTTCAGCGCCTGTACGATTCCCTCTGTCGTGGGCGCATTGCCCAGCGCCACGGCAATATTGCGAAGCCACTTCAGATACCCTGCGCGGCGGATCGCCGAACCTGCCGTGCGCTCCAGAAATGCCTCTTCGCTCCATGAAAACAGTGCGACCAGATCACTGTCTCCCAGCCCGTGGCGGGGTTGGAAGTCACTTTCTTCCGTATGCTGGGCAAAGCGGTTCCAGGGGCACATGAGTTGGCAATCGTCACACCCGAAAATGCGGTTGCCTATGCCTTTGCGCAGGTCCTCAGGGATGCTGCCTTCATGCTCGATGGTCAGGTAGGAAATGCAGCGCCGAGCATCCAGCTCATAGGGGGCCACAATGGCGTCAGTGGGGCACACAGTGATGCAGGCTTTGCATTTGCCGCAATGGTCTTCCCCCGGGCTGTCTACCGGCAAGGCAATGTCGGTGTAGATTTCTCCTAGAAAGAACCAGCTACCCGCTTCCCGATTCAGCACCAGAGTATGCTTGCCCTGCCAGCCCAGCCCTGCTTTCGCCGCCAGCGGTTTTTCCATTACTGGCGCGCTGTCCACAAAGGCTCTGGCCAGTTCGCTGTCCGCAACGGCTTCGCGAATGCGTCCGGCTAGAATCGCCAGTCGCTTGCGAATCAGCTTGTGGTAATCGCGGCCCAGGGCATAGCGGGACACATAGGCCTTGTCTTTCTGCTGTAGCAATTTCACCGGTTGGGTGCCCGGGGGCAGGTAATCCATGCGCGCAGAAATCACCCTCAGTGTGCCCGGCTCCAGCTCCCCTGGCCGAAAGCGTTTATTGCCGTGGGCTGACATCCAGTTCATTTGCCCCTGGTAGCCCTTCGCCAGCCAGGCTTTGAGCTGTACTTCTTCGGCATGCAAATCCGTATCGGCAATACCGATCTGCTGAAAGCCGAGTTCGCGGCCCCATTGCTGGATTTGCTCTTTCAGTTGATTCAGGTCCATGACGTTTCGGGGCAGCCGGCTCTCGTGCGTATAATGGCGGGAACTGTGTTGCAGCGCTCCGGGAATACCGTGGCGCCCTTAATAACGCGAAGGATAACAGGTGACTGAGCTACCTGCTGCTTTATACACCGCGGCGCAAACCCGCGAATTGGATCGCCTAGCCATTGCTGCCGGCACCCCGGGTGCCGACTTGATGGAGCGAGCAGGGCAAGCGGCGTTCGATGCCCTATGCGAACGCTGGCCGCAAGTGAGCACATTGGCGGTATTGTGTGGCGGCGGCAATAACGGTGGTGATGGTTATGTGGTGGCTCGGCTGGCCGCAGAGGCTGGCCTGCAACCGCAGATATGGTTTACCTCTGCGCCGGATCAGCTCAAGGGCGATGCCCTGACCATGGCTCAGCGCTGCCAAGAGGCGGGCGTTCCCATGCAGGCGCTCACCGCCGACGCCTTGCCGCATGGGGCGGATCTGTTGGTAGATGGCCTGCTGGGTACTGGTCTCAAAGGCCCGCTGCGTGATGATGTGGCGATGTTGTTACGTGCCCTGAATGCCTTGTCGATTCCCGTGATGGCGTTGGACGTTCCTTCTGGGTTGAGTGCCGATAGCGGCATGCCCCTGGGCGCGGTGTTGCAGGCTGAAATGACCTGTACCTTTATAGGTCTCAAGCGTGGCCTACTCACCGGCGAAGGCCCTTTGCATTGCGGTGTGCTGCGTTTTTTTGACCTGCAGGTGAGCCGGAATATTTATGCTCAAGTGCAACCGGACAGTGTGAGTCCGTCTGCTGAACTATTGCAGCAGTGCCTGCCGGCCCGCCGAGTGGATGGCCACAAGGGCGATTATGGCCATGTGTTGGTGATGGGTGGCGATCACGGTTTTGCTGGCGCCCCGGTTATGAGTGCCCAGGCTGCGGCGCGCTGCGGCGCGGGCAAGGTGACGCTGATTACCCGCCCGGCCCATGTGGCGGTGGCGCTGATTCGGCAACCGGAAATTATGGTGCGCGGGGTGGATCAGGCACAAGAGGCCATCGAGTTAATGGACGCGGCCACGGTGATCGCCATTGGGCCGGGGCTGGGCCGCGACGCTTGGGGCCGGGAGTTGCTGGCGGCGGCACTGTCGGCAGGCAAGCCGTTGGTGGTAGATGCGGATGCATTGAACCTGATCGCCGGCCAGCCCGATATTGGCACTGCAGACTGGGTGCTTACCCCGCATCCGGGCGAAGCGGGCCGCCTGTTGGGCGTCACCGCCGCAGAGATTCAGCAAGATCGTTTTGCCGCGCTGGAAAGCCTTTGCGCCCGCTATGGTGGCACCGTGCTGCTTAAGGGGTTGGGGACCTTGGTGCAGGGTGACTCGGCCGCGGGGCTGGGCCGGGCACTGATTCGCGATGGTAATCCGGGTATGGCCTCTGGAGGCATGGGGGATGTGTTGACTGGCGTAATCGCAGCCCTGCGTGCCCAGGGGCTGAGTGGGTTTGATGCGGCTCGGCTAGGGGCTATGGTGCACGCCCGGGCAGCCGATGGTTGTGCAGCAGCGCAGGGTCAGAGGGGCTTGCTAGCCACCGATTTGCTCCCGGCCCTGCGCCAACAATTGAATTATGGATTGCCGCAAGGAGTCGGTCGCCAATGAGTGTGGAGTGCTACGCATTAGCGGATGAGGCGGCAACGCTGGCACTGGGGGCTGAATTGGGCCACCGCTTGGCGGCGGGCGGCTGCGTTTATCTTGAAGGCGATCTCGGGGCGGGGAAAACCACCCTGGTTCGCGGTATCCTCCGTGGCCTGGGGCATAACGGAGCGGTAAAGAGTCCGACGTATACTATTGTGGAACCCTATGAGATTCGGGGCGTCCATATCTATCACTTTGACCTGTATCGTCTGTCGGATCCGGAAGAACTGGAGTTGATCGGCGTACGGGAGTATTTCGATGCTGGCTCGCTGTGTCTGTTGGAGTGGCCGGAACGCGGAGCAGGCGTGGTGCCAGCACCGGATTTGACCATTACACTGGCCGTGAATGGCCACGGACGAAAAGCGACCCTGGAATGGGGTAGCGATTAAACGCCTATGACAATGCGGAAAACTGTAGCGGTAGCTTTTCTTTCTCTGTTGGCTTTGTGCTGGAGCTCACTGGTGTTTGCCCAGACCACGATTGATTCCGTACGCCTGCACCGGGCTCCGGATCACACTCGGATCGTATTCGATCTGCCCGGCCCGGTGGACCACAAGCTCGACAAGCTGGCCAACCCGGATCGTATTGTGTTGGATCTGCAGAACGCCGCTCTGGATTTTGATGTGAAAACGCTGGACTACGCCAGCAGCCCGATTGCCAATATCCGGGTCGGCAAACACACTGATAAAACCCGAGTGGTGCTGGACATGAACGAGTCCGTGCGCACCCGTACTAACCTGCTGAAACCCATTGAGCCCCATGGCTGGCGCTTGGTGGTTGACCTGTTCGATAAAGAGCTCACCACTGCGACCGCTAACGATAGTAAGCCAACGCCGGAAAAGTCGAAAAAGTCGGCTGAGCCCAAAGCCCAGCGATTAATGGTTGTGGCCATTGATGCCGGCCATGGTGGGGAAGACCCCGGTGCCCGCGGGCCCAGTGGGGCCTATGAAAAAACCATTGTGCTGCAGATTGCCAAAAAGCTAGAGGCGATGGTGAATGAGAAAGCCGGCATGCGGGCGGTGATGGTGCGTGATGGCGATTACTATGTGCCGCTGGTGGAGCGCCGCAAAATTGCCCGGGAAAAGCACGGGGCGGATGTGTTCGTTTCTATTCACGCGGATGCTTTCACCGATGCCCGCGCCAATGGCGCTTCGGTATTTGCCCTGTCCAACCGGGGGGCCACCAGTGCTCGGGCCCGCTATCTGGCCAAAATAGCCAACGAGTCGGACCGCGTGGCCGGGGTGTATGAAGAAGAGAAAGACGACAGCTCGCTCTACAGTGTGCTGGCGGATCTGCAGATGAACGGTTCTATGGCCGGCAGTCTTTATCTTGGCCGGCAGGTGCTGTTGGAAATGGGTAAAGTCACCAAGCTGCATGGTAACCGCGACAAGGTGGAGCAGGCAGGTTTTGCGGTGCTTAAAGAGCCGGAAATGGTGTCGATCCTGGTGGAAACCGGGTTTATTTCCAACCCCACTGAAGAGCGTAATTTGCGCTCTTCAGCTCACCAGACCAAGCTGGCTCGTTCAGTGCTCAAAGGGATTGATGCCTATTTTCGTAGCCATCCAGCACCTAATAGCTGGTATGCCGCTCAACGACGGGAGCAGGGCGATGAGTATCGAATTCAGCCCGGTGATACACTGTCGGAAATTGCTCGGCAGTACAGTGTTTCTGAGCAGTCGATTCGTTCGGCTAACGGCATGGATGGCGATCGCATTATGGTCGGCCAGGTACTGAAAATTCCCCGTTCGTGACATTCCGCTTGCACGCAATACGCGCCATGCTGGCACGCTAATTTCCAAACGTGCTGGGTGCGGTGTGGCGGGTCAGATAATTTCCTAAAGGGTGTGTTTTGTCCAAAATTCAGCTGCTTGATTCCCGCCTTGCTAACCAGATTGCCGCCGGTGAAGTGGTTGAGCGCCCCGCGTCTGTGCTCAAAGAGCTGCTGGAGAATGCGCTGGACGCTGGCTCGGAATCCATCAGTGTGGATGTGGAGCAGGGCGGGGTGAAACTGCTGCGGGTACGCGACAACGGCAGTGGCATCGAGCGCGATGATTTACCGCTGGCTCTGTCGCGCCATGCCACCAGCAAAATCCGGGGGCTTGATGATCTGGAAGCCATTGGCACGTTGGGGTTTCGCGGTGAGGCTCTGGCGGCGATCAGTTCTGTCTCCCGGTTGAGTCTGGCCAGTAATGTGGAGGGGGAGCCGGAAGGTTGGCAGGTGACCGTGGAGGGGCGTGATATGGCGCCGTCAGTATCGCCGGCAGGGCATCCCCGTGGCACCACCGTCACCATGCGCGATTTGTTCTTCAATACTCCGGCGCGGCGTCGTTTCCTGCGCACCGAAAAAACGGAATTCAATCATCTCGAAGAGGTGTTCCGGCGCATTGCCCTGAGCGAATTCAATACCGCTTTTCGTCTTACCCATAACCAGAAAGTGATTCACCAGCTGCCTGCTGGGTTGGATGACACTTTGCGGGCAGCGCGGGTGGCCAAGCTGTGTGGCAAGGGCTTCATTGAGCAGGCGGTACCGGTGGATGTGGAGCGTGATGGTTTGCGGCTGCATGGCTGGATGGGGCTGCCCACTTTTTCCCGGTCCCAGGCGGACCTACAGTATTTCTATGTAAATGGTCGGGTCATCCGGGACAAGGTGGTTAGCCATGCGGTGCGTCAGGCTTACTCGGATGTGCTTTATCATGGCCGCCATCCAGCCTATGTGCTGTTTCTGGAACTGGATCCGGCCATGGTGGATGTGAATGTTCACCCCACCAAGCACGAAGTGCGTTTCCGCGAGCAGCGCATGGTGCATGGTTTCTTGTATAGCTCGCTGCACCGTGTCATTGCCGGGGTGCGGCCCGGCCAGGAACTGGCGGGTTCAGTGGCCGATGAAGGCGGGCCAGCTGCAGGGATGGATGCAGCCATGGCGCCGAGCCAGGGTAATATGTCGCTGACTTCGCCGACGGGCTCGGGGGGCTCCCTGTCTCATCCTGCCGGGCAGGCTTATCCTTCCACGGGGGGAGGCGTGTTCGGCTATGGCCAGGGCGCACGTCAGGCGGATGCTTATGGGGCGTTGGTCCGTGGGCATGTAGGTGAGTCGGCGCCGGCGGTAATGCCGCCGGCCAACGAAAATGAAACCGTACCGCCATTAGGGTATGCGGTGGCGCAATTGCACGGCATTTTTATTTTGGCGGAGAACGAGCAAGGGATGGTGGTGGTGGATATGCACGCCGCCCACGAACGGATTACCTACGAACGGCTCAAGCAGAGCTGGGCGGAAGACAAGGTGCGTAGCCAGCCGTTGCTAGTGCCGGTGTCGCTGGCGGTGTCATCCCGGGAGGCGGACTTTGCTGAGCAGCAGCCGGAGGTCTTTTCCAGGCTGGGGTTTGTGGTTCAGCGTGCTGGGCCGGAGACTCTGGTGGTGCGCGAAGTGCCGGCCCTTCTTCGTAATGGCGACAGCGAATCCATGGTGCGAGATGTGCTATCGGACCTGCTGGCCGAAGGCAGCAGCGAACGCATTGCGCAAAAGCTCGATGAGCTGCTGTCTACTATGGCCTGCCACGGCAGTGTGCGTGCCAATCGCCGCCTCACCATTGCAGAAATGAACGCGCTGTTGCGTGATATGGAAGCCACTGAGCGTTCCGGCCAATGCAACCATGGCCGGCCCACCTGGACCCAGATGAGTATTAAGGATCTGGATCGACTGTTCATGCGGGGGCAATGAACCATGACCGCTTGCACGCGACACCCAAGCAGGCAACACGTGGAGGGCACGCGGTCTTTCGCGTGTCAGCGTGATGCCTGAAGCGTCTCTGCCTATTTTATTGCTCATGGGGCCCACCTGCTCCGGTAAAACCGCGTTGGCGATTGAGGCGGCGCAGACGCTACCCATCGAAATTATCAATGTGGATTCGGCGTTGGTGTATAAGGGCTTGAATATTGGTGCGGCGCGCCCCACTGAAGAAGAGCTGGCATTGGCGCCACACCGGTTGCTGGGTTTTCGTGATCTTACCGAGCCCTATTCCGCTGCGGATTTTCGCGCCGATGCGCTCAAGCACATTGAACAGATCCACAACAACGGCAAATTGCCGTTGTTGGTGGGTGGCACGGTGCTGTATTTCAAAGCCTTAGTGGAGGGGTTGGCTCCGTTGCCGGAAGCGGATCCGGTGGTGCGTGCCGAGATTGCAGCACTGGCCGATGCGCAGGGCTGGCCGGCGGTGCATCAGGCGCTGGCTGAGGTGGACCCGGTCACCGCGGCGCGGCTCAAGCCCACGGATAAGCAGCGGTTACAGAGGGCGCTAGAGGTCTTTCGTCTAACCGGCAGACCGTTGGCTGCGTTTCATGCGGAGCATGATAAAACGCTAACAAAGAGCCGGGATGGATTAAGTCAGTTCAGCGGATTGCCCTATCCTGTGCTCAGCACGGCCCTAGCGCCGCAGGATAGAGCCTGGCTCCATGAACAGATTGCATTAAGGTTTCGCGCAATGCTGAATTCCGGTTTGCAGGAGGAAGTAGAGGCGTTGCGACAGCAGCCCCAATTGAATGCAGATTTACCCGGTATTAGGGCCGTGGGATATCGCCAGATGTGGGAATATCTGGATGGTATGTACGGCTACGATAGCATGGTGGAGCGGGGCATTATTGCCACCCGGCAATTGGCTAAACGGCAGTTTACCTGGTTGAGGAAATGGCCGGAACTACAGTGGTTCGACAGTAATGATCGGTCACAACGAGACGCTCTGTTTGGATTGCTTGCGAAGAACTGTAAATCTGTGTTTAGTTAGCTCTGAAAGCATGCGTTTTAGTTTATAATGCAATGACTGCATAGGTCTGTGGCATTGCTGGGAAGGTGTCGCGGCTATGGATGGGGCGGGATTCGGAACCTTTTATGCTGACTGTTGACAAAATTGGCCCGGTGGCACACTGGGTTGAAGCTGTGCTTGATTAGGCACGGCTTTGCGGCGGCATCGCGCTGATTGCCCGAAGTGTTGGGCGCTACTTTTTACTGTTATTTCAAGGAGATCTACCATGTCAAAGGGGCACTCGCTACAAGACCCTTTCCTGAACGCGCTGCGTAAAGAGCGTATTCCGGTTTCTATTTTCCTGGTAAATGGGATAAAGCTGCAGGGTCAAATTGAATCTTTTGACCAATATGTCGTGCTGTTGAAAAATGCAGTAAGCCAAATGGTATACAAACACGCTATTTCTACCGTGGTTCCGGCCCGCAATCCGCGCGCAACGGGCAACCCGGCTATGGCTGCGGGTGCTACTGCTGCGCCAGCTGCCGATGAAGGGTACGGCAACCAGTAACCTGTTTGTTTTATTCGCTTCATTATACAGGGCTGCCTTCGGGTGGCTCTGTGCGTTGTGCTCTGTCTTCTTTAGCTGACGTATTGAAATGTTACGTCAGCCACTCGTGCTGCGTGGTTTAGTGACCGATTCCAGCCCCTATCCTTTGGGAGGGGCTGGACGCTTGTATAAGCAGTGAGATGGCTAGAATCATGTTGTTCTTTCTCATCCAAGAAGAACACGATGCATTTCCTGCCTTTCCACCACCTTCCTGGTTTAAACTGGGGGTACCTGTCCCCATATCCGCATCCTATGGACTTATTTGATCGTACAGAACAAACACGCACCGAAGCCGGCGAGCGCGCTATTTTGGTTCATCTGGAGCTGCCTGATGCTATGGGGCGTGAAGATCTGGACGAATTCCATCATTTGGTGACCTCCAGCGGTGTCCTGCCTGTTATCCAGCTGACGGGCAAACGAGACCGGCCTGATCCAGCATTATTTATCGGCACTGGAAAAACCGATGAATTGGCGGCCATGGTAAGTGAGCATCAGGCTGATGTGGTGCTGTTTAATCATGCCCTTAGTCCGGGTCAGGAACGTAATCTGGAACGGGTAGTGAAATGCAGAGTGCTGGACCGCACCGGTTTGATTCTGGATATCTTTGCTCAGCGGGCTCGAACCCATGAAGGGCGCTTGCAGGTGGAGTTGGCGCAACTTCGCCACTTGTCATCTCGGTTGGTGAGAGGCTGGACCCACCTGGAGCGTCAAAAAGGCGGTATTGGCCTGCGCGGCCCTGGTGAGACACAACTGGAAACGGATCGCCGTTTATTGCGTGATCGTATTCGCGGAATCGAATCGCGATTGGAAAAAGTGCGTAAGCAGCGCGCTCAAGGGCGTCGCGCCCGGCAACGGTCGGAAACTCCGCTAATTTCTCTGGTAGGTTATACCAATGCGGGCAAGTCGACCCTGTTCAATGCCATTACTACGGGTGATGTGTATGTGGCAGACCAATTGTTTGCTACCTTGGACCCGACGTTGCGCAAAGTAAAAGTGCCGGGTGTAGGGCCGGCCATTTTGGCAGATACCGTGGGTTTTATCCGGCATTTGCCGCACCGGTTGGTGCAGGCATTTCGAGCCACGCTTGAAGAAACCGTGAACGCTAACCTGTTGCTGCACGTGACTGACTGTAGTGCGGAAGAGCGGGACAGTAATGTGGTTGCTGTGAATGAGGTGCTGGAAGAAATTGGTGGCGATAAGCTACCGGTGCTGCATGTTTATAACAAGGTCGATAATCTGGACCAGCCTCCCCGACTGGAGCGTGATGAACACGGCCAGCCTTGGCGAGTGTGGGTTTCTGCGCAAACTGGCGATGGGTTCGATCTGCTGTTTGACGCGATCGCAGAGCGGTTGGCTGCTGGTTGGGTGGATTGCTGGGTGCGGCTGCCCGCTTCAGCGGGGCGTCTGCGCGCGCGTTTGCACGAAGCCGGCGAAGTGCTTGAAGAGCAAACCGGCAACAATGGCGATATGTTGCTGCGTGTTAATGTGAATCGGGTGCATTTTGAACGCCTGCTTCGCGAACAAGGTTTAAAAGAGGAAGAGCTGGTAATTCCGGCACCTGCGGTTGCAGCTGAGGGCGCCCCTTCCTACAATTCGGAACACTCGACAAACGCGAGTCATCATTAGGCTGGAGCCCTTTGGCTTTGGCGGACTGGAGATCTACATGGCGTGGAATGAACCCGGCGGCAATAAGCCGAAGGACCCTTGGGGTGGTGGTGGCGACCAGGGGCCGCCGGACCTAGATGAAGCCCTGAAGAACCTGAAAGACAAGATTAATAATGTTTTCGGCAATAAAGGTAACAAGGCCGGCGGCGGTGGTAGCCGCAGTGGCGGAGGGTCGCCTTGGCCGATGCTGGTTATCGCGTTGGTTATTGTCGCCATTGGTTATGGCCTGATGGGCTTTTTCCAAGTGGACCAGCGTGAACGTGCTGTGGTGCTGCAGTTTGGTAAGTTCGATCGTATCGTGGAGCCGGGTTTGAACTGGCGAGCGCCTATCTTTGAGCAGTTCGAGAAGGTGGACGTGGGGCAGAACCGTCGCTACGAAATTACCGAAGAAATGCTCACCAAGGACACCAATATCGTCAGTGTGACCTTGCAGGTTCAGTATCAGGTGCTTGATCCGCGCCCGTTCCTGTTGAAAGTGGCGCAGCCTGAAGAAATTCTGCAGCACGCTACCAGCTCGGCGTTACGCCACGTGGTGGGGTCGTCGTCTATGGATGATGTGCTCAAGGATAATCGTGAGGCGATCCGGGTACAGGTGCGCGAACGCTTGGATGACTATTTAAACCGTTACGACACTGGCTTGGTGCTACGCCAAGTGGTACTGGATAAAACCGAAGCGCCGGATGCTGTGCGTGACGCCTTTGATGATGTGTCTAAGGCCAAGGAAGATGAAGATCGCTTCAAGAAAGAAGCGGAAGCGTACAGCAATGCAGTGATTCCCCAGGCTCGAGGTGAAGCTCAGCGGATAGAAGAAGAGGCGTTGGCTTATAAACAGCAGGTTATTGATGAAGCCAAAGGTGATGCCAGCCGCTTCACCGATTTGCTTACTGAGTACCGCAAGGCTCCGGAAGTGACTCGCGAACGTTTGTACCTGGAAACCATGACTCAGGTCTTCAGCAATACCAGCAAGGTAATGGTCGATGTGAACAAGGGCGACAGCCTAATTTACTTGCCATTGGACAAGCTGATGAAGAATAGCGACGGCAAGACCAAGGCTCAAAACCCCGGGGCTTCAGCGTCCAGCACCACCTCCAGCGCCGGTGCGGATGACGGCGGCAGCGGACGTAGTAGCGGCCGCAGCTTGTACAACAACCGTAACCAGGAGCTGCGCTAATGAATAATCGTGGATGGATGGCGCTACTGGCCTTGGGTGTGCTGGCTCTTTTGGCGATGGACTCTTTTTTCATCGTAAACCAGAAAGAAAAGGTCGTGCTCAAGCAGTTTAGTCGGATCGAGAAGACCGATATCCAGCCTGGTCTTTACTTCAAGTGGCCTATGGTGGAAGAAGTGGTGAAAGTGGATGGGCGTGCGTTGGTCTATGACGTACCTACCCAGTCTTTCCTTACCGCTGAGAAAAAACTGCTGAATGTTGATGCCTTTGTTATTTGGCGCATCAGTAATGTGCAGCGTTACATCGTTAGTGTGGGGGGCGGTTCTTCCAATCCTCAGGTAATGGAGCGCCGTGCTCGTGAACTGCTGGACCCTCGTGTGAACGAAGGCCTGCGCAACGAGTTCGCTTCACGTACCGTCTTTCAGGTGGTGGCCGGCGAAAGTGACGTGGAAAAGGTGGAGGGCGATACGGCTATCCTCCGTGACCCGACCACTGGCGAAACCGTGGAAGTGCCCACCGACCAACTGGATGAGTCGGTGTTGCGTGGAGCGGGAGCCGGTCAGCAAGAGGGTAGTGAGCCTGCTGTAGATAGTGTGGCCAATGATCAACGTGAGGCGTTGATGGATCAGGTTCGTGCTGAAGTAAACAAGTCGACCTTGGAAGATCTGGGTATTGAAGTGGTGGATATCCGTGTTAAACAGGTGGACTGGCCGGAACAGGTTCGCGGGCGAGTATTCGACCGTATGCGCGCTGAGCGTCAGCGAGATGCTGCGGCTCATCGTTCACAGGGTCGTGAAGAAGCGGAAAAAATCCGTGCCTCTGCAGACCGCCAGCGCACTGAAACATTGGCCCAGTCGTACCGTAAGGCTCAGAGCGCTCGCGGTGAAGGGGATGCGCAGGCAGCGGCAATCTATGCCGAAGCCTACAATCAGGATAAAGAATTTTTCCGTTTCTACCGTAGCTTGAGAGCCTATAAGGAAAGTTTCGATCAGCCGGAAGATGTGCTAATCCTGGAGCCGGATAGCGACTTTTTCCGCTACATGAAAGGGGCGAAGGGCGCACCTTAACGGCCTTTTGTTCAAATAGCGTCTGGTTTGCCCCTGCGGCACCGGGCCTATCACAGAGCCCCGCCTTGTGCGGGGCTTTTGTTGTTTGTTTTATCGATTTGTGTTGGCAGCCGTTGCTGGCGAGGCTCGTCTATCCTGAGCCTATCTGGCGCTGGAAGACCATGATAGAATGCGGCAACCGAGCCTGAGGGTTCGGTTTTTTTGTGGCTGTCTGGCGGGAACCATGGACGCGTTGTTAAATGGCGGAAGCGTGTTGATCAAAGCACTGTGTTTGGTGTTGGTCATCGAGGGCATTCCGTTGTTTCTTGCGCCTGGCCGAGCCCGTCGCGCGGCCCTTCAGGTGGCGCGTCTGGATAGTCGCCTGCTGCGAATTATAGGGCTGGTACTCATGGTATTGGGTGCGGGCTTGTTATTACTGATGCGGTCGTAAATGATGAATCAGGAAGAACAGTGGCTACTGCCCGACGGGGTAGAAGAGGTCCTCCCGGGTCGCGCCCGGGCTATCGAGCAGCTGCGTCGGCAGACGCTGGATCTGTATCAGCGTTGGGGTTATGAACTTGTTTTCCCGCCGTTGATTGAGTTTATGGAATCCTTGCTGAACGGCGGTGGCCGTGATCTGGAGAGGGAAACCTTCAAGATTACCGACCAGCTCACCGGGCGCCTGATGGGCGTTCGTGCGGATATTACCCCGCAAGTGGCGCGTATGGATGCCCATAGCTTGCGCCGTAACGCACCTTCTCGTCTTTGTTACTGCTCCAGCGCCCTGCGCACCCGGCCGGTGGTCGCCGGTGGCACGCGCCTGCCCTATCAGTTGGGCGTAGAGCTATTTGGTCACGCCGGTTCAGACAGTGATCTCGAGGTGATTTCCTTGCTGCTGGAAACGCTGGCATTGTCAGGCGTCGAGCAACAGGTGGTACTGGATTTGGGCCACGTGGGTTTGTTCCGTGGTCTGCTCGAGGGCTGTGATTTGAGCGAAACTGAGCAGAACCAATTGGAAGATATCTATGTGCGCAAAGCGCGGGTAGAGCTGGATTCTTTTATTGCCAGCCATGATTTGCCTGCGCCTGCGGCCAAGGCCTTGGCCGCCTTGCCTTGGTTAGCAGGTGGCGTGGAGGTGCTCAATGAGGCCCGTGCGTTATTGTCCCACTTCTCTGGCGCCCTAGCGGCATTGGATGAGCTGGCGGTGCTGGCCGATGTGCTCGGCGCTCGAGGGGTGCGGCTGCACCTGGACTTGGGTGAGCTGCGTGGTTATCACTACCACACCGGTTGTGTGTTTGCGGCGTATTTGCCCGGTGAGAGCGAGCCCGTGGCCAAGGGCGGTCGCTACGATCACATTGGTGAAGTATTTGGTCGGGCCCGCCCGGCCACCGGCTTCAGTGCGGATTTGAAGATGCTGGCTGAGCGTGCGCAATCCGCCGCGCTTACCGGTATTCTGGCTGAAGGGTCGCTGCAGGACGCCGCGTTCGCGACTAGGGTTGCGGCTCTTCGTGAGCAGGGCGAGCGTGTGGTGCTGGCCCTTCCCGGTGCAGATAATGATCCGGCTGAACTAGGGTGCCAGCGTCGTCTGGTTGCTCAGGCCGATGGTTGGGTTGTGACCGACCTCTAAAACCGAATTTCTTTTTTCCTGAATAGATGGCAGCAAGCAATCATGGGTAAGAACGTAGTCATTCTCGGCACCCAGTGGGGTGATGAAGGCAAAGGCAAAATCGTCGATCTGCTTACCGATCAGGCCTCATTGGTCGCCCGCTTTCAGGGTGGCCATAACGCCGGCCATACCCTGGTGATCGATGGCAAGAAAACGGTCCTGCACCTGATTCCGTCAGGCATTCTTCGTGAAGATGTGCAGTGCCTGATCGGTAACGGCGTGGTGCTTTCTCTGGAAGCCTTGCTTAAGGAAATTGGTGGCCTGGAAGATCAGGGTGTTCCTGTTCGCGATCGCCTGCGTTTGTCCGCCTCCTGCCCGCTGATCTTGCCTGTGCACGTGGCTCTAGATCAGGCTCGGGAAGCGGCCCGTGGCAACAAGAAAATAGGCACCACGGGCCGGGGCATCGGCCCGGCCTATGAAGACAAGGTGGCTCGTCGGGGCTTGCGCCTGGGTGATGTGTACCAGCGTGAGCTGTTTGCCGCTAAGCTGGGCGAAGTGATGGATTACCACAACTTTGTTCTGCGCAGCTATTACAATGCCGAGCCGGTGGATTTCCAGAAAACCCTGGATGACACCTTGCAGCTGGGCGAAGACGTTCGCAGCATGGTGACTGACGTGACGGCGGTGCTGCACGGCGCCCGTGAGCGCGGCGAAAATATCATGTTCGAAGGAGCCCAGGGCACCCTGCTGGATATCGACCACGGCACCTACCCTTATGTCACCAGCTCCAATACCACCGCTGGCGGTACCGCTACCGGCACCGGGTTTGGTCCTCTGTACCTAGATTATGTGCTGGGTATTACCAAGGCCTACACCACCCGGGTGGGGAGTGGCCCGTTCCCTACTGAGTTGTTCGACGAGAATGGCCGCTACCTGGCCGAGAAGGGGCACGAATTTGGTTCTACCACGGGCCGTGCTCGCCGTTGCGGGTGGTTCGATGCGGTGGCGCTGAAGCGCTCCATCCAGATTAACTCCATTACAGGCCTGTGCCTAACCAAGCTGGATGTGCTGGATGGCCTGGAAGAGATCAACATCTGTGTGGGCTACCAGGATGCGGCCGGCAACTCGCTGGAGTGCGCCTGGGATGCGGATAGCTACGAAGAAGTGAAGCCGGTTTACGAAAGCCTGCCGGGCTGGAGTGAATCCACCCTGGGCGTGAAGTCGGAAGACGATCTGCCGGCCAACGCCAAGGCTTACCTGCAGCGCATCGAAGCAATTACCGGTGCACCCATCGATATTATTTCCACTGGCCCGGACCGTGTGGAAACCATTATCAAGCGGCACCCGTTTTCGTAACGAGTTTCCGTAAAGGAACGACAAAAAGGGTGGCTTCGGTCGCCTTTTTTATGGCTTTTAACCCTCGTTCAAATTCTTTCTCCTAATAATTGAAGCCTGTTCACAAATCACAAAGTTGTCGATTCCCTGTGATCAAAATGCAACAAAATCCCGGTTAGATGGTGTCTCGTTCATTCATCGAATATCGGGGATTTGTCATGTCCAAACGCATTTTGCGGGTGGCGCTGACCGGCCTTGCAGCAGGGATTGTTACTGCTGCTCATGGCGCCAGCGTGTCCGTGCCCTCTTATCAGACATCCAGCCAGTGGTTTGCTGATGGTCAGTCTCAGGTTACTGAGAAAATGGCTCAGGAACGCAATGACGTAAAAGCTAAAAACGTGGTCCTGTTTGTGGGTGACGGCATGGGGATTTCCACCCTAACGGCTGCGCGAATCCTGCAAGGGCAGCTGGATGGCAATGATGGGGAAGAGAACCTGTTGTCTTTCGAACAGTTCCCCTACAGCGCGCTGGTCAAAACCTATAACACTAACCAGCAGACCCCGGATTCCGCTGGCACCATGACCGCCATGATGAGCGGGATCAAGAATAAAGCCGGCATGATCAATATCAGTAGTGATGGCCTGCGTGGCGATTGCGCCTCTTCCCAGGGCAACGAGCTGCACACCTTTCTGGACCTGATGGAAGCCACTGGTCGGTCAACCGGGGTGGTGAGTACTGCCCGGGTCACTCATGCTACGCCGGCCGCCACTTATGCCCATGTTCCGGAGCGTAACTGGGAATCCGATGACAGCCTTACCGATGAAGCAAAAACCAATGGCTGCAAGGATATTGCGGATCAGTTGGTGTCCTACGATTTAGGCGACGGTATCGATGTGGTGCTGGGGGGAGGGCGGCGCCATTTCCTTCCTGCTGCCGATGGCGGCAAGCGTGCGGACAGCCGTGACCTGACACAGGAATGGCAGGACCGCTATGAGGATTCTGATAGCTCAGCCCTGTATGTAGAAACCGGTAATGAGTTGGCCACGGCAGACCTGGCCAATGTCGACAAGCTAATGGGCCTGTTCACTTCTTCTCACATGAGTTACGACGCAGACCGGCAGGCCAGTGGTGCGGATGAGCCCACCATTGGCAGCATGGCGGTCGCGGCCGTTGATGTGCTGAAAAAAAATGAAGAAGGCTATTTTCTAATGGTGGAAAGCGGCCGTATTGACCACGCTCACCATGCTGGCAATGCCTACAATGCTCTGCACGATGCAGTGGCATTTTCCGACGCGGTTCAGGCTGTGGTCGACAAGGTGGATCTGGATGAAACCCTGATTCTGGTGACGGCAGATCATAGCCATGTCTTTACCATTGCCGGCTACCCGACCAAAGGCAATCCCATTCTGGGCAAAGTCGTCACCAATGATGGCGCGGGCGCTCCGGAAGCGGCTCCCACCGGTGATGCCGACGGCAACGCTTACACCACGCTGGGTTATACCAATGGCCTTGGCTATGCGGATTTGGGCGCGGAAACCGATGCTGATGCGCGTTATGCCAGCGCACCCCTGAGTGGTCGTCAGGATCTGAGCGGTGTGGATACTGAAACGCCGGGTTATCACCAGGAAGCGCTTGTGCCCATGGGTTCTGAAACCCACGCGGGTGAAGACATTTCCCTGCACGCTATCGGTGCTGATTCCTGGCTGGTGCAGGGCAACATGGAGCAGAACGCCTTGTTCCATATCATGACCCGCGCCACAGCGCTGACCCCGGCCGAATAAAAGGAGCATGACAATGAAAATGAAATCTTTGGTTCTGGCAATCTCGGCCTCGACACTGCTCTACGGCTGTGGTGGTAGCGATAGTAACAATGACGGCACTGCTGGTGGTGGTGACACCGGAGGGGAAAATTCGCTGTCCTTCAGTAGTGATCAGCTTTCCAGTGAGTGGTACACCCAAGCTGAAGCGAAGGTGGATGCTGCCGCCCAGCGAGAGGTCGTTAACGCCACGGGTGCGGCGAAAAATGTGATTCTTTTTGTGGGCGACGGCATGGGCATCTCCACCGTCACTGCAGCGCGAATCCTGGCAGGGCAAATGCAGGGGCTTGACGGGGAAGAGTACCAGCTCAGCTTTGAAAAAATGCCCTTCACCGGTTTGGTGAAGACCTACAATACCAACCAGCAGACCCCGGATTCGGCTGGCACCATGACTGCCATGATGAGCGGTGTAAAAACCAAAGCTGGCGTACTCGGTGTCAGTGAAGAAGTGGTGCGGGCTGATTGTGCTTCCAGTCAAGGTAAGGAGCTGGTGACTGCTCTGGAGCTGGCGGAAGATATGGGGAAAAGCACGGGGATCATCTCTACTGCACGTATTACCCACGCTACCCCGGCGGCAACCTATGCGAAAAGCCCGGAACGTAACTGGGAATCGGATGATGGGTTGACGGCAGAAGCAGCCACCAGTGGTTGCAAGGATATCGCCGATCAGTTGGTCTCGTTTGATGTAGGCGATGGTATAGATGTGGTGATGGGGGGCGGTCGCCGTCATTTTATTCCGAACGCCGATGGCGGTAAGCGTACCGATGGCCGCGACCTGACGGCAGAATGGAAAACCGCACACCCTTCCGGGTCCTATGTGGAAACCGGTGCCGAGCTTGGTGCGGTGGATGCAGCCACGGTGGGGCAGGTACTGGGTTTGTTTACCAGTAGCCATATGAGCTACGACGCAGACCGAACTGCGAATGCCAAGGATGAGCCCTCTCTGACAGAGATGACGGAAAAAAGCATTGATGTGCTTTCCCGGAATGAGGACGGATATTTCCTGATGGTGGAGTCCGGCCGTATTGATCACGGTCACCATGCTGGCAGTGCCTATAACGCGTTGACCGATGCGGTGGAGTTTTCCAATGCGGTGCAAGCTGCCATGGACAAGACCAATGCGGAAGACACCTTGATTATCGTGACCGCCGACCACAGCCATGTGTTCACTATTGCGGGCTACCCCACTCGGGGGAATCCAATTCTCGGTAAGGTGGTGACCAATGATGGCAGCGGTGAGCCGGAAAGCGCCCCGACGCTGGCGTCAGATAATATGCCCTATACCACACTGGGTTATACCAATGGTTTGGGTTTTGCCGATCTGGGGAATGAAACCGACGCTGACGCGGTTTATGGCGGTGTCCCGGATGTCGGCCGTAAGGATTTGACGGCGGTGGACACCGAGGCTTCCGGTTATCACCAGGAAGCGCTGGTGCCATTAGGTAGCGAGACCCATGCCGGGGAGGATGTGGGTGTCTGGGCGCGAGGCCCTGGGGCGCATCTGTTGACGGGGACCAATGAGCAAAGCCTGATCTTCCACGTAATGGCCCACGCTGGTGGTTTGTTGCCGGAATAATATCTCCCTGCAATATTTACGGGCGTCCGTCAGGGGGCCCGTTTTTTATGGAGTGCAAAAATGAAAATCGTATGGGTGTTGATGGGATTGGTGCTGGCGAGTGAGGCTTGCGCACAATGTGTTGGCGGTTCCCTTCAAGGAGAAGGGCAGGTGTTGCATGCCCGTTATCAGGTTTTCTCAGAAGGAGGTCGTCACCAGGTGGATTTTTATCGTTCCGGTAACCAAGTGGCCTGGCAGCGTGGGGATGTGATCAGCGTCTGGAAGAAAGAAGCAGAAAGTGCATCGCTGCTGCGCTCTTTTCCCGGCTATGAGCGTTCCATCTGGTATCCGGCAGGCGATCTGCGGGCGTTGGGGAAGGAAACCCGTTGGCAGGGTGTAACCGGCTGGCCGCAGCCTGAAGAGGCTGGCTTTGCCCGAGTGGAAGGCGGTGATGCCGTTGTGTTGGGGTGCCCGGTGCGGGCATATCAGAATGGGGAGCATGGGCAGGTGCTGTGGCTGGAGCAGGCGGGCGTGCCTGCCCGGGTGGCGGATGCGGCCCAGCAATGGCAGCTGGTGTCTCTTCAGCGAGCATCAATGAGTGATACGTTTGATCGGTGGCGCGAATGGCCCAGTACCGATTTCGCTGATGTTGGCGATAATGAAGCCGATTCTTTCCTGCGGAAAATGATTGCACTGGGGTTTGTCGAGCATGGCGCCAGTGGCTTCTATCAGGCAGACGGTAAGCCGATGCAGGGAGGAGCACACCACCACTGAGTATGGTGGCGTTTATTTGCGGCGGGTAATCACAATCAGTGCCACGGTGACGCCGACCACGGCGATCGGGAAAAACAGCAGGTAGCGTTTACGACGGGCTTCTTTTGCCCGATGGGCATTGGCCTGCTCAATAGCGGGATGGACAGATTCGGTGGCCTGCACCGTATTGCCCGGTTCGGCGTAGGTAGCCACGGGAGCCAAGGCCAGGCCGCAGGCGAGGAAAAGAGCAGCGATCACGGGGCGAAGGAGAGTCATATTGACCTGCGCTATCAGTGATTGAGAGGGGCTAGGCCGGGGCTGAAACGAAAAAGGGCCCCCGCTTGGGAGCCCTCTTTCTTAATTGGTGCCGAGGAGAGGACTTGAACCTCCACGCCCTTGCGAGCACTAGCACCTGAAGCTAGCGTGTCTACCAATTTCACCACCTCGGCTTTGCTATGCATTGACTAAATTTATTAGCCGTTCATCGCGAAAGCGGGTGCATTCTAGTATATGATGGCCCAATGTCAAATTCCTTTTCAAAAAAACCTTCGATGACCTCAAAGAAACGCTATAGCGATCCCCATGCCGACCGAGAGGCGGAAAAGTACGAGAACCCCGTTCCCAGCCGGGAGCTGATTCTGGATGTGCTCAATGATCAGGGTAAGCCCCTGTCGTTTGAGCTGTTGGCTCAGCTACTGGAAGTGGATGAAGAGGGGGAAGTCGGACTGGATCGTCGTATCAAGGCCATGCTTCGTGACGCTCAGCTGGTTCAGAACCGCAACGGTAAAGTCGGCGTGGTGTCTCGTATGGACCTTATTGCCGGTCGAGTGCAAGGCCATAAAGATGGCTTTGGCTTTTTGATTCCTGACGACAAAACGCAAGGCGACCTGTTTCTAGCGCCCCGGCAGATGGAAAACGTCATGGACGGTGACCGGGTGCTGGTCAGCAACGCGGGCTATAACCGCTTTGGCAAGAAAGAGGCCCGCATCGTTGAGATCACCGAACGGGTGGCCACCGAAGTGATCGGTCGTTATTCCCGGGAAGCGGGAATCAGCTTTATTGAGCCAGAAAATCGCCGCATTACCAAAGAAGTCCTGATCGAAGACAAAAACGGCATCAAGCCGAATCCGGGCGATCATGTCCGTGCCACCATTACCCAATACCCCAGCCGAGACCACCATGTATTGGTTCGACTGGAAGAAATTATTGCTACCCCGGACGAGGCAGGCATGGAGGTAGAAGTGGCGCTACGCCGTTTTGAAATTCCTCATGTTTGGCCGGAAGGGGTGGAGGCCGCCGCTGAGAAATTCGGTGACAAGGTTCCTCATGAGCCCAAGGCCCACAGGGTGGATCTACGTGATCTTCCGCTGGTAACCATTGATGACGAAACCGCCCGAGATTTCGATGATGCAGTCTATGTAGAGCGTCGTCCCCGCGGTGGTTGGCGCTTGATCGTGGCCATCGCCGATGTGAGCCATTATGTGCAGCCAGGCTCCGAGTTGGATCAGGAGGCGGCCAAGCGCGGCAACTCAGTGTATTTCCCCAATCGGGTGATTCCGATGTTGCCGGAGGCGCTGTCCAACGGGTTGTGTTCCCTGAACCCCCATGTGGACCGTCTGTGCCTGTATTGCGATATGAAGATTTCTGCCAACGGCCGCCTCACCCGGTTTATTTTCCGTGAAGGGGTGATGCGCTCGCGGCACCGTCTGACTTACAACAAGGTCGGCGCGATCATTGAAGAGCCTGAGTCCGAGCTGGCGCAGGACACCGTGGCCAGCCTGGACGATGAGTCCCTGGACATGATCTGGTCGTTCCATGAAATGTTCTTGGCCCTGCGCCGTCGTCGCGCAGAGCGCGGAGCCATCGATTTCGACAGCGATGACACCCGCATCATTTACGACGAGAACAAAAAGATTGAAGCCATTGTGCCGGTGCAGCGCAATGTGGCGCATATCATGATTGAGGAGGCCATGCTGGCCGCCAACATCTGTTCCGCTAAATTGCTGGAAAAAGTCGGTGTACCGGCGCTTTACCGTAACCATGAGCCGCCCAAGGAAGAGCGCCTGAGCAAGTTGCAGCAATTTCTGGGTGGGTTGGGCTTGAGTATCGCTTGGTCGGAAGGGGCGGCGCCAAAGCCGTATGTCTTCCAGGACCTGCGCGAAGAAATTCTGGAGCGCCCGGATCGCAACGTGATCCAGACCATGATGTTGCGCACCATGAGCCAGGCCAAGTACGAGGCCGAGAACAAGGGGCACTTTGGGTTAGCGTACAAGGCGTACACCCATTTCACTTCGCCGATTCGCCGTTACCCGGATTTATTGGTGCACCGTGCCATCCGCTTCCTGATTCGCAGCAATGGTGAGCCGAATCACGTGGATAACCCTGGCAATTTGCCGGAAATCCCGCGTCAGAAAATCCTGCCTTATAACCAGGCGGATATGGTGGCCATTGGTGAGCAGTGCTCCATGACTGAGCGGCGTGCGGATGAGGCCACCCGTGATGTGGTGTCCTGGCTCAAATGCCAGTTCATGGAGGCACACCTGGGGCAGGTGTTTGAGGGTACCATCAGTGGTGTGGCCAGTTTTGGGTTGTTCGTGCAGCTTAGTGATCTGCATATTGATGGCTTAGTGCATGTGGCGAACCTGGATAGCGACTACTACCACTTTGACGAAGTGAGTCTTACTCTCACCGGTGAAAGTACTGGTCGCCAGTTCGGGTTGGGCGATGCGGTCACAGTCTGTGTGGCGGCGGTGCACACGGAAGACCGTAAGATTGACTTGCAGTTGGAGTCCTTTACCCCCAGCGGCAAAGGCCGGCCCAAAGCTGCCAGCAAGAAAAAGCCGTCCGGTGGCAGAGGCAAAGGTGGGCGCTCTGGGAATGCCGGCAAGGCAGAGTCGGGCCAGTCCGAACGGGAAAAGTTGGCCAAGGGCGATATCCCCAAGGCTAAGGCCAAGCGCAAGGGCCCGCCCCGCGGTAAAAAGGCCGCGCGCCGCACCAAAAAAAGCTAACGGCATTGCCCGTAGGGGCGTCGATTGGGTCGCGAATAGATTGCCTTGATGGCATTAATGCGCGGCTTAAGCGCTGCTCCTGCGTTTTGATTCCATTTTCACTGCGTATCGCGTGCTTGCGTGGTGCGTTTAGCGTGCAGGCGTCGTTATGAATAAACCCCTAATGTATTCCGGCTTCCATGCGGTGGAGGCGCTGTTGCGCCATCGGCCGGAGGCAGTGCTGGAGCTGTTCGTTCAGGATACCCGGGCCGACCGGGATGATCCGCGTCTGGCTGCTCTGATGCAGGCAGCAAAAGATTTCGGTATCGCTATCCAGCGAGCTCGGCGCGAGGTGCTTGAAAAGCACGCAGGGCCCCAGAATCAGGGCATCGTGGCGCGGGCGCGACCCCGTCGCCCTTTAGATGAGAGCGCGTTGTTGCAGTGGCTGGACGGCAAGCCGGCCAAGCCGTTGCTGCTGGTTCTGGAAAACGTTACCGATCCGCATAATCTCGGCGCCTGCCTGCGCAGTGCGGATGCTGCCGGGGTTCAGGCAGTGATTGTGCCGCGCCGTAATGCGGCAGGCCTGACGCCGGTGGCATGTCGCACTGCGGTTGGGGCGGCGGAGAGCCTGGCGTATTACGAGATTGGTAATTTGGCTAGCCTGCTGGACCAGCTGCGCGATCGAGGGGTTTGGGTGGTTGGCACGGCTTTAGAAGAACGAAGTGAGTCCCTGTTTACCTTCCAGGCCCCGGAATCCCTGGCCGTGGTGATGGGGGCTGAAGGGAGTGGGTTAAAGCGCCTGACCCGTGATAAGTGCGACCAGTTGTTGGAGATACCCATGGCTGGGGAAGTGCAGAGCCTCAATGTGTCTGTTGCTACTGGGGTTATGCTGTTTCAGGTGCGGGCTCAACGCAGCGTGGAATGACGCAGTAAGTTGCTGCCGGCCACGCTCCGGCGGCGCGCCCTTGCGACTCTCAACCCTTTTTTATTGCCGCCGCCTCGCTCGAGTGTGCATGGCCGTGTTCCGTTATTGTTTTCCCCTTTATTTCAGGGGGTTGCGAGCGGCATCGTTTTCTTTATACGTGTGTAGAGTTGAATTTTATCCGCGCATGCGTTCGTGATGACTAGATGGCAATGGATATGCCTTGAGGTTGCCCCCTGCAATGGGATAGAATCGCGCGCTTCCTGCGTCTCCCCCGGGTTTCGGGCCGGGATGCAGGTCTCCTTGCTTCACCGTGCGTTGATTGTGATCACGGCGGGAAGCTGAATTGGCGTCGTGAGGCGTCGCAACCGTAAGGAGCTAACATGCGTCATTACGAAGTTGTGTTTCTGGTTCATCCGGACCAGAGCGAGCAGGTGTCTGCTATGGTCGAGCGCTACAGCGCGATCGTGACCGACGGCAAAGGCACTATCCACCGTGTTGAAGATTGGGGCCGTCGTCAGCTGGCTTACCCGATCAACAAGATCCACAAAGCTCACTATGTGATGCTGAACATCGAATGTGACGGCGAGACCCTGGGCGAGCTGGAAAACACTTTCCGCTTTAACGATGCCGTAATCCGTCACCTCGTAATTCGTCGCGACAACGCTATTACTGAGCCGTCGCCGCTGGCGAAGCATGACGAGAAGGAAGGGGCTGCCAGCTAACTTTGGAAAGCAACCACTGCGAACTCACTGGTGTGATCGTCACCTTAGAAAAGGTGGCCCTGACTCCAGCCGGAGTGCCCCGCCAGAGAATCTGGTTGGAGCATCGCTCTCGGCAACTGGAAGACGGACATCCCCGTGAAGTCCAGGCCCGCATTGCCGTTATTCTGGCAGGTGGGATGACCCAGCAGGCCGCAGGCCTGAAAGAGGGTCAGCGAATCAAGGTAATCGGATGCCTCAGCCGTGCCGGTTACAAGGGAGACGCCCGGGACCGTTTGCAATTGCTTGCCCAAACGCTGCAAAGCCTTAACTAAGGATTCGACAGGAGATTATCCAATGGCCCGTTTTTATCGCCGCCGCAAGTTCTGCCGCTTTACTGCGGAAGGTGTTGAGTACATCGATTACAAAGATCTCGACACCCTGAAAGCCTACATCACCGAGACTGGCAAGATCGTGCCCAGCCGTATCACCGGCACCAAGGCACGCTACCAGCGTCAGCTGGCCTCTGCTATTAAGCAGGCTCGCTTCCTGGCGCTGCTGCCGTACTCTGACAGCCACGACAATTAAGCCGAGGGGACCATCATGCAAGTGATCCTGCTGGAAACGATCAAGAACCTGGGCGATTTGGGCGCAGTTGTAGACGTACGTTCTGGTTACGGCCGTAACTTCCTGATCCCGCAAGGCAAAGCGCTGCCTGCCACCAAAGCCAATTTGGCTGAAGTGGAACAGCGTCGTGCTGAGCTGGAAAAGCACGCTGCACAGCAGCTGGGTGCTGCCCAGGAACGCGCCGAGAAGCTGAACGAAACCACCGTTTCCATCGCCGCTAAAGCTGGTGACGAAGGCAAGCTGTTTGGTTCTGTGGGCACCCGCGACATCGCGGAAGCCATTTCTTCTTCCACTGGTGTGGATGTTGAGAAAGCAGAAGTGAAGCTGCCTCATGGTGCGTTGCGCACCACCGGTGAGTTCGAAATTGACCTGGCGTTGCACGCCGAGGTCACTGTGGCCATCAAGCTGGCTGTGGTTCCTGCCGAGTAATCGACAGAACTGACAACCGGTTTGCCCCTGCGGGGGTGCGGTGACAGAATCAGGGCATTGTCTGAAAGGACAGTGCCCTTTTTAATGGTAGCTACAAGCAGAAAACTGCAACGCGACCAGAATGCCTCTTAAATTTGGATGCCAGCCGCCGCGCCTAGCGTTTGGGCATGGATAAGGCTTTTCAAATGATTATGCCTTCTTTCTTGTTATGGTTTGTAGCTTGTAGCTCAAAACTTGGCTGTAGTTATTGCTATGAATGAACCCATGTCGCTGGACAAACATCTGCCTGAAAACCTGCGTATTCCCCCCAACTCTGTGGAGGCGGAGCAGGCGGTGCTGGGTGGTTTGCTGCTCAATAACAGCGCCTGGGATGATGTGGCCGAGCGCGTTGGCGCGAGGGACTTTTACCGTAAGGAGCATCGCCAGATTTTCGAGGTGATTGCCCAGCTGGTGGAAGAAGAAAACCCCAGTGACCTGGTTACCGTCTCCCAGGCGCTGAATAACCTGGGCCAGTTGGAATCCATCGGCGGCATGACCTACCTGTCTGAGTTGGCCCGCAACACTCCCAGTGCGGCTAACATTACCGCCTATTCGGATATTGTCCGTGAGCGCAGCATCCTGCGGCAGTTGATCAATGTGTCCCACAAGGTGGCAGACAGCGCGTTTAATACAGAGGGCCGCAAGTCACTGGAAATTCTTGATGAAGCGGAATCCTCCATCTTCAAGATTGCTGAGCAGCAGAAAAAAGGCGATGGCCCGCAGAACATCAAATCAGTGCTTAAAAAAGCAGTGGATCGGATTGATGAGCTGTACAAAACGAAGAGCTCACTTACCGGCCTGACGTCTGGTTTTGAAGAGTTGGATAAAATGACCGGGGGCCTGCAGCCGGCGGACATGATCGTGGTTGCGGGCCGGCCTTCCATGGGTAAGACCACCTTTGCCATGAACCTGTGTGAAAACGTGGCGATCAAGAGTAACAAGCCCGTGCTGGTGTTCTCCATGGAAATGCCGGCGGAGTCCATCGTAATGCGGATGTTGTCCTCGCTGGGCCGCATCAATCAGGGGGCAATTCGTTCCGGTAATCTGGAAAAGGATGATTGGCCGCGCATTACTTCTGCCATTCACATGCTCAGTGAGCAACGCTTTTTTATTGATGATACCCCGGCACTGAGCCCGCTGGAGATGCGTGCCCGTGCTCGTCGGGTAGCGCGCGAATGTGGCGGTGAGCTGGGCCTGATCATGGTCGATTACCTGCAGCTGATGCAGGTGCCTGGGGTGGAAAACCGGGTGAACGAAATCTCGGAAATTTCCCGCTCCCTAAAAGGGATCGCTAAGGAGCTGAATTGTCCGGTGCTGGCGCTCTCCCAGTTGAACCGCTCGCTGGAACAACGCCCCAACAAACGCCCTGTGATGTCCGATCTACGTGAATCCGGGGCGATTGAGCAGGATGCGGATTTGATCGTCTTCCTGTACCGGGACGAGGTGTATAACAAGGACAGCAATGAGCGCGGTGTCGCCGAGATTATTATCGGCAAACAGCGTAATGGTCCTATCGGTACCGTACGCCTAGCCTTCCGCGGTGAGTTCACCCGCTTCGATGACCTGGCCCCGGAATATTATGCGCAGTTGGCCGCAGGGGATGAATAAAACGCAGAATGAAGGCGGTTGGATGCTGAATGCGCAGCCCCCTTTTTTAAAGGTTAACCGTCAGCCACTAGGCGCTGGACTGCAATTTTTATGAGAGGCACGCGCGTAGAAATTCGTCTCGCCGCGCTCAGGAACAACGCACTCCGCGCAGCGGAGTTGGCCGGTGATGCTCAAGTGTTTGCTATGGTTAAGGCTAATGGTTACGGCCATGGGCTGTTGCTGGCGGCAGAGACCATGCTCGATAGCGTGTCGGGTTTGGGCGTGGCAGTGCTGGACGAGGCGCGGACGCTGCGTGAGCATGGTATAGCCTTGCCAATATTGGTTGCCGAAGGGTTCTTCGATGCGGAAGAGCTAGAGGCAGCGGCGAGACTCTCGCTTGAGGTGGTGGTGCATTCCTTATGGCAAGTGGAGTTGCTGCTGGCGAACCCGTGCCCGGTACGTATTTGGTTGAAAGTGAATACGGGGATGAATCGTCTGGGTTTGCGCCCGAATGAAGCTTTGAGCGCGGCTGCACGGTTAAGCCAAGCAGGTAACGCTCCGGTCGGCGTGATGAGCCATTTTGCGTGTGCGGATATGGATGAGGATATCCATTCCGAAAAACAGCTACTGCTGGCGAGAAGTGTAGCAGAGCAATTGCAGCTGCCGCTGTCTGCTTCAAACTCTGCTGCTTTACTGCGTTACCCTCGTGCCCATGCCCAGCGAGTGCGCCCGGGGATCATGTTGTATGGCTCATCGCCGTTTAACTGGCAGACTGCTGCGGAACTTGGTCTGCAAGTCAGCCACCGCTTCAGTGCACGCTTGATCGCCATTAATGCTGTTGAGGCTGGTGAAAGCGTGGGTTATGGCGCTACCTGGACTGCCTCAGATCCACGACAAATCGGGGTGGTGGCAGTGGGCTATGGCGATGGCTACCCACGCCACGCGCCCAGCGGGACGCCGGTAGCGGTGAACGGGGTCGTTACGACGCTGGTGGGGCGAGTTTCCATGGATATGATCACCATCGATGTGACCGGCTTGAGTGCCAGCGTGGGGGATGAGGTGGAGTTGTGGGGTGACGTGGTCGATGTGGATGACGTGGCCCGTGCCTGTGGGACAATCAGCTATGAGCTGTTCTGCCAGATCACGCAAAGACCGGAACGCACTATCGTCCGATCCGAAGGTCAGTTTAGGCGTCCCGCTTGAGGCGAGAACATCAAGTGTGAATTCATCACAGAGCGTGCTGAACGCTCAGAGTAAACCATTTTATCCTCAGCGTTTGTACGCACTTTGTGTAGAAAAGATTGGTTCCCTTCAGGCCCGAATTCGCACCTCAAGCGGCGTTATTCGCTGCGCTCACCCCTTTGGGGCCGCACTCCGTGCGTTACTCCGCTGCGCTACGTTCCTGCAGCGGCTTTGTAGATAGCAATACACAAGAAGGATTTGTTTGTGGCCAAGAAAAAGATCGCGTTTGTATGCACGGATTGCGGAGCGGATTTTCCCAAATGGCAGGGTCAGTGTCCGGCCTGTAATGCCTGGAATACCTTGCAAGAGTTTGTCCACGATCCTGCTACCCCATCATCAAAAGGGGCGGGCAGCCGGGGCGGCTTTTCCGGCCAGCTGTCAGAAGTGCAAAATCTCAATGATATTGTGCTCGAAGAAACCCCGCGTATCAGTTCCGGCATGGGCGAGCTGGATCGAGTGCTGGGTGGCGGGTTGGTGCCTGGTTCGGCCATTCTGATTGGTGGGCACCCTGGTGCGGGGAAATCTACCTTGCTACTACAAACGCTGTGTAGGCTCTCTGACTCCCAAAGCTGTTTGTATATCACCGGCGAAGAATCCTTGTCGCAAGTGGCTATGCGTGCTGACCGCCTGAAGCTACCCAAGGAAAAACTGCGACTGGCGGCGGAGACTGACGTGGAGCAGATTCTCGAATTGGCCCGCAAGGAGATGCCGAAGGTGTTGGTGGTGGATTCTATCCAGGTCATGTTTCTGGCGGCGTTGCAGTCGGCGCCGGGCAGTGTGGCTCAGGTTCGTGAATGTGCTGCCGCTCTGACTCGCTTTGCCAAGCAGACGGGAACAGTGCTGCTGCTGGTGGGCCATGTAACCAAGGATGGCACCCTGGCGGGGCCGAAGGTATTGGAGCACATGATTGATTGTTCCCTGATGCTGGAAGGATCTACGGATTCGCGCTTTCGTACCCTGCGTGGCCTCAAGAATCGTTTTGGGGCGGTGAACGAGCTGGGCGTATTTGCCATGACCGGCGAGGGGCTGAAGGAAGTAAAAAATCCTTCCGCCATTTTCCTTAACCGGGCCGAGGAGATCGCTTCCGGTTCTCTGGTAACGGTGGTCTGGGAAGGAACCCGTCCGCTGCTGGTGGAGCTGCAGGCACTGGTGGACGCCTCCCACTTCGGTAACCCTCGGCGTATCTGTGTGGGGTTGGAGGGGAATCGGTTGGCCATGTTGCTGGCGGTACTGCATCGCCATGGTGGCATTCAGGTAGGCGATCAGGATGTGTTCATGAATGTGGTGGGTGGTGTGAAGGTTACCGAAACGGCTGCAGACTTGGCCCAATTGCTGGCTATTGTGTCCAGCTTCCGTGACCGGGCGCTGGAGCGCGAGCTGGTGGTGTTTGGTGAGGTGGGCTTGTCCGGGGAAATTCGGCCGGTTCCTCAAGGGCAGGAACGGCTTTATGAAGCAGTAAAACACGGCTTTAAAAAAGCCATTGTGCCGAAAGCCAACTTGCCTAGAAAGCTGCCAGACGGGGTGGACATTATCGGCGTCAGTAACGTGGCTGAGGCGCTGGAATACTTATAATTGGTTGAGAGTGGAAGAGTTAACCGCTCGCGGATCGAATTTTTATTTTAAAGGGTGGAGCCACGTCGAGAGGCTGAGCGCAGCTCGCGCTGCCGCTCTATGTTCGAGCCGCTGTGCACCGTTAAAAGATAGGCCCGTGCCTCGCAAGGGACGAGTGAGGGTTTCGTGGTAGGTGTCCTCCATGCCGTTTTCCTCTTGGTAGGGCGTGTTTACTGGCCGTTCAATGACCAGTTGTAGGGTAAAAATCGCACCTTGATACTGCCCTCGCCCAGTGCCGTTTGGCGGTTGTTGGGTATGTCTAAAATATTGGCATACCGCTGGAGGTAAAGGGATAAGCTGCCGGCGCTTTCTGCAAAATCCTCTTGGTACCAGTCAAATATTTTCGAAACTTCCAGGGTGTCTGTTTCGCTGTTGTAGCGGTTGCGTTCACGATCACGGAGAAAACGCTGGGTGCTATCGACCAACTGTTGCTCAAGTTGGTCGCCGACAAAGGCTTCCGGGCGCAACGCAGGGCAACCGATGGAGGCGCAATTGACCGCAAAGTGAATGCGGGGGTCTTTGAGGTTTGGGTTGCCGCGGATAAGTGTGTGCTCTACTTCATCAAGGGTTCTTTTTTGCCCGAGCAGGGTAAAAAAGCGCTGGTCCCAAGGGCCGGAGAAAAAGGTGCCAATATCGCGGATAGAATCAGGGCGCCCGGGTTCTCGCAGAATTAACTCAATGGTGTACGCGTTGTAGGCGTTGATTAGGAAGGCGAGTTGCTGGTCGTTGCTAAACTGAGAGAACGCGTCGGCAGACACTGCGGAGAGGCTGTTGAGATATTTCTTAAGAGCCGCTCGTTCCGCTGCTATACCCTCGTAATTTACTGCGCTGGCCACACCGTTTCGTTGCCAGCTGACGTGCTTTTTCAGCAGGGCGTCCCAGCCACTGTGATCAAACGCCAGTAATGGGCTACTAAGCAATAACAACAAGGATATTAGCAAGCGCATAAACATAGTTACTCCTACTGGTTTTTGCCATGCAAGTGCGGTCTGCCAAAGCATGAAAGGTGTTCTTCAGAGACCGCTTATCGTCGCACGTTATGAATCCGTTCTACCCAACGTAACAGTCCTTCAGGCTTGCGTGCTTTTTTCCATTCTCCGGCGGCAAACTTGTTAGCCTCGGCCATGGTCGGGTAAATGTGGATGGTGCCGAGGATCTTGTTCAGGCCTAGCCCGTGTTTCATGGCCAGCACATATTCGCTGATCAATTCACCCGCATGCTGGCCAACGATGGTGACACCCAAGATTTTGTCGCTGCCTTTGGCAGTGAGGACTTTTACATAGCCAAGGTCCGCACTGTCGGCAATAGCTCGGTCCAGATCATCAATCCCGTAACGAGTGATGTCGTATTCGATGCCTTGTTCGTCAGCTTCTTGCTCGTTGACGCCCACGCGCGCCACTTCCGGGTCGGTAAAGGTGCACCAGGGGATCACCCGGTAATCCACCTTGAAACTTTTCAGGAAACCAAACAGGGCATTGACGCTGGCATACCAGGCTTGGTGGGCGGCGGTATGGGTGAACTGGTACGGGCCGGCCACATCGCCACAGGCATAGATGTTGGGGTAGCGGCTTTGTAGGCGATCATTGGTCTGGATAGTGCCATTGGTCTCGGTGGGCAATTGCAGGGCATCCAGGCCTAGGCCATCAGTGTTGGCCTTGCGACCCACGGCCACTAGCACCTGGTCAAAAGGCAGGGCAGTTTCTTTGCCATCGTGTTCAACCAATAATACTTTCTCGCTGTTCTCTTCGCTGAACCGAACGGCTTTGTGATTAGTAAGTACGTGTACGCCGCTTTCCTTTAGTGAGCGGGTGACAATCTCGCTGGCTTCCGCATCTTCACGAATCATCAGTCGGGGTAGCATTTCGATTTGGGTGACTTCGCTGCCCAGGCGGGCAAAGGTCTGGGCTAGCTCACAACCGATGGGGCCGCCACCCAGTACCAGTAGTCGTTTGGGTTGTTCTTCAATCTGCCAAAGGTTGTCGGAGGTGAGGATATCGATGTCTTCGATGCCCGGAATCGGTGGTACAAAGGGGCGGGCGCCGGAGGCAATAATAATGCTGCGGGCGGTGAGGGTTTCCACGTGATCGCCGTTGCGGATTTCCACTTCCCAGGGTGAGAGGAAGCGCGCTTCGCCTTGACGGCAGTCCACCCCTAGTTCGCTATAACGCTCCACGGAATCATGGGGTTCAATTTTCTCGATCACCTGTTGAACCCGCTCCATCATGCGGGAGAAGCGGAAGCGGCTATTGATAGCCTCGAAGCCGTACTTTTCGGCCTGCTTGTCATTGAACGCAACACGGGCACTTTTGATTAATGCCTTAGAGGGTACGCATCCAGTGTTCAGGCAGTCGCCCCCCATTTTGTGTTTTTCGATCAGGGTCACTTTCGCTTTCACGGTGGCGGCAATGTAGGCGCTTACTAGGCCTGCGGCCCCTGCCCCGATAACGATCAGGTTGCGGTCGAATTGTTTCGGTTTCTTCCAGCCTTTATAGACTTTGCCTGCTTGCACGCGAGCCATGATGCCCTTGGCGATCCAGGGGAATATGCCGAGCAACACAAAGGCGCCGATGAGTTCTACAGACAGCAGTCCTTTAAGACTGTCAATTTGGCCGAGCTGGGTTCCGGCGTTTACATAGACGGCCGTGCCCGCCAGCATGCCGACTTGGCTGACCCAGTAGAAGGTGCGTGCTTTGATGGGCGTTAACCCCATTACCAAGTTAATGATAAAAAACGGCACCACCGGCACCAAACGCAGAGTGAAAAGATAAAATGCGCCTTCTTTCTTAACCCCTTCGTTGAGTTTTTTCAGCCGTTCGCCGAAGCGGCTCTGAACCGCATCATGGAATAAAAAGCGCGATGCTAAGAACGCCAAGGTCGCGCCGGCAGAGGAGGCAAATGAAACCATCACCAGAGCGATCCAGAAACCGAACAGCGCCCCGGCTGCCAGGGTCATGATGGCAGCGCCGGGTAGGCTCAATGCGGTGACCAGCACATATAGCCCGAAGAAGCCGCCGAGAATGAGCGCGGGATTATCCTGATAGAGAGCATCAAAGGCACTTTGCTGCTGCTTGATATAATCCAGGCTGAAATATTGGCCGAGATCAAAAACAAAGTAGCAGGCAATCAGCGCGGCTAGGGCTGTGAAGAGGAGGCCTTTTTTGATACTCATGTCAGGTCCTGTTAGTGGTGCGTATAAGAGTAAGCATGACGGTTTGATGGTTTTTCTGGCCGGATGTTACAACCATGAAGAGACCTGTGACTTAGCAACAGGCCTCTGCTCCTGCGTTGCTGGTTTGCAAAAAAGGAACATCCAATCCGCAGCCTGCAAAGATGCCGTAATGGGTTTCGAAGTTACCGATAAATTCGAAGTGGTCAGCGAAACGGCTTTTTTCCAGCATGAGCCACGTGTTGCCGCAAACGGGGAAGACTTTTCCCGCTTCAATAGCGTGGTGATCATCCAGGGTGAACGTATCGCGGCTATTTGGGAGTGTGCCTTTATAGATTACCGCCTGGCCATAATCCTCACAGGCTGGCTCCAGAGTGTCGATATTGAACAGCCGATAGGTGGCCGAGTAGAAGCGGATGTTGCCTAGGGCTTTTTCGATTGCGGGGTTTTCAATGGTTAGTGGGCGGGATTCCACCAGCCGAGGATCTGCAAACCCACAGCGCTTGCTCAGGTTGATGAAGTCATTCCAGTACAAGGCTCCCGACAGGCACTCCCCATACAGGATGGGATCTTTGGCCAGGGCAGAAGGAATTCGACGATCGGCATAAACGTCAGAAAAAAAGAACTCGCCACCGGGTTTGAGTAACCGTTTTACGTCGGCGATGACCTTGGCCTTGTTGGTGCTCAGGTTGATCACGCAGTTGGAAATAACAATGTCGAAATAGCCGTCCTGTAAATCCAGTTTGTCGAGCTCTTCGATGTAGCCTTTTAGGAAGCGTACATTACTTTTGCTATGACCAAAGGCCTCGCGGTGATAGTCCAGATGACGGTTGGCGACAGCCAACTGCTCATCGGTCATGTCCACCCCGATCACTTCTCCTTCTTCGCCGACCAGTGCAGAGAGTAGGTAGACATCGCGGCCTGAGCCGGAGCCCAGATCCAAAATTCGCATGCCTTCCAGTTGCTCAGGGGCAACCAGGCCGCAGCCATAGTAGCGGCTAATCACTTCGTCATGGAGTTGCGCCAGCAGGGGTTTCAGGTATTCCGGTGGCGCCTGATCGCAGCAGGCATTGGTTTGCAGGTCGGCACTGGAGTGCAGTTGTTTACCGTAATAATTCTGCACGTCTTCATGCATTGCAGACTCTCCTCAAGATTGTTGTCCGGGTAGGGCTATTAGGATGCAGTAAACGGCCACAGGTTACAGTGCTGGTGAAATGTTTAATGACCCAGTAAGTCAATACCCTTGCGCTTGAAGGGCATCGATGTTCAGTGTCGCATCAAGGTCAGGCGGATAGCGTGAAGGCGACGGCATGACGCAATATACGGTGAGTTGAGACGGTACGTTGAGGTATCAGGCGTGGCCACTTGCGGCTGATGTAGGCTGCCCCTTCCTGAGAAGGGGGCAATCGTTATCGGCGGCTGTCGATGCTGAGCAGCGTGTCCTGATCACGGAGTAAATACAAGGCGATACAGGCGGCCAGCATCGGCCAGGCGGCAAAAAACAACAGGTGGTTGAATGGATCAAGATATTGTTGCCAAGAGGATAGGGTGGAGCCGGCGTGCATCAGCAAGATAGCACCATAGCTGTAACGGCGCAGGGCGCCAGCGACGAAAGCCAGAATGACGATCAATTGCAGGCAGGCCAATACCGTAAGGATGCTGCCATCGAGCCCTTCTAGGCCATAAAACTTGGCAAACACCTTGCCGGTATGGGCGGGATTGATGAATTTGTCCAGGGTCCACATCAACATGACGATGAAGACGCCGAGCCTTAACAATAACAGTGAGAGCGCAAGTTTTTTTTCCATGATCTGCCTAAAGGGTGGGAAATGAATAACAGGGATGCGGTAACGCAGGCATTGTTACACGCGACGTCTTGCCTTAGGCATTTCAACCGTGAGCTAAGGATCTCTCGAGGTGTCGAGCTTTTCCAAGATGTCCCGGGTCTGGGCATCATCCAACCTATCCGTTTCGCGAGGGAGAGTGTTCACCAGCACGCGTAGCTGGTGCACATAGCGGCGACAGTGGTGGCACATCAGCAGGTGCATACGCAACGCGATGCGCTCACGCATGGTCAGGGAGGTGCCGTCTACGAGGGCATCCGCTTTTGCGACGACGTCTTTGCATTTCAACATTCGCCTGTCTCCTGAAAGTGGTCCACCAATTCAAACAATCGTGCTCGGGCACGGTGTAACAGCACTCGAACGTTCGATGCGCTAACGTCTAGCATGTTACAGATATCGTCGAAATCCATGCCTTGCAGGTCCCGCAGCTCCAATACCAGACGCTGATTGTCTGGCATTTTCCCTAAGGTTTTTTCCATGCAATGGCGCAGCTCGTCTCGGGTTAGCAGGGCATCGGGCCCATTTAGGTCCCAGTGTTGTGGCGGATGGTCCCAGTGTCCGTCGTCGCGAAAACGGTGGTCTAAAGGCGCCCGCTCATCGATGGGATTAAATTGGATTTCCCGCCCGCCCTTGCGCAGCATCATACGTGCTTGGTTGATCACAATGCGGGTAAGCCAGGTGCGCAGCAGGCTGCGCCCTTCGAATTTGGCGATGGCCCGGTATGCGGCTATCCAAGCATCCTGTACGGCCTCTTCTGCATCCGCAGCCGACAACAGGGTGCGTGCGGTGGCCAGCAACATGTTGTGATGGGTTTTAACCACCTGGCCAAAAGCTACTCGGTCTCCCTGGCGCAGACGTTCAATGAATTCCGGGCTTTCCAGGGTTGGGTCCAAGGTGTTAGGCCTCCGGTGTGAGTAGGGAGGCGGGGTCATCTTCGCCGTCGTCGCCTTGATGGAGCATGACAATGCGGCGCAAGTGCTGCACGTCATCGATTGATGGCCGGTCGAACATGATCCCGATGTCCCGGCCCGCTAAACGTTTCACTTTTGCGGGGAGGGTCAGCGTGACATCGGAATCATCCAGGGTAATGCTCAGGGTGACTGAGGACGAGTCGGGTAGCGCCAGCGATGTGCTGCTGTTGAGGCGCGCGCCTATGATTGAAATGTCGTCCAGTGACACCGGGTGGCTATCCTGCTGGAAAGTCAGGCTGGCTTCTGCGTCGAAGTCCACCCGGTTGGCCCGTCGTCTTTCGTTCATGTTGTCACCCCTGTTGCGCCCCGATACCGGCATGCCTTTCCCCGGTATTGTGGCGTGCGAATCAGACTTCGATTCGCTTGTACTTCATCCGCTTGGGTTGCAGGGCTGCATCACCGAACTGCTTGCGCTTGTATTCTTCATACTCGGTGTAAGAGCCCTCGAACCACTCTACCCGGGCATCGCCCTCGAAGGAGAGGATATGAGTGGCGACCCGATCCAGAAACCAGCGATCGTGGGAAATGACGATGGCGCAGCCAGGGAAGGCCAGCAGAGCTTCTTCCAGTGCACGCAGGGTTTCCACGTCCAGATCGTTGGTCGGTTCATCGAGCAGCAATACGTTAGCGCCCTGCTTGAGCAGTTTGGCTAGGTGCAAACGGTTACGTTCCCCCCCGGACAGGTCGCCGACGCGCTTTTGCTGATCGCCACCCTTGAAGTTGAACCGGCCCAGATAAGCGCGGCTGGGCACTTCATAGTTGCCGATGCGCAGGATGTCATTGCCGTCGGAGACTTCTTCCCAGACGCTCTTGTTGCTATCCAGGTCTTCGCGGCTCTGGTCCACGTAGGCCATCTGTACGGTGTCGCCGGTGATGATTTCACCGCTGTCCGGGGTTTCCTGGCCTGCCAACATGCGGAATAGGGTGGTTTTACCCGCACCGTTGGGGCCGATAATACCGACGATGGCACCACGGGGAATCTGGAAATCCAGATCTTCGTACAGCAGCTTGTGGTCGAATTGCTTGGCCACATTCTTGATTTCAAAAACCTGCTCGCCAAGGCGCTCACCCGGCGGGATGTACAATTCCTGGGTTTCGTTGCGTTTCTGGAATTCCTGGCTAGCCAGTTCTTCAAAGGCGGAGACACGGGCCTTGTTCTTGGCGCGACGGCCTTTCGGGTTCTGACGTACCCATTCCAGTTCTTTTTCCACCGTTTTGCGGTGGGCTGACTCGCTCTTCGCTTCCTGTTCCAGACGCTGTTCTTTCTGCTCCAGCCAGGAGGAATAGTTGCCTTGCCAGGGAATGCCTTCGCCGCGATCCAGTTCCAGGATCCACTCACAGGAATTATCCAGGAAGTAACGATCGTGGGTTACCGCCACCACGGTGCCGGGGAATTCGTGCAGGAAGCGCTCCAGCCAAGCCACGGATTCCGCATCCAGGTGGTTAGTGGGCTCATCGAGCAACAGCATATCTGGTGCGCTCATCACCAGCCGGCACAACGCCACTCGGCGGCGTTCGCCACCGGACAGGGTTTGCACGCTGGCATCCCAGGGCGGCAGGCGCAGGGCGTCGGCGGCGATCTCCAGCTTGCGCTCCAAGTTATGGGCGTCGCTGGCTTCGATGATGTCTTCCAGCTTGGCCTGCTCGGCGGCCAGTTTGTCGAAATCCGCATCTTCGGCGGCATAGGCTTCGTAGACTTCTTCTAGGCGCTGCTGGGCGTCACGAATATCGGCCACGGCTTCTTCCACGATTTCGCGGACATTTTTTTCCGGGTCCAGCTCCGGCTCCTGGGGCAGGTAGCCGATGTTGGTGCCCGGCTGCGGCCGCGCCTCACCCAGGTAATCCTGGTCAACGCCGGCCATGATGCGCAGCAGCGTGGACTTACCGGAGCCGTTCAGGCCCAGCACGCCGATTTTGGCGCCGGGGAAAAACGACAGGGAGATGTTCTTCAGGATGTGCTTCTTGGGCGGGACAACTTTGCCCACCTTGTCCATGGTGAAGATGTACTGGCTCATAAACTCCGACCGCAGTCTGTATCAATGTGCGAGGCTCGATGCAGGTTGGCTGCAGGCCCCGGCAGGGGTTCTTGGATTGGCGCCTAAGCTAACGGAAAGCGGCCGGGAGTGAAAGTGCATGGTCTGGGTTGATGCCAGAAAAGCAGGTGCGTTGAGCCATGAGATGACCGGCCGGTTTCCATGAGCGGACTTCAAGTGCCAAAGCGGCTAGATTTGGGTAGAATACGCGCCCCTGAATCCACCACTGACTCCGTAGGGTAGCCCATGTTCCCGAAATCCATGTCCATCGCCGAGTTTGACCCGGAAATCAAGGCCGCTATTGAGGCCGAAGAAGTCCGCCAGGAAGAGCATATCGAGCTGATCGCCTCTGAAAACTATGCCTCGCCAAGGGTTATGGAAGCCCAGGGCTCCGTACTGACCAACAAGTACGCCGAGGGCTATCCGGGCAAGCGTTATTACGGCGGTTGCGAGAATGTGGACGTGGTTGAGCAGTTGGCTATCGATCGGGCCTGTGAGCTGTTCGGCGCGGATTGGGCCAATGTGCAGCCGCATTCCGGTTCCCAGGCCAATGGCGCGGTTTACATGGCTATGCTCAAGGCGGGCGATACCGTGTTAGGCATGAGCCTGGATGCCGGTGGCCACCTGACCCACGGTGCTAAGCCGAACTTCTCCGGTAAGACCTATAACGCGGTGCAGTATGGTCTGGACAACGAAACTGGGCTGATTGATTACGATCAGGTGGCGTCTCTGGCCCGCGAGCACAAGCCGAAAATGATCGTGGCCGGCTTCTCTGCCTATTCGCAGATTGTCGACTGGCAGCGTTTCCGTGACATCGCCGACGAAGTGGGTGCGATCCTGCTGGTGGACATGGCCCACGTGGCAGGTCTGGTTGCTGCGGGTGTGTACCCGAGCCCGGTAGGCATTGCGGATATCACCACGACCACTACCCACAAGACCCTAGGCGGCCCCCGTGGCGGTCTGATCATGGGTAAGGCCAGCGAAGAGATTCAGAAGAAGATCAACTCTGCTGTGTTTCCCGGTGGCCAGGGTGGCCCGTTGGAGCACGTGATCGCCGCTAAAGCGATTTGCTTCAAAGAAGCCATGCAGGACGACTTCAAGGGCTACCAGCAGCAGGTAGTGAAGAACGCCCAGGCCATGGCCGGTGTGTTCATCGAGCGTGGCTTTGATGTGGTTTCCAATGGCACCGAGAATCACCTGTTCCTGCTTAGCTTGATCAAGCAGGACATTACCGGTAAAGATGCGGACGCCGCCTTGGGCCGCGCCAACATCACCGTGAACAAAAATGCTGTCCCCAACGATCCGCGCTCCCCGTTCGTTACCTCCGGCCTGCGTATCGGTTCCCCCTCCATCACCCGCCGTGGTTTTGATGAAGCGGATGCCAAGGCGTTGGCTGGCTGGATCTGCGACATCCTCGAGAACATGGGTGATGAAGGCGTGATTGAGCAGGTTAAAGGCAAGGTTAAAGAGATTTGTGCTCGCCTGCCGGTGTACGAGCGCTAAAAAAGCCGCAAGCAGCAATGCGGATAGATGTGCTCGTAGTTTGCCGTTTTGAGGGCCGCGACCGAATTTCGGTGGCGGCTTTCTTGTCTCTGAAATCTCGGTGTTGTGACGCTATCATTGGTAAGGTTTGTGTTTGAAGCTTGTTGCTTTCCGCTAGGCCGTTAGGAGACGTCCATGTACTGCCCGTTTTGCTCTGCTCAGGACACCAAGGTGATCGATTCCCGTCTGGTGGCGGATGGGGTGCAGATTCGTCGGCGTCGCGAGTGCTTAAGTTGTACGGAGCGCTTCACCACCTTTGAGACAGCGGAATTAGTGATGCCGCGGTTGGTGAAAACTGACGGGACCCGTCAGCCGTTCGATGAGGCCAAGCTGCGGGCGGGTATGTTACGGGCGCTGGAAAAGCGGCCGGTGAGTATGGAAGATCTGGAAGCAGCGATCAGTCGTATTTGCCATCGTCTACGGGCCACTGGAGAACGGGAGTTGCCCGCTCGGGAGCTGGGTGAGTTTGTGATGGAAGAGCTGCAGCAGCTGGATGATGTGGCTTATGTGCGCTTCGCCTCGGTGTATCGCAGTTTTCAGGATATTTCCGAGTTTTCCGCTGAAGTGGATCGCCTGAAAAAGGCGGGCGGCAAACCCGGTGACAAGCTGGGTGAGCCAAAAGAATCATGAGTTTTTCGGCTGCCGACCACCAGTACATGGCTCGAGCGTTGCAGTTGGCACGTCGTGGGCTGTATACCACGGACCCTAATCCGCGGGTAGGGTGCGTGTTGGTGCGTGATGGCGCGGTGGTTGGTGAGGGTTTTCATGCCCGCGCCGGGACTCCCCACGCCGAGCGTCATGCACTGGCACAAGCCGGTGAGCGGGCGCGGGGCGCTACTGCCTATGTGACCCTGGAGCCCTGCTCTCACACTGGGCGCACCGGCCCCTGTGCTGATGCGCTAATCGATGCCGGCGTCACGCGGGTGGTGGCTGCCATGGAAGATCCGAATCCGCTGGTGGCGGGGCAGGGTTTGCAGCGCTTGGCGGATGCGGGAATCGCCACTGCAGTCGGTTTGCTGGAAGCGGAGGCCCGAGCCCTGAATCCGGGTTTTGTTTCCCGCATGACCCGTCAGCGTCCCTATATCCGTATCAAGATTGCCGCCAGCGTGGACGGGCGCACCGCCATGGCCAATGGCGAATCCCAGTGGATTACCGGCCCAGCCGCCCGCGAAGACGTGCAGCGTCTACGCGCGCGCAGCTCTGCGGTGATAACCGGTGTGGGTACGGTGCTGGCGGATCGACCCTCTTATACAGTGAGGCCTAGACAGTGGCGCTTGGCCGAATACCGCCAGCATGCGGCTGACGACGATTGGGTGCGACAGCCTCTGCGGGTGATTCTAGATCGCACCCTACGCACGCCGCCGGATGTGCCGGTGGTCAGCGCCTTAGGGCATTGTTTGTTGGTGGCAGGGGAACAACACCCAGGACGCCAGAATGCGCTGGAGTCCGCCGGTGCGGAAGTAATGCTCTTGCCCGCCTCCGGTTCCGGGATCGACTTGCAGCAGTTGTTAATCGAATTGAACCGGCGCGAATGTAACGAAGTGCTGGTAGAATGTGGCGCCACACTGGCCGGTGCCTTTGTTCGCGAGGGTTTGTTCGACGAAATTCTTGTGTATATGGCGCCAACTCTGCTGGGTTCGTCCGCCCGGCCGTTATTGGGGTTGCCGCAACTGGCCAGCATGAGTGAGAAAGTGGCGCTGAAATGGCAGGATGTGCGCCAAGTTGGTGATGATCTGCGTCTGACGCTGGTTTCGGCCTGATCAACGACCCTCCTTTTTCCGCCCGAATTCAAGAGGTTTCCATGTTTACCGGCATTATCGAATCCATGGGCAAGGTGGCCGCGATGACCCCAAAAGGGGGCGATGTGACCTTGTTAATCAAGAGCGAAGGGCTAGATTTCGCCGATGTTAAGCTAGGCGACTCCATTGCGGTGAATGGCGTATGCCTTACTGCAACCGCCCTGCCTGGCGGCGCTTTTGAAGCAGATGTGTCTGGCGAAACCTTATCGTTGACGTCATTGGCGCAGATCAGCGTGGGTAGCACGGTGAACTTGGAAAAAGCGCTGACGCCGTCTTCCCGGCTGGGAGGACACTTGGTCAGTGGTCACGTGGATGGTCTGGGCAAAATTGTCGAGATGAAGCAGGATGCTCGCTCGGTGCGCATCGATATTGAGGCACCTGCGGAGTTGGCCAAATACATTGCCCACAAGGGCTCAATAACCGTTGATGGCATCAGCTTGACGGTGAACAGTGTGGCGGGTGCGGTGTTTTCCCTGAACATCATTCCGCACACCCAGGAGGTGACCACCATCGGCCAATGGAAGGTGGGGACGCCAGTGAACCTGGAAGTTGATATTATAGCGCGCTATCTGGAACGCCTGCTCTTGGGAGAGAAGGCCGCCGAGCCCGCTTCTGAAGGTATTTCCATGGCATTCCTAGCGGAAAATGGGTTTCTGAAAGGCAGTTAAAGGTTGAAAGTTAGAACGCAAATCAGGCGTTGAGGATGGTATTACGCGCCTTGGCCACGATTTGGGCTAAGCGCGGGCACGGCACAGGTGAAGTACTGTGCCAATCCGCGTTCCCACGTTTAATTTTTAACTTTCAACTCCAACAGCGAGTGAAGTTATGCAGCTCAATAGTATTGAAGAACTGATCGAAGATATCCGTCAGGGAAAGATGGTTATTCTGATGGACGATGAGGATCGCGAGAACGAAGGTGACCTGGTGATGGCTGCGGAACATGTGACTGCGGAAGCCATTAACTTTATGGCCAAGTATGGTCGTGGCCTGATCTGTATGCCCATGTCCCGCGAGCGGTGTGAGTTGCTGGATTTGCCCTTGATGGTGCAGAGCAATGGCAGCGGTTTTGGCACTAAATTCACCGTCTCCATCGAGGCCCGCGAAGGTGTCACCACCGGTATTTCTGCGGCCGACCGTGCCCGTACCGTGCAAGCCGCCGTCGCCCGTAATGCCCGCGCCGATGACATTGTGCAGCCGGGCCACATTTTTCCGCTGATGGCGGAGCCGGGTGGCGTACTACGCCGGGCCGGGCATACCGAGGCCTCCTGCGATCTGGCTGCACTGGCTGGCTGCGAGCCGTCCGGGGTGATTTGTGAAGTCATGAATGAAGATGGCTCCATGGCCCGCCGCGAAGACTTGGAAGTGTTTGCCGCGGAGCACGATCTGAAAATCGGGACTATTGCGGACCTGATTCAATATCGTGCCCTGAACGAACAGACCATCGAGCAGGTGTCCGATCACGAGCTAGAGACCTGGTACGGGAATTTCCGTTTGGTGGCGTTCCGCGACACCGTGGATGGGTTGACCCATGTGGCGCTGGTGAAGGGCGATATTCACGAGGATGAAGAAGTGGCAGTGCGGGTGCACCAAGTGGATCCGTTGCGTGATTTAATGAGCGCGAAAATGAATGGCCGTACCGGCTGGAACATGCACCGAGTGCTTGAAACTGTTTCCCAGTCTGATGCCGGTGTGGTGATTATTCTGGGTCAGGATTATGCCTCCAACGATATTGTGGAGCGCCTAGATGTCTTTTTCGGTGGTGCTGCAGGCAAGCCAAAGGGCGAATCCCGTGCTTACCGTAATATTGGCACCGGCTCCCAGATTCTGAAGGCGCTGGGAGTGCGCAAAATGCGCTTGCTCAGTTCTCCTATGAAATTCAATGCGTTGAGCGGTTTCGATTTGGAAATCACTGAGTATGTCGACGCGGATAGTTAAGCGAAACGCTTGATGCTTGACGCCCGACGCCTGACGCTGTCCCATTTAAGCGTTGAGTATTGGGCTTCCTGCGTCAGGCAGCTAATCGAAACCACTGGAAGTACTTGGTTAACCAAGTGCGACTAGCGATCAGGACAAAACAGATGCAAAACATTAAAACCCTTGAAGGTACCCTGAGCAACGTCGGTGGCCGTTATGGCATTGTGGTGGCTCGCTTTAATAGCTTTGTGGTGGAAGCCTTGCTGGATGGCGCTGTTGATGCGTTGGTGCGTCATGGGGTGAGCCGCGATGACATTGAAATTATTCGGGTGCCCGGTGCCTGGGAAATGCCAGTGGCAGTGAAGAAAGTGATTGAGAAGCGCAGCTACGATGCCGTGATCGCGTTGGGCGCGGTGATTCGTGGTGGTACCGCTCACTTTGAGTTCGTGGCCGGTGAAGCCGCAAAGGGTATTGCTTCGGTGCAGAACAGCACGGGCACGCCGGTGGCGTTTGGTGTGCTGACGGTAGACACCATTGAGCAAGCCATTGAGCGTTCCGGCACCAAGGCCGGTAATAAAGGGGCAGAAGCCGCCCTGTGCGCACTAGAAATGGTGTCGCTGTTTAACGCCCTATAATGCCAGGGGCGCAGCGCCCCGGCATCGCTTTTCGTTATCCGAGGTCGCATGAACAATCCATCTACACCCAGTGCCCGTCGCAAGGCACGTCGTTTCACTCTTCAGGCCCTGTACCAGTGGCAGTTGGCCGGTGCCGCGGTGAGCGACATTGAAGCCCAGTTTCTGGCCAATCAGGACTTCGCCAAGGTGGATCGTGAATACTTTCATGATTTGCTGCACGGAGTGCTGGGCCAGGTAAAAACGCTGGACGAGCAGCTCACGCCATATCTGGATCGGCGTGTAGAGGAGCTGTCGCAGGTGGAAAAAGCGATTCTGCGGCTGGGCGCTTTTGAATTAAAAGAGCGTCAAGATGTGCCTTACCGAGTGGTGATTAACGAAGGCATTGAGCTGGCTAAAGTTTTTGGCGCAGAGGATTCCTTCAAATACGTGAATGGCGTGCTCGACAAGCTGGCACGCCAATTGCGCTATGCAGAAGCATCAGAACGCCGCCCCCGTGACTGATCTGCTTTGATAATGTCGGCTTGCCGTGCGTTCTGCCGGTAAGCCGCGTTATGCTTCCCGCCATGACTGATCCCGCCGATTCACCGCAACCCACTTCGCAAGTACCAGCCTTCATGGACGAGTTTTCCCTGATTCGACGTTATTTTCATCATCGTCAGGGGGATTCCGTGGTGTTGGGGCCGGGGGACGATGCGGCCATTCTGGCCCCCCCGGTGGGGCAACAGCTGGTCATGACCCAGGATACCAGCCTGGCGGACCGACACTTTCCGTCAGATATGGCTCCAGAAGATGTGGGCTATCGCTGCCTGGCGGTGAATATTTCAGATCTAGCGGCCATGGGAGCGATGCCGCTGTGGTTTTTGCTTTCCCTGACCTTGCCAAGAGTAGATGAAGATTGGTTGGCCGGTTTTTCCAACGGGTTATTCGAGTTAGCGGATCAGGCGGGAATTAGCTTAGTGGGCGGGGATATCACACGTGGTCCGCTAGCGATTTCCATTCAAGCCACCGGGGCGGTGCCGCCGGGTCAGGCGTTGCGTCGTGAGGGGGCCTGCGCTGGGGATCGGATATGTGTTGGAGGCGTGACGGGGGGCGGGCTGCTGGGGCTGGAGCAGTGGCAGGCGGGGCAGCGTTATGGGCCTGCCATTGAGCACTTTCGTCGTCCTCGGCCGCAGTGGGAGCTGGGCATGGCCCTGCGCGGCCAGGCCAGCGCTTGTATCGATATTTCCGATGGGGTGCTGGCGGACTTGAATCATATTCTGCAAGCATCGGGGGCGTTGGGCGCCTGTATCGACGAGGCGTCCCTGCCGGAGGATCCTTGCGTGCTGGCCGGATGCAGCGCCGACAAGCAGCGCGCCCTGCAGCTGCAGGGTGGAGATGACTATCTGTTATTGTTTACCTTGCCGCCGCCGCTGCCGATCCCTGAAGGCTGTTATTGCCTGGGTCGAATTGAGGCGCAGCCCGGTATCCGTTTACGGCAGCATGACGGGACCGTACGTGCCTTGAAGGTGTCCGGGTGGCAGCATTTTTAACAGCGCGCAACACGCACATAGCTACACGCTAAAAAGCATATAATCCAAAGAAACTGCCAAGACCGAGCCCGCGAGGAATAAAATGGAATTGAAGCGCCCCAAAATGAGTAATCCGGTGCACTTTTTGGCCTTTGGCTTTGGCTCCGGGCTGGCGCCGATTGCGCCTGGCACTTTTGGCACGGTGGCGGCGATGCCCATTTGGTGGCTGTGTGCCCAGCTACCACTGTGGGGGTATTTGGCGGTAACCGCCGCAGTGATTGCAGTGGGGCCTTACCTGTGCGGTAAGACCTCGGATGATATGCATGTGCATGATCACCCAGGCATTGTATGGGATGAGATTGCCGGCCTGTTAATTACCATGATAGCGGTGCCGATCACGCTTTGGGGAGCGCTGGCCGGGTTTGTCGCGTTCCGAGTCTTCGACATTATCAAGCCTTGGCCTATTGGCTGGTTGGATCGACGGGTGGCGGGAGGTCTGGGCATCATGGTGGATGACCTGCTGGCCGGGGTGTATGCCGCCGTGGTAGTACAGCTGTTGATTTGGCAATTGCCCACCCTGTTTACCTGATATCGTTTTGTCACTACCGTTGGCACTAAAAGGATAGCGCTGCTGATGGTTAGCTTTTAGCCTGAAGGAAGCTTTAATAGTAAAGGATTGACGATGTTAGACACGGATCCGCGATCGCGACGGGTGGTGGTTCCCGGGGTGCGCTGGTTGCGTTTCCCTCGACGCTTGGAAGGCGAATACCGCAACTACCAGAGCCAGCAGGCGGTAGAGGCCTTCCGGGTGAACGCCTTTTATATCCTACTGCTCTATATGTTGCTGATTACCGGCATTTACGCGCTGGCGCCGGAGCAGATTCGTGGTTGGTGGTTGTCCGCCTATATCTGGGAGGGGCCCATTGTGTTGGTGGCGGGCCTCCTTGCGCAGATTCGCGTATTGGATCGTTACTTCCCTTATTATGCCGGTGTCGGCTGTTTTCTTGCTGTGGCGCTGGCTGTGGCAATTCCTGGTTTTATGAGCGACCCTCGTGCGATTCTGTTGGCTCATGTGTCGATCATTTATGCCCTCGTTATTATTTATGCCATGGTTGGGTTGCGTTTTACCGTGGCGATGATCGCGGGTTGGACCGGTGGCCTAGTGGGCGTGTTGATCGCTGAAGGGTTAGGGCAGGGGTTGGACTGGCAGGTTCTACACGGCACTTATACTGGGATCAGCTTGGTGGGCATGTTCTTGTGCTATTCTGCGGAAGTCCGCGATAGGTTGCTCTTTTTTAACCAACGCCAGCTTCGTCGTCAGCAACGGCACAGCCAGGCGCTGGCAGAACGCCTGCATCGCTTGAGCAGGGAAGACAGCCTTACCGGGCTGGCTAACCGACGGTTTTTTGATGAGGCGTTTGATCGCGAATGGCGGCGTTGCAAGCGCAGCCAGCAACCGCTAACGGTAATGCTGGTGGATGTAGACCGCTTTAAGGCCTACAACGATGGCTACGGACACCTGCAAGGGGATTCGTGTCTGCAAAAACTGGCGGCGGAATTGCATCGCTACAGTCGGCGAGCCGGTGATTTGGTGGCCCGTTTCGGAGGCGAAGAGTTCGCATTATTGTACCCGGAGACGGATGAGTTGGAGGCGCAGCAGCTGGCCTCCCGGTTATGTCGGTCAGTACGCTCGCTGGCGATCCCTCACGCTGATAGCCCGGAGATGAACGAGGTAACGGTCAGCGTAGGGGTTGCAACGATGATTCCGAATCAGCGTCATAGTGCTGGCGATCTGTTGGAAGCTGCGGATCAAGCCTTGTATCTAGTTAAACAGGGTGGCCGTGATAATTGGCGCCTCTATGAAGCACCGCCGGCCGCGGGGCAGCTCTAGCTACGGAGCGCCAAAGCGGCGAAGGGAGCGATAATCTCCCCCCGTTCGAGCTTTTCTTTGCTGTTGATTATTAACGCTGGTGGGCTTCTCGTAGCCTTTGCTGCCGGTTTAGCCTTTCACGGATTTGGCGTTCAATACCGGCGGCATCCAGTCCTGCTTGGGCGAGTAATACATCCCGTTTACCGTGATGGATGAAATGATCGGGCAGGGCAAGGTTTAGCACATCCAGTACGACCGCTTCTTCATGCAGCAGCTCATTTACGGCAGAACCGGCGCCTCCCATTTGTTGGTGATCTTCTACGGTGACTAACAGTGTGTGCTGTGCGGCGGCGCGGAGGATGGCGTCACGGTCAAGAGGTTTCACCCAGCGCATGTCTATCACGGTGGCGTTGAGGGGGATAGCCGCTTCTAGTGCTGCAGGAACCATGGCGCCAAAAGCCAGGATGGCCACCTGCAGACCCTCGCGTAGAGTGCGAGATTGGCCGATAGGTAGGGCCGTCATGGTCTGTTCTATGGTGGCGCCGGGGCCAGTGCCGCGGGGGTAGCGCACTGCTGCTGGCCCTTCGTGCTGGTAGGCGGAGTATAACAGTTGGCGGCACTCATTCTCATCGGAAGGGGCTGCAATGATCATGTTCGGTACAGTGCGCAAATAAGCCAGATCAAATACGCCGCCATGGGTGGCACCGTCTTCGCCCACCAGCCCGGCCCGGTCTAGGCCAAAGGTCACATCTAGCTCCTGCAAAGCCACATCGTGAATCAGTTGGTCATAACCGCGCTGCAGGAAAGTGGAGTAGATTGCCACCACTGGTTTTTGATTCTCGCAGGCCAGGCCTCCCGCCAAGGTTACAGCGTGTTGTTCACAGATGGCTACATCATGATAGCGGCCCGGGAAACGGCGGCTGAATTCCACCATGCCAGAGCCTTCGCACATGGCCGGGGTGATGCCCACTAGTCTTGGGTCTTGCTCCGCCATGTCACAAAGCCATTGCCCAAAGATATCCTGATACTTGGGTAGCTTTTGTTTTGCCGCAGAAGGTTTGCTTGGGACCGCGACCTGAACCTTTGGCTTGGGCTCGATCTTGTTGATGGCATGGTAGCCTACCGGGTCGGCTTCCGCTGGTGCAAAACCTTTGCCTTTTGTGGTGTACACGTGCAGCAGCTGTGGGCCTTCTAGGTCGCGCAAATTCCTCAGGGTACTGACCAGTTCGTTCACATTGTGGCCATCAATAGGGCCAATGTAATTGAAGCCGATCGCCTCGAACAGCATGTCGGGGCTGACCATGTTCTTCATGCTTTCTTCTGTACGACGAATAAAGTCCCAAGCTGCCGGCATAGTTGACAGTACCTTTTTGCCGCCTTCACGTAGGGCGATGTAGCTCTTGCTGGCCCAGATGCGGGCAAAATAATTGGATAGCCCGCCTACGTTGTGGGAAATCGACATGTTGTTGTCGTTGAGGATGACCAGCAAATTGGAGCGAGTGTGCGCCGCGTGGCTCATGGCTTCAAAGGCTTGCCCTGCTGTCATGGCGCCGTCACCGATAATGGCGACTGCCCGGCGGTCGCTGCCGGCCATTTCTGCTCCCAGCGCCATACCCAGTGCGGCACTGATAGAGGTTGATGAGTGGCCGACCCCGAAGGTGTCGTATTCGGATTCGCTTCGTTTGGGAAAACCGGACAGGCCGCCGGCTTGACGAATGCTGGTCAGTGATTCGCGGCGCCCAGTAAGGATCTTGTGCGGGTAGCACTGGTGGCCCACATCCCAGACCAACTTGTCGTCGGGGGTGTGATACAGGTAATGCAGGGCGACGGTGAGCTCCACCACCCCAAGCCCTGCGCCGAAATGCCCGCCACACTGGCCCACTGCGTATAGCAGATATTCACGTAACTCATCGACCACGCGTTCTAGTTGTGGCGTTGGTAGCTGCCGCAGATCCGCAGGGCTGGCCAGTGTGTCCAGCAGAGGGGTGTTAGGTCGCGTCAGCGGAATTTGAGTAAACGTCTTGGGCATAGGGTCATGCAGCCTGATGAGTGCAAGGCAGAGTAATGAGTCAGCGAAACGCTGTATAACAAAAGCGTCCAGGGTCTCGCTCGAACCGCTAGTATAACTGTCTGGAGGGGTAGGCGTCAGTGTTGATCAATGATTCCGGGTAATGATGTACTGGGCGAGTTGCTGTAAAGGAAGTGCCCGCGGCCCATAGCCGGCCAAGGTTTGTTGTGCTTGATCGCAGAGTTGGCGAGCACGTTGCTGACTTTGCTCCAGACCGAGAAGGGATGGGAAGGTGCTTTTTTGCAGCTTTTCATCAGAACCTGAGGGCTTGCCAAGTTGCTCGGTAGCGGCGGTGACGTCGAGGATATCGTCCTGTATCTGAAAGGCCAGGCCAATGGCGTCGCCAAATTCGGTTAGATTGGCTAGTAGCGAAGGGTCGTCTTTTTCTGCGACAAAATAACCTAGTTGTAAGCTGGCGGTGATTAGCCGGCCAGTTTTCAGGTAATGCATTTCTTCCAACGCGGCCACGGTTTGCTGTTGCCCTTGGGCGAGCATATCTTGCATTTGCCCAGCGGCCATTCCATCTACCCCGGCAGCTTGGCAAAGGTGTTGAATCAAGCTGATGCGGCTGCCATCGCGGTAGTCGCCATGACAGGCGAGCAGTTCAAACGCGCGGGTATGCAGGGTGTCACCGGCAAGAATGGCGGTCGCTTCGTCAAAGGCTTTGTGGCAGGTAGGTTGGCCCCGGCGAAGGTCATCGTCGTCCATGGCGGGAAGGTCGTCGTGAACCAGGGAGTAGGCGTGAATGAGTTCTACTGCCACCGCGGGGACATCTGCTTTGGCTAGGGGAGCCCCGGCAAGCTGGGCGGCGCCGTATACTAGTAACGGGCGGATACGTTTGCCGCCGCTGAGTGCTGCATAGCGCATGGCATGGCTGAGCCGTGAGGCGGCACTATGGGCCGGCAAGTAATGGTCCAGCGCCTGCTCCAGACGAGCCTTGGCGGTATCCGTGAGTTGGTTCAGGGCGGCGAATTCGCGTGTTGCCTTACTGTTCATTGTCACCACCGATAAAGGGCTCAGGGTCTGCCTCGGTGTTCTGTTCCAGCAGGATGCGTACTTTTTGTTCCGCTTGTTGCAGGGCTTGTTGGCATTCCCGGGACAGGCGAACACCTTCCTCGAAGGCTTTCAGGGAATCTTCCAGGGTTAGTTCACCAGACTCCATTTTTTCCACCAGAACTTCTAGGTTGTCTAGCGAGGTCTCCAGCGCGGGGGGTGCGTTTTTTGCCATGAGCGTCTCCTCGGATCCGCCACTAGGACCCCGTTTTTGCTGTGTCTGCCCCTGCCGCGGGGTATGTTGGCGGCAACAGTAATGCAGCGGGTGTGGCGAATCAATTGCAGGTTGCAGGCTGCTAAAGTGGCCGTGCACAGTCCAGAATAACGGTTCAACGAGATTGCTGTATTCTAAGTGATTGATATCATGAGGGTAAGCCCAGGAAAGGAAAGAGGGGGCGAGTTCATTTAAAGGGTTCTAAACAGTGGGGTAGGCTGAACGTGCCGGCGGCTTATGGCGAAGGGCTATGCTGGCGCTCGCAGGCTGTTTCTTTTTCCTGATTTTCTACTGATGGAACGTGCATTATGCCGCACGTAACAGGTTGCAGCATAAGTGCGGAAACTTTCCAGCTGAAAACCAGCAGTCCACGTCCAAGGGCTGGGTGCGGCCTGCTGGTGTGTTGTTCATTGCCACCTTATATCGTGTTGTTGTATGCAACATGATGCCGACTTGCGGCGCTTAAAAATCAAAGCGCATACCGACGGTGAGGACTTGACCATCGCTTTCTGCATGGTAGCCCGCCAGCGGGTTGAAGCTATCGGAGTTGGGCGTGTAGATGGCGTAGCCGAGCTCTTCATAGAAGTATTCAGCGAAGAACTTCAGGTTTTCTGTATGGCGGTAGTCCAGCCCAATCTGGGCAGAATCGCCTTGGAAAAATGCATCGCCTTCGTCGGTTTCTTCACCATGGGCGACCATAGCGCGTAGGGTGTATTTGGCCCAGCTGTAGGAGCCCATCAGGTTGTAGGTTAGCGGGTCGTCATCTTGGACCGTGTTGTTATTGGTTAGCAGTTGTTCCACTTTGGCGGCGAAACGCCAGTTGCCGGGGGCCCAAGCGGCGGAGATGCCAGCCTGGTCGGCATGCTTGGCGGAATCCTGTTCACTATCCTGATAACCAATACCGAATGCCAAATCATCGTTGACCGCGTAAGAGAGGGCATATTGTATGGTGTCTAGATAGCTGGTGCCTTGCTCGTCGGTTAGGTCGACTCCGGAAATGGTGGCGGTGAGGCCGCCCATGCTGGGGGTGGTGTAGGTTATAGCGTCACGGCGGAAGCTGGCCTGGGTTGCGTAACCGGAGTAGAAGGAACTGAAGAAATCCAGAGGGTAAGCCACGGTGTTGTAATAGGCCAGCCATTGGGTGCCGACGCGTAGACTGCCGTAACGGTCGTTGGAGACAGTAATATCGGCAACTCGCGGCATGCTGTTATTGTCTTCTTTATAAAGTTCATGGAAAAAAGTCGGATCTTCCGCTCGCAGCCGTGCGGAGTTAATGGGGAACTCTACCGTCGCAGAAATATCGAAGTGTTCGAAATCATTGTAGTTGGCGGTGACACCCAATCGAGAATACGCATCCCTTAGCCCGGTATAAGAGTCGTCTTCACCGGGCTGCGCCTGATCCACAAATACGGCCTCTGTTTGAATACGCAGAGAGCCGTACGGGGTGACTTCCAGTTCAGCATGGGCGGGCAGGGCGGCAAGTCCCGCCAGCAATGTTGTTGATAGTGGCAAAATGCGTTGCTGTTTCATCGGTTTCTCCCTCGACGGTTGATCTCAAAAAAGCGCAGCCTAGCGAGTGACGAGGCGCCTAGTCTGTAAATTGCAGGGCCGGCGGATATTGCGCCTCGTTTTTGTGTTGGCGGTTTGCCATGCGCGAGGCGCCATAACGAGGGGGGAATACGCAGGCCGAACACAGCGCAAGCGTGGGGTGTGGGGGTATCAGGTGCCAAGGTTACGCGAAGATGTACCCTCTTGCGTCTTCCCGATAAGGCATTGGCAGCGCTAACCATGCAGAAGGCAACATGGAAATAGTGTGTCGATGGCGCCCGCGAATGATGCTTGGTTCATTGCGTTCCCTCACGTTGCTAAGGGGGGCTGCCGCCAGCTTTGCTGGCTTGTAATTGCCCCCGCGTAGCGTCCATTTTGGTACAAATTGTTATTTACCGTGGCAAAGGAGTCACGGCATTGCAAGGGAAACCGGGGGTTTTGTGTTGTGCCTCATTGTGTAGGGAGCCGTGTGCTGAAGGTTTTCCCGTTCAGATTTATTCGTATTCGGTGGCGCGGCAGTAGCCTAGAATGCGCGCCATGAAATTGATTCTGGCTCCGATGGAAGGCCTGGCGGATTTTTGGGTGCGCCAGGCGCTGACCGATGTGGGCGACTATGACTGGTGTGTTAGTGAGTTTGTTCGCGTTAGCGGGCTGCTGCTGCCGCCCAAAGTATTTTACCGCTGGTGCCCGGAGCTAAAACTCGGTGCGCGTACCCGGGCGGGCACCCCTGTGCACCTTCAGTTGCTCGGTTCCGACCCGGCCTGCATGGCGGATAATGCGGAGCGAGCAGTAGAGCTGGGCGCACCCGCCATTGATCTGAACTTCGGCTGTCCGGCAAAAACGGTGAATCGACATCGTGGTGGTGCGGTGCTGCTTGATGAGCCGGACGTGGTGCATGCGGTGACGGCGGCAGTGCGCCAGGCGGTCCCGTCCCAGGTGCCGGTGTCAGTAAAGATGCGTCTGGGTAATGAAGATGACGCTCGTGCCTTGGATAATGCCAGGGCCGTGGTGGACGCTGGGGCGGCTTGGCTGACGGTGCATGGGCGCACCAAACGTCAAGGGTATAAGCCGCCGGCGTTTTGGGACCGTATCGGCCACATTCGTGAGGTAGTGTCGATTCCGGTAATTGCCAATGGCGAAATTTGGACACCGGACGACGCTGGCCGAGCCCAGCGGGAAAGTGGTTGTGAGGATCTTATGTTGGGTCGAGGGGCGGTGGCCAATCCATTGCTAGTCTCGTTGTTGCGGTTCGGCGGCGAAACCAATTGGGATGCGATCTTGCCTATATTGCAACAATTCTGGATGGACGTGGCTGATACCGGCACTGATGCCCAGTTAGCTGGGCGGATCAAGCAGTGGCTAAGCTACCTGCGCCGCCGTTGGCCGCAGGCGGCGCAATTGCTGGAACAGGTGAAACGAGAAACGAGCCCGGGGGTTATTGGTCGATTGTTGGCGGATTTTGAGCCGCAGTAACCGTTAGCGTAAAAAGTTGAAAGGGGAGGCACGACGTCGCCCCCCCCCCCCCTATGGCGATCCGCCAGCGGGTGAAATGATTGTGCAAATTATCTAACCCCCAGGGTAATGACCTCATATCCAGCGTGAGTTCACCGAATAATTACTCAAGTGTGCCGGTATCACGGTATGCGCCTTGGCCGCATTGGCGGTTTCGTCCATGAAACTCTGTTGATAATGCTCGCTTTGCTTGCCCCGGTTGATACTGGCGGGTATGGCAAAGTCTGCCTGATAGCGCTTCAACGCCCCCGGGGGAGGTGTGTCCGAACGCTCTGAATTAGCCCCGATCCGTTGGGTGTGGTTATCAGCACACCGTAGCTTTTCTGTTCTTCCCATGCGTTTATCCGTGCCGTGCAGGAGAAATTTCCGGTTATGAAATGGCTCCATTACCTGTCACCACGGCCACATTCAAGGCGTGGTCGAAAGGCCACTGCAGCACTAGGTGGGCGCCCTGTGATGCCATGCTTGCCAGTGCCTGATCTATTCGGGTGCGTCAGGCTCTATTCGGGTAAAAACCACCGCTGAGCAGGCCTGTATTTTCAGTGTAAGGCTGGGCATTTGTGGCATTCGCTTGCGTCGGCCAGCAGGGGGTATGGCTTCGACTAAAGTCATACTGTGTCGCTAGCGTCCTTTGGTTAGTCTTGGTGTTGAGCCTATCCCTTGTTTGCCAGATGAAGGGTGGTGGCCTGATTTCCTGATGACGCAGAGGGACGAGTAATGAAAGAAGAAAACGCCCGCGCCTACTGGGCCGCTAACCTGCGATTGATCTTGATCTACATTGCTATTTGGTTTGCCGTCTCTTATGGCTGCGGCATATTGCTAGTGGATGAACTCAATCAAATTCAATTTTTCGGTTTCAAACTGGGCTTCTGGTTTGCACAGCAGGGGTCTATCTATGTGTTCTTGGTGCTGATCATTAAGTACGCGCACTCCATGAATAAGCTGGACCGCAAGTTTGACGTCCACGAAGACTAACCGCTGAAACAGTAGATAAAGAGAGACATCCTATGGATATTCAGACACTCACTTATCTCTTTGTAGGCGGTTCGTTTGCGCTCTACATTGGGATTGCGATCTGGTCACGTGCCGGTTCGACGAAAGATTTTTATGTGGCCGGTGGTGGGGTTTCCCCTATCGCTAACGGGGCTGCCACTGCGGCTGATTGGATGTCAGCGGCATCGTTTATTTCCATGGCCGGGATTATTGCTTACTCAGGCTACGATGCGTCGGTGTACCTAATGGGGTGGACCGGAGGCTATGTTCTGCTGGCCATGCTGTTGGCGCCTTATCTGCGCAAGTTCGGCAAATTTACCGTGCCTGACTTTATCGGTGATCGTTACTACTCCAGCGTGGCAAGAACGGTGGCGGTGGTTTGTGTAATCTTCGTCTCCTTTACTTATGTGGCCGGACAGATGCGCGGTACCGGTATTGTGTTTGCCCGCTTTCTGGAGGTGAATGTGAATACCGGTGTGGTTATCGGTATGGCGATTGTTTTCTTCTACGCGGTGCTTGGTGGTATGAAGGGGATCACCTACACCCAGGTGGCGCAGTATTGTGTGCTGATTTTTGCGTTCTTGGTGCCGGCGGTTTTTCTTTCCATCATGATGACCGGTCACGTTCTTCCGCAAACCGGGTTTGGAGCCACGGTGCTGGATGCGGCGGGGGGTGACAGTGGTGTTTATCTGTTGCACAAGCTAGATCAGGTAGTAACGGACCTTGGCTTCACCGAATATACAGAAGGCTCCAAGTCTACTATTGATGTGTTCTTTATTACTGCTGCATTGATGTGTGGTACTGCGGGTTTGCCCCATGTGATCGTGCGTTTTTTCACAGTGCCACGGGTAAAAGATGCGCGGATTAGTGCCGGCTGGGCGCTGTTCTTCATTGCCTTGCTGTACACCTCCGCCCCGGCTGTTGGTGCTTTCGCACGGCTCAATCTGATCGATACAGTGAATGAAACCCAATACTCCGAGCTGCCAGAGTGGTTCTATAACTGGGAAAATTCCGGGCTGATTGGCTGGGTGGATAAGAACGACGATGGTGCTGTGCAGATGCGGGCCGGCTCGCCTTTTGAGGGCAAGCCCACCTATGCGGGAAGCCGCGAAGAAACAAAGGGTAGCTACGGCGAGCGGGTACTGACCAATGTGCCTACCAATAATACGTCGGAAGTGTATATCGACCGCGATATTATCGTGCTGGCCAATCCTGAAATTGGTAACTTGCCGGGCTGGGTGATTGCTCTAGTAGCGGCCGGTGGCGTAGCGGCTGCACTGTCCACGGCAGCGGGGTTGTTGTTGGTGATTTCCAGTGCCATCTCCCATGATTTATTGAAGAAAACCCTGATGCCTGACATTAACGAGAAGCAGGAGTTGATGGCAGCCCGTGGGGCGGCAGTGGTGGCCATTGTGATCGCTGGTTACTTCGGGATTAATCCACCAGGTTTTGTGGCGCAAGTGGTGGCGTTTGCTTTCGGTCTTGCCGCGGCTAGTTTCTTCCCGGTAATCCTCATGGGTATTTTCTACAAGCGCATGAATAAGGAGGGCGCCATTGCTGGCATGTTGGTCGGGTTGATCTTCACTTTTAGCTACATTGTGTTCTTCAAGTTCGTCTCGCCGGAGCTGAACACTGCAGAACACTGGTGGTTAGGTGTGTCACCGGAAGGCATCGGGACTTTGGGTATGGTGCTTAACTTTGTAGTGGCTTTCTCGGTCTCCAGAGTAACGGCGCCTCCGCCGGAGCATATCCAGCATATTGTGGAAGATATTCGTATTCCACGAGGTGCCGGTGAAGCGTCTGCACACTGATGAGACGTAAATAAAAAGCCGGTGCGGGTGATAATTCCGTACCGGCTTTTTGCGTTTTGAGGGCGGCCGAGAGCTGGCCAGAAAGGCAATAAAGAAAAACGGCAGGAGTGGCCTGATGATTGAACAGGAACTGAATCAGCATCCGTTCAGCTTGCTGAGTGAAGCAGGACGCCGCCGTTTGCAGGAAGGAACCGATCTGGCCTATTTTCAGCCGGAGGATATTATTCTTGACGCGGCCAGTACTAGTGATTCTGTGTTTGTGGTGCACAAGGGGTGTGTGGCAGAACTGGACGTGAATGCGCCGGACAACCGTCGTCAGGTGAATATTTATGCCGCCGGTGATTTGTTCGGAGCGATCAGCGTATTGAACGGACAAAGCCGTTATCGCTTTTTGGCCGAGCAGCAAACGCTGTGTCATCTGATTCCCGCTAGGCTATTCCGCGAGCTGTGCGAAAGCGAGCCCGATTTTGGTCATTATTTTAGTCAGTGTCTGGCGGAGAAAAATCAGCGCTTGGCAGAGCGCCGTGAAGGAGGCGTTACTCTGGCGGGCTTTATGCTGGCGCGGGTGGACGAATGCATGCGAGCGCCCTTGATTATGCCGGAGCGCGCCACTGTGCGTGATGCGGTAGCCGCCTTGAAGCAGCACGGCGTGGATAGTGTGTTGATTGCTCACCGGCAGCATTACGCGATTGTTACCAAGACGGATTTATTAAGCGCTTTGGTGATGCAGGAACAATCGTCGGATACGCCGTTGGTTCAGGTGGCGGAAACCGAACTGGTTACTGTTGCCCCCGCAGATTACTTGTTCGCGGCCCTGACCCTGATGACCCGCCACAAGGTGGCGCGGGTGGTGGTGATGGAGAGCAATAATGCGGTGGGGGTGGTGGAACTTACCGATGTGCTCAGTTTCTTTTCTAGCCGTTCATATGTGGTGGGGCTGGAAATTGAAAGGGCCGGTACCCTTGAGGCATTGCAGCTAGCCAGTGCCCGCTTGCCGGATCTTGTAAACGCCCTTATGGCTCAGGGTGTAAAAATGCGCTTTGTGATGGATTTGCTGGCCTCACTCAATGGCCGCTTGATGAGTAAGGCTTATGAAATGGTAGTGCCTGCAGAACATCAGCGTGCCAGTCTGATAGTGATGGGGAGCGAAGGGCGCGGTGAACAGATACTGAAAACTGATCAGGATAACGGCCTGATTATTGGCGATCATCAACAGTGGCCAGGCTGTGATCAAGATATGCAGCGCTTTACTCGCACGTTGCTGTCTCTTGGTTATCCCCCTTGCCCAGGTAATGTCATGGTTTCTAACCCGGAGTGGATCGGGACGGTGTCACGCTGGCAGCGGCGTATCCATGATTGGGCGGAGGATCCCGGGGGAAAAGGGCTGTTGAATCTGACCATTCTCACTGATACCCATACCGTGGCTGGAGATTCAGGGCTGATGGAGACAGTACGCAGCACCTTGTTTTCCCGATGCAGTGACGATCAGTTATTGATGGCCCATTTTGCCCGTCCGGCCTTGCAATTTTCTACGCCGTTGAATTTATTCGGCTCGCTCAAGAAACCCCAGCATGGTATCGATATTAAGAAGGGAGCCCTGTTCCCATTGATCCACGGCGTGCGAGCCATGGCCTTGCAGTGCCGTATTCAGGAAACCTCCACGTTGGCACGGCTGAAAAAGCTGGTGGCCGCCGGGGCTATGGAACGGGCCTTTGCGGAGGACTTGGGTGAAGCGATGGAATTCTTTAGCGAGCTGCGGCTGTCTCAACAGCTGGCCAAATTGCGAGGCGAGAATACCCAGGTAGAAGATAATCATATCGTGGTGCAGCATCTGTCTTCTTTGGAGCGTGATGTGCTGCGCGATGCCCTGCATCTGGTCAGCGATTTCAAGCAGCGCCTGTCGCGTCGTTTTCATCTGGAATACTGACGATGCCTGGGGACAGGAGGGGAGCTATGCTGCAGTGGCAGACGTTTAAATGGCGTCGAATTTATGATCGATATTGCCATGGGCGCGGACCTTATGGGCATCTTTTCAGACCCTATAGCGGTGATCAGGTGGTGGCCATCGATTGCGAAACCACCGGGCTGGATAGTCGTACTGCCGAGCTGGTGTCTATTGCTGCGGTGGTGATAAAAGAAGGGCGGGTGCTGAGCAGCCAGAGCCTGAATGTGAAGTTGGCGGCTCCAGATAGCCTTAGAGAAGACAGCATTTGCATTCATCGGCTGAGGCCAGTGGACTTGGAGGGTGGGGCGAGTATCCGTGAAGCGCTAGAGGCGCTGCTGGCGTTGATTGATAACCGGCCTTTGGTGGGCTGGTGTGTGGCGTTTGATGTGGCCATGATCAACCGCTATCTGAGACCGTTAATGGGCTTTGATTTGCCTAATGATACCCTTGAACTGTCTGCGCTATACCAGCGAAAAATGCGTTACTGGCAGCCCGATATAACACCGGATTTGCGCTTTGATGCCATGGCTTCGGCCTTACAAGTGCCGGTAATTGAGCGCCATACTGCCCGTGGAGACGCGGTGACTAGTGCATTGATGTACCTGCAGTTGCAGAAATCCACACTTGGCTGAGCCGGTGTTTGCTTGGTAGGGAGAAAATAAACGTGCTGATGTTTTATGCTGAAAAAACGGCTCTGATTGCGGGCCTTTGTTTTGTTGCGTATGCCTACCTGCGTTACTGGCGGCGCACTGGTGATGGCCAAGGTTTGGTGATGTTCTGGCGCCGGGCGATGGCGTTGAATACGGTGGAATTTAAACTCCAGCGAGGGGGAGTTGCCCTGTTGTTGGCCGCGGTGGCGCTACGTTTTACTCAGGCCCTACTATAAGCTCAAAGGGCAACGTCACAGGTGGCTGCGTATTAAACGTCGCCAAGCGTGGCATGTTACGGCCATGAATGGGGAGAGGCGGTGTTTTCACTGTGGCAATTAGGTGCGCTGGCATTGGCCTATGTATTGGTGTTGTTCGTTATCGCCTGGTGGGGCGATCGAGCCGCCAGGAAGGGACGAAAAACATTTCATAATGCCTGGGTGTACAGTCTTGGACTGGGCGTTTATTGCACCTCGTGGACGTTCTACGGTGCCGTTGGCGAAGCGGCTCAGAGTGGCTGGAACTATTTGCCGATTTATCTAGGGCCTATTATCACCGTGCTGCTGGGTGGCTCATTGATTTACAAAATGGTATCGGTGGCTCAGCAGCAGAACATTACCTCCATTGCCGACTTCCTGGCCGCCCGTTATGGGAAGTCTCGACGCCTTGCTGTATTGGTCACGCTAGTGGCTATTGTCGGAGTGTTGCCCTATATCGCCTTGCAGCTAAAAGCGGTGACCCTGTCATTTGATTATGTGTTGAAAGACTCAGCCCCCGGCCAGCTGGACACGGCATTAGTGGTGGCAGCTTTGATGGCTATTTTCACTCTGCTGTTTGGTACCCGGCATATTGATACCACCGAGCATCAGTCCGGACTGATGCTGGCGGTAAGTTTTGAATCCTTTATCAAGCTGGTGGCGTTTGTTTCTCTTGGGCTGTATTGCGTGTATGCGATTTTTGATGGGCCTGCAGATATGTGGCAGCAACTCAGCGAGCGTACCGATGTGATGCAGGGGTTTGAACCGACGCTGTTCTCACAAAGTTTCGTCACCGCCTTGCTGCTGTCTATGGTGGCGATTTTGTGCCTACCTAGGCAGTTCCATGCCGGCGTGGTGGAAAATAATGATATACGCGATTTGCGTACCACGCGTTGGTTGTTCCCCTTGTATCTGGCGCTGTTTGCCCTCTTTGTATTGCCGATTGTTATTGCCGGGGTGATTACTCAGCCTTACTTGATCGGTCATGCGGATACCTACATGTTATCGCTGCCAATGGCCCAGGGCAGCCATGCCATGTTGGTGTTGTCATTCATTGGCGGTATCGCGGCGGCCACTGGCATGGTGATCGTTTCCACCATGGCACTGGCGATCATGCTAACCAATGAAGTGTTGTTGCCCATGTGGCTGCAATCGCGCCTCAATGAAAAAGACCCGCTCCCTGATCTTGGCACTCAGCTACGTTTTCTGCGCCGGGCCAGCATTCTTGTTTTGCTGGGGTTAGCGTTTGCCTTCCATACACTCATCGATCGCTTCGATGGCCTTGCCAGTATCGGGTTGTTATCGTTTGCTGCGGTGGCGCAATTTGCGCCGGCGTTAATTGGCGCATTGTATTGGCGTAACGGTCATAAAAAGGGTGCCTTCGTCGGCTTGGCGATTGGGTTTGTGGTTTGGTTTTACTGCCTGCTGATGCCGGTCATCTTGCCGCTGGAGTGGATGGCGGTGCTTAGTGAGCAGGGTCTCTTGGGTCTTGGGTTGTTGCGGCCTCACGCTCTGTTCGGTATCGAAGGGTTGGAGCCGTTGACCCATGGCGTCTTTTGGTCGGTATCGATTAATCTGGCCGCGTTTGTCTATTATTCTCGTCGGGCAAACCAGGATGCGTTGGATGAGACCCAGGCGGCTCGGTTTGTGGATATGCCCACAGACTGGTGGCGCGAAGGCATGGGGCATCCTTCTATCACTACCATTGAATTACTAGAAGTATGCAAGCGAGGGTTAGGTCACCCTCGGGCGGAGCCGTTGTTTTTTGATTACATGCGCCGACGGGGCATATCTGAGGAACTGGAATTGCCAGCACCACTGCACTTAGTGCGTTATGTGGAGCGATTGCTGGCAGGCACCATGGGGGCATCCACTGCCCGTATCGTGATGAGCTCGTTGCTGCGCAAGCAGAACGGCCGACACGATGATGTGGTGCGAATGATGGATGAGGCATCAGAGCTGATTCAGTTTAACCATCAGCTATTGCGTACCACCATTGAGACTATCGCCCAAGGTATTTGCGTGGTCGACCGGGAAATGCAGATCGTGGCCTGGAATCAGGCCTACGTGAAGCTGTTCGATTACCCGGATGGGTTGATTGGTTTGGGGCGCCCAATCGCAGATGTGTACCGTTATAACGCAGAGCGAGGCTATTACGATGGAACGAACCTGGAAGAAAATGTCACTCGGCGAGTGCAATTATTGCGCGAAGGTTATGCCCACCAATTTGAGCGGGAACTGCCCAATGGGATCGTAGTGGAGGTGCGCGGAACGCCTATGGTTGGGGGCGGATTTGTCAGTACCTATATGGATATCACTGAACGCAAAAACGATGAAAAAGCATTGCGCCAGATAAATGAGAATCTGGAACAGATGGTGTCCGAGCGCACCCGTAAGCTATCGGAATTGAATGCTAAGCTAGCCCAGGTTAATGAAGGAAAAACCCTGTTTCTGGCAGCAGCGGGCCATGACTTAATGCAGCCATTAAATGCGGCGCAACTGTTTGCTTCCTCACTGCGTCAGCAGTTACGCAGTCAAGCTGATGGCCAATTTGATCACGAAGTGCAGGTGCTCGGGCACATTGATAGTTCATTGCAGGCCGCCGAACAAATTATTTCTGCATTGCTGGAAATCAGTAAGCTGGATACTGGAACCATGACTACGCATATCCACCCTTTGCGGCTGTCTACACTGATGATTCCACTGGGGCAAGAATTTACGGCTTTGGCTCAGGCGCAAGGATTGCAATTGCGGTGTGTGCCCAGCAGCGCCGTGGCGGACAGTGATGAAGTGCTGTTGCGGCGGGTGCTACAGAATCTGTTGTCCAATGCGGTTCGCTATACGGAGTCTGGCCGTATTTTGTTTGGCGCACGTAGGTTTCACAGTGCAGTGCGAATTGATGTGTGGGACACCGGGCCAGGCATTCCTTATGATCAACACGAGCAGATTTTTCGGGAATTCCAGCGCTTGCCCCAGCTCAATAATCGTCAGCCAAAAGGGCTGGGTCTGGGCCTAGCCATTGCCGACCGGGTTTGTCGTCTACTCGGGCATACTTTGACGGTGCGATCCTGGCCCGATCGAGGTACGGTTTTCAGCGTAACGTTGCCGTTATCGAAAGCAGGTGTGCCACCACTGCTACAGGATGAGCCCTTGCATGAACGCCGAAATATCCAGGGCGTGCGTGTGTTCTGCGTAGATAATGATGCGGCGCTGCTAGCCAGTCTGGTGGCGGCACTGCAAAGCCTTGGCTGTGAGGTGGTGGCAGCTCGTGGCTTGCAGGAGGCAGAGCAAAAGGCAGCGAAAAGCTGGGTGCCGGATGTGATACTGGTGGACTTTCAGCTGGACCACGAAGATGGTTTTGAGGTGATCGAGGCTCTCGATCATTGCTGGGAAGATGTTGTCCCGGCGATATTAATGACCGCCGACCGTCGCCAAGATGTGCGTGCCAGAGCAGAAGAGCAAGGGGTGGGGTTTCTACAAAAACCGATTTCAGAAGCGATACTGCGGCGGGCATTGGAAGGGATTCTGTGAGCTACGCGAACTACGCTCGATTCGGTGAAGAAAAGTTTCCAAAGCCCAGGCCAGTCTATGTCGTTGCTGCAGGAGCAGTGTTTTGGGTGCGAATCGGGCGTACGAGCTGACGGTGAGCGACGCAAATAATTTTCTTCTAGAACCCACGTGAGACAACCCCTCCCCCCTTTTTTCTTGTGTCAACGGTGGTGAGCTGTGTTTGATTTTATCTTGCACCTGGTCGTTAGTGACTGCGCCTCTAGCATGCACATCTCTGCAACGTTTACCCGTTAGTTCAGCCCGGGCGGTTCAATGGCTAGATCTTTCAATGCGAGCACTGCCTGGGTGCGATTACGAACGCCCAGCTTGCGAAAAATAGCGGTCATGTGGGCTTTTACCGTGGCTTCTGACACATCCAGTTCGTAAGCGATAACCTTGTTTTGCATTCCTTCCATCAGCATGCCCATGACACGGAATTGTTGCGGTGTCAGGCTGGTAATCCGATCACTCATGGCTGAGTGATCAGGCAAGGTGGGAGGCATGGCCCGGCGCGCTTTTTCCGGTAACCAGCGTTCACCATCCATGATTTTGCGCATGGCCTCGGTCATGGTATCCACGGAGGCGGATTTGGGAATAAAACCGTCGGCACCAAAGTGAATAGCCCGCTGTATCACGTCCACGTCTTCGGTGGCGGAAATGACTACTAGGGGGACTTTTTTGTATTGCTCGCGCAGGTACACCAGGCCGGAAAAGCCATGGGTGCCGGGCATATGCAGATCTAGAAGTATGACGTCAAAAGGAATCCCTTGCTGGCCGAGCTCTTCCAGGGTAGCCAGCGAGTCCGCTTCGTGGATGGCGGCACCGGAAAAACTGGTGTCTACAGCCTGTTTCAAGGCCGCACGGAAGAGAGGGTGGTCATCTGCAATCAGTATGGTTGTCATGATTCTGATTTAAGCATGTTGATGCGCAGAACCCAAAAGAAAATGGCGTGAAAAAAGAAGCTGTTTAGGGCGTGCAGCGTCAGAGAAAGACAAATAGAAAATGGCCATGTTTGATCATCGCTCACCTAGCATGTGATCCATTAGGCGCGGTCTCCTGTTCGGGAATCCTAAGCATATAAACCCGTATCCGCTTGCCCATTCTTCTGCCTTGACGCTGAACGTGTTCACTGGGCTGCCCCCACTTGTTGATGGCGTTGCTGATAAGTGGTTTTCGGTGCTACTGGTCTGGAGAGTCCGCTTATCACAGCAGTGCAATGTTTTTTATCTGAATGCGAAGTTTCCGCCCACAGGTCTTCCTTACTGAAAAGAGTATTCACAGAAAATAAATAAAGCCCAAGCCTACTCTGAGTCTGCGAAAAGAGGAGGCATGACTGAATTAGACTTTGGTCTTATTTTCGAAAAGGAGAGGAGGGGGCGTTTTCGGCGTGTGCGCACAGGCGTACGACCTATGGCTAATGGTGTGTCAGGAAAGCGCTCAGCAAGCTGTCAGGAAGAGACATTGACGTGCTGAAGACAATAAGAGGACAGGGCCATGATAGCAAGAAAAGCCACGTACCTGTGCGGTGCCTTGGTGTTGGCGCAAGCGGGGGGAGCCGGTGCGGATACCACGCTGGAGGAGCGTATCGTTGTGCTGGAAGAACGCATGGATGGTATCAAGAGTGGAAATACCCAAATCGATTTTGGTGGCTTTATCAAAGCAGATACCATGATGAGTAAATACAGCGATGGCGATCTGGCTAAAGGCTCTACCGGTCGTGATTTTATGGTGCCCTCAACCATTCCCGTTGGTGGCGGTGGCAGTTCGGAAGAGCTGGACTTTATCGCCAAGCAAAGTCGCTTCTGGCTGAAGAGTGAAACGATGACTTCTGCTGGTGCGGTCCAGGGGTATATCGAAATTGATTTTCAGACCACCGGCCAAGGGGATGAGCGCATCAGTAACAGCTATTCGCCCCGTATTCGCCATGCCTATCTGGCTTGGGGGAATTGGCTATTCGGACAAACATGGTCCACCTTTTTCAACGTAAGTGCGCTGCCAGAAACGTTGGATTTTGTCGGTGCTGCGGGCACCGTTTTTGAACGACAACCACAGATACGCTATACCTCGGGGCCGGTGATGCTGGCTTTTGAAAACCCCTCTACGACCTTATACGGAGGTGATAGCAACCCTAGCGAATATGATGACAACAATGTTCCAGATATCGTTGCTCGCTATAACCTGACCGGAGGTTGGGGCAATGTGAGTCTGTCGGCAATGGGAAGGCAGTTGAAATATGAAGATGACGTTGGTGGCACGCCTTATGATGAGGATGAATATGGTTACGGCTTGTCTGTTGCCGGCCGTGTCATGCTGGGTGCTATGGACGATATTCGTTTCCAGGCGCACTACGGTAATGCTCTAGGGCGTTATACCACGCTCAATGCGTTCCGCTCAGGGCAAATCGAAGCGGATGGCAGTATTGAGTTGATTGATCAGTGGAGTGGTGTGTTGGCTTTGCGTCATCATTGGAGTGATCGCTGGCGTTCCAATTTCGCAGTTTCTGTAAGTGAGGCGGATAACCCGGATACGGTGGCAGCAACCACCAGTAAAACCATCCACAGTGCCCATGCCAATCTGATCTGGCAGGTGGCAGAACCTCTGACTCTTGGTGCTGAACTGATCTATGGCAGTCGGGAACTTGAGAATGGTGATGACGGTAACCTTAAACGGGTGCAGTTCACCGCCAAATATGCCTTCTAGAAAGGGTCGTTATACGCGAGCATGCAAAAACGGGACACCGAAGCGTCCCGTTTTGCATGCAAGTACGTTGCGTACAGCGTGTGAGGGGTTTTCTTAATCCACATCCGCCGGGTACACACCGTTTTCATCGTGCACTTCCTTGCCGCTCAGCGGCGGGGTGAAGGCACAGGCGACAACCATATCTTCGTTTTCGCCACCGTAAAGATAATGCTCGTCGTGTTCGTTGAGCAGGTAGATCGTGCCTGGGGTCAGGTCGTAGACTTTGCCGTCGTCCAGGGTTTCGATCTTGCCGCTCCCGGAAATCACGTATACAGATTCCCAGTGGTTGGCGTATTTAATGTGGGTTTTGGTGCCTTTAAAGATGGTGGTGATGTTGAAAGAGTGGCCCATCTTGTCTTCTTTCAGTGACAGGCGAACAGACTGCCAGTTGCCATTTTCGGCTTTAACACAGCGATCAGACTTTTCGGCTTCAGCCAGAGTGCGAACGATCATGGATAACTCCTGAGCTAAAAAATTGAGGAAGGAATAACGCTCCCCTGTTGAGGGGAGCGGGAACCGCTTAGGCCGTGATGCTGGCGACTGAGTGTGCTTCACCGCGTTTGATGCGGTCGGTCATCACTTCGTCCACGCTCTCTTTAACAATCTCAAGTGCGCGAACCAAATCTTCTTCGCTAATCGTCAGTGGGCACAGGGTTTTAATAACCTGGTCATCGGCACCGGATGTCTCAATCACCAACTGGCGTTTGAAGCAGGCTTTGGTGATTTCGCCAGCGACTTCGCCATCGCGAGCCACCAGGCCTTGCATCATGCCGCGGCCATTGAGATAGAACCAATGGCTGTCGTAACTGTTAGCGATTTCGCGGAAATGGTCGGTAATGATGTCCGCTTTCTTCTGCACTTCCTTGGCGAACTTGTCGTCGCGCCAGTAGTGGTTCAGCGCTGCTGCGGCAGTGACGAAGGCCAAGTTGTGGCCACGGAAGGTACCGTTGTGCTCACCTGGTTTCCACAGATCTAGTTCCGGTTTCATCAGTACCATGGCGAAGGGCAGGCCATAGCCGCTCAAGGATTTGGACAGGGTGATGATGTCCGGGCTGATGCCGATATCATCAAAGCTGAAGAAAGAGCCGGTACGACCACAGCCAGCCTGGATATCATCCAGAATCAGCAGCATGTCGTGCTTGCGGCAGACTTTTTCCAGGTTGCGCAACCAGTCGAAGCTGGCCGCGTTGATGCCGCCTTCGCCCTGAACGGTTTCGACGATAACAGCGGCAGGGTGGTCAACACCGCTGGAGGAGTCGCCTAATACTTTGTCCAAGTACTCGGTGGTGTCGAAGGCATCGCCTAGGTAACCGTCATAGGGCATGGGGGTAACGCCGCCCATGGTGACGCCCGCTACGCCGCGGTGGTGGCTGTTACCGGTGGCAGCCAAAGCGCCCAAGCTTACGCCGTGGAAGCCGTTGGTGAAGCTGATGATGTTCTCGCGACCCTTGATGTTACGGGCAATTTTCAATGCCGCTTCCACCGCGTTGGTGCCGGTGGGGCCGGTGAATTGCATCACGTGATCCATGTCACGAGGTTTTAGAATCGTTTCATAGAAGGTATCCATGAATTCCCGCTTGGCGGCAGTGTGCATGTCCAGGCCGTGAACGATGCCGTCGCGCTGAATGTATTCCATCAGCTTTTCTTTCAGAACGGGGTTGTTATGACCGTAGTTCAGGGTGCCTGCGCCGGCCAAGAAGTCGATGTACTCCTTGCCGTTTTCGTCGTACAGATAACTGCCTTTAGCCTGGTCGAATACCACAGGGAAGCTACGGGCATAACTCATTACTTCCGATTCGTGGCTTTCAAAAATGTCTGTATCCATGGTTCCTGTATTCATGATTCCTGGTCCTCGCTTGAATTCGGGTTGCTGGTTCGGGCTGCGTTTACGCGTCGTCGCGATTGAACGGGCCGATACGTAGCAGGTATTCGTCGTTATGCTCGCCGGCAAAGTGGATGCGCGAGTCGAACAGAATGAATTCTTCCGTTGGCATGCTGCGCTGGTAGGCGAAGCTGCGGAACATGCCCCAAGAGGCTTCGTTGTCGGGGGTGATGGTGGTCTCGATAAACTGAACGTCGGCACTTTCTTCACGTGCAATCAGTTCGGCCAGCATACGCTTGGCTAGGCCCTTGCCCCGGGCTTTCTCATGTACCGCCACCTGCCAGACAAATAATACGTTCTGCTGTTTGGGGGGGATGTAGCCGGAAATGAAGCCGACCAAATCGCCATCCATTTCTGCCGCCACTGAGGTATCAGCAAAGTGGGTGCACTGAAGCAAGTTGCAGTAGACGGAGTTTTCGTCCAACGGCTTACACTCGCTAATCAGTTTGTGAACTCGGCTGCCATCCTGGCTTTCGGGCTTGCGAAAGGTTATGTCATCCGATTTCGTGGTTGATGTATCTGTGTTGTTCGCTTCGTTTGCAGGCATGGTTTCACTTTTGGTCCGTTTTGGAGAAAGAGTTTGCGTTCCGGCGGACATTCATATCTACCGCAGGCTGCGCGCGATCAATGGCTCCCAAGTCCAGCACAGGGGAGGCATCAATGTCGCCAGCGTTCATCATTGCGGCTACGCGCTGTAGGGAGCTTAGAATTAAAGATTGCTCCCAATCTTCAAGGCGGTCAAAGCGTTCAATGAATTCGTCCTGAAGCGGTGTGGGGGCCTTTTTGATGATATCTAGGCCGGCGGAAGTTAGGTGGGCATACACGCGACGCTTGTCTTGTTCGCCGCGTTTGCGGCCCAGCAGCTCCCGCTTTTCCAGGCGGTCGAGAATGGTGGTGACGGTGGCTTGACTCAGTGAAACTTCGTTAGCCAAGTCACCCATGGTCATCTCGCCGTGCGCCGAAATTGCTTGCATGATCAGAAGCTGGGGCGACGTGAGCCCGGAAACTTTGCTCAGTTTGCGAGAGTAAAGGTCCGTGGCGCGAATAATTTGTCGTAATGCGATTAGCACGTCTTCGTGTCTGGCCATTGCCGAAAACTCTCTTGATAACAAAGTAATGTGACCGTAATGAGACATGGTTTGTCTGTAATCACCTTTGAGATGTAAAGGTTTACACCTCCATCAAAGCCGGACAATGACGAATAATCCCTTGCGATAAGTGGGAGGCTATCTTAGAGATAAAACATTTAGATGTCAAAATAAATACCGATTGGTGACGGTGCTATGTTCGGTCGTTTTTCTCTTTTACTTGCAGGGAAGGCCTTTACGGGGAGCCTTGCATCAGGGCAGTCTGTCAGCACAGACGCCAGTGTTTTGGTTGCCAAAGCTCTGCCCAAGTTCCCGTATGCGGGAGCTATTCCGTCGTCGTGTTATAGGCTTTGTCATGATGATTGATTCCTTTCTTCTCGCACTTTCCTGGTTGGACCGCACTCTGGGTGTCATCGAGCGTGTCATTATCGCAGGCTGCATTTTGGTCATGGCGCTATTGATGAGCGTCCATGTGGTCGGGCAGGCCTTATTTGATGAAGGCATACCCGGCACCTACGAGGTGGTGAAAATGCTGATTGTGGTGCTGACGTTCGTGGGGTTGGGGTATGCCGCTCGCCACGCCCGCCATATTCGAATGTCCGCCATCTATGAGCAGCTCAATGGTAAGAGCCGCAAAAGTCTGCAGATGATTATCTGTTTGGGCACGGCAGCGCTGATGTTCTATTTCGCGTGGAAGTCGGGCCAATATGTTTTTGATATTCAGGAGCGTGGCCGAGTGAGTGCCTCATTGCAGGTGCCCATGTGGCTAGTCTATCTGTCGTTGCCGGCGGGCTTTGGCATGGCGGGGATCCAGTACATGCTGACGTTCGCCCGTAATGCGGTGTCGCCGGGTATCTGGCGGTCGTTCAACGAAAAAGAAACTTACGAGGCTGTGCCGCTGGCCGCGGGCAGGGTGGATGATCAGGACGGCCAGCGCTAATGCATGGCCAGGCTTTTGCTGTGAGTACTGCTGAATGAGGGGGTTGCCACTGTGTTAATCATTCTGGCTGTGATCATGCTGGTATTGCTGATGATGGGTTATCCCATGATGGTACCGCTGGCGGTGGGGACATTGTTCATGATGTTCACCGGACTGACCTTTTTTGGCCCGGACCAAGCGGTGACCTGGATGGTCAATGGGGTTGGTAGCTGGGTGCTGGCAGCGGTTCCCATGTTTATTTTTGCGGCGGATATTCTCACCAAGGGGCATACCGCCAACCGGTTGCTGGATCTGGTGGATGCCTTCACTCGGCATTTGCGCGGCGGCTTGCCGATTACCACTGCGGCCTCCTGTGCCGTGTTCGGTGCGGTGTCCGGTTCTACCCAGGCCACCGTTGTCGCTATGGGCGGGCCTATGCGCCCGCGGCTGTTGGCCAAGGGTTATTCTGATAGTTTCGCGTTGGCGCTGATTATTAACGCCAGCGATATCGCTCTGCTGATCCCGCCCAGCATCGGCTTTATTGTGTATGGCGTGGTGATGAAAACCTCTATCGGTGACCTGTTCCTGGCCGGTATTCTGCCCGGCTTGTTGGTGCTGTTAATGTTCTCTGTGTATTGCTGGATTGGCGCTAGAGTTAAAGGTATTGAGCCGGAAGAACGGGCTTCCTGGGGGGATCGATTGAAGGCGATGCGCGGGGCTATCCTGCCTCTGGGCTTCCCGATTCTAGTCGTTGGCGGGATTTATGGTGGTTGGTTCAGTGCGGTCGAAGCGTCGGCCATTGCCGTGGCGTATGCCTTGCTGCTGGAAGTGGTGATTTTCCGCAAGGTCAGTGTCAAGGATCTGGGTGGTTTGGCGTTATCATCAGGGATGATTACCGCAGTGGTATTCATTCTGGTGGCCATTGGCGCTGCGTTTTCGCATACCTTGGGCACCGCCGGCATTCCCGAGAAGCTATTGGGGCCGGCCATTGAATCCATTGGCCAGAACCAAGTGGCGGCATTGGCATTGATCGCCGTGGCGTTCTTCATTGGTTGCATGTTCGTGGATCCGATCGTGGTGATCTTGATTCTGGTGCCGATCTTCAAGCCGCTGATCGAGTCCGCCAATCTTGATCCTATTCACGTGGGGGTTATTGTTACCCTGCAGGCGGCCATTGGTTCGGCTACGCCGCCGTTTGGTTGCGATATCTTTACCGCCATCGCGGTATTTCGTCGCCCTTATCTGGAGGTGATTCGGGGCACGCCACCGTTTATCTTCATGCTGCTGATCGCCACCTTTATCCTTATTCTGTTCCCGCAGTTGTCATTGTGGTTGCCGGCCTTGGGAGGCTAATCAATGCGGTCGCTTGGCGTGTTGTGATGCGACTGCGGCCGCAGAGTGGCACCAAAAAGCCCGGCTATTGGGCCGGGCATTTTGGTCAGCAGCTGCGCAAGGAAAAGTTACTCTCCTTTAGCCGCCTTATCAAAGGCGGACAGCAGGGCCCCCAATGATTGCTCACCGCGGGCGCCCACTTCATCAATATATACCTGGCGCACCGGCTTGGCTTTCTCGCGGAAAGCGTTGCGTTGGGCTTCGGTGAGCTCAATGATATTGATGTCGCTTTTGCTCTTGATGGTTTCCAGTCGCTCTTCATTGTACCGGCTCTGGATATCATGACCTTCGCGCACCAAGGTCTTGGTGATGCCGTTGATCATTTTCTGTTGTTCTGCAGACAGGCCATCGTACCAATCGGCATTACCGATCAGGGTGGCCACGAACTGGGACTGCTGCGCGAAGATCATGTAGTCCTGCACTTCGTAGAAGGCCATCTCCTCGTGGGCAAACACTGGTTGAATATTACCTTCTGCCTGCCCTTGTTGCAGAGCGCTATACAGCTCGCCGTAAGCAATGGATGTGGGCGAGGCGCCATAGGCTTTATAGGTGGCACGCAGTAGGCTGTTGTCCATCACTCGGATGCCGAGGTTCTCGATGTCATCCGGTGTTTTCACCGCTTTGTTGCTGGTCCATACCTGATAACCCTCTGGTAGTTCGGCCAGTGGCACCAAGCTGCGTTTGCGGAACGACTCCTGCCACGCCTTGCTCTTCAGAAAGGTGTCGCTGTTCAGGCCTTGAGCGGTTACCCACTGATCGCTGGGCATAATATAGTTCAGGTTGAGCAGTTGGCTTTCCGGTACCGTGCCACCCAGGGCGCCGGAGCCGAAGCCGAGTTGAATGGCTCCACCCTGAATTGCGTCGTACAGAGCGGAATAGCTGGAGCCCCATTTGCCGTAGGGGAGCAGTTGAACGTCAATCTCACCTTCACTTTTTTCTTCCACTAGGGCTTTGAAGCGTTCGGCGTAACTATGCTGAACACTGCCTTCAATTTCTTCTAGGCCAAAACGCCAAGTGTCGGCGTTGACGGTGGTGGTTGTGGCGGCAAGAAAGCCAAAAGTAGCGGCGCATATAAATCGATTAAGTCGCATGCCTTTACCTTGATATTGCTTGTGGGTGCCAGTCACTACATTGCATCGGGGCGGGGCTGTCAAGGGAGCAGCCGGCAAGGCTGGCACCTCAGCAGGCATGATGCGACCATAGGCAATGTTTACAGCGTGTTCAGCCTGAGCGGGTTCCCTTGGCGAATAAGCACAGGCAAAAAGTGATGGAGAGGGGCAAGGCATTGATCAGACAAATTTTGCGTACCGGTGTATTAAGCGTGCTGTTGGCGCTGGCCGCCAGTGTATGGGCGGAGCAAGATGCCAATGTGCCCGTACAAGAACCGAGACCAGAGGCGCAGAGCGAGATCGAGAAGGGCCCCGTGATTTCTCAGTTCCGGGAAAACTGGATTCTCAGTGAATTACGCATCTTGCGCCAGGACATGATGGAATATCGCAACCAGATGAATCTGCTTGTGACTGACCGTGAGTTGGGCGTGGCAGATAAGGCCATGGGCTATGCCACCAATACGGTTACTTATTTCTTTTACCTCATTGCCGGCGCTGCCTCGATCCTTGCTCTGGTGGGTTGGTCCACTATTCGTGATCTGAAAGATAACGTGCGGGTGTACGCGGAAAAAGAAATGGCTCGGCTGACCAGCGAATATGAATCCCGGCTGGCAGATCTGGAGCGCGAGCTGCGCAAAAAATCCCTGTCTATTGCCGAGAACCAGGAAGAAATCGAGCGCACCAATGATATTCATAGCCTGTGGCTCAAGGCCACCAAAGAGCCTAGTGCCCAGGCCAAGATTGAACTCTATGATCGCATCTTGGAGTTGCGCCCGGACGACCCGGAGGCGCTAGCCTGGAAAGCAGATGCTGCCCTAGAGTTGGGTGAGCAGCGCTGGGCGTTGAGTTTGTGTGATCGGGTATTAGAAGTGGATGAAGAGAATCCACATGCTCTCTACCAACGGGCTTGTGCTTGGTCTGGGCTGGGGGAAATAGAGAATGCCTTGACCGACTTGGCTGCGGCCATTCAAACCTCGGAAACCCTGCGCCGGCATGCTCGTAGCGAAGAAATGTTCGAGCCTTTGCGCGAGCTACCGCGCTTCCAAGAACTAGTCAGAAGTGACGAAGATGCGGGCTTATCTGTCTGATAGTCCCTTTCTGTCATGTTGATAGCGAAACCTGCGCCTGGAAATGGTCAATTTGCTGATCAGTTTCTGCTAGACTTGCCCCCCTTGTATGAGCGGGCGATGACGAACAGATTACCGTTTCGTTCACCTGGGCAGCCTTACCTTGGCTGTTTTCAGTGCCCCTATGGAGAATCCCATGACTCGTGACAACGGTGCCGGTAGCACCAAACAGATGCCGGATGTGGCGTCTAACTCCATGGTGGATCATATTCACACCACCCTAGATTGGGTGGGTATGAGTGAGATCCACTTGCCTGCTCGCGTCAGCGATACCTTGGCTGGCGAACGTCCGGTGAGCACTTCTATTCAGGCCTATGTGAATTTGGCCAATGCGGATGCCAAAGGCATTCACATGTCGCGTCTGTTCCTGATGCTGGAAGAGACCTTTGGTGACCATTCGGTCAGTGCGGGCTCCATTGAGCAACTACTGCGTAATTTCTTGCAGACCCATGAGGGCCTCAGCACACGCGGTTTTGTACAGCTCGACTTTGAGTATTCCATGCGCCGCGCAGCCTTGAAGAGCAGCTATTCCGGTTGGAAAAGTTACCCGGTCAGTATTAAAGGCACCCTGTGTGAAGATGGCATGCGCATTGAGTTATCGGTGGAAGTGCCGTATTCCTCTACCTGCCCTTGTTCGGCAGCCCTGTCTCGACAGTTGATTCAGGAGCAATTTCGGAAAGATTTTGAAGAAAGTAAAGTGGACACCGATGCGGTATTAGAATGGCTTGGCACGGAAGAGGGTATTCTTGCTACTCCTCACAGCCAGCGTTCAATTGCGCAAGTGCGTGTTTTGCTTGATCACAATGTTGGTGATGCCTTTCCTATCACCGCATTGATTGATTCTATTGAAGGTGCTCTGAAGACGCCGGTGCAGACTGCGGTGAAGCGGGTGGACGAGCAGGAGTTCGCGCTGTTGAACGGCCAGAACCTGATGTTCTGTGAAGATGCGGCCCGCCGCTTGAAGACCGCGCTGAACCCGCAGTCGTGTTACAAGGATTTCTGGTTGCGTGTGAATCACCTGGAAAGCCTTCACGCCCATAATGCGGTCGCCATTGTGACCAAGGAAGTGGAGGGTGGTTACCTACCCATTCCTTGATTGAGAAAGGCGGTTGGCAATACGCGGTGCATGCAGCACACAAAAAAAGCCCCCCTTCCCCTGTTGGAAGGGGGGCTTTTTTTGTGTTTACCTGACTTATTCTGCGGCCGAGCTTACTCGAAGGGGGGGGCTTCTTGTAGAATAAGGCCTTTCAGAAAATGCGAACCTTTTGAGATATCGCTATTTTCTGGGAAGGTACCCTTCCGGGTAACTCAGAGAATAATTCGCTGATTTAAGTGTTCAGATGAGAGGTGTTCTCCTCCTCTCCCCAGTGCATTGTATTGTCAACCGGATTTCGCTCATCCACTGATACCGTCGTTATCGTTTATTTCGACTCAGACCTTAAGCTCTCATTCGCTTTTAAAAAAGATCAAAAGGTCACGCTATCTTGGGGGCAGCATGGTGATCTTTGCAGGTATATTGGTGATGGGCCAATGCAGGTAGTCACTTCGTATTATGCGGTGGGAACGCCGAGGCTTTATTTTACAAGGTCGAACGCAACGTGCTCTTGATGTGCGGATGTTTGAGCGTGGCGAGTCGTCAAAGCACGGGAACGGGCCAAGATTGGTAACGGAATTCAACAGAGTGCAATCTAAGAAAAAATTCACAACCGTAGATATGGCGACAGCTTTAGCATTTTATTACTGCGCCTCTAATCCAAAGCCGCGCATGCTACGAGTGTTATGAATATGAATGAATGCCTCCCTCCCACTTTTGTATTGACACCCAAAAATAGCCTTCCGTTTTACAGGGCAGGTATTTTGGTAATGCTATAATCTGATCCTGAGGTATTTTGGCAAGGCATTCTCTTAAATGAGATGAGGTTTCGTCATTAAGGCGAGGAATCACGGTGGGGTGAATCAATAATGGGGAAGATCAACTTTGTGGCCGGACAGGTGTTACTGAGTGCTGTTTTTATCTTTTTTTCGGCACATGCTTATGGCAGTAGTTTCTCATGTCCGTATGGAAAAAAAGCTGCTTGCTTAAATTATGGGGATAGTGCATGTCCTTCTGATGCGAAATGTGTAAGCCGTGATGCTGTTTGTTTTGATTCCCGTACCTGTGGTTATGATGGTTTCGTATGTAAATCAGAATACGAAGATCTAGGCGATGAGTATGATGATTTGTTGGATGATTGCAAAGAGCTTGCTCATGAGCATGACGATATTATTGATAAATATAATAAATTGCTTAATAGGTATAAAAATAGGGAGTCTGAATATGAAGAGGTTGAGCTCTGCGTTCGCTATGCGACCACTCTAGAAGAAGTAAAAAGCTGTTTTAATGCAGGTTAACTGGGCGTGTCAGGATGTTTATTATCCTCTGAACATTTTATAAAGAGGACATTCAAATTGTGTGTCACGGTTGACCGCCTTTCCGGCTGATGTGGGCGTGGAGTCTGTTTGGGAAATGGATAGCTCTCTGTCATGGGGTCGATTTTTAGTAACAGCGCTAAAACCTATAAAGTTTTGTCAATGGCTACACCGTGCTCTAGATTACTATGAAAATGCTTCGCAGCAAGACGGTCTGTTACAAAAGGGCTTAGGTAGAAGATTGAAAGATTATTGATGCGAAATGTCTGGGCGCCTTTTCGAGGCGGCCCTCCCGACGTAGATTTGTCGTCAGTGTAATTTTTACAGCCCGACTAGACTGTCGCTAATAAATTGATATGGGGCAGCCCCCGCGGTGTGAGACGGGTGTATGCTGGATCGTAAATTCAACTGAGTTCGGTTTAGCGTATGGGTGTCACCGCGATCAGCTTTCTGTGCGTGCTGGCGTTATTTCTGATTATCGGCATTTCCTCGATCCGGAAAAAACATGAGGACGTTAACGATTATCTGACAGCGGGGTATAACACCCCGGCGTGGATCATCGGGCTGTCTTCCGTGGCCACCAATAACTCCGGGTACATGTTTATCGGCCTGGTTGGCTATACCTGGGTAGCCGGTGTGTCGGCCTTCTGGGTGGCGCTAGGCTGGTTAGTGGGGGACTGGTTTGTTTGGCGAGGGTTCCATCGTCGCCTGCGAGAGTATTCGGAAACCCATCCGGTCAATACCATCCCCGCTCTCACCTCCCAGAACCCTGAGTTGGCTTCCAGCCCCCTGCGTATTTTGTCTGCACTGCTGACCCTAATATTCCTGTCGGTTTATGCGGCTGCGCAGCTCAAGGCGGGAAGCAAGGCGTTGCATGTTATGTTTGACTGGCCAATTTGGCTGGGTGCGGTATTGGGTGCGGTCGTGGTGGTGCTGTATTCCTTTGCCGGTGGTTTACGGGCGTCTATTTGGACTGATGTAGCCCAGTCGTTTGTGATGTTGTTTGGCATGGTACTGTTGTGCATTGTTGCCATGATCAACGTGGGTTTTCCGTGGACGCTGGTCGATGAGCTGCGCAACATTAACCCGGCCCTGCTGGATTGGACCCCGGATAACTTGGCCTTTGGCACCGGTGCTTTTGTACTGGGCTGGGTGGCGGCGGGCATTGGCGCTATTGGTCAGCCGCATATTTTAGTGCGTACCATTGCGTTACGCAGCCCGGACGACGTCCCGGCGGCCCGCAAGGTGTACTTTGCCTGGTACCTGCCCTTTGCGCTTCTGACCGTGACCATCAGTCTCTACGCCCGCGTACTACTCACAGGAGAGCTGTCTGATCCAGAGCTGACACTGCCCACCATGGCTCAGGCTTATCTGCCTGATGTGCTGGCCGGCATGGTGCTGGCGGCCATTTTTGCCGCCACCTTGTCCACGGCGGATTCCATGTTACTGTCCTGCTCAGCGGCGATCAGCCAGGATTTGATTCCCCGGTTCGGGCAATCCTATGTCCGAACCAAAATAGCGACCTTGGGCATTACCTTAGTGGTGCTGGTGGTGGCGCTGGCCGCGCCGGCTAATGTGTTTACGCTGGTAGTGTTCGCGTGGTCGTCTCTGGGGGGCACCTTGGGGCCGGTGATTGTGCTGCGGGTGATGAATGCCCGCCTGACTCGGACCACGGCGTTGGTGATGATGCTTGCGGGTTTCACTACACTGATTACCTGGCAGGCGCTTGGTTATTCTGAATCCCTGTATGAATTGTTGCCGGCCCTGGTGGTGTCTTTTGGGGTTTATGCCGTGATGCGGCCTTTCTATCGGAAGGAGGAGTGAATGCCACTGTCCAATCCCGAGCAAGACAAGCGCAAAGCGCTGTATGCGGTAGACCCCTTGGTGCCGCTTGATCAGCTGGATCCCGCCACCGACCTGATCGACCCTGACACCTTGTCCCTGTTGGTGCTGATGGTGTGTGAGGTCCCAGAGGAAAGTCTCGCCCTGTTTCGAAAACGCTTGGTCCCTCCGAGCCAGTTACGCCAGCAGGTGGCTGCGCGAGAAGTGGAGTTGCAGCGTCATATGCTGGATATCACACGAAAGCTGGAATCCATGGGCTATGAAGTGGACTCGCGGGTGGCGCGGGGTAGTAAGACCGGTCAGGTGATTACCGAGGTCGCCGATCGTGAGGCGGTGAATCTGGTCATTCTTCAGCGACGACGACAAAAAAACTGGCAGCGGCTATTGGTTGGTAGTGTTGCAGATTACGTTGCCCGACACATTCGCCAGCCTCTGTTGATCATGCCTTATTCATAATGGGGCAATGATTGTGAGGATGAGCAGATGAGCGAATGGGGCTAAGGCTCCTCTCTCCTAACGTGTAGCGCATGGCAAACTGTTTTTTTTTTGAGCCTTACAAAAAAACGCCCACTAAATAATGGTGGGCGTTTTTGTGCAGCGTGAGTGCTGTGGTGGAATCAGAATCGGCCGTTCAGGCCCAGCCCCACATGAGTGATTTCGTCACCGCTGCGATCCACGAGCCGCATATACTCTAGGTTGATGAACAGGGTCTTGGTGATGGTGAAATCTACACCGAGGCCCAGTGACAGGTCTTTGTAGTTTTCTCCGTCAGAACCACCCAAATCACTCTTTTCGGTGGTTTCCATGTAGGTGACACCGATCAGTCCGTAGGGGCGCACAGGCATGGTGTTGGGGAATTGGCCACGGAAATAGGCGCCGTAGTAACGGTCGATTTCCACGTCAACATTGTTGCTCAGTTCATCTTCATCAATGCCCAAGCCCAGACGCACTTCACCACCAAGGGTCTCATCCTTGTTGATCCAGCTGCCGAATTTGAATTGCAGCGCTTCGGGCTTGGCGCTAGACGTGGTGTTATCAGGTTCAATTTTGCTGCTAATGATATCAATACCAGCAAAACCGCCGGCGTTGGCGACAAGGGGCATTGTCAAAGCCGCGGCAAACAGTACTTTTTTCATGGGTTCTCCCACAGGGTATTAAGTCTCGACGCAATAATAGACTGATTGTAGTGAAAAGTGAGGTCGACGGCGACCAGCGCTGTCTTGGGAGGAAACGGCGGGCTGCTTGCAAAAGGTGAAGAAAATCCCCTGCAAGTAGCCTGCGGTTAGCCGTTTCGACGATTAATGGTCATGACCATCGTCTTCGTCCTCATGGTCTTCTTCGTCATGGTCGGTATCAAGGCCAGCCCAAGCAAGAGCCGCAGGCGGGAAGGTCAAAGGTAGTGATTCTTCAACGCTGCCTTCCTCCAGGTGCACCACGAGGATAGATTGGTTGCCGCTATCGGAAAGATAAACATGTGCGGGCTCACCGGCCACAACCATATGAGTATTGCCCGGCGCGATGGCATCTTCTACGTGCGCATGTTCACTCCAATCGGTTGTGTCAAAGATGCGCAGGTCACCGGCATCATCCAGCAGCACTAGGTGCTCAGCGTGGGGATCAAGGCTATGGTTTTCTAGCGATACGGTGGCGCCTTCGGTCCAATCCAGTTCTTCAGCATCGCCATCTTCCGGATGTATGACGAAGACTCGATCACCGGCATAGCCTATGAAATGGCTCAGTTCGTGATGGCTGTCGAAGCCGCTAATGCGCTCTCCAGCCGCAAGGCCTAGGGTAGCGTTATCCACATGCTCTGCGGTGAATTCCTCACCGTTCTGGTGGACGATCAGGATGCCGTCGTCGCAGCCAAACACAGAATAATCTTCGTTTGAGCCTGCGCCATGTAGCTCTGGGCAGGTTAGTGAGATGGTGTCTTCCTTGTGATAGTGATCGTTGTGCTGATGGTAGACGTCAACGGTTTCCGGGAGGCCGTCGTCGGCGGTGCGGAAGGTGGTGAGCAACACATCGCCACGGGGTTCTGCAACGCCATGGTGAGCGCTGGTTAGCGTTTGGCTGGCTTCGCTGGAGGCCGTTTCCAAAGATTCATCGGTGAGGAGCTCCATCTGGGCCATGACAGCGTTGTCTGCATCGCCATCATAGAACAGAGCGGCCTGTTCACCATGAACCCGAAAGTGGGTTGGTGCCGGGCCAGTCAGCGTTCCTGCGAAGGAGGGAATCACTTCATCCACGTGGTCGTCATGCAAATAGAGGCCGCCATCGATGACCTGTACCTGGTCGTTATCACGCTGTATCGCCAGAACAAAACGCTTGCCCGGGCTGGTGTAGAGTGCGCTGGCATCATAATCCAGGGTCAAGGTGCCGGGCAGCAAGGCATTGGCCTCAAGGTCATACATGTAGAGCTGAGAGCCGTCATCACCAGCGGCAATCACTAAGCGGCCGGGGTGATCACTCTCTGCATGCTCGTGTTCATCTTCACTGCTACCCAGTGAGCTGGAGCCCGTTTCATTACAGCCGACCATGGTAAGAGCGGCAAGCAGGGACAGCGGCAGTGCAGCGTTCTGTTTCAGGTTTTTCATCATGCGTTGCATGGGGTTCTCCATATTCATATTGTTGCGTCCGGCGGAGTAAAGGCGCCGGTACGGATGCCGTTTAACGTTGCGGCTCAAAATTCAATGCGGGTGCCTACGGTGATATTGCGGCCCGGCTCCGGCACGGTGCTGGCTAGGAAAGACGAGTGGTTGAACACTTCTTCACCCAGCAGGTTGTTACCGCGCACATAGAAGGTATAGCGCTGGTTGCCTCGTAGTCGGTAGCTGAGAGTGGCGTTGACCATGTCGTAGGCGGCGGTGCGCTCTTCGAACCCGGAAAGTTGGTCCTGAACGAAGCTGCGATACACTTCCAGTTCACCGTCGAAGTTGCCCAGGTAGCTATTGAGGCGTGTGCCCAGTCGCTTGGCCGGAATGCGAGGCAGGTAGCCGCCGTCATCGAAAGTAGCGCGGACCATATCCCCAAATACGGTGATGCCAACCGGGTCGATACCGTAGTAACTCACGGATGCTTCGGCACCCGTGAAGGTGGCGTCACGTTGGCTGTATTTGATCAGGCGGAAGTCTTCCTGCTGATCCAGAGTGCGGGCATAGATGTAGTTGTTGATACGGTTTTCGAACACGCCCAGATCAAACAACCAATCCCCACGGGTTTTACGTAGGTTCAGGTTGGCGTTGAGGCTGACTTCATCGTCCAAGTCACGTTGTCCTCCACCGCAATCGCTGAGCAGGCCGCATTCATAGGTGTTGGTGGCCAGATGGACCCCCTGTGCATACAACTCTTGGGCGCTGGGTGCTCGGCCAGAGTGGCCTACGGACAGTACTAGCTCGTAACCGGGAACAAAGGCCCAGTTGGCTGCGCCGGAGAAAGACGCATTGTCCGCTGTGACTTTGGCAAGAGCCTGGCCATTGCGTTGGTCCGGTGTTTGCGTCAGGTGCTCCTGGCGCGCCCCCAATTCGAAGGACCATTGTTCATTGAGGACATATTCCTCTACCGCGAATATGGCGATAGATTCAGTTTCGGTTTTCGGCACGAAGGCTTCATGCCCCAGGGAGCTGAAATCGAAGTTGGTGTACTGAAGTCCTACCACGCCGCGCCAGTTACCGAACGGTTTGTGCTCCACTTCCAGCCGGGCGTCTCCACCCTTGTTGGTGAAAGTACTGCCGATGGCCCCTTCTTCGATTTCGTGGTGGCGGTAATCGGTGTGGTTACCTCGAAAACGAATGGCGGCAATGCCAGAGAATGGGTCGCGGTATTCACCTCGAGCATCCACTCGACGGCTGGCCAGATCCACGTAGGGGACAATTTCGCCCTCATGGTCGTGATCATGGCCTCCAGAAGGACAGCTCAAGCTGGTGCCGTTGGCCTCGCACTCTTCAAATTCGTGGCTATGACCGGGCAGCCCGTAGTTATCTCGGCGATAGCTGTAAGCCATGCCGAAGAAACCTTGATCGCCAATCCAGGAGGCTCCAATGCTGGCATTGTCGCTTTCCGCATAGGTGCCTGGGACGGTGAGCTCTTCGAAGCCGTTTACTTCGTAGTCCTCCGCATCGCGACGGCTACCTTCCACCCGAAATACCAAATGGTCGGTAGCGGAAACGGTGATGCCTGCAGCGGTGGCGTTCTCATCGGCCACGCTGTTGGCTCGGATTGCCACGAAACCTTCCACCTCTTCTAGAGGCCGTTGAGTGGGAATGCGGTTGTCTAGCACATTTACAATGCCACCGCTGGCGCCGCTGCCATAAAGCAGGGTAGATGGGCCGCGTAGAACCTCGATCTGGCGAGCCAGCATGGGGTCTACAGTGATGGCATGGTCTGGTGAAATGCTGGAAGCATCCAGCACCTGGGAGCCGTCACTGAGAATACCTATGCGTGGGCCCCCTTGGCCACGGATCACCGGTCGACTGGCGCCACCACCGAAGGTGTCGCTGTGGACTCCGGGCTGGTTTTTCAGGGTTTCACCGAGGGTGTCCTTGTTCTTCTGAGTGAGGGTTTGTTGATCCATCACCGAATAGGGTGTGCTGGAGCTGCTGCTTCCGAGCGGCAGGGCGGACACGTCCACTTGTTTTAGCTCGTGAGCTTTTTCTAGGCCTGCACTGTTGTTTTCAGCTTCAGCCAATACTGCCGTGGGTGCCAATAGGGCCACGGCGACGCACCCGGAGAGGGTCTGGCGTCGAAAAGTCATAACTACCTCTGTCTCTAGCATTCATGCAGGGCATGAGTAAAAGGGCGCAGCTGGATTAAAGGGGCTGGCCGGACTCATGCCGGAAACACGTTCTTTCCTGAAGGCAGCCAAGCACAGCAAATGCCACTCGAGTAGAGAAGCAAGGTGGTGTGCCATCGTGATCAGGTGTTAATAACGGGAATCAGACAGAGAAAGGAGGGCCGCGAGGCGGGTAGGGGTTGCGCTCGTAGCGGTTTGCCACGGTGGTGGCGGGGGCAAGCGGAACGGGCGCTGTGTGTGTGGAATCTAGCACGTTGTAGGCGCTGGGCAGAGCCAGCATGCCGTGGCCATGGGTACAGACCTGGCAATCGGCGGAGGCTAACAGGTCTGTGGTGGGGCTGTGCTGTCCTGCGTCAATGTGGGCGGGGGCGTGCCATGCCAGTATTAATTGGACAAGAAACAGCCCGACAACCAGCGGTAAAACCAGCGGCAAAGAGTGCCCGCGACGGTATGGGCTCAGCATGGCCGCGATCACTGTGAGTGATCCTCGCTGTGATGGTTGCATAGCGGGGTGCACTGATGCTGTTCCTGGTCAGGCTCGGCGCCAGGCACATAGTCAAAGCCGCCTGGGTGCCAAGGGTGACACTTGCACAGCCGTTTCGCTGCCAGTGCGCTGCCGCGCAGGCTGCCATGGGTCTCTACCGCCTGCCGTGCGTATTCCGAGCAGGTCGGGTAGAAGCGGCATTGGTTGCCTATCCAAGGGCTCAACACCTTCTGGTACAGCCAGATGGCGCCAAGCAGAAGCGATTTCACGGGAACAGCGCTGCCTGTCATTAGTTGTAAAAGAGCATGATAAAGGCATCGGGTACGCAGATACCAGCGCTGTTCCATGACGCTAACAGGGAGGGTGATAAGAAAGTGCTGCGCTATAATGATGATATAGGCAAAGCACGTAACCTCAGTACCAAGGTAGGGAAGCCCATGAGAAAAGTGATCGGCCGGGCTATCGAGGTTTTCTTGGCTGACCCGCACACATTGTTGCGCTTTTTCGATAGGTGGGCACACTTTTAACATGGCGTCTAGATTCCGAGCGCGTCTGGGGGCTGAGTACGCAAGGAGCGTTCAGTAGTAGATTAAAGGTAAAAGGAAGCCTGTGCTTATTTTCCTAGCCTTTCATGTGCGGGAATGGTTGGTGCGGGCTATTAAACAATGGCGGGATCCCCGCAGAAACATGTCTGACATGGGCAGTAGTGAGTGCTGCTGCAATGCCAAGCTGGAGGCAGTGAAGCGTTACCCGTAGTTGAAAGGGGACATCTTGGCGCAGAGTCACCGGCCTTGGGTCGCCATCGGCTGTACTGGTAATTGGGGCCAATCTCTTGCCGGCGCTTGTTTGCCTGCGCGCTTGCAGGATACTGAAGTCAGTGTGGATGGATAATCTATTTGTGTTGAAGAGAAAAGTAAGGAGAAGGCCTTTGCAAGCGATGTTTGTGACGTTGTTGTTCACCTTCCTAATGCTGCTGAATCCAGCTTGGGCGGCAAGCTGGAAAATAAGCCAGGAAGGCGAGGTTCGAGGTGATGTTACGACTTATGTGCGGGATGTTTCCAACAGTCCGGTCAAAGCCTTCAAAGGTATTGTTGAGGTTGAGGCATCCGTTACCTCGGTGCTGGCAGTCATTACCGCAGTGGATACTTTACCTGAGTGGATTTTCCAGAGTCAGAGCGCCAAGCGGCTATCAATGGAAGGGCGCGAAGAAATTTACATGCGCTTTAACGGCATCTGGCCGGTATCGGACCGTGATGTGGTGCTGGCCAACACGCTTATCCAGCACGAAGAAACCGGCTCAATTACCGTGCACAGTGTCAATGCCGAAGGTGTGCTAGGTAAACAGAAAGGTTATGTGCGTATCCCTGCATTAGATAACAAGTTCATTATTACGCCCATGGATAATGGTTGGGTGCGGGTCCAGTTCGAAACCTTCATGGATTTGGGCGGCAGCGTACCGGTATGGTTGACTAATTTGGTGTCCACCAAGGCGCCATTGGAAACTCTGGAAGGTTTGAAGGCGCAGTTGGAAAAGCCACGCTTTGCCAATGCCACCCGAAAAGATTTGCCAGCCCTGCCGGGTATGGACGAGCTGATGCTGGAAGACTGATCTTCGCCAAGAATGGCCGTCTCGGGGGCGGCCTTTGGCCTATGCCAGCTATATAGCTTTATTGCCTGTGAGTTTCTGGTTGATAGATGCGATAGCCCGTTATTGAGTTTTGACCGAAAGAGGCTGCGCCCAAGCTATGCTCTAGGCGCGGCCTCTTTCGTTTCAGATAATAAAAATCTGTTTTTCTCGTTGGCTAAGAGCAAGCCGCTTGGCGCTATTTTTCATCGACTCCAGCGGGTGCCTTCGCGGGTATCTTCCAGTTGAATACCTGCTTTGGTGAGTTGCTGGCGGATTTCATCGGCGCGAGCGAAGTTTTTGTCTTTCTTGGCTTGGGTGCGTTCTTCCACCAGGGCGTCGATGGCATCGTTGCTGAGGCCATCTTCGCTCACGTTCTTGTTCTGGAACCAGGCGGTGGGCTCTACGGTGAGCAGGCCGAGCAGGTCGGCGGCGGCCAGTAGTTCGGCTTTCAGCTTGGGCTTGTCGTCAAGCTCGGCCTTGTTCAGTTCACCGGCAATAGCGTGCAAGGCGCTGACCGCTTCGGAGGTGTTCAGATCGTCCTTAAGAGCGTCGAGTACCGGATGGTTGTCCGGCAGTTGATAGCCCGCTTCTGGTGCAACGGTTTCACCGCGACCGAGCAAGGCGTAATAGAGCGTATCCAAGCCTTTTTCTGCATTATCCAGTACATCGGCAGAGAAATTCAGCGGCGAGCGGTAGTGGCTCGATAGTAACGCGAAGCGCAGCGTTTCGCCGTGGTACTGGGTGAGCAAGTCGCGGACCAAACGGAAGTTGCCCAAGGACTTGGACATCTTTTCGCCGTCGATGTTGATGTAGCCGTTGTGCAGCCAGTAACGCACGTAGTCGGTTCCGTGGGCGCAGCAGCCTTGGGCAATTTCGTTTTCGTGGTGCGGGAAGATTAGATCCTGGCCACCACCGTGGATATCAATTACATCACCCAGGTGCTTGTGGATCATGGCGGAACACTCGATGTGCCAGCCAGGGCGGCCACGTCCCCAAGGGGAGTCCCAGCCGGGCTGTTCATCGGTGGACGGTTTCCAAAGAATGAAATCGCCGGGGTGGCGTTTGTAGTCCGCCACTTCCACCCGAGCGCCAGCAAGCATGTCTTCCAGTTTGCGACCGGAGAGCTTGCCGTAGTCGGGCATGGATTCCACCGCGAACAGCACTTGGCCATCGGCTTCGTAGGCGTGCCCTTTTTCTACCAAGATAGCGATCATCTGGATCATCTCGGGGATGTGATCGGTAGCCTTGGGAATGATGCTTGGGGTTTTGGCATTCAATGATGCCATGTCGTCGGCAAAAGCTTGGGTAAAGCGTTCGGTGAGGGTGCTGATCGCTTCGCCGTTATCCGCTGCCGCCTTGATGATCTTGTCATCAATGTCGGTGATGTTACGGGCGTAGACCACGTTCGGGTAGAGCCGTTGCAGTAACCGGTACAGAACATCAAAGACCACCACCGGGCGAGCGTTGCCAATGTGGACGAAGTTGTAAACCGTGGGGCCGCACACGTAAAGGGTGATGCGGTTAGGGTCCAGCGGAATGAAGTCGTCCTTTTTGCCGGTGAGGGTGTTCTGCAATCGTAAGGTCATTTGCCGTACAGCTCTTTGGGGTCTTTGATGGGGGCTTTGTCGATGGTCACGTTGTTGGCGTCGGCTTTCCAGTAGAAGCAGTCGCGGCGGCCGGTGTGGCAAGCGGAGCCGGTCTGGTCCACTTTCACTAGCAAGGCGTCGCCGTCGCAATCAATGCGCAGTTCTTTCAGCGTTTGTACTTGGCCGGAGGATTCGCCTTTACGCCATAACTTCCCTCGCGAGCGGGAAAAATAGCAAACGCGTCCCGTGGCCAGAGTCTCTTCAATGGCCTCGCGATTCATCCATGCCATCATCAATACTTCGCCACTATCGTGCTGCTGAGCAATGGCTGCCACTAGCCCGGCGTCGTTGAACGCCAAGTTGTCGAGGGCTTCTTTGAGGGAAATCTGAAAGCCTTCGGGCTGTTGTTCGTTGTGTTTGAACATGACGCCTCCAGGGCGTTTCTATTCAGGATGTAGGCGCCCCTCTTGAGGGGCGAACCTGCTTGCGAAAGCTTTCCCGAGCACAGTTCGCACCTTGAGGGGTACTCTTACCAGTGGCGCCGGGTCAGATCGGTAAGCGTGTTGCTTCGGCCAAGGCCGCCACGGCTTCGTCCAGATCTACGGTTTCGGTGGCTTGGGAGCCAAGGGTACGAATAGCGACTTGGTTGTGTTGTGCTTCCTGCTCGCCAATTACCCAGATACGCGGGGTTTTGGCGCGGGAGTGCTCACGGACCTTGAAGCCAATCTTCTCGTTACGAATATCCAGCTCTGCCGGTATCCCGGCGGCAACCAGTTTCTGCTGCACGGTGGTGGCATACTCGTCGGCGGAGTTGGTAATGGTGCAAACCGCCACCGGCCGCGGCGCTAGCCACAGGGGTAGGTGACCGGCGGTGGACTCGATCAGGATGCCGAGGAAGCGTTCCAAAGAGCCCAGAACAGCACGGTGCAACATGACTGGGCGCTGGCGGGAGCCGTCCTCGGCCACGTATTCGGCATCCAGGCGATCGGGCAGCACAAAGTCCACCTGCAGGGTGCCGCACTGCCAGTCACGGCCAATGGCGTCACGGAGCACGAACTCCAGTTTTGGGCCGTAGAAGGCCCCTTCACCCGGGTTAAGCTCGCATTCCAGGCCCAGGGATTCCACCGCCGAGCGCAGTGCGCCTTCGGCTTTGTCCCAGGTTTCGTCGGAGCCGGCGCGGTTATCCGGGCGGTCCGAGAATTTGATACGGAACGAGTCGAATCCAAAATCTGCGTAGACTTCGCGCAGCATCTTGATGAAGCCGGCGGTTTCTTCGTTAACCTGCTCTTCGGTACAGAAGATGTGAGCATCGTCCTGGCTGAACGAGCGGGCTCGCATCAGGCCATGTAGGGCGCCGTGGGCTTCGTTACGGAACAGGGTGGTGAACTCTCCCAAGCGAATGGGCAAGTCTCGGTAGCTGGTGATCCCCTGTTTGAAGATCTGTACGTGGCCGGGGCAGTTCATCGGCTTCACGGCCATTTCTTTGTGGTCGTGGGTGCAGACGGTGAACATGTCTTCGCCGTATTTGTCCCAATGGCCGGATTGTTCCCAGAGAATACGATCCATCATTTGCGGAGTGGAGACTTCTTCATAGCCTCCTTTTTCCATTTTTCCGCGGATGTAATTTTCCAGGTTTTTGCGCATGCGCCAGCCCTTAGGGTGCCAGAACATGCTGCCTACCGCTTCTTGTTGGATATGGAATAGACCCATTTCCTTGGCCAGTTTACGGTGATCGCGTTTTTCCGCTTCTTCAAGCTGTTTGAGGTAAGCGTTCAACTCTTTCTTGTCGCGCCAGGCGGTGCCGTAGATGCGCTGTAGTTGCGCCTTGTCAGCATCGCCACGCCAGTAAGCGCCAGCGACCTTAGTCAGTTTGAAGCCATCGCCCAGTTTGCTGGTGCTGGGCAGGTGCGGGCCACGACACAGGTCGATGAAATCGCCCTGGCGATAGAGGCTCACTTCTTGATCGGCGGGCAGGTCACGGATGATTTCGGCCTTAAATTCTTCACCTTTTTCCAGGAAAAAAGCGACAGCCTCATCTCGATCCCATATTTCACGCCTTATTTCCTCATTGCGGCGCACAATCTCTAGCATGCGCTTTTCAATGGTTTTCAGGTCATCCGGTGTGAACGGTATGTCCCGATGGAAGTCATAATAGAAGCCGTTGGCAATGGTTGGGCCAATAGTCACCTGGGTGTCTGGAAACAGCTCCTGCACGGCTTGGGCCATAACATGGGCGGCATCGTGACGAATAAGCTCTAGGGCTTCGTCGGTATCTCGGGTGATGATTTCCACCGTGGCGCCGTCGTCGATGGGCAGATAGACATCAATCAGGTTGCCGTTGGCTTTAGCGGCCAAAGCTTGCTTGGCGAGTTTTTTACTGATGCGACCGGCAATTTCCAAGGCGGAGACCGGCTGCTCAAACTCCATATTTGCCCCATCGGGCAGTTGATAGCTCACACTCATGAGTGACAAGGGATCCAGGTGGTTGGCTCAGAACCGGAAGATGGTAGGCAATCAGGCCCTCCGCATCAAGGTGCGGCGACTATTAAACAGGGCTCGATTTAGCCGGCGTGATTGCGATTGACGGGAATTAAATGGCCTGTCGCATAGAGTTTTGCCTGTTCGCGGGCTCCCGCCTATGCTTGGCGGGCAGGCATAGGCGGAATAGATGATAGAGAGACCGATGAGAGTCCAAGGATCAACCCGATGGAGCGGGATAGCTCATGACATCACCCTCTACAGATGCGACGAATGACGGATAGTGAATCGTTGCCACGTTTGTTGCGGGTCGCGCAACATCTCAGTGAGCAAAAGGATGTGCCGCGCTTGCTAAGTGCGCTGCTCAAGGAAGTACGCCACCTGTGCCACGCGGACACCGGCTGGGTATGGTTGTATACCGATGGCCGGCCGCAGGCCGGCTTGAATTGTCTGTGCCATGATGCCACCGGTGAAAGTGATGAAATAAAAGAGAGACCTCACTGGTTCCGCCCATTAGGCAATGACGCTGATGGCGGTATTGTCGAGCAGTGTTTTACCGCCGGAGAACCTCTCACCGTCGCGTTGACGCAAACTCGCCTTGGCGAGGTTGATCAGAAGTTGCTTGCCGAACTGGCTCCGCAGGCCAAAGGACTGCAGCTTTGGCCATTATATAACCATGAAGGCCTTGTTACTGGTGTGCTGCAATTGGCCTATGACAAGCCCGTGCCGCGCAACTTGCAGCGTTTGGGCGGAAATGGTCATCTGATGTTTCAGTCGCTGCTGACCTATGGCGGCATAGCCTTGAGTAACCTTAGCCAGGTACAGGAGCTAAAGGATTTGCTGGATGCCTTTATCAAGGTGCTGGCCCAGGCCATTGATGCGAAGAGCTCCCATACCAGTGCCCACTGTCAGCGAGTGCCGGTCATTACAGAAATGCTGGCCCAGGCGGCCTGTGATGATCAGATACTGTTTCCTGATTTTTCACTGGATGAGGATGGTTGGTACGAGCTGCATGTGGCCGCTTGGTTACACGATTGTGGCAAGTTGGCGACACCGGATTCGGTGCTCGACAAGTCCACTAAGCTGCACACACTGCATGATCGGATTAATGAGGTGGCCAGTCGCTTTGCAACTTTACGTGCGCAGATTCAGTTTCGTTATGAAAAGGCCAGCCTACTTAATCCAGCCGATGAGCCTGCCAGTCGCCTGCGCATGGAAGAGGATATCGGCGTACTGAAAGAGGAATTGGCTTTTCTTGAGCGAATTAACCGAGGTGGTGAGGCCATGGCGGCGGTGGACCAGCAGCGGGTGAAGGAGATCGCGGCGCGTACTTGGACTGATGTCTGGGGGCAGGAAAAGCCGTTGCTCAGCGACGAGGAAGTGTACAACCTGTGTATTGCGCGCGGCACGCTGACACCAGAGGAGCGACAGATTATAAATGGTCATATGGATGTGACCCTAGACATGTTGGGCTCGCTCCCTTTTCCCCGCAAGCTTAAGCAGGTGCCGGAATATGCCGGTGGCCACCATGAGAAAATGGATGGCACCGGCTTTCCGCTTGGACTCACCCGAGAGCAGATGTCGGTCCCCGCTCGCATCATGGCCATCGCTGATGTGTTCGAGGCACTGACGGCTAAGGAACGCCCTTATAAAACACCACTCAAACTCAGTGAAGCGCTAGGTATCATGCAGCGAATGCGCAATAACAATCATTTGGACCCGGATCTTTACCAGCTTTTCATTCGCTCACGGGTGTGGCGCCAGTACAGCGAGAAGCATCTAGACCCAGTGCAGTTGGATGTGGACGATGGCAGTCAATTTTTATGAAGGGCTTTTTGTAGATGCGCCGTTGGTGGCGCTCACAAAACTGCCATCCCATTCGTCTTTGAGGTTTTCTGTGCGTACTCTTTTTTTTGTATTGCTTTGCTTGTTGTCTTCTTTGTCCATAGCGAATGACTGGTTGTTGTCATTGGAAGGTCAACGGACTCAAGGGGCGTTGTTGCGTGGGCAGGTGGAGCGAGGTGTGACGGTGCGGTTTGACGATCGCACGGTGCGGACCACTGATGAGGGTTTTTTCGTTATTGGTGTAGGCCGTGATGCTGATTTACAACAGACGTTGGTGCTGGAAAAAAACGGTGAACAACAACAAGTTCTCGTGACGCTGGATAAGCGTGAGTATGCGATACAGCGTATCGAAGGGGTGCCTAAGCGCACAGTAGAGCCTCCACCGGAGGTGGTGCTAAAACGCATTCGTAAAGAAGTCGCCGAGATCAAAAAAGCACGGAATACAAACTCAGACTTGCTCGCGTTTCTGAGTGATTTTCAATGGCCTCTTACCGGGCGTATCAGTGGGGTGTACGGCAGTCAGCGAGTTTATAACGGCAAGCCTGGTCGGCCGCATTATGGTGTGGATGTGGCTCGGCCCTCGGGCACCGTGGTGGTGGCGCCAGCGGATGCGGTGGTGACGTTGGTGCAGAAAGATAATTATTACTCTGGCGGCACCCTGATTATGGACCACGGTTATGGGGTGTCGTCCACCATGATTCACCTTAGCGAAGTTTTGGTGAAAGAGGGGCAGACGGTCAAACAGGGCGAGCAGGTGGCGAAGGTGGGCGCATCTGGTCGTGCCACCGGGCCACACCTGGACTGGCGCCTGAACTGGTTCGAGGTCAAGTTGGACCCGGTTACTATTGTGCCGCCGATGAAGTAACAACCCTATTATTAGAGCGAAAAAAAATCGAGTTTGTGGTGTTTGCTTTGAGAAAACATAACGGAAGTTATATTGCGTTAATGTGCCCTCACGTATCCGACTGTTGTAGATACATTTTCAGCGCTACGGCATTGTTGTGAGCTTCGTCTTTAGCACCATAAACTAGCGTAAGGCCGCTGGTTTTGGCTTTTTTCGTAATGCATGTTGTGTTTCTTTATGCATGTTTTTTTGTAATTCATGGTGATATTTCTGGTAAAACGCGGCCCACTTTTTAGGGTCGTGATCGAACCATTTTCGCAACTCATCAGAAGGGGCTAATTCCTTGTTCCATTCGTCTATTTTCAGGTCCTCTTTACTGACGCCTCGTGGCCATATTCGGTCGATGAGAAGCCGATAGCCATCATTTGGTGCAGGCTTTTCGTAGGCGCGTTTGCAGTGAATGTTAATTTGCGTTGAAGACATGTCTGACCTCCCTAGACGGATAGCGGTTGTCTTTTTTTGAAGTAACGGTATCAGGTTTTGTTGCGGTGTTGTTCGCTGGTCTGGCAGTGCTGGGGGCAGGCACTGGAGCCGTGAGGGTGAACATATTGGGCGAGGATATAGACGGCGCCCCACAGGGATGCGGTAACCAAGAGAAGGAGAACAAGGCTGGGTAGCGGACGAATACGTTCGCGTTGTGGTGTTTCTTGCCTAGTCGGTGGTGACATGGAAGACCTCCGGTCAGCGTGAATCCCTGTATAACGCGGCAATGCGAATATGTACCTCGTCGAGCAGTGTATCGATGCGCTGCTGCACACTGGTGATCGCGTTGATCTGACTGCACGATTGGCCGCAGAACAGTGCCATGTCGTCGAGTTTCCCCTGGGCGCCCGTTAACGGTGAATCGGTGGAAAATAGATAAATCGGTTGCCCGTCCTGTTCGCCGATACAGGTATCCGGGTCGGCTTCATCGTAATCGCCTCGAGTGACGGCGTTGCTGAGCACGCGGACCGGCGCGGGTTCATGCCAGTTACGAGAAAAGCGCGTGGTGTAAACGGTATCGTCGGCGCGGGCATCAACGATGCGTTGTTTGTGGTGCGAGTGCGCATTGGCTTCATGGGTGGCAAGGAAAGCGCTGCCCAGGCTGACGCTCTGCGCGCCCATGGAGAACGCCGCCAGCATGGCGCCGCCGCTGGCAATGCCGCCGGAAGCCACCACCGGTACGTCGCTATTGGCGACGACCTGGGGGAGCAGTGACAAGGTGGCCGTGGTGCCACGAACATGGCCGCCGGCTTCGTGCCCTTGCACGATCAAGACATCGGCGCCTGCGGATTGTGCCAGGTCTGCATCGCGCTGGTTGCCCACCTGATAGATCACCTGCTTGCCTTCTTGTTTCAGGTATTGCACCAGGCCGGTATCCACATCCCAAAAGAACACAAAAGCGTCTACCTGTAGCGCCAGGCAAGTGGCAACTTGGTCCATCAGCAGACGCCGTTCTGTGGCGGCGGGAATCAGGTTAACCGCAAACGGGCCATCGTTGATGGCACGTAGTGCTTCCACTTCCTGGCGAATGCGTTCCACGGGTTCACGGACCATGCCCAGTACGCCGAAACCACCCGCCTGGTTTACCGCCGCCGCCAATTGATGGCGAGACACGCCGCCCATGCCTGCCAGCATGATAGGCAGTTCGCAGCCCAGGGTATGCAGCAGAGGGGTACGTAGTGGCTTAGGAAGCATCACCATTGCCAGATCTGATCAACGCTTTCATATAGGTTGACCAAGCCTTGGCGACTGACTGCCTGTACACCGTCGAGCAGGGTTTGGCGATCCAGGCCTCGCTCTTCCAGGTCTTCGGTAACCGCGAAAACGGGCACGCCACTGTGCAGTAGGTTACCTATATCTCGCGGTAGGTTGGCGGGTTGGGTTTGTGCCCACCCGGCAATCGTTAAGGCCGGTTGTGTTTGGTGCTGAGTGGCGTAATACACGGCATGACCGCTGAGTAGAACGGTTAAATGACCACCGGCACCGCGCATGGATTGGGTAAGCCAGAGAATGGTGTCGTCCTGCTCTTCGGTAGTGGTACGAAATGCCTGATCAATAACTTGTAGGGCTTTCATGGCTTACCTCGTGCCAATGGTGAGAGTGTTGAAGGCCTTGCTGGCGTAGCGCCATAAATCCGGTGGGCCGCCTCGCCCGCAGCCGTCGATCACGTCGTTAACGCCGCGTTCGTCTACACACAGCCCACAGTTGATCCACTCGAAGGTCAGCCCTTTGTCAGTGGCTTTTTGTTGCAAGGCGGCAACCCAATCTTTACTCAGCGGGTGGGATTCTTCTTCACGGTTGAGGCCGTGTACGGCGTTGCCATGGGGGGCTTGTTTGGAAAAAGACAGAGCGACAGCACCTTCGTAGGCAAACACGCGAACGTTAGCGTTTTTTTCCAGCGCGGCGTCCAGCAGTCGAAAAAATGTTACCGTGCGTTCACTCTCGAACGGTGGATCCATGAATGCAAAGGTCAGTGTTTTGCTATTACTCATGATGACTCCAATGACTCAATTCCAGATGACTTTTTCGCCGTCGAGCAGGGCGTCGATAACGGTGTCGAGACTGCTGCTGGCAATGTTTTCTTTCAGGTCCTTCTCCAATATTTGCCGTTGTTTCAGAGAAAAATTATCGGCCAGCACCGGTACGCCCCATTTCAATAGCTTGTCGAAATACACACTGCGCGCGCCTTTGTGGGCCGGGGTTACCCCGTTTTGTACCAGTAGCAGGCGCACGTTATGCCCGGCATCGTAGAGTTGGCCGGCAAGGGCGAACTGGTGCTCGGTGCGGACCTCGGTGAACGGGTCCTGGCTTTGGATAAACAAGTAATCGGACATGGTCACTCCTGATTCAATGGGGCTGGAGGGCAATGGGGTGGGCATCTGCCGGGTTGTTATTGAGTGGGGTGTTATCACGTTCGCAATCGAGTTGCTGACTGCGAATGAGGAAGTCACCAAACGATTCGCCACACTCTCTTTGCTGGGCAAAGGCTTCGAACAACGGAGCAATCAGGTCAATGAAAAGGCTTTCATTGACGTTGCTGGCGTACAGACGGTTGAGTCTGTCGCCGTTAAAACTGCTGCCCAGGTATAAGTTGTAGAGTCCCGGAGCGCGGCAGTTAGGGCAATTTCTGCGAGATAAGGGCGAGCACACCCGTTTGGGTAACCGGTTACGCGCAAGGTGATCGGTACTTGTCTGAGGCCGTACTGCTGTTTGAGGCGATTAAACAGATCAAGCGGGTCTGACATGTAGCGTTCCGCTTCGGCCATGGCCAAACCGCAGGTGGGGAAGGCTACGCAACTGAGCATATGGGCGGCTTGCAGGTCGGGCTTGAGCCGCTGGCTCAGACCTAAATCGTCCAGTCGCCAGCTGATCTGTTCCCGTTCGTGTTCTTCCACGTGGGTCAGCTGCAGGTTCTGGTTGGTGGTCATGCGGATACGTCCGCCGAACTGCTGGAAAAACCCTCCCAGTTGATCTCGCAGGGCGCCATCGACACGGCCATTTTCAAGATGCCGCTGCCCTCGGCAATCAGGATGACCGGAATGTGCGGGTCATCGGGCAAATGGAAGCGGGCGTTGCGGTGCGGATAAATGCGCACGGTGTCACCGGGTTCCAGAGTGAGCAGGTATTGGGAGGCAATGCCGCTTTCCTGCCGACCGGCAATGTCGTAGCGATACGCTTTCACGTTCAAGTGCAGCTCATCGTCGATGTGCTCCAGGCTGTTGGCCACATCGTACAAGCGCGGTTGCAGCGGGCGCAGGGCATCGACCAGGGCTTGCGGGTCCGGTGTGGCGGGCGCCTGACGTAGCAGATCCAGTACCTGGACGGTTTTCAAATATTGCCGCTGTGCCTTGCTGGGGGCTTTCAATTGCTGTTTCAGAATCGGGCTATCACTCGGCTGCGCCCACTGTTCCAAAAAACGGGTGCTGGGGATGGTCAGGTCTTGATGCTGGCGGAGTGCTTGCACCAATGGCATGGATTCGTCCTGAACAATGACCGGCGCCTCTCCAGATAGATGGCAGGCATCCAGCACGGCGGCGACCAATGCCGGTGGGTTGTCGGCGAGTACCCCGACCGCATCCCCAGGGGCGAGGGAGAAGTCCGGGGATTTCAACGCCAGCTCCAGATGATGGATCGGCGCGGTCCGCTGCGGGTGGCTCAAGTTTAGGTTTTCCAGTACCTCGACACTGAGCGGATGCCTTTTGCTGTAGGTCAGTGCGGAGTGGGCGGGCGCACTCGTTATCGTGGATGTGGCTCCACGCTGATCGCTACGGGGCAGCTGCTCGCGTACGGCTTTACCCCAGCGGGCAGCGGGTTCGTCAAAGTCTACGTCGCACTCCTGACGCGGGTGCAAGCGCGTGCCGCCCAGCGCTTCCAGTCGCTCATCCAGCTGCTGGCCGGTGACACAAAAGTGCTCGTAGCTGCTGTCGCCCAGTGCCAGTACCGAGAACTGCAGGCCTTCCAGGCGCGGTGCATTATCGGCCATCAAGGCGTCGTAAAAAGGCACCACGGGTTCGGGAGGGTCTCCATCGCCGTGGGTGCTGCAAATAAGCAATAGGTGTTTGCGTTTGCTGAGTTGTCGTGTCCGCAATTTGGCCAAGTCTTGCACGTCCACGCGAATGCCTTGCTGGAGTGCCTGTTCGGCCAGCGCTTGGGCGATGCTCTCACTGTTGCCGGTTTCGCCCCCGTAGGCGATAAGCACGGCATTACTTGGGGTGGGGGCAGCCTGTGGAGCGGCCGCCGGCGCGCCGGCAGCCAAGTAGCCACTGAGCCAGAGGGCTTGGCGTTGATCCAATAGGCCTAGCAGTTGTTGAACCTGTTGCCACTGAGGGGCGGAAAAGGGGGTTGTCGTTTGCGGGGGCGTCATGGAATGGGGCGCTCCGGTTATTACCATGACAATGAGTATGAAGGCTCTTTTTTATAGGCAATAATGAAATATAAGAGAGTTTAATATCGAAGATTTTGATATAAGTTTGGTTTGAGCTTGTGTGAGGAGCCCCCATTGGATATTGATCTGGCCCGTACCTTTTTGGAAATCGTTCGCACCGGCAGTTTTATGGCAGCGGCGGATCGGTTGCACATAACCCAAACTACAGTTACAGCGCGGGTGCAGAACCTGGAAGGGCAGCTGGGGTGCCGGCTGTTTGTGCGTAACCGCAGCGGGGCGACGCTGACGGATCACGGAGAGCGGTTTGCCAGCCATGCCAGCCAGCTGGTTCAGACCTGGGAAGCTGCCCGCAGGGAGCTGCCGTTACCGCAGGGCGCTGAATCAGTGCTGACATTGGGGGCGGAGATCAGCCTGTGGAATCCACTGCTGCTCAACTGGCTATCGGCGCTGCGGGAGGTGTTGCCGGATGTGGCTTTGCGTATTGAGGTGGGCGAGCCCCGTTCATTGCATGAGCGGCTGGAGCAGAGCGTGCTGGATGCGGTGCTGGTTCATCAGCCGGATTACTGGCCCGGTATGCAGGTGGAGCAGTTGCTTGAAGAGAAACTGATTCTGGTCCGCACCCCCCACACGGCGGAGCCCTATGTATATGTGGATTGGGGGGCGCATTTTCGCCAGCAACACGATGTGGCGCAGCCGGAAAAGGCCCGTGCCGGCCTAACTATGGATTTGGGGCCGCTGGCGATTCAGTACCTAGTGGCTAATGGGGGTAGTGGCTATTTCCGAACCCGTGTTGCTCAGCCATATTTGGAAAACGGGGCGCTGATTCGCGAAACCGACGCCCCCGAGTTCAGTTACCCGGTGTTTCTGGTGTATTCCCGTGCCAGAAAAAGCGTGCAGCTGGAAAGTGCCTTCTCTGTGTTGCAGACCACACTGGATGATCAGCCGCAGTGGTAACAGTGAGATGGCGCTGGGGTGTGAGGATTATAGTGTTTCTGCGCGCCGTTCTATGAGAAACCGCTCTTAAGTGAAAATTCGCGAAAATAATTTTCTCAATAATGAAAACGCCGCTTTCTTTTTTGAGGCTTGCTATATTTATTATTCCGGCTATGGTTGCTTCTATATTCGGTTCAAGCTCAATGTAGGAACGCCGTTGTGTTTTATCTTTTCTCTCTTTGGATGGATTTTCTCCCCACCTTTCCGGTTTAAGCCGGGCGGAACCCGTCCGGCTTATTTTCCGTTTTCGACATCGTTCGATACCCCCCTCTTTTCTTATTAATTTGGTGAACGGTTTATGGCTGCGCTTATGAAGCGTTTGTCGTTGTTTCGCTATGGCTATGGAAAACGCTATTTAGCAAAAACACCCCTGTTCTTTCTTTCGCCGGTTCGGCTCATGGAAGTGATGGAGAAAATTGAGATGTTGCGTGGCGTCGAGAGCGATCTTGCTGCGGCAGCGGTAGGCGATCGCGTTTTTTTATTCAGCCTTGAAGATGAAGAGCAGATGTCTTTCATTTTGGCAGAAGCTGGAAAAAGACCCCTGGATAACAAAGATCTTTCTGTGCTTTCCCCGCTGGGCGCGGCTTTGCTTGGGTCCTTGCCTGGCGCGGTGGTCAATGTGGATTTTCTCGGTCATCGACACCGATATCTTTTGTTGAAAGTAAAAAAACCAGCAGGAAGTAGAATTTTTAACGAGAAGAAGGAGGGTTCTGTTTTGCACGGTTTGCCGTAAAGAATACGAAAAAGTATGCAGTCAAATTGAAGGAAAAACGTTATGAGTAAAGAAAAAACGAAGAAAAAACCGCAAAAAACTCTAAAAGAGAAACGACGAGAAAAAAGAGCCAATAAATAATGGCGACAGGGCGCCTTGAGTGCCCTGCTTTAAACTTGTTTGAGCAGGATGCGAAGCTCATCGCTATTATCGGTGAAGTCTGCCAAGTTGTATTGATCTAGAGTCTGAAGAAAGGCGGCTTGGGCTTTGCCTAGTGCGTTTTTCAGCTTGCAGGCAGGGTCTATTGGGCAAGACGATTCTGTGCCAAAACAGTCCAGTAGTTTGAGGTTTTCTGTCTGCCGTATCAGCTCCCCCACGTTTATCTCGTTTGCAGGTTTGGCCATTACCAAGCCGCCGCTCCTGCCTCTTAAACTCTGCACATAACCCAGTTGTACCAGTGTCTGTGCAACCTTGGCTACGTGGTTGTTGGAGATGTGGTACGCATCGGCGATTTCCTGGATGGTGGTTGGGAGCTTGTCATGCCGTAGGGAGAGGTAAATGAGAGTCCGCAGGGCGTAGTCCGTATGTGTTGTGAGTTGCATGGCTTGACCTCCAAAAAATGAGTATCTAATATGCCCATTTAAAAGAGGCATGTAAAATACCTATTATTGGTCGCCAACAGGAGTCACGCCATGCTTACCCAGAGCCAACTGGCTGTTATTAAACAAACCGTTCCTGTGCTGCAGGAAAATGGAGAGACGCTCACTCGGCATTTCTATGCGCGTATGTTTCGGGAAAACCCGGAGGTGCAAGCGTTTTTTAATCCGGCCCATCAGCAGGCCGGAACCCAGCAGCGCGCTCTGGCTGGTGCTATTTGTGCCTATGCCCAGCACGTCGATAACCCGGCTGCACTGGCGGATGCCGTGGAATTGATTGCCCAGAAACACGTTTCTTTGGGGATTCAGCCACAGCACTATCCCATTGTTGGTGCAAACCTGCTGGCCTCCATTCAAGAAGTGCTGGGGATCGATGAATCGTCGGAAATTATTGATGCCTGGGCGGCGGCTTACGGTGCACTGGCGGATATTTTTATTGGGCGTGAAGGAGCGCTGTATCAGCACCAGCAAGATACTTTCGGATGGCAGGGTTTCAAGCCCTTTGTTGTCGCTCGCCGTGAGCAGGAAAGTGAGAATATTGTTTCTCTTTATCTTGCTCGCCAAGATGGGGAGGCACTGCAGCCACATCAGCCTGGCCAGTACATTACTGTGCGGGTGACGCCGCCGGGTGGGCTACCGGTAATGCGTAACTACAGCTTGTCCTGTGCGCCGGGGGAAAGCCATTACCGAATTAGTGTGAAACGGGAGCGAGCCCTCGCTGACGAAGCGCCCGATGGGGTGTGCTCCGGTTATATCCATGAGCATCTTCAGGAAGGTGATGTTGTCGAGGTGGCGCCACCCTGTGGTGAATTTACCCTGGCCGATGCGAATGCTGAGGGAGTGCCATTAGTGTTAGTTGCCGGTGGGGTGGGCGTCACGCCGCTGCTCTCGATGCTACATGGGGCGCTGGCTCACCAACAGGGTCGTGAAGTGATCTTTATCCAGTGTGCCCTGAATGGCGCTGTTCGGCCTTTTGCTGCAGAGTTGCAGCAGTTGGCGGACAACCACGATAACTTGCATTGTCATGTTCGTTATAGTGAGCCGTCTGCCCAGGACCAGGAGAAGGTTGACTTTGACAGCACAGGGTTTCTGGATTGCGCATTGCTGGATCAGCTGGTGGGCGATCGCCGCGCAGAGTATTATTTTTGTGGTCCGGTACCGATGCTCAAAGCGGTGTATGGGCTGTTGCAGGATAAAGGTGTGGACGATGCCGATATCCATTATGAGTTCTTTGGACCGGCAGAAGGACTTGCGGCGTAAATAGCAAGCTGTTGCGGATTAGCGTGCAAACCCACTGTGCCAACTTAATCGGTAGGAGGGCACACTCAACCACGTGTTAGCCGTTTTTGATATGACGCTAAAGCTAAAGGCTTGGCCGCGCTTAACATTCAGGGCGCGGCCTTTGTAAGTAAGAATCAATGAATCAGTTTTGCGTAGCCGCCGTTTAATTCAATACCTCAACCACGCCTTGATTGCTCATCAGTGCTACGCGGTTTCTACCGGAGCCTTTTGCCTGATAAAGTGCTTCGTCCGCCATCTTTAACAGCTGTCCGCCATTTTCTGCATTGCTGTCCGAGCAGGCGACCCCGACACTGATGGTAACTACTTGGCTGATCCGGGAGCCGCTGTGGGGGATTCCGAGCTGTTCTACCCGGTTACGCATGCGCTCGGCAAACACCAGTGCATCGTTGAAGCTGGAGTCCGCCAGGGTAATGACAAATTCCTCGCCACCATAGCGAGCGACGAAATCGGTATCGCTTTGCACCATCCCCAGCGGCACACTCGCTACTTTTTTCAGGCACTCGTCCCCGGCTGGGTGGCCATAGGTGTCATTGTATTGTTTGAAGAAATCGATATCGAACAATATCAGGGTAATGCGCTCGGGGGCATCCGGGGTTTTTTGTTTTAGCTGGTGATAAAGGTGGTTCAGGCGGCTTTCCATTCCCCGGCGATTAATACAGCCGGTCATGCCGTCGACAGTGGCCTGATTTTCCAGCACCAGATTGGCGGAGTGTAATTCATTTCTGTGCTGGAATAGCACGTGTTCGGAGAGAAAGTACTGGCGCAGAAGCCGTTCGTAAACATATTGGCCGAACAGCCCAGTGCAGGTAAAGGCCAGCGAGACCAGCACCAAGGTGGTTGGTTCAAAGGGGTACCGGCCGGGGTTGAGCTGCAGGCTAAAGATCATGCAAGCAATCATGATCGCCGAGCTGCCCAGTGCTACATAGAAGGGCACTCTGATCAAGATGCAGATCATCAGGATAGCCAGTGGTGTATGCAAGAAAAAGGGATAGGACAATGAGGGCTCAATGGTGACGCCTAGATAATTGCCGGTGAGCGAGATGGCAAAAGCGAGCACTAGAGTGGCTTCGTGAAGCCAGTTGCGCCACTGAGGTTTGCGCAGCAGCACAAGGCAGCCACCGGTGAGCATCAAGGTGAACAGCCTTGACCGCCAGGAAAAGCTTAAGACATCGACAGAAATGCGTGACTCAATAAACATGGCGGAGACAATAAGGAATGCCACTAGAGCCAGGGCCCAAGGCGTAGACTTAGCCGCGCTGGCCCGGAAGTAGAGGCGGAAGTCCTTTTCCAGCGGTTTGGGCAAGCGCAGATGCCACGGTAACGTAATATCGTTGCCGGTTGGCAATGGCGTGTGGTTCTGGTTTGCAGTCACAGCGGTAAAGACTCCTGTCGGTCCATGAATCGGTGACGGCGTTTTTTGAGCATCATGTAGTCATCATAGTGCAAAGTGTTGCCGAACAGATAATCGCCGCGTGGTTAGTAGCGGCGTATTGTAGGGACAGAAGGCCGGTTGTCGTTAGTCTTGGCGCGTCAACTTAATCCAAAAGAGCTAATAGTGCTTGTTGCTTGCTCCGGGAGAGTTGGCGAAAGCGTTCCAGTAATGCGGTTTCTTCATTGCCCTGTGGAACGGGGGTTTCTGTGTGGGGCAGGGTTTGGGGCCAATTGTCCAAACTGTGCTCCAGACGGGCAATAATTTCTGCATTCATGCTGCGATGGCTATCATTGGCTGCCTCGGCGACCTGGTTTCGCATGCCATAGGGAAAACGAACCACGAACTTTTCAGTCCGCGTGGTTGCGTTGTTTGTCATATTAACCTCTGAATCACGCCTACTTACATATGGCTGGCGCACGAGGCTTGCCGGCCTATGACAACAGAGCAGGCTGTGCTGTTATCGGGATACAAGCTGCAGGCTGTTGCAATACCTTGAGGGGTGGACACATCGCAATTTTCTTACGGGAACACCTTTGGTACTCAGTTTTTGTGTTTCGTATGGAGCATGGATTGCTAGGCTGATAAAAAATGAGCACATAAAGCATTTGCATCAGACAGCCGAACCTTACGCATTTTTTTGCTTTAAAGCGATACTAGCAGCGTGCCAGTATTGCAATTTGTTAATGCTCGCTACCGTAAAGGCTATTACGGGGGAAAAGGTGTGTTCATGTGAACCGGGGACACGATGTCAGCGCGGATCATACAGTGTTACAATTTCTTTTACTGATGTAAGAATGGGCGGCTATTCACTTAATGAATATTGGGGCGGCAGATTTGAATCTGCTCAAGTATCTGGATGTGCTCTTACGCGAGCAGAATGTGACTCGTGCAGCGGAGCAGTTAGGCATTACTCAACCGGCAATGAGTAACTCCCTGAAGCGGCTGCGGGAATTGTTTGGCGACCCGCTGTTGATCCGTACTAGTGATGGTATGACTGCGACGGAACGAGCCCATGAGTTGCGGCCGCTAGTGCGTCAAATTCTTTCTCAGGCAGAGCAGCTGTTCACCCCCGAAGATGTTTTTCAGCCTGCGGATAGCCGTCGTGTTTTCCGGATCATGACCAGCGATTATGCGGAAGCGACCCTGGTGCCGCATATTGTGCGCCGCCTGCGTGCCGAAGCGCCCAATGTGGTGCTCGATTTTTTGACGCCGTCGGATGTGAGCTACCAAGACATGGAGCAGGGCCGGGTCGATATGGCGGTGAACCGCTTTAACGAAATCCCAGGATCGTTCCATCAGGTGAGCCTGTGGAAAGACTCGTTCTCTTGCCTGCTCAATCGGGATAACCCCATCGCGAAAGGGTTCGACTTAGATAGTTATCTGTCTGCTCAGCATATTTGGGTGTCGAAAACTGGTTTCGGGGTAGGGTTTGGTATGAACCCGGAAAAGCTCGGCGGGTTGGGGTGGATTGATCATGCGCTGGAGCAATTGGGCACGAGCCGTAAGATCAGTATCTTTACGCGTCACTATCAAATGCCGGCCTTGTTGGCCATGAACAATGACCTGGTAGCCACGCTCCCTAGCCGTGTGGCAAGAATGCAGGCTCAAAATGAGCGTTTGCTGATCAAGCAACCGCCGTTCGATATTCCCGAATTCGAATTGAAGATGGCCTGGTCGTCGCTGCTGCATCACAACGTAGCCCATCGCTGGCTGCGCCGGCTAATTCAGGAGGAAGCGGAGCGTATTCTGGCAGAGGAATAAGAGACGTTACGCGTGCCGAGCTGAACGTTGAAAACACGAATTGGTGTGTTGTCGGCCTTGTAGCGTTTTGTTCGTGCGCCATGGCCGAGGTGCGAGCTGTGCACTTCGGCTTGGCGCTCCATCGGTAGGGATAGGGTCGTTCCCTTGCTATTAGATTACCGGCGTGCTGCTGAGCCAGCTATTGTGGGTCTTGCCCGGCATGTTTTCGCCGGCGTCGGCAATGGCTCCTTTACCTACGCCTTCGAAGGCCCGGACACGAAAGTGTTTGCCCGGGGCTTCGGTGGCCAGTTGATTGGCAATGTGGGTCGCCAGCTGCTCTACGGTGGTGTCTGTATCGATCATGTAGCAGTGATCTTCCGGGATCACCAGTTCAAAATACCCCTGCTGTGCATCGTAGCGGAATCGGTGATGGGGGATTTCGTCGATATAGTAAGTGCCTTCCAGGTCCTCTTCGGTGCCTAGATAAATATCTTCCCAGCGATCCGCCCACAGCTTTTCCCAGTAACGGCTGCGGCGGCCATTCTCGAAAATGTGGATATTGGAACGGTGGCCGTGAGCAATGCGCTGGCAGTTGCCATCATGTTTTTTTAGACCGTGTGAATAGTGGTAAAACGGCGCGGTTCCAGTATCTTCTTCGCGCAGAACTACGCGCACTTCCTCCACATTTTTGGGCACTACGGTTTGGATCAGGTCCATCAGATACAGGGTCAGGCTGGCCTTGGTGACTTCCGGGCCGGCCATTAAAAGTAGGCTTTGGTTGGGGGCGATCATACGGATGGTGCCGCCACGATATATCCACTCAAGGCTGATGTCTTTATCGCGCTCAGTAATAGTGACCTGGTCACTGTCGACCGGAACCAGTAGGCGGTGATCGACATTGTCATCAATGAGCTGTTTGATTTGCTTCTTGATGTGGCCAAAATCGAAGACCATGCCCTGATCATCTAGCTCGCCGCTGAGTTCTAGGTCAACAAGCCATGATTCACCCACCATACCGCGCTTGGAATGGAGGTAAGAGAAATCGGCGACAGTTAAATTTTCGACAAAAAGAGTGGCCATGCTATTCCGGTGATGATGGTGGGTTTAGACAGGCCACTATAATGCCATTATTCTGGGCTGCCGCTAAGGTGCACTGTGGTCCACAGCGAACATTTTACGAGCAGTTATCGCCGTAGCTGTGAACCGGGGCACACCCGATACACAGTGAAATGCACATCATGAGTACCAATGCCCTGCTTTGGTCTAGCGTTACCCAAGGAGTGAAAAGACAATGGCTGAAACCCTGTTCTCCAAGATCATCGACCGTGAAATTCCTGCTGATATCATCTTTGAAGACGACCAGTGCCTGGCTTTCCGGGATATCAACCCGCAGGCGCCTACGCATTTTCTGGTGATTCCCAAGAAGCCGATTGCTAAGTTGTCTGATGCTGAAGAAGCCGATCAGGCGCTGCTTGGGCATTTACTACTGGTGGCCAGCCAGGTGGCCAAACAAGAAGGGCTGGAGGATTTTCGCTTGAACGTGAATAACGGCGCCGGCGCCAGCCAAACTGTATTTCACCTGCATGTGCATGTGCTGGGTGGGCGTTCGTTTAGTTGGCCGCCAGGCTGATCTCCTGGTCGCGTGTAGGTCGACCAAGACCGTTTAATTCCCTTACCGGAGTACCTAAAATGGCGCGCCGTTTGCAGCGCAGTGCGGTGAACAAGGTGTGTGAGTTGCTGTTGCTGGGCCATGCCTTGGATACGCTGAATGCTATTGTTGTGGAACTGAGAGCGCACGGGTACAACCACGCATCCCGCACGGCCATTGTCCGCCTGGATGCCAAGCAGGATGGGGTGCTCCGGCAGTGTGCCCACTCAGCCGATGGGGTATATCGCGATACGGTAGTGTTCCCCTCTCTTGAACAGGAGTGGTCTGCGATGCGAAAGAACCTGGGGTATCGATGGGCGGGTAGTGCGCGGTGAATTACCTCGCCCACCTATCCTTGGCGCAACCTACGGTATCATCGAAGGTTGGCAATGTGCTTGGGGATTTTATGCGTGGAGTGGACGTTAGTGAGCTGACGGGGCCACTGCGCCGAGGCCTGGATAACCACCGTCTGGTGGACCACTTTACCGACCACCATCCTTGGGTTACCTCGCAGCGTCGAACCTTTTCGTCTGGCCGCCGCCGTTTTGCTGGGGTGGCACTGGATGTGCTGTTCGACCATTTCCTTTGGCAGCATTGGGTGCGGTTTTATGACGTCCCCAGAGAACAGGCTATTGCGCACCATTACCGCCAGCTTGAACAGGGATTGCCCTTAATGCACGGGCCCATGCAGCAGCGGGTAGAGCGATTGATCGCGTTTGATTTGCTCAATCAGTACGGTGATTTGACCAAGGTTGGCGAGGCGCTGGATGTGATCGCTGCGCGGATTCGGTTTGCCAATTCCTTCGGTGGCATCATTGAGGAAATCGGGTCACGTTATCGGGAGTTGGAAGAAGGGTTTCTGACGTTTTACCCCCAGTTACAGGCGAAGGTTAGGGAGAGCGGGCTGGAGTGAGGGCGCTTTATTGACAAGCCTCACGTTTCACGCTCCAGAGAGCGCGACATTTTTTCAACAAAAGGGCTGCGCCAAGACTTCGGACGCTGCCCTTCTGTTTCAGAGCTTTTTGCTCTCTTGCGTGTTGCAGCTTGTCGTTGGCAACTCCCCTTGGCTTATAACGCAGGTATACCCAACTCGGCCATGGTGTCGTAATACAACTCATCAGCCAAGCTGCTATTGCGCGCCCGGGGCGAGCGAAGAGCCGTTTTATGGTTAGCGAAATATTCCCCGGTGATGCCTACGTATTGTTTGTCTAAGGCCAGGCTTACCGGAAGCGAAGCGGCTTTTTCCGGGGTGGTGAGCGTAGGGCGAATGAGCGCCATAATGGCGTTGGGGACGTGGCGAAAAATCGGGGTGTCCACGCCGCCGGGGTGCAGAGCGTTGCTGGTAATGCCAATTTCTTTCAGACGGTCTGCAAGCACATTGCTGAACAGGATGTTGGCCAGTTTGGACTGCCCGTAAGCATCCATAATCAGATAGGGTTTGCGGCCCTTCCACGTTTTCTTATTGATGCGGCCTAGCCAATGAGCCACAGAAGCCACATGGAGGATGCGCGGTGCGGTGCCTTTTTTTAACAGCGGCAGCATTAGGTGGGTGAACAGTACTGGAGCGAGATAATTCACTCCGAACTGCATTTCATATCCGTCTTTGGTGAATTCCTGCCGGGTCGGGACCACGCCGGCATTGTTGATCAAAACATCAATGTGTCCCAGTTCTTGATAGAGCTGAGCCGCGCAATCACGGACTTGTTCAAGATCTGCCAGATCCAACGGAAATAAGCGTATTTTTGCCTGCGGATGAGCATTCTTGATTTTGGCAATGGCGGCTTGGCCTTTCGTTTGGTCGCGGCAGGCGAGGATGACCTCTGCGCCGCGCGCGACGAGTTGTTCTGCCGTGCAGAAACCAATGCCGGAATTACCGCCGGTGATGAGTACGCGTTTGCTCATGGCTATGGATGCCCTTTTTCCTGTTGGTGTGTTGCCAGCTTAACAGGCCTCACAGGGCGGGGGTGGAGCCGGTCAGGCCATTTTTTGTGTTTTTCTGTGGTGTTTGGCTTCGGGTAAGCCATTGTGCAATGTCCCTGCAAATTCGCTGCCATTCCTGGCTCTGAAGTAACAGGTGTGGCGCTTGCGGGTAGAAACGGTATTTCCCTTGGTTGTTAGCAGATAAATGCTGGCGCAGATTCGTAATGCCGGCCTCGGGGACGGAATGGTCATTGCCTCCGTACAGCAATAGGGTGGGGATGTTGAGGTGGTTAGCGGAATCGCTGGCGCTGTCGGCTAGCTTGATCAGGCCCCAGTAGGCGTCCATGCGTACCTCACGCATAACGCGGGGGTTCTTGGCCAGCCGTTGCGCACTGAGGGGCGACAGGCTAGGGTCGTCAGCTCGGCGCTCCACGGTCAGTAGGTAGCCAGGGGCTAGAGTGGCAGCGGTTGCGATAGCTGCATTCCAGCCGTAGCGGAAGGGAATGCCTTCGCGCACTGCAGGCGCGGCCAGCACCAGCCCAGCGAGTTTGTCCCGTTGTTGTTGGGCGGCCAATATAGCTACAGCACCGCCTAAGCTTTCACCGAACACAAACAGGGGCTGCGGGTATGCCTGGTGCAGTCGACGAATTTGTGTTGCTGCGTCGTCAACCAGTTGGTGCTCACCTGCCCAGCGGCTTTGTTTTTGTCGGTCGCCGAACCCTGCCTGGTCATAGGCCACAAACAGATAGCCGGCGTCCGCGAACCAGGGGCCAACCTGTTCAAAGGCCGCGCCGAAATCACCAAAACTATGTAAGCCTAAGATGACACCCCGAGGCGGGCCAGTAGGCGCCCACTCGCGCAGCGTATTGGTGAGGAGCTTAGGTATACTGCTGCCCTTGGGTGGTTTTTCAGAGTAAAAGCCACACGCAGCCATCAGTGCCCCAATAAAAAGAATAAGAGAAAAGCGAATAACAGGATGAGCAGAGCGGAGAGTCATGCCATGACCATAGCAGTGTCGTTGCAACGGCGAGTGAATGTAGCCCTTTTTTCTTTGGTGTTAGTCGCTAGCTCTTCACTGGCTTCACGTTGTGAAGCGCAAGACGTGCCATCGGTCCCGATGATGGAATTGACAGTGACGGCCTCGGCCTATAATTCACTGTATGGGCAGGGGGCGGGAAGCGACCATGCGTTGGCCGCCTGGGGCGATCGGTTAAAACCGTGTATGCAAGTCATTGCTGTGTCCCGTGATTTGATTTCAATGGGGCTTACGCACAATGTGGAAGTTACCATCGAGGGCTTGCCTGGTGTTTGGCAAGTGAAGGATAAGATGCATCGCCGCTGGAAACGCAAAATTGATATTTATATGGGGGAGGACTTGCAGGCTGCACGTGAATGGGGGCGCCGTAAAGTCAAAATCCGTTTCCCTCGGCCGAAGGAGTAGTTGCAAGCTGAAAATTACAGTAGGTATAACTGGTTTCAGCTTTCAATGCACAGGAGCCGAGGCCAGACCTTGGCCATGGCTCCTTTATTTTTAATCCTTATTATCTTTTCCGTCGTGCGGCAGCTTAACGCTTACGACGTTTTTATTCGCGGCTAAGAAATGTCATGGTCAGCTTGGTGGAAACACTGGGCAATACCTTGTCCATCAACTTAATTAACTTAAATGTGCGGCCTACAGGATTGTGAACCGGCACGTTTTCATTTGCGGCTTGCCAGGCTTTAGCGGCGATGTCTTCGGCGGTGAGATTGACGCCCAAGCGGTCCACTACCGGGGCGCGGAAAATGGCCCCGTCGATCATCGGGGTCTTCACAAAGGGGGGCATGATATCCACCACGCGAATACCCTGGCGTGCCCATTCGATATTGAGGGCTTCGGTGAGTGCTCGCACGGCAAATTTGCTGGCGGAGTAGGACGCTAGATGCGGCACCCCGTAGAGCGCAGAGGCGGAACTCATGTTTATCACTACGGGCTCAGTGCTCAGTTGTAGATGGGGTTGAGCCGCCAAGGTCATGTTGATCAACCCCATCACATTGATATCAATGATTTGTTTATGCTGCTCGGCACTGATGTCTTCGAAATGCCCCATGCGCAAAACCCCTGCGCAGTTGAAGAGCACATCAAAGCCCTTGCCTTGAGAAAAGCTCTCGCAGGCTTTCTGGCAGGCGGTTGCTTCGGTTACATCCAGACGCTGATACCAGCTGCCATTCAGTTCTCTGGCGAGCTTGGCTAGGGCGGTTTCATTGATGTCGGTAAGGCCCACCTGCCAGCCCTTGTTATGGAAGAAGGTGGCGGTGGCCAACCCAATGCCGCTAGCTGCGCCAGTAATCATGATGCGTTTCATGCGTGAGCGTCCTCTTCATGGTCATGGATGGCATGTTGGTGAATAAAGCGTGCGCAGGTCATCAGAGCGTGATCCGAGTCTGCAAGTACACCCGCGTGTAATTGAAAATCGTGCCAGCGTTGCGGGTGAATCTGTAGCCGTGTTGGGGTGCCCGCTTCGTTTAAAGCAGCGCACAGACGGTGGCTATCATTAAGCAGAATTTCATCGCCGCCGGCTTGGATTAGCGTGGGGGGCAAGTCACTTAGTTCGCCGAACAGCGGGGAGCACTGGACATTGCGGGTATCATTACCCGCATAGGCGTCAGCCGCGCTGGCTAGCCAGCTATGGCTTAGCATGATATCTCGGTCGGTGTCGTAAAGCTGTCCCAAGGTTAGGTCAACCCAGGGGGAAAAAAGAATAACGCTGCTGGGTAGCGGCTTACCGCTGGCTTTTAACGCTTGCAGCGTGGCCAGTGCTAATCCGCCTCCAGCGGAGTCGCCCATCAACGTTAGAGAGCCGGGGCTTACGCCGCTCTCTAGCAGAGCTAGGTAGACCGCGACGGCGTCTTCGATGGCGGCAGGGCAGGGGTGTTCCGGAGCGAGCCGGTAATCCGGCACCACCACATGGGCATTGGCGAATTTGGCTAGGTGCGAGGTAATGGACTTGTGGCTGTCCGGACTCCCAGCCACGTAACCACCGCCATGTAAATAGAGCACGGTAGTTTGTGCATGCAACGGCTGGTAGTGGCGGCAAGGTACATTGGCTAACGCGTTATCGTGGCTGCCGATGCCTCGGGCTTTGAGGGTACTGTGGGCCATAATGTCTAGCCAGCGCCGCTGTGCAGTAAAGCTGAAGCGTGGATTGGCAACGGGTTTGAATAGTAGTGCCAGGGATTGGCGTAGCGTGCCTGCCAGTACTTGTTGCAGTGTCGACTGGCTACGGCTGATGCGATCAACAAACAGGCTCATAGGGATTTGTACTCGTAGTCGTTGAGTTGCAAGTGTTGGGTTTGGCGGCGGTAGTCAAAAGTGAAACCGGGCCAGTTGTTGGTGTTCTTACCACTATCGGTTTTGTACCAGCTGTGGCAGCCCTTGTCCCAAACGGTGTCGCTGATTTTGCGCTGCACGTTATCGTTGAAACGCGCTTGTACGCTCTCGCGTACTTCCATGGAATGAAGCTGTTGGTCGTCCATTTCTGCCAAGCATTGTTGAACGTAATGGATTTGGCTTTCCAGCATGTAAATAATCGAGTTATGGCCCAGGTTGGTGTTGGGGCCATAGAGCATGAACAGGTTTGGAAAGCCTCGTACAGTAATGCCGAGGTACGCTTCTGCACCGTCCCGCCAGGTGCTATTCAGGTCTTTTCCGTTGCGGCCAGTAATGGTCATTGGAGTAAGAAATTCGGTGGCCTTGAAGCCGGTACCGTAAATGATTACATCCACTTTGTGGTGGGTGCCGCTACTATCGGTGAGGCCTTTCTTATCTACCGCATCAATACCGTAGTTGATCACTTCCGTATTCGCTTGGGCTAGCGCAGGGTAATAATCGTTGGACATCAGGATGCGCTTACAGCCCATGGGGTAATCTGGGGTTAGTTTTTCGCGCAGTACTGGGTCTTTAATCTGTTTTTTCAGTTGTCGGGCAAAGAGCCATTCGTAGACGAGCATGGCTTTTTGGAAGGAGGTAAACCCCAGCACCCGTGCTTCATTGGCGGCATAGATACGCATGCGATCCAGGGTTTGTGTCACGGGCAACTTTTTCAGCATCCAGTGTTCGGCCTTGCGGTAGGCGCGATCCGGTTTGGGAATCACATGTGCTGCAGAGCGCTGGAACAGTTTGACCTTGCCGGCCACCTTGGCAATTTCGGGAACAAACTGAATGGCGCTGGCGCCGGTGCCGACCACGGCTACGGTTTTACCGGTGAGGTCCTCATCGTGGTTCCAGCGAGCACTGTGAAAGTGCGGGCCCTGAAAGTCTTCAATTCCTGAAAGTGGTGGGTAGGCGGGTTGGTTGAGCTGACCGGTGGCAGTGATCAACGCTCGGCAGGTGATGACCTCGCCGTTGGTCATGGTGATTTCCCATAAGCCGGGTTCATCCAGAAAACGCGCCTCTGCCACTTCTGTGTTGAAGCGTATATGGCGGTATAGATCGTATTTGCGAGCGCAGTATTGCTGGTAGGCAAAAATCTCTTTTTGCTGGGCGAAGCGACGGCTCCAAGGGTAGTGGCGCTCAAAAGAGAAGGAGTACAGATGGGAAGGCACATCACAGGCGGCACCGGGGTAGGTGTTATCGCGCCAGCAGCCCCCCACGTCGTGGCCCTTCTCAATAAGCAGCAGATTATCTTGGCCTTGAGCTTTTAGGCGAATAGCCATGCCCAGCCCGCCGAAGCCGGCACCAATAATGACCACGTTGTGCGTTACTTGCATGGGAAACAATCCGGTTAATAACGTTGCCATCCACTCTAGCGATACATAAACGCTTTGTTTATGGCATTCTGGGACATAAATTTGTGAAATACGGACATTATGGCGGTACAGAGAGCGATAACCAGCGTGCGGATGCAGGTGGCCTTTGCCGAAGAGCAAGGCGTGCCGGCCTCTGTGTGTCTGCACAATTCGGGGATTGATTTGGCGATGCTGGGCCAAGCAGATTGCACTATTGGTGCGGAACAGGAGCTCACGGTGGTACGCAACTTGTGCCGGGCTCTGGGCAACCATGCAGAGCTAGGCTTAGCCATGGGGCAGCGTTACCACCTGAGTAGCTATGGAGTATGGGGGTTTGCGTTGTTGAGTAGCCCCACCTTTCGTCAGGCTGTTGAGCTGGGGCTGCGCTACCTAGACTTAACATTTGCTTTTCTGGATGTCTCTCTCCAGCAGGAGGGGAATGATGCCTTGCTGATTTTGGATGACAGTGGCGTGCCGGAAGAGGTTCGCGAGTATCTGTTGGCCCGGGATGCCAGTGCGGTGATGATGATTCAGGAAGAGTTGTTTGCCGGGCGGGTTCCCTTGTCTTCACTGGAAATACGGTTGCCGCCGCGAACGGCGGCCACCTTCGAATCTATTTTTGGACTGGTGCCGGAATTTGGTCGTCCTCGTAGTCAGGCGCGTTTTGCTCTGGGCCTGCTTGATATGCCACTGCCCCAAGCCAACCCGGTCACGGCGCGTTTATGTGAAGAGCAGTGTCACCAGTTATTGGTGCAGCGTTATCGCAAGGGCAGCGTGGCGGCGCAGGTGCGTCGGCGGTTATTACAACAGCCGGGTCGCTTTCCGGATATGGAGGCGATGGCACAGGAGCTGGCGATCACCAGTCGTACCTTACGCCGTCATCTGCAAGCGGAGGGTACAGGTTATCGGATGTTGTTGGATGAAGTTCGGCAGATGCTGGCGGAGCAATGGCTCACTCTTGGCATCCTCAGCCTGACTGAAATCAGCGAACGTCTGGGCTTTTCGGAGATAGCCAACTTCAACCATGCCTTCCGCCGCTGGACCGGGCAGAGCCCGGGCAGGTTCCGCCGTGAGCGGCAGGGATGATGGGTTCTACCATGACAGCCATTCTTAACAGCGCTGTTGTGCTTGTTGAGCTTTGTGACGGCGGAGATAAGCCCGTTTTTTTTATGGCATTGCGGGTAGCTTCATTTCTCCTTCCTTGTCGAAGGATAAAGGGATCGGTACCCCGGCCACCCGTGATTTGCCCACTAGCCGGTATTGCAGTGGCTGGTCTTGGTTCTGCTGAATTTTCTGTAATTGCTGCAGGCTGCCCAGCAGACTTGTGGTGATGGCGGTCGTTACTTTGGTATCACCCATGGCCGGCAAGGTAATGCTTTCGTTGGTGAGCCCGCGGGCAAACTTCTCCCCGTTCACGTAGATCTCATAGTCCAAGCTGTTGAGCGTTAGCTCCCGATCGTTGGGGTTTTGGACCCGAAGCGTCAGCCCCCACTCCTGCTCAAACAGGCTGAAGCTGTTCAGATTAATACCGGAGACGCTAACCTCTGGAGACTCTAGGCCAGCGAGGCTCTGGCAGCCGCTCAGGATCAACAGGCCCATGGCGACCCACAAGGAAAGCACTTTCTTCATTCTTCACTCCATTGATATACGTTGTTAGCAGGCAGTTAGAGACCAGCATAACCGGAAAGTTGCGAGAGTGGGGGTGAAAGGCGTGCGCAGATGAACGCGGTATGTGCGATAGCAAGAGGAGGATAATGCGTGCCGGACGGCCCGATCGCCAACCGCACCACCGCGCCCCTTGCGGGGCGCCTGTGGTGCGGCATCCTAACCGGGCCGCCGGCACGAGGACCGAATGACTTAATCATCCGGCTACATGGATGATCGCGTGATCGTTAGGGAGAAGGCAAGTACCCGATGTTGCAGATTTGTATCTGGTAGGCCATGGCCACCACAATAGTCAACGCCGCCTACCTATAGTGAGTACTCTGAAAAGCGCCCCTAGAACGATGTGGATAAATGCTAAAACGGGGGGGCACAGACGCCGCGCTTTCAGGTGCAGCAAGCCAAGCAGGGGCGCGATTGACAAGATTGGCTCGCTCCTGTGGGGAGTGAGCTTATTCCGGCGGCTTTTGGGGCTGTGGTATTAGAATGACAAGCGTGAAGCGCCCGCTGAAATACGGGCCTTTATAGGTACCGTTGACTCCGAAACGCTCTCTTGGCTGCGCTGCAATCTGTGTGCACTTTCAAGAGAGCCTTTGGTGTCTTATTTAAAACGTGTGGCTCGCGGCTGCCTCTATAGAGAATCCGTCAACAGGATCCCGAAGCTGTAGCGGTTCTCATAATTGTCGTAATTAATCAGTGAATCCCCGTACCCGGAGAAAACCTGCACCAAGCCTTTGAAGCGTTTGCTTAGCGGGAATGAGTAATTGAGGCGGCCTGCGCCCTTATTCTCCGAACGTAGATTGTTGCGTAGCATCAGTTCGACCACGTGGTTGCCGAATGGGTGTGCGACTTCCAGTTCGAAATTGCCCATGTACTTTTCGATATCCGGGTTGTCGTCACCGCCGGCATCTGTGGGGGAGTCTTTTTTATCTTCAGGAATGCGATACCAAGGTTTGAAGGACCAGTAGTAATCCCCTGTCTTGAACACATAGTTCATGAAGATACGGTTCCAGCTACGTGAAACGGGCACATCCTGGCCGTTGGACTGATGGTTGAACCCTAGCGCCAATAGCTCCGAATCTAGAGGTCCGATTTGCCAATCAATCGGTTTGGTAATGAATAATTCCGGCTCGTAATTGGCTTCACGGAATGGGGCCGAGAGGTCACTGTTGTAAGCCTGCCAATAGAACGTGCCGGTAAAGGCCATCCAAAGGGTAATGTCATCGAAAATCTTTTCTTTGATAGGGGCTTTCAGCGATAACTGAAATTTGACCTCAGAGGGTTGTAGATCACTGTCCTTCTTGGTGGGGTCGTTCCACTGCCGATTGGACCAGTAACTATACGGCATCAGGTAGTTTCGGCGATGAGGGGTGATGACAAAGGGATTGCCGCGGGTGGTATTTTCCAGTGCCAGCCTGGCTCGCAGGGCGTTCTCATGGCTACTGATTCTCTCTTGTTCTTCGCCGTTCGTACACCAACCGCGCATTTCGTGCAGTGTTACATTGCCATTAGCGGTCTGGGCACTGCGTAACAGACAGTTATTGAGCTTTTGCTCTTCTGTCATGTTGATGGCTGGGCTGTCGGGTACAGGAGGATCGTTATTGGCCGGCTCCTCGGCGCAAAGAAGGGAGCTGGCCAGCGCTAGGGCGAACATAAGGCGGATATGCATGAGGGCCTTCCTGTGGCGAGGAGTAGTGGAGCTAAATGTTATAGTGACAGGGCTTCTTCATCACTCATGGCGCGTGCCTGCTCTTCCAGCATGACCGGTATGCCATCGCGCACCGGATAGGCTAAGCCGCTGGCTTTGCACTTTAACTCTGCGGTTTTTTCATCGTAGATCAACGGTGCTTTGCTGACCGGGCAGACCAAAATATCCAGTAGATTGGGATCAAGCATTTTCACCACTCCTAAACGGTAATGTCGCGAGTATACCGAAACCTCGGCGGGTTGAATGCCTATCGCAAGCAGACCGATGCTTTTTTACGATTTCCTGGTAATTGTCTTTGAAAACAGGGCGGTTAGCGGGCAAACATTAGTTTCAAACGCTTGTTTGACTTGCGGGTCACAAATAGGGGTGGAGACGTGCCGGAAGCCTGACCTAAGATTAGCCCACTTAAAAGAGTGGCGAGCCACGGCCCGCCTCATTGTTACCGGTAATTTAAGGGAGATTTGAGATGCCGGATTACAAGGCTCCCCTGCGCGACATGCGCTTTGTACTGAATGAAGTGCTCGACCTGGATGGCCACTACGCCAGCCTGGGTTTGGACGATATCAATAGCGAACTGCTGAATGCTTTCCTGGAAGAAGGCGCCAAGTTTTCTGAAAACGAACTGGCTCCTCTAAACCGTTCCGGTGATGAGGAAGGCTGTGGTTTCGAAAATGGTGTGGTGACCACGCCGAAAGGCTTTAAAGAAGCCTACGTCAAATACGTAGAGGGTGGCTGGCCGGCCATGGGTGGCGATCCTGAGTTCGGGGGCCAAGGCCTGCCGGGTTCTGCCGGTATCGCGATATCAGAAATGACCGGTTCTGCCAACTGGTCCTGGAGCATGTACCCGGGCCTGTCCCATGGTGCGGTTGCCACCATTGAAGAACACGGCACTGAAGAGCAGAAACAAGGGTACTTGCCCAAGCTAACCAGTGGTGAGTGGACCGGCACTATGTGTCTGACTGAGCCTAGCTGTGGTTCTGACCTAGGCATTCTCAAAACCAAGGCCGAGCCTAACGACGACGGATCCTACAGCATCACCGGCACCAAGATCTTCATCTCCGCCGGTGAGCATGACATGGCTGAGAACATCATCCATATCGTCCTGGCTCGCCTGCCGGGTGCTCCGAAAGGCACCAAGGGCATTTCCCTGTTCATCGTGCCCAAGTTCATGACTGACGGTAACGGCAGCGTGGGTGAGCGCAATGCGGTGACCTGTGGTTCCATCGAACACAAGATGGGTATTAAGGCTTCTGCTACCTGTGTAATGAACTTCGACGGTGCGACTGGTTACCTGATCGGTCCGGAGAACAAAGGTTTGAACTGCATGTTCACCTTCATGAACTTCGCTCGCCTGGGTACTGCTATTCAAGGTGTTGCGCACGCTGAAATTGGTTTCCAGGGCGGGCTGACCTACGCCAAGGAACGTTTGGCCATGCGTAGTCTGTCTGGACCTAAGAACCCGGAAGGCCCGGCTGACCCGATCATCGTTCACCCAGATGTGCGTCGCATGCTGCTGACCTCCAAGGCATTCGCCGAAGGTGGCCGTGCACTGGTTTACCTGTGTGCCCAGCTGGGCGACAAGGTGAAGCTGGAGAAGGACGAAGCGGCCCGTAAAGAAGCCGACGAACTGATGGCGCTGCTGACACCGATCGCCAAAGCGTTTGTGACCGAAACAGGCCTGGAAGCTGCTAACCACGGTGTGCAGATCTACGGTGGTCACGGCTTTATTCGTGAGTGGGGCATGGAGCAGAACGTTCGTGATGCCCGTATCTCTACTCTGTACGAAGGCACCACCGGTATTCAGGCGCTGGATTTGTTGGGCCGTAAGGTGTTGATGACCCAGGGCCAGGCCCTGCGTAACTTCACCAAGATTGTGCACCAGTTCTGTGAAGCCAATGGTGAGAATGGCGACCTTAAAGAATTTGTTGAGCCGCTGGCCGGCTACAACAAGGAATGGGGCGAGCTGACTCAAGCCATCGGCATGCAGGCCATGCAGAATCCGGAATACGTGGGCGCCGCCTCGGTGGATTACCTGATGTACTCTGGTTACGTGACGCTGGCCTATCTGTGGGCGCGCATGGCATCTGTCGCGCAAGCCCAGCTAGATGCTGGTGCTGGTGATGAGGACTTCTACAAAGCCAAGATCAGTACTGCGCGTTTCTACTTCAAGCGCATCCTGCCGCGCGTGGCTGGCCATAAAGGCGCTATCGAAGGTGGTTTGGACTGCATGATGGACCTGGATGCCGAGCACTTCGCATTCTAAGTCTCTCCTGCTGATAAAAAACCCGCCTTTATGGCGGGTTTTTTTTGGCTGCTTGACCGCTGGTTGAGGCAGAGAGCATGCCGTAGGGTGCGTTGGGTTTAGTTTCAATCTCACTGCGGCCCTTCTTCGGCGCTGATGGGATTGATGCGAAGGAAGACGGACGTTTTCCTGTAAATCGTGTGCTTACTATTATCCTGGGTATAGTCATGCTCAAGGGAGTGTTCAACGTGGCCGTGTCGAAACAGTGTCATAAGGTGGCTGCAGGTCATATCTGGCCTGGGTCTTTTGCAGCGAGCGTTTGCTGAATGCATGCTGTTGTGACATTTCAGGAGTGTGCGCAATGCTTAAAATCACCGCCTGGCGGTTGCTGGCAATATTGTCCGTGGTGCTTGGGGGGATTGGTGTAGTCATCCCTGGTTTGCCCACGGTGCCCTTTTTGTTGCTGGCCGCCTGGGCAGGGACTCATGGTTGGCCTCGGCTGGAAGCTTGGTTGCTGGGGCACCCTAAATATGGCCCCAGTATCCGTGACTGGCGAGAGCATGGCGCGGTGTCGCGTCGGGCCAAAATCGCGGCGTCTGCAATGATGTTGCTCAGCGTAATGATGATTGCGGTTTCTGAGGCCCATGTTGCGTTAAAGCTGGGCGTTCCGGCGACATTGATGGTGACTGCCGCGTGGCTTTGGGCTCGCCCGGAGCCTGCAGCTAAGCAGGGAGATAAGAGCGGGCGCGCCGATCGATAGTGCCGACCCGCCTGCTTTATTGTGCTGAGTAAAAACGGTTACACCACCCCTTGGGCGAGCATGGCATCTGCCACTTTGACAAACCCAGCGATATTTGCACCCCGGACATAACCGGTGGTGCCGTCCACGGTTCCGTACTCAATGCAGGAATGGTGAATGCGCTGCATTATAGAATGCAGTCGCTCGTCCACCTCTCCAGAGGTCCAGTTTAGTCGTAAACTATTCTGGCTCATTTCCAGTCCCGACACCGATACCCCGCCTGCATTGGCGGCTTTGCCGGGCGCAAACAATATATGGGCATCCCGGAAGATGTCTATGGCAGCGAGGGTGCATGGCATGTTCGCCCCTTCGGCAACAACCTGACAATTATTTTTGATCAGGGTGCGGGCGTTGTCCTCGTCAAGCTCATTTTGGGTGGCGCATGGTAAAGCAATATCACAGGGGATGTGCCAGGGGCGCTGGCTTTCCAAGTATTCAGCATTCAAATATTGAGTCGCTTCGCTGAGACGCGCTCCGGGCTTATTTTTCAACTCGGTAATATGAAGAAGATCTTCTTCGGTCATTCCTTGTGGGAAAAACAGGGTGCCGCTGGAGTCAGAAAGAGTCAGCACCTTGCCGCCTAGATCGAGTACTTTCCTGGCAGCAAATTGGGCGACATTGCCAGAACCGGAGATCAGGGTTTTTTTCCCTTCTAGCCCGCTATGGCGTGTTTTCATCATTTCTTCAACGAAATACACGCAGCCATATCCGGTGGCTTCCGGGCGTATTCGTGAGCCGCCGAAGGCGAAGCCTTTTCCAGTAAAGGTGCCGGTGAATTCGTTGGTGAGCTTTTTATACATGCCAAACATATAGCCTACTTCCCGAGCACCGACCCCGATATCGCCGGCAGGAATATCCAGGTTGGGACCAATATGGCGATAGAGTTCGGTAATAAACGCCTGGCAAAAACGCATAATTTCAGCGTCAGATTTGTCTTTGGGGTCAAAGTCCGCGCCCCCTTTACCTGAACCCATAGGTAGGGAGGTCAGCGAGTTTTTAAAGGTTTGCTCGAAGGCGAGAAACTTCAGGATGTCCAGATTAACCGATGGATGAAAGCGTAGCCCGCCTTTGTAGGGGCCGATGGCGCTGTTCATCTGTACCCGATATCCACGATTGACATGGACCTGACCGTTACCATCTTGCCAGGCGATTCTAAATTGAATCACCCGCTCGGGTTCAACAAGCCTTTCCAGTAGGCCCATGGATTGATACTTTGGCTGCAGTTTGAGGAATGGCCATAGTGAGCGCAGAACCTCTTCGCTGGCTTGGTGGAAGGCGGCTTGTTCCGGGTCGCGCCGTTTTATCTGCTGAAGAAAACTCTCTAACCCTGATGTCATATTGGAATCCTGAGCGTCTGAGTGGTGAGTGGTTTTAATTGGTGCACCAATTTGGTGCGCTTAGGGGGTGCTGTTTGTCTCGGGCTAGGCAGTCAGTGGTGTGCTGAGAGCTGGTTGCAATGCCATAAAGCAAAATACGTAATGTGAACGCTGGGTCACAAATAAGCCTGTCACCCAGCTGCAGGGCTGCCTAAAATTCGCATCCTGCCAACTTTCGGGAGACGTGCAAATGGCGACTTATAAAGCCCCCCTCGAGGACATGCGTTTTGTTCTCAACGATGTGTTCAAAGCGGATCAACTCTGGGCCTCCATGCCGGCCACCGCAGAGGTGACTCAGGATTTGTCCGATGCGATTCTGGAAGAAGCGGGCAAAATGACCGAAGGCTTGCTGTTCCCGCTGAATCGTAACAGCGATGAGCAGGGCTGCACTTGGACCGATGGGGCGGTGACTACCCCGGATGGTTTCAAGGAAGCATTCAAGACCTTTGCCGAAAATGGTTGGAGCGCATTTTCCGGTAACCCGGAGTTTGGTGGCCAGGGTATGCCCAAGTCATTGGCGGTGCTTTTTGAAGAAATGATGCACAGCGCTTGTTCTTCGTTTGCCTTGTATCCGGCACTAACCAGTGGTGCGTGCCTAGCGGTGGATGCCCACGCTTGCGAAGAACTCAAGTCGCAGTACTTACCCAAGCTTTATAGCGGTGAGTGGAGTGGCACCATGTGCCTGACTGAGCCGCATTCCGGGACAGACCTGGGTATTCTACGGACCAAGGCTGTGCCTAACGATGATGGCTCGTTCAACATTACCGGCACCAAGATTTTTATCACCGGTGGTGAACATGACCTGACCGGCAACCATGTCCATCTGGTGCTGGCTAAGTTGCCGGATGCGCCAGCAGGCTCCAAAGGGATCTCCCTGTTCCTGGTGCCCAAGTTTTTGCCTGACGCGGACAACAATCCGGGTGAGGCCAACGGTGTCACCTGTGGTTCCATCGAACATAAGATGGGGATCAAGGGCTCTGCCACCTGTGTTATGAACTTCGACGATGCCAAAGGCTGGATTATCGGTGAGCCGAACCAGGGGCTGGCGTGCATGTTCACTATGATGAACTACGAGCGACTGTCCATCGGGCTACAGGGCTTGGGGTTGGGTGAAGTTAGCTACCAGAGTGCTGTGGAATATGCGCGAGAGCGCCTACAAGGTCGCAGCGCCACCGGTGCGAAAAACCCGCAAGGACCGGCGGATCCGATCATTGTGCACGGTGATGTGCGTCGCATGCTGATGAACATGCGCGCCATCAATGAAGGAGGCCGTGCGCTGGCAGCCTATGTGGGCATGCAGCTGGATACGTCTAAGTTCAGCGAAGACGCGGAGGCCAAGAAGAAAGCGGAGGATCGGGTGGCGCTGTTGACGCCGGTCGCTAAAGCTTTCTTTACCGATCGAGGCCTGGACACCACCATTACCGGGCAGCAGGTATTTGGGGGCCACGGTTATATTCGTGAATGGGGTATGGAGCAGTTTGTTCGCGATTGCCGTATTTCCCAGATCTACGAAGGCACTAACGGTATTCAAGCGTTGGACTTAGCTGGCCGTAAAGTGGTCCGCAACGGTGGTAAATCCGTGGATGCTTTCCTGGCCGATGCCCAGGCCTGGGTGGATGCTAATGCCGATAATGCGCAGCTAGCCGCAGTAAAAGACGACCTGCAAGCGGCTTTGCTATTGCTGAAATCTTCCACCGATACACTGCTGGCCCAGGCCGGCAACAACCCGGATGCGATCAGTGCCGCTGCGGTGGAGTACCTGGATATCTTTGGTTATGTGCTCTACGCATGGCTGTGGGCGCAGATGCTAGCGGCCACCGATGACCGTGATGATGACTTCGCTAAAGCCAAACGTATCACCGGGCAATACTACTTTCAGCGTGTACTGCCAAAGGCCCAATCACTGGCTGCCCAGCTGAATAGCGGTGCGGATGCCATGATGAGCCTGGACGCGGAACAGTTCTGAGTGACAAGTTGAAGGTTCAACGTTAGAACGCGGGAGCAATTTCCCCGTACTGAAATCAAGAGGCCGCGCCCTGTGTTTGGGCGCGGCCTCTTGCGTTAAAAGCGTTGAGTAAAGTGTTCGCGTTTCAACTTTGAACCCCTCTATGGAAACTGCATGTTCAGCGGTGAGCTGCCCTGTAGGCGTTGTGCTTGGGCTGGATTATCAATGAAGGGGTTGCGGTTACCCTGCAGTTTTTCAATCACATTATTGCGTTGGCGCTCTTCGTCAGTAACGGGGTCCTCCCTGCTCCAGCGTTGGTACATTTCCAGCGTGCCTAGCAGGGGCAATTCGTAACGCTCGTGGAGATAGAGCATGGCCCGTGCCACGTCACCTTTGGCGTTTACCGGGGGCTCGAACACTTGGAAAGATTGTTTGTAACCGCAATGAGCATTTTTATTCGTTGTATCGGGTAAATCGCCAAACAGGGTCCGCCGACGATCTAGTTCGGCGAGGCGGGTAACGGGGAAAAGGGCATGGCGGTCCTGGTAAATATCAGTGAACTGCGGATTGTTTCTGCAAAGACGGCTACTTCTGCAACCAAAGTGTTGTGCTAGACGGCGCTCATCGTAAATCTGCGTTACTAAAATGCGATCACCGAGTTGGAAAGGTTCCTGACAATAAAGAGTAGAGCCGCCATTAGGGTAGACTTGTTCGAGGAACAATGTATCCATGCCACCGGCGTAGCTGGCGGTAACCGGCAAACACGTTGCCAGCAGCGTCAGTATAATCTTCCGCATGTTGTGAATCCTGTCACATTCTTCTTATTACCATATTAGCCCCCAAGGCCATGATGACGGCTATCTGCAATGTATGCTTGGCAGATAGCTGGTGCCTATGGTGGGACTAGCGGTTGTTCAACAAAAGCGTCACACAGCTACGGATATGTGCAGTGATCGCTGTTTCATCGGGAAGCTGGCTGGGGACCAATAGAGCACAGAGTTGAAAGTCCGCCTTGACCATCCCGAAAAACTGCCGGGCAGCATGATCGCTAGGGCTGGGGCCGGGGAGTTGTCCGCGGTCGTGAAGGCACTGGAGGTAAAGCTGTAATTGTTCCTGTAAAAATTGAGGCCCGGCCGCATATACCGTTTCTCCGAGTTCCGCAAAAGCGGCCCCTTCTGCAATCAGCAAGCGGTACAGTTCCAAGTTAATCGGATCCGTCAATGCTTTGACGAAAGCATGCCCCAGCAGCTCAAGGCCTTCCTGGGCGGGTAGGTCGTCCACCTCTAGGTTGCGAATATCGTGAACCATCTTGTGAGCGTGATGAGTGATGATCGCGCTGAACAGTCCCCGTTTGTCACCAAAATATTCATACAGGCTGCGGCGTGAGCCGCCTGCTTCAGCAATGATCATATCTAGCGTGGTGCGTGCGTAACCGTGCTGTAGGAAGGTATGTGTGGCGGCATCAAGTAAGGCCTGGCGCCGTCGTTGGCCGCGTGCGGTGATCTGCTGAGTCATGAATAAGTCCTGTGCTGTTACCTAATGGTATTGAGCAGGACACTTTTCGGCAATGACGAGACGTGCCAGTACACAGGGCGTAGCGGCAAGAAGAATGGCCCAAATGGGATTAGCGGGCCGAAAATAGAGTTGATTTATAAATAAGAATCAATATCATTGCGATTCTCTTCTATAGCTGTTCCCTGTCCAAGGAGGCGGACATCCTCATGACGCTTATGGGCCTATTGTTTTCCAGTCGAAAAAAAGCCTTTGCAGCAGTGGCGGTGCTGAGTGTGTTGAGCGCTGTGCTTAGCGTCGCGGTGTTAGCCTTCATCAGTCAGCGCTTACTGGCCGGAGGCGCTGATCTGCCCGTTGTATTGCTGCAGTTCGTTTTGCTGTTAGTGGCGTTATTTGTCACCGCTACCTTGGCACAGGTGACCTTGCATGTGCTTGGCCACAGGATGGTCTATGGCTTACGCAGGGATCTGGTGCGTCGAGTGCTGGCAACAGACATCGAGCAGTTGGAAAAAGTGGGAGGGCCGCATCTGCTGGCTGCGTTGAGCACCGACCTGCGTAACCTGACCATTGCCTTTGTGCATCTGCCAGAACTGGTTTACGGCGCGGCGCTTAGTGTGGCGGCTCTGGGATGGCTTGCCTGGCTGGCGCCGGGATTGTTTGTGGTTACCGTGGTCTGGTTGCTGGCAACCGCTGTGATGGGGGTCTGGTTGGTTGGCCGTATCAATTTCCATATTGGCAAGGTGCGCGAAGGGGACGACCACCTGTATCAGGATTATCAGGCCATGATTGATGGCCGCAAGGAGCTGGCACTGAACCGGCCTCGAGCCGCCCGTTTTTTTGATGAAGAGTTTGATGGCCATGCCCGCGCCTACCGGGATCATGTTACTCGGGCGGATATCTATAACGGTCTGGCGGGCAATATGGCCAATGTGCTGGTGCTGGCGTTGATTGGTGTGCTGTTTTATCTGGCGGTTGGTCAAGGGTGGGCTGATGCTAATACTGCGTCGATTTTTGCGCTGACGATTCTGTTACTGCGTACACCGTTGATTGGTGCGGTGGCGGCCTTGCCAACACTGCTGTCGGCACGGGTGTCTTTGCGCAAGCTAGCCGGGCTGCAACTGGCTGCTGATTCTGCTGACCTTCTGCAAAGCACCAGCAATACGCTGTCCGGCTTCAGGACTCTTAGCTTGCAGGGCGTGTGTTACCACTACCCAGAGCAGGACGGAGCACCAGGTTTTGCGGTGGGGCCGCTGGATATCACTATCCGTCGTGGGGAACTGATTTTTGTGCAAGGGGGCAATGGTAGTGGTAAGAGCACTTTTGCGCGTTTGCTCACGGGATTGTATCGGCCTCAGCAGGGTGAGCTGATAGTCAATGGCGAGCCCGTTACGGAATCAACCCGGGTGGCTTTTCGACAGCTTTTCTCTTCTGTTTTTACCGACTTCCATTTGTTCAGTCGCTTGCTCAAAGGCGATGGGACAGACGTGGCTAGCGCTGACGTGGATGCTTGGTTGGTCACCTTGGGGATGCAGCACAAGGTACGCGAGCAAGACGGGCGACTTAGCGATATCCGTTTCTCCCAAGGTCAGCGCAAACGTCTGGCACTGTTAATGGCGGTGGTGGAAAGCCGAGACTGTTTATTGCTGGATGAATGGGCAGCGGACCAGGATCCGCAGTTCCGGCAGTTTTTTTATCTCGATCTGCTGCCCCGGCTGCAGGCTACCGGTAAAACCATTATTGCCATTACTCACGATGATCATTACTTCGATCGTGCAGATCGCTTGTTGAAAATGGACGCTGGCCGTTTGCAGGAAATAGACGATTTGAGTGCTCGTGAGAGTGTTCAGGTATTGCGTGAAGCTAGCCTTTAGATCACCCCCTCGAAAATAGAGTGTTGCGTGTTTGAGCTTTCAGCGCTTGCACGCGTTGTTATTCATCCTGTCACCGGCGAGGAAGCCATGAGTATTGATAATCCTGAAACGGAATTCACCGTCGTCATCAATGACCAAGAACAGTACAGCATCTGGCCTACCTATCGTCCGGTTCCGGCAGGTTGGAAAACCGTTGGTGTCACTGGCAACAAGACTGAATGTCTTGAGCATATTAATCAGAGTTGGACGGATCAGCGCCCACGTCGCCTGCGTGATGCGCAAGCGTCCTGATTTCTCTTGCGCCTGCCCTAACGCCAAGGAGCTGATATGACCTGGTCTGCCAACGAAAATCTAAACCCGGGGCCGGACTGGGCCCCGCTTTCCTGTTCACAACAACGCTTGTGGCTTTTCACGCGGCTCTCTGCGCAGAGTACGGCGTATAACCTTGGCGCCATGCTGTGGCTGGAGGGAGAATTAAACCCAGAAGCACTCGAGCAGACCGTTAATTATGTGATTGCACGGCAAGATATTGTGCGGGTGCAATTTGCCGAACGCGATGGGCAGGGGTGGCAAAGAATTGCGCCACATGAAGACCGGGTCTTGCAGTGCGAGGACGTTAGTAATAGGGCGGATCCGGTGGCGGCCGCTTATGCGTTGGGCCATGAGTTTAATGCGACGCCGTTTGATCTGGAGACGGATTCGTTGCTGCGGTATCGGTTGGTAAAATTGAATGAGCAGCGACACGTGCTGCTGATTTCCCTACACCATATTGTGGGCGACGCCTGGTCTCTGGGCGTATTCATGCAGGAATTTCTGTATGCCTATAGCGCCTTGCGGGAGGGTTTAGAGCCTAAGCTACCGTCACTGGAAACCCGCTATCTGGATTGGGTGAAAACCGAAGTGCAGTGGCTTGCCAGTGAGAACGCGAAATCACAGCTAGAGTACTGGGTTGAAACGCTGGAGCACGAAGGTGAGCCGCTGGCGTTGCCGCGTCTGTCACCACAAAGTGGGGTATCCAACGCGGCGCGCTATCGCGATTTCTCCCTTAGCATTGAGCAAACGCAGCGACTGAAAAAGTTTTCCAGAACGCAGGGGGTTAGTCGCTTCACGGTATTGCTTTCGGTGCTGCAGTATCTGCTCTTTCGCATATCAGGGCAGTCATTAGTTCGCGTTGGCGTGCCCAGCGCGAACCGTAATAGCAGTAACCAGCTTTTGATGGGATTTTTTGTCAATAATCTGGTGGTGCAGGGCGAAGTGTTGCCAGCCCAATCAGTCAGTGATTGGATTGCCCATATTCACCATGCATTGAGTAACGCAAAAAAACATCGAGATATTCCCTTCGAGAAAATTGTCGATGAGCTCAGTGATTCCCGCCGTGCTGGAAGTCACCCTTTGTTCCAAGTGGCGTTTAACTATCGTCAGCAGGGCAAGGGGTTGAGCTTAAACTTGGGAAACCTGCTGGTGCGGGTGGAAGATCTACCGGTAACGGAGACGCCATTTGATCTAGTGCTGGATGCCTGGCCAGATGAACACGGCGGCCTGACGCTACGTTTGGTTTATGGTGAGGGTATTTTCGATGATGCTTTCGCTGAGCGAATGGTCGCTGGTTTTGAGCAGGTGCTGGATCAGTGGCTGCAAGCCCCCGCGTTACCGTTGACAGAAAGCGCCGCACTGGTCCCGGGTGACGTAGCTTTACTGCAAGAGTGGGGTCAGGGTGAAGGCGAGTGGCAAGCGACGAGTTTTGTGTCCTTATTCTCGCAGCAGGCGGCAAAGCGGGGCGATGCCATTGCGCTAGTGCACGGTGGCACTCGCGTGTCGTTTGCCGAACTGGACGCGCGCTCTAATCAGCTGGCCCGTTACTTGATGGGCCAAGGCGTGAAAGCGGATCAAGTGGTGGGGGTGTCGTTCGAACGCGGCGTCACCATGGTGGAAGCCTTTATTGCGGTGATGAAAGCCGGTGGTGCTTTTCTACCGCTGGACCCGGGGTATCCCGCCGATCGTTTGCGCTACATGCTGGAAGACAGTGGCGCGAGCCTGCTGCTCACCTCCTCTGACCTGGTCGACACCCTGCCGAGCGTTGAAGCCGTTAACCCCATTGCGGTCGATGAGCTTTCGCTGGACGATTTTGCCTACGGCATCCTTAACGAAGAACCGCACCCAGACCAGCTCGCCTATGTAATTTACACCTCCGGCTCCACCGGTAAGCCTAAAGGCGTGTCGTTGACCCATGCCGGGCTGAGCATGCATGTACAAACGATCGGTGAGCGCTACGGCATGACGCCGGATGATGTGGAGCTGCAGTTTGCGTCCATTAGTTTTGATGGCGCGGTGGAGCGCTGGACAGTGCCGCTGGCCTTTGGCTCGCGGGTAGTGATTCGCGATCAAGCATTGTGGAGCGCTGAAAAATGCTGTGAGGTGCTGCAGGAAGAAGGAGTCACCATCGCCTGCTTTCCGCCCAGTTATGTGGGGCCGCTGCTGGACTGGATTGAGCAAGAAAAGCCACCGTTGAAAGTGCGTTCCTGGACATTGGGCGGTGAAGCGTTTACTCGGGAAA